>VFQQ010000028.1_pt1 | contig 412946 bp, 325 predicted proteins | sample 3512341 | NCBI WGS metagenome assembly VFQQ01 (sample SAMN10412373, study PRJNA504923) | tailings metagenome | isolation source: Relicate 2 Philex TSF1 revegetated site | place: Philippines: Tuba, Benguet | collected 2017-08-29
GGGGTGATCGGCAGCCGGGAGTTTGTGCGCGAGCATCGCCAGCGGGATGCGCAGGCTCAGGAGCGAGTCCCGGTGATTCGGGAATTGCGAAAGGAAGACCGTCTGCACTGTCTGCGCCAGTTGCGGCTCAACCCGGTGTCTTTTGAACTGAAAACGGGCAATAAATTGGCGGGCAAGCCTACTTGATGCCTCCTCTCTGCCAGACCATGGACGACGGCGGGCACGCGCAAAGGTTTGGGGGTGAAGTGTTTCAAGCGAAACGGCGACGCATCGGAGCGTGGCGCAATGAAGACGCACGCCGATGTCAGGGTGCGCGGCACCCTTGTTCTTGGTGAGGCGAAAGCGAATGCAACGATGTGATTGTCGCCGTTTGGGCGAGGAAAAAATGATTGTCATTTTGCCCTTGTGCGCGCGTTGAGTAAAGCATGCTCCGATTTGTTTGTTTTGCCCTGCTAACCGGGCTGGCCTCCGCCGCGGTGGAGAAGCCGAATTTCATCGTCATCAACATCGACGACCTGGGCTATGCCGACATCGGTCCCTACGGCTCGAAGACGAACCGGACGCCGAACCTGGACCGCATGGCGGCGGAGGGGCGGAAACTGACGAGTTTTTACGCGGCGCCGGTGTGCTCGCCCTCACGAGCTTCGCTGATGACGGGTTGCTACGCCAAACGCGTGCTGCCGATCCCGCATGTGCTCTTTCCTGGCGCCGAGGCCGGCTTGAATCCGGAGGAGGAGACCATCGCGGAGGTCTTGCAGGCGGCGGGTTACGCGACGGGCTGCGTCGGCAAATGGCACCTGGGCGACCAGCCCGGCATGCTGCCCAATGACCAGGGCTTCGATTATTATTACGGCCTGCCTTACTCGAATGACATGGGCACCCTGGAGGACGGGGCGAAAAGCAACCCCGGCCAGGAGCCGCGCGCGGCCAACGCCAAGGGCAAAGCCAAGGCGGAACCGCCGCGTGACGAGGTGGGCTGGCGCGGCGGGCATCAGCCGCCGCTGCCGCTGCTGGAAAACCGGACTGTGATCGAGCGAGTCAAGCAGGACGGGCAGACCAGCATCACCAAACGCTACACGGAGAAGGCGGTGAGCTTCATCCACGAGCACAAGGACGGACCGTTCTTTTTGTATCTGCCGCACACGGCGGTGCATTTCCCGCTGTATCCGGGCTTGGAGTGGCGCGGCACCTCCCAGAACGGCTTGATTGGCGACTGGACACAGGAGGTGGACTGGAGTGTGGGGCAGGTGCTCGACACGCTGCGGGCGCTTCGACTCGCGGAGCGCACGCTGGTGATCTTCACCAGTGACAACGGCGGCGCTTTATCGCACGGCTCTCTTAACGAGCCTTTGCGCGGCGGCAAAGGCAGCACGCTGGAAGGCGGCATCCGCGTCTGCACCCTCGCCTGGTGGCCAGGGCAAATTCCGGCAGGCACCGAGACGGGCGCCATTTGCGGCATGTTGGACGTGCTGCCGACACTGGCGGCGCGTGCCGGGGCGCCATTGCCTGCGGGCCGCGTGCTCGACGGCGTCGATCTGTGGCCCATGCTGACCGGCGGCGGCCAGCCGCGCGAGGTGTTCCATTATTTCAAAGGTCCGGTGCTGGAAGCGCTGCGTAAAGGTCCGTGGAAGCTGCATGTGAAGACCGGCGAGCTTTACCACCTCGAGGATGACATCGGCGAGGCGAAAGACGTGGCGGCGTCGAATCCGGCAGTGGTGGAGGAACTGACCCGGCTGGTCCACGCGATGGCAGGCGACCTTGGTCTCGAGGAGTTCGGCGCGGGTTGCAGGCCACTGGGTCGTTACCCGGATCCGCAGCCTTTGATCGGGCACGACGGGAGCATTCGCGCCGGGTTTGAGCCGAGGTGATGCCGTTCAAACCTTCAAATGCCGGGCGGCTCTTCGAAGGGGAGGTCAACCACGCAGGGTTTGTGATCTGAGAAGGGCCGGGTCAAGGCGCGGTCGAAAGCGCTCAGCGTCTCGCCAAAATGGGGGGCGAACCGATAGCTGTTTTGCCATTCGGGCGGCTGCTTGACGAAGATCCAGTCGAGCCGGGTGCGGCCCACGGGCCCAATCGGTCGCGGCACCCGGAAGGTGGGAGTGAGCCCAAGCAGGTAACGCTCATTGGAGTTGGCGAGGAGGCGAGACGAGCCGTTGATGGAGCGGTCACGGTCGCCTCTGATGTCGAAGTAGCCGCCATCGTCAAAACGAAACTCCTCCACGAGCCGGAACAGCCGGCGGGCGCGGTTGGGCAGGATCAATGGAATGTTCGCCGCCAGCGGGTTATGGAGGTTTTTGGTGATGTTCAGCAGCGAGCGCGCCAGGGTGGCGGCATTGGAGACGGAAGCGACACGGGTGGCGGCGGTGACGTAGGTTTGGGTGTCAGAGGCAGTGCGGCCCACCACGCGCTTGATGGAGGTGGGACTGACATCAGCGGAGGCGGAGTTGTGGTCGCCAGCCATGATGACGGTGTGGGGGATGGAACGGGTGTGCTCAAGGATTTCCAAAAGTTGGGACTCGCGACCACGGGTGGTGGTTTTGATTTCGAGGTGGTTGTGGATGATGCTGAGACGGTCGCCGGGCAGACCGGGGATGTGCAGGTCCACACGGTAATAGATGCGGCCGCCAATCTTCATCTCGCGCGCGATGTCGCTATTGAACGCCAATTTGGCGCCCAAGCGGCGCAGTTGTTCAGCGAGGTCGGGTTTTTTCATCTCGTCATCGTACCAGTTGTAAGGCTGGGCCTGAAGCTGGAAGCACTCGGCGGAGAGTATGGGGTGGCGGGAAAGCACGGCGAGACCGAAGGCGCCCTTGTAGCGGGCGGGGTCGGGTGAGGGCGCGCCGGGCTCAAGACCGAGGAGCACGGGGTCGATCTCAAGCTGCTGCGGCGCGAAAGAGTAGTTCATGTCGAGCGCCTTGGCGATCTCGCGGGCGGCGTCGAGGTACTGAGAACGGGAGACGCCGACATCCATCTCCTGAAGCAGAAGGACATCCGCGGTGACCAGACGCTCGCGCTGGCGCAGCGCCTCGGCGAGGCGGCGCTGATCCGCCAGGACGGCGGGCTTGAGGCGGGCTTTGAAGGCGTCCTCCGATTTCATCGCCGCCGCCGCCTCGCCCGCTTGCAGACTTTTTTCAATGTTCCAAGTGGCCACACGCAGAAAGCTGCCGAGGGCGTCGTTGCGCAGGCGCGCCGGTTTGGAACTGGCGCGGTTGGCCACGACAGGGGTGCCGAAAAAGCGGTCCAACTTGGGCTGCAATGAAGGGCCTGGCACCGGGTTTTGCGCCAGACTCACCAACTCTGTGAAAGTGGGATAAATGGCGTCGCGATTGCGGAGAGGAGCCGCCGGTTTTGAAACGCCGGGCAAAGACACCTGTTCGGCCGCCAAAGTGAAGACGGCATTTTTTTTGCCAGTGCCGCAACTGGTCGCGAGAAAACCGCCGCAAAGCGGAAGCAGGAGGGAGGCTAGACTCAAGTGCGGCATGTGAAAGGCGGATCTCTGTAGCAGAACGCCCGCGTTTTCCAAATGGAAGCAGCTTGTAATTCTCAGATGCGGCTGGAAACCCAATCGAGAATGGCGGTGACGGCGCTCGCTTCGAGCGGCGAGTCCGCGAGACATTCCGCGTCGGTCAGTTCCTGGCGATGCGCGATGCGGCCCGCCTTGCAAACCCAGCTTGCAGCAGGATAAGGCCCGACACGGCGAGGATCGCTCCAGGTGTGCAGGCCAAGGGTGGCGGCGGGATTGACGGCGGCGGCGATGTGCAGCGGTCCGCTGTCCACACTGATGACCGCGCGCGCCTGGCGCAAGCACCAGATCAACTCCGGCAATGTGGTGCGCCCGCATAGATCGGTGACATGCGGGAAAATGCAGGGCATGGGCTCTCCGCTGCCGAGCACCGCCACCTTGCGCGGCGCCAACCGCTCTAGCAGCAGGCGTAAAACCGGCGCCGGCATCGACTTGCCGGCGCCGCGACTGAACGGATGCACCACGATGACACCCTTCTCCGCATCCGGCCAGCCCTCAGGCTGGCCGCCTTGCGGCAGAGGGAAAACCGGTTGCTCTGGAACTGTCAAACCGAGCGCTTTCGGCAGCGCCAGACAGCGGTCCACAGCATGGGCGCCGGGGTCCACCGTCACGGTCTCATGATGGAGCCAGGACGCGCCTTCGCGCGCGTCGGACAGACCGATCACCCGTTCGCCGCCGCGCAGGCGCGCCGCCAGTCCGCTGCGCAGCAGGCCTTGCAGATCCACCACCAGTTCGGGGCGCTGCCGCGGCAGTTTTCGCCATGCCGCCAGCCAGCACAGCGCGCGCCTCATGCCGGCGATCCCGCGAAAATCGCGGCGGGGGAAAATCATCACCTCATCCACCAAACCCCCTCCCTCCAGCAGGGGCGCCCACTCGGGGTTGACCAGCCAGCGCAGCCGCGCCTGCGGCATCGCCGCCCGCAGCGCGGCCACTGCCGGCAGCGCATGCACCACGTCGCCCAGCGAACTCGGCTTGATGACCGTCAACGAGCGGCAGGCAGCCAACGCTGGAGCGGATCTCATTTGCCCAGATCGAGCCGGTCCGCCAGCAGGCTCGGCAGCCCGGCATCGCGAATTTTCTTCTTGGCGGTTTCCACGTCGTACTCGACCCGCCGGATGCTGATGACCTGCGCCTGGGCGTCGTAGATCACATAGGCGGCGCGCCAGTCGCCGTCGCGCGGCTGCCCGACGCTGCCGGCGTTGACAAAGTACTTCACCCCGCGCTCCATCTGGAAATCGAAGCCGCGTCCGGCGCGCACTGCGTCCGCCTTTTCAAACACGCGCGGTACATGGGTGTGGCCGTAGAAGCAGAGCTGGGTGAACTGGTAGCTGAAGCTGGCCATGGCGTCGAAGCGGTTTGTCACGTAGCCCCAGGAGCCGGGGGAATCGAGCGTGGCATGAACAATGGTGAAATCCCGCACCTGGCGCACCAGTTTCAATTCCCGCAGCCACTGCCGCTGCTCCGCCGTCAACTGCTCCCGTGTCCAGCGCAGCGCGGTCTCTGCCAGCGGGTTCAAATCCTCCAGGGTGCTTTCATCGGACGCGCCCTCATCGTGGTTGCCGCGCACCACCGGGCATCCCATCGCCCGCACCGTCTCCAGGCACTCGGACGGGCTGGCGCCGTAACCGACGATGTCACCCAGGCAGACAAAATTCGCGCAGCCCTGCTCGTTGGCATCCGCCAAGGCCGCCTGCAAGGCTTCCAAGTTGGCATGGATGTCTCCGAAGATGGCGAATTTCATGATAGGCGGCTCAAAGTAGCCGCCGCCATCATCGAAAGTCCAGCCAGGAAATCAAGCCGGGGATTGCGCTTCCATGGAACTTCGGAAGATATCTGCCAGAGTTTGCCGCCTGAAAGCGAAGATTTTCCTCAGCATCGGACGCACCAGAACGGGATGTGCGAATTCGCCAAAAGGCTGAAAAGGCAAGGCGTAGTGGATGGTGTCGCTGATCTCGCAGGAGTCGGCGGACAAAGGGGTGATTTCGTGACGGTGACGCCACAGTTTGTAAGGACCGGCGCGCTGCTCGTCGATGAAAGAGACACCGGTATCGACATGCGTGATTTCAGTGACCCAGGTTTGCCAAAGACCAGGAGCAAGGCGGATGTCGAACCAGAGCATTTGACCAGGGAAGACCGGCGCGGTTTGGTCGCCGCCGGGATGGCGTATGCGCAGTTGTGGCGGCGTCAGCAAGGCAAGATTCGCGGGGTTGGAAAAAAACTCCCATGCCAGTTTCGCGGTCACAGGGAGAGTCTGAGTTTGACGCAGGGTGTGCAACTTCACAATAACACCGAACGTGCTTGCGGCGGATCTGGACGGCTCAAGGGGAGACGGGCAATCCGGCGGCCAGCCACGCGGAGAGCCCCCCGTTCAGGAGCTGAATCTCGCGAAAACCGAGTTCATGCAAAACCAGGGTCATCTCGCGCGCACGACCGCCGAGGGCGCAATAAATAAGGCAGGGGCGCTCCCGATCCAGGACCTCCAGTCGCCGCCGCGCCTCCTCCGGCGTGAAGTAATTCGCGTGATGGGCACCCGGCAGGCGGCCATAGCGGAACTCCTCCTCGGTGCGGCAGTCGATGATTTGCAGGCGCGGCTGGCGCTCGATGAGTTCGCTGGCGGCGGCGGGATCCAGCAGGCGCACCCCCTCCGGCAGCACGACCCCGGGCGGCTCAATTTGCATGGGCAGCGGTGGCGCGGGTTTGCAGGCCGCCAGGACTAAAAAGGGCAGGAGCAGCAGGCGGTGGGTCATGGTTTTTTGGCGGCAGCGGCTTGGGCGATCTGGATCGCTTCCAAATACAGATCCTCGAGACGGGTGATTTGCGACGCGCTGCCAAAATGCGCGCGCACCGTGCGCGCGGCATGTTGTCCGAGCCGCTCACGCAGGCTGGAATCGCCGAGGAGTTGCAAAATGGCGGCGGCGAGTTCGCCAGGAGCGCGCTCAGCGACGAGCAATCCGTCCTCGCCCGAAGTGACGGCCTCCGGGATGCCGCCGTGGCGGGTGGCGACCACCGGCAAACCGGTGGCCATGGCCTCCAGCATCGAGTTCGGGATGCCCTCCTGATCGGCCTCCGGCGTCAGCTCGCTGGGATGCAAAAACAAGTGCCCGCGCTGGTATTCCGCGTGCAGCGCCTCCGGCTCCAGCCAGCCGCGCAGTTCGACATTGCCCTCCAACCCGAGTTCGCGAACGCGGGTGCGGATGGTCTCCGTCAGCGGGCCGTCACCGCAAAGCACGTAACGCAGACGCGGCCAGGTTTGGGCCGCGATTTGCAACGCCTCCAGGGTGGTCAGGATGCCTTTTTTCGGGATCAAGCGGCAGGCCTGCACCAACCGCCAGGCGCCATCTGCGGGCGCTGTCCGCATGCTCGCCGTCAAATGGTCCAGCGGAATCGGGGTGCGGTTGAGGCGCAGTTTCTCCGGCGGACAGCCGAGGTCGCGCAGGCGATCAAGCAGGGACTGGCTGCGGGCCAGCACTAGCAACGCCGTTTGAAACACTTCACGAAGTTGCTCCGGGTAACCCGGCTGATCCAGAAACTTGGCGGCATCGACACCATGAAAAGAGACGATCCACGGGCCGCCCCAGTCCTGCAACATCCCCAGGAAACGCACGGCTTTGTGTCCGTAGTACACATGCACCAAGTCCGGCTGATCGGCGCGCAGGCGCTCCGGCATGTCATAAGGATGGCAGGGACCGACGTATTTGTTGATGGTCACAGGCGGCGGCCACTGACGCACTATGTACTTATACCAGAAGCGAATGATGAAGTTGCCCTTGGTACGGTGGTGCAGCTTCGTCATCTTCACCACCGCCGGATGGGGGAACAACTCGCGATTCTCGATGCTCTGAGTGTAAACCACAGAGCGCACCCTTTGCAGCCCTGTCACCTGGCGATAAATGCTGCGCATCTCCGGTTTCAAAAAGGTCCCGCAGACACTGATAACGAAAGGGCGCGGGTCAGGCGCGGTGCCATCATCGCCAGGAAGGGCGTCGGCGGAGGGGCTGGCGGGAGCGGAAACCATGAAATCGGGGTCAAAATTGGACCTTAGCGGTTTTTTGTCTTGAAGGAAAGTTTGCGATCCTGTTTTCGTATTCGTTGTTCACCCAAGGCCCGCCGCCCTGTTTTCTCGACGGAGAACGGCTGGTCGCCACCCCATATCTCATCCGCATGAAATCGCCACAAACGCAACCCTCCCGCCGTCAGTTCCTGCGCGGCACCCTCGCCGGCGCCGCCGGCCTCGCCACCATGCCCGCCTGGAGCCGCGCCGCCGGAGCCAATGGCGACATCCGCGTGGCGGTCATCGGCTTCAAAAGCCGCGGCAACGGCCACATCAATTCCCTTCTGAAGATCCCAGGCGTCCGTCTCGCCGGCCTTTGCGACGTTGATCAAAACGTGATCGACAAGAAAGTCGAGGAACTCGCCAAGAAAAACATCACCCCGAAGACCTACACCGACTTCCGCAAATGCTGCGAGGATCCGGAGATCGACGCGATCACCATCGCCACCCCAAACCACAGCCACACGCTGATCGCGCTCACCGCCATCGCCGCCGGCAAGCACGTCTATGTGGAGAAGCCGGTCAGCCACAACATTTGGGAAGGCCAGGCGCTGGTCGATGCCGCCGCCAAAGCCGCCGCCAACGGCAAAGTCGTTCAGCACGGCATGCAACGCCGCTCCGACATCGGCTGGGCCGCTGCCATGGACTGGGTCAAACAGGGCCATATTGGCGCCGTCAAACTCTCCCGCGGCGTGAACTTCAAAATGCGCGCCTCCATCGGCAAGGTCGCCGCGCCCGTGCAACCGCCCGCCAGCGTCAATTATGAACTCTGGTCCGCCCCGCGCCCGGTCATGCCCGTCATGCGTGAGCAGTTCCATTACGACTGGCACTGGCAGTGGGCCTACGGCAACGGCGACATCGGCAACCAGGGTCCGCACCAGCTCGACGTCGCCCGCTGGGCGCTCGGCAACCCAAGCGCGCTGCCCAAGCGTGTCATGAGCCTCGGTGGCCGTTGGGGTTACGATGACGACGGCGAGACTGCCAACAACCAGCTCGCCTTCTATGACTACGAAAACGGCGCTCCGCTGCTGTTCGACAACCGCGGCATGCCACGCTCCGAGCTGCGCTGGCAGAAAGGCTGGGAGCCCGCCTACAAGGGCATTCGCATCGGCAACATCATCCACTGCGAAGGCGGTTACGTGGCCGAATCCAAGGCTTACGACAACGACGGCAAGGCCATCCACAAGTTTGACGACTTCCAGGACGGCCCCGACCACATGTCGAACTTCATCGAGTCCGTCCGCGCCGGCAAACTGATCAAGGACGTGCTGCACGTCGCGCACGGCCACCATGCCGCCGCCCTGGCGCACATGGGCAACATCTCCTACCGCCTCGGCAAGCAGATCAAGTCCGCCGAAATCCGCGAGCGTCTCAACGGCGACAAAGCCGCCCTCGAAACCTTCGCTGACTTCGTCGAAAATCTCCAGGCCAACACCATCGACATCGACGCCGAAATGGCCTCCGTCGGTCCCTGGCTGGAGTTCGACTCCAACACCCTGCGTTTCGTGGGCGAGTTCGCCGACGAAGCCAACAAGCTGACCGACGAGCAATACGCCGCCGGGTTCGAGCTGCCGAAAATCGGCTGATTCAGCGTGGTCTCCACCCGCACGGACCCCGCCGCGGCGCCATGCTGCGGCGGGGTTTCTATTCTCAGCGAACTGCCAAAAAAACGCAGGAATTATCTTGACCCACGGGGGCACTTTGAGGTGGACTGCCCAGATGAATCCGCATTTTCTTGCACGCGGCTCGCGCTCAGCCGGCGTTTTTTCCCAGTTGCCGTCCGCCTTGGCAACAAATTTGCTTCAAAAAGGACAAGAAATGTCTTTCAAATAGCGTACAGTCAGGTTCCCCTCATGATTCCAAAAGCGTGCGGGGAATGGTAAATTTGCCTTTTGGAGCGCGTCTATTTAGAATGTTGAACATGGAATTGGATGGAGGAATCAAGATCTACCTGAGGGAGATCGGCAAAACCGATTTGCTGACCCCGGATCAGGAGGTGGAGCTTGCCGAACGTATCAAGCGTGGCGACCCGGAAGCCCGCTCCCACATGATCCGCGCCAACCTGCGGTTGGTCGTCAAAATCGCCCAGGATTACGCCAACTACGGCCTGCCGCTGCTGGACTTGATCTCGGAAGGCAACATCGGCCTGATGAAGGCGGTGGAACGCTTCGACCCCAACAAAGGCGGCAAGCTCTCCACTTACGCCGCTTGGTGGATCAAGCAGTCCATCAAGCGCGCTCTCGCCAATCAGTCAAAGACCATCCGGCTGCCCGTCCACATGGTGGACAAAATCAGCAAGATGCGCCGCGTCGCCATGTCCATGAGCGAGGAACTCGGCCGCGAGCCGACCGATGACGAGCTTTCCGAAGAAATCGGCATTGACCGCGCCAAGCTTTCCCAGCTCAAGGTCGCCTCCATGCGCCCCGCCTCGCTGGATGCGCCCATCAGCGAGGACGACAGCACCGAGTTTGGTGAGATCGTCGGCGACGAAAGCGCGCAAACCCCTTTCGAACTGCTCAGCCACAAAAACATGCATGGCCAGCTCGATGGTCTGCTCACCGTGCTCGATGAGCGCGAGCGCAAAATAATCGATGCCCGCTTTGGACTCGCCGGCCAAAAACCGCGCACCCTGGAGGAGGTCGGCCAGGAATTCGGCGTCACCCGCGAGCGCATTCGCCAGCTTCAAAACATTGCCCTGCGCAAGCTGCGCCGCGCCTTGCAGAAAAAGGAGGATCCGATCCCCAAGGCCCTACGCAACGCCGGTTCCAAGAAGAAAAAGAAGGCCGCAGCCGCGGAAGACAAAGCCGGAAAATGAGCACCCGGGCCAGGAGCACTAGCGCTCCCAACCCTGTGCCGGCGGTCCATGACCGTCGCTCTATCCCTTCTCCCGCACTGCCATGAGCGAGGCAATGGACGCATTGCTGTTCGCCCTGCGCACAGCCCCCGTCACAGACGCCGGCCGCATCGCCGCCTACCATCTCTGGCCGCACGCGGACTTGGCGCCCTGGCGCGACCGCTTGACCGTGACCCACTGGCATCGCCGCGCCGCAGATGCCCTGGCGGACACAGGGTTGCGCACCACCCCGGCGGAGAGCCTGCCGGAGCAGGGCTTTGACGAAGTCTGGCTGCTGCCGGACCGCCAGCGCGAGTGCCAGCTTGGCGAACTTGCCGAAGCCTGGAGCCGCCTGTGTCCCGGTGGGCTCTTGCGCGTTGCCCTGCCCAATGATCTTGGCGCCAAATGGCTCGAAAACACTTGGCGGGCCGCCGCAGGCACACCGGTGGAAACCCTGTCCAAACATCACTGCCGCGTGTTCACGACCGAAAAGCCCGCCTCCGGTTGGGATGAGACGGCGCTGTTGCAGTGGCTGACAGGCGCCGCCCTGCGTCGTTTGCCGGACAGTGGCGTTTGGTCGCGACCGGGATTGTTCAGTTGGGACCGCCCCGACCCCGGCTCCATCCTGTTGGCGCGGCATTTGCCTGAAACCCTGGGCGGACAAGGCGCCGACCTCGGCGTCGGCTGGGGTTATCTGAGCATGGAAGTGCTGCGACGCTGCCCGGAAGTGACCGCGCTAGAGGGTTACGAAGTGGACGCGCGCGCGCTGGAACCGGCACGGCGCAACCTCGGCAACGTGCTCGTGCCCGTGCGTCCGCGCCTCTATTGGCGGGATGTCACCGCCGGCGTCGGCCAGGCCAAGTACGATTTCATCGTCACCAACCCGCCTTTCCACGAAGGCCGCGACACCGACCCCGCGCTCGGGCTGCGCTTCATCGCCACCGCCGCGCGTGCCTTGAAAAAAGACGGCGAACTCTGGCTGGTCGCCAACAAACACCTGCCCTACGAGCCGCTGCTGACGGAGCTGTTTTTTGAGGTGGCGCCCGTGGCGCAGACCGCCGGCTACAAGGTCCTCCACGCCCGCGCCGTGCAGCCAAAAGCCCACGCCAACCCCGGCAAATACCGCCGCGCCAAGTAGCCCCGAATTCTCTCGCGGGCCCGGCAAATTCCGCCGCGCAAAAAAACAACATTTCCAGACTCCAACCCCCGCAAAATCAAGGGATGTAAACAGTGTGTCTGCAACATAGTTGACACAGCGAGTTCGCGAATCCTCTCGCTGCCCGCCGCCATTGCTCACTCGCCCCGCACCCGGCCCCGGCCCTTTTTCACCTCCGAGCGCTTGCGTTTCGTCTTGAGTATCCGCTCCTGCAAGCCCTTGGGACGCGGGCGCGATTGCCGGCGCTTTTTCTCGCGCGCCTGCTCCTTGTCGAGCCGGGCGGAGTGGCGGACGGCCTCGATCTGCTCGCAAAGCTCGACGCGCGCCCAGTAGCGGTTCGCGCTTTGCGAGCGCTCGCGCTGGCAGCGCGTCTCGCAGCCGCTGGCCGGGTCGCGCAGCACCACGGTGGAGGCGGTCTTGTTGATCTTCTGGCCGCCGGGTCCGGTGCCGCGCACAAACGTCTCCTCCAGGTCCTCCTCGCGGAGTCCCAGGCGGTTCATGCGCTGGCGCAGCGCTGCGTCGATCTCCACGGCGGCCATCGTCCAGGATAACGCGAAAAACCATTTTGACATTGGAATTTGGCGCGGACGAGACAGGATGCACCCATGAGCAACACAGCCGACACCATGACGGGCCGCGTGGTGCTGGTGGCGGGAGGCACCAGCGGCATGGGTCTTTCCGCCGTGAAATCCCTAGCCGCAGCCGGTGCCCGCGTGGTGCTAACCGGCAAAACCGAAGACGAGGTGGCGGCGGCGCTAGAGTTATGCGCGACGGAAAACGTCCAAGGCTTGGTCGCCGACGCCATCGAACCAAGCGCAGCGGTGGCGGCAGTGGAATTTGCGGTGAAGGCATTCGGACGGCTTGACGCGCTCTTCCATGTGGCGGGCGGCAGTGGCCGGCGCTTCGGCGACGGCCCCTTGCACGAGCTTACCGACGAAGGCTGGCACCGCACCCTCCATTGGAACCTGACCTCCGTCATGCTCTCGAACCGCGCGGCGCTGCGCCGTTTTTTGGAGCAGCAAAGTGGCGGTGTGATCCTCAACATGGCCAGCGTGCTTGGCTGGGCCTCTGCCCCGCCGCACTTCTCCACCCACGCCTACGCCGCCGCCAAAGCGGGTGTGATCGGCTTCAGCCGGTCGTTGGCCGCCCATTACGCCGTCGAAAACATTCGCGTCAACGTGCTGGCTCCCGGATTGGTGGAGACCCCGATGGCGGCCCGCGCGCTCAGCGATGACACCATTCTGGACTTCATCCGCCACCAACAACCCCTCGATGGCGGCCGCCCGGCCCGCCCGGACGACATCGACGGCGCCGTGCTCTTCCTGCTTTCGGACGCCGCCCGTTTCATCACCGGCCAAGTCCTGGCCGTGGACGGCGGCTGGACAAGTGGCGCTGGCGGCTGAACGGCACCGGCCGCTGAACGGCACCGACCGCTGAACGGCACCGACCGCAGTCCGTGAGTCCTCTCGCGCCCGCCGGCTGTCCCCAGCGCTTTTTTTGTCCCGGATTTCCAGTTGCAAACCGGCGCGGCACCCTCATACTGCCCGCCCTCCGCGAGACAGACCATCGCCGTTGGTCTTCGAGCCCGCCTCTTTTTGAGGGCGCGGGGACTCGCCTCGAAGGTAACCCGGCCACATCCACGACCCATGCCCATCCGCCTAGCCCGATTCGAAATGCCCAACCGCCTCGTCAAGAACGAGGCGACCGCCACCGACACCTACGCCCAATTCGTCGCCGAGCCCTTTGACCGCGGCTACGGTCACACCATCGGCAACTCCCTGCGCCGTGTCCTGCTTTCCTCCCTTGAGGGCGCGTCCATCACCTCGGTGAAAATCAAAGGCGTCCAGCACGAGTTCTCCACCCTGCCCGGCGTCCTTGAGGACGTGGTGCAGATCGTGCTCAACCTGAAAAAAATCCGTTTCCGCCACCACAGCGAAAGCAAAGAGGCGCGCATTCTTTCCATCTCCGTGGACAAACAAGGCGCCGTCACCGCCGGCGACATCAAAGAGGACAACCACTACGAGGTCATCAACAAGGACCTCGTCATCTGCACCCTCGACAAAAAGACCAAGTTCGACTGCGAGTTTGAAGTGCGCGTCGGTCGCGGCTTCGCCACCTGGGAAGACAACAAAAAAGCCGACACCCCCATCGGCGTCATCCCCATTGACGCCATCTTCTCCCCGGTGACCCGCGTCAAATACACCGTCGAAAACACGCGCGTCGGCCAGAACACCGACTACGACAAGCTCATCCTCGACGTCTGGACTGATGGCCGCGTCAGCCCCAGCGACGCCGTGCTTCAATCCGCCGCCATCCTGCGCAAGCACCTCGACGTCTTCGTCAATTACGACGAGTCCGCCGTCGAGTTCGAGGCCGCCCCCGAGGCCCAGTCCGAGGAAAACTCCGAGCTGCGCAAGCTGCTCAACATGAGCGTCAACGAGATCGAACTCTCCGTCCGCGCCGCCAACTGCCTCAACAACGCCAACATCACCAGCGTCGGCCAGCTCGCCCTCAAGAGCGAGGCTGAGATGCTGCGCTACCGCAACTTCGGCAAGAAATCCCTCACCGAGATCAAGGAAAAGCTCGCCGAGCTGGGCCTTTCTCTCGGCATGAAACTCGACGCCTCGCTGCTTGAGGCCAACCCCGGCGGCGTCTCCCTGCTGGGCCGCCAGAGCGCTCTGCTCGCTGAGGAGGAGGACGAGGCCGACGCCATGGGCTTCGCCAGTCTGGTTGATTCCCACCTGCCGGATGTGGACGACGAAGACGAGGAGTAAGCGCCCAGCCCCACCCTAAAACCCTGACGCCGGTTCCTCCGGCTGACCCCAAAAAAGATTGCCATGAGACATCGAATGAAAACCGTCAAACTCCAGCGTGACGCCTCGCATCGCAAGGCGCTGCTGGCCAACCTGGTGTGCAGCCTGATCGAGCACCGCCGCATCCGCACCACCCTGGCCAAGGCCAAAGCCCTGCGCCCGGTCGCGGAGAAAATGGTCACGCTCGGCAAGCGCGGCGACCTGCACGCCCGCCGCCTCGCCGTGGCCGAACTCGGCCAAAAAGGCGCGGTGAAAAAGCTGTTCGAGGAAATCGCCGTCGCCAGCAAGGACCGCAACGGCGGTTACACTCGCATCACCAAACTCGGCCAGCGCGGCTCCGACTCCGCTCCGATGGCCTTCATCGAATGGGTGGACGCCTACGTGCCCGCCAGCGCCGCCGCGCCCGTCGCCGATGAGGCGCCGGTTGAAGCTGAAGCCGCCGAAGAGGCCGCTCCTGTCAAAAAGACGCGCAAGAAGAAAGAAGAAGCCGCCGCGGAATAATCACGGCAGGAGCCAGTTCCAATTCATCTCAGATGCGCGGGCTCCGGCCCGCGCATTTTTTTTAACACTGCGGAGCCCACTCACCACTCACCACTGATCCACTACCCCCCTCCCCGCGCCACCTGCCGCGCCCAGCTATCCTTCAGTGCCACCGTGCGATTGAAAACCGGCTGACCAGGTTGCGCGTCCTTGGGGTCCACGAAGAAATAACCCAGACGCTCAAACTGATAATGCACCCCCGCTGCCGCTTCCGCCAGTGAGGGCTCGCCCACCGCTTCCGCAGCGACTTCGAGAGAGTCAGGATTGAGCAGGTCGATGAAATCACCGCCCTCGCCGGCCGCCGCCTCCGGCTGTTCGGCGGTGAACAGGCGATCATACAAACGCACTTTCAGTGGCACCGCATGACGCGCGCTCACCCAGTGAATGATGCCCTTTACCTTGGGCCGGTCCGCTGGTTTTTGACCGTGACGGGTGCCCTCGTCGTAGGTGCAGCGCAGTTCGACCACGTTGCCGTCGCCGTCTTTGACGACCTCCCGACAGATGATGCAAAACGCGTAACGCAGCCGCACCTCGCCGCCCGGTTTGAGGCGATGGAAGCCCGGCAGCGGTTCCTCCATAAAATCGTCCCGGTCGATGTAAAGCTCCCGGCAGAGCGGCAGTTGGCGGGTGCCGGCGGCGGGGTCCTCCGGGTTGTTTACCGCCTCGATGAACTCCACCTGCTCCTCAGGGTAGTTCTCGATCACCACCTTCACCGGCTTCAACACCGCGAAGGCGCGCAAGGCGCGGGCGTTCAAATCTTCACGCACCGCGTGCTCCAGCAGCGCCACATCGGTGAGGGAGTTGAACTTGGTCAGCCCAATGGTCCGGCAGAACTGGCGGATCGCCTCCGGCGTGTAACCGCGGCGGCGCAGGCCCGAAATCGTGGGCATGCGCGGGTCATCCCAACCGCTCACGCGTTTTTCCTGCACCAACCGCAACAGCTTGCGCTTGCTCATCACGGTGTAGGTCAGATTCAGCCGCGCAAATTCGCGCTGGTAAGGCCGTCCGGGCAGCCCGTCCACGTTGTCGATCAACCACTCGTAGAGCGGCCGGTGATGCTCGAACTCGAGCGTGCACAAGCTGTGCGTGATGCTCTCCAGCGCGTCGCTCAACGGGTGCGCGTAATCGTACATGGGATATAAGCACCAAGCGCCGCCGGTGCGATGATGCTCGGCGTGCAGGATGCGGTACAGCACCGGGTCGCGCAGATTCATGTTCGGCGACGCCATGTCGATCTTCGCGCGCAGCACCATCTTGCCGTTCTCGAACTCGCCCGCCCGCATGCGCTGGAACAGGTCCAGGCTCTCCGCCGCCGGGCGATCCCGGAACGGGCTGTTGACACCGGGAGCGGTGAGCGTGCCGCGAGTCTTGCGGATGTCCTCGGGCGACTGCTCATCGACATAGGCCAAATCCTTTTCAATCAATTGCACCGCGAACTGGTACAACTTCTCGAAGTAATCGCTCGCGTAATAGAGATGATCCCCCCAGTCAAAGCCCAGCCAGCGCACGTCCTCCATGATGGACTCCACATACTCGGTGTCCTCCTTCGTCGGGTTGGTGTCGTCAAACCGCAGGTGACAACGCGCATTCGGCGCGTTCTCCAGGGCCAGACCGAAGTTCAGGCAGATGCTCTTGGCATGGCCGATGTGCAGGTAACCGTTTGGCTCCGGCGGGAAACGGGTGATGACCCAGCCTTCATTACGCCCCGCCTCCAGATCGGCGGCGATCATGTCGCGAATAAAGTCGGAGGGTGCGGTGGCCGGGCTGGGTTCGGAAGACATGGGAGGTGGGGGCCGGTGGCCAGTATTCAGTATTCAGTATTCAGATCGCGAGGGGCGGCATCAATTCAACCATTGTACCGGCGGTCTATGACCGCCGCAATGTTTCCGTTTTCGCGACGATCATGGCTTTTTCACCCCTCATGCGCTGACCTGGGCGATGCCTCGCAGCACGCATCCCGAAAAGGAGTCTCACGGTGCCGCGACGGCAGCATCAAGGGGCAGTGCCACCGGACGCATCATGTCCGGCACGATGAGCCACTTTTTCTCGTCGTTCGGGTCTTTTTGCAGCGAGATCAAAAACAGCTCCTGGATTTTCTCCTTCAAAGTCTCCTGATAAGTGCGCACCACCGCATGCACGATGCGGTCGCCGTCCTCGCCAGCGAGACCGAGGATGTTGATTTTAAGCGTTTCCTTTTTCTTCGCCAGCACATCCGGCTCGATGCTCATGCGCGCATGCACTGCCGCCCGTTCTGCCGCGTAAAAGGCGCGCGGACTCATTTTTTCAAGCTCAGCGAGATCCTTCACTCCCAGCTTGGCAAGCATCGCCGCCTCCTCCGTCATTGTCGGTGCCATTTTGATCACCGACACCGTCTCCTGCAGCTTTTTCTCCAAAGAAGGCACTGACAGCATTGCGCCGGCCGTCTCCCAATCCTGGTTCACCACGGCGGTGAGATACTCCTTTACCATGGCCGCAGTCGGGTGGTCGGGCGGCAGATTATCCGCGCCGGCATGCGGCGCCAGAGTCAGCAGCGCGGCGGCTGCGAGGGCGGTCGAAAAAGAACGCGGAGAAAACATGGCGGAATGAAAATAACGAACCTCGCTTGAGGGCGAGCCTTGTACTAAGCGCGCCGCAAGGTGGCGTCAAATACAGAAAGCCCGCCCTCATTCTGACAACGCCGGGCCAAAAATCGCCAAAAAAGTTTCCCGCGACCCCAAGATTTTTCTCGTCCCAATCGAGATGCCTTCTGAATCTGCCCGCATGAGCGCCCGCCCGCCCGCCTTTGAGACCCTGCTCGAACGCTACGAACGCCCCCTCGTTCGTTACGCCCTCAGCTTCACCGCCAGCCTCGAAGACGCCCGCGACGCCGTGCAGGACACCTTCATCCAGCTCCATCAAGCCCTGCCCACACTCGACCCCGACCGCGTCGCCCCCTGGCTTTTCACCGTCTGCCGCAACCGCACCGTGGACCAGCACCGCAAACAACGCCGCCTCATCCCCATGGACACCGCCACCCTCGAACTCGAACCGGAAACTGCTCCCTCCCCCGCCGAGGACCTTCAGCAATCCGAAACCACTGCCCAACTCCACCGCCTCATCGCCGAGCTACCCGAGCGCCAGCGGGAGGCGGTCAAACTGAAATTCATCGCCGGACTCGACTACCAACAGATCAGCCAGGCCATGGACACCACCATCGGCAACGTCGGCTACCTCATCCACCACGGCGTCCAAGCCCTCCGCCAAAAATGGACCGCCCTCGAGTCCCTCTCTTAAAACTTGAAACTGACCGCCATGAACCCCGAACACCTCACCACCCACGCCCTCGGCGAGCCCCTTCCCCCCGCCGAACGAGCCGCCATTGAGCAAACCCTGGCCAGCGACCCGCAAGCCCGCGCCGACCTCGACGCCACCCGCGACTTCGCCAGCTTCCTCCACCAGCACCTCGCCGCCGACACCCCCGACGCCGCGCTCACCGAGGAGCAAAAGCAGCGGCTAGTAACACAGGCGTCCGCGCCTGTGGGTGTGGCGGGCGTCCCGCCTGCCACCCTCAGCAGCATCAACACGGGCGCAAGTCACCAGCCCGCCCACAACCCCGGCGACCGAGCCGGTCGCCCCACGCCCCTGCGCTGGCTTCAACGCGTCATCCTCCCCCTCAGCGCCGCCGCCCTCATCATGATCGGCCTGCGGCAGTGGCAGCAGGAAACCCTGCAAGATGGCAGCGAAGTTTTGACAACTCTCCCCCAAGCCAGCGAGAAAAGCGATGCGATTTGGGCCTCACAACCGGGAGCCATCAGGCCTTACCAACAAGAAGAAGGTAAGGAAGTCTTTCGTTCCGACGCACCCAGGCTTCTCGGTAACACGTCCGACGACATCGCACCCCATGCCTCTGACCCCGCTTTTGCGGCACTCCTGGAAAAGGAACTGCTCGCAGACAAGTCCAACATCACACTCGGAAACTTCGACGCGGCCGCAGAAGCCGATATGAATGTCCTGCGCAGTGACCGCCTCAACTCTTCGGTGCGGCATGGCATGGAAACCCAGCTTGGTCAGGCGGCCTCAGAGTCAAGCTTACCTCAAGTCGCCTCTCCCGGCACCCTCGGCTACGACAGCATCACCACAAGCCCTGCTGCCGCTGCCGCACCAAAACCTCAAGGTCCTGCCGAGTTGACGAAAGCGGGCGATGGCGAACTCGCCTTGACTGGTCCGAATACCTACACAGGCGCCACTACCGTCGCAGGTGCAGGTGTCATTGCAACCTTTACAGGCACCGTTGTCGCTCCCTCGACTGAAACTGAGACAATGGGCGGTGCAATCGCCTCAATGGATCACACCCGCGCGCGGATGATCAACGACCCCAACGCCGCCTGGGGAGAACCTGTTCCTGTAATCGTCGTCTCCGCACCAGCGGCCACCGCATCAGTTCTTCCAGAGAGAGTGGAGTCACGCCTCCAAGCCCAAACCGCCGCTGCTCCCGCAAATGGATACGTGAACCTCAACGAACCCTCCATTCGTCGGGAAGTCCAGGTAGCACCCGGCTCAGAATCCTACACCCCCATCCAGGAAAACCAACTCACCGCCGTCGTGCGCGAGCCTTTGTCCACCTTCTCCATCTCCGTGGACACCGCCGCCTATGCCAACGTGCGCCGCTTCCTCAATCGCAACAGCCTGCCGCCGCGTGACGCCGTGCGCATCGAGGAGCTGGTCAACTACTTCCCCTACAACCTCGAAGGCCCGCCGCCCAACTCGCCGCATCCCTTCGCCGTCCATGTCGAGGTCGCCGGCTGTCCCTGGGCGCCGCAGCATCGCCTCGCCCGCATCGGCATCCAAGGCAAGCGCGTCGGCCTGGAGGAGCGCAACAGCAACTTCGTCTTCCTCATCGACGTCTCCGGCTCCATGAACTCGCCCGAGCGGCTGCCGCTGGTCAAGGAAAGCCTGCGCCTGCTCGTCGAGCAGCTTGATGAAAAAGACCGCGTCACCCTCGTCACCTACGCTGGCAGCAGCGGCCTCGTTTTGCCGCCCACTCCGGGCGATCAAAAGCAGCGCATCCTCGCCGCCATCGACAGCATGACGCCCGGCGGCTCCACCCATGGCAGCGCCGGCATCCAGCTCGCTTACGAGCAGGCCATCTCCTCTTTCATTAGCGAGGGCGTCAACCGCGTCATCCTCTGCACCGACGGCGACTTCAACGTCGGCGTTTCCTCGCCCGAAACGTTGGAACAACTCATCAACGAGAAAGCCCGCTCCGGCGTCTTCCTCAGCGTGCTCGGCTACGGCATGGGCAACCTCAAGGATCGCACCATGGAAACCCTCGCCTCCAAAGGCAACGGCAACTACGCCTACATCGACAGCCTCAGCGAGGCGCGCAAGGTGCTCGTCGAGCAGATGTCCGGCACCCTCATCACCATCGCCAAGGACGTGAAAATCCAAGTCGAGTTCAACCCCGCCCAGGTCGCCAGCTACCGCCTCATCGGTTACGAGAACCGTCTGCTCGCCAAGGAGGACTTCAACGACGACACCAAAGACGCCGGCGAGATCGGCGCCGGCCATAGCGTCACCGCTCTCTACGAACTCGTGCCCGTCGGCGTCACCCCCGCTCCCGGCCCGATCGATCCCCTCAAGTATCAATCCACGCCCACCCCGGCCGCTGCCGCCGCGCCCATCATCGCCGAACCCGCCTCCAACGAACTGCTCACCGTCAAACTCCGCTACAAAGCCCCGGACGGCGACAGCAGCCAGCTCCTCGAAGTCCCCGTGACCGATGAAAAAATCCCGCTCGCCCGCGCCAGCGCCGAGTTCAAATTCACCACCGCCGCCGCCGCCTACGGCCTGATGCTCCGCCAGAGCAGCTATCGCGGCGCGCTCACCTGGGAGCAGATTCGCAGCCTCGCCCTCGAAGGCAAAGGCGCCGATCCCCACGGCTACCGCGCCGAGTTCCTCCAGCTCCTCGACAAAGCCCGTGGCCTCATGCCTGATCAGCATTGATCCAACACAAACACCGCCTCCGCCAAACGATGTCCGTTGACCTGCAACTCCACCTGGTGCCGCCCCGGATAATGGCGGCGGGTGGTGAAGTCGCGCAGGGTTTGTTTTTTCACTAGATCCAAAACGCCGCCCGCAGGCAGCTCGATCTCCGCCCACTTGAAGACCTTGGCGGAGCTGCCGCCGCCAGCGCGGACGTAATGCACCACGTAATCCACCGCGAGCCGCTGCGCCCGTTTGGATTCAGAGACCAGACGTGCCGAAAAGACCAGCGTCTCTCCGAGACACAACCGCACGGGAGTCGTCTTCAGCACAGCCTTGACCACCGGCTTCTGCCCAAAACCAAACAACGCCAGCGCCTGCGGATGACCGCGTTTGATGAGCGTGCGGCAGGCGTGTTTGGCGATCCACTGCCGATCCGCGCTGCCCGCGATCTTCCAATCCATCAGCCGGTCGAGCACCCACTCGGGATGGTCCTTGGTGATGTCGTTCAGATGATTGGCGACCGACTTGCGCACGTAGAGCGCGGGATCATCGCGCAAGGCGTCCAGAATCGGCGCTGTGGGAGAGGGATCACGCACCAGCGCTTGCAGGCGCAGCCCCCAGGGCAGGCGCGGACGCGATCCCTCGCTGGCGAGCCGGCGCACATGCTCGCAGGCGTCTCCCGCCCACTTCTTCATCACCCGCAGCGTCCCGTGCAGGTCACGTTGCAAAAACGGACGCACCGCAAACTCGGCGGAGCCGAACCGGGTGAAGCGTCGCAGTGCCTCCAACGAGAACGCCGGATCATCAAGACCAAAGGTGGCCACATAATCGCAAAGAAAAATGCCGACAAAACCATGCTCCACCTGCGGCGCGATTTTCTCCAATACCGCTGTCTTCTGTCGCAAACCGCCCGCCAGCGCCTGTTCAAAAGCCAGCGTCGTTTGATGCAATCGCTGCATGAGACTGCGCTCCTCCAAGCCATCCAGCGTGAGGGCAAGAAAACGCCGGGTGTCAATCTTCGGCGCAGCGGACTTCAACATCCGCGCCAGCGCGCGGTAGCGGGCTTCATCAAACCAATCCTTGAGCTGGGCGGGTGGCGCGGGTTCGGCGGGCATCGTTCCCGCCATGTAGCGGCGGTCTGCGACCGTCGCAAGCCTGAGCCGGAACGCGGGAGCCCCGCCCGCACCCAAATTCAAAAAACAGGTCCAGCCTCGCTTCTTGCGGGCCGCAATGACCAGCATTACATCCCACTCCGCTCCTGCCATGCCCGAACTCCCCGTCCACATCACCGGCCTTGCCGCCGTCAGTGCTCTTGGCCGGACAGCCGACGAGCACTTGACGGCGCTGGCGGCAGGCAAAAGCGGCCTGCGACCCTTGGCGGAGTTTGCCGACGGCGCCTTGTCCGCCTACGGCGAGCTGCCCGCCGGCTGGCTCCCCGAGCGCGACGCCTGGCTGCGCGGACGGCGCTACGGCGCCGCCTCCAACCTCGCAGTTCGAATCGCGCGCGCGGCGGCGGCAGACGCAGGCTGGTCCTCGACCGAACTCGCCGATGCCTGGATTTTCGCCGGCAGCAGTCGCGCCAACACGGGCGAGCTGCTGGGCGCATGGAAACAGCGACGCCCCATCGCCAAATTCCGCGCCAGCAACTCCCTGCACAGCGAGGTGGCGGCGGCGGTGAGCATCGAGCTCGGAGTGCGCGGCCCCTGGCAGATGCTGGCCAACGGCTGCGCTGCCGGTCTCGACGCCGTGGGTTTCGCCTGGTTCGCCCTGCGCGGCGGGCTGGCGAAGCGGGCGCTGGTAGTCAGCGTCGAGCTGCCCCTGTGCGAGCCTCTGCTGCGCGGCTTTGCCGACACCGGTTTGCTGGCCAATCCTGGCGCCATCAATGACCCGTATCATCGTGAGACATCCGGCTTTTTTCCGGCGGAAGCGGCCGCCGCGCTGACCCTGGAAGCAGGCCACGACGTGCCTGGGCCGGAGGTGCTCTGGTATGGTGCCAACTCCGACGCCTATGACAGCATCGCTCTGCCGGAGGATGGCGCGGCACTGGCGCGCTTGCTTGCGGAGGCCGCAGATGCATTGAAAATCAAGGGCGCGCAAGTGGCGGCCATCTGCCCGCACGCCAACGGCACGGCCTCGAATCGCTGGGCGGAAAGCGCGGCATTCCAGTCCGTGTTCGCGGACCGGCCACACCCATTCTTCATCCCCAAACCCGCCACCGGCCATTCCCTGGGGGCCAGCGGTGCCTTCGAACTGGCCTTGCTCGCTGCCAGCCTGCGCACGGGTTTTCTGCCCGCCAATCCGCCCGCCCTCAGCCTGCCCGCGCCAAACTTCAGCGCGCCCGCCGCGCCGGTGCCTGTCACTCCAGAACATGCCGTGCTCAAGGTCGCCATCGGCATGGGCGGGCACAACGCGGTGCTGGCCTTGCGACCCGCCAAAGTCGCTTGACCGCGTGTCATTTGAGCGGAGTTTCCGGCCGCCGAACAAACTAATTTGACCCACCCATGACCCGCTTTTTAACCGCCTCACTTTTTCTCGCCAGCCTCAGTCTCACTCCGCTTGCCGCTCAGGACGCCAAGGTGGACTTTGAGGCGCAGATTCTGCCCATTTTCAAAGACCGCTGCTTCGAGTGCCATCAAAAAGAGTACACCGACGAAAACGGCCGCGTGAAAAAACCGAAGGGCAAGTTCCGCATGGACAACCCGCAACTCATGCTCAAAGGCGGCGAGGAAGGCGGCGACCTGACCCCTGGCGACCCCGACAAGAGCACCGTCTATACCTACACCCTGCTGCCCGAGGACGATGACATGGCCATGCCGCCGAAAGGCGACCGCCTCACCGACGAGCAGAAAGAGCTGATCAAAAAATGGATCGCCCAGGGCGCTGAGTTCGGAGCCTGGAAGGGCGCCGAGGAATAACCCGAAGAGCGACAACCGCCAACCAGCGTCACAGGGCTGGCGGCGGCAGTTGCAGGCTTTTGACCAGGACCTTGGAGTTACGCCCGTTCGCCGCGTACGCGGCGCGCCGCGCCTCCGGCAGCACCTCGGCTCCGGCCTCCTCAAACCCCAGTTTTTCCTCAAAAAACCGGAAGGCCTGGGTGCTGAGCGCGACCAGGCGCTGGCAGCCGCGCTTGCGCGCGTTGTCCTCGGCAAACGTCGCCAGCTTCTGCCCGTGCCCCTGATTTTTGTGGGCTCGGCGCACAAACAAACAGGCGATCTCACCGGTGCGCTGACCGGTCTCCGGATCATCGTAAGTGTGCACAGCAACGGAACCGATGGGATTGCCGTCGAGTTCGAGAACATAGAAGTCATCCAACCGCGCCAGAATCTGCTCGCGCGTGCGCGGCACCAGCGCCGCCTCGTCGATGGACTGCTGCATCATCGAGAGCAGCGCCGGCACGTCGGCAATGCTGGCCGTGTGAATCTGCTGATAGTCATCGGCATGAATCATGGTGCCAACCCCCTCATTGCTGAACAGCTCCGCCAGCAAAGCCTCGTCCTGGGTGCCATCGACGATGTGCACGCGCGGCACGCCCTCCTGGCAGGCGATGCCGCCGTAGCGCAGTTTGGAAATCAAGTTGATGTCGAGCTTCGCGTTCCTCGCCATCTGCCGCGCCTCGAGCGCGGCGATCTGCGCCAGACGCTCGCCATTGAGAGTGAGGCCTGACTCGGCGACGAAGATGATTTTGGCGGCGCGCAGGGCGATGCCGACTTCGACAGCGACGGCATCACTGTTGAGACGCAGCGTGGTGCCGCGGCCGTCGTAACCCATCGGTGGCAGCAGCGGAATGATGTCGGCCTTGAGCAGGGCGCGCAGACTGTCCACATCGACGCGCTCGATGCGCCCGGTGAACTCCTGGTCCACGCCGTTGATGACGCCCGCGGGATGCACGGCGAGCGCGTTGGAGACGGCCACCGGCAATTCCAACGCCGTCAAGTCCGCCATCAAACGCGTCGCCTGCCGCGTGATCGCCGTGATGGCGATCTCCATGCTGGCGGCATCCGTGCGGCCCATGCCGTCGTCGCTGCTCAGTGTGACGCCGCGCTCGTCCGCCAGATCGCGAATCTGCGAGCGCGAGCCAAACACGAGCACCACCTCGATGTTAAGGGATTGCAGCACCGCCACGTCCTGAAGCAGCGCGCTAAAGCCCTGCTGCTTGAACAAGCCGCCGTCGATGCTGATGACAAAGACACGCTGCCGGAACTGCGGCACGTAGCGCAGGATGCCGCGCAGGTCCTCGAAACGGGGCGGATGAGGCGGGGTGGAATCTGGTTCGGACACGCCGCAATGTCATGCAGAGAGCGGGCAATCCCAAGCGGTTTTTGGGCTCGTTGCATCCTGCGGCACGACCTCCTCAAAAAAAACAAAAAAAAGTTGAGGGGAGACGGCGGCCGCGGGGTAGCACCCCATGAAGCCGTTTCCAACCAACCCCCTGGAGATGGTTTCACAAAAACCCCCAACCCTTAATCCCCCCCACAACCAACCATGAAAAAAGCCCTGCTTACCCTTGCTGTCATCGGTCTTGCCTCCGTCTCCAGCGTCTCCGCCAGTGAACACCGCGGCTCTTCGAGCACCGCCATGAGCGGCACCACCACCGAAGTGCGTTATGTGAGCACGCCCTCCAATCGCAAGGGGACGAAAGTGTCCAAGCTCATCATCACTCGGGACGCCAGCGGACGCATCATCTCTGTGAAACGCGGCTAAGACCCGCCCGAACGGCGGCTTGCAAACCGCCTCAACCACCCCCACCCTCCACCTGCCATGAAGAATCACGAGCCCCTCGATGACCTCCTCACCGCCTGGCAGGTGGAGGCGCGGCCCCCCGCAGATTTTCAGCGTCAAGTCTGGCACCGCATCGCCGCCGATCAGGAGGCCCTCCCCTGGAGCACAAGGCTGTTCTCCTGGTGGTTGCAGCCCCGCCGGCTCCTGCTCTCCGCCGCCGCCGCGATCACGCTGGGCGGTCTGCTCGGCGTCGTCGAGGCCAGGATCCATAATTCCAATGCGCGCGGCGAGTATTTCAGCGCCATCAATCCGCTCGACAGCCAGCATCAGCACGTCATTGCCGCCAAGTGACCGCAAACTCCTCCGCGCCGCGTTTGCTCGCCCTGCTCGCCGCCCTGGTCCTGCTCGCCTACGGCAGCTTCAGGATCGTGCATGAAGCCCTCTACCTCGCTCCAGGAGAGCAGGGCTTGGCGCTTGGCATGGCCTGGTTGAAAAAAGAGTACCAACTCGATGATGAAACCTTCGAGAAGGTGACGGAGGCGCATCGCCGCTACTTTCGCGAGTGCGCCCAGCGCTGCCACGAGCTGGCCGACGTCAACCGCCACTTCCTCAGCGAAGTGCGCGAGGACTCGCCGCGCCAGTCGGACCTCGACGCCGTGCAAATCCTGCGCGAGAGCATCTGCCACGATTGCCGGCTGGCCATGATCGAGCATGTGCACGAGGTGGCCGCGTTGATGAACGAGGAAACCAGCCGCAGGTTCATTGCCGATGTGCAGCGCGCGCTCGAGCCCTCCAACCCCCGCAGGCCGCGCCGCACTTTTTAAATCCGGCCATGGAGCACCCCGTTTCGGATGAGGATCAAAGCGACATGGTGGAACTGGCGGCGGGCCGGGACTCCGCCATGAATGGCATCATGCGGCGCTGGAAGGACCGCTTGATCGGCTTTCTCATCCGCATGGTGGGAGACCATGCCACCGCCTGCGATCTGGCCCAGGAAACTTTCGTCCGGCTTTATCGCCACCGCGCCAGTTACAATCCGCACCGCTCGTTCTCAACCTGGATATTCACCATCGCCGCCAACCTCGCGCGCAATCACCACCGCTGGAGCAAGCGCCACCCGGAGGCCCTGTCCGACCCCGCCGAGATCGTGGAGCAAAGCCCGCCTGATCCGGCCGCCGATCCGCATGCGCGCGCGGTCGCCAGGGAAAAACTCGCCGCCGTGCAGCGCGCTATCGCCGGATTGCCGGAGGACCAGCGCGAAGTGCTGGTGCTTTCGGTTTATGAGCACCTCGGCCACGAGGAAATCGCCGCCATCACTGACACCACCGTGAAGGCCGTCGAGCTCCGCCTTTACCGCGCCCGAAAAACCCTGCGCGAAACCCTGGCGGAGCAAATGGCCGGATAAAACGGGGCGCGGGCGCCCTCACCATCTCCTCGATGACGGCCTTGTCCTTGATCGCGAGCACCGCCTTCGCCGCCGCCACGGCCTGCTCACGAGGGCGACGATACTACCACCGTGCAGACGCGAGAGTATGAGGCGGGCGAACTCACCGAAGTATTCGGCGGCAAGCCGGCCTTGTGGCGACCCGCCATCATAGCGCAGCGAGTAATTGGCAAACAAGGCTGGTGGCTTGCGGTTGGCATCCTGAACGGAGAGCACCGTGATGTCGGGATCAGTGGGACCGGCGGGGCGCTCGAGCGCGGGACCGTTGGCACCCGCGTTGGTTTTGACTCTGTCAAACCGGCCAAAAGGATTCAGCGGCATGGCGTCCCCCCTTCGGAAACCAGCGGCGGTTGAAGACCGCATGTTGAGCGGGAACTCCTGCGGTGTGATGTCCGTCGCGGCGGCGCCGGCGCGCACAGCGGGGCTCGGCAGGCGCCGACAAAATCAGCGCTGACAGCAAATGTTTCAGGGCACGACGGGCGGGGATTAATCCAGATAGAGGAACTCGTTGGCGCTCATCAAGGCGTGGCAGAGCGCGGCGAGACCGAGCGTCTCCGGTGGCGCGTTCTTTTCCGGCGCCGGGCCGAGCACGCGCTCGAACTTCACTGGATGCGCCTCGTAATGCGCCGTTTGCGCCCGCACAAAATCCAGCGCGCCCGCCACCTCCGCCATGCTTGGGGCGCGGCCATAACAAAGTTGAAAGGCGCGCTCGACACGGGCCTCCAAGTCCGCCGTTTCAAGCTCAAGACGCTGGGCAAAGAACTGCGCATACTCGCGCATATAGGCGTTGTTCATCAGCAGCAGGCTCTGCGGACTCACGGTGGTCACCGGGCGCGACTCGCAGTTGGCGTCCGTCATCGCCGGCGCATCAAAGGCGGCGAACATTTCCAGCGGCCGCGAGCGGCGCGCCTGGATGAACACGCTGCGGCGGAACTCCTCGCCGTTCAGCGCCACGACCTTGCCTGTTTGCCGTCCGGCGCTGTCGGTGGTGTCCACCGCCACGATCACCTGCCCGGCCTCGTCGTAGGACACCGGCACCGCCGCGCCACCCTGCTTCAAATTCAACTGCCCGCTGACGGCGAGCAACGCGTCGCGCAGCGTCTCCGCTTCGAGCCGTCGCACCGAGGCGCGTGCCAGCCAGACATTGTCCGGGTCGATCCGCTCTTTCTCCGCGTCGCGCAGCGAGCTTTGCCGCCAGGTGTGGCTGCTCAAAATCAGCCGGTGCAGATGCTTCAAACTCCAGCCGTTCTCAACGAACTCGGCCGCCAGCCAGTCGAGCAATTCCGGGTGGGAAGGCTTTTCCCCCAGCGCGCCAAAGTCCGCCACGCTGGCCACCAGACCGCGCCCGAAATGCTGCATCCACACGCGGTTGACGATGACCCGCGCCAGCAGCGGGTGCTTGCCGTCGGTGACGGACTCGGCGTAGGCGAGACGGCGGCCGCTGGTAGGCAGACCGGCGGCTTTTTCCGGCACATCCACCGCGCGCTTCCCGGCGAGCACGGTCAGGTCGCCCGGCTTCACCGGGTGCTTCGGCTGCTCGGGGTTGCCACGATGAAAAAGGTAGGTGACCGGGAGAGTGGCGTTGAGCGGCTCCGTGAGCGCCTGCACCACTTCCACCTGCGGCTTGCGCGCGCGCACCTCGGCGGCTTCCGCCGCCATCTCCTTCAAGGTGTTGGCGTGCTTGGTTTTGTAGGTGCTGTCGTAAAGATAGAGCGAGCCGGGGCTGAGCTGGTTCACGCGCGGATGTTTTTTCAGCAGGGCCACCTGCTCCGGCGTGCGTTGGGCGGCGACTGTGCGATAGGCGGCGCGCAATTCCTCGCGCAGTTCCGGCGCCGCCTTGGCCAGTTCTTTGTCCAGCACCTCGCTGATGAACTCCTCCTGCTTGGCGAGCCGCGCCGCGTCGAGCTTCTTCGCCTCCGCCTCGATGCGCGCGGCCTCGGCCCGTTGCTCGCGGGTTTCGAGCGCCACCAGGCGGCCCGCCGGCGTTTTCCAATCCGCCGGATTCAAGGCCGGCTCGAAGATGGCGCGCAGCCGGTGATAATCGTCATGAGTGATCGGATCGTAGCGGTGATCGTGGCATTGCGCGCAGCCGATGGTCATGCCGTACAGCGCGGTGCTGACGATTTTCAGCGTGTCGGCCACACAATCGTTGCGGCTGGTGACGGTGTTCTCCACACCGGTGCCGTCCGGGACCATGCGCAGGAAGCCGGTGGCGCGCAGCAACTCGGTGTGGCGCGCGCGCGCCTCGGCCGTGGGCGCGTCCGCAGTGAGACCTTCCTTGAGCGCGATCTCATCCCCGGCGAGCTGCTCGCGGATGAAGGCATCGAAGGGTTTGTCCGAGTTGAAGGCGTTGATGACATAGTCGCGATACTTCCAGGCATGAGGCCGCTCCGGGTCCTTTTCCGTGTAGCCATCGCTGTCCGCATAACCCGCCACATCCAGCCAATGCCGCGCCCAGCGCTCGCCGTAATGCGGTGAGTTCAGCAGGCGCTCAAGCGTTTGCTCAAAAGAGGCCATGTCACCGTCCGTCGGCGGCAGCCCGGTCAGGTCAAAGCTCAACCGCCGCAGCAACGTCCGCGGCTCCGCCTCCGGCGACTGCGCCAACCCCTTTTCCTCCAACTTGCCGACGACAAAGGCATCAACAGGATTTCGAATTTCGAATTTCGAGCTTCGAATTTGAGGCACCTCCGGCTTGCGCACCGGTTGAAAAGCCCACCAGGCGCGCTCCTCATCGGTGAAGGCATGCTCGGGGCCAAGCGTCTCCGGCTCCGGACGCAAGGTTTTCGCGCCGGCAGCCACCCAGCGCTCGATGGTCTCGATCTGCGCCGTGGTCAGCTTGCCCGTTCCCTCCGGCATCTCGCCGGATTTGATGAGTTCGATGAGGTGGCTCGCGGCAGGATCGCCAGCAACAACCGCCGGGCCGGACTTGCCGCCTTTGAAAAGAAAGCGCGCCAGCCGCGTGTCCAGCCCGCCCTTCGTCTCGCCGTCCTCACCATGACAGTGAAAGCACTGCGCCTTGAGGATGGGCCGCACGTCCTTCTCGAAGCTGAGTTCAGCGGCGCTAGCGGGCGCGCAAAAGACGGCCAGCGCCATCGCAAGGGCTGGAAGGGGATGAGAGCGTGAAAAAGCGGGCATGAAAAAACGACCGGCTTCCATACGGGATTCACTCCTCCTTTTTTGCATGAGCCAGCGTGCCCTCACGCGATCCCCAACAACCCCGGCACCCCCCGCAGCGATTCCGGGGCGAGTTCAGAATGGAAATAATGGGAATGCCTGGCAATTGGGCGCCACCCCCGCGCTGCAAACCGCGCACACTTATGACTCGCATTCGCGGCTCAGTTCGGTAAGCATGGGACCTGTGAGCGCGACTTACGGCTACGAAGGCGGCGGCACGGTGGTGCGGTCGGTGTCCCGGCCCATGGCCGGCAGCGGCGCCCTCCATGCCAGCATTGAGGGCCGCCTCACCCGCGACCCCGCCGGCCGCCTGCGCACCATGCACTGGAGCCGGGCCAGCAGTTGTCCCTCGCTTCGCTCACGACCTGCCAAATGGCTTCGCTTTGAAGCCGCCGCTATCGCGGCAAAGCGGTGTCCCTCGCTTCGCTCACGACCTGCCAAATGGCTTTGCTTTGAAGCCGCCGCTATCGCGGCAATGCAGTGGGGCGGCGGCCATGTCTATGGCAGCATCACCTACCAGCATGACGCCGCCGGCCGCCGCGTGCGCGCCACCGACGAACGCAACCTCTCCTGGCGCTACGCCTACAACAGTCGCGGCGAACCGAGCCGAGGGATTCGGAGGCGAGATCGACAAACAGGCTCACCTGTTTGGGGCGCAGCCCCGAAGGCGCGGGTGGAGCGCCTGAGTCAACTGATGGACGCCCAAAAAACCACCGCCTCCGGCGCCGCGCTGCCGGGCTGGGCGCAGGGCTACGCCTATGACGACATCGGCAACCGCACCCAGGTGCAGACCCAGGAGGGGCAAACCCGGTCCTCCACGCCGAACGACCTGAATCAAATCGCCAGCCGCCAGGGCGAGCAAAGCCGCTGGCTGCGGGGTCGCGCACCGGTCTCCGCCACCGTCTCTGTCAGCGGCCAAACCGCGCAGCGCTCCGGCGAGGACTGGCGCTTCCTGCTGGAGTCCAGCAATGCCTCCCTGCTGCGGCAGCGGGAAGTGACGGTGAGCAGCCCCGGCGAGACTGCCCAGACCCGAAAGGTGGTGTTTTCACCCGCGACAGCGGAGCCGGATTACGACGCGGACGGCAACCTGCTCTTTGACGGGCGCTGGTATTACGCCTGGGACGCGGAGAACCGGTTGAAGGGGATGCAAAGCGCCCCGGTGGCCCAGGTGAACGCCATCGGCGGCACCTTGGGCTGGGAGACGGCGGTGAAATTGGAGTTCGCCTACGACGGCCTGGGGCGGCGAATCTGGAAGAAAGTCAGCACCGCGCCTGGCAACTCCACAGGCAGTGGCTACACCTGGACGGAGCAGGAGAGCTGGTTGTATGTCTGGCAGGACTGGCGGCTGCTCGGGGAATACCGCTGGTACCACATGGCCAACCCCAATATAGGGCCAAGCGGCTGGCGGCTGCGAAGATCGTACTTATGGGGCATGGACCTCGTGAGCGGGGTCTATGACCGCCGCATGTCAGAAAACGGAGCGGCGCTCAACCCAGCCGACGGGGTGGGGGGATTGTTGTGGGTGCTCGATTACCAGCATCAGACTTCGCAACCCAGTCAAGAGTTGCCGCTCCGCCAGCTCGCCCCCTGGTACGACGGCAACGGCAACATCACCGGCTGGATCGAGAACAACGCGGTCCTGGTGAAGGCGCTGCGGCGGCAGGAGTACGACCCGTTCGGGCGGCTGCTCACCATCGACCCGCTGCGCAGCCCGTATCCGCTGGGCAGCGGGGAGGACCCCCAATACGATGAGTTCCCGCCCTTCGGTTTCAGCACCAAATTCGAGGACGTGGAGACGGGGCACCTCAACTTCGGTTATCGCATCTATCTGCCGGAACTGGGTGTCTGGCCATCAAGGGATCCGATTGGGGAACGAGGTGGGCTGAACCTGTATGGGGTGTGCCGCAATGATCCGGTAAACCGATTTGATGTGCTTGGGAAATACAGTTGGGCCGCAATCATCGGTACACTGCTTGAAGCTGCTGGCTTGACGTATGACGCAATCAAGACGGGGCCGACAGTCGATGACACCATCATCGACTTTTACGGCGGACCAGAGGGGTTCATGGATGCGACGGAGCGAGAACTCGCCCAATACGGAACGCTGCCCGTGGACATGTTCAAGAAGGCAAGGGCGAAGAACACGGCCCCTATCAATCCGAACGGCAGTGAGACAGGATTGCATGATCGGCTGCGAACCGAACTGCTCGCCAGCAAACTCTACAAGGACAAGAAAGAGTTTATCTTGAAACGACTAAAGGAAGGGACTCTTCACACTGGCTTTGTCGCGGTGAACTTCCGTGGTGACAGCCCGGCGCTACAATACGGGATTGGTGGCGGGCAGTTGCATTACAAATACTCAGACGGACCGCCACCGATGTTGGAGTTGCGATTGAAAGATACCTATGACTTCACGAATAAAGGACACGTTTGGGGGCACCTTCAAAACAAGGGTTATCTCGCAATCTACGATGTTGAGGTGTTGATCGAGGAGATACCTTGTCCAAAAGCCGCCGCCGAGAAGAAGCCAAAATCATCTTGGTGGCCGTTTTAATCGTCGCTATGCCCATGAAATACCATCAGGTAAGGAGTATGATTTGCTCCTTGTTGCTGCCAATTATCAGTGTGTCGCTTGTAGGCTGTCGAAAAGGACAGATCGACTTTGGAAGTAGTGACACAAAGGTTTTGTCATCCGCAGTAGTGCTCCATCGCACGAGTGCACGAGAAGTGATTGTGACTGATGGAGATGACTTTGGAATAGTAACAGGTAACGTTCAGCGAATCTCGATGACTGGACCTGCTCCGAATAGCGTCGTGGTTGAGTTCATTCCATTCGGTGAGAAATCAACTCCGCCGAAGACAGAGTTCATACTCATTGATCTTTCCACTGGAAGTGTGCAGTCATTGTCTCACGAGCAAGCAGGAATAGGAACTCGATTCGTCCCTATTGGTGACGTGATACCGCCCTGACTGAAAAGGAAACCGGACCCGCTGCTGGGAAACGGAAACGGGGAAACGGGGTCAGGGAAACGGGGTCAGGGTGCAACATCTTGACAAAATGGCGAGATGAGCCGATGACAGCGCATGGCTCGCAGCATTCGCATCCAATCCGCCGGGGCATACTACCATGTCATGGCCCGGGGGAACCGTCGCGAGGACATTTTTCACGATGATGATGACCAGCGCTTCTTTCTTCACACACTGAGCCACGTAAAAGATGCCAGACATCAAATTGATTTACGTTTCTCGTTTGCGCGGCTAATTTGCCGCATGAAATCGACTCAAATCACTGGAAATGAGCCTTCTGGAGAAGATGATCCGCTGCTGGGCGTGAACGCGAAAACCTCCTGGTATCCGGCGGCGCGGTCGTGGTCGGGCGGGCGGAAACGGATTCTGGGGCCGCAGGTGTTGGAGGCCAATTATTACCATGTGATGTCCCACACTTGCGGTGGCGAGGTCTGGTTTGATGACATCGAACCGAGCGGAGCGAGATAGATCACACGAAGCGTGACACGGAGGGTGAATGCGGCGGCATTCATCAAAAAGGGGCGCTGCGGCGCGTGCTGTGGCGGGTGGCGGAGTTCTGTGGGGTGCAATTGCTCACCTACTGCGTCATGGGCAATCAGTTGCCTGTTTTGCAGGTTGTGCGGTAAGGCTTCGCTTACAGATAGGCGCTATCGCGCCCGGCGCTCTATGTGCTGGCGGCGGTGCCGCATCGCGCCACCTGGATGCAATGGTTTGAGGGGGGCCGGAGGGCGAGCGGCGTTTGCTGGGCCACCTGCGCACGCTCTACAGCAAGAACTACATCGAGCAGTTGGAGGTCGAAATCCGCGAGTGGCGGCGGCTGGGGAGGGAATCGATGGCGCAGCGCAAGCTGGAAAGCTTCAAACGGCGCATGGGCGATCTGTCGCGCTTTGTGAAGGAGGTCAAAGAGCGGTTCAGCCGATGGTATAATCGCCGGCACGGGCGGCGGGGAAAGCTGTGGATGGACCGGTTCAAGAGCGTGCTGGTGGAAGGTTCAAGGCGGCAAGGTTCAAGTGTCAAGAAGGAGCTGGACGCGGTGAAGGCGATGGCGGCCTACATTGATTTGAATTATCCTTCGTTCCTCAGGCTCTGCAGTTTGGCTTCGCAGGGTGGATGCCGCTATCGCGGCAGGGCAGTCGGTGCGGGCGGGGTTGGTGGCGGACGCGAGGGACTATGCCTGGTGCGGATATGGGGAGGCGTGCGCGGGGAAGCGGAAGGCGCAGCGGGGTTTGTGCCGGGTGACGGGACGGGCTGTGGATGGGTGGGAGGCGCAGGGTGTGGAGAAAGCGTATGCGGGTTTGCTGTCGGGAGTGGATGGGGAGACGGGGCGGCGGCGCAGCCAAAAGGAGGCCGGGACCAAGACGGCCAAGACGGCCAAGACGGCCAAGACGGCCAAGACGGCCAAGACGGCCAAGACTGGCGCATCCAACCCGGAAAAAGAACTGACGATGCCGGAACTGCTCCGGCGGAGAGTGCGCGCGTTCAGTGAGAGCCTGGTGCTGGGCTCAAAAGAGTTGGTGGAGGAGGTGTTTCAGGCGAACCGCAGCTTCTTTGGAGCCAAGCGCAGGGAAGGAGCGCGGCGAATGCCGCAATCCCAGGTCCCGTTTTATGTGGCGAAACGAGTGCGAATAGGAGGTGAAAGAAAGGATCGTGAGACAATTCGTGACAACCATTGATGGACTTCCTGCGGCAGTTTCAATTGCCCGGTCTTCAACCGTTTGATTTGCTGGCTCACGTTCAGCGCGCTTTTCATCACCAATCTCGCCGCCGTCCACTTCCTGGCCACCGCTGTCCGCTGATGCGCCGCGTGCGCGATGGTCGCCTTCCTCGGCCACTCTCCTGGCTGCCGGAAGCGGAGGTGATTGAGGATTACGACAGTGCCGGACGGCGAACCGGCTGGCGACTGGAGGTGGGGGAGCAAACCACGCATGAAAGCAGCTACGACTGCCGCGACAATGGGCTGTTGCAAAGTGTGACGCTGGCTGGCGCGGGGCCGGGCGGCAATCAATACACGGTAAGGACACACAGCCACCTGGCGGGCAGCGCCCGCGTGGCGCGGGTGAGCGGCCGCCTCGGCGCGGCGGGCCCGCTGCACAGAGCGGCGTTGTTTTACAACGGGCACCTGATGGCCGGGGAGGTGGCGCACTTGGCGGGACAGCATCTGCGGCTGGGCGGGAGCTACGAGCACGACCCTCTGCGGCCGGCCGTGGCGGCGGGTGGCGCGGCGAGATTTGGTGGCTGGGCAAAGCCGGCAGTACGGGTATGATGCCATCGGCAACCGCTTGAGCCACACGCGCGGCAGCGCGCTGGCGGCGGAGGCCGACGGCAGCCTGATCGAATCCGCCCTCGAGATGAGCACGGTTTACACGGCCAACGCGCTGAACCAATACAGCGCCATCGACCACCCACAGGCGGTGGAGTTGACGGGATTGACCCACCCGCAAGTGCCGGAAGTCAACGTCAGCGCCGCCGCCCAAGGTGGGGCCACCTTCCAGGTTGCCCTCCCCTCAGATCGCCAGCCAAACTATGCTGCAAAACTATGCCGCAGACACGCAGTTTGCATGCCTTGCTTTTGCAAGGATTCGGCCTTTGAAAAGTTGCGGCGAACGGAAGCTTGGGTGAAAGAGCGGGATGCTGATGCCTGAGCTGACCCGCGCGCCTGCCACCGATCCGCTTGCCATTTACCGCTATCGCGATGGCTTGTACGCGGTGGATCTTATCACGGCGGCGTTGAAGCTGGACTTCTTCACCTGGCTGGCGGCGCATCCGGGCACCCTGGAGCAGACACGCGCGCACTTTGGTTTCGCGGAGCGGCCATTTGATGTGATGATGACCTTGTTCACGGCGAATGGCTGGGTGCGGAGGGGGGGCGGCGATCACATCGAAGTGACGGCGACGGCGCGCGAGCATCTGAGCGCGCACTCGGCCTGGTTCCTGGGGCCGTACTACGCGTCGCTGCATGAGCGGCCGATCGCGCGCGATTACCTGGCGGTGCTGCGTTCGGACAAACCGGCGGGTTGGTCAGGGGACAAGGCGGCCTTCGACTGGCATCAAGCGATGGAGGACGAGACCTTCGCGCGCCATTTCACGGCGGCGATGGATTGCCGCGGTCTTTTTCTGGCGCAAGGGCTGGCGGACAAACTCGACTTGAGCGGGCAGCGGAGGTTGCTCGACATCGGCGCGGGTTCCGGCATTTACGCCTGCGCGCTGGCGGCGGCGAATCCGCATCTGCGCTGCGTGGCGCTCGAGCAGACACCGGTGGATCGCATCGCGCGCACGTTGATCGCGGAGCGCGGATTGGCGGAGCAGGTGGAGGTGGCGGCAGGCAATATGTTTGAGGGCTTGCCGGCGGGCTGTGACGCGCATCTTTTTTCCAACGTGCTGCATGACTGGGGCTTGGAGGAGGCGCGCGCGCTGCTGAGGCGCTCGTATGAGGCGTTGCCGACGGGCGGGCTGTTGATCATTCACGATGCCTTCATCAACGAGGCCAAGGACGGGCCATTGCATGTGGCGGAGTACTCCTGCCTGTTGATGCACTCGACACAGGGCAAATGCTACAGCATCGGGGAGTACGCGGCGCTGTTGCGCGAGGCGGGTTTTACGGCGGGGAACTACGTTGACACGCGGGTGGGTCGCGGCTTCATGACGGCGTTGAAGTGAGGTCGCTCAGCCGAGGTGCATCGGGTCAATATCCCAGACGAGGGTGACCTCAGGCGGGAGGGTGAGGCTCTTTACCACGCTTTGCAGATGGCGGGCAAGGGCGCGGATGCGTGCGGTGCGCATGAGGAGCTGGAAGCGGAACTGGCCGTGGGCTTTGGCGAGCGGAGCAGGGCAGGGCTCGCCCATTTGCGCGCCGTCCGGCAGGCCTTCGCGCAGGCGGCGGGCGACGGTTTGCAGGGCGAACTCGGCCTGCGCCTCATGTTTGCCCCGGCTGGTGAGGAGCAGGACGTGGGAGAAGGGCGGGTAGAGGAACTGGCGACGGTGGTCGAGCTCCTGGCGGGCGTAGCCGTCGTAGTCGTTGTGACGGGCGTGCTGGATGGCGGGGCTGTGCGGGGCGTGGGTTTGGATGAGGACCTCGCCAAACTGCTCGCCGCGACCGGCGCGACCGGCGACTTGGACGAGGAGCTGGAAGGTGCGCTCGGCGGCGCGGAAGTCGGGCAGGTTGAGGGCGAGGTCGGCGTTGAGCACGCCGACGAGGGTGACGTTCGGGAAGTCGAGGCCTTTGGCGATCATTTGGGTGCCGATGAGCAGGTCGATCTTCTGGGCACGGAAGTCGCGCAGGGTGTCGCGGAGCTGGTTCTTGCGCTGCATGGTGTCGGTGTCCACGCGGGCGATGCGGGCTTGCGGGAAGGTGGCGCGCACGATGGCCTCGGCGCGCTCGGTGCCGAAGCCGGCGAATTTGATGCTGGTATCGCCGCAGGCGGGGCACTTGGTGGGCGGCAGGCGGCGCGCGCCGCAGATGTGGCAGACGAGGCGGTTGTCGGCGCGGTGGAAGGTCATCGGCACGCTGCAATCCTGGCATTGCACGGCGATGCCGCAGGCCTCGCAGGAGAGGGAGGAATGGAAACCGCGGCGGTTGATGAAGAGGATGACCTGCTCGCGTTTTTCCAGGCGGTCGGTGATGGCGTGGCGGAGTTTTTCGGACAGGCAGGCGGCATCGGCGGCGGCGAGGCCGGTGCCTTTGCGGCGGGCCAGGCGCATGTCCACGACGCGGACGAGCGGCAGCTTTTTGCCGTCGGTGCGGTGCTCCATGCGCAGCAGCTCGTACTTGCCGCGGCAGGCATTTTCAAAAGACTCCAGGCTGGGGGTGGCGCTGCCGAGGAGGACGACGCAGGCTTCCAACTGCGCGCGCACGACGGCGACATCGCGGGCCTGATAACGCGGCGTCTCCTCCTGTTTGTAGGAGGGCTCGTGTTCCTCATCGACGATGATCAGGCCGAGGTTTTCGAGCGGGGCGAAGATGGCGCTGCGGGCGCCGATGACGATGTCGGCGCGGCCTTCATGGATTTTGAACCACTCGTCATGGCGCTCGCCATCGCTGAGATGGCTGTGCAGAATGGCGACTCGGTCTTTACGGTCGGAGAAGCGGGCTTTGAAGCGCTCGATGGTCTGCGGGGTGAGGCTGATCTCGGGGACGAGCACGAGGGCGGTTTTATTGTCGGCGAGCACGCCGGAGATGGCCTGCAGGAAGACCTCTGTTTTGCCGCTGCCGGTGACGCCGTGCAGGAGCAGGGGTTTGGCATGAGCGGGATGAGCGAGCGCGTTTCGAACGGCTTCGAGCGCGGCGGCCTGCTCGGTGGTGAGGGTGAGCGGCGTGCTGGGCAGGAACTCCTCGTCTTGAAAGGGGTCGCGCTCCACACGCACTTCGCCGCGAGTGATCCAGCCAGCGGCGAGCAGGGGCTTCAGGTAACTGGCGGCGCGGGGCAATTCGCGGCGGAGATCGCTGAGCACGGCCTCGCCGCCGCGTTGGCGGAGCAGGTCGAGGATGCGGGCCTGCATCGGCGCGCGGCGGGCCAGTTTTTCGAAGTCCTCGCCCGCGCAAACCCGCGCCAGAGTGAGGTGACTGTCGGTGACGAAGGTTTCCGGGCGGTTGCGCACGGGTTCGGGCAGCATGGCGCGCAGCACCTGCCGCACGGGGGTGACGTAGTAGTCGGCGATCCAGTGCGCCAGCTTCAGCATGGAGGCGCTGAACACGGGCCGGCTGCCGACGACCTTGAGCAGTTCTTTGAGGCGGTCTTGATGCGGGGAATGATCCAGCAGATGCAGCACCACGGCCTGAACTTGGCGGCGCTGCACGGGAACCAGGACGCGGGCGCCGACGGCGACGCGGTCACGCAGCTCGGCGGGCACGGCGTAGTCGAGCTCAAGCCCGGCGGAGTCGTCGAGCAGCACCCGTGCCACCAGGGGCGCGGCGGGCAGGCCGGCGCTTTCGCTGCCGGACGGCGTGTCCACGATGGCAAAGAGGTCGGTTTCGACAGCAGGCGGAGGCATCACGGGGGCGCAGTGTTGGACAGGATGCTGAGGAAGGCAGCCGAAAAAGAACGACCGGGGCGAAAAAAAACCTCCCGGCGCAAGCACCGGGAGGTTTTGAGAAGAAAGGCGGGAACCTTTCGACAGATTAGAAGCTGACGCTCAGGCGGATACCGCCGTAGATTTGGGAATCCTCACCGACATCGTCGAGGACGTCAACCGGGAGGTTGGCGGCGACGTAGGGGGTCAGGGTGGCGTTCTTGGTCAGCTTGATCGGCAGCGCCAAGCTGAGACCGACGGCGGTGAAGCCGTCGAAGCCAGCGTTGACGATGTGGTAGCTGTAGTCATTGACGTAGCCGATGGAAGCGCCGGGAACCAGGCTGATGGAATCAGTGATGGCAATCTCGGTGTTGACGGCGGCTTCGAAGTACCAGCCTTCGATGCCGAAGTCATAGTAAGCGCCGAGACCGAAGTTCACGGGGCCAGCGCTGGTGGCGAGGGTCAGACCGACTTCATGGCCATCATCAAGGATGTCGGCCAGTTGTCCCTGATGGTTGTACCAACGATAACCGAGACCGACTTCTGCGGCGCCAAGGTCAACGGCGATACCACCGTTCAGTTCGAAACGCTGATAGGAGATGCTGCCAAAAGCGGCGTCAAGGCCGCCAAGGGTGGCATTGTCATCAGCAGAGACGCCATAGTTGGCACCCCCCACGAAGGACACATTGTCCACCAGCGGGATGTCGAGGGCGACGCCACCGGTGATCCAGTGTTCGGCAAATTCAACACCACGGAAGATGAAGTGGGTGTCGTAGCCGAGGCTGGCGGTGATGCCGAGGTTGGTTTCAGGCTCCTGGACGACCGGAGGCTGCTGTACGACCTTGCCGGAGCCGGCAAGAGCGGGAGACGCGGCCAAAGCGAGGAAGCCAGCTGTTTTCAGCAGTGCATTCAATTTCATTGTTTGGTTGGGATGGTTGGTTTGGTTGGGTTGGTTCGTTGCAACTATACAACTCCTGCCTTGCGCGCCAGGCTGGCTGGCTCCAAAACAGCGGTTGTGCGGTTGGACAAGGTTAAATAACGCTCCAGAAGCCACCTGCCAACCACATTTTCGCACTTTTTTGAACCGTTTGGCCTCAACCATGCTCTATCTAGGAGGTTTCTCTTGATTTTTCCCCGCCTTGACCAACCTCAAACTCGACAACTGCCCAGGTTTGAAGTATAAACGCTTGCGAATGCGCTTTCCCCGTCTGCCAACCCTTTTTTTTACCCTTTTTGCCCTGCTCACAGGCGCCTCCTCAGGTCGCGCCGGCTGGGTGGTGTACGAATTGAAATTCAGCCCGGACAAGGAATCGAGCCTGAACTTTCACTTTTACACCGGCGCCTATGTCGTCGCTCCTGTCAGTGGTGGCCGCGCTTCCATTGTGCTGACCACGGAAACAGACGGGCGTTTTTACGCGGTGACGGAGGAGGCCGCGCGCGTCTTTACCGCCGCCAAAGGCGCCAACCGCCGCAGTGTGCTTTCCGCGCTGGCTTTGAACGGCAGCGCCCAGGCCGCCTACACCGCCTCCGGTCTGGTCAATCACACGCTCAGCGTGCCCGGCCCGCAAGGCTTGCGGTCCTATCGCGTGGCGGGCGCTTTGAAGGGCACTCTGATCGCTTCCGATGACGATTCCGAGGCGGCTGAGATCGCCGCCGATGGCTCGGTCGGCATGGTGGGCACCGCCAAAATCGAGGGCAAACTGCGTGACGATCTCAGCTACAATGCCAGCCACTTCGCCACGCAGTCGGACGTCGTGCTTTACCTTATCGGCCTGCTTGAACACTACGGCTACAGCGCCGATGGCGCCGAGCCCATTACTGAACCCGCTCCCCAAACCATCGAAGGCAGCCCCGCGCCGGGAGGCGGCGCCGATCCTGCCCTGTTCCCGCCGGTCAACGAGTCCGCGGAAGCCGCCGCGCCTTAACCTGTGAAAAGCGCCCGCCAGGCCCTTGTGCAATGTCTCGAAACCGCCGGGGGTGGGGGGCTCAGCCTGCCCACCGCGACGCCGGGTCTTTCCGTTGTCGGCCAAGTGCTGGACAACGGCAGCGTCAACGAGGAACAGTTCCTCTCCAGCCTGGCGGAGCGCTTTGGCATGCCGTGGGTGGACATGCCCGTCCCCGATTCCGCGGATGCGCCGGAGTTGAAGCGTCTGCTGCCCGCGCGCGTGGCGTTGCGCCACCAACTGCTGCCGTTGTCCATTGCAAGCCCGGAGCCGGCCGGCGCGCCGTCTGTAAATGGCGAGCCGCCCGCCCTGCCCGCGCGCAAGCTGCTCATTGCCACCAACGATCCCTTCAACCTCATTGCCCGCCAAGCTGTGGCACGCGAGGTGACCGTGCCGGTGCGCTGGTGTCTGGCGCCAAAAAAACGCTTGTTCAACGCCCTGCGCGACTTCTACGGCGTCGGCGCCGACACTTTCGAGGAAATCCTCAAAGGCCGTGATGTTGGGGATGCCGACCTGGAGATGCGGGACGAGGCCAACGTCATCGACGATGACGACGAGGAGGCCTCCGTCGTCAAGTTCGTCAACCAAATCATCCGCGAGGCGCTGGAGCAGCACGCCACGGACATCCACGTCGAGCCGATGGAGGACAAGCTGCGCATGCGCTACCGCATCGACGGACGTCTGCGCGAGGTGCCGGTGCCGGAGAACATCAAGCAGCTCCAGCAGTCCGTGCTGGCGCGCCTCAAGGTCATGGCCAAGCTCGACATCGCCGAGCGCCGCCTGCCGCAGGACGGCCGTATCAACCTGCAAATCGGCGGCCAGTTCATCGACGTGCGCGTCGCCACCATCCCCTCCGTCGAGGGCGAGAGCATCTCCCTGCGTTTGCTCGGCCAGGAAAAGTTCAACCTCGACCGCCTGCAGTTCGAGCCCGATCTGCGCCACGAGACCGAGGCACTGCTGAAGAAGCCCAACGGCATCGTGCTTGTCACCGGCCCCACCGGCTCGGGGAAATCCACCACGCTCTACACCTTCCTTTCCCAGCTCAACACCGAGCACCGCCGCATCGTCACCATCGAGGACCCGGTGGAAAACAAACTGCCCGGCGTGGTGCAGATTGCGGTGCGGCCGGAGATCGACCTGACCTTCGCCACCGGCCTGCGCAGCATCCTGCGCGGCGACCCGAACATCGTCATGGTGGGTGAGATGCGCGATCTGGAGACCGCCGAGATCGCCATCCGCGCCGCGCTCACCGGTCACCTCGTCTTTTCCACCCTGCACACCAACGACGCCATCGGCGGCATCATGCGCCTGGTGGACATGGGCGTGGAGCCCTTCCTTGTCGCCTCCTCGGTGCGCGCCTTTTTCGCCCAACGGCTGGTGCGCGTGCTTTGCCCTGAGTGCCATCAAATCGACGAGCACGCCGAGGAAAAACTGCACGGTCTTGGCTACTTCAAGCCGCTGACCAGTCCGGTTTATCAGGCCAAGGAAGGCGGCTGCGAGGCCTGCCGCCACACCGGTTATCGCGGACGAATGGCGATCTACGAGCTGGTGCGCATCACCGCCGCGATGGGCGAGTTGATCACCTCCAAGGCCAGCTCGCAAGCGCTCACCCAGCAGGCCATCGCCGATGGTTACCGCCCGATGCGCGAGTACGGCCTGCGCAAAGTGCTGGCCGGCAAGACCGCGGTCGAGGAGGTCATCAGCGTCACCGTCGCCGAATAAGCGCAATCCCGCAGACGAAGCCGGCCCGCCGCGACGTTTTCCTCCCAGTCCCAGTCGCTCATGCCCGCCTTCACCTATCAGGCCACCGATCCCACCGGACGCACCGTGAACGGCACCCTGGAGGCGCCGGATCGCGGCACCGCGGTGCGCCAGCTTAGCGGCAAGGGCCTGCAACCTTTTCAACTGCGCGAAAGCGGCGCCGCGCCGGGCGCCGTCACGGGCATGGACCGCAAAGACAAGGCCGTTGACAAGGCCAAAGCCGCGCCCGCCGGCAAAAGCGCCGCCGTTCCCGCCGGTCCGGTCAAACTCAGCGGCGGCCAAGTGCAAATCTTTGCCGAGGAGCTCGCCGAACTGCTTGGCGCCGGCATGCGGCTGGAGCCCGCGCTCAAACTCATGGAGGGCCGCGGCGAGGCCGCCACCGCCCACCGTGCCGCCGCCAAAAAAATTGGCGACATGGTGCGCGAGGGGCACTCGTTCAGCAGCGCGCTGCGCCAGTCCTCGACTTCCTTTGGCGAGCTGTTCTGCGCCGTGGCTGCCGCCGGCGAGGCGGGGGGGTCGCTCGCGGGAGCCATGCAGCGGCAGGCCGCCTATCTTGCCAGTGCGCGCGAGATCCGCAGCAAGGTCAGCATCGCGCTCATTTATCCCAGTTTCCTGCTCGCCGCCGCCGTGGGGGTGACCATTTTGTTCGCCACCTTCCTGATTCCGCAGCTCACGCAAATGGTGGAGTCCATCAGCGGGGGTCTGCCCGGCGGCATCCGTTTCATGCTGGCCGCCACCGAGTTCATCAAGGTCTGGTGGCTGGCGCTGCTGCTGGCCGCGGCCGGGATCGCCGTGCTTTTTTTATTGTGGACCAAAAGCGCCGCCGGCAAACCGGTGTGGCAGCGCGCGCAGTTGCGGCTGCCCTTTGCCGGCCCGGTGTTGCAAGCCAGTTTTCACAGCCAGTTCCTGGAGACCCTGGCCAGCCTCACCCTTGGCGGTCTGCCGCTGCTCAAAGGCATGGAACTCGCCACGGGCGTCAGTTCGAATCTCTTCATTCGCAAGCAGCTCGTGCGCGCCGTCGATCTCGTTCGTGACGGCGCCTCCCTCTCCCGCGCCCTGGAGCGCACCGGCCTGTTTCCCGTCACTTTGCTGGAAATGGTGCGCATTGGCGAGCACACCGGCGAGCTGGGCGACGCCCTCCGCCGCGCCGCCGACCGCTGCGCGCGCGAGCTCGGGAAAAAACTTGAACGCGCGGTCGCCATGATGCAGCCGCTTATCATCCTGCTGATGGCCGGCCTTGTCGGTGTCATGGCCTACACCATGATCTCGGTGGTGTTTGAGACCATGAACGCCGTGCGCTCGCGCTGACAGGCGCCAGCCCTGGCGGGCGGGATGGAACCGGCAACTGGCAGCGGCTTCGCCCGCGATCGCGGGTCACGGAGGCGTTGACGCGGCGGCGCGCACTTTTCCGCTTGTGACCAAGGACACGCTTGGCAAGGGTCCTGCCTCCGTCCCCCCTTAACTCATGCGACTCCAGGACCAAATCATCCTCATCACCGGCAGCACCACTGGCATTGGCGAGCACATGGCGCGGCGTTTCGTGCGCGAGGGCGCGCGCGTGATTCTACATGGCCGTGACGCGGCGCGCGGCGAGGCGTTGCGCGCGGAGCTGGGCATGGACAACGCGGCCTTCTGCCAGGGCAATCTGGCGGCGGCCGAATGCCCGGAAAAACTCGCCGCCCAGGCCCTGGCCGCCTTCGGGCGAATCGACGCGCTGGTCAACAACGCGGCGCTCACCACGCGCGCGCGCATTGAGGACACCGACGCGGCGTTTTTCGACCGCCTGATCGCGGTCAACACGCGCGCGCCGCTGCTGCTCATCCGCGCCCTGCTGCCGGAGTTGAAACGCGTCAAAGGCTGTGTGTTGAACATCGGCTCGGTGCTGGCGCATTGCGGCCAGGCCAACCTGCTGGCCTACTCGGTTTCCAAAGGCGGCCTCATGACCATGACCCGCAATCTTGCCGACGCCTACGGCACCGATGGCGTGCGCTTCAACCAACTCAACGTCGGCTGGACTCTGACGGAAAACGAGTACCATGTCAAAATGGGCGACGGCCTGCCGGCCGACTGGCCCGATCATGTGCCCGCCTACGCCGCGCCTGCCGGGCGCCTGACCAAGCCGGAGGAGGTCGCCGCCGCCGCCGTCTATTGGGTCAGCCGTGAGAGCGAGCCCATCTCCGGCACCGTCGCCGAGTTGGAGCAGTACCCGATCATCGGCCGCTACCCGAATTACGAGGGCGGCAAGGCCTGACTCGGGGCGGGCGCGGACATGGTGGTCGGGCAAGCCGCGCTGCGATGGAGGTCATAAGACTGCGGCGAACCCGATGGGGCCGGGGGCTTGCGGGCTCGGGCGAGGGGATGAACGCGGCGCGGTCACGCCTGCTTGTCGAAGGTTGTGCGGCAGCCGCGGCTTGGCTTGGGCGCAAAGAGAAGCTTGCCAGAATATCGAGAGTTCCGTATTATTTTCGTTAATTGACCCGGCTGGCACAGCGGCTGCTTTGTCACCGGTGGCAACCCTGTCTGACCGCATGACGCGCTTTCCCCGCCCCGGCTGTTGGTTCCGCTTCACTGAGGCGGATTGGAACTTCATCTTTGAGACCCTGACGCTGACGGAGGGGGATCGCGAGAGCCTGAACTCGCTTTGTCAGGATCCGGAGACGGTGGCGCTGATCCTGGATCATCCGAAGGTGTTCGACGGACTGCTGCAACGCCGCAACGCAGCCCTGCTCTCAGCCGAGCTGTTTTTCTTTGTGGTGGTTCGCCACACCTTGAAACGGGTGGGCGTGGCGGAAGTGGCGGTGGCGGATTACATCGCGGTGGTGTGCGCGGACTTCGGCTGCCGGCCCAGCCAGGAGCGCAGGGACACGGAACGGCAAGTGGAGAGTTTTTACAGCATCGACTACCTGGGGCCGCTGGACCAAGCCAGCCGCCATGAGCGTTTTTTTCTGCATGTGCAGTGCGCCAACCAGTTTTTGGTGCTGACCAGCCTGTATCCGGATTACATCCAGCGGCGCGCGCAGCGGCGCGGGGCGCCGGGCCTGGATTTTTACGAGGGCATGGTGATTTCCCACCTGCAAGCGGCGAGCCGGCATGTGCTGGCGGAGGAGTTCGCCATGGACGAGGTGCTGGGCCGGCTGGCGGAGGCCTTCCCGCCAGTGCGACGGGCGATGAATCACACGGTGCGGGAGTACCTGCATCTGGGGCAGTAGGCGCACACGCAGTCACGTGAATTCCGCGCTCCACGGAAGATATTTGAATGCGGAGAAGGGCCGCCCCGCCTGCGCACCGCCGGTTTTTTTAGCGGGTTAACAGCGAACTTGTCTGGACAGATTGCCTGCGGATTCGTTAATATAGGGAGAAATCTACCCCTACGCGTTCATGAGCACCCCACTTCCGCCCCCTGATGATTCGGCGCCCGGTATCGAGCCCCTGCCTTACCCGGGAGCGCAACCGGTGCGTCCGGTGACGCCCGTGCCGCTCTCCGCGCCGCCCCCGCCCTCCGGGCTTGTGACCGGGGAGCCCGCGGAAGAAGCGGCCGTGGAAGTGGCGGTCCTTGCCGAGGAAGGGGAGTTTCACCCCGATCAATTGGTGCACCTGCCAGCCGTTTCAGGAGAGGCGATGGACCTGCCCACCATTGACACCGACAAGCACAACAAGGAAAAGGCCGCTGCCGTGGCGCTCGCCGTGCTGGTGCACGTGGCGTTGGCCTTGCTGCTGGGGGTGCTGGTGGTGGTCGTGCCCGGTCCGCCCGCCTCGGAAATCACCGCCATTGCCGCTCCCGCCAGCCAGGAGCAGTCGCCGACCACCAAAAAAATCGCGGAACCGCCGCCGCCGCAGTCGGTGAGCCAGTTGACGACCAGCATGAAGTTCGTGACGGCGGCCAGCACCTCCGCGGTGCCGATGCCGAACGTGGAGTTCGACCCCGCCGCCACCACCCTCGATCTCGGCACCACCCTGGGGAACTTCGATGCCAACTTCTCCAGCACCGGCGCCGGCTCGGTGGTGATGTTTGGCAAGGAACTCAAGAACGTGCGCAAAATCGCCGTGGTGATGGATGTGTCCCGCTCCATGACCCGCTACTTGCCGGAGGTGGTGAAGGAGATGAAAAAAATCGGCCGGGACAGCGCTTTGGTGCTCTACTTCGGCTGCTGGATGAATCCCATCGACACCAACAAACTGGAAAAAGTTTACCCCGTCGGCGGCGTCGAGTTCGACAAGTTCTGGCAGTACTGGCAGGGCCGCATGGACATGCAGCAGGTGATGAAGGACTACAAAAACCTGAAGTACGATCCCAAGCTGCCAATGCCGCTGGAGGACGTGTACAAACAGGTGGCCAAGCGCAAGGAAACCTACTTCATCGACCGCGACGGCTCGGCAACCTCGGTTTATTCCGCGCTGATGGCCAAGGAGATTCGCGACGCGGACGCGATCTATTGGTTCGCCGATTTCATGGATCGCATCAATGACGACATGCTGGCCGACTTCGTGAAGAAAATGAAGTCACGCCAGCGCAAACTCTACATCCACGCGCCGCACAACCGAGGCCCGTCATTGGACAAAATTACCGAGCAAGCCGTGAAGCCGCTGGGCGGGGAGGCGATTATCCTCGACATCAAAGTGTGACTTCGGGATTCCGGCGGGGAAGCCCGCCCAGGCAATTGCTTGCACACGCTGCTTTTTTGCGGGCGCTGCGTTTGACCGCGTCCTGCCCTTGATTTTGCGCCATTCAGGGTAGCGTAACAAGCTGATGTCCGTCTCCCCCGCCGCCCCCGCCAATGGACAGACGACGGTGCGGCGGAACTTCATCTGCCACCTGCTGGAGGGCGGACTTTACATGGGCGGACTGGCTTTCCTGTCGCCGGAGTCGGTCATGCCCAAGATGGCGGAAAGCTTGGGGGCGCGGCCATCCTTGATTGCGCTCATGCCGGCGTTGCTGCCGGCTTCGTTCGCGCTGCTGGGCCTGTTTGTGACGCCGATGGTGGAGCGCCTGCACCGGCACAAGCCCTGGGTGCTGGCGTTTGGTCTGCTCCAGCGGCTGCCGTATCTCGCCGCCGGTCTGGTGCTGATGTTCGCGCGTGACATCGACTCGCGCCTGCTGCCCATCGTGGTGCTCACGCCGGTGATCTCAGGCATGATCGGCGGCGTGGGGATCGTGGCCTGGATGGAAATGGTCACGCGCATGGTGCCGGAGCGCCTGCGCGCCGCCGGCTGGGCGGCGCGCTACATCATGCAGGCCGGCATCGGCATGGGCGCGGGCGGCGGCATTCACTGGGTGCTGACGCACATGCCGGGGCGCGAGGGTTACGGCTGCCTGCACCTGATCACTTTCGCTTTCTTGATGCTGTCCTGGCTGGCGCAGGTGCCGATGCGCGAGCATCTCGATGCGCACGAGAGCCCCGCGTCCAAAGACCGTCCCGGTTACTGGGCGCATCTGCGCGGGCTGCCCGGCCTGGTGCTGGCGCAGCCGCATCTGGTGAAATTCATCCTGGTGCGCTTCACTGGCATGGGCTACTTGATGCTGGTCGGATTCCTTACCATTCACGCGTTGAACGTCACCGGCCGGGTCGAAGCGGACGAAGGGCTGTTTGTGAGCTTTCAAAACGTCGGCACCATCCTTGGCTGCACCCTGGCGGGCTGGCTCGGCTACCGTAGCGGCGGCAAGGTGCTCTTAATGTCCGCGCGGCTGCTCTGCCTGCTGCTCTGCTTATGCGTGGCGACGGCGGACTCCTTTGCGGTTTTCACAGGAGCTTACTTTCTGCTTGGTTTCGGCTTGTTCATTGATCGCGTCGGGGATCTGACTTTGGCGGCGGAATTGTGCCCGCCGGAGCGGCGCTCCACCTTGCAGGCGGTTCTTGGTTTCTGCAATGTGTGGGCGTTCCTGGCCGCCACGCTGCTGGCGGGCAGCATCTACGAATGGGCGGGGCAGCGCTTCCATGCGGTGGTGGTGACCGCCGCTGTCTTTGCCGGTGTCTCGGCGTTGTTGCTGCGCGCCATTCCCGAGCCGCGCAGCCTGATTCGCGCCACGCCGACTCCGCTCGACGAGCAGCCTTAATCTTTGTTTGGCCGTCCTGGAGGCGGCCCAGGCGGGCGCCGCCGCTCGGGATCCTCCGGCGTGCCGCCGATGACAATGTCCCAAGTGGCCACAAGAGCCGCGCTACCGCCCGTTTCCGGTTTGAACTCGCGGATCACCGACAAACGCTGCGCCGCGTCGCCGTCGCCCATGCGCTGGAGAATGCCGTCGCGCTCGTTCTGCGGCTCGCCGGCGATGAACAACTGCGTGGTCAGCAGGCGCTTGCCGTCCTTCACCACCGCGAGGTGCCAGTGCCGCGTGCGGCCGGTGTAGAGACCGGGTATGATGGTGCGAAAGCGATACTCGCCCTTCGCGTTCGTCTCCATTTTGCCGTAGCCTTGAAACCGCGGGTCGCGCTCTTTGCCGCGTGGCGCTCCCTGACTGTGGATGTAGCAGCCATTGTTATCGGCCTGCCAAAGCTCGATGGTGGCGCCTTTAACGGCCTGGCCATTGGCATTGAGGAGCCGGCCGCCGAAGCTCGCCTCGACGCCGAGCGCCTTGGCATCCTGCCCCTTGACTTGCAAAAGATCGTTGTCCTGATCCAGTGGCAAATGGTCCGGGTAGTAGGGGCCTTCGGTCGCGCGCGGGGTCAGCGTCAGCGCCTCGGCGTAAAGGTCCGGCGTCCAGCAACCGCCCGCGCCCAAGGCCAGACTTTGCAGCAAACGACGACGGTCGAGACGGAGGTGGAAGACTGCGGTTTTCATGACGAAACGGATGAACCCATGACGCCGGGCAAAGTTCCGCGTGCATGCAGATTAAAGCATTTTACCCGGCCCGTTTTTTGCTGGTGATTTGACGCGCCCGCGGTCACACTGGCGGCGCTCGTTTTCACGTTATGTCCGCCATTTCCGCTCACGGCCTCGCCTTCCAACTTAACGGACAAGCGGTCAAAATCACGGACCCGGACCCGAACACAACGCTGCTCGACTGGCTGCGCGGCAACGGATTGACCGGCAGCAAAGAAGGCTGCGCGGAGGGGGACTGCGGAGCGTGCAGTGTGGCGCTGGCGCTGCCGGACGCGGCGGGCCAACCCTGCTGGCGGGCGGTGAATTCTTGCTTGATCCCGCTGCCGGCGTTGGCGGGCCGCCAAGTGCTCACCGTCGAAGGCCTCAAGCGCGATGGCCAGCCGCACCCGGCGCAGACGGCGATGGTGCGCCACCACGGCTCGCAATGCGGCTACTGCACGCCGGGCGTGGTGATGTCCTTGTTCGAGGCCTGCCATCGCGGCGATTTCAACACCGAGGCGCAGCTTGACGAGCAGTTTGCCGGGAACCTGTGCCGCTGCACCGGTTATCGCGCCATCCGTGAGGCGGCGCTGGAGGCCGTCGCCACACCGCCGCCGCCAGACTTTGCGCCACCTGCGGCACCGGCTTTGTGCGCGCTCGACTACGAGGCGGGCGGGCGGCGATTCTTCCGGCCTTGTGTGCTGGCGGAGTTGTGGCCGTTGCTGGCAGCCCACCCGCAGGCGCGCTTGGTCGCGGGCGCCACGGAGCTCGGTTTGGAGATCACCAAGCGCCATCGCCGCTTCGACACCCTCATCAGCCTGGAGGCGATTGCGGAATTGACGGAGTTTGCGGAGCGCGACGGCGCCTGGCATATCGGCGCGGCAGTGCCGTTGACCACCGTGCTCGACCGCCTTGGCGGCGAATTTCCGGACCTGCGCGAGATGCTGCGGTGGTTCGGCTCGCGTCAGATTCGCAATCGCGCCACCCTCGGCGGCAACCTTGTCACCGCCTCACCCATCGGTGACTGCGCGCCGGTGCTGCTGACGCATGACGCTGTCCTGCGGCTGGCTTCGGCCGAGGGCGAGCGTCTGCTGCCGCTGGCCGAGTTTTTCCAAGGCTACCGTCAAACCGCGCTGCGACCCAGTGAAATCCTGCGCGCCGTGGTAGTGCCGCGCGACGACGGTTTTCATCGCCGCTTTTTCAAGGTGTCGAAGCGCCGGGAAATGGACATCAGCACGGTGTCCTTTTGCGGCGCCTTGAAGCTCGATGCGGCAGGAGTCGTGACCGAGGTGCGGCTGGCCTTCGGCGGGGTGGCCGCCACCCCCATGCGCGCGCTCGCGACTGAAGCCTTCCTGCCGGGAAAGGCTTGGACGGAGGAGACGCTGGCGGCGGCGCAGGAAGTGCTCGCCGATGAGTTCGCCCCGATCTCCGACACGCGCGGCTCGGCGGCCTATCGGCAAAACCTCATCACCAACCTGCTGGCCAAGTTTTTTCACGACGACTTCTTGTCCGAAGATGAGAGCCCGCTGCCCGCCGCCGCGCCTGCGATGGACGCGCCGCCGCATGAGAGCGGGCACAAGCACGTCAGCGGTGAGGCGCTTTATGTGGATGACCTGAGCGCCGGGACGCTGTGTGCCTGGCCGGTGCAGGCGCCGCACGCGCGCGCCCGCCTCGCGCGCTGCGATGCCGAAGCGGCGCGCGCCATGCCCGGCGTGCGCGCGGTGCTTACCGCGGCTGACATCCCCGGCTTGAACGACGTCGGCCCCGTGCGCCATGACGAGCCGTTGCTGGCGTCGGATGAGATCGGCTATCACGGCCAGCCGGTGGCGCTGGTGGTGGCGGACACCTTGGAACAAGCGCGCCTGGCGGCGGCGGCGGTGGTGGTGGAGTACGAGCCGCTGCCGGCTTTGCTCGAACTCGATGCGGCGATGGCGGCGGGCAGTTTCCATTCGCCGCCGAACACCATCACCCGCGGCGATGCGGCTGCCGCGCTTGCCACCGCGCCGCTGCGTTTGGCGGGCGAGTTTCGGTTCGGCGGCCAGGATCATTTTTATCTCGAGACGCAGGCCGCGCTGGCGCAGGCGGGTGAGGATGGCAGCCTGTTCATCCGCAGCTCCACCCAGCATCCGAGCGAGGTGCAAATGGTGGTGGCGCATGTGCTGGGGCTGCCTTTTCATCAGGTGGTGGTGGAATGCCCGCGCATGGGCGGTGGTTTTGGTGGCAAGGAGACGCAAGGCGCGGGCCCGGCCGCGCTGGCGGCGCTCGCTGCGGTGAAAACAGGCAGGCCGGTCAGCGTGCGCTACAACCGCGACCAGGACATGAGCATCACCGGCAAGCGCCATCCGTTCCTGGCGCGCTTCGAGGCGGGCTTCGCTCCCGATGGCGCGCTGCTGGCGTTGAAGGCCGAGTTATTCGCCGATGGCGGCTGGTCGCTCGATCTCTCGCGCGCCATCGCCGACCGCGCCATTCTGCACATGGACAATGCCTACTACCTGCCAGCGGTGTCGCTGGCCAGCAGCGTGGTCAAAACCAATGTCACCTCTCACACCGCGTTTCGCGGCTTCGGCGGACCGCAGGGCATGCTGGTCATCGAGGAGATCATGGACCGCATCGCCCGCCGCACCGGCCTGCCGCCGGAGACCGTGCGCCAGCGCAATTTGTACCACGGCACCGGCGACACCAACACCACCCCTTACGGCCAGCTCATCGCCGACAACCGCCTGCAACGGATTTGGGAGGAGCTGAGGGTAAGCGCCGACTTCGCTGCGCGCCGCGCCGAGCTGGCGGAGTGGAACGCGCGCCACCCGCATCGCAAGCGCGGCCTGGCGATGACGCCGGTGAAGTTCGGCATCTCCTTCACCCTTGCCTTTTTGAACCAGGCCGGCGCGCTGGTGCTGATCTATCGCGACGGCAGCGTGCAGGTGAACCACGGCGGCACCGAGATGGGCCAGGGCCTGCACACCAACATCGCGCAAATCGCCGCCATCGAACTCGGCGTGCCCTTGTCCCGCATCCGCGTCATGGCCACCCGCACCGACAAAGTGCCGAACACCTCCGCCACCGCCGCCTCCAGCGGCACGGATTTGAACGGCATGGCCGTGCGCGACGCTTGCGAGCAACTGCGCGCGCGGCTGGCGCCCTTTCTGAAAAAGGAACCCGATTTCGCCAAAGCCGTCGAGGCCGCCTACGTGGAGCGGGTCAGCCTCGCCGCTGCCGGTTACTATCGCACGCCGGACATCCACATGGACTGGAGCACCGGCAAAGGCCATCCGTTTTATTACTTCGCCGTCGGCGCCGCCATCGCCGAGGTGGAGGTGGACGGCTTCACCGGCATGGCGCGGGTGCGCCGCGTCGATATCCTGCACGATGTCGGCAAGCCGGTGAACCCGGCAGTGACGCGCGGCCAGCTTGAGGGCGGCTTCGTGCAGGGCATGGGCTGGCTCACCAGCGAGGAACTGCTCTGGGACGACCAAGGCCGCCTGCTCACCCATTCCCCCGACACCTACAAAATCCCGACCATGGGCGACCGCCCGCGCGATTTCCGCGTGGCCTTCCTCAGCGATGCCGCCCAGCCCGGCACCATCCACGGCAGCAAGGCGGTGGGCGAGCCGCCGCTGATGCTGGCGATTTCCGTGCGTGAAGCGATCCGCGATGCCATTGCCGCTTTCGGGGTAAAGGGCGAGATCCCGCTCGCCTCCCCCGCCACCCCCGAAGCGATCCTGCGCGCCCTCCGCGGACCCTGGCTTCCGGGCCGCTGAAAATGCGGAGCAAATCCCGCCTTGATTTCCCCGGCATTGGCGTCATTTTAACCGCGCTAGGAACACTGAAGCTTTTCAAGCCAGGGCAGTCATCAGTTAAGTCATCGATTTGGTGTTGATTTTCCCCGACGACCGGGGGCCGGTTCAGAAGATAACAGACATCCGGCAAACCCAAGAAAATGAGCAACACCAAAATGTACGTCGGGAATCTTTCCTTTGACGCCACCGAACTCGATATCCGCGAACTCTTCAGCCAATTCGGCGAAGTCTCGGAAGTCGCCATGATCATGGACCGTGACAGCGGCCGCCCGCGCGGCTTCTGTTTTGTCTCCATGGTCACCCGCGAAGCCATGGAAGCCGCCACCAAAGAGCTGGACGGCAAAGAATGGATGGGCCGCCCGCTGGCGGTCAATGAAGCGCGTCCGCGCGAGGAACGCCCCGCTTACGGCGGTGGTGGTGGCGGCGGCGGCCGTGGCGGCTACGGCGGTGGTGGCGGCGGCGGCGGCAAAGGCCGTGGCGGCTACGGCGGCGGTGGCGGCGGCGGCGGTCGTGGAGGCTACGGCGGCGGCGGCGGCGGCCGGGATCGCGGCGACCGCGGCGGTCGTGGTGACTACGGCGGTGGCGGCGGCGGGCGCTGGTAACCCTCAAGACTGAACTTTCAAAAACGCCACGGGGGCGGGATTCATTTCCCGCCCTCTTTTCATTCCTGCCCCCACAGCAGGCCGGACTTCAACCAGTCGCGCACCAGATCGCGAAAGGCGGCCACCGGCGCGTCATCGCCATCCTTGGCCCAGACCATCACCAATGGGATGCTACGCCGTGGTTTGAGCGGCAGCAGAGTCAGGCTGTCCCGCATGGGCTGAACGCTCTCCGGCACGATGCCGATGCCGGCCCCGGCCTCCACGTATTGCAGGATGGTGCCAATCAAACTCGGTGTGTGCGCCACCCGCGGCGCGAAGCCCGCCTCTTGGCAGGCGGCAAGGATGCTGTCATGGGATCCCGCGCCCTCCCGCCGGGCCAGCAAAACGACGGGCTCGTCGGCAAGATCTTTCCAGTGCACGGTGGCGCGTCGCGCCAGCGGATGCTCCGCCGGCACCACCGCGCACAGCGTTTCCTGGCGCAAAGTGAGCGAGTTCAAGCCGAGCGCCTCATGCGCCAGCACGGGCCGGGTCAACCCGATGGCCAGCCGCCCGCGTGACACCATCTCCCATACCCGCTCCGGCGTGCGCTCCTCCAGGATCACGGTGATGCGGGGGAAACGCCGCCGATACTCACGCAGCAGCCGCCCGAGGAAAGGCTGCGTCGGCGGCCCGATGTAACCCAGGCGCAGTTCCCCGTCCTCCCCGGCGGCGGCGCGCCGAACGCGGCGCAGCGACTCATCCAGCCGGTCCAACAGCAGAAGGGTCTCCTGCAGCAGCACGGTGCCCGCCGGTGTCAGGCGCACGCTGCGCCGGTCACGATCCATCAGTCGCGCGCCGATCGCATGCTCCAAATCCTGCACCGCCCGGCTCAGCGCCGGTTGCGCGATGCGCAGCCGGCGCGACGCCTTCGAGAAGCTCAGCTCCTCGGCGACGGCTTGAAAGTAGCGAAGATGGCGAAGGTCCATGGACTGGCTGGCATCCAATCACATGCGCGCCGCTGGCGAAAGCACGAGTTCACGCCGGCAGGCGATGTCCAGATCACAGCTCGGCGCGGCGTTTCGTCAGGCGGCTCACGGTGTTTTGTTGGTTTCGTCAAATGACCCGTATTATTTAATTTTATTAACATTTTAACAATTCTGAATGTTGGTAAGTTGAATAAATTGTGCCCAGGACAGCCGAGGCCAAGGCTTGCCCCGCAAAATGCCCCTGTTTGGCGGTGCCACGGCTGCGGTGCAGGCCGCGGGCGACGGAAACCGGGAATCCAGGGCTGGCGGCGGGCATCCGCCGTGTTCACCACGACCTGCGTGCTGCCGTGAGGTTTGCGAGTTGTGGCGGAAGACAGGCGTTTTAGAGTCTGCCAGCACAGGGTCATGAAAGCACTGCTCCTCCTCCTTCTCTTTTCGAGTCCGCTTCTCGCGGCAATGCCCAACTTCGTCATCCTGTTCGCCGACGACCTCGGTTATGGCGACATGCAGGCGAACAACCCCGAGCGCGGCAAAATCCCCACACCGCACATGGACCGGCTCGCTGCGGAGGGCATGCGCTTCACGGACGGGCATTCCAGTTCCGGCTGCTGCTCGCCCTCGCGCTACACGCTGCTCACCGGGCGCTATCATTGGCGCACGACCCTGCAATCCGGCATCGTCGGCGTGTGGGGGAAGCCGCTCATCGCCCCGGAACGGCTCACGATCGGCAAACTGGCGCAGCAGCAGGGCTACCGCACCGCCTGCATCGGCAAATGGCATCTCGGCAGCGAGTGGCCGATCACACCGGAGCAAAAAGCCCACTTCACCGGGTTCGGCGGCAAGGCCGGCGGTGGTGGCCAGGTCGTGACGGCCGTCACTGACGCGCATCGCAAGACCTGGCAGGCGGTGTTTGCCCAGCGCATTCCCGGCGGCCCGACCGAGCGCGGGTTTGACGAGTACTTCGGCACCGACGTGCCCAACTGGCCGCCGTACTGCTTCATTGAAGGCGACCGCACCGTCGGCATTCCGAGCGAGCTGCTGCCTGCTGCGAAACTGGTAAAAAACCAGGCCAGTCTGCAAGGCCCCGCGCTGCCAGGCTGGCAGTTGGAGGATGTCCTGCCCGCGCTGGCCGGGCGCGCTGAAAAGTTCATTGAGCAGCAGTCCAAGGAAGGGAAGCCGTTTTTGCTCTACCTGCCGCTCACCTCGCCGCACACCCCGCTGGCCGTGAACGCGGCGTGGAAAAGCAAAAGCGGACTGGACAGCGATTACGCTGATCTCGTCATGGAGACCGACGCCGCCGTGGGCCGTGTGCTGAACGCGCTGAAACGCGCGGGTGTCGAGGACGACACCTTCGTGTTGCTCACCAGCGACAATGGCTGCGCCTCTTACATCGGCGTGAAGGAGATGGAGGCGCGGGGTCATTTCCCCAGCGGTCCGCTGCGTGACTACAAAGCCTCTGTTTATGAGGGCGGGCACCGCGTGCCGTTCGTGGTGCGCTGGCCGGGCGTGGTCAAAGCTGGCGGCGTCTGTGCGCACCTGGTCCAGCAGGCCGACCTCATCGCGACCATGGCCGACATTCTCGGCGTGGCATTGCCGGAGAACGCGGGTGAGGACAGCTTCAGCCTGCTGCCGCTGCTGCAAGGCGGGGAGCGCCCCATTCGCAGGCATGCCGTGAACACCGCCTGCGGCGGCACCCCGAGTTTCCGTGATGGGCCGTGGAAATACGTCGCCACCGCCGAGCCCGAACTCTACCACCTTGATGACGACCTCGCCGAGAGCAAGAACCTCGCCCGGTTGCATCCCCAGCGTGTGAAGGCCATGCAAACCGCCTTTGAAAAGCTGATCCGCGCCGGCCGCAGCACTCCCGGCCCGCCGCAGAAGAACGACCAACGTGTCGTCCGCTTCCCCAGGCCTGCCCCCGCCAAGTGAAGCGCGCACCGCAGTCAATCCAAAACAGAATCCCACAAATAGTTGCACAACAAAACTGTTCGTTATTCGATTTTGCTGTTTCTTTCCCCCCATGACTCCCTCCCGCAGTCTCGCCGCCCGCCGCCATCATTATGAGGTGGAGCGCGAACTCGCCGCGCGTCTGCGCCATTCCACCCGCGCCGAGCGCACCGCCCTGTTCGCCTCCCTCTATGACGAGTTGTTCGCCCGCGTGCCCGATCATCCGCGTCTGACCCGCCAGGGGTCCGCCGCGGCGCGCGCCCGCGGCGTGCGCGCCCAGATGCGCCTGCTGCTGCCCAGCCTCCAACCCGGCGACACCCTGATTGAATTCGCCTCCGGCGACGGCTGGCTCAGCAACGCCGCCGCCGCCACCGCCGCGCAGGTGATTTCGATCGACATCTCCGACCAGCGCGATCTCTCCCAACCGCCTCCGGCCAACGTCCGCCATGTGGTGTATGACGGCTACCAACTCGATCTGCCGGACGCCTGCGCCGACGTGGTGTTCAGCTTCCAGTTTTTGGAGCACTTGCATCCCGAGGACGTGGCTCCGCATTTTGAGATGGCGCGCCGTTTGCTCAAGTCCGGCGGCCGTTATGTGTTCGACACGCCGCATCGCTACACCGGTCCGCACGACATCTCGCGGGACTTTTCCGAGACGCTTGACTGCTTTCACTTCCAGGAATGGACGCACCGGGAGATGCGGCGGCGGCTGCGGGAGCAAGGTTTTGAGCCGGCCTGGGTCGTGCGTTTTGGCCGGGTCTGGAGCGGCTGGCTGCCGAATGCCCTCGTGGACGCCCTGGAGCTGTTGCTGCTGCCGGTGCCAGCCCAACTCCGCCGTCGTCTCTGCGCCCGCCTGTTTCCCTCAGTGGCCATGGTTGCGGTGAAGGCCGGTTAGGACTCCTTGCGGTCCGCAGGTCCCCCGGGGGGGCTGCTCACCTGCCCGCCGGTTTCGGCGCCAGCGCGCGGCGGTAATTGACGACGGCGTCGCCGATGGCTTCGGCGACGGCTTGGCGGTAGTTGTCGGAGGCGATGAGCTGGCATTCGCGGGAGTTGGTGACGAAGCCGCCTTCGAACAAAATGCCGGGGCGCTGGCAGCCGGAGAGCACGGACCAGCGGGCGCGCTTGATGCCGCGGTCGATGAGTTTGAAGCGGCTGACCACCTGGGCATGCACGGCGGTGGCGAGGGCGATGTTTTCCGAGTCGAACTGGTTGCCGGTGCGGGCGGTGTTGCTGAAGCCGCCGCCGCGGGCGAGGGAGGAGGCGCTGCCCTGCGGGGTGAGCGCGAAGGTCTCGATGCCGGAGGCGGCGGAACTGCCGGAATTGAAGTGGATGCTGATGAAGATGCTGTTAGGCGTGCGGTTGGCCAGGGCGACGCGCGAGGAGAGGGAGAGAAAGGTGTCGTTGCCGCGGGTGAGCACGACTTTGAAGCCGCGCTTCTCCAGCGCGGCCTTGGTGGTGAGCACCATGGCGAGCGCGTAATTTTTTTCGTAACCATAGACGCCTTTGGCGCCGACATCATGCCCGCCGTGGCCGGCGTCGAGCACCACGGTGTCGAACATGGCGCCGTTGCCGATGTAGCTGGGGCGGATGACGGGCTCGATGAGTTTGCAGAGGTCGAGCCGGGAGAAGAGGGCCTGGCCGTTGTGGGAGAGCACCGGGTAACTGAGGATGAACTTGATGTTGTTCACCAGCATCTCCTGGCTGCCGAGCTGGGCTTTGATGATGAGGTTGGGATTGCGGAACCAGACGTGTTTGCCTTCCACCTTGTGGGTGCTGAAACGGTAGAACAACTGCATCGACTGGCCGGTCACGTACTCGCGGCCCTCGATTTTGACGATCTTCCAAACATCGCCTTGGGCGAGGGGGAGCGGTTCCTCGCTGAGCGGCGGCGGCTCGGGTTCCGGCTCTTTGGGCGCGGGCGCGGTGGGCGGCGGGGTGATGCGGGTGGTCGGTTTTTGCAGGGAGCCGGCAGCGGCCAGCTTCGGATCTTTTTTCTCATCCTCGTCGTCGTGCGCGAACTCGCTGTCCTCGCCGCGCATTGCCTCGGGATCCTGCTCGGGATTGTGCTGCGCGAGCAGGGCCTTGGCTTCGTCGTTCATCCACGCGGCGGGCGGGCCGGTTTCGGCGGGGGAGGGCGGACCGGCGAGGCGGGCGAGCGCCAACTGGGTCAGTTCCGCAGGCGCGGGTGGACCGGAGAGCAGGTGGTCGATGCGCCGCGCCAGTTCGGCAGGCGCGGGCGGGCCGGTAATGGCGGGGGGGCCGGCGAGCACGATCTCGATGTGGCGGCGCAATTCGGCGGGCTCAGGCGGTCCGGCGAGCAGAGGCGGCCCTTGAAACACCAGTTCCCACTTGGCGGTCTGCGCCGCCGGCGAGGGCGGACCTTCGATCGGACGTGCGACGGGTGGCAGGGTGAGCGTGAGGTGCGGCGGCTCCACCATCGCGGGGGCGGCAATGGCGGGAGCCTTGGGTTCCGGCGGCGGGGTGAGCACGATTTCCGGCGCGGCGACCGGCTTCGTAACCACCTCCGGTGTGGCGGGCATTACCGGGGCAGGGGGGATCGGCAGGGTCGTGACGACCTCCGGTGCGCGCCTCTCCAGTCGCGGCGCCGCCAGCACCAGGACCAGCAAGCCCGCGGACAATACGGAGAGCCAGGTCGAGGGACGTCTGAGCAGTGCCTGAAGAGCTTGTTTCATGCGCGATGTGGTGTGCCGTCCCCCCCGGGGGGGCAGCCAAACGGCGCAAACTATGCATCATCCCGCCGCGCGCAAATGGTAAGCGGCGGGCTTATTCCCGGTTCAGGGAGTCCAGCCAGAGGGTGACCGGGCCGTCGTTGACCAGTTCCACCTGCATGTCCGCGCCGAAGACGCCCGCCGCCACCGGTTTGTCCAAGGCCGCCGCCACGCGCGCTTTGAAGTCCTCGTAGAGTGGCACCGCCTGCTCTGGACGGGCGGCGCGGATGAAGCTGGGGCGGTTGCCCTTTTTGGTGCTGGCATGCAGGGTGAACTGGCTGACCACCAGCACGTCGCCGCCGGTCTCGCACACGTCGCGGTTCATCTTGCCGGCCTCGTCGGAAAAGATGCGCAGGGCGGTCAACTTGCCCGCCAGCCACTCGGCGTCCGCCGTGGTGTCCGCCTCCTCGACCCCCAAAAAGACCAGCAAGCCCGGTCCGATGGCGCCACAAACCGCGCCCGCCACTGTCACGGACGCCCTGCTCACGCGCTGCACCAGCATTCTCATCGGGCAAGGTGGTAGCGCGGCGCGCGGTGAAAGCAAGCGCCCCGCCGCCTTGACAGCTCCGGCTTCTCAAGAAAGGGTGCGTGCTCCCGCTTCTCTCATGCCCGATCTCCCCAGCCAGACCCGCGTCGCCATCCTCGGTGGCGGCCCCTGCGGTCTTTACGCCGCCCGCGTGCTCAGCCGGGCCGGTGTGCACGTCACTGTGCTCGACAAAGGCGACCGCCCCGGCGGACTCGCCACCAGCCACCAGCGCGGCGGCAACTGGTACGACATGGGCTGCCACATGCTGCATGAGTTCGACAAAGAAATTTATGAGGACATCATGAGCCTCATGGGGGAGGAAAGCATCCCCGTCCAGCTCGACGCGAAGATCCGCTGGGCCGGCGCTTTTTACCGCTACCCGCTGCAATTCCAGGACATGATCCGCGGCATCCCTTTGGCGACGCTGTTCCACTACTGCATGGGCCTCTTTGCCGCGCAGATCCGCAGCAGCCTGGTGCCCTGGACCCCGCGCAACGCCGAGGAGGCGCTCATCATGCTCTACGGCACGCCGCTGTATGAGTTCTTCTTCAAGGACTTCACGCATCGCTACTGGGGCATCCATCCGCGCGAGCTTTCCGCCACCTTCATCACCACCAAAATGCCGCGCCTCAGCGCCGTCGATGTGCTCAAGCGCGCGCTGTCGAAGGTCGGCATCAAGGACCGCTCAGTGAAGGCCGTGGATAGCGCGTTGCTGGAGGAAACTCTGCACTACTCCCGCACCGGCGCCGAGGCCATGCCGCGTCACCTCGCCCGCGCCGTGCGCGCGGCCGGCGGCCAGGTCATCCAGGAGGCCGAGGTGCTCCGCGTCGAGCACGACCCGCACACGCGCCGCGTCACCCGCGTGCATTACCGCCATGCCGGCGCCGAGCACACGCTCGACTGCGCGGAGTGCGTCAGCACCATCCCCATCTCCCGGCTGGCCGCCGTCGCCGCGCCGGAACCGCCGGAGGAGGTGCTGGAAGCCGCGCGCCGCATCCGCTACAAGCCCATCGCCATCTACGGACTGCTGGTCAAAAAAGTGCGCTGCATCGACGGCCTCTACATCTACTACCGAGACCGCGCTTTCCACCGCGTTGGCGAGCCGAAAAACGCCGGGCTTAGCGTGGACCCGCCGGACCACACCGTGCTCATCGTCGAGACCACCTGCGAGATTGGTGACGCCAAGTGGGCCGGCGCCGACGTCGTGCGCGCGCAGATATTCGCCGATCTCGAAGCGGAGGGCATCTGCCGGCGCGAGGACATTGTCGAAACCCACCTGCTCCAGAGCGAGACCGGCTACCCCGTTTTCGCCCTCGGTTTCGAGCCGCATCTGGACCGCGTGAAGAAGTGGGTCGCCAGCTTTCAGAATTTGCAAAGCGTCGGCCGTCAGGGCGGCTTCACTTATCCGAACATGCACTCCGCCATGCGCATGGGTGCGCAGGCCGCCGCCGTCGTGCTGGAGCGCTTCGGCGTGCAAGCCGGTTGAGCCTCTCAAAACGACCACGCCAAACCCGTGGCAAAATAGAAGCCCGTGTCCGCGTCCGACTCAAAGAGTTTTTCCCCGCCGGTCGTTTCCAGGATCAAATCCCGGTTGAACACGCCGCCCGCCGCCAGGAAAAGCCAGGCTTGAGCGAAGCAGCGCCGCTCCAAGCGCAGACCCGCGCGCGCGCCGCTGCGGTCGAGGAAGGCGTCCTGGCCGTCCCTCGTTGTCACGCTCCAGCGGCCGCCGTTGGGAAAAGCCTCCACCGCCAGCCGCCAGTTCTCCGCGGGCGCCCAGGCGATGCGCAGGCGCGGCGGGATCAGGCTCAGCGTCCAGTCCTCCGACGGCGTCCAGAGGAAGCCCGGCGCCGGAATCAGCAGCGGCTTACCGAAGTCCTGGGAGAAATAGGCTCCGCCCAGCAGGGTGAATTTTTTCGAGAATCGATAACCCACGCCCGCAAGCGCCACGAACAGCACGTCATCGGTGTCGATCTCCGAGCAATCGCTGGCCAGTGCCGGACCCGCGGAGAGAAAACCCACCCAGGGCGAGGACTCTGGTTTGTACACCAGGTTCAGGCTCAAATCCAGGCGATGCAGGTCGCCATTGTCATAGAGGTTTTGCCCGCTCCAGTCAAAAGCCGAGAGCCGGTAGCGCAGGCGGGCGCCGAAGATCCAATCCTCACCAATCCGCTTGCCGAAGAGCGGCGCGCTGAGCCGCATGTCCCAATAGGAGTAAGCTCCGCCCGCCGCCAAATCCGCCTCCGGCTCGTAGGAAAATTCGAGCGTCGCCTGCCGCCCGATGGACTCGCTGAAAGAGTTCGGGCCACCCTCGTCCATTTTTTCGGCTCCTGTCAGGGCGGAGGCGAGAAGGATCAGAAGCGGCCAGGTGAGTTTCAAACGCATTGACCGCAACTTACGCCCGGCACCACCCGATGCGATGACTTCTTTTGGTTTGCCGAAAAATTCAGAGCGTGGAGAATGGGCCTCATGCTGACAGGAAAGGCGGGCGTTCTCATCATGGCGGGGCTGTGGCTGCTCATGTGCCTGCGCTTTTGGCGGCTGGCCGGGCCGAAGAACCCCGGCCAGCGCCACCTCATCGCCCTCGCTGGCGGCCTCGGCGCCGGGCTGATTTATCTTCTAGGCACCCTCATGCTCGGCATCCTCAACAGCCCCGGCCGCCAGGACGCCCCGCCCTCAAACGATCCCGCCAGCCCGGAGGACATCCGCATCAGGCCATCCCGGACCGCCGTTCCTTGAAGCCCGGCGCCCGCAGGCGTTTGCTGTCCCCAGGAAATAACGGAGCGGGACCCGCCGACGCTCAGGGTTGACCCTGACCAGAGGGCTGTGGTAAAAATAATCGAAGCCCATTTTCACCCACACCCGCCATGAAACGATTCCAGCCCTCGCCCGCCCTTTTCGCCGCCGCCGCGCTGCTGATCGCCCTGACCGGATGCAACACCCTGCGCGGAGTCGGGCGGGATGTGCAGAAGGTCGGCAGCGGCATCGAACGTGTCGCCCGCTGAACCTCGCCGCCGCCATGAACTGCCCGAGTTGCGGCCGCCTCCTCTACAGCCGGCAGCACCGCAAATGCGGCCATTGCGGCGCGGACTTGCCGGAGGACTGCCGCCTGTCCGAGTCTGAGGTGGCGTCAATGAAAGCGGAACAGGCCGCCATCGCGAAACGCCGCGCGTTGGCCCGGGACAAAGAAGAGCGGGAGAAGCAGGAGCAACAGCGCCGCGACAGTGGCGGCCCGGACTTCTTTTTTTCTGGTGGTTGATCCGCCGCTCCCTCCGGTGAAACTGGCCCGTTGCGGCAAGAGTGAGGCCCGGGTTGGAAAGCAACGAAGGCGTTTGGCGTCTTGGACTGCGGCGGCGGTGGCGCCCTTTGCCTGCGTCTCCCGGCCTGCGCAAGGGCAGCCGTTCCCGCCCCACGAAAGCGGTGTCGCCACTGCGCTTTGCCACCGCAGTCCAAGACGCTGCCGCGTTCTTCAACCTGTGCCCGGTGGCAACAAAAACGAGGCAGGCGGGCCGCACCGTGCCCGCCGATTGGTCGGCACCTTTTTTCTGAGTTTTAGCAATCAGCCGTGATCCGCCAAGGTGAACTCAATCGCTGGAAACCTTGACAACACCAAGTCCACAGCGCAGCCTGCCAGGGCAGGAATATCGGAAATCATTCACTCGAAATCGATATGACTGCGCATTAATGACATTGAGAAAACCCCATGCAAAAAACAAGACGCGCGGCATCGGCAGATAGCAGAAGGATCGCCGAGATCCAAGTGGCAGGGTGGCAGGCGGCTTATCGGGGGATCATTCCTGATGACTACCTCGACGCCATGGTGCCGGAGCGTCGCCAACCGTTTTGGGAGGAGCAGATTCGCAATGAATGCGGTGACCTGTTTGCGACTGCCGCCGAGGGCCATGTCACCGGCTTTTGCCACCTCATTCCTTCTCGTGACGCCGATGGCGGCGAGGCTGCCGAGATCGTGGCGATTTACGTTGATCCGTCTGCTTGGAGACAGGGCTGCGGACGGTCTCTCTGCGCTGCCGCGCTGGCGGCGGCCAGGGACCGTGGCGCGCCGTGCGTGACATTGTGGGTGCTGGTGGAAAACCAGGCTGGGCGGAAGTTTTACGAGGCCATGGGCTTCTCCGCCGATGGAGCCACCAAGTCGGAAGATCGACCCGGATTCGCTCTCGAAGAGATGCGCTACCGCATCGACCCGCGACGGACGGCGTGTTAGGCGGTCAGTCGCGGGTTTTGGCTCATGCCGGTTGGTGGTCTATTTTGTTCAGGGACGGACGGCCTGACAGCAGGCGGGGAGTTCGGATTTGGCGCTGGCGGTGACGGCGGCGGTTTCCGCTTCCTCCTCTTGCAGCAAGGTCTGCACGTCGGCGAGCACGAGGCGGGCGTCGAGTGTGCCGCTGCTGTAGATGTTGCGGATGCGACCGGCGCGATCAATCAGATAGACGCGCAGGGTGTGGTTGAGCGGGCCGGTGGGGGAGTTGACGTCGCGTTTCTCGCTGACTGCTTGGCCGTAGGCGGCGAGGATGGGCTGCAGCCGCTCCTGGGAGGCGGTGGTGAGGAAGTCCCACGGCGCGCCGGCGGGCCGGGCGCGCAGCCACTCGGAGTAGGCGGCCATGCGCTGCGGGCTGTCGCCAACGGGATCGAAGCTCATGCTGACGAGCCGCAGGTGGCGGGCCAGAACGGCGTCGCGGGTGCTGAGGTCGTGCAGGCCGCTGAGCACGCCGGTGGCGTAGGGGCAGGCTTTCGCGTCGCTGCAGCGCGTGTAAATGAAGCTCAGCAGGGTGACACGGCCGCGGGTGAAGTCGCTCAAGGGCCGCTCGCGATGCTGGACGTCGAGCACGAGGCCGTCGGCGGCGGGTTTGACCACGGGCAGGGTGTAACTGCCGGGCGCGGGCGCTTCGTAATCGTAGTCGCTGCCGCGCGGGGCGGAGGCGTTTGACGTGGCCGCCGGCTTGGGCGCGACGGTGGGGCTGCCGGCGACTTGATCCGGCTGGGCAATCACCACGGCCAGCAGGCTGGCGGCGGCAAGGATGTAAAGGGTGGTGGCTTTCATGTCAGGATGGTTGGGTTAGAGGTGAAGGGGCGCGCGTGGACGGCGCCGCGCGCGCCCGGTTCGTGGGTGTGTTGAGTTAGGTTTTGATAGGGTTAGTTGCCGATTTGGGTGGAGCCGAACAGCATGTGGTGCGGGCGGCCGAGCTTGAGCGCGGTGAAGTCGAGGTCGAAGGCGGGCTGCATCGTTTTGCCGTCCCAATGGAAGGCGCGCACGAACTGCTCATTGTCCTCGCCGCCCTTGTCCCAGCGGGCGAGCAGGGAGCTGCTGAAGTAGAGGCGTTTGCCGTCCCAGCTTTGCGACACCATGTTCAACTGGCGGCCAATCGGGCGCTCGTAAATCTGGCGCGGCTGGTGCGGATCGGACACGTCGAAGACGCGGCAGACGCCGTCGCCAAAGCAGTCCACGAACAGCGTGCTGTCGTCGGCGCTGAGGCTGATGTCCACCGGCAGGCAGCCGGCCTCCGGACCGATGTGGGCGACCTCCTTGGCCTGCCACTCGCCGTTTTCATCCTCGTGAAACAGCCAGAGCTTCGAGGTCAGCGCGGTGGCGGTGAAGGCGTGGCTGTTGTTCTCGCCCCAGGCCCAGCGGATTTCCAGCGGCGCGCCGGGCACGCTGAGCACTTTGCGCGGCTGGCGGGTGTGGAAGTTCCAGACCACGGCGGTGTTGCCGAAACGCTTCAACGCCTCGGGATTGCCGGCCACGCTGGCGAAGTCGGTGGTGTAATTGTCCCAGCCGGTGAACGAGGTGGTGAGCAGCACGTTTTTGCGCGGCAGCACCCGGGCGTCGTAACCGTAGCCGTCGGCGAGGTGGGCGTTCTCGACACCGCGCGTGTCCTGCGGCGAGGGCAGCCAGTGGGTGGCGATGTAGTCGCCCTCGTTGCTGTACTCGACGAGCGCGGTGCGGCCGCCTTGATCCTTGGCGTTCGACAGGCAGGGGATCAACACCCGGCCCGGCAGGGCATAGACGCCGTGCGGACCGACGGCGCCGGTGGTCTCCACGAAGTCCTCGATGACGCGCGTCAGCCGCGGCGCGGCGGGATCGCTGTGCACATCGAAGATGAAGATGCGGCTGGTCTCCAAACCGGACAGCCAGAGCTGGCGGCGGTCATCGGTAAAACCGCCGTGGTGCGCCTCGTGGCGGCCTTCCACGGAGTGGACGTGGATGACCTGCCCGTAGGTGGGCGAGCCGGGTTTGACATCGAGGGTGACGAGTTTGTCGGCGCCGTCGCCGGTGCCTTCGACGCCGAGGGTCCAGACATAGACAAACTCCTCCTGACCCTCAATGCGGGCGAGGTAGGGAGACGAGCAGGTTTCATCGCCGCGCGCCGCCGGGGCGGCGGTGAGCACGAACAGACTGACGAGCGCGAAGACGCGGGCGGTGGTGAGCAGATGTGTTTTCATGGTTTTGATTTCGGTTGGATTGGGTTTGGTTGGCTTAGGTTAGGAGGCACGCGGAGGGGGGTGGCCACCCGCGCGCCTTGCCGTTGGTTAGGCGGCGGCGGCGAGCGGCGCCTTGGTTTTGGGTTGGGCGTTGTCCACGATGAGGCGCGCGCTCACGGGGATGGCGGTGGCGATGTTGAAGCGGTTGGGCGAGGTGCTCATGACGATGCTGTGTACCTGCTCGAACTGCTCGGGCGTGCCGCTGCCGCGGATGACGACGGTTTGGCGGAGTTGGTCGTATCCGGGGCGGACCTTGGCGTCGATGCCGAGGAAGCCGCGCAGATCAATGTTGCCCTCCGTCTCAATGCGGAGCTCATCGATCTCGATGCCCATTAGCGAGCAGACCGCGGTGTAGCCGACGATCATGCAGGCGTTGAGGGCGGCGATCAGAAACTCCTGGGGGTTCGGATGCTGGTTGGTGCCGCAGAGTTCCAGTGGCTCGTCCACCTTGATGGTGAAGTCCTTGGCGACACGCTGGCCGCCGATGTGGTACCCGGTGACGCGGGCGTCGGAGCGGGTGCCGCCGCGCCAGTGGGAGCTGACCTGCCAGTGGGTCTGCCCGAGAGCGGGGTCCTGGGTGATGGCGTCAATGGCGCCACGAAGGGCGCTGGTGTCGATGCCGTTGATGATTTGAGGTTGGGTCGGTTTCATGTGTTTTGGTTTTGGCTTGGTTTGTGTTTGGTTTGGTCCGGCTCGGGTTTGAGCGCGGTCTTCCATCTCTTTTGCTCAAGCCGTGCCAGGTCGTGCCAAGTCGCGTAAAGCGCTTGCAATCAATGATTTGGAAAAATAAGCGTGAGGGCGGAACGCTCACGAGATTTCGCGAGTCGCGAATTTTCGCGAGGGTCGGTTGCGAGTTTTCGTCGCCGGCATCCGGTGTGGCACAGTATTGATCACTGCGGTTTGCCTGTCATGAGACAAGGCAGGGAGAAGGCAACTTGAGCCCACCCACTAGATTGCATTTCCCGCCATCGGGTGATACGAATACCCGCATGATCACCATTGAATCCACGCAGAGCGAAATCCGCGTTTCCATTCCACGCGCGGAGGTGGATCCGGTGCGGCTTGAGCAACTGCTTCGGCCCCTCAGACTGGAGGCGGCGGTTTCAGACAGCCGAATGACGGATGACAAAGCCGAGCAAATGGCTGAGGAAATGAAGGAGTGGTGGTGGAAAGAGAATCAGCACAGGTTTTTGCCAGCCAACCAAGACTGATCACGTCGTGAAAGTGACCGTCAAGGATGCCAGGTCAGCAATTCATTGGCGCGAATCGGCAAAGCTCGCTGACTGATGAAGGTCGGAGGATTTCACAGATTCAACCATTGCCGAAGCTGATCGTCCAACAGCAGGCTGTCCTGATCGGAGACGCGTCCCACGACTTTGCGCACCAGTCGATCCTCAACGGTGCAAAGTTGCCCTTTGATTCCGCTGGGCACATTCAGTCCGGCGGCTTGCCAGTCTTGCAGCACCAAGTCTGCTTTGAAAAGTTGTGAGGTGACTGGCACCACAAACAGGTCTCCGGGCCAGCTTCCATGACCCACCACGATTGCGGGTCTTACTTTGGAGCTGCTCAGATTCGTGAATGGAATCGGCAGCAGGACGACATCATTGCGTGAGCAGGGCATTGTACACGTCGTCGGCTTCGTTGCCCCAAACTTCCATGAGCGCCCGCTGACTCTGATCGAGCCACTCCTGCCGCACGGTGTCTTTTTCGCCGGAATCCAGGGAGATGGTAACCACAGCGTGCTCCGGCAGATTCAACGGATCAAGCGGACGGAGCATTCCGCCTTCGTAGATGGCTCGAATCGCGGCAGACATGGAAAATTGATAACCCGAGTCTCGCGACTTTCAACTCCATTCCCAACACACTCATCTAAGCAGGAACCACGAACACCTCGAATCAACCTCCGGGCCGTTTGACGCGGAGGGCTTTCATGCGGGAGCTGAAGGTGGAGGCGGGGATGCCGATGAGGGCGGCGGCGCCGTCGGCACCGGAGATTTTGCCGCGGGCGGCCTCCAGGGCGCGCTCCAGGTTGGCGCGCTCCAGGGCTTCGAGTTCGCGGGCGGTGAGCAGGCGCGGGGTTTTGTTTTCATCCGGCGTGGCGGCGGGTGACGCGGGGCTGCCATCAAAGGCCTCGGGCAGAGCGCGGGCGAGATCGAGCCGGCGGCCGCGGGCGAGGATGATGGCGCGCTCGATGACGTTTTGTAGCTCGCGGATGTTGCCGGGCCAGGGGTAGGCGCCGAGGCGGCGCAGGTCCTCGGCGTGCAGCGGATCAAGCTGCTTGCCATGACGCCGCGCGTAGCGCTCCTGGAAGGCGGCGGCGAGCAGGCCGATGTCGGCGCCGCGCTCGCGCAACGGCGGCACGTTGAGCGGGAAGACGTGCAGCCGGTAGTAGAGATCCTCGCGGAAGGCGCCCTCTTTGACCATGCGCGCGAGGTCGCGGTTGGTGGCGGCGATGACACGCACATCCACCTTGCGGGTGCGGTTGCCGCCGAGCGGCTCGAACTCGCCCTCCTGCAGCACGCGCAGCAGTTTGGCCTGCAAGTCGAGCGGCAGCTCGCCCGCCTCATCGAGAAAGAGCGAGCCGCCGTCGGCCAGGGCGAAGCGGCCCTCGCGGCGCTGGGTGGCGCCGGTGAAGGCGCCTTTTTCGTGGCCGAAAAATTCGCTCTCCATCAGGTTGGCGGGGATGGCTGCGCAGTTGACGCGCACCAGCGGTTTGTCCTGGCGCGGGCTGAGGGCGTGGATGGCGCGGGCGACGAGTTCCTTGCCGGTGCCGGTCTCGCCATGAATGAGGACGGTGGCGTCGGTGGCGGCGACCTGGCTGAGGGCGGCCTTGAGGGCCTGCATGGCCGGACTGGCGCCGATCAGCTCGGAGGAGCCGGCGTTTTCATCGAGCTCGCCGCGCAGGTACTCGGTCTCGGCGGAGAGCAGGGCGATCTGGCGCTCGGCTTGCAGGCGCTCGTCAATGTTGCGCAGGATGAGGGTGTGGAAACACTGGCCGCGATTCTCGAAGCAGGACAGGGTGGCCTCGGCGGGAAAGCGGTCGCGCTCGCCGCGCAGCACGCTGAGCTGGGAGGGCAGCCAGAGATGGCGTTGACCGGGCGGCCGCGCCTCGATTTCGGCGAAGCATTGCGATAGCAGCTTGAGGCTGTCTCCGGCCAGAAACCACTTGGCGTGCTGGCCGGCGAGCTGGTCCGCCGGATGACCGAACAGGCGCTCGGCGGCCGGGTTCACGCGCACGATGCGCAGATCGTGGTCGAGCACGACGATGCCGTCCATGGCACTGTGCAGCAGAGCGCTGACCTGCTCCTCGCGGGCGCGCGCCTGCTCCTCCAGCTTCAAGCGCCGGTGCTCGGCGGCGGCGCGCGCGGCGAAGATTTCAAAGAGCGACAGCAGGCGCGGCTCGCTCGGCAGCGGTTTGGTGTCAAGCACGGCGAGGTGGCCGATGATGCTGCCGTCGGCGTCGAACAAGGGCACGCCCATGTAGCTGACGGCCTTCATCTCGATGAGGTCGCGCTCCTCGGGAAAGAGTTCGACGACGCGGTCCGGGTAATGCACCAGCCTGCGCTCGTTGATCACGATCTCGCAGGGCGTGCCGGGCAGATCGTGCTCGTATTCGTCAATCCAATTGCCATCGAGCCAGAAGGCGTGCGAGCGCAGGCGGCGTCTCTCCGGCAGGAATTCGGTGACCCAGGCGCCCTGGGTTTGCATCACCGCGGCAAGGTTTTTGACCAGGGCCTTGAAGAACTCCCGGCCGGTCTCGTCCACGGTGCCCTCGACGACCAGGCGCAGGGCCTCGTCGTCGCGCAGGCTGGATTTGCGCGCAGGCATGACGCGACTATGGCCGGTAGTGTGTCCGGCGCAACGCTGGGTGTTCTGCCAGCCGGGGCTGGCAAAGGCGGGCCTTTTATCCACGAAGAACCGCGTTTCTTCTCGTCCTCCCGTTTGTTGTATCGTAGGCTTTCGAAGTTGACTCCGGGTTCTGAGCGCAATCCTCTGTCACTGTCATGCGACTTCCAATGCTTCGTGGATTGATCCGCCGCAGGTTTGGTTACATTATTAAATCCCCCATGTTGGCGCCCCCAAACTTTCCGCGATTGATCTTCACGCGGGATGCTTTCAGTATCGGGCATGGCAAAGGTTGTTGATGCGAGCATGGTCGAGGCGCTGCGGCGGGTCGTGGGGGCGGAGCATGTGCTCACGGAGAGGGAGGACGTGCTGCCCTACGGCTTCGATGGCACGGCGGCATTGAAAGCACGGCCTGGCGCGGTGGTGTTCCCGCATTCCACGCAGGAGGTGGCGGCGTGTGTGCGGCTGGCGCGGGAGGCGGCGGTGCCGGTGGTGACGCGCGGCTCCGGCACGGGTCTGAGTGGCGGCAGCGTGCCCATCGCGGGCTGCCTCGTCCTTTGCGTGGCGCAGATGGACCGGCTCATCGAACTCGACACCAAGAACCTGACCCTGCACGCGCAGTGCGGCGTCATCACCAAGGAGATCGACGACGCGGCGCAGGCGGTGGGTTTGTTTTACCCGCCCGATCCCGGCTCGATGAAAATCTCCACCATTGGCGGCAACGTGGCGGAGAACAGCGGCGGCCTGCGCGGTCTCAAGTACGGTGTGACGCGCGACTATGTGATGGCCCTGCGCGTGGTGCTGCCGGACGGCACCGACACCTGGCTGGGAAACAAGTGCGTGAAGGACGTGGCCGGCTACTCGATGAAGGACCTTTTCATCGGCAGCGAGGGCACGCTGGGCGTCATCACCGAGATCATCCTGAAGCTGGTGCCGAAGCCGGCGGCGCGGCGCACCATGCTGGCGCTTTACGATTCGATGGGCGCGGCGGCGGAGACCATCTCCGCCATCATCGCCGCCAAGATCATCCCCTGCACGCTGGAATTTCTCGACCGGGCGACGGTGGCCTGCGTGGAGGACTACGCGAAGATCGGGCTGCCCACCGATGTCGAGGCGCTGGTGCTGATGGAGACGGACGGGCACCCTGTCGTGGTGGCGGAGGAGGCGGAGGCGATGGCGCGCATCGCGCGGGAAAACGGCGCGCGCGAGGTGAAGGCGGCCGCCGACGAGCAGGAGGGCGCGCAGTTGGCGGCGGCGCGTCGCAACGCCTTCAGCGCCCTGGCCCGCATCCGTCCGACGACGATTTTGGAGGACGTGACGGTGCCGCGCAGCGAGCTGGCGCGCATGGTGGCCTTCATCGCGGAAGTGGCGGCGCGGCACCGGCTGCAAGTCGGCACCTTCGGCCACCTCGGCGACGGCAACCTGCACCCGACCTTTCTCACCGACGAGCGCGACACCGAGGAGATGCACCGGGTGGAGGCGGCGCTGGCGGAGATCGTGCATGAAACCATTCGTCTCGGCGGCACGGTGACCGGCGAGCACGGGGTCGGCTTGGCGAAAAAAGCCTTCGTCAAAGAGCAGCTCGGCGAGGGCAGCTATGAGCTGATGCGCTCCATCAAACGCGCGCTTGATCCAGAGGGCTTGCTGAATCCGGGGAAGATTTTTGATCTGGCGGACTGAGCGGGCACCGCCTCACTTCTCCTCTCGGCGTTCTTTGGCCTCACGCTCCAGTTCTTTGACCCGCGCGCTGAGTTGCGGCAGGCGGTTGATGCCGCCCAGGCGGCGTTTCTCCTCTCCGGCGGGCATGGCGGGGAAGCCGAGGAAAGTGCTGCGCCCGGGAGGAATGTCCTTGGTCACGCCGCTGCGGCCGCCGAGAGTGACGCCGCTGCCCACCGAGACATGCCCGGCCACGCCGCATTGCGCCGCCATCACCACGTAGTCGCCAATGCGCGCGCTGCCGGCGATGGCGCAGCAGGCCACGATGATGCAATGCCGGCCAATCACCACGTTGTGGCCGATCTGCACCAGATTGTCGATCTTGGTGCCCTCTCCGATCCAGGTGCGCCCGAAACGCGCGCGGTCGATGGTGCTGCCGGCCCCGATCTCGACATCGTTGTCGATCTGCACCAAGCCGGCCTGCCGCACCTTGCGATGCCTGCCACCCTCGAACTCGTAGCCAAAGCCATCCGCGCCGATCACCACGCCGCTGTGCAGGATCACCCGTTCGCCCAGCAGACAGCCGGCGTGCATGGTGCTGTTGGCAAACAATTTGCTGTCCCGTCCCACGCGCGCGCCCTGGCCGACGAAGCAGCCCGCGCCGATCTCCACGCCATCCGCCAGCACGACCCCGGCGGCGATCACCGCGTGCGCGCCGATGCTCACCTTCGCGGGATCGAACTCCGCCGAGGCAGCGATCGCCGCACTCGGATGCACACCGGGTGCGAAGGCCGGGGCGTGAAAGCCGAAACGATCCACCACCTTCTCAAAAGCCTCCGAGGGTTTCTCCACCCGGATGCAGGCGGGGCCGTCCGGTGCCGGTTCGTGATCCAGCGGCACCAGCACCGCCGTGGCGCGGGTGTCGCGCAATCGCTCGCGGTAGCGGGGATCGTGAAAAAAAGTGAGATCACCGGGCAGGGCTTCATTGAGGGAGGCAAATCCGCGCACTTCGGCATGGGGGTCGCCCGCCACCACCTCGCCGCCCACCAGCGCAGCGACTTCAGATAGAGTTGTTTGCATCAATGCTGGCAGCCTCTCACAGCAAAGAAGGCGCGGCGAGATGTATTTTCGATTTCACCAAACGGACGCGCGGCCCCAAGCGCCGTCACAAGGGTTGCTGCTGCCGCTGCGCTTTTTCCTGAATGGCACGCTGAAGAGCGGGGGAGTTCAGAGCCTGCGCCAGCCATACGGTCAGGACAATCAACACCAGCAGCAGCAAAGTGGTGATGTAGGGGCCGGGGCGCTTGGGGAGGGAGGGCATTTTAACGGTCAGGGCTGAATGCAAAAGTCGAGCTCCTGCCAGCGATATGGATGGAGTCCTGCTTCAGAACGATGCGTGTCTCGGGTGAAGTGGCAAGGACTTGAAACCTGCTTCGCTCTATCACTGGCTCGTCCATCAATATCAGCGTCGCGTTCATGTGATCCCACTCGGCGCGGCCTGCGTAAGCGTGGCGCGGCCAATCTTGAACGGCCTCGGGCTGCCGGCTGCCGTCGAGATAAATGCGGCCTGCCAAGTGTGTGATGCCGTCCGGTTGCTGTTCGATTTGATCGGCATGAACAGTGACTTGCGGATTGATGACGAGTTCCTGCCGCCCGCGCAGTCGCTTGGACTCGAACCATTCCGGTGGGGGTAGATCGGGGTCGCGTGGAGGCCGGTTTTGGGAAGACGCGGATTCCCGGCTATCATCGGCGGTAGCCGGCGGGCGGGTGGCGCAACTGGTCAGGAGGACCGCCGTGGCGACAGGGATCCAAATGGCATTTGTCTGAATTCTCATCGGCAGTATTTGGGCCAGAGCTGTCCGGCATCAGCAACAAAAAAGGGCCGGATGCAATCCGGCCCTCCGAGGGGAGCGCTACCTGCGCGGCGGGCTTAGCTGGAGCAGGAGTCGCAGCTTTTGCCTTTTTTGGCTTCGCTTTCGCAGCAAGCTTTCTTGTCTTTGCTTTCGCAGCAGGACTTGCAATTGGCGCAGGAGGTGAGAGCGAGGGAGGCTGTGGCCAGAGTGAGGGCGAGGAGTCGAATCATGGTGAGGGTGAAGTAGGTTGGAGTCGTGGGGGTGAGGGTTTTGCAATAGTAGAAGCCCGGGCCGGTGACGGCCCGGGCTTCGGCTCATCACTTGTAGGAGCGGCTGCCCATGTCCACCATGGGAGGCGGCGGCTGATTGTTGCCTTTGTTGGCGCAGGAGGAGAATCCGGCGGCCAGCACAACGGCGGCGAGGAGAGCGAGGGTGGCTTTCATGTCGATGGATCGTTCGTTTGTTAGGGTTCGAGATGGCCGGACAGCTTTCCGGCCGGCTGCGCATTCCTAGACAAGTTTGCCGCGATTGCAACCTTCTCCGTGTCGGCAGGTAAAGATTTTCCGGGGCTTCAGAGGTTGATCCAGACCGGATCACCGGCGCGCACGAGCTCGAACAGTTCGATCATATCCCGGTTGCGCAGCCGCACGCAGCCGTGGCTGGCAGGCCGGCCGATGCGGTCCTCGCCATTGGTGCCGTGGATATAGACGTAGCGGTCAAAGGTGTTGGCGTTGCGCGGTTCGATGCCGTCCAGGCGCAGGATGCGCGTCAGCACCAGGTCCTCCGTCGTGTCCATGCCCGGCTGCCAGAGACCGACGGGCTGGCGCGCTTTGAAGATGGTGCCCGGCGGCGCGTCCGCGCCGATCTTCTCGCGGATCACGAAGCCGCCGACGGGTGTTTTGAGGCTGCCCTCCTGGAAACCGATGCCGTAGAGCGAGGTGCTCACCGGCCAGCAGCGCACCTGCCGGTTGCCGTCCCAAAGCGCGAGGCTTTGACCGCTGATGGAGACTTCGATTCTTGGCCGCGTCAGTTGCATGTGAATGGAAAGCGCTTACAATCGCCGCCCCCCGGTCACTTGCAACCGGCCACCTCCAACCCCCTGAAATCAATGAGTCAACTCAAGCACGTCGCCATCGTCGGCGCCACCGGAGCGGTGGGCGTCGAAATGCTGCGCTGCCTGGAAGAACGCGCCTTTCCAGTCGGCCGGCTCAGCCTTCTCGCCTCCGCCCGCAGCGCCGGCAAGAAGACGACGTTCAAGGGCGGGGAACTGACCATCCAGGAGCTGACCCCCGACGCCTTCGCCGGAGTCGATATTGCCCTGTTCAGCGCCGGCGGCGGCATTTCCAAAGAGTTCGCTCCGTACGCCGTGAAGGCGGGCGCGGTGGTGGTGGACAACTCCTCCGCCTTCCGCATGGACCCCGCCGTGCCGCTGGTCGTGCCCGAGATCAACGGTGCCGACGTGAAGACCCATCAGGGCATCATCGCCAACCCGAACTGCACCACCGCCATCACCGTCATGGCGCTGTACCCGCTGCACCAAGCCTTCGGCGTCAAGCGCCTGTGGGCCTCCACCTATCAGGCCGTGTCCGGCACCGGCGCGCAGGCGATTGAAGAGCTCGCCAGCCAGTCGCGCGAGTGGGCCGGCCAAAACCGCGCCTGGGATGCCGCGAAACTCGACTCCACGCCGCACGTCTATCCCCATCAAATCGCCTTCAACGCCATCCCGCATGTCGATAGCTTCCTCGACTCCGGTTACACGAAGGAGGAGATGAAAATGGAAAACGAGGGCCGCAAAATCATGCATCACCCCGACCTGCGCGCCTCGGTCACCTGCGTCCGCATCCCCGTCTTCCGCGCCCACAGCGTCGCCATCAGCGCCGAGTTTGAGAGGCCCGTCACCGTTGAAGCCGCGCGCGCGGTGCTGCTGAAGGCCCCCGGCCTCGACCTGCTCGATGACCCGGCCAACAAAGTGTACCCCCTCGCCCTCGACATCGCCGGGCGCGACCACTGCGCCGTTGGCCGCCTGCGCCAGGATTGCGCCCTCGACAACGGCCTCGCCTTCTGGGTCGTGGGCGACCAGTTGCTCAAAGGCGCCGCGCTGAACGCCGTGCAGATCGCCGAGTGCCTGTTATGAAGACGGCAGCGGCGCGGGCTCCCGCGGCTGTCACCTTTGAGAACGTGCGGCGCTGCCGATCGCAAATGGCAAGCACAGGCGGTCTTGGCAGGCGCGCGGTCAATTTCCAGGCGCTTCGAGAAAGCGTTCGCTTCCCGGTGGCGGCCGCCTAAGCTCACCGATGCCATTTCAAGCCCTCGGCCTTCATTCCAGTCTGCTGCAAGCGATTCGCGACGCGGGCTACACCGAGCCCACCCCCATTCAAGCCGCCGCCATTCCGCCCATCCTGGCCGGCGGGGATGTCATCGGCATTGCCCAGACTGGCACCGGCAAGACCGCCGCTTTTACCTTGCCCATTTTATCCCAACTCGCCGCCAACCCGTCCCGACCGGATCATCGCCGCGCCACCCGGGTGCTGGTGCTGGCGCCGACGCGCGAGCTGGTGGCGCAGATCGAGGAGAATGTGAAGGGCTACGCCAAGCATCTGCCGCTGCGTGTCGCCCGCGTTTTTGGCGGTGTGGGCGAAAAGCCGCAAATCGAGGCCCTGCGCGGCGGCGCGGACATCGTCATCGCCACGCCCGGACGTCTGCTGGACCTCATGAGCCAGGGGCATGGCGACTTCCGGCCGCTTCAGCACCTGGTGCTCGACGAGGCGGACCGCATGCTCGACATGGGCTTTTTGCCCGCCATCAAACGCGTGGTCAAAGCCCTGCCCGCGCGGCGCCAGACCCTGCTTTTTTCCGCCACCCTCTCCAAGGAAATCGAGGAGCTCACCCATGCCTTCCAGCACAAGCCCAAGGTCATCCAAATCGGCAAACGCTCCAATCCCGCCGAGACCGTGACCCAGATGGTGTACGAGGTGCCCAGACACCTCAAAATCAGCCTGCTCACCCATCTGCTGGCCGATGACGCGCTCGACATGGTGCTGGTGTTCTCCCGCACCAAGCACGGCGCCGACAAGATCGCGCGCAAACTGCAGAGCACCGGCGTCAAGTGCGCCACCCTGCACGCCAACCGCTCCCAGAACCAGCGGCTGAAAGCGCTGGCCGACTTCAAATCCGGCGCCGTCCGCGTGCTCGTCGCCACCGACATCGCCGCGCGCGGCATCGATGTCGATGGCATCTCCCATGTCGTGAACTTCGACTTCCCCATGCACGCCGAGGACTACGTGCACCGCATCGGCCGCACCGGCCGCGCGCAGGCGATTGGCGACGCCATCAGCTTCGTCAGCGAGGACGACCACGCCGCCCTGCGCTCCCTGGAAAAATTCATTGGCCGCGGCCTCGTGCGCAAAGTGGCGGCGGGATTCGATTACAACGCCAAAGCCCCCGCACCCTCCGCCGACCGTCCGCGCGAGCCCCGCTACATCGATCCCCGCGCCCAGCGCGGGCGCGGCAATCGCGGTGGTCGCGGCGGCTCTGGCGGCGGACGCGCCGAAGTCCCCAGTCGGAGCTCGTCGCCCGCCCGCAGGGATGCGGGCCGCTGAGAGCGACCCTGCCGCCGCGCGACGCCCACCTTACTGTACTCGGGTCCCGATCATGCCATAGTAGGGTGGCGCCCCTGCCGTGGCCGCCACCCGGTCTAGGATACTGACAAAGCCGCCCGCGCCGGCACCCGCGTCAGGGCAGTGAAAAAGCGCCCGCATCACCAGGAAACCGCCGCCGCATCCGCCATCTCCTCGCGGCGGCGGCCGTAGCCGTGTAGAGCTTGGCAAAGTCATGCCTCATGCATGGCAAAACTCCTGGCGGGCGTCCGCCAGGGCCTTGCCGAACTCCAATCGCAACCGTGCAGCAAGCCGAACGAACGGAGTGCTTCATGCCGATCTCCTGAGGCGGAGGGGCTTTCCTCACGGCATCCCTCTGATTGACCGGCCCGTGCAGCCGGTTAATGAAAACGCGTCATTACCGACGCCTGCCGCTTTATGCCTGCTTTTCCATCCGACCTGCAAGAAACCCTGAACCGGGCCGGCGTGATCGCCGTGCTGGTGATCGATGAGCTCGACGACGCGGTGCCGCTGGCGCGGGCTTTGCTGGACGGCGGCATCCGGGTCATGGAGCTGACCCTGCGCACGCCAGTGGCCTTGCAGGCGTTGCGCCGCATCCGCGCCGGGGTGCCGGAGATGCTGGCGGGGGCGGGCACGCTGCTGCGGCCGGAGCAGGTCCGCGCGGCCCAGGCGGCGGGCGCGGTGTTCGGTGTGGCACCGGGCTTCAACCCCCGCGTGGCGGAGGCCGCGCGCGCTGCCGGACTGCCTTTCGCTCCCGGTGTCTGCACGCCCACGGACATCGAGCTGGCACTGGAGGCGGACTGCCGGCTGCTGAAGTTTTTTCCCGCCGAACCGGGCGGCGGCCTGCCCTACCTGCGCGCCATCGCCGCGCCCTTTGCGCACGTCGGCGCCCGCTTCATCCCGCTCGGCGGCATCGGCCCGGCCAACGCGGAAATCTGGCTGCGCGAGCCGTCGGTGGCGGCGCTCGGCGGCTCCTGGCTGGCGCCGCGCGCACTGATTCAAAAACGCGATTGGGCCGCCATCACCGCCAACGCCCGCGCCGCCGCCGCGTTGACGGCGCGAGTGCGCGGCTGAGGCTCTCTTTATTTCTCCATCGGCATCATGGGCCAGAGCCAGGCGCCCAGCATGACCAGCGGCAGTCCCACCAGTCCCATCAGCGACATCATCGGCGTCACCAGCTTCAGGGTCTCGCTCTCCTTCATGCCGGTCATGCGCGTGATGATCCAGAAGCCGCTGTCGTTCAGCCACGGCACCGGTTTGGAGCCGCAGCCGACCGCCAGCGCGAGGTACAGCGGATGAAAGCCGAGGTCGCCCGCCTCGGCGAAGGCTTTGGCGATGGGCGCGGCGGTGATCATCGCCACCGTCGCCGATCCCTGCGCGGTGCGCACCAGCGCGGTGATCGCGAACACCATCGGCAGCGCCCAGGTCTGCGCGGCGGCGGATCCCAGCGACTGAATCAGCGAGGCGATGTCCGTCTGCCGCAGCACGCTGCCGAGCGCGCCGCCTGATGCCGTGATGACAAGAATGGTGGCGCCCGACATGATGGCGTGCTGCACCGCCTCCCCCGGCGCGTCCATGCCCGGCAGGCGATGCCGTTTTAACAACCAGATCGCAGCCACCGCCCCGAACGAAAGCGCGACACTGGTGTTGGTGAACCAGTAAGCCTGCTCCGCGTAAGAACCGAAGCCGATCAAAACCAACGGGATCAAAATGGGCAGCAACGCCAGTCCAAGACGCGGCAGCTCGGAGTCAGGCACCTCATCGCCCGCCTGGCCGCCGTCATCGGGCGGCAACTCGATGCGAAAGCGCCGGTTGGCCCACAGCGCGTACAGCAATCCAAACCCCGCCGTGAACAAACCCAGCAGCGCCCCGCCCGCCATCATCATGCCCAGCGGCACACCGAGTTCTTTCGCGGCAAAGGTCGGTCCCGGTGTCGGCGGCACCAGGCTGTGCGCCATCGTCGCCCCCGCCACCACGGTGAGGATGTAGAGCAGGTAGTCGCGGCCCGTCGTGCGCGCCATCGCCTTGCCGATCGGCATCAGTAGGTAAAACACCGCGTCAAAATAAACCGGGATCGCCAATGTGAAACCGGTGAACACGAAGGCCAGGTGGATGCGCGCCAAGCCAAACAGCGCCAGCAAGGCGCGCACGATGCGCAGTGCCGCCCCGGAATCGAGCAGGCAGCGCCCGATGATCGAGGCCATCGCAATCAGCAGGCCCATCTGCCCGCAGGTCTCGCCAAACGCCGTCATCACCCGGTCCGGCGCGGCCGAGGCGCCGAACTTCACCGCCGCCTCCGGTGTCATTTTGCCCAGCGCCACCTGCCCCGCCGCGTAAGCCTCCAGCAGCGTTCCCGGCGTCGCCAGCGCTACCACGAAGGCCGCCAGCATCATCGCCAGAAAGGCATGCAGGCGCAGCGCCACCAACCCGGCCACCACCGCGCCGAGGCCGAGCAAAACCAGCCAGAGAGAACTCACAGGCGGCGAGGCTAGTACTTGATCGCCGCCAAGGCCAGACCCAATTTCATCAACCTGCATGTCCGCCACCTTCGACCCCGCCACCGCCCGCATCGCCATCGTCGGAGCCGGGGCGGTTGGCTGCTATTACGGGGCGCGTCTGGCGCGCCACGGTCACGACGTGCATTTCCTCATGCGCTCCGATTTGCCGGCGGTGCGCCGGAGCGGCCTGAATGTGCGCAGCATCGCCGGCGATTTCCATCTGCCCGCCGTGCAGGCGCATGCCAGCACCCAGGACATCGGACCTTGCGACCTCGTCATCATCGCCCTCAAAAACACCGCCAACGACGCGCTGCCGGAGTTGCTGCCGCCGCTGCTGAAGCCAGGCACGTTGTTGCTGACGCTGCAAAACGGCCTCGGCAACGAGGAAAGTCTGGCGGCGCAGTTTCCCACCCATCCCGTGCTCGGCGGCCTCTGCTTCGTCTGCATCAACCGCACCGCCCCCGGTCAAATCCATCACATCGCCCAGGGCCGCATCACCCTCGGCGAGCACGCCGGCCCCGCCCTGCCGCGCACGCGCGCCCTCGCCGCCGCCTTCAACGCCGCCGGCATCCCGTGCGAGACCGATGACAGCCTGGCCCGCGCGCGCTGGATGAAACTCGTCTGGAACATCCCCTTCAACGGCCTCGCCATCGCCGCCGGCGGACGCGACACCGCCGCCATCCTCGGCGACCCGAATCTCGCGCAACTCGTGCGCGAGCTCATGCGCGAGGTCATGACCGCCGCGCGCGCGCTGGGGCATGAGCTGCCCGAGACCCTGGCGGAGGACATGATCGCGCGCACACGGACGATGACGGAATACAAACCTTCGAGCCTCATTGATTTCGAGGAAGGACGCGAGGTGGAGTTGAATGCGATCTGGGGCGAGCCCGCCCGCCAGGCGCGCGCCGCCGGACAGCCCATGCCGCGGGTGGAAATGCTGCATCAACTCATCGCCGCCGCGCAAGCGCGCGGCAAGCGCTAGCCGGGGCGATTAACCCGGAACGGTCGGACCCCATTGAGACCGGCTACAACAAAGAAAAACGCCGGATGGCATGACCGTCCGGCGTTGGGGGGGGGAAGGTGGCCGCGCTTATTAGCGGTAATAACCTCCGCGCGGAGGGGGGCCGTAATAGCGCTGGGCGTTGCGCTGGTCCTGGGCGTTGCCGATCATGTTGCCGCCAATCGCGCCCGCGCCCGCGCCGATGGCCGCGCCTTCAAGGCCTCTGCCGGATTGATGGCCAATGATGCCGCCGACCGCGGCGCCGCCAAGCGCGCCCAGGACGGTGCCGGTTTGGGCGTTCGGACCGGAGGCGCAGGACACCAGGGAAGCTCCGCAGACAAGAATGAGAAGTGCGTTTTTCATGAGGGATTGTGGTTTGGTTTGAGTGAGCGCAATGGCGCCGCTGAAGGTTGGACTTGGATACGTGCGCAAACATTCAATGCGCGCGGCTTTTTTATGGAATCAAGGCGGTGGCCAGCGCCAGAAAGACGCCCATGCTGAACACATCGGTGGCGGTGGTGAGGAAAATGCTGGAGGCCGTGGCGGGATCGGCGCCCAGGCGGCGCAGCAGCAGCGGAATCCACGCTCCCGCCACGCTGGACACGATGCAACTGGTGACCATGGACACAAACACCACCAAACCGAGCAGGACTGCGGCGGCGTTGCCTTCCCACGATGCATACAACCACATGCCACCGCCAGCGGTGAGGCCCACCAGCACGCCGTTCAGCAGACCGAGCAGGCCCTCCTTGAGTACCAGGCGCTTTTCCAGGCCCTCGCGCAAATCGCCCAGCGTCAATCCGCGTAACGCCACCGCCAGCGCCTGGCACCCGGTGTTGCCGGACTGGCCGGCGAGCACCGGCAGGAAGGCCGCCAGGATGACCATGCGATCCAGCGTGTGCTGGTAATACGCCACCACTGCCGCCGCCATGAAGCAGGTCAGCAGGTTCACTTGCAGCCAGGGGTGGCGGAAGCGCAGGCTGCGCAGCACCGGGGTGGCCAGACGCTCCTCTTTTTCCACCCCCACCATCGTGCCCACCTGCGCGCTGATCTCAATGGCGCGCGCCTCAAACAAATTCTGCCCGCGCACCAAACCGAGCAGGCGGCCCTCCTTGTCGCAGACCGGATACACAGGGAAATGCCGGTTCACGGTGGCGCGCATCGCCTCGGTCATCTCCATTTCCGGCTCCAGCCAGAACAAGCCCTGGGCGTACATGATTTCGCTGACTTTTTGATCGGGCCGCGCCAGCACCAGGTCGCGCATGACCAGGATGCCGAGCAGCTTGTTCGCCTCATCGGTCACGTAACCATAAGTGATGAAGGCGCGCTGGGTGAGCTTGCGCAAGCCATCGATGGTCTCCGCCACGGTCATGCCAGGACGGAACACGCCCACTGGCGGTTCCATCAACCAGCCCACGCTGTCCTCGGGATAGTTTTGGTTGCTCATCCACTGCCGTGCTTTTTCCACCGGGGCGGCGGCCAGGATTTCGCAGCGTTGCACATCCTCCATCTCCTGCAAAATCTGCTGGGCCACCATCGGGTTGAGATCCTGCAACGCCGTCACCGAAGCCGCGGGACCGGCTTGGGCAAGCAACTCCACACTCTCATGCGGCGCCCTTTCCTGAAGCTGCCGCAGAAGATTATCCTTGTCCGATTCTTCCGGATTCATGGCGCCAGCATGAACGCAACCCGCGTCGTGAACAATCTAAAGATTGAACTCCAACCTCATCCGCGCCCAAAGGTTTGCGGAACTGGCGCAGGCAAACTCACCAAAGCGCCTGATACACCAATGCGCCCAGCACCCCGCCAATCACCGGCCCCAGCACCGGAATCCAGGCGTAATTCCAGTCCGAATGGCCTTTGCCGGCGATGGGCAAAACGAAGTGCGCCAGACGCGGCCCCAGGTCGCGCGCAGGATTGATCGCATACCCCGTCGGCCCGCCCAGCGACAAGCCGATTGACCATACCAACGCGCCCACCAGCACCGGGGCAAAGCCGGTGTCGAAACCCGTTCCCGGCACCATGTTGACCGGCGACAGAATCGCGAGCACCCCGAGCACCAGCACCGCCGTGCCGATGATCTCCGTGAGCAAATTCGCCACCGGATGACGCACCGCCGGCCCGGTCGCAAACACCCCGAGCTTCGCGCCTGGATCCTTGGTCTCCTTCCAATGCGGCAGGTAGGCCAGCCACACCAGCACCGCGCCCAGGAAGGCGCCCGCCATCTGTGCCGCGAGGTAACCCGGCACCAAAGCCGCGTCGAAGCGGCCAATGGCCATCATGCCCAAAGTCACCGCCGGGTTCAGATGCGCGCCGCTGACTGCCACCGTGCAGTAAACCCCCACCGTCACCGCCAGCGCCCAGCCCGTGGTCACCACGATCCAGCCGCCGCCGTGACCCTTGGTTTTGCCGAGCGCCACGTTCGCCACCACACCGTCCCCCAGCAGCACCAGCAGCAGGGTTCCCATCATTTCAGCCAAGTAAGGAGTCATCGCACGAATTGAGGTTGAATTTCCGGCAGGCTAGCGGCACTGCCGCCATCAGGTCAAGCTGATACGAGAAGCCCGCATCCCTCTGGGTGCCGGGAACACCGCATGACCCCGGCTGGGGCGTTCCTTTTGGATCTCAAAAAGCGCTCCGCACTAGACGAGCTGCGCGCGGGCAAGCCCGCGCATGTCGCAAAGAAACTGCCCTGCCTTCCCGTTTTTTGCCCGACATCCCGCCCACCTGTCCGGTGCCATCTCCGCTCACTCCATCCCGATCAGCGAGGTCCGGCACAGCGAGGCATACAAGCCGTGGTGCGCGATCAACTCGTCATGCGTGCCGGCCTCCTTGATGCGTCCGTGCTCCACGACGTAAATGCGGTCCGCGTGCCGCACCGTCGAAAGCCGGTGCGCGATCACGAAGCTCGTGCGTTGTTTCATGAGCCGGTCCAGCGCCTCCTGAATCAGGCGCTCCGTCTCCGTGTCCACGCTCGCGGTCGCCTCGTCCAGCAGCAGGATCGGTGGATTGCGCAGCAGCGCCCGCGCGATGCTCACTCGCTGCCGCTCGCCGACGCTGAGTTTGACACCGCGCTCGCCCACCCGGGTGTCCAGCCCCTCGGGCAAACGCTCGACGAAGGCGCGCGCGTTGGCGTTCTCCAGCGCCGCCAGCAGGTCGGCGTCGGTGGCGTCCCGGCGCGCGATCAGCAGATTTTCCCGCACCGTGCCGTTGAAGAGAAAACTCTCCTGGGTCACATAACCGATGCGCGTGCGCAGCCAGCGTTTGTTCAACTTGTGCACCGGCGTGCCGTCGATGGTGATGACGCCGTGATCGTACTCGTAGAAGCGCGTGATCAGGTTGATCAGCGTGGATTTGCCCGCGCCCGTCGGCCCCACCAGCGCGATGGTTTGCCCCGGCTCGGCGCGCAGGCTGACGCCGTCCACCGTCGGCATTTGGCCGGTGTAAGAGAAGCCCACGTCTTGAAACACCACCTCGCCCCGGATGCCGGGCAGCGTCGCGCCGCTGTCCGTCTCCACGTCGCGCTCGGGCTCGCTGTCGAGGACTTCAAACACCCGCTCGCCCGCCGCGCGCCCGCCTTGCAGGATTTGATTGAGCTGGTGCAGGCTCTCGATGGGCGCGTAGAAGAAATTCAAAAGCACCAGGAACGCCGTCAGTTCGCCCGCCTGGATGCGACCCTCCATCAGCGCCCGCGCCCCGGCCCACAGCACCAGCACCAAGCCGCAGCTCGTCAGGAAATTCATGCCTGGCCGATAGACCGACCACACCCGCATCAGGTGCAGCGTCGCCTGGCGCAGGCGGTTGCTGGCGGCTTTGAACCGGTTCAACTCCTCGTGCTCGATGGCGTAGGCCTTGATTTGCCTCATGCCGGCCACGTTGTCATGCAGTAGCGAGTTCATCGCGCTGGTGGCCTTGCGCACCTGGCGATGACGGTCTTTGGAGTTGCGGGTGTACCACAGGGCACCCGCCACCAGCAGCGGCACCGGCACCAGCGCCACCAGCGCCAGTTCCAAGTCCGCCTGGAACATGAAGATGCCCACCACGAGGATTTGAATCACCGCCACCAGCCCCTGCTCGATGCCGTCAATGAGCACCCGCTCCACCGCCGGCACGTCCTCGGACACCGTGGTCATGATGTCACCGGTGGGCCGGTTGTCGAACCAGCGCAGCGGCAGCCATTGCAGGCGCTCGTACAGATCGCCGCGCAGGTCGTGGATGACTTTTTGCTCGAAGCCGTTGTTCAACCGGATGCGCAACGAGTTGAAGAGGTGCTGGCAAAACCAGGCGCCCAGCGCCAGCAGCACCAGGGGTGTCAGGCGTTCCCACTCCCGGTTCGGCACCACCTGGTCCATCACCTCCCGCGTCACCGCCGGAAACACCACCACCATCAGCGTGCCCGCCACCGCGCAGAAAAGCTGGCCCGCCGCCATCAAAGGATAACGGCGCAGGTAGGAAAAGACGCGGAGGATGGTTTTCAAGACGGGATGGTACCTGCATCCCTACGCCCGGCAAGCGTGGATGAGGCACGGCAAACGTCTTTTGCTGCGACAGGTTGCGGTCAACGAATCCTTGTGCGGCGCAAGTCACGCCAGCAGCGCCTTCACCACATGCCCGTGCACATCCGTGAGACGGTAGCGGCGGCCCTGGAACTTGTAGGTCAGGCGCTCGTGATCAATGCCCAGCAGGTGCAGCAGGGTGGCATGGAAATCGTGGATGTGCAGGCCATCCTTGACCACGTTGTAGCCGAACTCGCAAGTTTCGCCATAAACCGAACCCGCCTTCACGCCGCCGCCCGCCATCCAGCCGGAGAAACAACGCGGATGGTGGTCGCGCCCGAAATTCGCTTTGATCTTGCCCTGGCAGTAGTTGGTGCGGCCAAACTCGCCGCCCCAAACCACCAGCGTGTCCTCCAGCATGCCGCGCTGCTTGAGATCACGCACCAACGCGGCGGCGGGTTGATCGGTCTCGCGGCACAACTTCGGCAGCGCGCCGGGCAGCCCGCCGTGATGATCCCAGTCCTGGTGGTAAAGCTGAATGAACGGCACGCCGCGCTCCGCCAACCGCCGCGCCTGCAGGCAGTTGGCGGCGAAGGTGCCCGGCGTTTTCACATCCGGTCCATAGGAAGCGAGCACATGCTCGGGCTCGTCAGAAAAATCCGTCGCCTCTGGAATGCTCGACTGCATCCGAAACGCCATCTCATAGTGATCAATCCGGCTCTCGATCTCCGCGTCCGGCGTGCCCTCCAGTTGATGAAGGTGCAAGTCCCTCAAACGGTCCAGCAGCAGGCGGCGGCTTGGCTCGCTCACGCCCTCAGGATTGCGCAAATACAGCACCGGATCCGCCGAGGCACGGAATAAAACACCCTGATGTTTCGAGGGCAGGAAACCGCTGCCCCAAAGATGCGCGCCGAGCGGTTGTCCGCCCTTGTCCTTGGTGATGAGCACCACGAACGACGGCAAATTGGCGTTCTCCTGGCCCAGCCCGTAACTCATCCACGCCCCCATGCTGGGCCGCCCGGCGATCTGCGAGCCGGTCTGGAAAAAAGTGACTCCCGGACCGTGGTTGATCGCCTCCGTGAACAGGCCGCGCATCACGCACAGATCATCCGCGACGGCGGCGGTGTGCGGCAGCAACTCGCTGAACCAGACACCGGCCTGGCCATGCTGCGCAAATTTGAAAGGCGATCCCACCAACGGCAGCGACGCCTGGTTGCCCGACATGCCGGTGAGCCGCTGGCCGCCGCGCACCGAGTCTGGAAGTTCCTCGCCGTGGCGTTGATTGAGCAGCGGTTTGTAATCCAGCAGGTCCAAATGCGACGGACCGCCCGACATGAACAGGTAAATGATCCGCTTCGCCCGCGGCGCCACATGCGGCGCCCCCAGCACCCCGCGCTCCATCGCCGCCGCACCCGCCTGCTCCCCCGCCAGCATTCGCGCCAAAGCCACGCCGCTCAAGCCCATGCCGGTCTGGTTCAACCACTGACGGCGGGGCATCGGACAAGTTTGATGAAATTGGGTTACTGGCATGTTCGTGGATTTTAGACTGACATTACATCACGCAGCTCAAGCCTCCAGCACCGGCAATGGATAACGTCGGATGCGGTCGTCTCGTGTCACCAAAACCAACCCTTCCTCCAAAGCCTGCGCGATCAACAAGCGGTCGAATGGATCCTGATGAATCTCTGACAGAGTCAGGGAACGTGCGGCATGCCCGACCGATACGGAGAGAGGCGTAAAACCGTCCTCATACAGCAGACGCGGAAAGTGGGACGGCATGCGCAGTTTGCCCTTATGAATTTTCAGGCCAAGTTCCCAAACACTGGCCGCGCTGAACAGCACATCATTCGCCGGGTTTTGAATGGCCTCCCTCGCCTGCCGGCTGAGCAATTCCGGATCATCCAGCCACCAGACCAGGATGCAACTATCTGCCAGCAGCCTCATTTGCGCACCTCCGGTTCAGCGACGCGTGCCGCAGGGGAACGTGAGCGGCGTGGAGAACGCGCGGCCTGCGCATAAAGCGGCGCGTCCACTGAGGCAGTCAGTTCATCATCCGCCCAGCAATCCGGTGACTGCCAAATCTGCCCAGTCAGTTGCCCGCCTCGACGTTGAGAGCCAGGCGCCTTGTACGGCACGAGGCGCACCAAGGGTTTGCCGGCTTTGGCGAGCGTGATTTCCTCACCTGCCAGCACCTCCTCCACCAAGCGTGACAAATGCGTCTTGGCAGCTTGAATGTTAATCATTTTCATACGGAAGATGTTAAACCAAGTCTGGTCTGGTTTCAATCTCATTTTATGACTACCGTTTCACCACGCTCTCATCGTGGCTCAAAAGAGCTTGCGCCAGCACCGTCGCCGCCGCGATCTCCTCCTTCCTCAAGTTTTCTGACACCGGCGCCTGCCCCAGCTTCAACAAAGCTGCGGCATCCGCTGGATGCGCGGTGAAATGCGCAAGCTGTTCCTTCCAGAGCTGGCTCAAAATAACCCTCTCATGCGCGTCAGGACGACGGCTCAAACAGCGTAGCATGCCTTGCTCGATCATTTGATCCAAGTTCCCGTCCGACTCCTCCAGCAGAGTCTGCCCCAGCACCCGCGCCGCTTCCACGAACTGGGTGCCGTTGAGCAAGATCAGCGCTTGCAACGGCGAGTCGGTGCGCTCGCGTTTGGCGCTGCACACCGCGCGGCGCGGCGCGTCGAAGGTCAGCAGCGCCGGCGGCGGACTGGTGCGCCGCCAAGTGGTGTAAAGGCTACGACGGTAAAGCGCGTCACCCTCGCCCGCTTTGAAGGGTTTGAAGGCCTCGGTCAGCTCGTAGGGGTTCACTGGCGGCCCCCCGATCTGGTGCTTGAGCAGGCCTGATGCCGCCAGGGCGTTGTCGCGAATCATCTCCGCCGGCAGCCGGAAGCGCGGCCCGCGCGCCAGCCATTGGTTGTCGGGATCGTCCGTCATGATCTCGCCCGCCGCCACGCTGTGCTGCTGATAGACCCGGCTCATGACGATGGTCTTGACGAGCTTTTTCATATCCCAACCGCTCTCGATAAACTGCAACGCCAGGCCGTCCAGCAGTTCCAGATAAAGCGGTTTCTCCCCCTGGCTGCCGAAGTCCTCCGAGGTCTTCACCAGCCCGCGCCCGAACAAATTCTGCCAGACCCGGTTCACCGTCACCCGCGCCAGCAGCGGATGATTCGGTGCGGTCAGCCATTGCGCCAAACCCAGCCGGTTCATCGGCGCGCCTTCCGGCATCGCAGTCAACGCGCCCGGCACACGGGGAGGAGCCAGCTCGCGACGCTGATCGTATTCGCCGCGAAACAGAATATAAGCCGGCTTCGGCTGCGGCAGCTCCTTCATCACCATGATTTCTTTGGAGGCATCGGCAAAGGCCAGCCATTCGGCACGCGCCGCTTTGAGCTGATCGGATTTCTCAGCGGTCTCCGCCGCCAGCATGGCGGCGTGATCGCGTTTCGTTTTTTCATCCGCGCCCTCGACCGCCACAGGATCAAAACACGCCAGCGCCTCCAGCGCGCTAAGCTCCCGGCCAAAGACACGGAGCTCATCCATGCGACCGCCTTTGAAGCCGCGATCCCGAAAACGCTCACCCAGCGCGATGTGATCACCTCCGCCGCCGGTGATGTCTTTGCTCAAGGCATCCCGCACCACTTCCAAATCGACGGCTTTGCCGTTGACATAGATCTTCAAGCCGTCCGCCCGCAGGCTGCCGTCATTCGTCACCACCACCTGGGTCCATTCGTTGACTGGAAGCGGCGCCACCGCCTTCACTGAAATCGCATTGCCCGGCCAGAAATGAATCAGCGACCACTTCAACCGTCCGTCCTCGATCAGCAATTCGTAGCCCCGGCTCGCCGCGTCCGTCCAGGCGCGTGAGCGATGAAACACCACCGCGCGCTCCTTCACGTCCGGCGTTTTCAACCACAACGACACACTGAACGGTTCGTAGGCGTGGAAGTTCCCTATCGGCAAATCGACCGGGTCATCCCCGGTGAACGCCATCACCTTGCCGCCGCGCTCCACCACCAGGCGATTCTCCCCCTTCACTTCCGCGGGTTTGGCGGTTTCGACGAGGTTCGCCAGCTTTCCGTCCTCCAACGACTCAAAATCAAAACGCGCCAGCTCGCCTGACAGCAGCGCCGGGCGTTCACCTTCGGGCTGCTTTTGCCGCGTGAGCTTTGCCAACTCGTCCTCCAATCCTTCTACCCTGGACTTTAAACCGCCCATCTTGCGTTCTCCTTCCCCGTCCAGAAGCATCAGCGCGGGCGTCGGCACCGCCGGTGTGAAGAACGAGTACAAGCCCGCCTCGTCAATGTTTTGAAACAGCGCGAACAACCCAAAATAATCCTGCTGCGTGATCGGATCATACTTATGGTCGTGGCAGCGCGCGCACTCAAACGTGAGACCGAGAAACGCGGTGGCGAAGGTTTGCACCCGGTCCGCCACATACTCCACCCGGTATTCCTCCTCGACACTGCCGCCCTCGCTCTCCTGTTGATGCAGGCGGTTGAAAGCCGTGGCCAAAATCTGCTCCTGCGTGGCATTGGGCAAAAGATCACCGGCAAGCTGCCAAGTCACGAATTGATCAAACGGCAAATTCTCGTTGAACGCTTTGATCACCCAGTCCCGCCACATCCACACCTCGCGCTCGCGATCCACCTGGAAGCCGTAGCTGTCCGCGTAGCGCGAAATATCCAGCCAGTCCACCGCCATGCGTTCACCGAAGGCGGGCGAGGCCAGCAGCTCATCGACATAAGCCTCCACATCAAAAGTTTTCGTCTCTGCTTGCGCGACCTGCACCGTTGGCGGCAGTCCGGTCAGATCGAAACTCAAGCGCCGCCGCAGTGTCGCCACCGGCGCGCGTGCCTGCATTTTTAAACCACGCGCGGCCAGCCCCTGGGTCACCACCTCGTCCATCCAGGCGCTGCCGACTCGCGGCGGCAGCGTTTCTTTGTCGAGCGGCAAAAAACTCCAGTGCGCCTCGTACTCCGCGCCCTCATCAATCCAGCGTCGCAGCAGTGCCCGTTCCTCGGAGGTCACGCGCGGCAGCTTCGATTTCGGCGGCGGCATCACCTCGTCCGCGTCCGCCGACTCGATGCGCGCGATGATTTCGCTCATCGCTGCTTTGCCCGGCACGATGGCGCCATCCGCCGTCGCGCCCTCGAAGGTGTCGAGGTGCAAATCCGCCTCGCGGGTGTTTTTGTCCGGCCCGTGGCAATGAAAGCATTTGTCGGACAGGATCGGGCGGATGTCGCGATTGAACCGCAGTTTGTCCGCGCCTGGGGACAAGGCAGGGAAAACGAGCATGACCAGCAGAGCCGTGCCCCCTGTCCACCATTGGAGTGAAGCCGTTGCAGTGAAGCCTTCAGGCGCCACGGGGGCGCGCTCCGCGGCGGAACCCGAGCGGAACAAGCTAAAGCTTGAACTCCAGCGTGAGCATTCGCACCCCACCTTTATCAAGCGGCGCGGCAGTGGACGAAAAACACGTTTGCTCATCCCCTGTAAAACGTCTGGACGGCATTCCATATTCTGCTTCGTTTGTGTCTTATCGTGAGGACGCGGCGCAAGTATCTGAACTACACCACCCCGTGGGGCGTCAGCCTGGCGCGGGCATTCAGCGCGGGCTGGTCGGACTTTTTGTTGCATGAATGCGGTTATCAGGCGGCTCTTGAGGATTGGAACCACGACGGCGTGGACAGTCCGTTCTGGCGTTTTTACCACAACCCCAAGCCGGGCTGTTTTGTGCATTTTCGCGGCAAACAGATCCCGCTTGAGCCCGCCACCTGCATGATCATCCCGGCGGACACGGTCTTTGACTGCCGGGGACCCGTGCCCGCCTGCCACCTGTGGATGCATTTCACCGTGAACCGGCCCGGCGGCCCGGTTGAGCCCGCCCCCCTTATTCTAGCAATGGATAAAATCCTGCGCGTCCTGGCGCAGAGCGTCATTGCCCTGCATCATGAGCCGGTATCGGAATTGCGCGACCACCGCCTCCTCCATGAGAGCAGCGCCTTGTTGCATGCCGCCTTTGCCCGGCTGCAACTGAGCCCGCCGCCACCCATGCCATCGCGTCTTTTGGACGTGGTCTCACTCATTCAGCGCGCCCCTCACACCGACCTCAGCAACCGGCTCCTGGCAGCCCGCGCGGGCATGGGCCTGGAGTCCTTCATCCGCGCCTTCCGCGAGCACACCGGCAGCACCCCCGCCGCATTTGTCAGCGAGGCGCGCATGCGCCACGCTCAACAGCTCCTGGCGCTCACGGAAAAAAGCGTGGATCAAATCGCCCTCGAATCCGGTTTCCCAAACCGCCACTACCTCACTCGCGTTTTCAGCAAGCACACCGGTTGTGGTCCGGCTGAGTTCCGCGCCCGCCAACATCGCCGTAAAGGGCGGTGAATGCTTTTTCAAATGGATTCCATGCTTGCACGTTTCTGCAAACAAGTTACTGCTTGAGGCTCGCTGTTCATGAAGCCCGCCCGCTTGCTCATCCTTGCCGCCTTGATGGTGTCCATCGGCGGGCAGTGGATGCTGTTGCAAGGCGTGGCCTGGCTGGGCATGGCGGTGACTTACTCGGTCGAAAGCGGCTCCGTTTCCTCCGGGCTCAGCAAAACCTTTGATGGCGAGCATCCCTGCCCGCTTTGCAAAGCGGTGCAAAAAGGCAGCCAGGAGGAGCGCGACCCCGCCGCCCCAAGCGGCGGCAAGAGCCTCGCTTCCAGCAAAGCCGAGATGTGCAGTTGCGAGTCAGCCCGTCTCTTCCCCCCCGCCGGTGTCAGATCGACTTTGACCCGTAATGACATGAAGGCGGTGGCGCGCATGAACGCGCCGGACGGACCGCCGCCGCGACTCGCTGCGGTTTGAAGCCGATAAGGGTGCGTCACGTCCCTTATTGCGGCCTGCTGCCTCCGTGGCCGCGCCGCGCCTGAGGCGCAAGCGGCCCCGGTGATCGAACCCAAGGCAGGCGCCCGCACCCCTCCACCCTTTCCGGTGCCCGCAAGGGTCAGCACACCGGAAACCGCCGCCCAGTGCGGCCGCCCGTCAGTCGCCACGGCTGGCGGGCGCACCCAACCCGATCCTCATGTTTACGCGTTTTCTGTTTTTATTCCTGACCAGGGCCGTCGCACTCGCTGCGCAGCCTTATGCCGGCTTTGAGGCCCGGCTCACCCATCCCATCGACCTCACGCCCGATGGCGAGCGGCTGCTGGCCGTGCACGCGGAAGCGTCCCGCCTTTCTATCTTTGACGCCGCCCTCACACAGCCCGCACTGGTGGCGCAGGTGCCCACAGGACTCGAACCTGTCTCCGTACGCGCCCGCACCAACGACGAGGCCTGGGTCGTCTGCGAAGTCTCCGACAGCATCCACATCGTCTCCCTCTCCACGGCCTCCGTAACCGCTGTGATCCGTACCGGCGACGAACCCGCGGACGTGGTCTTTGCCGACGGCAAAGCCTTCGTCACCTGCGCGCGCGACAATGAAATCTGGATCTACGATGCCGCCACCCGCGCCCTGCTGGCGCAAGTGCCCGTGCAGGGTCTTTACCCCACCGCGCTGGCCGTGAGCGCCGACGGCAGCCGTGTCTTCGCCGCCTTCCTTCACTCCGGCAATGGCACCACCATCCTCAAAAAACAAAACGCGCCGCCGCCGCCCGCTCCGACCAATCCCGCCCTGCCCGCCGCGCCGCACACCGGCCTCATCGTCCCTGCCAGCGACGCACGCATTCCCTATACCGTGCTCGATCACGACGTGGTAGAAATCGACACCGCCACTCATGCCATCGTTCGCTACCTCGACGGTGTTGGAACCAACCTCTTCGCGCTCGCATCGCGTCCGGGTCATTCGGAACTCTGGGCGGCGAACACCGAGGCGCTGAACCTGATCCAGTTCGAACCCGCCCTCAACGCGCGCTTCGCTCTCAACCGGCTCGGCGCCATTGACCTGAGCGCCGGTGTCGTCACTTCCCATGATCTCAATCCCGGCATCGACTACGACCTGCTGCCCAATCCCGCCGCGCAAGCCACCGCGCTGTCGCAACCCATGGCCCTCGTTTTTGAGTCCGACGGCCAGGCGCTCTGGACCGCCGCCTTCGCCAGTGATCGCGTCGCCCGCGTCGATGCCGCCACCGGCGCGGTGCTCAGCCGTGTCGATGTCCGCGCCGGCGGTGGCGACAGCGGCGTCATGCGCGGCCCGCGGGGACTTGTCATGCACCCGGCCAGCGGCCGTCTTTTTGTGCTCAACAAACTCGCCGAAACCCTGAGCGTCATCGACACCCAAGCCGCCGAGCCTGTGGTCATTGCCGAAGTCGAATTGAGTGCGCACGATCCGCTGCCGCCCGAGGTCAAACAAGGTCGCGGCTTCCTGTTTGACGCCCGCCTCAGCGGCAACGGCACCGTCTCCTGCGGCATCTGCCATCTCGATGCCGACCGCGATGGCATGGCCTGGGACCTCGGCGATCCCGGCGGGGAAATGATGACCGTGATCGGGCAAAACCTCTCCATCCACGACCTCACCCCACACCCGCGCGTGATGCACCCGATGAAAGGACCGATGACGACGCAAACCCTGCGCGGCATGCAGGACGGCGCACCGTTTCACTGGCGAGGCGACCGCGCCACCATCGCCGATTTCAATCCCACCTTTCCCAACCTCATGGGCGGCGAAGAAATCAACGAGGAGCAGATGGCGGCGCTCACCGCCTACCTGCAGACGCTGCAACATCATCCCAATCCGAATCGCAATCCCGACCGCACCCTGCCCGCCACCTTTGACGGCGGCAATCCCACCACGGGCCGCACGTTGTTCATTAACCACATCAAATCCCATTGCATCACCTGCCACTCCGGTTTGCAAGGATCGGACAACAACATCGACTTGCCGCAGGAAGTCGGCTCTCCGCAACCGCTGAAAAACCCGCCGCTGCGCACGCTCTACCAGCGCCTCTTCTATGATCCGCGCCCCGGCGCCACCTCGCTTAGCGGCTTCGGCATCCTCCATGACGGCAGTGGGTTTTCGCTGCCCATCGGCCACCCTTATGTGCTCGATCATCTCAACGAATTGCACGAACTAAGAGATGTGGCCGCCTTCATGATGTGCTTTGACACCGGCACCGCTCCTCTTGTCGGCCGGACCACTCTCGTCAGCGAAAGCAACCGCTCGCAAAGCAGCATCCTGGCCGAGTTGACACTGCTGGAGACCCGCTCGCTTGGCAATGATCCCGACTGCGAAGTCGTGGCGCGCGGTCTCTGGCAAGGGGAGGCGCGCAGCTGGTGGTTCAACCCCGCCACCCAGCAGTACCGCGCCGACCGCGCCGCCGGCGGCACGCTCACCCGCGCCGCCTTGCTTGCCGGATTGCAAAGCGGGGACAGCCTGAGCTTCATGGGCGTGCTGCCCGGCCAGGGCGACCGACTCGGCGGCGACCTCGATGGTGACGGCGTGCTCGACGGCGACGACCCCGATCATCGCGTTTACAACGGCAGCCCCAAAATCACCGGAGAACCCGCCGACAAAGCCGTGGCGCCCGGCGGCCAGTTCGTGCTCAACGTCAGCGCCCTCGGCGAGCCGTTGGAATACGAATGGTATCGCAACAACCAGCTTTTGCCGACTCAAACGGAAGCGCAACTGCAACGCGCCGGCGTCAGCACCGCCGATGCCGGCAACTATCATGTCATTGTCCGCAACGGTCTTGGCCAGATCACCAGCCGCACCGCCAAGGTCGAGGTTTATCCCGCGCCCGTCATCACGGTCCAGCCGGTTTCGCGCACCGTTGATCAAAACAAAAACAGCTCGCTCAGTGTCACCGCCAGCGGCACCAATCTTCGTTATCAATGGCGGCGCGGTGCTCAGAACATCACCGGCGCCACGGAGCGCGTGCTCTCATTCCCCAAAGCACAGGCGGAGGACGCGGCCACCTATTCCGTCATCGTCTTCAACGGCGCGGGAAGTGTCACCAGCGACCCGGCCACCCTCTCTGTCACCATCCCACCTGTGGTGGTTCCCTTGGACATTACCGACGCCACCGTCGGCCAGAGTTACCACTTTCCGCTCACCGCGCTCAACAATCCCACCCGCTTCACCGTCAGCGGGCTGCCCAGAGGGCTGAGTCTAGCCAACGGCAGGTTCATCACCGGCAAAGCCGCTGTCAGCGGCGACTTCGACTTACGGATCACCGCCCACAACTCCGCCGGCTCCAGTGGCACCGCCGTCATCATGACCCTCAAAGTGAAAGCCTTCCCTGACGGCGCCATTGGCAAGTTCGAGGGGGTGGCGCCGCGTCACGACACGCTCAACAACGGCATCGGCGGCTGGTTGCGCCTCACCGGCAGCCGACTCGCGACCTTTAGCGGCAGCCTGCGTCTCGGCGGCAAAACCTACCCGCTGCGCAACTCCTGGAAGATCGAAAATGACGATCCACCACAAACCACCTTCACCATCAACCGGGGCAAGATCGAAGTCACCCTGACCGCCACGCCGTCCGAGAAAAAAGTGTCCGTCACCCTCAAGGATCTCGAGACAAATGAGACCATCGACTTCGATCTCTGGCGGGCGCTCGACAGCACCGCCGATGAAGCCGGATCTTACACCCTGGCCCTGCCCGCGCCCGATCACAGCGCCGACGCCCCGCACGGCGACAGCGTCGGCGGTTTCCGTCTCACCGAAAAAGGCGCCGCGCGCGGCAGCTACTGGCTGGCGGACGGCACCCGCTTGACGCTCGCCTCCCAAATGCTCGAAGGCGGACGCATTCGCGTGTGGCACAGCTTGTATCGCGGCACTGGATCGCTGGGCGGCTTTCTGCGCGTGCGCGCTGGCGAGTCACACCGCCTGGAAGGCTCGGTGCTTTCCTGGTTTAAAAAAGCGCAGACCCGCAAGACCCGCTCTTACCCTGGTGGCTTCGGCCCGCTCGACCTCGCGGCACGCGGCGGCTTGTATCCGTTGCCAGCTAGGAACGCGCCCCTCGCCGGCTTCGAGAGCGCCGCTCTGATCTTCGAGCACGGCGGCGCGCCCGATCCCGCCACACGCCTGAATGTGGCGGAGTTGATTTTCCCGGCTCAGCACTCGTCCCGCGCGGAGATCACTGGCGACAATCCCGCCAACGTCACACTCACCCTGCAAACCGGCGCGGGAAAAAAATTCTCCGCAGGCTCCACCGGGTCATTCACCGCCCGCTTCACTCTCTTCGATCCCGACACCACCGTGACCAACCAGCCGCAGCGCAAACGCGCCGTCACTTTCCGAGGCAGGGTCGTCGATGACGGCAGCGGCCCGCGTGGTTACGGCTTTTTCCTGCTGCCGGAAATGCCCGCCACCGGCCCGCCGCTCACCACGCTGAAAAGCTCGCGCATCCTCTCCGGTCGCGCCCGGCTGAACCCGCTGCCGTGAGCCACCCCTTTGCTGACCCAAAACCAAAACAACAAAACCAACACCACAACCAAACACACCAAAATGAAACGGACTCTCCTGCGCCGGCTTCTCTCCGGCCTCACGCTATTGCTGAGCGTCTCCAGCGCCAGCGCCCACATCGGCTATGGCGGTCGCGACTTCGGCGCCGTTGTGCCGAATGCCGCCCCTGTTACCATCATCAACCAAACCGTTGACGGCAATTATGGCTGGGCCGATGGCACCGACGACAACTTCGCCGACAGTCACGCCTTGCGCGCTTACCGTTTCACGCTGGCTGCGCCCGCATTGGTCACCATCACCTTCAGCGGTTCCACCAACGGCGGCACTGCCAATGGTTCCATCAAACCCGGCTTCTCCGTCTATCAAGGGCTGGCCAACTTGCCGCCCCGTCCCGAAGGCCATAGCGCCGACTACGACGGTTCGCCGATTTCACTAGCCTACTTGGCGACTCTACCGGGACCGCCCAAGAAAGGATGCTTCCGCTCACTCAATACTTGGCGCATTGGCGGAGATTTCCAGACGGGTCCCGACTTTGACTTCGATGATCCCGTCACCGGCCTGAGCACCTTTGTCTTCAAAGGCTACGCTGTCGATGGCGACGCCGGCCTGTTTGGCAACGTCCCCGGCATTTACGGCGACGGCAAAGCCGACGGCACCGTGACCGGCACCTTCTTCCTGCCGGCCGGGGATTACTCCATCTTCGTCGGCGGCGCCAACTATGCGGGCCAACACGGACCCGACACCACCGTCTATGGTCTCACTGGCACCGTCTCCGCCGTGGCCTTCACTCATGACGTGGTCAGCGATCCTTCTCAGCAAGGCGTCCCCTACGGGCACTTTGTCACGCTTGGTGCAAACCAATCCGGCGGCTTCAGCGACCTCGTAGGTGCTTGGAGTTGGGAGGACGATTCCGGTTTGGGCTGGACTCACAGCACGAATTGGACGGCCCTGCGTCTGCCAAACGACACCCTTCTCACCATCACCATGGCGCGTGATGCCAACGTGCCCTGGGCCAATGCTCCAATTGAGCTCAATGGTTTTGGGGACACTTCCTCCATGTTCCCCTCCCTCACCCTCTGGCGCGGCTGGGATCAGGACGGCGGCCAAGGTCACACCTATCAGAATCAGGGCGCGGTCTCCTGGGCGGAAAAGCTCCACTACCTCGATCACGTGGATAATGGCACCGAGGAAACCATCACCCGCACCTGGTTCCTGCCCAAGGGCGATTACACCCTCGCCCTCGGCTCCAAAGCCCCCGCCACCAATGCTAATAAACAAGGCTACAGCATCACCTTCGCTGCCAGCGATTACGCCGCCGCCAGCCCCGCCCCCGCCGCCGGCGGCTATGGCGACACCGTGGTGGCGCGCGCCGCGAGCACCCATGTCTATCAAGGCCACGTCGGCGCCTGGAGCTGGGAGGACAACGCCCTTTTCAATCCCGGCGAGCAACCCGTTGGCTGGACTCACACCTCGCGCTGGCTGGCGGTGAATGTGGATGAGGATGAGGTCTTTCTCACGCTCAAAATCGAGCGCGACGCCACGGTGCCCTGGCCCTCCATTCAAGACCCGGACCGCCTTGCCGACACCTCGTCCATGTTCCCCTCCCTCACCCTCTGGCGTGGCTGGCGTCCGCCGGGTGCCGGGCTGCACACCTATCATAACCGCAGCAACGTCGCCTGGGCGCCTGACCTGCGCTACATGGAGCATGTGGACAATGCCACCGAGGAGGCCATCACCCGCACCTTCCGCCTCACGCGCGGCCGTTACAGCATCGCCATCGGCAGCAACGCCCCCGCCAACAACCCCAACCGGCAGGGCTTCAAAGTCACCTGCGATACCGTGCGCGCTTCCCCGCTCATTGTTGGCGACCCCGTTCCCGGTGGTGTCGGTTACGCCTGGATGGCGAACGTCGGCCAGGGGCAGAGCGGCAGCGTCGCCAGTCATGTCGGCGCCTGGAGTTGGGAGGATAATGCCCTCTTTCAACCAGGAGAGTTACCTGTCGGCTGGACCCACACCTCCCGCTGGCTGGCCTTGAACATCACCGAACCCGTGACCTTCGCCGTCACCATGAGTCGCAACGCGGATGTGCCCTGGCCCTCCGTGGATGAGCCGGACCGCAAGGCGGATACCAGCTCCATGTTCCCCTCCCTCACACTCTGGCGCGGCTGGCACAACAGCGGCAGTGACAGCCACAGCTACCACAACCGCGGCCCCGTCGCCTGGGCGCCCGGTTTGCGGTACCTCGATCACCTTGACAACTCCACCGCGGAGACCATCACCCGCTCCTGGACCCTGCTGCCCGGGCAGTACACCTTCGCGCTTGGCAGCAACGCCCCCGCCACCAATCCCGACCGTCAGGGCTTCACCTTCGCCTGGTCCACCATCGGCCCGGTCAAGTGGATGGCCCCCGAGGCGCTCGCCCATCCGCGCAGCCTCAGCGTGATCGAAGGACGCCCCGCCAGCATGAGCGTTCGCTTCAAAGGCGAGGATGTCGAGGTGCAATGGTTCAAAGACGGACAGCCCGTGCAGGGCGCGCGTGGCAGCCCGCTCCACATCGCCAGCACCACCGCCGCCGACGCTGGCATCTACACCGCCGAGCTGCGCAACGCCGCCGGCTGGCTGCACAGCCTGCCCGCCGTGCTCACCGTGGTCAGCCTGCCGGTTCTGGATCCCGACCTGCTCCTGCCTCCGCTTGAGCCCGGTCAAACCGAGCCCGCCCTGCCTCCCGGCGCCATCGGCCAAGTCTATTCCTGGTCCTTCGGCGCCAGCCAGTCTGGCAGCAGCCTGCGAGTCACTGGCCTGCCGCGCGGTTTGAAATTCAACGCCAAAACCCAGACCGTCAGCGGCATCCCCACAGTCTCCGGCGACTTCGTGGTCTCCATCGTGGCGAGCAATGCCGCCGGCAAAAGCGCGCCCCTGCTGGCCGGCCTCCACATCGCCCCGATGCCCGACGGCACCGTCGCCACCTTCAGCGGCGCGCTCGCGCGCACCCCGCTGCTCAACCAGCAGCTCGGCGGACATGTCCAGTTCACCATCAGCACCCTCGGCGGCTGCTCGGCGGTGGTCAAACTCGGTGCGCGGACGCTGCGCAAATCCGGCCGTGTGGTCTATGACGGCGCCGGCGCCACACCGGAGATGGAGATCGATCTCAGCCGCCCCGGCCAGGCACCGCTGCTCTTGACCTTCCAGCTTTACCACGGCATCGCCATCGGCTCCGTCTCAGACGGCCTCACCACGCTGCCCTTTGAAGCCCGCGCCCGCGCCACCGCGGTCGAAGCCGCCGCTTACCTCGGCCCTTACACCCTCGCCTTCGAGCCGGACGCGGGGGTCACCGGGCATGACCACGTTCCGCAAGGCTGCAGCCTCGGCGGTTACATTTGCGGCAACGGCAGTGTGGCCCGCGGCAGCTTCCTGCTCGCCGACGACAGCCGCCTCACCTTCTCCGCCCCCCTCGAAAAGGGCGGCCACCTCACCCTCTTCAGCTTGCTCTATAAAAAGACCGGCTCGCTGGTGGCGGTGCTGAAAATGCAGGGGCCCGAAGACGACGACGAGCCTGCCGTGGGCGACCTTCGCCTCACCGAAGCGAGCTGGTTCAAGAGCGCTCAGCCGGACAAATCCAAGGACCGCCTCTACAAACAGGGCTTCGGCCCCGTTGATCTCGACGCCCGTGGCGGTCGCCTGCTGTCGGGCGCCGAGGTGATCGACATCCTTGGTCTGACGGCCAATCCCGGCGGCAATGCCCACCTTGAGTTCGCCCACGGCGGCGTCGCCAACCCCGCCGCCTCCCTCGACGTCAATGCCCTCGAAATTCCGGACCGCCCCGGCGTCCCCGCCACGGTCGTCTCCGCCAACCCGGCCAGCGTGGAACTCATCGTTCAGCTCCCGGCGGTGAAAGCCAGCGCCAAGACCCTTGCCGTGACGCAGAAAACGGTGCTCACCACCGGCCGTTTCACCACGCCGCTGCCGGGCACGATGAAAGGGATCCTGGTCAACGATGGCGGCACACCGCGCCTGCTTGGCTATTTCCTGCTGCCGCAGGCCGCTGACAAGGCCAGTGCGATCCTCTCCGGCAAATGGAATCTCAAAGCAGGAACGAAATGACCCCATCGTGCGGCGGTTCATGGCCGCCGCACGTTTTTCCCTCAGCCTTGCGCTCTTCTCCATTCCATCGCCACCTCAAGCCGCTGCTGACAGTTCTCCTGCTGGCAGCGGCTCCCTTTTCACGAGCCCATCACGGCCTCGATTACCTCCTCGTTCAAGACGCCTTCGTGCCTGCGCCCGGAAAAGGCGTGATCTATGGCGGCTTCGACTGGACCGAAGTGGACGGCACCGACCTTTACGGCAGCGAACCTGGCGTCATGCTCGGCCTGCTGCCCAGCCTCGCCTTCGGCGTCAGTTCCAACGTCGCCGATGTTGGCGATGGCTGGCAGCTCTACGGCCTCGCTCCGTATTTGCAATTCCACCTGCTGCCCGAGTCATGGCGCAACCGTGTCCGCCTCGCCGCCCGCGTCGGCTATGAATTCAGTGTCAGCCCTTTCACCTACACCACCATCGTTCCCGTCACCCGCATCGAAACCATCCAGCGCACCGAGACCGTAGCCGTTGCCAGACCCGTGCGCGCCGCGCCTGCAAGCGGTGGCGGCGGCGGCTCCGGTCCCGTGCTCCCCAAGCACGCCGGTCACGGTCATTCCGCTCCCGCTCCCCAACGCGCCAGCACCCAGGTGCGTACCACCACCACGACCCGCGAAATCACCACCTACGAGGAGCGCGAGTTCGAAAAGCGCGTCGAAGGCTGGAATGCCCGCCTCATGCTGGAGGCCGACCTCACCGGCAGCGACCGCATCGTCTTCAATCTCGTCCACCTCAACCTGCGCGAAGAGAAACCTCTTTGGGGGTACGCCGCCGGCCTTCGCCATGCCTTCCACCACGACTTCGCTGTCAGCGCGGAGGCGCTCGGCAACTTCAATCAAGACAACTGGCACCAAGCCGTGCTCGCCCTCAACTACGCTCCCGTCCACTGGGGCCTCATCAAGCTCGGCGCCGCCTTCGGCCTCACCCGCGACACCCCCGACCTCACCCTCATCACTGGTTTCGTCCTCCGCTTCTAATCCGGAGGGGCGCGATGAAATCCCGCGCTGCCTCCCAATCGCCGCACCAGGTCACGCGCGCGCGGCAGCACCGGATCGCCGGCGGCAAAACGCCACCGCGCACTCTTCATCCGCAGTCCTCTGGCGATGGTCCAATGTGTGCTTGCGGCGCTTTGGCCAGCGCGCGATCCGCGGCTCTTGCAGGCGCGGCAAGCAAAGAGGAGTCTTGCCAACCCTTCATCCCCATTATGCTCACGGTTCTGCCGCTGGTGGCTCAATCTGCAAGGTGCTCGCGGCGGCCGCGCTGCGGAAGACCCCGGCACCGACTTTGGCACCCTGCAGGAACACGCCGGAGCCTCTCACCGTTTTGAGCGTTTGATCGTGCGTGAAGCTGACCGTAAACACGCCGGTGGAAGTCTTCACGCTCAGTTTGAGTTTGGCGGCGTCGGCCAGTGTTTGCAGTCGGTTGGCGGCAGTCAGCGTCACTGGCCGGGTCAACGGATCGGTCGCCAAGCCAGCGCCGAAGGCGGAAAACACGAGGTTGTTCTCGACCATGGGGAGGTCGAGAACCGGCGCCCGCACCGGCGGCACATACTTTTCCGCGCCCAATGTCAGGTCCACACTGAAGCCGTCGCGATAATACTTGTCCTTCGATACGGACAGCACCGGCAGCTTGACCCACGCCACCGGCGCGGCTGCCATGCCGGAGGAAGGAGTGACGGCGTCCCAGGCGACGCTGCCCAGCAGATGACCGCGTTTGCCATAAGGCGCGCGGAACAAAGGCCAGGTGTCGTTGACCAGCATTGCCGAGCTTGCGGTGAAACCAAGGCCATCGGGCAGCTTGCCGGTGCCGACTTGGAGGGAGGCTGCGCCAGCAAGTGCAGGCGCGCGTGGCGCGTGGTCGCGTCCAGCGCAGGTGCTTCATCGAGCCCGCTGCAATGAAGGAGGCTCTGGAAGTGGCGCTGAATGCAGTGATCGTCATGCGCGCGGCGGAGGGCGCGCCCTTGCGGGCGCATTTGACGGCGCGATTGGACGCGGTGGAGAGCCTGCTGGAGCGCATTGTCATGCCGGCGCCGCAAGAGGTGGGACGCCAGCTCGCCACGTTGTGTCAGAGACTGGCCGAGGTAGGACTTGCTTTGCCGCTGGACGACGAGCGGCTGCTCAAGGAGATCGCGCTGTTTGCGGATCGCTGCGACATCTCGGAGGAGATCGCGCGCGAAGCCATTTGCAGCAGTTCCGGCAAAATCTCAACACCGGCGGTCCCGTGGGCCGTCCGCCCGACTTCCTCAGCCAGGCGTTTTTGCGCGAGTTCAACACCATGGGCGCGAAGGCGAATCACGCCGAGCTGGCGCACTTGGTGGTGGAGGCCAAGACCGAGCTGGAGAAGCTGCGCGAGCAAGTTCAGAACGTGGAGTGAGCGGCCGCTTGTTTCCCGAACCCGTTGACAAGCGCGGGGCGTTGGGGGCGTTCCCTTCCGTTGATGAATCTCACGCGCCGCCGTTTTTTCCGCCAGACCCTTCACAGTTCCGCCGCCCTGGCCATGGGAGCCTCCACGAGAGCGGAAGGAGAGCAGGGCGCGTTTTCCTTCGTGCTGCTGGGCGACCTTCATTACGACAAGCTGGAGCACCACGACATGAAGTGGCTGCAGGAACACAAAGCGGGGGACATCAGTCAGATTCAGAATTACTCGCGCATCACCACGGAGAACACCCCGCGCCTGCTGGAGGCGGTGCGCGAGACCGTGGCGGAAACCGGCGCGTCCTTGATCATCCAGGCGGGTGATCTGGTGCAGGGTCTGTGCGGCACGGCGGAGCTGGCGGTGCGGCAGAACCAGGAGGCGGTCGCGTTCGTGGAAAATCAGGGACTGGGCGCGCCCTTTGTTTTCACCAAAGGCAATCATGATGTGACGGGCGATGGCGCTGTGGAGGCTTTCCAGGAGGTGTTTCACCCGTTTCTGAACCGGCAGACTGCAGGCTTCAAAGGCGGTGGCGCGGTGACGAGCGCCTGCCACACCATCGAGCACGGGAATGCGGTGTTCTGCTTTTTCGACGCCTATGACAGGACGAGTCTCGACTGGCTGGAGTCGGTCCTGATGCGGCGCACAGCGCGGCATTGCTTTGTGGTGGTGCATCCGCCCGTGGTGCCGTATGGCGCGCGGGCGACGTGGCATTTGTATGCCTCCGAGCGAGACAAAGCCCGGCGCGAGAAGCTGCTGACGCTGCTGGGAGGACAGGAAACCTTTGTGCTGGGAGGGCACATTCATCGTTTCAACACGATCTGCCGCAGGACTCCGCAAGGCGGCCGGTTTGCGCAGCTCGCCATCAGCAGTGTGATTTCCAAAGCGGACGCGAAACCGGCCACCGAGCTGGACGGAGTGGAGGACTATACCGGCGACCAAATTCAGGTTGAGCCGAGGTTCTCGCCCGAGACCGAGCAGGAACGCCGCGCCGTTTATGCCGTAGAGGCGCCGTTTGTGAAGGCATTCGCCTATGCGGACCTCCCTGGACACGCTGTGATCACCATCAAAGGAGAGCAAGTGCGCGCGGTGATGCATTCCGGCCTGACTCGGGAGGTTTACAAGACCGTGGACTTGGCCGGGCTGCTGAAATCCTGAGCCGGGTCAACGGGGTTCCGCGCGACTCTAGCCTGGCTTATTCATGAAACGCTACTGCGACTTGCTGCAAGCCCGCATTGGCGACGTTGGGCTTGTTTTGAAAGGCATCGAGCATTTACTAATGCACTCCGCCTTTCAAAACCGCGCCCGCCTTGCCATTGCGGGTTTTCGCGGCGTCTCGCTACGACTTTCATGAATAAGTCAGGCTAGCGGATGTGAATGAACTCCTGGGTGTTGATGAGCGCGTAAATCAGATCCTCGATGCTCTCAAGGCCGGAGCGGCCCCACACTTCACGCTCACGCGCCGTTGGTGAGCGAGACAGCAGGACGCGATAGACTGTTTGTAATTGTTCCTCCGGATAGATGGCGCGCTGGAGCGCTTGACGCAGTTGCGAATGTGGTTTGAGGATGGCCCGAAACAGTTCGCTGTTCATCAGCAGCAGAGCCTGCGTGATGGAGGCATCCGTGTTGGCGTTGTCGATGAGGTCGCGATCACTCTGACCGAACTCGCGCAGGTAATGACCGCGCGGCGCGGGGGACTCCAAATCGGCCGCGCGCGGCCACTCGCGGGCCATGGCGCGCCGGGCTTGAAGATAACCCTCGACATCGTCGATGCCCCCTTGTTTCGCTTCCTCCTGGAACACCGCATCGCGTGCCTGTTCGGCGGCGGATTCCTCGGCGGCGATGCGCTGCGCGAAGTCATATCCCGGCACGTCGATGTAGGCACGGTTTTGCCCGGGTTTGCGCAGTTCCTCCGCAGTCGGCTGCTTTACCGGGATGGGCGGCGGTGCGGGCTGCCCGGTCTTTTGCTCGTAAAGCCGCGCCACAGCGGGCACGACCACATGATCGTGGATGCCGGTGCGCGCGACGAAGCTGACGGAGCGGATTTCCAGATTCAGTTTTTCCATCAGCGGCTTGTCCTTGGCCTCCTGGGCGGCGGCATAGGCTTCCCGCAAAGGTTTGGCGCGCTGGGAGAGGGCTTCATAGGTTTCGGCGGCCTTGAGCGCGCCATCCAAAATCTCCCGCGGGCTCAGCAGATCGAGCGCGTCGCTGAGCTTGCCGCGGTAGGCGAGCTTTTGCGCCATTTCGGCATCGATGCCCTGCCGGCGCGGCAGGTCCGGCGTGGCATGAATGAGAGTGACGAAGCTGTCGTAGATTTGCTCCGCGCTCATGCGGCGCAAAATGGGGCCGGGAAAGTGATACGGCTCGCCCGGCATTACCTCGGCGCGGGTGGCTTCGCGCTGATAGGTTTGCGTGTTGCAAAGGACGCGCAGGAAGGCGCGCAGATCGTAGCGACATTCCACCATGAGCCGTTCCAGGCGGGTCATCAAAGCGGGATTCACCGCCACGGAGGCATCCATGAGATCATCCACCGGCTCGATCAAACCCAGGCCAAAAACTTTTTTCCACATGCGGTTGGCGATGACCTGGGTAAAGCGCGGATTCTCGGGTGCCGTGAGCCAGGCGGCAAAGTCCTCCAGCCCGCTCCCGCGCGCAGGATCACCGAGCAGGGTGGCTGCAGGGACGGGGTCGTGGGGTTTGGCGTCGTCGTAAGCGTAGTCATGCGGCAGCTTGAGCACGCGTCGCGGCAGGGTCTGCACTTTGCTGTAGCGGACGAAGTCGCCGAGATTTTCAAACACACTGCCGAGGTGGCGGGCCGCCTTGGCCAGGGCGGGCTGCTTTTCGGCCTGCCTCTTGAGGCTGAGCAACTCGCCCTGCTCGGAGACCCCGGTGAAATTGGTCTCCAGCGGATAGGTGAAGGCGGCCATTTGATAGAACTGCATCTGAGTCCACTTGTCGAAGGGATGGTTGTGGCATTGGGCGCACTCGATGCGGGTGCCGAGGAAGACGCGGGTGGTGTTGGCGAGATTGTCGAGGGGCATGCCGAGGTCGCGCATGTAATAGCCGATGGCGGGATTGTCCCAGACCTTGCCCTGGGCGGTGAGCAGCTCGCGCACGAGGGCGTCAAAGGGCATGTTTTCGCGGATGCGCCGTTTGACGTGCTCCAGATAAGGCTTGGAGGTCATCTCGCCTTGGGCGCCATTGGCGCGGGACTGGATGCGCAGCAGGTCCGCCCAAAAGTGAAACAGATGCTGCGCATGACCCTCGCTGGCCAGCAGCCGGTCGATCAAGGTCGCTCGACGATCCGGCGAAGGATCGTTGAGAAAGGCCTCGCTCTCCACCAGAGTGGGGATGCGACCGATAAGATCAAGATGGATGCGGCGGACGAAGGTTTCGTCATCAACGCTCGGATGGGGAGTCAGGTCATGTGCGCGCCAGTCTTCGGCCAGCAACTCGTCAATTTGCCGGGCAGCCTCATTGCCCAAGAGCAGCGTGGGCAGGAGGCAAAAAAGAAGCGCTTTCATGCTGCTTTCAAACGGATTGTTGGCGCGAGTTTTTTCGCGAGTTCAACGCCAGGAAACCAATAATTTCAGCCGCTGCTGGCTAACGCCGCGCCTCCTCGCGATAGCGCTGCAGACGGGCACGCTCGTTGGGATCGGTGGCGATGGCGGCGGCGTGCTCGAACAGCTCCGCGGCTTCACCCGCCTCGCCGAGGCTCCAGCAATGCAGGGCCAGCAACTCCAGCAGGCGCGGGCTGCCTTTCTCCTCCGCCAAACGCAGCAATTGCTTTTTCAGCACGGCGGGGTCGGCGTCTTTTTCCTGACGCGCGACCAATCCGCGAAAGAAAACATATTCCTCGCCCTCGTCACCCTGCGCGCGGCTGTTGGGCGGCACGGCAAACGGACGATACAGAGGGTCGCCCACCACGACTTGCATCCAGCTCAGGCCGGGAGTCGCCGACCAGGCCGCCTCCGCCAGGGTGAAGCCCTCCAACAAGCGCTGGTTCAGCAGGTGCAGGTGACAGGTCAGGGGCAGATACGGCTCCCAGACATTGCCGAGCGCGGCGGCGGCGCCGCGCAGGAGCAGCGGCGCCAACCAGTATTCATCCGGGTTGCGCAGGTGCGCGGCGCTGAAGGAATGCAGATGGCAGGCCACCGCGCCGCGCGCAAAACGGAAGCCGGGATCGGCGAAAACCCCGCTGGCTTTGTCGCGATACCAGCCAAAGTACAAGATGGTGTCCGGCAGCGGCAAGCCGGAGGGGATCACGTCCGCGTGGCGGTCCGCATACACCGGGATGCCGGCCAGACGATGGCTCCGGGCGCTTTCCCGCAGCCAGTTTTCCCCCAGCTCGTAGGTGCCGCCACGCAAAGCCAGATCAATGACCGAGCGTCCGCGCAGACCGTTTTGTTCGGCGGCCACGGCGTCATCAATCAAGCGTCGCACGGTGTTGTCATCCGGCCCGTCGAGTCGTCCCACCAGCAGCAGGCGCGGCTGGCTTTGAAAGCGTCCGAAGCGCTCGCGGCTTTGAAAATAAGGATTCTCGACGAAGCCCGGCAGCTCCAGTTTGGGCAGGCTGAGCAGGGTCAATTCACTGTCCACGGAGGCCTCGTCCTCGCGCCCCGCTTCCTTTGGGTCCATGGCGCGTTTGACGCGGAAGGGCACGCCGCGCATCAGTGCCAGCACGCGCACGCTGCGCCACCATCCGTTTTTTTCAAACAGTCGCTGCAACGGCTGTCGCAGGGTGGTGTCGAATTCGACGCGACTGAGGTCGTCGGTGGCGGGGCAGGGCAGGGGAAGAACGCGCTCCGCAGGCAGGCCGCGTTTTTTAGCGTAGTGAGCGGCGAGTTCGGCGGAGCCTTTGAAGTTGGGATTGAACACCACCAGCGTCTCCGCCGCCGCGTCCCAGGCCGGAAGATCGGCGGCGCTGCTCTGGCCAGTCGCCGCCAGCAGCAAGGCGGCGGCCAGCGCGCGAGCGCGGCGATGTGCCGCTTCAAACATCCCATGCCAGCTCCAAACCGTCATAGGCCAGCCGGACGTTTTCGGGGAGAGCGGGCTCGTCGCGCGCGTGTTGGATCTCGCATTGCAGATGGGTGAAAAACGCGCGCCGCGGGCGCAGTGTTTCCACCGCCGCCAGCGACTCGTCGAAGTTCATGTGCGTGGGATGCGCGGTGCGGCGCAGGGCGTCGATGATGAGGGTGTCCACTTCCCTTGCCAGTTCGAGGGTTTCCGGCAGCAGGAGTTTGCAATCCGGAATGTAAGCGCACAGACGCCGGCCGCCGCGTTCGAAGAGGTAGCCGATGGTGTCCACTTTGCCATGCTGCACGGGCAAAGGCGTGACGCGGGTGGCGCCCAGGTTGAAAGGACCGTGCACGGGTTTGGGAAAGGGCTTCAAATAACCCCGGTAGCGATTCTCGCCGTTAAAGGCGTAGTCGAACATGCGCTCGAGCACGGCCAGGGTGGAGGGCAGCGCGTGCACGGGAATGAACTGGTCCGCCTCCATCGTGAACCGTCGCAGCTCGTCAAAGCCGGTGACGTGGTCCATGTGCGCGTGGGTGAAGAGGGCGGCGTCGAGATGGCGGATGCCGGCGCGCAGGCATTGGTAACGGAGATCGGGACCAGTATCGACGATCCACGACAACTCCCCGCTGCGCATCCACACCGAGGAGCGGCAGCGTTTGTCGCGCGGATCGTCAGAGCGGCAGGTGGCGCAGTCGCAGCCCACCGCCGGCACCCCCACCGAGGTGCCGGTGCCGAGGAAGGTCAGGGTCAGCGCGGGGGAGGTCTGCACAAGGATGAGCCGCCAAAGCGGAACGCGCGGCCACTCAGGCGGAGAAGCCGGCGGCGACGGCGTTCCAGTTCACCACGTTCCACCAAGCGGCGATGTAGTCGGGGCGCTTGTTTTGATACTTCAGGTAGTAGGCGTGCTCCCAGACATCGAGGCCGAGCAGCGGCTTGCCGAGATCGCTGTCCGGCACCACGCCTTTCATCAGCGGATTGTCCTGGTTCGGCGTCGAGACCACGGCGAGACTGCCGTCCGCTTTTTGAATGAGCCAGGCCCAGCCGGAGCCGAAGCGCTTGGTGCCGGCCTCGGCAAAGGCGGTCTTGAAGGCGTCGAGGCTGCTGAAAGTGCTTTGAATGGCCTCCGCCAGCTTGCCCTCCGGCGCGGACGGACCGCTGCCGGCGGGCGCCATCCAGTTCCAGAACCAGGCGTGGTTGAGGTGACCACCACCGTTGTTGCGCACCGCCATGCGGGCGGCTTCCGGCAGCGTGTTGAGGTCGGAGACGAGCGCCACGGGGTCGGTCTCGGAAATGCCGGCACCCTCCAGCGCGGCTTTCAAATTGGTGATGTAGGCCTGGTGATGCCTGCCATGGTGGATTTCCATGGTCATGGCGTCGATATGCGGTTCCAACGCGGCGGGCGCGTAGGGCAGCGCGGGCAGATCGAGCGTGAGGGCGGCGGTGGCTCGGGAGGGAGCGAGAACAGAGCCCGCGACAGCGGCTCCGGTGACAGTGACAAATGAGCGACGATTCATGGTAGTGCGAGTTGGGGTGGTTTCCAAATGACAGAGGTGCAACGCTGGTGGAACGGCTTTACGTTCAGCAAAGTCTTCCCGCAGCCACCCAGTCTTTCATGTCGCCCCACTTTGTGCCAGCCAATTACTTCAGCATCCTCGAAAAATCCGAAATTTTTCCCGAGGCCCGCCGCCCGCTGGAGATTGACCTTGGCTGCGGCGACGGCGAATTCACCGCAGGCATGGCGAAGCTGATGCCGGAGCGGGATTTTTTGGCGGTGGAGAGATTGAAGGGACGCGTGGAGAAAACCCTGCGCCGGATCAGCGCGGCGGGCTTGGGCAACGCGCGCGTGCTGCGCCTGGAGAGCGCCTACACCGTGGCCTGGCTGCTGCCGACGGCGGGGGTGGCGCGGCTGCATCTGCTTTGCCCCGATCCCTGGCCGAAGAAACGCCATCACAAAAACCGCCTCATTAACAACGCCGAGTTTCTCGACGGCCTGGAGCGCATTCTGGAGCCGGGCACGGGCGAGTTCCTGCTCAAAACCGATCACGAGGCGTATTTTCAAAACGCCATCGAGAACTTCGCCGCGCGTCCGGCCTTTGAGCGCCTGCCCTGGCCGGACGACTTGCTGCCGCCCGTGCTCACCGGTTTTGAGCAGCAATGGCTGGCTGCCGGGAGAAGCATCCAGCGCGCGCGCTGGCGGCGGGTTTGAGTGCGTGCGGGTAAGGCAGGGTGTCTGGTCCTCCCAGCAACGTTCTCCACGGCGGCGCGCAAATCCTTAAAGTGCGACGGTCATAGACCGCCGCTACAGAATGCGATGAGCGGGTTGCGGACAACCCTCCGTCAAAACGGAATCTCCTCGTCCTCGAGGCCGTCAGTGATCGGGCCGTCGCCATAATCGTCATCTTTGGGCGCGGGTCGCTGCGCGGGCGCCGGACGATTGCCGCCACCGCTGCCACGCTGGCCGCCGCCGTAACCGCCGCCACCCTGGCGCTGCGCCGGGCGGCTGCTTTGTCCGCCCTCCTCGTCGTCACCGCGACCACCGCCACCGCCATCACGACTGCCGAGGAACTGCATGTTTTCGCAGACGATTTTGATCTTCGTGCGCTTTTGGCCGGTGTTCTTGTCATCCCAGCTATCCATCTGCAAGCGGCCCTCAATGTACACGGGCCGGCCTTTGTGCAGGTACTGCTGGGCCAGCTCCGCCTGCTTGCCCCAGAGGGTGACATCGACAAAGGTGGTCTCCTCCTGCCGCTCGCCGTTTTCACTTTGGTAGTAGCGGTTGATGGCCAGACCGAGGTCCGCCACGGCGGTGCCTTTGGGAGTGTAGCGCACTTCGGGGTCGCGGGTGAGGTTCCCGATCAGCATGACTTTGTTCAAATTGGCCATAGTAAGCGCATTCTAGGGGCGGGACCGGCCCGGCGGCAACTGGGAAATTTTGCTTTGCGCGCCAGCCCGCTGCTGTGGAGGATAGCCGCCTCTTTCGGGAAAACCGCCCGCGCGGCTCCCGGCAGCCCTCATGCACGCTCAAAGTCAACGCACCTGGACTCTCACCTTCTTCGCCCTGGCCGTCGTCTGGGCGGCGGTGGGTTTTTTGATGTGGAGCACATCCGAGCAGGTCTCGAACCCGGACAAGGTGCTGGCCTTGATGCAGGATGCGCCCTGGCGGGACAACCCGAACCTCAACGACCGCCTGCGTCTGGCTTATCTGGACCGTGTCATCGCCAGCCAGAACCGGCTCGACTTCCAGCAGCGCCGCGAATTTCGGGACGAGGGCGAGGAGGCCCAACTGGCGTTCTTTGACACCCTGACGGAGACCGAGCAGCACCACTACGCTGACGGCACCGTCAAACCGCATCTCAACAAGGTGGTGAACATCCTCGACAAAATGTCCGCGGACACACGCAAGAGCATTACTGCCCGCCTGCGCCGCGAGACCGGGGGCGCGCCACGCTCAGACCGGGAACGCGAGGGTCGCGGTGCGGGGTCCGCCGCCACCTCGCCGCCAAGCCAACCCCAGGAAGGCGAATTCGACGACTTCATCGGCCTCGGCCTGGTCATGCAGTACGACGAAGCCAGCGCCCGCCGCAAACTCGAGATGGGTCGCATGCTGGAAAACATGCAAGCCTTCCTGCAAGGCTTCCGCCGCTAACCACTCACCACGAACAAACACGGACGCGACCCAGCGCGTCCCTACCCCAAAATGCCCCTCCTCGAAGTCCAACACCTCACCAAGCAATGGAAAGCCGGGCGGCTGGCGCTGGATGACGTCGGCTTCTCGGTGCAGGCGGGCGAGATCGTGGGCCTGCTCGGACACAACGGCGCGGGCAAAAGCACGGTCATGGGCATCATGCTCGGCATGGTGCGGCCGGACCAGGGGGAGGTGCGCATCGCTGGACATTCCGTGCAGCGCGACCGCGCGGGCGCCCTGCGCCAAATCGGAGCCATCTATGAGGCGGCGGCCTTTTATGATTACCTCACCGGCTGGCAGAATCTGCGCGCTCTGTGCAGCCTGTCCGGTTATTGGGATGAGGAGGAGGCGCGGCGCGTGTTGAAGCTGGTGCGCCTGCACGACCGCGCGAATGCCAAGACCGGCACCTACAGCCACGGCATGAGGCAGCGACTCGCCCTCGCGCAGGCCCTGCTGCCGCGCCCGAAATGCCTGCTGCTCGACGAGCCGACCGACGGTCTCGACCCCGAGGGCATCACCGAGTTCCGCGAGTTCATCCTGCGCCTGCGCGACGAGACTGGCATGACCATCCTGCTCAACTCCCACCTGCTTTGGGAGGTCGAGCAGATGTGCGATCGCTGCGTGATCTTGCGCGAGGGCAAAAAAGTCTATGAGGGCATCGTGCCCGGACGCGGAGAGCACACCGTGCGCTACAAGTTGGAGTCGCCCGACTTGCAGGAGGGCCGCGTGGTGTGCGCGCGGCTGGAATTGAAAATGGACCGCGACGGCATCGTCGAGCTCCCCGAAGAACGCACCGGCCACGAAGTCCTGCGCGCCCTGGTGGAGGGCGGCGTGCGTGTGGAAAGCTGGCAGCCGCACAAACAATCGCTGGAGGAGCTGTATCTGGGGCTGAGGAGAAGGTGAATCATTGAATGCACACGAATTAATGGCAGAGGGCAAAGAGCCAGCGCCACAATCCCACTCACCACTCACTATTAACTACTCACTACTGACCACTGATTACTGATTACTGATTACTTCATCACCCATGCTCCTCTTCCTCCAACAATGGCGTGCCGAATGGCTCAAGCTGCTGGCGCGCAAACGAACCTATCTCGGCTTCGGCGCGTTTTTGGCTTTGGAGGCGGCAGTGCTCGCGTTTGTGCATCTGAAGGGCTCCAACCATTTCAAAACGCTCATCACGCGCCAGGGCATGGCCTTTGACGAGTACTACTCGGCGCTGACACTGGGCCTCATCCTGCTCGTCTCCTCGGTGGTCCTGCTCGGCGGCATTTACGTCGCCCTGGTGTCCGGCGACATTGTGGCCAAGGAGAGCGAGGACGGCCATCTGCGCATGTTGCTGGCGCGGCCGGTGAGCCGCTTCCGTTTGCTGCTGGTGAAGTACCTGACCTGCGTCGGTTACACCGTGCTGCTGGTGCAGTTCATCGCCTGGAGCGCCTTCATCATGGGGCTGCTCGTCACCGGCTGGGGTGGAGGTTTCTTTGCGTTCGTGCCCGAGCTTGGCATCGCCGCTTTTTATGATGGAGCAACCGGTCTGACGCGCTACTTCCACGCCTCGCTTTCGTTTTCGTTTTCGATGCTCACCGTGGCCAGCGTCGGCTTCATGCTGTCCTGCCTGCCGATCAAACCTGCGGCCGCCACCATTGGCGCGCTGTCCTACATGCTCATTGACTTCATCCTGCGCAACATGGGGTTCATGGAGGACTACCGCTTTTTGCTCTTCACCTATCACATGCAGGCCGCGGGCCGCGTGCTGGCGGAGGAACCGCAGTGGCCGGTCATCATGCGCAGCTTCGTGGCGCTGGCCGGAATGAACCTCACCTTCTTCCTCGTCGGCTTCGGCATCTTCGATTCGCGCGATCTCAAATCATGACTGTTCTGCACACCGTTTCCGAACTGCGCCAATGGCGTCACGACGCCCCCGCTCCGGTGGTCTTGGTGCCCACCATGGGCGCGCTTCACACAGGGCATTTGGAACTGGTGCGGGAGGCGGGCCGTCTCGCCGGCGCGGGCGGCCGCGTGGCGGTGAGTTTGTTTGTGAACCCGCTGCAATTCGGTCCGAACGAGGATCTCGACCGCTACCCGCGCACCCTGGAGGCGGATTTGGCGGGCTGCCGGGAAGCCGGCGCTGATCTCGTCTTTGCGCCGCCGCTGGAGGAGATGTACCATCCGGACCGCAGCATCCAAATCATCGAAAGCGCGCTCTCCAAAATCCTTTGCGGCGCCAGCCGACCCGGTCATTTCGACGGTGTCTGCACGGTGGTGGCGAAGCTGTTCAACCTCTTCCAACCGCACGCCGCGGTCTTCGGCAAAAAAGACTTTCAGCAGCTCGCCATCGTACGGCGTTTGGTGCGCGACCTCGACTTTCCCGTGGACGTGCATGGCATTGAAACCGTGCGTGAGCCGGACGGCCTCGCGCTCAGCTCGCGCAACCGTTACCTCAGTGACGCCGAGCGCGCGCAAGCGCCGGCCCTGCGCGCCGGCTTGCTGCGCGCGCGCGCGGCCTGGGTGGAGGGCATCAGCGGCACCGCCAACCTGCGCGCCATCGTGTCCGAGCACTTGGCCGCGCAAGCGCCGCTGGCACGGGTGGATTACATCGAGGTCGTCGATGCCGCGACCCTGGAGACGCTGCCCGTCGCCCGCCAGGACCAGCACAGCCTCATCGCCGCCGCCGTGTTCTTTGGCGGCGCGCGCTTGATCGACAACATCGAGCTGGAGCCGTGAGTGATCGAGGGGAATCCCGGCCTGCAGGCGGGTGATCTTGGTATTGCGACGCGCAATCCGTGTTGCAGCCTTGCATCGCCTTGGCGAAGTGGCTTTTATGTCGGCTTTAAGAAGTCCTCCTGGCATGAGCACACCTTCCTCGATACGCGACAATCGCGGCAGCACGGCTGACTTCCTCAAGGAATCTGTGCGTGAGGGATCCATCCTGTCCTTTGTCTCCGCTTACTTCACGGTCAAGCCTACCACATCCTCAAAGCTCACCCGGACGCCGGCATCCACCTCCAGCTCACCGATGATGAATGGGTTTGCGCCACCAAGAGCCTGAAGGCGGAGAAAATCGCCATTGTGGAAGGAATGGGCAGATGAGAAGACGGGAAACCACGGGGTCTGAATTGGATGCCGATGCCACGTTCGTTGGCTTGGTGGATTTCGGCCTTTTTGCAGAGAAGATACCGCCCTGCTTCATCTCCGAAAGACTCGCCGCGAAGTTGCCCGCCGCGAAAACGGATTAGCCTGAAATAGACAGTAGCATCGGGACAGAAGAGTGGATTTCAATACCACTGTCCCCATTCCATTGTCTTTTGCGAGTCTCCTTGTTTACCCTTCGTGTTGATTCATCCAGAAGCGCATCAGGATGTCTGAGACCTTTCTCATTGGCGATACAGCCACCTCTCAAGCGCACGGTTCTTGGAGGACCAAGAAACCCACCTTCCATGACCAACATCAATCAGCGGTCGCACCCGTAGGCGTGTAGGCAACTGGCTTCTATACGGCCAGCTTGAGGTCATTTCACTCCCGACTACCTAAAGGTTGAACTCCAACAGTCCGCTGGCACAGTTACACATAGAAATTGTGCCGACCATAGACCGCCGGTGCGGGATCGAACGCGCTTTAAACACCTCAAATGAAACGCAAGTGGCCATTGACCCTGGCTTTGCCATTGATCGTGGCATTGCTGGCCTTTCTTTTGGCGAAACGAAGCGGTCCGGAGGACAAGAAAGCAACAGAGCCGATGATATGGGTGGAGCCGCTTTTTCCGAAAGTTTTTTTTCATTCGGGCCCCTGGCATTGTGATCTGCCCAATTTGGAAAAGCCGAACCCCAACAGTGTCATCAAGAAATTTCTCGTGCCGCTTGGGACCAAATTAGTGTCGCTGGGAAAACCAGTGCGCACTTCCGTGGATCCAATCGAAAGCTCGAGTCCAGGGTTGCTCACCAATGGCGACATGAGTTCAGAAGATGGAACCATCCTTGTTTTGCCTCCCGGACCTCAGTGGGTTCAAGTGGACTTGGGTAAAAGCATGAGGATCGAGAAGGTTCATCTTTGGCACGATCATCGCCGTGTTGATGTGTATCGCGATGTCGTGGTGGAACTCAGTCAGAGGGAGGACTTTTCTGAAGAAACCCGTGTCATCTTCAATGCCGATTTGAAAAATGTGCATGGCCGCGGTGAGGGCAGTGATCCGGCCTACATTGCAACAAATCATGGACGCGTTTTTGACGCAGGCGGCTGGGCGGCGCGTTATGTGCGGGTATGGGGATCCGGGTCCTACAACCACGGGTTCCATCGCTATGCTGAACTGCAGGTGTATGCTCGTGATCTGGATTGAACGGCCTTGGGTGTTCGCCCACATTTCGGGGCGTGATTTTTCGGGTTCAAACCTGCCAAAGTGAAACAGTCTTGCAATTCGGCGCCGCAGTCTGTTTAACTGCCGCCATGAAGCCGCTTTCCTTGCTCCTGCTGCTCGCCGTCTCCACCTCCTCCTTGCCGGGCGCGGATCCGTCCACGGTCTTGAAAGAGGAACTTCCCTCCCTGGTGGCTTTGTATCAAGAGCTGCACGCCAATCCGGAGTTGTCCCTGCATGAAGTCGAGACGTCGGCGCTGGTGGCGCGGGAGTTGCGCGCGGCAGGATTGGAGGTGACGGAAAAAGTGGGAGGCTACGGTTTGGTGGGCGTGCTCAAAAACGGCGAGGGTCCGGTGATCCTGGTGCGCACGGACCTCGACGCGCTGCCGGTCCAGGAGCAGACTGGCGTGCCTTACGCGAGCCAAAAAGTGGTGAAGGACGACCTGGGGCGCGAGGTCCCTGTCATGCACGCCTGCGGGCACGACATCCACATGGCGAGTTTCATCGGCACAGCGCGGGTGCTTTCCCGCTGTCGCGATCAATGGCAAGGAACGGTGGTCATGATCGGCCAGCCGGCAGAGGAGCGCGTGCTGGGTGCCCGGCTGATGTTGAGGGCTGGCTTGTTTTCCAAATTTCCCAAGCCCGGCAAGGCGCTGGCACTGCATTGCGCCTCGGACATGGCGCACGGCACGGTGGGCATCGTGGAAGGCTACGCCCTGGCCAACGTGGACTCCGTGGAGATCATCGTGAGGGGCGTGGGCGGGCACGGGTCCATGCCGCATCTGAGCAAGGACCCCATCGTGCTCGCCTCGCAGATTGTGCTGGCGCTGCAAACCATCGTCAGCCGCGAGGTAAAGCCGGGCGATCCGGCGGTGGTGACCGTGGGCAGCATCCACGGCGGTACCAAAAGCAACATCATCCCCGACGAAGTGCGACTGCAACTGACGCTGCGCAGTTACCAAAGCGAGACACGTCAGCACTTGATCGACTCCATCAAACGCATCGTCAAAGCGCAGGCCGACTCCGCAGGCATGCCCGCCAGCAAGCAGCCGGAGGTGATCGTCTCGGATGACCAAGCCCCGGCGCTGTACAATCAGCCCGAGTTGTGCAACGAGGTGCGGCGGATTTTGGAGGGGTCGCTGGGAGCTGAAAACGTGTTGACCCGCGAGCCGGTGATGGGCGCGGAGGATTTTGCCGAGTACGGTCTCACCAAGGAAAAAGTGCCGCTGTGCATGTTCTGGCTGGGCACGCAGCCGCCGGAAACGGTGGCCGAGGCCATGGCCAAAGGCGAGACGCTGCCGTCCCTGCACTCGCCTTTTTTCATGCCCTCCCCCGAACCCACCATTGAGACCGGAGTGAAAGCGATGAGCACGACAGTGATGGGGCTGTTGGGCCGGTAAGTGCTCAATTCAACCCCAGACGCGCTGAACCCAGCCAGTCGATCTGGTGGAAGCATTCGGCCGATGGAGTTCCTGGCAAATCGCAACCCATTTCGCGTTCGGGCACCACCTGACTGGCCAGCAGCATGGACACCAGGAAACCGATGGAGCCATCCCGCCGCCGTTCGGAGTGGCAGTGCACCACAAAGCCGCGCAGGTTCAACCAGTCCGCACCGCGCGCCTTCGCGCGCAGAGCTTTCGGCAGCAGGTCGCTGCGCAGGCGCACTTGCAGTTCGACGCCCGTCTCAAAACGCTGGCGCGACCAGAACACCAAACCCCTGCCGCTGGCACCGCGCAACTCGACGACAGTTTGCCCGCCGCCGCGGCGTTTGGCTCCGGCGTTTTCCTGAGAATGCTGGCTTGAGCTGGCCATGACTATCAGGGAGCGCGTTCCGGGACAGGTGGAACGCGGCAACCGGGCGAACTAGAAGCATGACTCCTGCCATGTCAACATACTCTCAAACGCGCAGCATGTCCTTGACCACTTGCAGCCACAGATAAACACAGCCGCGCCAGGAGTAGCGGAATTCGCCGTCGCCAAGCGGCTCGATCAGGCCGCGTTCGATGTTGTGATCGATCTGCACGCTCATGTCCCGCTCCAGTTGCGCGGAGAGCTGCTCCGTGTCCGGCTCCACCAAATCCGCGACGGCGACGCCTTCGCGTTGCAAAAAGTGCTCGTGCGCCGCCACCAGGTCCTCCAGCGAGCCAGCATCGAGGCAGCGGTTCACCCGCTGCGCCGGCGCGAAGCGCATGGTCGGCGGGAAAGGAAAGTTCGAGGTGGTAAAGCTGCGCCCGTCCGCCAGGCGCGAAGTGAGGCTGATGTAGGAAAAACCGAGATCGTTCTGCATGGCCAGCGAGATGGTGGCCTGGGCGCGGTCTTCCCGGTGGTAAAACAGCCGCACAAAATGCTCGGTGTCATGCCAGCTCCAGCCCGCGTCCTCGATCTCCTCGAAACCGGCCTCCACCACCTCCGAGGTGAGGTCGCCCAACTCAGGAAAGACCTCGCGCGAAGGCGGGAACCGGCCCTTGATTTCGTTGCGAATCGGGAAGCGCAGGCGCCGCACGCGGCCCGCGATCTCCAGCCACGGCAGAAGAAACCACACCAGCACCGCGCAGGCACCGGCGATGTGGCTTTTCGTCAGCAGCCAGGCCAGCAGGTAGGACGCCCCCAGCAGGCAGAGCCAGCCCAGCTTTTGCAACCAGCGATTGTCAAAGCTGCGGCAGCCGAAGGCGAACACGACCAGGGCGGCGAGGTAGAGGAAGTCTTTCAGGGTCAAGGGGGGAGGGTCAAAAGGTCAAGGAGTCAACAAGGGGTCAAGGTAGGTGCGATGGCGTTGGGGTCAAGTGAGAGAAGGGAGCAGTGATCGGTGGTTTCATGATGACTTTCCTGGCATTCCTTGACTCATTTGCCCCCTGCCGGTTGCGGTGACGATGACCTCGTGAACAACGGAGAAGCGGATCCATGGAGAAATCCTGAGAGCCGGGAACTGATGAGTCGCTATTGTTAGCAAGGCGACGAAACGTTCACAAGCCACAGGCCCTCCAGTTCTCGATTTGCAGGCCCTCGACTGGCTGAACTCGTCTTTGTTGCCGGTGACAAGACTCCACTGGTGCTGGAGGGCAATAGCCGCGATCTGGAGGTCGTGAGGGCCGATGACCTTTCCGCGTCTCTCCAATTGTTTGCGCACTCTCCCAGCGAGGGCGGCGGAGTCGTCGTCGAAAGGCAGTGAGGCGTGACGGCTAAAGATGGCCTCCAGCTTGGCATACCGGGAGTCCTTGTCTTCGTAGCCTTCCGCCATGATCGAACTTATCTCACGCACCAAACCCAAGATGGTGCTGGTAGGTGAATTATAGGCGGGATTCGCCGATCTGCGCATTGATTTTGTGAAGGGACTGCGCGCTCAAGTGAAGAAGCGTACCGGGCTGGATATTCCCATCCTGCCCACAGGACTCGGGTTCCGTCTTCGCCTCCCTAGTCTCGAAATTGAATGCACGAGCTGTAACAAACCTGTGCCACACAGTGAATTGAAGATCGCACCAACAGCCAACTCCTTTGGGCCTTTGAGTTACCTATGTCCTGGTTGCCTGGGGTGAGGGTTCCGGAAATGCGCAACCGACTTGTTGCACAACAAATCTGTTGCGAAACCAGACATCAAAAAGCAACTGAGTCACTTCGGGCCAATCCTTGTGGAGGAACTTGTGTCGAATCGTTCGTTGATCCTCACTCATACAGATGCTGGAACGACTCCATATCCTCATCCGGCTGGCAGAGGATGACATCGAAGGGCAGCAGGTCGCCGCCCTTCAGGTAGCAATTTCGCGGCAGCGCGTCGATGGCGAGTGTAGCGAAGGCAAAGTTGTAGAACAGGCTGTGTTGCCCGTTGGGATCGAGGATGCGCATCCAACCCGAGGCGGTGAAATGCTGCTCGATCTCGCGTTCCGAGGCTGGCTCGCCGTGATACAGTGGCTGAGTGATGGCGAAGGAGACCTGCCCGTCCGCTCATCGCACGATTGAGGCGAGCTTCACATCATCGCCAAACACCTCATTCGCCGCAATCCAGCGCTCCAGATATTCCAGCGGCGTGGCATGGATGAACTCGATGGCCTTTCGCGTGCCGGGTTCACCGCGCACATTCGGCACCGCATGTGTGAGCACCTTCGGAATCAGGCCAAACTTCGGCGGCAGGGTGATTTTGACCATGCGGCCGATCTCTTCATCGAACTCGACGAGATGCTCGGTGCCGAGGTGAGACTCTGAAGCGGCCTTGAATTGCTCCCAGGTCTCTCCGGGAGTGATCAAGAGCCCAAGTTCGCGACCGAGAGCACAAGCTTGTTCGGCTTGGTCTTCTGCGAGGCGGGTCCGGTCGTGCCCAGCACCTTCGAGGTGGTGGCCACAAAGGTCGCGTAGTCGGCCACGGAAGGCTTCAAGCGAATGGCCTTCGTGACGGGCTGCGGGCTGTTTTTTTTCGAATCCACGACGGGTGGAATATCGGGCACGCGATGGGCGGCGTCAATGGCGTGAAAAAAGCGGCTGGGTTGCCCCAGCAGCCAAGGTGTGTGGCGCATCACTCGGAGAGTGATGACTACTTTGAATTGGCTGCTATCCGATGACTTCGGGCCAGTCGGTGTGGAAGAAGTCGCCTTCGTTTTTGTCGAGGCGCTCGTAGGTGTGGGCGCCGAAGAAATCTCTTTGGGCTTGCAGGAGGTTGGCGGGCAGACGGGCGGCGCGGTAGCTGTCGTAGTAGCCGAGGCTGGCGCTGAAAGCCGGGACAGGGATGCCGTTGAGGGTGGCGATGCTGACCACTTCACGCCAGTTCTGCTGGGTGTTGGCGAGCACGTCCTTGAAGAAGGGGTCGAGCATGAGGTTGGCAAGTTGCCGAGCTATCCCGCTCTGCAGTTGATGATCGATGCCAACTCATCTACGCCCCGTGGACGCGCCTCCAGCCATGTGTCCGCTATCGTAACCTCAGCGCTGAAGCTGTCGGCTGGCTTGGTCGGCTTATCTTCCGGCTCATCCCATGAGGTGGCATGGAACGCCTCCCCTTTCAGCACTTGCCAAGTCCATTCCACCTGACGTTGCAAGCGCAGGAAGTCTTGGAGAGGCTCACGAACCCAAAAGACTTCGTATTTCTCTTCGCCATCCGTGGGGCGCAAAAGCGCCACGACGTAGCGACCGGGATTCGTCTTGGCCTTCTCGATCTGGTTGCGGCTCCAATGGATGGTTGAGCCGTCGATGCGCTTGGCTTCGATGAGAGAAGATGGCTCCATAGGGATTGTGATGTCCACATGATCCAGTTCCCAGACCGGTTCTGGGAGTTGCTGCTTCTCGCACCATTCCTTCACTCTCTCGAACAACCAACGCTGCGCGCGCATGCCCTCCTCGGGATGAGGACGGGATGAGGGGCTTCGTTGGCCATCGGCTGGCAAGCGTGGGCAGCGTTCGGACGGTGAACCTGCCGGACGCTCACTGCCTGACGTGACCTTTGTCAGTGTCGGCTCGTTCCCGGAGGGACTGCGATTTGCAGGAACGGCAGGCGCTTGTTCAGACACCTGAGTTGCCGCCGTCTTGGTTGCTTCTTCCGTGTACGGTGGCGCAGGCGAAGAAGGTGGCTGTTCAGCACGCTCATTGCGCTTGTTCCGCAGTGCTTCGGCAGTTTCAGGAGCCACTCCCAGTTTGATCATCCGTTCGGGCAAGTCTTCAGCCTTGCAGCGCAATAATTCGCGCACGTTCAATGCTTTGTCCGTGTCCAGTCCTGAAGACAGAAGCAAAGCTTCGGCGAACGCCTCCCAGCGTTCGTCTTCCCGACAATCGTGGTCCACAAACACAATCCACGTTCGTGTCACCTTGTCCAATTGCTGGAACTTGCTGCGCACCAGAGGCTCGCCCATCGGCTCGTCATCCACAAAAAATTGGACCTTTAGCTCCTCGCATTCACGAAGCGAAACAGATTCCAGCGCGTTCCGCACTTCTGAATCATCCTTCTGTCTGCCGCCGAGCTGGAGATAAGCCATCAACTCATACAGACGGTCCACAGCCGTCCTTGAGAACTCGGACTCTTCATGCCCTAGCTCATTCGGCTCGCCGGAAAGCGACTCTGACAAAAGCCGGAGTCCAAGATGCTGGCGCGCTACATCAGCAAGTCCGCCGAGGCGCACGGGAAAGGTGCGTAGTCCTGGAAGATTGACATCAGCTACATCGGGTCGATCCACAAAAAAGGGCTTGCTGTCCCTTGGTGTGAGCAGATGCCAGTTTTCGTGGGTATCATCGTTGCGCACGATGCTCCAAAGTGTGATGTTATCGAGCGGCTCCACTTCCTTTTCATTCCGCTTGTCACCTCTCTTTCGCCTCCGATGATCGAGCAGTGCATGATACAATCCACGAATGGCTTGACGTTCTTGCCTGTCGCTGTTGTCATTTGACTGCATTTGAGAAGCCATGGTCAGCCATGACCTCCAGTCATTATCGTTCACGTCTTTCCAGCCGCTTCGGACACCACAGACATTAAGGAACTCTGGCGGAAGATGCATCTCGCTGCTTTTAGCATCATTTTTTTGGAGGTCCAAGAGTGGCACAAAAGCCTTCAATTCCTTTGCCACCGACCCAGAAGGCTGGAATACATTGCAGCCGCAGTGCAAGCCGTCAGCGCACGGAACCCATTTGGCGGATTGGAAAAGCCATGCAAGATGAGATGATAATTGATCATTTGACTTGTTGTCGTGGTTTATCTGAGCGTTGGTGCTGTAGCCGATTTTGGCATGCAGCCAACCTCTGTATGCAGCCCAATGCCTGGCAATCACTCCAAACGCTCCTGTTTGAGCGAGTGCTGATGTTCCTCCGTCAATAGTCCAATTTGACTTTAATTGCGGAAAGTAGTTCCAACTCGTAAACCTCACATCGTCATGCAACATTCTACAGTATTCGCTCCAGCCTTCCGGCGCATGCTGCTTTTGGAAGAAGCGCCCATGGAACCTGCCATTGGCCCAGGCCAATCCTTCACCGTGCTGTTTTTCGATAACGATGGCCTCTAAAACTGGGAGCACCTTCGGACACCAGGCCACGCCAAGCCACTTCCAGAAGTTTTCTTCCTGTTTTCTCTGCTCCTGATCTGGGTGCGGTTCGATGTCCAAAAAACCGCGGTGATCACCAAAAGTGTCTTCCAAAAACCGGTTGCCCGTCCACTTCTCGCCAGCATAGATTTGAAGGACTGGCCATGAGCGCTCTTGACACCGAATGTGCAGTTTTTGAATTAGTTCACGGCGCACAGGCTCAGACCAGTGGAATGATTCCACGGGCTTTGTGTTCTCGTTTGAATCTGCGTTTCTTAGGTGCTTCAGGAACCGAATTATGTCATCGTCCGGCTCAGCAGGCCGATCCGGGCTAAGCTTCGGAAGAACGGAGTGTTCGATTACTGACAGCGCAGAGAACCCCAGCACTGCCAGAGTATTCATCAAAAATGAATCAAGATCCTTCCCTCCCGCCTCAGCAAATGCTTTGTGGAGCGCCCCGCTGAGAAAGCGTACCTGAATCCCTTGTGGAGGGTTCAACGGCTCTCCCTTATGTGGCAGGAACACCTTGAAATCCGAGGATGAGACCGGCTCAGGCGAATCTTCAACCGGTGCCCATGACTGCTTTTGCAACTGAAATGGCGTAAAGGCACAGGAAGGGTTGAATTTGAGCAGTGTTGCCTCCCGCTGCGTGTTTTCGATGTGCGGCTCCAAAACAGGCAGGCCGTTCAATGCCCCCTGTCTCACTTGCTTCAAGGCCGCAAGAAATGCCGCCCAGTTCTTCAGCCGAATATCGCCACCCCATCCTGAAGGCGGGGAGTCCCACTTTGGGCATGTCTTAATGTCAGCAAGCTTTTGGCCTCCCAAGGCATGCAAAGGTGCATTATTGAGAACGCGCTGCGTCTCCTTCCACACTTTGGAGTCAATTCTTGACTCGTCTTTTTCATCGAGACTGCCTACTTGCAAAAGGTCGAGCAACTCCCCCTGATCTCCCACTGACTGAGCGGCTTTCAGCATCGCCTGAGCGAGCTCACCCAGATGCGTGTCATTATGACTGATGTTTTCCCGATTGCTTTGCAACTCGAACTTGCCGTGGTGCAGAAAGAGATTGGAGAAAGGGTGCGGTGATTGATTGGCTGGAAAGTAGGAACGCAGACGTGGCTCTGAAACCCCGCTCGGTCGAAACTTGTCGCCCTCATTCAAAGCATAGGCGGCCCGCGCATGTCCAGACTCAAAGCCGCGCCATCGAAGCTCCATGAATGACTGCGCTGTATCCTCAACGGAAACAGTGACGATTTCGCCGTCCTGGGTTCGCTTCCAGGTGCAGCGAGTTTGTTCTCTTTCCCAGCGAATTTCGATCTCCCCATCAACGAACAAAAGAAGGGAGGGATCAGAAGCAAACTTGTCCCACTCTTTGCCGACATGCTTCTGGCCTTCATCGTCGATCTTCAGCTTCACGACCGTTTCATAACTGCCAGTGCCACCGACTTTTAGCAGCTCTCTCGCTTCGTTATCTGGGGCATTCCATGCCGGTAGATCCAGGATGGGAAGACGTTCTGGAAACTCTACCAATTCCTTCAGAGCCTCCAGCGCATCGGCCTCAGACCACCTCACATGCAGATGTCCTGAATGAATTTCTATCACCTCGCCCTCATTCAGGACCGAGCGGAACCCGATCCCCTTGTAGCCGATCTGCTCTTCACGGTCAGCATCTATAGCGTTCTGGAGCAGTTCGAGGAGAAGTCTTGCCGAGTAGTCCTTGGCTGTGCGCTGCTCGGTGCCGCTTGCGGATTGAAGCTGCTTTGGATCGCTGAACGTTTTCCGCTTCTTTTCAATTAGATGATCAACCCAGTTTTTTGCTTCTGCTTCTGATGCAGCTTGTGTGGCTTTTTCGCCTGTCTTAGAACTCGTGTCGGTGTAGCAAACAGCTTCAAAGCCTTCCTTGCTGAAAGGCTTGCCAGTGTTGGCCACTAAAAGATGGCTCTCCGTCAGGCGAAACAAGATGCGCTGGAGCATGCGAGGCATTCTTGGATGAATGGCAACGTTTAAACAACAGAAAAGGCGGCTGGGTTGCCCCAACCGCCTTGAAGAAGCGTCGGACGCGGAGTAGCGCGTCCCGAGCGTTTTACCCGATCACCTCCGGCCAGTCGGTGTGGAAGAAGTCGCCTTCGTTTTTGTCGAGGCGCTCGTAGGTGTGGGCGCCGAAGAAATCTCTTTGGGCTTGCAGGAGGTTGGCGGGCAGACGGGCGGCGCGGTAGCTGTCGTAGTAGCCGAGGCTGGCGCTGAAAGCCGGGACAGGGATGCCGTTGAGGGTGGCGATGCTGACCACTTCACGCCAGTTCTGCTGGGTCTGGGCGAGCACGTCCTTGAAGAAGGGGTCGAGCATGAGGTTGCTCAGGTCGGGGTTGGCGCGGTAGGCGTCGGTGATGCGGTTGAGGAATTTGGCGCGAATGATGCAGCCGCCGCGCCAGATGGCGGCGATGCGGCCGAGGTCGAGGCCCCAGCTTTTTTTCTCGCCCATGGTTTTGATGAGGTCGAGGCCCTGGGCGTAGCTGATGATCTTGCTGGCGTAGAGGGCGTCGTGGACTTTTTTGACGAGCTCGGCTTTGTCCCCGGCGATGTTGACGGCCGGGCCGGCGAGTTCTTTGCTGGCGGCAAGGCGCTGTTTGCGCTGGCTGGAGAGGATGCGGGCTTCGACGGCGGCGTTGATGGTGGAGATGACGACGGCGTTTTCGGCGGCGTTGAGCAGGGTCCACTGGCCGGTGCCTTTTTGGCCGGCTTTATCGACGATGAGTTCGACGATGGGCTTGCCGGTCTCGGGGTCTTTTTGCTCGAGGGCTTTGCCGGTGATCTGGATGAGGTAGGAGAGCAGGTCGCCGTCGTTCCATTCGTTGAAGATGGCGGCCATTTCATCGGTGCTGAAGCCGGCGTGTTTGAAGAGGTTGTAGGCTTCGCAGATGAGCTGCATGTCGCCGTACTCGATGCCGTTGTGGATCATCTTCACGTAGTGACCGGCGCCGCCGGGGCCGATGTGGATAACGCAGGGTTCGCCATCGACTTTGGCGGCGATGCTTTCAAAGATGGGCTTCATCACTTCCCAGGTGCTCGGCGGGCCGCCGGGCATGATGCTGGGGCCTTTGCGGGCGCCTTCCTCGCCGCCGGAGACACCGGCACCGATGAAACGCAGGCCTTTCTCGGCGAGGTAGGCATCGCGACGCTCGGTGGTCTGGTAGTAGCTGTTGCCGCCGTCGATGATGATATCGTCCTTTTCGAGGAGGGGGATGAGTTGCTCGATGACGGCATCGACGGCGTCGCGGTCGCTGTCCTTGACGGCGCTGGACTTGACCATGATCTGGATTTTGCGCGGGGTGGCCAGGGACTGGACGAACTCCTCAAGGGTGTGGGTGCCGACGAGGTTTTTATCGCGGTTTTTGGCGATGAATTCGTCGGTGGTGGTGGTGGTGCGGTTGAAGACGCTGACCTGAAAGCCGCGGCTTTCGACGTTCAACACCAGGTTCTGGCCCATGACGGCGAGGCCAATCAATCCAAAGTCACTCTTTTTGCTCATGTTCTGCTCAGTCGGGGGATGCGGTTTTCAAATCCCAGCGGCGCGGGCAGCGGCCCGGCGGCGGGAGGGAGTCATAGCCGCCCGAGGCGGCTCTGCAAAGGGGATTTTCCTCATGGGTGCGATGAATGCGGCGAGGGTTGGTGTACCGGCGGTCTGTGACCGTCGCTGGTTTGAGAGGGATCGGGGCGCAACCAGGAAAAAGTGCGACAGTCATAGACTGCCGGTACAGGGCACAGCAGAGGCAGGAGTTGATTGCGGCGGCGCGGCTCTGCCGCTATAGCTGGGGGCGATGCCCCAAGACGCCCCGACTTTCCTGGCCCTGCGCTACTTGCGCCCGAAGCGGTCGTTTGTGTCGGTGATCACACTGGTGTCCCTGGCGGGGGTGGCGGTGGGGGTGCTGATGATGATCGTGGTGAAGTCGGTGATGCTGGGGTTCGACGCGGATTTCCGGGAGACGCTGCTGGGGGCGGAGCCGCATCTGCTGCTGGAGCGTGAGGCCGGGGCAGAGGATGATTGGCAGGAGGTGCTGGCAAAGGCGCGGGCGCATCCGCAGACGCTTTCCGCCAGCGCCTACGCGGGCGGCATTTTGTATGCGCGCTTTGGCGACCGCCAGACGGGTTTCCCGGTGCTGGGTTTCACCCCGGGGGAGGCGACGGCGCAACTCGAAAAACTGCGGAAGCACATGCAGGAGGGTGACCTGGATTTGCAAGTGGGCGCGCTGGTGTTGAGCAGCTTCACGGCGCGCGCGCTCGGCGTGTCGTTGGGAGACGAGATCACGGTCTATGAATCGCAGGCGGTGAACCGGGCGGCGCGGCAGTTCAAAGCGGCGCTGGACGAGCCGGACGCGGAGAAAAAGAAGGCGCTGCATCGCGAGATCGGACTGGGTTCGAGCACCCTGCGAGTGGCGGGGATTTTTCGCGGGGAGAGTGGCGGCTTCACGGCTTACACGTCGCTGGGGACGGGGCGTGAGCTGTTTCATCTGGGGCCGGACGGGGTCACCGGGGTGGCGCTGGAGTTGAAGTCGCCCTACGAGGCACCGGAGGTCGGACTGGCGTTGTGCCCGCCGGGCTGGAAAACGCGCACTTGGCTGGACGAGGGGGAGGCGCGGCTGGCGGCGATGCGCAACGAGCAGATTTTGATGACCGTCATCCTGTGGATCATCGCGGTGGTGGCGGCCTTCGCGGTGATGAACACCACGATCACCGTGACCACGCAGAAGCGGAAGGAGATCGGCGTGCTCACCGCGCTCGGCTGCCGCACCAGCGACATCGTGCGCATTTTCACGGTCAAAGCGGCGATCATCGGCGGTCTCGGCGTGGTTTTCGGGGTGACGCTGAGCCTGCTGGTGCTGTGGCTGCGCAACGACATTCGCGAGGTGATTGCGCAGCTCACCTCCAGCCAGGTGCATGCCATCGAGGGAGTGTTCCTCTCGGAAATCCCGTCGCGGTTGAGCTGGTTGAACGTGGCGCTGGCGGCGGGCGGGTCGTTCCTGCTCTGTCTGCTGGCGGGTTTCTTGCCGGCGTGGTTTGCAGCGCGGCTGGAGCCGGCGGAGGCGCTGCGGGATTGACCGGGGAAAAGCTTAATGAATTCAAAATATACGGAAGCATCCAGAAAATAGTTGCGATAAGGATAAAAATTGTAATATTTATGAAATGCGTAGTCATTTCATCTTTTCTCGCATTTTGCTCACCGCCCTGCTGCTGAGCGTGCCCGCCGCGCGCGCGGATGTCATTTTGGAGTGGAATGCGCTGATGCTGCAAACTTTCGCCGCCGAGGCTTCCTCCGCCACCCCTCCCACCAACTCCCGCACCATGGGCATGCTGGGCGGGGCGGTATTTGACGCGGTGAACTCGGTGAACCGCAGTCACACGGCCTACCTCGGCTACTTCGATCCGGTGACGGCGGGAGTGGGCATTGACATGGCGGCGGCGGCCTCAGCGGCGGCGCACGCGGTGATGCAGTCGGTTTACACGGACATGTATGGTGCGGGCCACTCTTTCGCGGCCAGTTTTAGCGATCTCTACGCCCAGCAGATGGCGGGGATCGCGGACGGAGACGCCAAGACCCGCGGCATCGAAGTGGGGCTGGCGGCGGCGCAGGCAATGATCGACGCGCGCGCCAACGATGGCTGGAACGTGGTGTCCACTTACGAGTCGCAGCCGCTGGGCACGCTGGGACGCTGGCAGGCGGGCACGAGTTTTGGGGCCTGGGGGTCAGGCGCGGGGACCTTCTTGAAAGCGCAATGGGCGGATTTGACTCCGTTCACCATGGGCAGTTCCAATCAATTCCGTCCCGGCGGTCCGAATGGTTTCCAACCCGATAATTACACGGCCTGGATCAATAGCGCGGCTTATGTGGCGGATTTCAATCAGGTCAAAGATCTCGGCGGCACTTTCAGCACCACCCGCACGGCGGACCAGACCAACATCGCTTACTTTTGGGTGGACGGTCCCGGCACCGCCTCGCCGCCCGGTCACTGGGCGCGCATCGCGGCCACCGTGTCGGTGCAGGAGGGGCTGTCTTTGGAACAAAACGCAAGGCTGTTCGGCCTGCTCGGTCTGGCGGAGGCGGACACCGGCATCGCCACCTGGGAGGCCAAGGTTTTTTATGACACCTGGCGGCCGATGTACGCCATCAACACTGCCAGTCTCGACGGCAATCCACTGACCTTTGAAGATACTTCCTGGACCCCGCTCATCCCCACCCCCTCCTTCGGCGCTTACACCAGCGGTCACAGCGCCTTCAGCATGACCGGAGCGACCATCCTGAAAAACTTCTTCGGCACCGACGACTATTATTTTATCACTGACACCGAGTCGCCTTTCCTGCCGGAGGGCTACACGCGGGAGTTTTTCAGCTTCACCGAGGCGGCGTTGGAGGCGGGCATGAGCCGGATTTATGGCGGCATTCACTGGATGAGCGACAACCTCGACGGCGCGGTGCTGGGTGCTGAAGTGGCGAACAATGTGTATAACAACTTCATGCTGCCGGTGCCCGAGCCCGGCGGGATGCTGCTGATCGGACTCTCCGCCTGCGGTCTGCTGCTGCGCCGGCGACGCGTGGCTTGAGTTTCGCCAGCCTTGCCTCGACGGGCAGGCTGTGGCATGAAGGCGCAACTCTCCCGCCACCTGTCATGCTGAAACACGCCCCGCTCTTCCTCGGCCTGCGCTACTTGCGTCCGAAGCGGTCGTTTGTGTCGGTGATCACGCTGATCTCGGTGTGCGGGGTTATGCTCGGCGTGGCGGTGATGGTGATCGTGATGGCGATCTTCAAAGGCTGGCAGGTGGAGTATCGCAAGGTGATGATGGGATTTGAGCCGCATGTGCTGCTGACCCAGGACGAGCCGGTGGAGGGCGCCGAGCCGTCGAACTGGCGCGATTTGCTGGCGCTGGCGCAAACCACGCCGGGCGTGGTGTCGGCGCAGCCGGTGGCCCAGGGCATGGTGGTGCTGGACGCGGGGGGCGACTTGCAAGGGCTGGAGGTGATGGGCCTGGACGCGGAGTCGGCCGGAGGTTTGGTCGCGCGCCTGAGCCGGCATTTGAAGGAGGGCGAATTTGATCTGGAGGATGACTGCCTCATTCTCACCGACGTCATGGCGCGCAAACTCGGCGTCAAACTCGGCGATGTCCTCACCGTCAATTCGGCCGCCAACATCCAGCACATGGTGGGTTCCTTGCAGGAGTTGGAGAACGCAACGGACGAGGCGGCGCGCGACGCGGTTTATGAGGACGCGTTCATCGTCGGGCAGGACCTGCGCGTGGCCGGCATCCTACGCGGCGACACCGCCGGCGAGCGCGGGTACCTGCCGCTGCACCTGGCGCGCGAGCTTTTCGGCCTTGAGGACCGCGTGACCGGCATCAACATCGACCTCGCCGATGCCGAAACCGCGCCGGAGGTGGAGCGCTTGCTATTGACCTCGCCAGAAATGCCGCCCGACTGGTTCAGCAGCACCTGGCTCGACGGCGCTTCGTTCATGCTGCAAAATGTCGAGAACCAGCAGTCGCTGCTCTATTTCCTGCTGCTGTTCATCGTCTTCGTGGCCGCCAGTTGCGTGATGAACACCACCATCACCGTGACCGTGCAAAAGCGGCGGGAGATCGGCATTCTCACCGCGCTTGGCGCGCGTGGTGGCCAGGTGATCGGCATTTTCCTGGCGCAGGCGCTGGTGGTGTCCCTGCTCGGCATCGGTCTCGGCGTCGGCCTCGGCGCCACCCTGCTGCGCTGGCGCAACGACGTGCGCGACTGGATTGCGGCGGTCACCGGGCGCGATTTTTTCCCGCAGGACATTTATTTTTTGTCGAGCATCCCCTCGCAAATTGGCGCGGCGGACCTGCTCTCGGTCTGCGGCATGGCGCTGGTTTTGTGCCTGCTGGCGGCTTTTCTGCCGGCCTGGGTGGCGGCGCGCGTGGACCCGGCGGTCGCCCTGCGTGATTGAAGTCGCGGTTCGGTGTTGACGGCGGCGGCGATTCTGGGGCACACTGCGCGGCATTTCAGTAAAATCTCCCGTCATCATGAGCGACTCCTCCTTCTCGACCCCGAAACTGCCAGCCCTGGGCATCCTCGAACCCCTCGGCGACGACGATCGCGCCATCCTCAGCGGCTACGGCGAGTTCCTCCCGGCCAATCCTGACCATGCCATTATCGAGGAGGGCATGAGCCAAAGCGCGCTGTTTTTTGTCATCTCCGGCAAGCTGCACGCCATCTCCACCCGCGCCGGGCACAAAGTCCTGCTGGGCACCATCCAGACCGGCGAGACCATTGGCGAGATCAACCTGCTCGACCCCGCCAAGGCCAGCGCCACGGTGACGGCGGTGGAGTTCTCCCAGGTCTGGAAGATCGACGCGCAAAGCCTGGAGCAATACATCAACGAGTACCCGCGCTCCGCCGCCTGGCTGCTGATCGGCATCGGCAAAACGCTGGCGCACCGCCTGCGCAACGTGAACGAGAAGATCGCCGCTTTTTACAGCGCCTGATCCCGCGGGGCGCGCGCCGAACCGCAAAAAGATACCGCCGGGCGTTTGACAAAGCGCTCCACACCAGTATTATCCCCTCCCGCCGCAACAGGCGAAAAGCACCCGTAGCTCAACGGATTAGAGCATCTGACTACGGATCAGAAGGTTTCAGGTTCGAATCCTGACGGGTGCGCCACTGATTATCAGCGAGTTACGACGATTTCAGGCTCGCGAAAAAAATGCACCCTGGCCACTTTATGGCCACTTTTAAAGCAGACGCCTGGCGAATGGCGAGTCCTCGCCAGCTTGAGGGTCACTTTGACAGGAGGGCTGCAATTCGGGCTGCTCCGCAGGCCTTGAAACAAGCGCTCATCCATCGCATGCTCCAGGGATGTCCGCCCCCGAGTTCCGTCTGCTGTTTGTCTGCATGGGAAACATTTGCCGTTCGCCTGCCGCGGAGGGGGTGATGACGAAGCTGGCGGGGAAAGCGGGTTTGATTGGGCGTTTGCAGGTGGATTCTGCCGGCACCGGTGGCTGGCATGCAGGGGAACCGCCGGACGCGCGCATGATCACGTCGGCGGCGCGGCGGGGTTACGAATTGACGGGACGGGCGCGGCAGGTGCTGGCCTCGGACTTTCAGCGCTTCGATTTGATCGTGGTCATGGACGCGCAAAACCTCCGCGACTTGAAACCCTTTGATCCCGGCGGCGGGTTGTGGTCCAAGGTGCGGATGTTCTGCGAGTTCTGCTCGCAACACGATGACGAAGAGGTGCCCGACCCCTACTACGGTGGCGAGGCGGGTTTCCAGCGGGTGATCGACCTGATCGAGGACGGCTGCGCCGGGTTGCTCGATCATGCGCGCGAACATTTGGCGCGGCGGCCTGCGCAGCCATGAGCGCGGCGAACATTCTGCCCGGCGAGATGGAGGTGGCACTGCGCGATGCGCTGGGGGTGGCCGGGCCGTTGCGGACAATCCAGGCGGGTGGTGGTTGCATCAATACCACTTGCATCCTGCACCATGGCGCTGACGCGGCACCGCTGGCATTTCTCAAACTCAATCGGGCGGAGTGCCTCGCCATGTTCGAGGCCGAAGCAGCCGCGCTGACAGAACTGGCGGCGGTTGACAGCGGGCTGCGCGTGCCGCGTCCGCTTGGATGCGGCGTGTCGGCAAACCAAGCCTGGCTGCTGCTGGAGTTCCTGCCGCTCGTCAAGTCGCGCCCCGACAGCGAGAGAGATTTTGCCGCGATGGGGGCTGGTCTGGCGCGCCTGCATCGCACCCGCTCCGCGAACGGCTGCCATGGCTGGTCACGGGACAACACCATCGGCAGCACGCCGCAGCCCAATCCTTGGACACGCGATTGGGCGGCGTTTTTGCGCGATCACCGGCTGGCTCCACAATTCGATCTCGCCGCGCGGCAAGGCCGCGTGTTCCAGGATGCGACACGACTGCTTGAGCGCGTGCCGGTTTTGCTGGCCGATCACCAACCAGAGCCGAGCCTGCTGCATGGCGATCTCTGGTCCGGCAATGCCGCGTTTTTGCTTGATGGCACTCCAGCGGTTTTTGATCCAGCCAGTTATTACGGCGACCGCGAAACTGACCTGGCTTTCAGCCGGATGTTTGGCGGTTTTCCTGCCGCGTTTTACACTGCTTATGAAAGCGAGTGGCCGATGCCGCCGGGGCACCAACAGCGGGCGCGGCTCTACAATCTCTACCACCTGCTGAATCACTTCAATCTCTTCGGCATACCCTACGATCAGCAGGCGGAGTCCGTGATGGCGGGTTTGCTTTGATCCTGCGATTCACCACGCACGACTCACTTCCCCTTGCCCTTGCCTTTCCCTTTGCCGCGGGCGGCGTCTTTTTTATTGCCGCGCTGGTCCATCGGCAGCAAGGGCCCGCCGCGCTGGTTCATTTCGGTGTCGCATAAGGCGCGCATTTCCTGCAGCACCAATGCGTGCGCGGGGTCGTCGGTCAGGTTTTTCAGTTGGTCGGGATCGGTCTCGAGATCATGCAGGAACTCAAAGGCGGGCTTTTGGTCAAAGTAACGAGCGTAAACGAAGTGTTCGCCGCGCACGCCTTCCCAGGTCAGGGTCGGCGCCAGATCGACGTGCTCGCAGAAGAAGTGGCGGCGCCAGTCGTCCGGCGCGGTGCCCGCCACCAGCGGTGCCAGGCTGCGACCCTCGTAACTCTCGGGCCTGGCCACACCCGCCCAGTCCAGGAAGGTGGCGGGCAGATCGACGTTGAGCGCCATTTCACGCGCCACGCGCCCGCGTTGCGCCTCCGGCAGTCGCGGGTCGTAAATCACCAGCGGCACGCGCAGGCTCTCGTCGTAGTGCGACCACTTGCCTTGAAAGCCGCGGTCGCCGAGATAATAACCGTTGTCGGCGCTATAGACGATGATGGTGCTGCCGGCGAGGCCAGCCTCTTCCAGCGCCGCCAGCACGCGGCCAATGGCATGGTCAATGCCGCTGATCATCCGGTAATAGGCGCGCACGTTGATCTCAAATTTCTCCGGCGTGTCGTAACCCCAGAAGAAGCGCTGACGGTTGAGCGAGTCTTTGAGGAACTGCGGGTGCGCCTCAAAGATGGCTGGGTCGCCGAGCCGTGGCGGCGGGATGCTGCGGTCCTCATAGAGGCCATCGACGGACGGCGGCCAGGGATAAAGGCCGATGCCGGGGCGGTGGTCGTTGTCCTCGGCGTGGGCGGCGTTGAACCAGAGGTTGAGACAGAAGGGCCGGTCCTTGGGCTGCGACTTGATGAACTCAATGCCACGATCGCAGACAATATCAGTCTCATGGCGTTTGCTGCCGTCCGGCATGTCTTTGAAGTAGGGGTTGCGGCCGATGGCCTCGAAGACCTCGTATTGCTGCTCGCGCACAAAACCCGCCGGCTCCTGCAAGTGCCACTTGCCAAAGTGCGCGGTGCGATAGCCGGCCTGGCGCAGCAGCACGGGATACATGCTCGCCAGCGACTCGGGCTTCACTTTTGGCATGGCATCCGGGATGGCGTGCGTGCGCGCCCACTGCCCGGTGAGCACGATGGCGCGACTGACCCAGCAGATCGAGGTGGTGACGAAGGCATTGTCAAACCGCACGCCGTTCTCCGCCAAGCGATCCAGGTGCGGCGTCTGCACCATCGGATGTCCGTAGCAACCGAGCGTGTCGTGCTTCTGATCGTCGGCGAAAAGAAAGAGGATGTTCGGTGGCTGTGCCACGGCGGGAGCACCGAGGAGGAGAAGCAGGAGGGCGGGGTGAAGGAGGCGCATGGGGCGGCAGATGGAGTAATCAGTAACTGGTGGTCAGTGATCAGGATTTAGTGAGTAGTCAGTGGTGAGTGGCTTATTTGCCTTTGCCTTTGCTTTTGCCGCTGCGGCCTTCCTCTTCCTCGACGGGTCCGGCCATGGGTGGTGTTTCGAAGAAGCTGCCGTCGTCAATGAGACGCGGGTCGCCGGTGCGGGTGAGTTCGTCGAGCAGGCGCTTTTCCAGGTCGGCTTTGATGGCGGCGTAGGCGGGGTCATCGGCGACATTGGTGGTCTCGTGCGGGTCCTTTTTCAGATCGTAGAGTTCGTATTTCGGGCGCCTGCCATAGACCCATTCGTAATGGTCCTTCCACTCGGGGGTGTTGCGCGCGCCGACAAGCCAGGCCTTGGTGGGGCCGGCGTCCTCGTCAGGATGGGTGACACGGGTGATGTTGGTGATGTCCTCCGCCGACGGTTCGGATTCGTTGGGGCCAAGACCGTAGGGGTCGCCAAGCGGCCAGCGGTCGGGGCGGAAGTTGATGATGAAAAGATGATCGTGCGTGGTCAGCGCGCGCTGCGGGTAGGGCGTGTAGTCGGCGCGGGCGCTTTCGACGTGGCGCTCGCGACCGGTGACGACCCAGGTGCGCTCCGGATCGACGAGACCGCTTTTGTCGGATTTTAAAACCGGCCAGAGGCTGCGCCCGGTCATCACCTCCGGCACGACGACGCCGCCCGCTTCGAGGAAGGTGGGGGCGAGGTCGGTCAAATTGACGAAGTCATCGAGCACGCGCCCGCCTTTGACACCCGGACCGGTGATCGAGAGGGCGACGCCGGTGCCGAAGCCGTAGAGGTTGCATTTGCCGTGAGGGAAGCCGGGCGCGCCGTGGTCGCCGCTGATGACGATGAGGGTGTTGTCGAGTTCGCCGGCTTTTTCGACGGCTGCGATGAGCAGGCCGATGGCATGATCCCAGGCGGCGACCTCGCCGAAGTAATCCGCAAGGTCTTCGCGCACCTCGGGCACGTCCGGCAGGTAGGGCGGCATCTTGCCTTTCAGCGTGCCGGGATCGATGCCCCAGAGTTTTTTGCCGCTGCCTTTTATCCAGGTGCGGTGGACGTTGGTGGGGCCGAACCAGTAGCAAAAGGGCTTGCCCGCCTCGCGCGCGGCGAGGAAGTCGCGGAAGTTGCCGCGCACCTCGTCGTAGAGGACTTCTTTGGCGGCCTGCAATTCCTTGCCTTCCGCGACCATCCTCGTCACGTTTTGGGAGAACTGGTTGAACTTGCCGCCCGCGTTTTGATACGAGTGCGCCTGCTGGCCGTAAGGCGCGTCCGCCGGGGTGCCGGGGCTCCACACTTTGTAGGTCTTGCCGATGTGATAACCGGCCTCCTTCAACAGCAGCGGGTAGGCGGGGATTTGATCATCCCAAACCGCGCCGCGCAGGATGGCGCCGCGACCGGTGCGCCAAAAATACTGGCCGGAGAGCAGCGAGCTGCGGCAGGGCGTGCAGGAGGGGGCGTTGACGTGGGCGTTGCGGAAGAGCACGCCTTTTTTTGCGATCTTGTCGAAGTTTGGCGTGCGCACCACGTCGTTGACCGAGCCGGGGCCGTTGGCTTCGGCGTAAATGCTGCCGAAGCGGCCCCAATCGTCGGCGAAGAGAAAAAGGATGTTCGGACGTGTGTCCGCCGCAGGGATCGAGGCGGCGCTGAACAGGGCGAGCAGGGGAAGCAAAAATCGCGTCATGATGGTGGAAAGCTGGCAACGCGGGGAAAGCGGCGCTCTTGCGGGAAAGGGGGTGGCGGAGGGCAAGCAAGATGCCGGCACCACCTTCACTCCGCCGCGTCGGTCTTGTTGCCGGAGAGCGTGTTGCCCTCTCCGCCTGCGACCTTCAGCGCCGGCGCGGCGTGGCGATCCGCGCGACGATCGCGAATCAGGTTGCCGCTGATCAAACTGTGGCGGGTGTTTTTCAAAAGCAGCCCGACGCCGTCGCTGTCGAGGATGGTACAGCCGGAGACGTTGAAGCTGTCGCAATTTTCAATCAACAGAGCGGCCTCGGTTTGGCGCGCGCCGTTGAGATGCAGGCCGGTCAGCGTGCAGTCGCGGCTGTTGCGAAAAACGACCCCGCCCTTCGCCTCGGCGTTGCCGCCGGTGAAGTAACGCGGGTTGCGGTCGAGCACGTTGACGCCCATGGCGACGTTGCTGCTGTCCTCCACCAGCACGTCCAGCGTGTAGGCGGAGCCCATGCTGTTGCCGGTGAGGGTGACGCCGCGCGCGTGCTGCAGGTGGATGTTGTATTGCGCGTCGCTGAGCACGTTGTCACCGACGGTGAGGTGGCCCCATTGGGTGTCGTCGTCCTCGCCGCGCGGTTTGCCTTTGCCGATGAAGCGGATGTTGGCGGAGCCGGGCGCGCGGAAGTGCTGCAAGGTGCAGCCGACGATGGTGACCTCGGCGGTGGAGCCTTCCGTGCAATCGATCAGCACGTTGGCGGTGGGCGGACCTTCCGGGTCCATGTTGCCCTCGATGTCGCAGGTGCCGATTTGCAGGTTGCGCACCCCGCCGCCGCGCGACACCACCCCGCCGCCGCCGTTGTAGCTGATGTGGCTGCCGATGATGTTGGACTGGTGCAGATCGACGTGGTCGTAAAACACGCCGACACCGCGATTGTGATAGAGATGGCAGTCGCTGATGATGACGTTGCGGTTGCGCTCGACCAGATGAATGCCGTGGCGCGCCTCGCGCACGGTGGTGCGGGTGATGGTGAGCTGCATGGTGCCGGTGGCCTGGATGCCGTCCGCCTCCTCATGCGCACCGACGATTTCCAATCCATCGACCATCGGGCTGCGCTGACGCTCCCAGACATCGGGTTTGAAGCTGGCCGGATTGGCCGAGCCGCCGTGGGTGCCGACAAAACGAAACGCCGGACCCGCGCCCTCCATCACGATCCGCGCCGTGCCGTCGCCGCACAAAGAAGTGAAACCCGTCTTGTCGAGTTCGATCACGATTGTCCGCGTGAGCCGGTAGCTGCCGCTCGGGAAGCGCACCGTGCCGCCGGCATCGACCGCCTGCTGGATCGCCGCGCTGTCATCCTTCTTCCCATCCCCCGTTGCGCCGCGGCTGGTGACAAGAGTTTCAGTTTGGGCCGGCGCGGCATGGTGCGAACCGAGGAAGGAAATCAGAAGTAAGAGAACAGGAGCAAGCTTCATGGTGGACGGAGACCTACGCCGCCCCGAGGACCGGCTTGCAAACACGCGCCGCGGCGGGAAGAACGCGCGGCATCACAAAAAAGGCGCGTGGCTCATCAGCCACGCGCCCTCGTGATTTCACTGTTGTTGACAGATCCAACTTAACTTTGCGGAAGAATCACCGCATCGATCACGTGGATCACACCGTTGCTGGCGGCGACGTCTGTGGTGACCACTTTGGCGCCATCCACTTTAACTCCGTCATCGGTCGTGACTTTGATTTTTGAACCCTGCACGGTGGCGACCTCACCTGCTTTCACGTCAGCTGCCAGGATTTTCCCTGGGACCACATGATAGGTGAGGATGGAAACCAGTTTCTCCTTGTTCTCGGGCTTCAAAAGGTCTTCAACCGTGCCCGCAGGCAATTTGGCGAAAGCTTCGTCGGTGGGCGCAAACACCGTGAAGGGTCCTTCGCCTTTGAGGGTATCGACGAGGCCGGCGGCTTTCACCGCCGCGACGAGCGTGGAGAAGGCGCTGTTGCCAGCGGCGACATCGACAATGTCACCTGCTTTGGCAGGCAAGGAAGTGGGCAGGGTGGCAATCAGAGCAAGTTTGGCGAGCAATGTTTTCATGTTTGGTTTGGGTGCGTTTGTATTGATGATGGTTTGTGACTGGGAGCCGTGACTCCATCATCAAAACGAGCTTCGTTCGGCGGCGGATGACAACTTTGTCTCATATTTTGTCTAAAATTTGTCTCAAATTAATTGCGTCCGAAACACGAACCTGAGCGTGCTTTCGCCGCAGCCGCGTCTCTTTGCGTCAAGCTCAGCGGATAAACGGAGCGCAAGTCGGATTAGCGAATGGACGTGGGCGGTCGATGACTGGGAAGCTGCGCTTTGAAATTGCCCAGGCTGTTCCAGCGCGCCGGCGCGACGAGGTCCACCTCGGTGACTGCGACGGTGCCAAAGGTCTCCGCCTGCGCCAGCACCCTGCCGTAATGATCGAAGATGCCCGAGATCATCCAGTCGCCGTTGTCATGATAGGTGCTGCTGACGAGATAAACGTGGTTCTCGCAAGCCCGCGCTTTGGCGAGCAGTGGATTGCAGCCCCACACCGGCCAGGCGATGATTTCGGCGCCGCGATTGGACAACTCGCGCGCGACCTCGGGGAAAAAGCCGTCGTAACACACCATCATGCCGATGCGGCCCAGCGCGGTGTCGAACACCGGATAATCATTGCCCGGTGCCAGTCCGGCTTCGACTTCGGAGCGCGGCAGGCAGACCTTGCGATACTTGCCGACGAGGCCGCCCTGAGGATCGATCAACACCGCCACATTGTAAGCCGCCGGACCGTCGCGCTCCACCAATCCCGCCACGATGTGCACGCCATGCCGTTTGGCCATGTCACTGAAAGTGCGGGTGGAGGGACCGGGAATCGGCTCCGCGCACTCCACCAGGGTTTTCCCGGAACGATAAAAAGTCAGGGTCTCCGGCAGCACCACGAGATCGGCACGCTGCCGGGCCGCATCGGCGATCAATGGCTCAAACTGCGCGACTTTCTCTGCCGCGCTCGAACCCTGCTCTGGACGGTAATGCACGGCGGCCAGCCGCACCCGGCGTGGCGCCGGCGCGGCGCAGGCTTGCAGCCTCACGCCACTCCACTCCACGCGTGCTTGACTGGCCCATTGCAGGGACAGCTCCACCACGGCGCGCCGCGCCCCCGGCGGCACTTCCAGCACCTGCTCGATTTGGCACCAGCCATCGGCGGCGGGCTGAAAATGCAACGCCGGATACTCAGGTTCCGCCACCGGAGCTTGATCGCCGCGATAGCCCGCGCCCGGCGCTTGCGGCCAGCGCACTGGACGGTTCTCCGTGTCGCGCCAAAGCACCCGCGCCACCACTTGGCGGCGCGGATCGCTCAAGCCCTCGTGACGCAGCCAGGCGGTGAACGCGACATGGCCGCCCGCCTCCACAGCGAAGGTGTTTTTCCAAGCACCCTGCCAATGCGACCCCTCGCCACTTTCCAATACCAGCCGTTCTGAATCCTCCGGACCGCCGCGCGGCTCATGCTTGAATTGCGGCGCGACTTCCTCACGCGGCGACCAAGCAGACCACTCCGAGCCAGCGCTGGCGAAAAGCGTCAGGAATGCCAACCCGCACCCGGCTAAAAGCATCGTCTTCATGCCATCCGATACGCCAAAAAAGCGAACGGCTTGCAGGCCACTGCTGAGCTCGCGAGCTCAACCGCTTACTTCTTGAGCGCCTTCTCCAGAAATTCCCATAGCGCCGCCGTGGCAGGATCATCGGGCAAGCCGAGATCGGCGTTGACTTTGCTGTGCGTGGATTCTTTGGCGCCGAAAACGCGGGCTTCGATGCCGGCTTCCTTTAACACCGCGCCGAGGCGCTGGGCCTGCGCGGTGGTGTCGGGATGACCCGAGACATGCAGGATGAAAAACGGCGGAATGCTCTTGCCGGAGACAATGTGATTCACGGCGGAAAAGTTCCGGTGCTTGGCGGGGTCGTTGCCGAATTTCTCGCGATGACCATACGTGGCCTGCGGTTGCTGATGCGCGCGGCGGCGTGTCTCGGCGGTTTCGATGATAGCAGGGATGTCAAAAGTGTCGCCATCGACGGGCAGGCAGCCTTTGAGCGAGGAGAAGGGCACGCCCTCGGCGGCGAGGTAGCTCTCATCCGTGCAGATCAACGCCGCGAGCTGCGCGCCAGCCGAGTGACCGCCAACGATGATGCGATCCGGGTCGCCGCCATGTTCCGCGATGTGACGCCGCACCCAGCCGAGGGCTTTGGCGACATCGCCCACGATTTCCTCCATGGGCACTTCCGGCAGCAACCGGTAGTTGGTGGAGACCATGACAAAGCCTTTGTCGAGAAAAGCGCCGGGCTTGTTCTGCACACTGCTTTTGTCACCGGTCACCCAGCCGCCGCCATGAATCCAAAACAGCACCGGCAGGCCCCCGGCATTTGGCGGCGCGTAGATGTCCAGCACCTGGCGGGCATGGCCGTTTTTGACATAAGGCACATCGCGGAGTTTGGGTTCGGCGGCGTGCAGGGAGGTCGCTGCGAGCAGGGCGATCACAAACGCAAAGAATTCGCTGAAAGTCGGTTTCATGATGGCCTTTAACGCGCAACCGACAGGCAGATTTGCCGGTTCAGGCGCAAAGTTTTCGATGCAAGGCTCGTGCAATGCCCTGGATGCGGCGAGCGTTTTATCCATTGCCTCTATGGACCCTTTTCTTGAATACCATCGCCTGCAAACACGCCGCCGTTTCTTTGGCGATGTCGGTTTGCGCGCCGGCGGCATTGCGCTTGCGGCCATGATGGGCCGCGAGATGAGCGCCAGCGCCGCTGTGCCGGGGGCTGCCGGTTCCGTGCATCCGCCGCTGCCGGGGCTGCCGCACTTTGCGCCGAAGGCGAAGCGCCTGATTTACCTGCACATGAACGGCGCGCCCTCCCAGCTCGACCTCTGGGACTACAAGCCGCAGCTCCAGGCGCACTACGACAAAGATTTGCCGGACAGCATTCGCCAGGGCCAGCGCATCACCACCATGACCAGCGGCCAGGCGCGGCTGCCGGTGGCGCCGAGCATGTTTGAATTCAAGCAGCATGGCCGGTGCGGCCGCTGGGTCAGCGAGCTGCTGCCGCACACGGCGAAGGTGGTGGATGAACTGGCGGTAATCAAATCGGTGCATACCAGCGCCATCAACCACGATCCGGCCTGCACCTTCGTGATGACCGGCAGCGAGGTGCCCGGCAAGGCCAGTCTCGGCTCCTGGCTGTCTTACGGTCTCGGCAGTGAAAGCAACGACTTGCCCGCGTTCGTGGTTTTCACCCCGACTTTCCCCGCCGCCAGCCAAGCTCAGGCGCTTTTTACCCGCATGTGGAGCAGCGGATTCCTGCCAACACAATACACCGGCGTGGCCCTGCGCGGTCAGGGTGATCCCGTGCTCTATGTGAAGAATCCACCCGGCGTCGATCCCGGCAACCGCCGCGCCATGCTCGACGCCCTCGGCGAGCTGAACCACCTCAATCACGCCCGCATCGGCGACCCCGAAATCCAAACCCGCATCGCCCAATACGAGATGGCCTTCCGCATGCAAACCAGCGTACCGGAACTCATCGACCTCAGCAAGGAAAGCAAGGCCACCCTGGAAATGTATGGCGACGACGTGCAGCGCCAGGGCAGCTTCACTCAGAGCGCCATTCTTGCCCGTCGCCTGATTGAGCGCGGCACCCGCGTGGTACAAATCCTTCATCGCGGTTGGGACCAGCATAACAACCTGCCCAAGTTGCTGCGCGGGCAAGTCGAGGACAGCGAGCGCGCCTGCGCCGCCCTCATTATGGATCTCAAACAGCGCGGCCTGCTGGAAGACACCCTCGTCGTTTGGGGCGGCGAGTTCGGCCGCACCGTATATTCCCAAGGCACCCTGACCAAGGACAACTACGGCCGCGACCACCACCCGCGCTGCTTCAGCATGTGGCTTGCCGGCGGCGGCGTGAAAGGCGGTGTCGAATACGGCGAGACGGACGACTTCAGTTACAACATCGTCAAAGACCCTGTGCACATCAACGACCTCAACGCCACCATTCTGCATCTGATGGGCATCGACCACAGCCGCTTCAGCTTCAAGTTCCAAGGTCTGGATCAACGCCTCACCGGCGTCGAGGAGCATCATGTGGTGAAGGGTGTGCTAGCTTGACCCTGCTTGCGCGCGGCGATCTGGCGGCGGTCACTGGTGTTGGTGCCGGCCGTCGCCGCCGCTCCTTCGCTGCGTGCCAGGTCAAATGTCAGTCCCGTCCTGCAAGCCCTGCCTGATTCCGCCGCCTCACTTGCCCTCGGCGGCCCACTGCTTCATGAGGGCGATGTTGCGCTCCACTGCCGGGTTTTTCTTTTGCAAGTACTCGACCATGTCGCTGTCATACATGGCCTCCGTCTCGGGTCCGGGATCACGGGTGTCGGACATCCATTGTTCGAGGCGGGCGCGGTGGGCTTCAAGCACGGCCTTGAAGTCGGGATTGGCGGCGAGGTTGGTCACCTGCCAGCGGTCGTTCACATACTCATATAACTCCTCCTCCGCGCGCGCGGGGCTGAACAGCAGTTCCTCAGAAACGGAGGGTAGCTCCCCGGTCGCGTGCAGGCTGCGCAGGGTCTGAATGATGGCCTTGCCGTCCTTGTAGGCATTCGGTTGCAAGTGTGGTCGCTGCGGGAGGAAGTTGCGGATGTAGAGGAAACGGTCGGTGCGCACGCTGCGGAGACGCTCGACGGTCTCGTCGCATCGGTCGCGCGCGGCGAAGATGGCCGTGCGCAGCGCATAGTCTTGGGCAAAGAGGTCGCGCCCTTGCATGGCGTCGGGGATGGCGATGCCGGCGGCGGCGAGTGAGAGCGCGGCCATGTCGATGTGCTCGATCAGGTCGTCGCGGGTGGCGCCTGCAGCGATGCCAGGGCCGCGCACGATGAAGGGGATGTGGGTGCCCTCGTCGTAGAGGAACTGTTTGCCGCGCGCGTGGCTGATGCCGTGGTCGGTCATGAAAATGAGAAGCGTGTTTGTCAGCAGACCCTCCTGCTCCAGGCGGGCGAGGACGCGGCCCACATGGTGATCGGTGACACGGACGGCGTCGAGGTAATCGGCCCAGTCCTGAACTATCACGGGATCAGGCGGGTAGTAAGGTGGCAGGGTCACCGACTCGGGCGCGGTGACGGAACCCAGTTCGGCGCGCACGCGCTCGCGAAACTCCGCGCGGGCAGCCTCGCTGCCCTCGCGTTGCTTGCCGCCGTGCAGTTGCACCTGCATGAAGAAGGGTTTGTCGCCCCGGTCTGCCCAGTCATGGCTGTCATACATGGCGGGGTCCCACTCGAAGTTGTAGTCGGTCTTGCCAAGCTGGCCGCCGGTGGCGGCGCGCGCCTTGCCTTTGCCTTTGCCTTTGCTGGCGGCCAAATCCACGCCGCGATGGTCCTTGCCCGGCAGCCCGGAGCCGATGCAGGTGAAGTAACCGGTTTTTTGGAACAGCACCGGCACCGGCGCGACGTCCTCCGGTAAATGAATTTTGAGCTCGCCCCGGCCGCTGCGGTGGTGGTGCGCGCCGATGGTGGTCTGATACATGCCGGTGATGAGCGCGGAACGGCAGGTGGAGCAAACGGGAGCGGTGACGTAGGCGCGGGTGAACTTCGTCCCCTCCGCCGCCAGTCGATCCACGTTCGGCGTTTGGATCGCGGTCTCGCCGTAACAACCCAAGTTCGGCGACATGTCATCGACGACGAACCAGAGGATGTTCGGTGGGGGTAAATTCGAAGCTCGAAGTTCGAAGCTCGAATCCGCGAGGGCGACGGTGCTGAGGAGGGCGAGGGCTGGGAGGATGAGGGTTTTCATAAATGGTGGTTGTTGCTCAAGGAGATAAATTCACATTCCAGTCGTGCCGGGTGAAATAGCCATGATAGGAAATGAAGACATGATCCTTGTCCTCGGTGATGCTGGCTCCAGTTGCTTCGATGTATTTGATCAGCTCGTCTCTGGAGAGATCCGCTTCGTTGTCGTTCTGGTGATCGTAAAGGATGAATTCGATTTTTTGAATCTTGCTGGTTTCAACATGACGCAGAAACATGCAGACAAGGGCTGCTGACAGCACGATCGCGAAAAGAATTTTGTTGAGCATGATTTCAAAACACTGCGCGACACGGCAATCAAGACGATTGCCTCACCTTATGGGAGCTTGGGTTTGATGGGTGCGCCGTTGGCATCGACGGGGTAGAGGGCGTGGTGGGCTTCGAGTTGGGCGGTGAGACCCTGCAGCATCCGGCGCAACTCGTCAGGGTGAGTGGCGGCGAGGTCGTTTTGCTCGTAAGGGTCGTCTTTGAGATTGAAGAGCTGGTGGGGTTTGCCGTCGGACTGGATGAAGTTCCCATGCGTGGGCACATCCGGCAGGAAATGGTGGATGATCTTCCAGTCGCCATCCCGCCAGACGGTGAAGTAGTTGCTGCGGTGCGGGGCGTGCGGGTAGTGCATCAAAAATTGCTCGGGACGCGCGGCGTCGCGCTGGCCGGTGAGCAGGCCTTGCAGCGGGCGGCCATCAACGATGTGTCCGGAGGGCGCGGAGGAGCCAGCGGCGGCGAGCACGGTGGGGAAGATGTCAGTGACGTTGCCGACCTGGCTTTGAATGGCTCCGGCGGCGATGGGCAATTGTTGTTGATGCGGGTTGGCGGCGTTGGGTTTGGCCCAGGCGGCGATGAATGGCACTCTCATGCCGCCCTCGTAATGCGCGCCCTTTTTGCCGCGCAAGGGGGCGGCGCAGGCGACCTCATGCTGGTCGCCGAGCGGGGCATCGGAGCCGTTGTCACCAACAAAGAGGATGAGGGTGTCCTCGGCGATGCCGAGCTGCTCGAGGTGGTCGAGCAGGTCGTTAACGGATTTGTCCATGCCCTCGATCAACGTGGCGAAGGCCTGGGCGGCAGCGGGTTTGCCGGAGTCCTGATAATGCGCGGCGAAACGCGGGTCGGACTCGAAGGGCGCGTGCACGGCGTAGTGGGCGAAGTAGAGGTAAAAGGGTTTGCCGCTGCTGGCGGCGTTTTGGACGGCGTCCTTGGCTTCCAGGGTGAGCGCCTCGGTGAGGAAGAGATCGCTGCCGTGGTATTTTTCGAGGCCTTGAACGTCGCTGCCGGTGCCTTTGGGGGCGCCTTTTTTGCCTTTGCCGGCATTGCCGCGGGCGAAATTTTTGGAAGCGTAGTAGCTGCCAGGCGCGCCGATGGGGCCGCCGGCGATGTTGACGTCAAAGCCTAGATTGGCGGGGTTGGCGCCATCGAAGTCGCGGGCGCCGAAGTGGCCTTTGCCGACGTGGATGGTGCGGTAGCCATCTCCGCGTAAAATAGAGGGCAGAGTGACGCTGGTTTTTTTGAGACCCTGCCAGTTCCAATCCGGCGGGCCTTGCGGACCGGCATTGTCGGTGTCGGGATTGATCCAATTGGTGGTGGTGTGGCGCGCGGCGTTCTGGCCGGTCATGATGCTGACGCGCGTGGGCGAGCAGACGCTCATGGCATAAAACTGGTTGAAGCGGATGCCCTGCGCGGCCAGGCGCTCCATGCCGGGGGTGCGGTAGTATTCGTTGAGCGGATGCTTTTGCGGTTTGCCGTCGGCGCTGGTCAAAAACGGAACGGAAGTGTCCATGACGCCCATGTCATCGATGAGGAAGACGATGATGTTCGGTTTTTCGGCGGCGGGCAGGCACGGCAGCACGGCGATCAGGGCGAAGCAAACAAGCGAGGCGAATTTCATGGTCGGGAAAGCGGAAGTGGGAGAACGCGAGCGGCGGCAAGACCTTGCGGTAAAGGCACGGGCCGGTCATTCTGTAGCGGCGGTCTGTGACCGTCGCACTGTGCTTGTGGAATTCCTCGGGAGGCTTGGGCGACAAGCAGCGGGTGAGGGCGCCCGCGCTCCCTCATTTCAGCGGCGGTTCGAACACTTCGAGCGCGGTAATCTCCGCCGGGCCTGATCCCGCAGGAACAAGGGTCAGCGTGTGCTGGCGGTTTGGCAGGGCTTGGGCGAGGCGAATACGGAAGGTCTCACCGGCGATGCCATCGAAGTTGACCTCGTCAATGACGGCGCGGTGGATGGAGAAGGTGAAGCGGTCGCCGGCGCGGTTGCGCTCGGCGCGGCGCCAGAGGTCGGGTTCGATGATGATCTGGCCGGAGACGCTGGTGAAGGGTTGAAAGGCGTTGCCTTTGCCATCCGCGCCGGTGATGCTGCCGGTGACTTCGAAGTCGCCAGTGTCACTCGTCATGAGCAGGGTCCAGTCCTGCGGCACGATGCCAGCGCCGAGAGTGATGCCGTGCGGCGATTGGTCGCGCGGATTGGCACCCTTGCCCTCTTTGGCGTTCTTGGCGTTGGGCTGAATGTAGGTGGGGAGGAAGGCGGCGACTTCGTCGGCGGGCTGGCCGTCGATCAGCACACGGTAGCGGCCGCCACCGGGCGCTTTGTGACCGACGAGATCGATGCGGGTGCCGGTGAAGGTCGCGCTTAGGCTGCCGTCGGCTTGTTTTTCAGGTTGCAGGTGACGCTCGCGCTCGCCGGGGTCGTAGCTGAATTTCTTCGGCTGACGGAGGTGGGAAAGGATGTTGCTGTTGATGATGAAGGCGCCGTAGTCGCTCTGGTGCACAGCGTCCTTTAGCAGGTCGGGAATGGTCAGGTTGTTGGCTTTGAGGTAGTCCGCCCAGGCGCGGCGGTTTTCGACGAACTCGACCTCGTGTTTGCGGCAGATCTCGCGCACGCGGGCGACGTCCTGGTCGGCGGCGTTTTCAGACTTGCCCCAGAGTTCCAGGTCGCGCTCCCGCCAGTGGATGCTGGGCACGATGATGTCCGCGGTGGTGCGCTGGCGCAGCTCAATGATGAGTTTTTCCAAGTCGTCGGGATTGCCGATGGTGTAGGTGATGACGAGGTCGGGCTGGTCGGGCTCAACGAGGTGGCGCGCCCAGCCGCGCAGGTACTGCCAGGGACAGGCGTTGCCGACCATTTTTTTGTACTCGATGGGCGGGGCCTTCGGGAAACGCGCGGGGATTTCCTGCTGCCAGACTTCGCCGTTGCCGAGCATGTTGGTGTAGCTGGAGCCGATGGCCCAGATGAGGAAGGGGCGGTCGAGACCGTGTTGGAGTTTGCGCAGGGTGGAAGCGAGATGCTGTCCCGCTTCCGAGGGCGGCGCGGGCAGGAACTCGGCGGCGCCTTCTGGTTTGCCCTTGGGGGCGCGCGGTTCGTCGGTGACGAGGCTGCGCTCGGCGGCCAAAATCGGAAGGGCGAGCAAGAGGAGGGAAAAGGGGCGAAGGAGCATCATGGAAATGCAGAAACGTCAGGCGGTGCGCCGCCTTGCGTGCCAAGGACCGAAAGGAGGGTAGCCTGCGACCCAGCCGCGCACCATCCGGCTCAAGCGACGCGGCCGCAGCACTGCTTGTATTTTTTGCCGGACCCGCAGGGGCAAGGGTCGTTGCGGCCGACGTTGGCGGCGGGGCGTTTAGGCGGGGTGGGGCCGGAGGAGATGTTGGTTGGCAGGATGAGGCGGGGGCCGTCAAGGGCGGGGTTGTGCGGCGGGGCTTCGGCCTGGGTGTCGCCGCTCTGTTGCGCGGCTTGCTGGCGCTGCATCATTGCCATCTGGGCGAGGAACTGCTCGAAGGCGGCGAGCTGCTGGCTGCTGCGGAAGAGGTTGGCGAGGATCTCGTTGTTGATGTTGGTGATCAACGCGGAGAAAATGTTGAAGGCCTCCTGCTTGAATTCGATGAGCGGGTCTTTCTGACCGTAGCTGCGCAGGTTGATGCCTTCCTTCAAAGCGTCGAGGGCGTAAAGATGCTCCTGCCAGAGACGGTCGATGGCGTTGAGCAGGATCATTTTCTCGACCTCCTGCAGGGCCTGCGGGTTGGCGCCGCTGATTTTGAGGTCGTAGGCCTTCAAGATGCGCTCTTTGAGGAAGGCGGCGTTGCCGTCGAAGTCGCGGGTTTCAAACTGGGCATCGGCGGCGCTGAGGCCGATGGGGAAGGCGCCATTGACCCAGTGCAGCAGGCCCTCGTAATTGGCGAGGCTGGGGTCGGCTTTGGGAATGAACTCTTCGAGGCGGTCATCGAGGCCTTTTTCCACGGCCTCGTTGAGCAGGAGGCGCGGGTCGTTGCTGGTGAGCACCTCGTTGCGCCATTCATAGACGACCTCGCGCTGCTGGTTCATCACGTCGTCGTATTCGAGCACGCGCTTGCGCCAGGTGTAGTTGCGCTGCTCGACGCGCTTCTGCGCGGTCTCGACGCTGCGGTTGAGCCAGGGGTGCTGAAGCTCCTCCCCCTCCTTCATGCCGAAGCGCTCCATGACCTTGGTCATGCGCTCGGCGGCGCCGAAGTTGCGCATGAGGTCGTCCTCGAAGCTGAGGAAGAACTTGCTCTCGCCGGGATCGCCCTGGCGGGCGGAGCGCCCGCGAAGCTGACGGTCCACGCGGCGGGACTCGTGGCGCTCGGTGCCGAGCACAAAGAGGCCGCCGAGATCGGCGACGCCCTCGCCGAGTTTGATGTCGGTGCCGCGGCCGGCCATGTTGGTGGAGATGGTGAGCGCGCCTTTTTGACCGGCGCGGGCGACGATCTCGGCCTCCTGACGGTGGTATTTGGCGTTGAGGACGGAGTGCGGGATTTTTTGCAGCTTGAGCATGCGGCTCAAGGTCTCGGAGGATTCGACACTGGCGGTGCCGACGAGGATGGGCTGGCCCTTGGCGTTGAGCTGCTTGATGAGGTCGAGCACGGCGTTGTACTTTTCGCGCCGGGTTTTGTAGATGCTGTCGTTCTGGTCGATGCGGCGGATGGGCCGGTTGGTGGGGATGGTGAGAACGTCGAGGCCGTAGATGTCGTGGAACTCGGCGGCATCGGTCTCGGCGGTGCCGGTCATGCCGCCCAGCTTTTGATAAAGGCGGAAGTAGTTCTGGATGGTGATGGTGGCAAGCGTCTGCGTCTCGGCGTCGATGTGCACGCCTTCCTTGGCTTCGACGGCTTGGTGCAAGCCGTCGCTCCAACGGCGGCCGGGCATTTTGCGGCCAGTCTGCTCATCAACGATGATGACCTTGTTTTCCTCGACGACGTACTCGACGTCTTTTTCGTAAATGCAGTAAGCGCGCAGGAGTTGGGAGATTTGGTGGATGCGCTGGCCTTGGTGATCGAGCTTGGCTTGCAGCTTCTCTTTTTTCTCGAGGCGCTCGGCATCGGAGAGGGAGGTGTCGCCGTCGATCTCGGAATAAAGGGTGGCGAGGTCGGGCAGGACGAAGGCGTCGGGATCGTCGGGGTCGAGGAAAGTGCGGCCCATCTCGGAGAGGTCGGCGTCGTGGCTTTTCTCGTCGATGGAGTAATAGAGCTGCTCCTTGAGCTTGAAGAGCTCGACTTTCTGCGGGTCCTGATAGACGTTGAGCTCGGCTTTTTCACGGGCGCGGCGCAGTTCGGGATCTTCCATGCAGCGCAGCAGGCCGCGGTTCTTCGGCTGGCCGAGGTGGACTTGGTAAAGCTTGCGACCGGCGGTTTCGAGGTCGCCGGCTTCGGCGGCTTCTTTGGCCTCGCTGACGAGCTTGTTGGTGAGGGTGTTCTGGCGGCGGACGAGCTGCTCGACGAGGGGTTTGTAGCGCTCGAACTGGTGAGTGCTGGCGGCGGAGGAGACGGGGCCGGAAATGATGAGCGGGGTGCGCGCCTCGTCGATGAGCACGCTGTCCACCTCATCGACGATGGCGAAGTAATGGCCGCGCTGGACCTGCTGCTCGCGGCTGGAGGCCATGCCGTTGTCGCGCAGGTAATCGAAGCCGAATTCGGAGTTGGTGCCGTAGGTGATGTCGCACTGATACTGGGCGCGGCGGAGGTGGGGCGGCTGGTCGTTTTGAATGCAGCCGACGGTGAGGCCGAGGTACTTGAAGAGGTAACCCATCCACTCGGAGTCACGACGGGCGAGGTAGTCGTTGACGGTGATGACGTGGACGCCGCGGCCAGTGAGGGCGTTGAGGGTGACGGGCAGGGTGCCGACGAGGGTTTTGCCCTCGCCCGTGGCCATCTCGGCGATCATGCCGCGGTGCAGGGCGATGCCGCCGATGAGCTGCACGTCAAAGTGGACCATGTTCCAGGTCAGCGGCATGTCGCAGACGTTGTGGGTCTCGCCCACCATGCGGCGGGCGGCGTTTTTGACGACGGCGTAGCATTCGGGCAGGATTTCCTCAAGCATCTGGCGCTCGATGGCGGCGAACTTGGGTTCGATTTCGTTCCAGGACTCGCGGGCGGCGTCGATGACGGCCTTTTTGTCGTCGAGGGATTTGCCGGCGAGGGCGGCGGATTGGAGGGAGCCGGTGTCGAGCGCGGGGAAATGGGGTTGCAGGCGGGCGAAGGCCTCGGCGAGGTGGGCCAGGCAGGCATCGACCGCGGTTTCATCGGCGATGCGCAGGGCGACGCCGCCGAGGAATTCGGGGGTGTGGAAGGCGCGGAACTGCTCCTGCCATTTTTGGACGCGGGCGCGCAGGGCGTCCCCGGACTCTTGCTGGAGCTGCTCTTCGATGCGGTTGATCTCGGCAACGACGGGCAGCAGGCGCTTGACGGTGCGCTGGTTTTTGGTGCCGATGATTTTTTTGATGATCCAGTTGAGCATGAGGCGAAGAGGGGACGGGAGGGCCGGATTTGCGGGCTGGGGATGCGGGGCAAACCGGCGGAATGGCCAATCTCGCTTAACAAGGAGGGGGCCGCAAGCGCGAAGGGCGGGGGGAATTTCCCTGCCACCGCGGTCCTGGAGGCACTTTTGGAGTGTCCAACGAGCGCCGTGCTCACGGTGCCCGCCAAATTTTCACGTCATCGATCCAGGCGTTGCGCGGGACGGCGAGGCGCAGCATGCGCTTGGTGGGGTGGGCGAGGCCGGGAGAGCGGAAGCTGCCGACGGGCTGGCCGTCGATGCTGACGGAGAGCTCGTCGCCACGGACCTGAACCAGCAAGTCGTGCCAGACTGCGGTTTGGGTTTCATGCGGCACGGTTTTCTCCTTGCCCTTGACCGCCGCTTGTTGCTCAGCGTCCAGCGGCTGCTTGGCCTGACGGGCTGTGCGGATATCAAGGCGCATGTTCCCGGTTTTGAGGTCCTGGAAGACCACTTTCGAGGGATGGACGCGCGCGGCGAACAGATGGCCGGCGTGGACCTCCTTGAACTCAAGATCGGCGAAGTTGAGACCAAGACTGTCCTGAGCGTCGTCGAGCTTGAAGCGCAAACCCACGGCGCCGTTGGTGAATTCGGCGGGCTGAGTCACTGAGACGGCGTGGTCGGCCTCGGCATGGATGTATATGTACATCGCGCCATCGCGCAGATCGACCTGCTTGTTGCCCTTCGCCCGGCCTTTGCTGTTGGTGCCCCAGCCGTTGCCCGGCTCGTCAATGAGTTCCTGCGATTCACTGCGCTCGAAGTCGTCCTGGAAGATGATCTGTCCGAGGTCATCGGCGGAAGTGCGCGAGACCAAAGTGAGGGCGGCGAGGAGGGGGGCGAGGCGGATCATGCGGAATGTGTAATGGAACCACAAGCGTATGCCAAGCCGCTTCTTGTTGTTGCAGAACCCCTGTCGCTCTCGTTTTGGCGCATGAGCTTACGAGTCATGGTGTGGACGCATTCGCCGGAATGCGAGGGTTTTACAAAGGATCTACTGATTCCTGCTACTGAATGTCGATCACTTCCCCACCTCAGCGCTGACCCACCCCGCATACCGCGCCGCCACCGCCTCCGGCTTGAGCGCCACGATCTCCGGCGTGTCGTAGGGATGGCGCGCCGCCAGTTCCCTCTCCAATGCGGGCAGCGCGCCCGCCGTGGTTTTGAAAATGGCCAGCACCTCGGTGCTCGTTTCGATCTGCCCCTGCCAGCGGTAGATTGACTCCACCTGCGGACACAAGTTGACACAGGCCGCCAGTTGCAAGCGCACCAGTTCGGTGCCAATTTGTCGCGCTTCCGTTTGCCCCGGAAACGTGCATAGCACCAGCATGATCTCGTTCGCGTCCATGGTCCCCAGTTTATGAGAACCGCCTTTGTTGACAAGCTGATCCGTCGCATGGACCGGCTCGAGCCCGGGGAGCTGCAGCATGTCATGCTCGACCTGCTGCGGGAGAAAGGCTTTCTCGAAAAAGTGTTCCAGGCGCTGCAGGAGGGCGTCATCCTGCTCGACACCGCTGGCCAGGTCACCTATGTCAACCGCGCCGCCTGCCAGTTCTTCGGACTCGAAGCCGAGCAAGTCGTCGGCCAGCAGCTCGCCCAGGGCGTGCGCGGACTGGACTGGGGGGAGCTTCTGCAGCCCGGCACCGTCGTCAGTCGCGACCTTGAAGTCTTCTACCCCGAGAACCGTTACCTCAACTTCACCATCACCTCCATCGACGACGAGGCCCCGCTCGGCTTCGTCATGCTCATCCGCGACATCACCCAGAACCGCAAGCTCACCGAGGAAAAGATCGAGAGCGAGCGTGTCAGCGCCCTCACCATGCTTGCCGCCGGCGTGGCCCACGAGCTTGGGAACCCGCTGAACTCCATCACCATCCACCTCCAGCTCCTCGAGCGCCGCATCCGCAAAATGGGCGCCGCCGGTGAAAAACTGCGCGAGCACCTCGACATCGCCCTCGGCGAGATCAAGCGGCTCGACTTCATCATCACCCAGTTCCTCGCCGCCATTCGTCCCACCAAACCGCAGTTCACCCCGCTCGACCTCACCGAGCTGCTGCGCGAGTGCCTGCGCTTTTTGGCGCCGGAACTGGACCGGCATCATGTCCGCGTGCGCACCGAGTTGCGCGCCGACCTGCCTTCCATGCCGCTGGATGCCAACCAGATGAAGCAGGCCTTCTACAATCTCATCCGCAACGCCTGCCAGGCCATGCCGGAGGGCGGCACCCTCACCGTTGAGTCTGCCTTCAACGACCACGAAGTGCGCATCGCCTTCACCGACACCGGCCGCGGCATCTCCGCGGAAAACATGAACAACCTCTTCCAGCCCTTCTTCACCACCCGCGGCGCCGGCACCGGCCTCGGCCTCATGATCGTGCGCCGCATCATCCGCGAGCACGGCGGTGAGATCGACATCGAAAGCCGCGTCGGCCACGGCACCCGCGTCACCGTCTTCCTGCCCCTCGTCGAAAAGAAAATCCGCCTGCTGGAGGCGGGTTGATGCTCTATTTTTTAATAGCCACAGCAACAAAACCTCATCATCCCATGGTCATCGAACATTTTCCTGAAATTCAAAAATTAACCTCCTCCGAGAAGCTCATCTTCCTCAGCGAACTCTGGGATGAACTCGCCGCGCATCCGAGCGAAGTTCCGGTTGATCCCGGAGTCATTGCGGAGTTGGACCGCCGCATGGAGGAATTCCGCAACCATCCCGACCGCTTCACTACCTGGGAAGCCGTCCGGGAAAAAATCCTCGGCGCGCACGGATGATGGACTTGGTTCTGCTTCTCGGCGCCGATACCCAACCCTGAACCCACCCGCCATGACTCCCTACCACGACCCCACCGGCGACCAAATCGAGCACGCCTACTTCTGCTACCTCGCCGACAAGTTTGAGGCGGACCCGGCGCTGCTGGACATCGCTCTGGGCACCATTGATCGCTGGGTAACGCAAGGCCACTGGGCCGCGGCCAAGCTGGAAGACTGGCGGGCGCTTATCCTGAAGGCCCAAACCAGTCAGCAAGGACTCAATGAACTCACCCGCCTGCTTCGCGCGGACGATGAGGACGGTCGTCACTTCAAAGGTTATGACCCTTTCCCTGCGATTTTGAGTGAAGAGGAAAAAGCGCCGTTTCTATGGATCACGCGTCATTAAGCTTCATCCTGGAAAAAGCCAGAGGCACCGCTCCAGATGCGGTCCTCATCGTCTTTGACAAAACGCACTGCTTCCTGGACGACATCGTCGAAGTCGCCTGGGCGCAAGGTTACGACAAACGCGATATCAAAGACACCTGGAGAACCGCCAACCCATGATCCCCGACCTCCCCAGCGTCCTCGTTGTTGACGATGAAAAGCACACCCGCGACGGCCTCCGGCTCACGCTTGAGGACGACTTCGACGTCTATGTCGCCTCCAACGCCGCCGAGGCGCTCGAGCATCTGCGGCATGACGACATCGCTGTCATGCTCACCGACTTGCGCCTCGGCGCGGACGACGGCATGAAGCTGCTGGACGAGGCATTGAAGCTGCCCAAGCCGCCTGTCTGCATCATGATGACCGCCTACGGCAGCGTCGATACCGCGGTCGAGGCCATGCGGCGCGGCGCCTGGCACTTTGTCACCAAACCGCTCAACCTTGACGAGGTCGAGCTGCTCATCAAACGCGCCCTGCGCGGCCGCACCCTCGAGCAGGAAAACCAGCAGCTCCGCCAGCAGGTCGAGCGCAAGTTCTCCCTCCAGGGCATCCTCGGCCAGTCGGACGCCATGAAGCAGGTCATCGAGACCATCCAGCAGGTCGCCCCCACCCGCGCCACCGTGCTCATCGAGGGCGAGAGCGGCACCGGCAAAGAACTCGTCGCCCGCGCCCTGCATCACCTCAGCGGACGGCCCGCCGCCAAACTCGTCGCCGTCCACTGCGCCGCGCTTTCCCCGCAGATTTTGGAGAGCGAACTTTTCGGCCATGAAAAAGGCGCCTTCACCGGCGCCAGCGAGCGCCGCATCGGCCGCTTCGAGCAGGCCGACGGCGGCACCCTCTTCCTCGACGAGATCGGCGAGATCGACGCCAGCACCCAGATCAAACTCCTGCGCGCCCTTGGGGAGCAGACCATCGAGCGCGTCGGCTCCTCGAAGCCAATCAAGGTCGATGTGCGCGTCGTCGCCGCCACCAACCGCGACCTCGCCCAGATGGTCGAGGAAGGCAGCTTCCGCGAGGACCTCTACTGGCGCCTGCGCGTCGTCACCCTGTTCATGCCCCCCCTGCGCGAGCGCAAGAGCGACCTGCTCGTCCTCAGCGAGCACTTCCTCAAAGAGCTCGCCGAAGCCAACGGCAAAGCCGTCAAACCCTTCGCCGACGACGTGCTGCCCGCGCTCATGAACTACGACTGGCCCGGCAACGTGCGCGAGCTGCGCACCGTCATCGAGCACGGCATCGTCATGAGCAACACCGGCAAAATTCAGCTCCGTCATCTGCCCGGTTACCTCTCTCACGTTCCCGGCGGCCACGGCCTGCGCGCCCCCACCGGCAGCGGCCGCGGCAAAGCCAGCGCGCCGGGAGAAAAAGCGCGACCCGCCCCCGCCACGCTCCCCGTCCCGCAGACCGACCTCGACCTCCACCACATGGAGGCGCAGATGATTCGCGAAGCCCTCTCCCGCAGCGGCGGCAACCGCACCCTCGCCGCCGACCGCCTCGGCATCTCCCGCCGCACCCTCCAGCGCAAGCTCAAGGAAATGGGCCTCGTCAGGAGGAAAAGGAAGGCGCAAGAGGAGTGAGAGGCGCGCGCCCCCCCCTCCTTGCATCATCATTCCGCTTCTGCCATTATCCCGTCAAGAAGCCATGCACCAGCTCATCTACGTCGAGACCAGCATCCTGAGCTTTTACTTCGAGACGCGCCTCGCCGTCCCTGAGAATCAAGCGCGGCGAAACTGGACTCGCCGATGGTGGGAGAAGGCACAGGGGGAGGACATCCTCGTCACTTCGCTTGCTGTTATCGAGGAGTTGTCTGCTGCACCGGACCCAAAGCGCAGCGATGCTTTAGCACTGATCGGAAGACTGGCTTTGTTGCAAGACGACCCGGAAGTGGATGATCTTGTGGAAGCCTACATTTCCCACAAAGTCATGCCTTCGGACGCCGCAGGCGACGCCCGTCATCTGGCACTGGCAACCTGGCACAAGTGCGATATCCTTGTCTCATGGAACTGCCGCCACATTGCCAATGCCAACAAGGCCGATCACATCCACCGGATCAACGGGATGCTCGGCTATGAAACACCTCAGCTTGTCACGCCGCTTGCACTTTTGAACGAACCACCATGAATCCGCCAAACCCACCTCCGATGACAGACGACGGCCTCGACTGGTTGCGCGAAATCCGGCGCAACATTGCCGCCAAGTTCGACAACGACCCGCATCGCCTCGGCGATCATTTGCGTGAAATGGAGAAGCTCCCTGAGTATGCCCATCGCATCGTCCGCGTCCGCAAAGTCCTTGAGCCGGTGAAACCATGACCTGCGTCCTCGGCTTCACCCTCCACGCCAGCCCCGGCACCGGCCAAGTCATCACCGACGCCGGCATCCCCGTGCACATCCTCCCCCAACTCGCCAGCGGCCAGCGCCCCAACGTCAGCGACCTGATGAAAAACAAGGGCATGGCTCTCGTCATCAACACCCCCCAGCGGCAAAAACACCCGCGAGGATGAGGTCAAAATCCGCACCACCACGATGCAAAACCGCATCCCCAGCATGACCACGCTGCGCGGTGACGATGCCGCCTGGAAGGCGATCAAGTCACTGCAAGGCAGCGAGGTGCAGGTGAGAGCGTTGCAGGAGTATCATCGGTAGGTGCTTTTAGTGCGCTTCGAGGAAGCGAATGCATATCCAACAGAAACTAAGATCCTACTTCGACGGTGAACGATGGAGCGAAGCAAAATGAAGAGAAGCAAGAGCTTTTCAGCCGGTTAAGGGCGTTGTTGCCCGCGAGTCATTTCGATCGAAGTCATCCGGATTTCAATCCTTGGCTCGATGAGGACAAGTTGGCGGTAGAAGAGATCCAGAAGTTGCTGGAAGACAGGCGGGAGGTCTTGTTTCAACCCCAATTTGATCAGTTCAAGCTATTGATCCAGCAGCGACGATGGGCTGAGTTCGATGAGGGTCTAGCGATAGCTGAACCTCCGGAGGCATTACGCCGCAGGTTGATTGAACTCAAGAATCTAGGTCTTGAGGATGAACGCAGGGAGCGCGAACAGGCCTGCTTTGACAGGCTCCAACGGCTAATTGAACAGCGGCTGTGGACTGAGTTCGATGAAGGTTTTACGACAGAGAAACTCCCGGAGGCATTACGCAGCAAGTTGGTTGAACTCAAGAATCTAGGTCTTGAGGATGAACGCAGGGAGCGCGAACAGGCCTGCTTTGAGAGGCTCCAACGGCTAATTGAACAGCGGCTGTGGGCTGAGTTCGATGAGGGTCTAGCGATAGCTGAACCTCCGGAGGCATTACGCAGCAGGTTGGTTGAACTCAAGAATCTAGGTCTTCAGGATGAGCGCAGGGAGCGTGAGCAGGCCCGCTTTGACGGTTTCAAACGGCTAATTGAGCAGCGGCGATGGACTGAATTCGATGAAAGCCTCGCGGCAGCGGAACTGACGGAGGAATCGCGCCAGAGACTGCTGGAACTAAAGACTCAGGAAGTTACGATTGAGAGAAAAGAACTTCTGATTGCCTGTTTGAAGCGATTGCTTAAGGAACGGAAATGGGCCGAGTTCGATGCCATTTTGCAGCAGGAACGAACGCTGTTGAAAACAGATTGGGATGGACTGCTGGACGACAAGGCAAGGGCTTTGCTGCCATGCATTCCTGAAAGCATCCGCCCAGATTCTGACCAAGCCAGGATACTGGCAAGTCCTGCCAAGAATATCCGGGTCACGGCTCGTGCTGGTTCAGGCAAGACCCGGTTACTGACGGCACTCGCCTATTTCCTGATCGCCGAATACCAATTTCAACCGCACGAGATCCTCCTGCTGGCCTTCAACCGTGATGCCGCTGGTCAACTCGAAGATCGCCTCACCAAGTTGCTCCAGATTCGGGCCTTCCCCGGAGCACGCACCTTCCACTCCCTCGCCTATGGCATCGCTCAGCCTGAGCAGGAGGTGATCTACGACGAGGGAGAAGAGGTCTGGCAACGGAAGCTGACACTACTCGTGCAGAACATCCTGCGCGGTCTGCTCGACGCAGACCTCCTTGATGATGTTTATGAGTTGTTCCGCCGAGAGACCGCAGAAGCTCGGGCCACCGGAGCTTTTCTGGCTGGCGAAGCTGCCTATGACTTCCGCCGCGCTCTCACGCACTTCACCCTGGCTGGGCAAGCGGTCAAATCCCGTGGTGAGAAATACATCGGTGACTTTCTCTTCGAGCACGGGCTCACTCACTACTATGAGAATGCGACGCGATGGAAGGGAGGTGTTTATCGGCCCGACTTTAAGATCATGACCGGTGAAAAGTCATTTGTGATCTGGGAGCATTGGGCAGTGAACCCCGATGCCGAGCACGTCTCGGACTCAAGGGATTGGCCCGAGGCGAAGCTACGCGAGTATCAGACGGCGGCACGTCGCAAGCGAGAGTTTTGGCAAGTGAAGGAGGTGCCGCTCATAGAAAGCTGCGCTGACGCCTGCGGTGATCGTGAGGACTTCGAGGCCGAGATTTTTGTGAAGTTGAGCCTCTACTTTCCGAACCTCCAACGTCTACCGAAGGCACAGTTAGTGGAAAAGCTCATTGAGGTTCATCTTAGCAAGCTTGCCGTGTGGCTGGGGCAGGCGATCCAGCGCGCGCAGAAGCGCGGATGGGATGCCACCGGACTGTCGCACGAACTTGCCAGATACTCTGCCGCTACAGAGCGGGAGAGCCTGTTCCTCGCGCTTCTCGAAAAAGTTTCCGCCGCTTATGAACCGCGCTTGGAGGCGGAGGGGAATACAGATTTCGACCGGCTTTTCAATCGAGCGATCACGCTGTTGCGCTCGAACCCGCCACAAGCCTTCATGGGCGGTAAACAGACAACCATCGATCTCCGGCGGCTACGCTATTGCCTGGTGGACGAAGCGCAGGACTTGAGCCCGCAGTTCATCGAAGCAGTGTCTTGCCTGCGCAGCTTGAACCCCAACGTCAAACTCATGTTCGTCGGCGACGATTGGCAGGCGATTAATCGTTTCGCTGGCTCTGATGTGGAATTGTTCACCGACGAAATCACGACGAACTTTGGTAAATGCGCTACGCCGACCCTCGCCACCAATTACCGAAGTGTGCGAAAGGTTGTGCTGGCGGGAAACATGCTCATGAAGGGCCAAGGTGCCACAGCCGTGCCGCACAAGGAGGTGACTGGAAACATCCAGCTTGCATACCTAGACAAAGTTTGGGTCGAGAGGCGCGAGTCCGAGCCGGGCTGGGCCGCAGACGAGCCGTTTCGTAAGTGCAGCATCGGATTGGATGCTTTCCTCAAAGCGCTCTATCAGCTTGCGATTCCCGATCTGGTGGATGGGAAGACCGTTGGCGTGCTGTTCCGCACTAACCAGCGTGATGGCAAGAAACTCCCGGACTTGAAGAAGAGCTTTATTCGTCTCATTCGCCGTCTGGGGTGGCCGAGAGAGCAGGTGGCAGTCTGGCAGAAGGAGAAAATACTACGCTTCTCCACAGCTCACCGATTCAAAGGAGCGGAACGCCATACCGTTTTCGTCGTTGATCCGTATGCAGGCAATTTTCCGCTGCTGAACGCAGACAGTATCGAGCTTTTCCGTTTTTTCGGCGACAATCTTGAGCAGGCGGAGGCCGACGAGCGGCGGCTGTTTTATGTCGCAATCACGCGCGCAGAAGACCGCTTGGTGTTTCTCACAGAAACTCGCCGCGACAAAGAGGATAGTCCCTACTTGAGTTCCTTCCGCGATCTGATCGAGGTAATTCAAGTCCCGAATGAAGTGAATCTGCCACCAACAAGTGATGCGATTGTTAATCGCAGCCCCAGTGATGATGTCGATGGCGACTTATTGTCTGACTCTGAAGCCGGCGACGAAATAAACGTGGATAGCTAGTTCGCCCGCAGGCTGAGACTGGAATGCAACTTGAAAACCTCAACGAACCCCAACTTCGTCACCTTCCGCCCGGCCGAATCGCTGCCGCGTGAAATCCTCGACGACTGGCTTCGCACCCGTGAGGCCTTCCTCGCCGCGAATCCGCCACCGTGGGACGACCTCCCCGAAGCCTGCAACCACGGCCAATTCCCCGACAAGCTCAACGAACACCTCGACGCCGCACACGGCTCCTGCGCCTTGCGTGATCCACGCCTCGCCCAAATCGTCGCCGACCGCCGCCATCACTTCGACGGCCAGGCTACGACCTCTGGAGCGACGGCATCTTGCCCAATCACGTCCATGCGCTCTTCACCCTCCGCGACGGCGAATCCCTCCCCAACACGCTCCAAGGCCGGAAAGACGTATCGAGCCGACTCATTCACAAAGCTGGCCTCAGCGCGCTGAATCCCTTCTGGCAGCCTGACTACTTCGACCGCCTCATCCGCAGTCCGGAGCACTTCAGCACGGTGAGGGCTTGCATTCGGGCGAATCCGGGGAAAGCGGGATTGAAGGCCGGTTTCATTCATTGGGAACGGGGCTGATGGGGAGGAGTGGAGCGCGGGCACTGTTGCCCGCTTTTTTTATCGACGCGGCTTCGCTGCCAATAGTTTGAAGCGGAGAGGAGTCTCCGCGCTCCTCTGGGCGAAGCCAGGATACGGAGAGGATGGTTCGGTGTAAATCCCTCAGAGAAAGGGATGTTGTTTTTGTGGTTCGCGGGCTTGGGTCGGTCAAAGGAGGATCCCTTTTCTTGAGGGATATTGTTTTAATGGCCAAGAGGCAGCGCGGAGTCGCTGACTTTTAATCCCTTTTTTCGAGGGATGTGTGGCCGTTCGTTCGGAGCTGTCTCGGGAGGGGGTTGGAGACATCCCTTTTTCTGAGGGATGTTATTTCTCCGACTCGGTCGCGGCGCGGGGTGATCTGGATGGGGAAGTCGGACGTTCGCCTTTTATCCCTTTTCTTGAGGGATAGGTATTCGAATGCGTCGTTGACATCCCTTCCTTTGAGGGATATTCCTTTTGAGCTCGGCCCGCCTCGTCCGATGCGGGCGGCGCGGCGCTGGAAGGCTCAGGCTTCTGCCTCGTTGGCTCGCTCGCCGCGCGCGCCAGCTTTCGGCGGGCGGCGGGGCTGATTCCGTTGAAGATCGCCATGAAACATCAGCTCTACTTTCCGGCTCGCCATGGGGAACAACTGGCCTGGCTGCGGCACTTCCGCCATCAACTCCCGCTCCTGGCGCCCCAACTGAAGCAGCCGCTGCCGCCGGACCAAGTGGCGCAGGTTTTGCGGGATCTCGATGCGCTGATCTACTGCATGGGCGAGCTGGCGCCCTGGGTGCGCAGGCTGAGCAAGGCGACCACGGCCTTGCAGCGGGCACTCCTCACCGGCAGTGCCAAGGGCGGCACGTTGAGCCTGCCGATGCTGACCGCACCACCGGCCCCACCGGAGCCGCCGCGGGAGGGGGCGCTGAAGCGGGTGTTCAATTTGGTGCGGACCATCAAGTGCAAGCCCGGCTACACGGAGGCGCTGGGCAAGGCGCTGGGCATCGTGGGTAATCATTACGTGCAGGAGTCGGCGTCGCCGGTCTTCACGCTGAAGGTGCTGCGCGCGGAGCGGGGCGAGGTGGTGCGGGGCAAATTCAAGCGCTTCGGCCACAAGGCGGTTTATGTGGAGACGCGCCGGGGGGACGGGCCGTGGGAGCGGCTCGGCCTGGGTGTTTACTCCACGGCGCACTTTGTGGACGACCGACCGCTGCTGACACCCGGCGTGCCGGAGGTGCGGGAGTACCGGCTGCGCTTTTGGGATGATGACAGCCCCAACGGTGAGTGGTCGCCGGTGGCGTCGGCGACGGTGTCGCCCTGAGGACGGCTGTCAGGAAAGGGGGGCAAAAGGCAACCAAACAGCATCCTCGTCCGACGCGACAGCTTCCACTCACCCCGCCTTCGACAAGCTGCCCCGCAGGATGCGCCAGCCGATCCAGAAGGGGAAGAGCGGCAGCAGGGCAAATAAGTAGGCGCCGCCGAAGCCGCGCTTCAGCACGATGGCGGCGGGGTCTGCGGGATCATACCAGCAGGGCACCTGCGCGCCGATGGTCCATTCCTGGAACTCTTTCTCAAGCTGTGCCTTGCCGCCGCCGACGCGCAGGGACGAACCGGTGTCGTAGCCTGTGGAGAGCCTCTCCCGGCCATCGACAAGATAGCGCACGGCGAACTCGGGCTTGGCGACATCCGAGTGCCGTGTCTGCGAGGTGGCGCCGCCGCTGAGGCGATGACTGCTGCTGACGGTCTGGATGGTCACTCGCCGGCCGATGATGGTGCCGGTGGTTTCTTTCCAGTGGCGGAGCACTTGATAGTCGTGCCAGGCCATGGCGGCAAAGATCAGCCAGAAGCCGAGGGCGATCATGATGCCCGTGGCTCCGGCGCGCGGGCCGAAGAGGCGGCCGGCGGCGGTTCCCTGGCGCTGGAGCAAACTGGCGAGCAGCAGGACGATGCACGTCACGCCCAGCCAAGCGAGGGTCAGCACGCCGGCGGTGGTGATGCGATAGCCGCCGATGAGCAGGCCGTCGGTGCGGGGGCGGGTGTCGATCTCGATTTTGCCATGAAACCAGTGCTCGACCATGGTGTGGAAGTGGATGAGGCGCACGGTTAGGGAGAGCAGCTTGCCGGCGGAGTCGCGCGGAGCGAGCACGGCCACATGCACGAGGCGCTCGCCCTGTGCCGGGAGGGAGGTCATGGCTTTCACGGTGCGCGCGTCATGATCCACCTGGGTGTCGTCCAGGCCGGTGACTTCGATCAGATACCCCATGGGCGGCCATTGAATCGCGACTTCGGTGGAATCCGCCGGTTCATCGCCCTGATTGTGCAGGCGCACCCGGAAGCGGGCGACGTCGCCTTCGATGACGGTGCTGCTGTCGGTGGTGATTTCCGAGGCGGTGAAGTCGGGCTTGGCTTCGGCTTTTGGCAGCGCGATGAGCAGCCCGATCGCGGTCAGGGTGGAGGTGACGATCGGTCGAAGGGCGGATGAGGTCATGGCGGGCGGGAGTTGCCCGGCAGGATAGGCGCGCTGGTTTGAGCGCGCCATCCTCCTAAAGTAGGAGGCGTCTTTGCCGTTGGGTCCGGGTTTCTCATTGAAAAGACGGCGCGGGGCCGTCATAAGCTGGGCGCGTCAGTGAAATTCTTTGGAGCCTCATTCAAGCTGAACCATGAGCACTCAATTCCCCAAGCCCGTCACCGCCATCTTCCTGGCCATGCTCGCCTCCTGCACATCGACCCCGCAGGGCACCGATCTAACAGTGAGCCAGGGGCCGACAGGCGCGGGAGCGATGCCGCAGCCGTCCTTTCACACGAAGGGGTCGCCGACCGGCAAGCCGACAGGGCCGCTCAAGCCGGGCGAGTATTGGTGGAATCCGAAGATCTCGCCAGCGGGGCCGGTGGTGGTGCTGGTGAGCCTGCCACTGCAAACGGCCAGCGTGTATCGCAACGGCATCCTGATCGGCCGCACCTCGGTCAGCACGGGCACGAAGGGCCATGAGACGCCGCCTGGAGTCTTCACGATCCTGGAGAAGAAGCAGACGCACCACTCGAAGACCTATGACAATGCGCCGATGCCGAACATGCAGCGGCTGACGTGGAGCGGCATCGCGATGCACTCGGGTAATCTGCCTGGCTATGCCGCCAGCCATGGCTGCATCCGCATGCCCTATGATTTCTCCACTCTGCTCTATGGCATCACGACCAAGGGGGCGACGGTGGTCATTGGCGGCGGTGGCAATGCCCAGCCGCACTTTGCCTCCAATCCGGGTCTGATGCTGGCGCCGAAAGATTTCAGTCCGTCGATGCTGAAGCCGCTGGCCGGCGGGGAATACGACTGGCGTCCCGGACGCAGTTCCAGCGGTCCGGTCACTATTTTGGTCAGCTCGGCGGACAGCGCCATGTATGTGTATCGCAATGGCCAGCCGATTGGCCGTGCCTCGGTGACGGTGCGGGGCAGGCTGGGAGACCATGTTTTCACCATGCTCGACGGCGAGGGCAAAGGCGAGAGTCCCTATGCGCCGGGCCGCGCGGCGCGGCGCTGGATGAGTGTGAGCGGGCGCGGCGGCTCCCCGCATGACCTTGCGCCCAAGGTGAGCTTCTCCCCCGAGTTCGCCCAGAAGCTCTACGATGTGCTCTCCCCCGGGGCGACGATCGTGGTCACCGACAGGCCCGCGGCCCGGAGGATGAGCGACATCAACATTCTGGCCAACTGAGGCGCCGAGGCGCGGATTTCGATCCCGCGCTCATCGCTGGTTCGCTGGCGACTGGCGAGGTGGCGACGCTGATGCCGATTTGATCGTGCGTCTGCTCGATGCGCCCAAAAAGCAGCGCTACGAGTGCTTTTCGCGATTGTTGGCGAGGATGGCCGGGGTGGGGCAAGACGCCGTCGGCGCTGCCCCGCGGGATGGCGGCAAACAGCGGAGACGCGGGGGTGGCGCGTGTTTTCTCCCCCCGCCGCTCATTGGAAAATCTTGCAGTGGAGCAACGGCGCCGCTAGAAAGAGCGGCTATGAGGAAAAAACCTGCGGATGTGCGCCAGCTTGCGGCTCAGACGGTGCTGCATGTGCGCAGTGGGAGGGGGACCTCGCGCAAGGCGCTGGCGGACCTGCTGGACCTGTCGCCATCCACGTCGGGATTGTATGTGGATCAGATGATCACGTCGGGGTTCCTGCGTGAGTCGGGCCTGGAGCGGGGGGGGATGGGACGGCCGAAACGCCGCCTGGAGACAATTCCTGAGGCGGGTTGGTTTGCGGGGGTGGAGTTCAACGCGGAGCGCGTGCAGGCGGTGCGCCTGGACTTCGCCGGCGGACTGTCAGGGGCGGTGGTGCGGCGCTTGCGGCCGGGCATGCTGACGCAGGAGGTGGTGGCGGAAATCCATGAGGCGGTGGCGGCGCTGGCGGTGCTGAAGGCGGGTGCGCTGCTGGGGGTGGGCGCGGGGGTGCCGGGGGTGGTGGACTCGGCAGCGGGCGTGGCACGGCAGTACGATTTCATCCCGGACTGGCGGGAGGTGTCGCTGGCGGCGTCCCTTTACCAACGATTTCAATCCCCGGTGGTGCTGGAGAACAACCTGCGCTGCATCGCGCTGGCGGAGCGCTGGTTCGGCGGCGGGCGTGATCTGCGCGACTATGTGATCCTGGGACCACGCAGCGGGTTCGGGGTGGCGATCATGCAGGACGGGCAGTTGCTGAGCGGGGCCACGCACGCGGCGGGGGAGGTGGGAAACTGGCCCTGGCCGCTGCCGCACGGGAACGGCCAGATGCACGACGCGCTGTCCTCCCCGGCGGTGTGGCGGCGGCTGTCGCAGGCACCGGCGAGCCAGCCCGAGCCGGCGGACTTGCGCGCGGCGCTGGCGCCCTTCGCCGGCGGTGAGGGGGAGGCGCTGGCGGCGGTGCGGGATGATTTCGCGCGCGTGATCGGCTGCCTGCATTTGTTGCTGGACAGCGAGGCCTACTTCATGCACGGGCCGCTCTGCGAGTTGGGCCAGCCTTTCTGGAGCGCAGTGTCGGCGCGGGTGGCGGAGTTGATGCCGCGCTTGCTGGCGGCGCGGCCGCCGCGCATCGCCTGCTCGGACCTGCGCGATGACGCGGGGGCGCTGGGCGCGGCCAGTCTGGCGATGGAGCACTGGCTGCCACCGGCGTGAGCGGATGCGATGAAAGACACGGCCTTTCCGCGCGATACCCCTGGCATGGGAAAACACATCACGTCATCCGAGCCTGAGCCCACTCACGGTCTGCATGCAGCCTACGCGGCCGATCCTGAAAACGCTGATGAGCGTGTCTGGGGCCGCCGGGCGGATCCGGTGACGCGGCGCGGGTTTCTCGGCCAGAGCGGTCTGGCGGCGCTGGCGGCGGCGCTGGGCGCGCCGGTGGTGTTTCATGACAAGATGCCGGCGGGCTTGCTCCCGGCGGCGCTGGCGCAAAGCACGGAACCTTTTTCAATTCCCGGCAAGGATGGTCTGGTCTATCTGAATGACCGTCCCGTGAATGCGGAGACGCCGGCGCATCTGCTCGATGACGAGGTGACTCCAGCGAAGCATTTTTTCATCCGCAACAACGGCCACCCGCCGGCGGAGGCCGACACGGATCCGGCACAGTGGACTCTGCGCGTGGAGGGCGAGTCCTGTTTGCAGCCGCGCTCCTTCACTCTGGAGGAGTTGAAGCGCGACTTCACCCATCACTCCTACCGCCTCGTCATCGAATGCGGCGGCAACGGCCGCGCCGAGTTCAACCCGCCCGCCACCGGCAATCAATGGACTGTGGGCGCGATCGGTTGCGCGGAATGGACCGGCGTGCGTCTGCGCGACGTGCTGGAGGCCTGCGGCATCGCGGACGGCGCGGTCTATGTGGGCTACTACGGCGCGGACGTGCATTTGTCAGGTGATCCGGCCAAGTCGCCCATCTCGCGGGGCGTGCCGATGCGCAAGGCGCTGGAGGACGAGACGCTGCTGGCCTTTGCGATGAACGGGGAGGACATTCCCTGGATCAACGGGCGGCCATTGCGCCTGGTGGCGGGCGGCTGGGCGGCGTCGGTCTCGGGCAAATGGCTGAACCGCCTGGTGGTGCGCGACCGCGTGCATGACGGGGAGAAAATGATCGGCTCTTACAAGGTGCCGAAGTTTCCGGTGCAGCCGGGCACGCAGGTGCCGGAGGAGGACATGCGCATCATCGAGTCGATGCCGGTGAAGTCGCTCATCACCCGACCGCAATCCGGTCTCACACATCCGGCGGCGGAGGTGCTGGAAGTGCGCGGCCATGCCTGGGCTGGTGATCTGACCGTGGCGGAGGTTTGGGTTTCGATCGACTTTGGCGCCACCTGGAAAAAGGCGGCATTGAAGAAACCGGCGAACCGCCTGGCCTGGCAGCGCTGGAACACGGAGCTGACCTTTCCGCAACCGGGCTACTACGAGATCTGGGCGCGGGCGGTGGATGAAAAGGGCGTCAGCCAGCCGATGGTGGTGCCGGGTTGGAACTCGCACGGTTACTTGAACAACGCCTGCCACCGGGTGGCGGTGCAGGTGGGATGAGATCATGACGACGACGCGCCAGTTTTTCTCCGGCCTGGGCTGCCTCGTCGCGTTGTCGTGGTTGTTCGCGGCGGACAAGGCGGAGCCGGAGCTGGACCCGCTGACCGGTTTGAAAATCGCACCCGGCTGGGAGTTGGTGCGCAACCATTGCGTGACCTGCCACAGCGCCAAGCAGTTCCTCCAGCAGCGCGGCACACGCGAGACTTGGCGCTCGGTGATCGTGTGGATGCAGCAGCGCGCGGGCCTGTGGCCGCTGGACGCGGAGACGGAGACGACCATCCTCGATTACCTGGAGGCCAATCACGGACCCGGCGCGGAGTTTCGTCGCGCGCCGATCCCCGCCCACCTGATGCCGCCAAACCCTTATGCCAGCGCGGCGCGGCAGGAGTTCGAGAGCTTGCAGGAGAAACCGAAGCCGCAGTGAGGGCGGGGCCGTAGAGGAAGCTGTCAGACTTCCCCTGGGTGGCAGATCGCACGGGCGCTCAGGGGCAAACGCACGTTTGCCGCCACGGCAGAGCGCCCGGCTTGCAGGTACTCTCTGCTTAGTCGTCCTTGCCGGAGGCGGCGGCGAGCTGGGCGATCACACTCAAGTCTTCGAGCGTGGTGGTGTCTCCGCAGACTTGCCCGCCAGAGCAGATTTCCTTCAACAGGCGGCGCATGATCTTGCCGCTGCGCGTCTTCGGCAGGGCGGCAGTGAAGCGGATGTCATCCGGTTTGGCGATGGCGCCGATCATTTTGCCGACGTGATCGCGCAGTTCCTTGGCGAGCGCGTCGGAGTTTTTGCGGCCTTCCTTGAGGGTGACGAAGGCGACGACGCCCTGGCCTTTGATCTCGTCCGGGCGGCCCACGACGGCGGCTTCGGCGACGGCGTCATGGGAGACGAGCGCGCTCTCGACTTCGGCGGTGCCGAGACGGTGGCCGGAGACATTCAGCACGTCATCGAGACGGCCGACGATCCAGAAGTTGCCCTCCTTGTCGCGGTGCGCGCCGTCGCCGGCGAGGTAAGTGTCCTTGTAGGCGCTCCAGTAAGTGTCCTTGTAGCGTTTTTTGTCGCCGTAAATGGTGCGCAGCATGGAGGGCCAGGGCTTGCGGATGACCAGCTTGCCGCCGGCGGTGCCTTTCACTTCCTTGCCATCGTCGTCGAGGATGGCGGCGTCGATGCCGAAGAAAGGCAGGGTGGCGGTGCCGGGTTTCGTCGGGGTGGCGCCGGGCAGAGGCGAGATCATGATGGCGCCGGTCTCGGTCTGCCACCAGGTATCAACGATGGGGCAGCGGCCACCGCCGATCATCTGATGGTACCACATCCAGGCCTCGGGGTTGATCGGCTCGCCGACGGAGCCGAGCAGGCGCAGGCTGCTGAGGTCGTGCTTTTTGACCCAGTCATCGCCCCACTTGATGAAGGCGCGGATGGCGGTGGGCGCGGTGTACAAAATGGTGACGCGGTGGCGCTCGATGATGTCCCAGAAGCGGTCGGGCTGCGGGGAGTTCGGCGCGCCCTCATACATGACGACGGTGGCGCCGTTCGCCAGCGGGCCATAAACGATGTAGCTGTGGCCGGTGATCCAGCCGACATCGGCGGTGCACCAGTAGATGTCATCGTCGCGCAGGTCGAAGATGTACTTGCTGGTGCAGTAGGTGCCGAGCAGGTAACCGCCGGAGCTGTGCAGGATGCCCTTGGGTTTGCCGGTGGAGCCGGAGGTGTAGAGGATGAAGAGCGGGTGCTCGGAGTCGAAGCCCTTGGCAGGGCAAACGGCGGAGGCGCTGGCGGCCTCCTCGTGCCACCACACATCGCGGCCTTTTTTCATGGTGACCTCGTTGCCGGCGCGCTTGTGAACGATGACTTTTTTCACCGCCTTGGATTTCTCGATGGCGGCATCGACGTTGGCTTTGAGCGGCACGATGGACCCGCGCCGGTAGCCACCGTCGGCGGTGATGATGACCTCCGCGCCGCTGTCCTCCAGGCGGTCCTTGATCGATTCCGCGCTGAAGCCGCCGAAGACGACGGAATGCACGGCGCCGATGCGGGCGCAGGCGAGCATGGCGATGGCGGCCTCGGGTACCATCGGCATGTAAATCAGCACGCGGTCCTTGGCCTTCACGCCCTGCGCCTTGAGCACGTTGGCAAAGACGCAGACTTCACGATGCAACTGCGCGTAGGTGAGCGTGCGGATCTCGCCAGGCTCGCCCTCCCAAATGATGGCGGCTTTGTTTTTGCGATGCGTCTCCAAGTGGCGGTCCACGCAGTTTTCGGCCACGTTGATTTTGCCGCCGACAAACCACTGCGCAAAGGGCGGCTTCCAATCGAGGGCCTTCGTCCACTTGGCCTGCCACTTCAACTCGCCCGCCTCGCGCGCCCAGAACTTGCCCGGGTCCTTGATGCTCTCCGCGTGCAGCTTCTTGTACTGCGCCAGGCTGCCAATGCGCGCTTTTTTGGCGAATTCAGGCGCGGGCTTGAAAACGCGTTTTTCGATCAGGGTGGACTCGATGTCGTGACTCATGGTGGTCGGAAGGTTGGGAGGACGCTGGCCGGCTAGAGGCTGGCGGCAGCCTGACACAAAGGGAGCGCCCGCCAAAAAGTCAACTCTCGGATGGATGACCAATGACGGTGCTTTTGTGATCTCGCATTGGTAAAGACTGACTCCAATGCGCGCGGGACGCGGCGGAACTGTGCGGACGCCGATTTGGTGGGCGAGTCTCCGAAACTCACTCGTCGGGTGGAAACCTTGACGTGGTGCGGCCCAGATCTTCATCGGACTTCGCCCAACCTGGGTATCTCGCCACGAACACCTCTCCACGCTGCGGATGATGTGCCAAAAGATAGCCCGTGCCACGATTGTCCGACCTTTCCCAAAACTCAAACCCGGCCTCTGTTGAGGGATTCACTTTGCCCGCAATGTTGAAGATCATCTCGAAATCGGCTTCCGCGTTTAGTTTATCCAGGCGGAGTCGTGCAATCAGGTCATGGATTGCCGCCGCGTCAGCCTCGAAATAAAAACCCACATGTCCCGCATCTGCGAGTGTTGAAGGTCGAAGAGACACATTCGAGGCGGTCGGAGGAAGGTGCTGCTTGAAATAGCGTTCAAAGTAAGTTGCGGGAGTGGGCCAATGCTGGATGGCATGAATAAGTGTCACCAAAAACAAACATCCATAAGGCAACAACATCAGCACCCTGCGCATGCCCGGTTTGCAGATTCCAGCCAGCGGTGAGCGATAGCAGAACCAAAAATGAAAAGCGATGATCGGCACGAACAGTGGGGTCAGCATCACCGACATGCAGACAACCTTGATCCCAGTTTCCACGAAATTCACTGTCCCTGAAGTGCTTGGAAATGAATCAAGAAAAGCGGACATCAGGAGCAGCAGCACCGCGATGCCCACTGTTCTTCCAGGAGAGATGCTCGCCAACTTCATTGGTCTTGTTTACTGCTTTCAGCAAGCGTTGCCAATCCTAAAGCAGGCATGTTTTGGGAAAGAATTTCATAGCCTGAGCGTTCCCGCCGCCCCCATGAATACTCGTCTCCTTGCTCTTCTCGCCCTGGCGCTGCCGCTGGCGGCCACCGCCAAACCGAATGTCCTGCTCATCTGCGTGGACGATTTGAAGCCGACGATCGGCTGCTTTGGCGACACGCTGGCAAAGACGCCGAACATCGACCGACTGGCGCAGCGCGGGGTGGTCTTTGAGTCGGCTTACTGCAATCAAGCCGTGTGCTCGCCTTCCCGCAACGCGTTGATGACCAGCCTGCGCCCGCAGACGCTTGGCATCTACGAGCTCAGCACGAATTTCCGCAAAACCGCGCCGGACGCGGTGACTCTGGCGCAACACTTCATGGCGCAGGGTTATCGCACCGAGGCAATGGGCAAAATCTTCCATCGCGGCCACGGCAACACCGAGGACGCGGCCTCCTGGAGCGTGCCGCATTGGTCTCCCAAGGCCGAAACCTACGCGCTGCCGGAAAGCGTCGAGAACCGCCGCGAGGGGCGCAATGGCTTGCGCGGCACGGCCACGGAAAACGCGCCGGTGACGGATGATTTTTATGCGGACGGCCAGGTGGCCTTGGAGGCGGTGCGGCGTTTGCAAAGCGCGGCACAAAAGCCGGACGAGCCGTTTTTCCTCGCCGTCGGTTTCATCCGCCCGCACCTGCCGTTTGTGGCGCCGCAGAAATACTGGGACCTCTACCAGACAGAGGAAATCCCGATGCCGCAAGTAACCCACCTTCCTGCTGACGCGCCAGCCTACGCCGGTCAGCCCGGCGGCGAGCTGCGCCAGTATAGCGGCATCCCGGAAAAAGGCGAAATCAACGAAGCCCTGACGCGCCGGCTCATCCACGGTTATTATGCCGCCACCAGTTACATGGACGCGCAGCTCGGGCTCGTGCTCGACGCGCTCGACGCCAGCGGTCACGCGGACAACACCGTCATCGTGCTGTGGGGCGATCACGGCTGGCATCTCGGCGACCATGGGTTCTGGTGCAAACACACCAACTACGAGCAGGCCGCGCGCATCCCCGTCATCGTCGCCGCGCCCGGCAAGGCCAAAGGCGCAAAGTCAACGGCGCTGGTGGAGACGGTGGACATTTATCCCACGCTGGCGGAACTGGCCGGACTGCCCGCACGCGAGGGGCTGGACGGACGCAGCTTTGCTCATGTGGTCGCCGATCCCGCCAAGCCCGCGCGTGACAGCGTCACCCACGTCTATCCGCGCAATGATCTGCTCGGGCGCGCCATCCGCACCGCGCGTTACCGGATGGTCGAGTGGAAAAAAATCGGCGCCGACCCGGCGACGGCGGAGTTCGAACTCTACGATTACGAGACCGATCCGCTGGAGACGCGCAACCTCGCCGCGGAGCAGCCGCAGGTGCTGGAGGAACTGCGCGCCATCCTCGCCACCCATCCCGAGGCGAAGCCGCAGTTCAAAGAAAAAGCGCCTGACAAGCCGGCGAAAGGCAAGGGCAAGAAAGGCAAGGCGTAAATTTTGGAGCGCGCGCGTCCTCGCGTGCCGCATCCGGCGTCCCGCCGGATGCCTTGCGGCGGCAGCCGCACACGCTCACCCGCGTTCAATTAAACAAAGCGGCCTTTGTCTTCTCACAGAAATCAGCTTCTCAATCGGAAGGGATGAGCGAGCGTTTCCTATGGTTCGCTGCGCTCCATCTTTTCGGCGAAACGCCGAAAAGTACACGCGAAGACGCGTGCGCTCCCTCACTCCTTCAACCCGTCCAGCGCGCCCCAAGGCTCCAGATTGTTCAAACCCCGCCGCTCCAGCGCGGCATAGACCTCCGGCAGATCGAAGCGGGCCAGGACGTTCGGCAGCATCACGGAGTAAGGCCACTGGTAGTCCTCCGTTTGCGCCAATTCCAAGTAGGAGCCGAGCGCGTTTTTCAGCGTCACTTGCTGGACGCCGTCGTGCAGCAGGGTGGCAAAGGCGGCGGGCAGCGCGCCCCAGCCGCGTCCGGCGAGGTGAATCTCCTCATGCCCCTGCGCGCGCAGCCAGTCGATCACGCGCAGCACGTCGTGCGTCTTTTGCCCCAGGTAAGGACGGTCCAGCATGAGCGCGTAGGCGCTGAGGAAGTAATCGCTGCCATAGGCGCGCTTGTATTGATCCTTGCCGCAGATGTCCGGCCGCGAGTCGCCTACGCCGCGAACATCCATGGCGTAAAAGGCGGCGTCCGGCTCGGCGGCGAGCAGGTCTTTCACCAGCGGTTCGGCGCGCAGGTCGGCGTCGGCGCTGTGATGGGACACATACAAGACAGCGCGCTTTTTGTCGCCGGGCGGGCGGGAGGTGAGTTGATCCTCGTAAAGCCGGGTGACAAGGGCGAACACACGCGGCTCGGTCTCGACGGCGTAGGAGCAGTAGCCTTTGGCCGGGTAATCGCGCTTGCCCATGTTGCGCAGGATGCGGTAGTCGGCCGCGCCGTCCGAGGCGGGCGGCAGCTTCAGCACGTCGCGCACGGCGGCTTGCAGGCCGGCGGGGTCGAGTTTGGCGCGGGCGGCGGCGAGCTGGCCAGCCTTCTCGCTGGTGAAAGAAAACAGCGTGCGCGCGCCGGGTTCGACATGGACCTGGCCCTTTGGAGTCGCCCACAAGGTCTCGTCTTTTTCGATGGTGATCTCCGGCTCTGTCTGCGCGTCGGAGGCGCCGGTGACGCGGTTGAAGAATCGGTACATGGCCTCGCGATTCTCCTGCGTGTAGCCATGATAGCTGGGGCCGATGAAAAGGCCCGCGTTATCTTGTTTGCCTAACAAACTGTATAACTTGCGCAGCCGGCCATGCGCCTCTTCGGAGCCGCGCGCGTCGAAGTAATCGAACTCCTTCGCCAGGATGATGACCGGCTTCGGCGCCAGGGCGGCGAGGAAGTCGGAGTGATCGAGGTCGAGCGCCAGCACGCGCGGCGGGCATTGCTCGGTGTCCTGCGCCAGCTCGTTCTCGGCGTCGCGGCGGAAGGTGGTGACGAAGCAGGCGGGCGCGGCCATGGCCCAGCGGTCCTCCAGGCCGCACAACCAGGTGGTCTGGGTGCCGCCGCCGGAGTTGCCGGTGACGCCGATGCGGTCGGGATCCACCTCTTTGCGGGTGAGCAGGTAGTCGAGCGCGCGGATGCCGTCCCAGGCGAACCAGGAGCCGATGAACTCGCCGACGAGCGTCATCTGATTGCCGGCCTGGATGTGTTCGCTGGTGCCGGGGGCGTAACGGGATTTCAGGCCCTCCTTGAGATAAAGGAAGCGCTCGCCCTGGCCGGGCGGATCGAAGATAAGGCAGACATAACCCAGCCGGGCCAGCCCTTGCGCGAAGCTTTGATAGGCCTCCGCTGCCTTGCCGTTGGTGGAGTGGCCGCAGGTGCCGACGACAGCGGGGAAGGGACCGGGCTTGCCCTTCGGCAGGTAGAGATTGGCGGTGACGTGAAAGCCGGGGCGGCTCTGGTAGATGATGTTTTCGATGGTGTGGGTGTCGCGCTCGACGCGGCTGGTGGTGCGCGCGTGCAGGGGTGTTTTTTCCGGCGCGGGTCCGAAGCTCTCGCGGATGCGCTCGCGCACAGACTGCACATAAGCCTCGGCGTGGGCCTTCGTCTTCACCGCCTCTCGTCGGGCCTCACCACGGGACTCGGCAGCGCGCACCTGATCCACCAGCCACTCCTGCATCATGCGCGGGAAACGGTTCAACGGCGGCAGCGCGTCCTGGGCTTGCAAAGTGACAGCGGGAGCGGCGAGCAGGAGCAGCGCGAGGGCGGGGAGGGTGATGGGTCGGGTCATGAAGTGGAGACGACGTTTGGGTGAAATAAATCGCCTTCAGGCCTGCCCGGCTTTCAGCAAGGCGGGGAAAGTCGCGCGGGAGAAAAGCAATGGACCCAGGGACCACCGCGACAGCAGCACAGCCAAAGTGAGGATAAGTGCGGGAGTTGCGCAGTCTTGATGGCTTGATGATGAGACCGAAAGTATTGCGGTGATCGCAGAATGCCGCTAGTAGTCGAAGTCACATGCGCTTTCGACGCTCGACAAACAACGGCATGAAAGGCCGGCTTTGGCTCCTGCTGCTGCTGCTTTTTTTGCATGCACCGCTGGCGCTGCTGGTCGCAAACTCATTCAATGCCTCGCGTTTCGGCGGGAGATGGGAGGGCTTCACTTGGGATTGGTACGCGCGTTTGTTTGACAGCGCGGAAGTCTGGTCCGCTCTGCGTCTTTCGCTGACGCTGGCCGTCACGGCCAGTTTCGCCGCGATGCTGCTCGGCACCCTGGCAGCCTGGGCGCTGCATCGTCATCATGGCTCGCGCTTGCAGCGGCTGCATCAAAACCTGATCACCCTGCTGCTGGCGATGCCGGACGTGCTGATGGGCATTTCCCTGCTGGCTTTGTTTGTCGCGTTGGGGATCTCGACCGGGTTCCTCACCATCTGGCTGGCTCATGTCACTTTTTGCGCCGCCTACGTGGCGCTGGCGGTGCTGGGACGGTTGCAGGAGTTCGACCTGACGCTGCTCGATGCCGCGCGCGACCTCGGCGCCAGCCGCGTGCAGGCGGCGCGGAGGGTGCTGCTGCCGTTGCTGCTGCCCGGCATGGTGGCGGGCGGGCTGCTGGCATTCACCTTGTCAATGGACGACTACGTCATCACTTATTTTGTCTCCGGTCCCGGCAGCACCACTCTGCCGTTGCGCGTCGCTGGCATGATGAAGACCAGCCGCCAGATTCCCATCATCAACGCGCTGAGCACGCTGCTGATCATCGTCACTTTCTTCGCCGCCTGGCTCGCCTTCTGGTTGAATCACGCCAGGCGGAAGCCAATGTGAGCCATGCTTATTAACCACCCGCGCCACTGGATTCCACTTGTTCTTCTTGCCACGCTTGCGACGCTGAGCGCCCGTGACACGTTACACCTGCACACTTGGGCGGACTACATCAGCCCGGAAGTGGTCAGCCGCTTCGAGAAGGAGAACGACTGCCGCGTGGTCATCGACACCTTTGACTCCAACGAGAGCCTTTATGCTCGCATCAAGGCCGGTGCGACTGGATATGACGTGCTGGTGCCCACCAATTACATGGTGCAGGTCATGGCGCAGGAAGGGCTGTTGGAGGAGTTGGATGCCAAGCTTCTGCCGGGATTGAAAAACCTAGATCCCGAAGTGCTTGCCACGGTCTGGGACAAAACCAGCCGCTGGAGCGTGCCTTACACGGTCGGTTATGCCATGATCGCCTACCGCAAGGATCGGGTGGAAAATCCCGAACCCACCTGGGCCATGTTCGAGCGAGCCGAACTGCGCGGCCGCATTACTCTGCTCGATGACATGCGTGAGACGCTCGGCGCCGCTTTGAAGTTTCTTGGGCACAGCATCAACACGCGCGACGAGGCCGAACTCAACGCCGCCTCCAGCTTGGTTCGCCGCTGGCGTCCCAACGCCGCCCGGCTTGACAACGAAGCCTACAAAGCCGGTCTTGACTCCGGCGAGTTCCTGCTCGTGCACGGCTACAGCGGCGATCTATTTCAAGTGGTGCAGGACAATCCCAAAGTCGGCATCCTCATCCCGCGCGAGGGCGTCACCATCGGCTGCGACATGATGGTCATCCCGAAGACCGCGCCCGCGAAATCTCTGGCGCACTGCCTCATCAACTTTCTGCTTGATCCCGAAGTGGCCGCCGAGAACATGCAGTGGATGGGCTACCCCTGCCCGAACACCGAGGCCATGAAACTCGTCGAGCCGGACTTCCTCGCCCATCCCGCCGTCACCCTGCCGCCTGAGATTCGCGCCAAAGCCGAGGCCATCGAGGATGTCGGCGCCGATCTCGCCAAATACACGCGGGCCTGGGACCGGGCGAAGGAATGATCAGTGTTGTTTTCATATGGTTTCACGCGCACATGCCTGCTTATTATTGGGTAATCCGCGAAGCTGGATTATTACTGAATCCGGCTGATTTGAGGCGGCAAGACAATTTGCTTTTGTTCCGTCCAGAATTTCGATAGCTTTTTCGTGCATTTAATGAAATCAGGCCACACGGAAAGCGCCCGCACATCTCAGGCAAGCTCCAGCTTTGCTCACCGTCCATCAGTGAACCGGCGTCAGGGATTGGCACGGCCGGACTCACACGACGAGGGCAGCGATGAGCGATTGCAATTGCTTGCCGCCAAAGCGAACGCGCTGGAGATCGAAGTCGCCGGTCTTCGTGAAAAAGAGGAATTTTACCGCAGCATCGTGCAAACGGCCCAGGAAGGCATTTGGCGAATCAATGCCGATTCTCTTACCGACTATGTGAACCCCAAAATGGCGGAAATGATGGGCTACAGTCCCGCGGAGATGCTGGGGCGTCCCATTGACGACTTTCTTGATGAGCATGGCAAGCGGGCTCTGGCCAAACTCATCAAGCGTCGCAAAAGCGGGATTGCCGAGCAATTCGAGTTTCAATACCTGCGCAAGGACGGCAGCAAACTTTGGGCCTTCGTATCCACCAATCCCATCACGAATTCACGCGGCGATTACGTCGGAGCAGTGGCCTTGCTCACCGACATTGGCGAGCGCAAGTCAATGGAGCGCGAACTCGCTCATACGGCCGATTTGCTCGAGCGCACCGGGCGGATGGCAAAAATCGGCGGTTGGGAATTGGACCTGCGCTCGGGCTCCTTGTTTTGGTCCGCAGAAACCCGCGTCCTATTCGAGGTGGCGCCCTCCTACATTCCCACCCTTGACGACGCCATCTCTTTTTACGCTCTAGAGGACCGGCCAAAAATCCGCGCGGCGGTTGCCTCGGCAATCCATCAACGAAAAGGTTATGAGTTGGAATTGAAGGTAATCACCGCGTCCGGGCGTGTGATTTGGACGCATTCACAAGGCTCGCCGGTGCTGGCTAATGGTGAGGTGGCAAAGCTGGTGGGCACGTTTCAAGATATCACCCAGCGCAAGCTTGCGGAGATCAACTACCTGCGCGAGTTGGAATTCAATCAGACCCTGGTCAATCACACAGCGACCATTATTTTGCTCTTGGATTGCAAAGGGCGTGTGATTTATCTCAATCAGGCCACCATTGATCTCCTGGGGTACAATCGGAGGCATTTGATCGGGCGAACGCTGGAAGAAGCGGGTGTCATGACGCCAGGTCAGGAATTCTCAACCAAGCATTGCGTGCAATCCGCAGGGGAATTTGGTTCGAGTCAGCCTTTCAAATCGAAACTCAAGACCAAAAGCGGAAAGCACCGTGTGTTTACCCTCTCCTGTGTGCCCACCCGCCTGCCCGATGGCAGGATCGATCGCATCATCTTAACTGGAGCCGATTTGACCGAATTGAACCGTCTGCAGCGCGAGTTGCTGAACATCGCCGAACGCGAGCAGGCTCGCATCGGGCACAACCTGCATGATGGCATTGGACAAACTTTGACCGGGGTGGCTTCTCTAATGGAGGCGCTGGAGTGCGAATTAACGGAGTTGCCGGAGATCAAGACCAGCGCCACGCACATCCGCACGCTGGTGCAGGATGCCATTCAAGAAGTCCGCCATCTTTCACACAGCATGTCACCCGCGGCCGTCAAAAACAGGGGCCTATCTGGAGCTCTGAAATTGCTGGCTGACACGCTCTGGTTCAATTATCGCACCAAATGCACGGTGCATTTCGGGGCGGATTTCCGTATGCAGGATGAGGAAACGGAAAGTCATCTTTATCGCATTGCGCAGGAAGCCTGCAACAATGCCATCAGGCATGGAAAAGCCACCCAGGTCAAACTCACGCTGAAACGGGTCGATGAATTCGACGGCCTGCTTCAAATCGACGACAACGGCGCGGGCATGCCAGTGGCGGCAGAGGGTGTGGTCAAGGGCATAGGGCTCCAGGTCATGGACTACCGTGCCAACTTGATAGGCGGCACGTTGGAGGTTTCCCCGTCCGCGCAAGCCGGGGTTTGCATTTGTTGCCGCTTTCCCATCCAACCAGTTTGAACACGAAGCAGTTCCGCCGATTCGATGCGCTTGGACAGCTATGCCGCGCTGTTTCCAGGTGACCTTCAGGCATTCCTGCAACTCATCAGCTCACTTTTCACCCGCTTTTCACACGGCCTTCATCAGCCTCTCACCGGCCCGCGTTTCCATGGGCGCGACGGCATTCATCACCCGCCGTCGCCTGCCCATGAAAACCATCGCTTATTCGAAATCGGGAAAGACCGCGCTGCTGACGATGCTCGTCCTCGGCGCGGTCTGGATGCTGCCTGTGCCGATCTCAAACGCCGCAGTCCGAGAAAACGCCGCACCGTCCGGCGACCGCACCGAGGCGCCGTTCTTCACCGTGGAAGGACAGGACGGCGGCTTGCTGGATGCTTTTCCTCTCAAGAGCACGGCAGTGAGCGCGCGCATCGCCGGTGTCATCGCCGAGGTGGAGGTGACGCAGGTCTATGCGAACGAGGCCGAGACACCCATCGAGGCGGTCTATGTCTTTCCGGGATCGACGCGCGCGGCGGTGCACGGGTTGGAAATGCGCATTGGCGAGCGCGTGGTGCGGGCGCAGATTCAGGAGCGGGACAAAGCGCGCGCGGCTTACGAGCAGGCGCGCTCGGAAAACAAGCAGGCCAGCCTGCTCGAGCAGGAGCGGCCAAACGTGTTCCGCATGAGCGTGGCAAACATCACGCCCGGCGACGCGGTCGAGGTGCGCTTGCGCTACAGCGAGGTGCTGCGGCCAGAGGAGCGAGTTTACGAATGGGTCTTCCCCGCCGTGGTGGGGCCGCGCTACTCGCGCCCCGGCGGTGCCAGCGAGTCCTGGGTCAAAAATCCCTACCTCAAGGAGGGCGCGCCCAGCCCGGCCCGGTTCGCCTTTGATCTCAGCGTCAACGCCGGCATGAAACTGCAAAGCCTCGTCTGCGCCAGCCACGATGCCGACATTCGTTTCGTCAACGAGGCGGTGGCGGAATTGCGCCTGCATGAGGGCGTGACGGCGGATCGCGACGTGGTGGTGCGTTACCAGTTGGCGGACAGCAAGGTCGCCACCGGGTTGCTTCTGGAGAGGGGCGAGGACGAATCTTTTTTCCTGCTCAATGTGCAGCCGCCTGTCCGTGTCACCCCCGAGCGGGTGTCGCCGCGCGAGTACGTTTTCATCGTCGATGTGTCGGGTTCGATGAACGGCTTCCCGATCCGCACCGCGCAATTGCTGATGTCGGATCTCTTGCAGAGTCTGCGTGCCGAGGACCGCTTCAACATCATTACCTTCGCCTCCGGCAGCGAGTTGCTGTCGCCGGAATCCCTGCCGGCCTTGGAGGCGCACATCGATCGCGCCCAGACTTTGGTGCGCGACAAGCGCGGCAGCGGTGGCACGGAGTTGCTGCCCGCCTTGCAACGCGCCTTGAGCCTGCCTAGAACAGACGAGGCCATGGCGCGCTGCGTGGTCCTGGTCACCGATGGTTACGTTGATGTCGAACCGGCGGCCTTTGACCTGATGCGCGAGCGCCTGGGCGAAGCCTCGTTCTTCACCTTCGGCATCGGCTCCAGCGTCAATCGCCACCTGCTGGAGGGCCTCGCCCGCATCGGCGGCGGCGAACCCTTCGTCGTGCTCAACGAGCGCGAGGCGCGCGCCATGGCCAGCCGCTTCCTGGGGTACATCAGCGCTCCCATGCTGACCCGGGTGCGCGTCGCCTTCGAGGGTTTTGACACGTCCGACACGCTGCCAAGCGCCGTGCCGGATGTCTATGCCGACCGGCCCATCCTGCTGGCCGGCAAATGGCGTGGCGAGGCGCGTGGACGCATTCAAATCAGCGGACTCGCCGCCGGAAGACCCTACGAGGCGTGGATTGATGTGACTGCCGAGGCGGCCAAACCCGGCGCGCTCGCCAACCCTGCGCTGCGGCCTTTTTGGGCGAGAGAAAAAGCGCGTGAGCTGGCCGATTACGCCGGTTTGAACCACCAAGAAAAAACGCGCAGACGCAATGAAGTGACGGCCCTCGGTTTGAAGTATCACCTGCTTACCGAATTTACTTCCTTCCTGGCCGTCGATCACACTCCGAAGCCGGACGCGCCTCACCACCTCGCCAGCATGACACAGCCTTTGCCCCTGCCGCACGGGGTCAGCGCGTCAGCCGCCAGTCCCGCAGCCATCAGCATCACTGGCAACGCCGGCTCGACACCGGAGCCGGGCTTGATGAGTCTGCTGATGCTAAGCCTGGCGGCGCTGTGGCTGCAACGCCGACGCCCGCAATGAGCTCGCGACCCTGGTGCGGCCCGCGCCCGCGATAGAGCGTCGCAAAAAAAACGAACACCGCGCCGGTGACCACCGCTAGACCTCCCCAGAACAACGGCCAATCCGCGGCAGCCCCCGAGCTGCCGCTCCGCGCAAACCACCAGCCGCTGCCGAGGAAGCCGAGCAGGTTGCCGACGCCACTGGTCAGCAGCGTCAACAGGGCCTGCGCCCGCGCGCGCAGCACCGGCGCGATGCGGTCCTCCAAATAAATTTGCGTGGTGATGAAGTACAACGTGTAAGCCAGTCCATGCAGGATGATGCCGGTCATGACCCAGGCCGGTGCGTCGAGCACGAAAAGCAAATAGCGCAGCAGGCCGAAAGCGATCCCGGAGAGGAACACCCACTTCAACCGATAGCGCGTCATCAAACCCGCCAGCACCAGCATCACCAGCACCTCGGTGATTTGCCCCAGGCTCATCAAACCGGCGGGTCCGGGCAAACCCAGGTCTTTCAAATGCAGCACGCAATACGGGTAAAACGCCGCCAGCGGTATCGTGTAGAGCGCCGCCGTGATGAAGACCATGCGGTGGTTGCGGTCACGCAGCAGGTCGAGCGCGTCGAGTCCAAGGATTTGCCGCCAAGTCCGAACCGCGCCGGCGTCCGGCGGCCGCGTCTCCGGCAGCAGACAGCTGAAGGCCCCCACCACCAGCCAACACCCCGCCGCCACATAACCGCCAAGCACGCTGGAGTCCGAGCGCAGCACATAGCTTACCATCGCGCCGCCCGCCATCCAGCCGAGGGTGGCCCACGCCCGCACCGGTCCGAACTGGCTGCCCGGACGCGGCAGATGCGACAGCACAATCGAGGACACCAGCCCCCACATCGGTGTCGCCACCAGCGCCATCGCCATCGCGCAACCCAGCACCGCCGAGCTGCTCCATCCCCCTTCAATCGCCCGGCACAGCAGCGCCAGCAGGCAGCCCGTCATCACGCAAAGCCAGCGCAGGATGCGCGTTGGCGGCACCCGCTGGTCCGCCAGCGCGCCCACGATCAACGGCGAGATAAAGGCGCTCACCCCGCCCGTCGCCAGCACCCAGGGCAGCAGCTTGCCCATGCCATAGGCCGCCATCACGTTGCCGAGCGGCACCGTCCACATCCCCATCGGCATCGCCGTCAGAAAAAACAGCATGGCCAGACGAACGCGACTCGGTGCGGGCTGCTGTTGGGAGGACACTGCCACAATGAGATGCGGGCCGGGGAAAAATCAACTGCCGGGAGTGAGGAGAGCGGGTTTAGTAAACCAGTAACCAGTGTTCAGTAGTCAGTAAGGTCAAGGCGAGGTCAAGAGGTCAAGGATAGCGGATGTTACGATGCTTGACCCCTCCTTGACCACCGCACTTGACACTTTGACCCCACTCCCCACTGAACACTCCCCCTCACCCCGGCGGCCACTGCAAATCCCGTCCTGCCAGCAGGTGCACATGCAAATGCGGCACCGTCTCGCCGGCGTCGCGACCGTGGTTGATCACCAGGCGGAAGCCTTTGTCCGTGCTGCGCACCCCGAGCTTTTCCGCCACCGCGCCCGCCGCCAGGAGCAGCGCGCCCAGGGTCGCTTGATCTTCCGGCACTGCCTCGCCCACGCGGGGGATGACTTTTTTCGGCACGATCAGCACATGGATTGGCGCCTGCGGGTTGACGTCGCGAAACGCGGCGCAATGCTCGTCCTGATAGAGCAACTCCGCCGGGATTTCCTGGTCGATGATTTTTTGAAAAATCGTTTTCTCGCTCATGGCATCGCTCATTTGAAAAGCTCCTGCTGCGCGGTGTCGCGCGGACGCCGTTCATCAAGACCTTTGATCTCGTTGATGAACTCGCCCACGTCCTCAAACTGCCGGTACACGGAGGCGTAGCGCACATAGGCCACGTGGTCGATGGCCTCCAGCTTGCGCATGATTTTGGCGCCGATCACGCTCGATGGGATTTCGCGATAGCCTTCCTCCTCCAGTTCGCCGGCGATGTCGTCCACCACTTGCTCGAGCTGCTCCATCTTCACGGGCCGTTTTTCGCAGGCCTTCACCAGACCGCTCATCACCTTGTCCCGGCTGAACGGCTGGCGCGCGCTGTTGCGCTTCACCACCCGCAGTTCCTCGCGCTCCACGATCTCATACGTGGTGAAGCGGAACGAGCAGCGCATGCATTCGCGCCGGCGCCGGATGGCCTGGCCATCCCGCGCCTCGCGCGAGTCAATCACCCGGTCTTGGGAACTTCCGCATTTGGGGCAGCGCATGGTTGGAAAAAATTCTGGCCGCATCTGTGGGCGTGCTGGCAGCCATCCGCAACCGTTTCTCTGCCGGCGAGCCAGGTTGCGAAAGATTCCCGAATGTGGAAACGTTGCCAAATGCGGAAATGACTACCTCTGCCATCACGCACCCTCGCGACGACGCCCAGGCCCCCGCCACGGAGCGCACCCTTGCCATTCTCGAACTTCTTGGCCAGCATCGGCTTGGCCTCACCTTGTCCGAGATCGCCCGTCAGTTTGACCTGCCCGTCAACACCGTCTCCCGTATCGCCGCCACCCTGCAAAAGCGCGGTTACTTGCAGAGGCGGGAGGATGACAAACGCTTTGTGCTCACCCACAAACTCTTCGATCTCGCCCGCCCGCATGTCCGGGAAAAAAGCCTCGTGCTCTGCGCTCTGGACGCCCTCAAATGGCTGCGTGACACCACTGGCGAGACCACTCAACTGCTCGCCCCGGTGAATCATAAAATCACCATCCTCGAACAATGCGTCTCCACCCAGCCGATCAAAGTCAGCAGCACCATCGGCCTGCAAGTGCCCATGTACTCCTGCGCGCCCGGCAAAGCCGTGCTCGCCGCGCTGCCTGAGCGCGACCTGGACGCATTTTTTGCCAGCGTCACGCTCAAGCCGTTCACTGCCAACACGCTCGCCACGCGCGCGGCGCTCGAAGCCGAACTGGTGAAAATCCGCCGGCGTGGTTACGCCACCGATCACGCCGAGGGGTTGGAGGGCATCCATTGCGCCGCGGCCGTCATTCTCGATGACTACGCCTATCCTGTCGCCGCCATCACCGTCATGGCGCCCGCATTTCGACTGAAAGCGGATCGTTTTACGGAACTTGGTCGCGCCTGCATCGAAGCCGCAGAAGCCATCCAAAGGAGGTTGCTGGTATGATCACCACACCCGGTAGGGCCGGAATTGATTCCGACCCACTTTTACCGACCGTCATGCTTTCGCGGCAGGCAGTCAAAATGAGTGCTCAACTTTCTATTGCCCTGCTCACCACCCTCAGCGCCCCAGCAGCCACCCCGGAGCAAATCGAGTTCTTTGAAACCCGCATCCGCCCCGTGCTCGCGCAAGAATGCTACGAGTGCCACAGCACCTCCGCCAAACGCAAAGGCGGTCTCCTGCTCGACTCCCGCCCCGGCTGGCAGGAGGGCGGCGATAGCGGACCGGCCATCGTCCCTGGCGATGCCGCTGCCTCCCTTCTCATCCAAAGCATCCGCCACGCGCACCCCGATTTTCAAATGCCCAAGAACGGCGCCAAGCTCGACGACCGCATCCTCGCCGACTTCGAACGCTGGATCGCCGAAGGCGCGCCCGACCCGCGCGACACCCCGCCCACCCCCGAGCAGCTTCGCGCCGACACCGACTGGAACGCCGTGCTCCAGCGCCGCAAACAATGGTGGTGCTTCCAGCCGCTGCAAACTCCGATTCCGGCCAAACCGCTCTCCTCTGAAAAACTCGCCGTCGAAATCGACCGCCAGCTAGATGAAAAAATCCGCGCTGCCGGGCTGAGCCCTGCACCGCCCGCCGACGCCGCAACCCTGCGCCGCAGGCTGAGCTACGTGCTCACCGGATTGCCTCCGGATAAATTCGAAATTCGAAGCTCGAAATTCGAAAAGGCCAAAGAGGCCGAGCCAGATTCCTCCGAATTTCGAGCTTCGAATTTCGAGCTTTCGCCTCTTCTCCATTCCACCGCCTACGCCGAAAAATGGGCCCGCCACTGGCTCGACTGGCTGCGCTACGCCGAGACTCACGGCAGCGAGGGCGACACGCCCATTCCTTATGCCTGGCGTTACCGTGACTACGTCATCCGCGCCTTTGCCGATGACGTGCCCTATTTCCAGATGGTCCGCGAGGCAGTCGCCGGTGATCTTTTGCCGAACCCGCGCCTCAAAGACGGCATCAATGAAAGCGCCCTCGGCATCGGCCAACTCCGCATGGTGCTGCATGGCTTCTCACCCACTGACTCGCTCGATGAACTCGTCACCTGGACCGACAACCAGATCGAGACCGTCAGTAAAGCCTTCCAAGCCCTCACCGTCTCCTGCGCACGTTGCCACGACCACAAATTCGACGCCATCAGCCAGGCCGACTTCTACGCGCTCTACGGCATCCTCACCAGCACGCGTCCTGCCATCATTGACGTGAACGCGCCCGGCACCGGCGAGTCCGAACGCGCCGAGCTGCGGCGCCTCAAAAAACAAATCCAGTCCGCCGTCGCCAGTGCTTGGCTCAAAGCCCTGCCCGAAAAAACCGAAGGCAGCGAGTCCCGTTCCACCCTGCCGGCCACCACGCACTATTGGGACCTGCGCAAAGAAAGCTGGTTCAGCGACGGCAGCGGCATTCGTCAGGGAGCCACGCCGCCCGGCGAGTTCAGCATCGCACTCGAAGGCGACCGCATCCTCTCCCACATCCACCCTGGCGGCATCTTTACCGACCTCATCTCCACCGCCGACCGCGCCGTGCTCATGTCGCCGCGCTTTCGCTGCGAGGGCGGCACCCTTTGGTTTCGCGTCGTCGGTGAGGGCGGCGCGGTGGCCAAATACGTCGTCCAAAACTATCCCCGCACCGGTACCATCCACAAAGCGCGCGAACTCAGGACCGACAAAGACGCCGTGCTCGGCTGGCACAAGCTCGACCTCGACTACTGGAAGGGCGACGACATTCACATCGAACTCGCTACTGCCGCCGACCGGCCCGCGCAGGCAAACCTAGACACCCGCTCCTGGCTCGGCATCACCGAGGCCTTCATCACCCACGGAAGTGACAGCCCGCGCGGCCCAGGCATTCCCTCCAAACCCGGGCAAGATGCCGTCCGCGCCTGGCTCTCCGGCAAGCTCACCGACGGCCTGGCCGAGGCCCTCAACCGCGACCTTCAATCGGGTCAATTGCCCAACCAACTCACCGCCATCCCCGAAGCCGCCGCCCTCGTCGAAAAATACCGCGCCCTCGAAGCCAAGCTGCCACGCCCTACCCGCGCACCTGGAGTGCTCGAGGGCGACACGCGCGATGCCGCGCTTTTTGTTCGCGGCAATCACAAGCAGCCCGCCGATCCCGTCCCGCGCCGCTTTCTCGATGGCATCAACCCCACGTCCTTTGAGACCAAACAAAGTGGCCGCCTCGAACTCGCCGAGCAGCTCACGGCTCCGCAAAACCCGCTCACCGCCCGCGTCATCGTCAACCGTCTCTGGCACCACGTCTTCGGGCGCGGCCTCGTCGCCACCACGGACAACTTTGGCCGCCTCGGCCAAACGCCCACGCACCCCGGGCTGCTTGACTTCCTGGCCGCCCAGTTCATCGCCGATGGCGGCAGCATGAGGCGTTTCATTCACGCCCTCGTCAGCACCCGCGCCTTCGCCCGCAGCGCCAATGCCTCCGCCGAAGATCTTGCCCGCGACCCCGACAACCTTCACCTCGCGCGCTGGACCGTCCGCCGTCTAGAAGTCGAGGCGATTCGCGACAGCATCCTGCATCTCTCCGGCAAGCTTGATGCCACCCCTTTTGGCAAGCCCGTACCCGGCAGCGAGCCGCGCCGCAGCGTTTATGTGCAAGTCATCCGCAACCAGCTCGACCCTTTTCTTACCGCCTTCGACATGCCCGTTCCCTCCGCCCCGCGCGGCAGCCGGGATGTCACCAACGTGCCCGCGCAATCGCTTGCCCTGCTGAACGATCCCGTCATTCAAACCTGGGCCGCCGACTGGGCCACACGCACCAATACCAAACCTGAGCCCGAGCAGCGCATCCGTATGATGTTCCAGCAGGCGCTCGGACGTGAACCGCAGCCAAAAGAACTCCAGGCCAGTCTCCGCTTTGTGGAAACCCACCGGGCAGAAGCACGCGCGCGCCAAAGCCGCATCGAAGACTTGCGCCGCCAAGAGGAGACCTTGCTCGGTGCTGCGCGCCTCGAATTGACAAAGTCGAAAAGGTCGGACTTGTCTGACCTGTCTGATCTCCCCGCCCCACTCGCCGAGTGGACCTTTGAAAAAGACACCGCCGATACCCAAAACCGGCTGCCCCTAACGCTGACCGGCAATGCCCGCATCGCAAACGGCGCCCTCGTTCTTGACGGCGCCTCCATGGCCGAGACCGGCTCTCTGCCGAATAACCTCACGGCCAAAACCCTCGAAGCCTGGGTCCAGCTCGACAACCTCACCCAGCGCGGCGGAGGTGTCATCACCGTGCAGGGCAAGGACGGAGTGCTTTTTGACTCCATCGTCTTCGCCGAAAAACAACCCGGCCACTGGGTCGCTGGCAGCAATCACTTCGCACGCAGCGAGCCCTTCCATGGTCCCGCTGAGACCGAAGCCGCCGAGCGCCCCGTCCACATCGCCGTTGTCTATGAAGACGATGGCACCGTGCGCGGATATCGCGACGGCGCACCCTACGGTCGCTCCTACCGCAAAGCCCCGGGAGCTTTGTTCGAAGCCGGGAGCAGCCAGATCCTGCTTGGCTGCCGCCACGGCAGGCCCGCCGGCAACCGCGGCCTCGCCGCCCGCATCCACCGCGCTCGCCTCTACGACCGCGCCCTCACGCCGCAAGAAATCGCTCAAACCGCCCGCCTCGAAAATCTCCCCGTCACCGACCATGCCCTTTTGTCCGCCCTCCCGCCCGAACAAGGCTCCCAAATCCAGAAACTCCGTGCCGAGCTGCAAAATCTCGAAGCCCAAGCCCCCAACGAAAGCACCCCCGAAGCCGCCGCCTGGCAAAGCCTCGCTTTGTCGCTCTTGAACCTGAAGGAGTTTATTTACCTGCGATGACGCTAGAGCCTTTTCAATCGCCCTCGCCGTGGTATGCTCACCATCATGCAGCAGCAGCCACGGCTTCAGAAAGTCATGACCACCTTCGCTTCCCACCACGAAAGGGAAAAAGCGGAGCGGGCCGAATGGCGTGCCATGACACCCGTTCAGCGCCTGCAAGCCGTCGAAACCATGCGCCAGCTCAACCACCCGGCGTATGATCCCGTTACCGCCAGACTTCAGCGATTTTATACGGTTGCTTAACCGCCACCGTGTCCGCTACGTCGTGGTGGGTGGTTACGCCGTGGCCTTCCATGGCTACTCCCGATACACGGGAGACATCGACTTCTTCGTAGAGAAGTCCGCCCGCAACTCCGTGGCTCTGCAAAAAGTTTTCAGAGACTTTGGATTTGCCCCGCCTCCCGAAGCCTCGTTGTTTGTGGAGGACAAACGCATTGGCCGCATCGGCTTCCCTCCGATGCGAGTCGAGGTCTCCAATCACATTGACGGTGTCACGTTTGCGGAATGCCATGAAAATCGCATCCAAGCGCGCGTGGCGGGAATTCGTGTTCCCTTCATTGATCTGGAACGCCTTCGCATCAACAAGCAATCCGCCGGACGGCCAAAGAACCTGGAGGATCTTCGGCAGCTTTTTGGCGAAGCTGATGAAAACTGATCATGGGCCTGCTCGCCAACATCCTCTCACGAACCTTGTTTCGGTCCACGAATCAGGAGATTGATCGCATGCTTGAGGATGCACGCGCAGGGAAGCCGATTGCGACTGTGATTCCCGATCCAAAATCCGGCGTGCTCCGGCTTGATGGTGAGATGCTGGAGTATGACTCGCCAGACTACGGCCGATGGAAAACCCAGTTCAGTGACATCGTGGCGTTCGGCGAATACACCACCGACAACGGACCATTTATTGACGACTGGTTCATGGTTTTCGTGAGCAAGGATCTGGAATGGGTTGAAGCATCGAACTTCTGCGCTGGCAGAGATGAAGTGCGTTCGAGATTGGCTGAACTGTGGGGGCAAGATGGCTTGCATGAAAAACTTTGGGGAAGCACGGACTTCGCCAGCCGTGTGATCTGGCCTGCCGCGCTGGCTGAACAGCCGCTCTTTGTTTGGACGCCGCGCCCGCAAAGTCTTTGGGAGAAGATCAAGTCCTGCGGCATCGTCCTCCTTGATAAGGACCTGACGCCCTGTGTCCGCCATTATTTATTGAAGACATGAATCTTTCCTTCAAGGCCGCGCCCGCTCCTCTCTCACCACTCAAACTTCACCGGAAAATCGGGGCAGAGTTTCGAGTTTGTCGCCTCTTGAAGGTCGTGGCGATAGAAGGTCATTCGGCCATCCTCATCGCAGAACCACACCTCCTCGGCACCGCGCGCAAAATAGAGCTGCATCTTTCCGGACATCTCAAACAGACTGTTCGAGTGGGACATGATCTCCACGCAGATCTCCGGTGCCACCGGCATCAGGGCGCTGCGTTTGTGCGGTGCCAGCCGCTCCTCCGAAACCCAGGCCACATCCGGCACCTTGACTCCATCCGTCGTTTGCACCGCGCACTCTGTGATGACTCGTCCACCGGGCCGCATCTCAGCCAGCCTGCGGGCAATCTCACTCTGAAACCCTCCATGCCAGTTCGATGCGGGACTCATGATGATCTGGTTCAGACGGTTCGTTTCAATCTTGTAGGGCAGGTCCTGCAAGGTGCGGTCTTCGCAAAGTTCTTCCCAGGTAGGCATGGGGCCAGTTTTCCACATCGGCACCGATTTTCAACCCGCGTCCACGCCCATCCCCACGCTAGCGAGGGCTTACGCATGAGTCGGAACTGTGCCGGCTGTCTGCGGCCGTCGCTGACTTTCGGTATTTCAGAGCGTCAACAGGTGAGAAGTCCGGTGGTCATAGACGTGCCGCTACATCCATCCCGACTCCCATCTCGAAATCTTCATAGCCAGTGACGCATCAACTTTGACGCTGTCTTTTCATGAGTAAGCCCTGCACCCTTGCTAAAAATCCTGTTCATCCTGAAATCCTGTCCATCCTGTCAAAATTTCCCCGCCCCATGCCATGCTAAACCGCCGCCACCTCCTCTCCCGCGCCTCCAACGGCTTTGGTCTCGCCGCGCTTGCCGCTCTGTTGGCCGAGAAGGCGCCTGCCTCAGCCAGCACACACCGCTCCAAGCGCTTCATCCCGCGCGCGCGTAACGTCATCTTTTGTTACATGAGCGGCGGCGTCTCGCACATTGACAGCTTTGATCCGAAGCCACTGCTCGAAAAATACGCGGGCAAACCCCCGCCTGTGCCCACGGCGCGCACGCAGTTCAACCAGGATGGCGTCGTGCAGCCCGCGCACTGGGCCTTCCATCGCCATGGCCAGTCGGGGCTGCCGGTCAGTGACCTCTTTCCCCACATGGCCACCGTGGCCGATGAACTTTGCGTCATCCGCAGCATGACTGCCAAGTTCAGCGAGCACGCGCAGGGGAATTTCTTCATGCACACCGGCTTCCCCTTTCTCGGCTACCCGAGCGCGGGCGCCTGGACCAGCTACGGCCTCGGCACCGAGTCGCGCGACATCCCCGGCTACGTCGTTCTGCAAAGCGGCGGCGCGCTGGCTCCGCATGGCGGCGTCGGATTGTTTGGCAATGGTTTCCTGCCCGCCCAGCACCAAGCCTCCATCATCCGCGTGGATGAGACCGAACCCGTGCGCAACATCCGCCCGCGCGAGGCCGCCGCGCTCCAGCGCCGCCGCCTCGATTTCATCGGCGAGCTGGATCAAACCTTCCTCGGCGAACTCGGCGCCCACCGCGAGGTGGAGGCCGCCATCCAAAACTACGAGATGGCCTGGCGCATGCAGTCCGCCGTGCCGGATCTCTGCGATCTCTCCGGCGAAACCGAAGCCACCCAAAAACTCTACGGCATGGACGGCCCCGACAGCACCCGCAAAGCCTACGGCATGCAGTGCCTGCTCGCCCGCCGGCTCGTCGAGCGCGGCGTGCGCTTCATTGAGCTGAGCTGCCTGCCGCAGCAGCTCGGCGCGGGCCAAGCCCCCAATCCCTGGGACCAGCATGGCGAGATCAAAAAAGGCCACGGCAACATGGCCTGGCAGGTGGACCAGCCCATCGCGGGTCTCATCAAGGACCTCAAATCACGTGGCTTGCTCGACAGCACGCTGGTTGTCTGGGCGGGCGAGTTTGGCCGCACCTTCTTCGCCCAGGGCAGCGACGGACGCGACCACAACCCCTACGGCTTCAGCATCTGGATGGCCGGCGGCGGGGTGCGCGGCGGCATGACCCTCGGCGAGACCGACGACCTCGGCTACCACGCCGTGGAAAAAGTCCAAACCATCTACGACCTCTGGGCCACCGTCTTGTATCTACTCGGTGTGGACCACGAACAACTCACCTACCTTTTCAGCGGCCGCAACTTCCGCCTCACCGACGTGCACGGGCATGTGATGCGTGAGATTCTCGCGTGATTCGCGATCCGTGTTTCGATGGCATTGGTTTCCAATTTGATGAAGCGCTCCATCCGATTTCCCTCTCTTACACACGCCGTTTCGTTTCTCTGCGTCGTCAGCATAGCGGCAGCCGCAGATTCGATCCTCGTGGAGTTGCCCTGGCGTTATGTCATCGGCGGCAGCGCGGGCGGGCAGTGGTTGACGAGCGCGGAGGCGGGGCAGGCTTTGACGAACGGCAAGCCGCTGCGTCGATACACCCTTGAGAAAGGTCTCGTTGGCCAACTGACCGCCAAAGGCGCCTCCCCGGACGCGGATGTTTGCCCGGACGTCTGGCTCGCCAAGCTGCCTGATGTCCGGCGCCTCACCGGCCTGGCGATTGCCTGCGACTGGAATCCACAACCACGCGCTGTTGCTATAAAGGAGACGGCGCCAGCCGGAGCCGCTCATGACGCGGTGCGGGAGGTGCTGCTTGCGCGCGGTTTCAAAGAACCTGTCGTCAAACTCTCCCAGCATGTCGTGGTTGACCTGGATGGCGACGGCCAGGCCGAGGAGCTGATCGCGGCCACCCATTATCCCGACACCGAAGGCGCCGGCAGCGTGCCGTTGCGTGCCGAGGCGGGCAATTACTCGCTCGTCCTGCTGCGCCGCGAGATCGCGGGCAAAGTGGTGACGCAGGTGCTGGAGGGGCTTTTCCACGCGCAGACCACGGAGGAGGACTTTCCGCAAATCTATGCCGTCAGCGGTGTGCTCGATCTCGATGGCGACGGCGTCATGGAATTCATCCTGCACTACTCCTACTACGAGGGCGGCGGCGCCAACGTCTGGCGGCTCAACGAAAAGCAAGCGGAGCGTGTCATGGAGATTGACTGCGGAGTGTGACGATCACGCTATTTCGGAAGCGTCCTCTGCTCATTGCCGTCCCATCAGCAGTTGGCTGCTGCCGTCCGAGAAGCGCGCGCCGAAGACCGGGCCTTTTTCGCAGACCTGCTCGCCGTGGCCCTTGGCGCCGAAGCCGGTGGCGTCAATCGAGCCGCGGCCAAAAATAAGGCTGGTGACGCGTTTGGGTCCGTTGCGTTCGATCACCATGCCCTTGCGGGCGGCCAGTTGCGGCTGGCGCTGGAAAGCGGCGGCCATGACATAGACTGTGTTCTCAAAGACGGCCTGGTTGGAGGCGCTTGGGCAGCCGGTGAGGGTGGTGTGAATGGCGAAGGAACCAAAAGGGCTGGCGGTCACATTCAAGATGCGACCATAGCGGGCGCCGCCGCAGCCGGGGGCGTGTTCGCCCGTGCGCAGGATGAGTTCGGGACCGTTGAAAGTGTAGCGCCACACGGCGTGGTTGTTGGTGCTGTTCACGGTCAGGCCGCGCAGAGTGGCCCAGACGATGACGCTGTCTCCCGTCATGAAGACACGCAGGAAGCGATTCACATAGATGCCTGCGGGCAGACCATGTGCCGGCCAGCCCTTGCGCACGAGCAGTTGACTGATGTCGGCGTTGTTAAGGTTGGACCAGACACCCTCGTTTTCGCTGGTCGCAACGCCGCTGAGGGAGGCCCGGTAAACATGGCGTCCGTTGCCGTTGCAGGATTCGCCGAGAAAGGTGCGGAGCTTTGCGTTTGGCACCTGGTTGGGGGTGCTGCCTTTGAACACGATGCCCTCATTGCCGGTGCCGATGGTGTGGATGAACAGGCCGGAATTGAATGCGGAATCAACACCCTGGAGAGCGGCGTTGAAAATCACCTTGCCGTGAGCGCGCCCGAGGCGCGGAGTGATCTGGCCGTAGGGGGCGCCCATGGCCGCCCCGGGAGCGCCCTCGCGGACGAGTTCGCTGACGGTGCCTATGGTGCTGGAGCTGAAGATCGCGCTGTCGTTGTCCCTGGTCACACTCATGACCCCGGTGCGATAACTCGCCGCCATCGCAAAACGGTTGGCTCCGCTTGGCACGCCGGCTTGATACGGTTGTACCACCTGGTGAATCTTGCCAAGCACACGACCACTCATGATGGTGGCTCCCTCCCGCAGCAGTTCCGCCACCGAAGCTCCCTGGTCCTCCATGAGCACGCGCGCATTGGTGCCGGAAACGTGCGCGAGGAAGAGCGCCCGGTCCGTGCCATTGAAAACAGGCGTGTCCAGCCGGGTCAATTTCTGCGAGCCAAACGGACTGCCGGTTTTTGCCACAAGATCAAAGATGGTCATGTCGCTCCACAACCCGCGATTGCTAGCGGGAGTGGTGTCACCATCTGTCATCCTGGCGGCGGCCAGAACCTCACCCTGCGTGTTCACAGCCGCTTCCACTGCGGTCACGGCGGCAAACTGCGCATCCACGCCCTGGGCGTTGATACCCGAAGTGATGAATTGCTTGATACGCTGCGCATGCCAGGGAAGGACCGGAAGTTCCGCCACCGTGACCCGCGGTAAACCGACGCCATCGCCGACGACGACATGACGCAGAGAAAGCGCAATGGTGCGGCCAAAGCGGGAGGCGGGTTGTCCGGCGTTGGGGTCGTTGAGTTCCCAGGTCATGTTCGCGGAGTCGAGGTCGTAGCCATAAACCTTGGCACCGCCAGTCTTTTGAGGATCCGAGCAGGCCACCAAACTGCCGTTGGCAGCCAGGGTTTTGCCAAACTCCGAGCTGGAGTCGTTCGGCATCGAAACATACTGTTCCATGGAGCCGTCGATGGGCCGGAAGCGGAACAGATTGAAACCTGATCGCGCCCAAATGCGTGGTCCGCTCAAGGCAATGGCCATGCCGAGGCCGGCCGTATTGGAGTTTTGAAAATAGGTGGTTGGCAGCAGGTAAGTGCGGGTGTCCACCATCATGATGAGGCCCTTGTCAGTGCCGCCGTAGTTGCTGGAGGGCACGCCGATGGCCAGGAAGTGACCGGATACCGCCAGTGCAAAACCGCAGCGGTCTCCCGCCGCCGGACTTGGAGCGGTGATATCGCCCATGTCCGCCGCCGATCTGCGATGAATCAGGCGCACGTAACCGGACTCGCTGGGTGCGCCGGGGAAATTCGAAAACGGCTGGCCGGAAGCCACCAAGTCACAGGCCACCGCGAGGGCATGACCGCCGAGGCCCTCTCCCGCCCGGTTGCTGGCGAAGGTCCATTTGCGCGCGCCGGTCGCCAGATCGAAGGCATGAACCGCGCCGCCGCCGGCGACGCTTTTACTATGGCCGGGCGCGCCGACATAGAGGGTGCTGCCGTCCAGCGCCAGCGCGCTGCCGAATTTTTCGCCGTTGACCGGCTGCGTCGGGCGCAGTTTGCGGACCAGCTTCAAGGTGGTTGCGTCATAGACATACACCGCGCCATGCTCGGAGCCACCGCCCGTGGCCGCGCCAGGAGCCCCGACGACGATGTGGCGCTCGTTGCAAGCCAGGGCTTTGCCATAGCCGTTGGCAATGTCGCCCGAGGGCGGCAGCAACTCGGTTTTGACCGTCAGTACCACGGGCGCGGCGCCCAGTGGCAGAGTGAGACCGATGGCCAGCGACAAAGTAAGCAGGGAGAGAGATGACTTCATGGGTGAATGAGTTGACCCCGAAACCTCCTTCATTTCTCAAGGCGCGCCATCCGACCAACAGCCTAGGACTTTGGTCGGAGGAACCTAACCTTGTATCGGCGGTCTATGACCGTAGCAAGATTCCTGCCTTCGGTGTATTTACAGCGGAAAGTCAGCGACGGTCATAGACCGCCGATACAATTATTCCGGTATCTCCGCCGACTGGAGAATCGCATTCAATGCCTTCTTGGGTTGCAGTTGCCTGTCCCACAGCAACGCGTGATTGGTGCGCGCGGACGGCCAGTGATTCAACCAACTCCGCCCGTCATGCAGCCCCCACAGAGTGACACGCGAGATTTTGTCGCGATGCTTCGCAAACAAAGTGAAAAGCCGGGCATAATCCCGCGCCAGACGCTCCTCCATCTCCGGCGGCAGGCTTCCGGGAAACGGATTCGTAGAATTGTCGGAGCGGGCGCTGATGTCCGCGCCTTGGGTGTTGCGTGGAACCACATCGATGTCCAGCTCGGTAATCATGACCTTCACGCCTTCGGCATGGAAGGCGAGGATGGCCGTTTCAATGTCATCGAACGGCACCTGACCGAGCAGCCAGTGCCCCTGGATGCCAATCGCGTCCGGCAGTGCTTCATGTTCCTTGAGCAGACGCAGCAGGCGGGTGGCTTTGTCCCGCTTGGGCGGGGATTCGATGTTGTAATCGTTGTAGCAAAGCTCCGCCGCCGGGTCCGCCAGACGCGCGGCGCGGAAGGCCTCGATGACGTAGTCCTCCCCCAGGCTGCGCGACCACAGCGAGTCGCGCAGAAAACCCTCGCCGTCCGCCAGCGCCTCATTGACGACATCCCAGCTTTGCATTTGGCCCGCGTAGCGCCCCGCCACGGCGGCGACATGATCACGCAGACGCTTCAACACGAGATCGCGCGGCGCGTCGGCCTCGCCCCGACGGAAAAACCAGTCCGGGCACTGCTCATGCCAGATCAGGACATGCCCGTTCACCCGCAGGCCCCGCCGGACAGATTCCGCCACCATCGCGTCCGCCTCCTGCCAGCGGAAGCGCCCTTCCTCCGGTTGCAACGCCGCCGGCTTCATGCCGTTCTCCGGGGTCACCGCGGCAAACTGCGTCGTCAGCAACTCCCACTCCGCCGCACTCAACCCTCCATCAGGCAAAGCCGTGCCCATCACGAAAGCCTCCTTGAACGCGTCTTTCAGAGTGAGCGAAACGCTCACCGGTTCGTCCCGAGCTGCCGCCGTCGAGCACCAAACGAAAAGCAGAAGGACGACCGCATCCAGCCGACTCATCTCAATCGTCCTCCCCGTCGAAGTACTCCACCTGCTCGCGGAAGATCAGCCGCCCTGGCTTGGCGTTCCATTTGCCGCTGTCAGGATAATGAATCACATCAGCCATCACATTGTCGGAGATGACCAGATACTCCAGCGACTCATCCTCGGCGGCGATTAACTGATGCGCCTGGTCCGGGCCGCACATGAAAAAATCCCCGGCGCGCAGCGGACGCAGCCCGTCCACAAGCCGCAGGCTGCCGCTCCCGGAGAGCACCCAGTAAAACTCCCACATCGCGCGATGCGCATGAAAGGGGAAGTTGGGTTTGCCCGCCGGGACGGTGACATGCTCGACATCGAAAGGGTGCCCGCCTCCCCATGTGCCAACGTCGCCCGGCGCACCGAGGGCGGCGCTCAAGCTGCGGCGCAACGCGCTGAACTTGCCGGAGGGCGACTGCCAAGTCCGCGGCTCGAGAGCTTGCAGGTTTTGAATGGAGACGGGAGCGGGCTTCATGGTTGCATTTGCCAATCCAGCACCGGTCGGACGAGAATCAAACTTTGATTCACCCGTGCCCCGGCTTGCGTTTGTGGATGCAGAGGGCGTTGCCGTCGGGATCGAGGATGAAGGCCATGCGGCAGACGGGGGTGTCGAAAGGTTCCATGTGAAAGGTCACGTTGCTGGCTTTGAGATGGGCGATGGCGGCGTCGAAGTCGTCCACTTCCAGACCGACCGAGCAGCCGGAGCTGGTCGGTTTCCATTCGGGCGCGCCGGCGCCGAGGGAGAGCGTGCCGTTGGCGATGTCGTACTCCGTCCACTCCATGCCGCCGGGTTCTCCCGCCTGCATGGTCGGTGCCAGGCCGAGCACGCCCTCGTAGAAGGAGCGGGCGCGGGCCATGTCGGTGACGGGGTAACAACTGAAGGCGATCTCGGTGATTTTCATGTCGCCGCCACGCTGTCTTCATCCGTCGAGATGGGAAAGCAAAAACTCCGGCACACGCGATTCAGTCCAGGACCGCAGCGGGCGACGGGCATCCAGGAAGGCGACGTGACCGCCGTGCGCGGGGGTCTCGATGAAGAGATGCGGGTGATCGCTGATCTGAGGATAAGAAGGCGGCGCCAGGAGCGGGTCGTCGAGCGCGTTGAGCAGGAGCGCGGGCACGCTGATTTTTGGCAGCAGCGGGCGCGCGCTGCAACGGGCGTAGTAGTCGTCCGCGCCGGTGAAGCCATGCAGCGGGGCGGTGAAGGCGTCGTCAAAGACGCGCACGCTGCGGATGGCGGCCCAGTCGCACTGCGGCACTTGCTTGGGGAAGCGGCGCGCCTTGGCGGCGGCTTTGCGGTTGAGGCTGCGCATGAAACGGAGCCGGTAGAGGGCGTTGGAACGGCGCAGGTCGAGCGCGTCGGCGCTGGAGGCGAGATCGACAGGAGCGGAGATTGCCGCCGCCGCGCGCAGCCGTTGCGGCGGTGCCTGCTCGCCCAAGTACTTTAAGAGCAGATTGCCACCCAAACTGAACCCCACCAGGAACAGCGCGCCTTTGCTCTCCTCCAAAGCGCGTTGCACGACGGCAGCCAAGTCCTCGGTGGCGCCGCTATGGTAGGAGCGCGGCAAAAGATTGGGCAGGTGCCCGCAGCCGCGGTAGCTCCAGGTGAGCGCGTTGCAGCCGGAGGCATTCAGCGCCCGCGTCATGCCGCGCATGTAAGTCGCTTCCGCGCTGCCCTCCAACCCGTGGCACAGCACCGCAAGCGGCGCGCTCGCTGGATGCGGTCGATGCCAGTGCAGTTCCAGCCTGTCGCCATCCGTTAGCGTCAGTTCCTCGAAGCGGGCCGCTAGCCGTGGCGGCCCCGGAAGCAAGGCGCGCAGGAGGGTTTGCCAATGCGCCTGGCGCAGCCCCGTGGGCGGACGATAAGCGGAGGCGACGTGCGGCATGGTCAATTTTCACAAACCGAATCCGAACAACTCCAGCGGCTCTTCGCATTCGAGTTGCAGCAAGGCCAGCAGCAGCAGGCCGGGGGCGTCCACGGCGTCGCAGCGATCCTCGCCGGGGTGGCTGCGGAACATGCGGTGCTCGGGCACCCACAGAACTCGTATGGCTTCGTCGGCGATGTCGTGCGCGAGTTGCAGCGGGGCTTCATCATTGAGGACGCGGGCGGCGCGCCAGAGAAAGAGAATGGCGCGGCCATAGTCCTCGGCGGCGGCACCGGTACCAGTGTTGGCGGGCAGGCTGAGGCGGGTTTGTTCGATCCAGCGGGTCACCGCTGCACGCCAGAGCGGCTGCGGATCGCTTTCCAGCAAGTCGAGACAGGCCTCGGCCATGGGCATGGGATAGTTGTGCGTGGGGCGGGTGGCCATGTCGAAAATTTCCGCGTGACGAGGCGGCGAGAACCCGCGGGTGAGCTCGCCTTTCCATGGCAGGCCGGTGGCGACCTCAAGTCCACCCCAGTATTTGCCGGTGGCGCTGTCGAAGCCTTTTTGCAGGTAGGGAGTCAGACCGAGAACCGCCAGTTCCAGCAAGCGTGGCTGGCCGGTGGCGCGGGCGGCGCGCAGCAGGCTGCCGGCCCACAGGCCGATCTCGGTGGTGCTGGTGTGGTAGTCCCAGCGTTTGACCGAGGGCTGATTGCGCAGCAGGCCGGTGGCCTCACCCCGCTGCTGGTAACTGTATTCCGCCACTCGTGTGGCCAGCGCGCTGAGTTCGGCATCGCCGCCTTTTTTCGCGGCCAGCCAGGCCAGCGACTCCACCAACACCGCGCCGGCTTCGAGGAAGGGCATGGCACCGTCGTTCTCGCCGGGTTTGAGCGTGCCGGGAGTGTTGTCGGGGCTGGCATGACGGCAGAAGCGGCCCGTGGCGGCGTCCTTCACATGCTGGTCACCCATCGCGCGAATGGCGCGCTCGGTGGCTTGCGGGTCAATGCGCCAGAGCAACTCCCAGGCTGGCGAGTGTGGACGGCATTCGTGATGGCCGCCGGAGAAGCGTGTCGGTTTGTCCGCCCTGACATCGTAGTAGGCGTGGTTGCCCCAGAAGAAGAGGCCGTTCTTCGGTGACACGCAGCGTTGTAAAAAGTCGCGCACGTAGTTGGTCACAGCGTCGCGGTAACGCGCTTCGCCCGTGAGCCGGCTCAAATGCTCCGCCGCAATCAAAGCGGGCTGGTCCCAGTACAAATTGCTGCCGTCCGGCGAGGTGATCTCGCGATACCAGCGCGAGTGCTTCGGCATCGGCGTCTCCGGCAGGCCGCCCTTGACGACATCAAAACAGGCGATCCACAAAGCCGAGTGATCCGCTCCATAGGTGTCGAGACCGTGAGCCAGGAAGCGATCAATGTGGGCGCGCACGCGGGCACGATGAGACCCGTCCTGCGCCGCGACTGGAAAAGCGGCGAGGACAAGCAGAAGAAAGGGGAAAAGGCAGCGCCGGATTGTCAGCATCGCGTCGGTTCGGGGTGAAATGTCGTTGGCAAGAGGGTGGCAAAACGAAAGAGGATGAAGAGCTCAGTGCGGATTAAGTATCGACGCATGCTCTTCGTTTCAAAGCGGATGCTCGGCAAAGACTTCTGGCGCGTTTTGACGGGGTTTTCAGCTCAGGATTCACCCGCCAGTGACCTCAAAGCAGGGTTCGACTTTGCTTCAACACGGCGACCACTGTCTCGCGCAGACCGCTCTCAACACTGAATTCGGGTTGGAACCCCAGCGTCTTTGCGACGAGGCTGGTGTCGGCGCGGGAGTGGCGGATGTCGCCGGGGCGGAAGTCGCGATAGACCGGTTCTTCCACGGCGCGCCCGGTTTGCGCCGCCACCAGTGCGCGCAGGGTGTGGCAAAGTTCGTTGAGGGTGGTGGCGGCGCCGAGGCCGACATTGAAGGCGCGGCCGAACGCGTCGCCGTTCTCAGTGAGCGAGGCCAGCAACAGTGCCTGGACCACCTCGCTCACAAAACAAAAGTCGCGTGTGTTTTCGCCATCGCCGTTGATGAAGACGGTGTCGCCGCGCGCCATGGCGTCGATCCAACAGGGGATGACGGCGGCGTAGGCGCCCTTCGGGTCCTGACGCGGACCGAAGACATTGAAGAAACGCAGGCCGACGGTTTCCAGGCCGTAAGCAGCTTGGCAGGTCGCGGCATAAACTTCGTTGACGAATTTGCTGGCGGCGTAGGGGGAGAGCAGGCGGCCCAGCGAGTCCTCGCGCTTGGCGGGCAGGGGGTCGTCGCCGTAAACGGCGCTGCTGCTGGCATAAGCAAATCGGCGCAGCCCGGCGGCGCGCGCGGCCAGCATCAAATTGAGGGTGCCGGTGGCGTTGATGTCGTGGCAGAGCGCCGGCTTTTCCAGCGACAGCGGTACGGAACCTAGCGCGGCGAGGTGAATGACCTGATCGACGCCGGTCACTGCGGCGGCGCACGTTTCCGCGTGCCGGATGTCGCCAGCGACGAAATCCAGTCGCGCCGCTGCTTCCGGCCCGACGTTGCCGCGCACCGTTTGAAGATTGGCCGGCGTGCTGCTGAAATGATTGTCGAGCACGCGCACCCGCTGCCCTAGCGAGAGCAGTTTTTCCACCACATGAGAGCCGATGAAACCGGCGCCGCCGGTGACCAGCCAGAAGCGAGGTTGCTGACGGAGGGACTGCTGGGCAAGAAAATAGGGGCTTGGCATCGGCGCACTGGTTTACTAAACTGTCCTCCGGCAGCCTGCAAGACGCCCTTTTGAGCGGCGTTTTGCCTTTGTTCAGCACTCACCCCCTTCCGCTTATGTTCCGCATTCCTGGTGTTCCCGGCAAAGACCTTTGCGACAAGCATCTCGGCTTCACCCGTCGCGACATCCTGCGCGTGGGCGGGGCGTCGATGATGGGCCTTACCCTCAACAACCTGTTGCGCGCGCAGAGCGCCAGCGCGGCCAGCGGGCAGGCCGGGCGCGCCGGCTGGGGCAAAGCCAAGCATGTGCTGATGATTTACCTTCAGGGTGGTCCCAGCCACCTGGACCTGTGGGATCCAAAAGAAAATGTGCCGGACAATGTGCGCTCCCAGTTCAAGTCCATCCCGACCAAGATTCCGGGCGTGCATTTCACCGAGATCCTGCCGGGACTGGCAAAGGTGAACGACAAGTTCACCATGATCCGCTCGATGAGCTACACGCCGGTGGGCCTGTTCAATCACACGGCGGCGATCTATCAGATCATGACGGGCTACACCACCGACAAGGTCAGCCCTTCCGGCCAGCTCGAACCGCCCAACGCCAAGGACTACCCGAACTTTGGCTCCAACATCATCCGCCTGAAACCGGCGGACGAACCGATGCTACCGTTCGTCATGCTGCCGCGTCCGCTGCAGGAATCCAACGTCGTTGGCAAAGGCGGCACCGCCGGCTTTCTGGGCAAGGCTTTTGATCCTTACACCCTCTACCCCGAAGGCGACGATCTGAAGATGAACAAGCTGGACAACATCAAGATTGACGATCTTCAGCTCCGTCCCGATTTGTTCTCGCTTCGGTTGCAACGCCGCGCCAAACTGCGCGACGCGATCAGCGCGCAGATGCCCACCATTGAGGCCGCGGTCAAGGACATGAGTCTCGACACCTACTACGATCAGGCGCTCAGCCTCATCGCCAGCGGCCGCGCGCGTGATGCCTTCGCGCTTGAGCGCGAGCCCGCCAAGCTGCGCGATCGCTACGGCCGCAACACCTTCGGTCAAAGCTGCCTGCTGGCCCGCCGCTTGCTGGAGGCCGGCACCCGCGTGGTCGAGGTCATCTGGCCGAAGGTCGCCAACTCGGACAATCATTCCTGGGATCATCACGTTGGTTTGACCAAGCGTATGAAGGACCAGTCCGGGCCGATGCTCGACCAGGGTCTCTCGGCGTTGTTCGAGGACCTTGATGCCAGCGGCTTGCTGGAGGAAACGCTGGTGGTGGCGCTGGGCGAGTTCGGGCGCAGCCCGGAGAAAGGCGTGTCCACCTCCGGCAATAACAACAGCGCCGATGGCCGCGACCACTGGCCCTACTGCTATACCGCTGTTGTCGGTGGCGCCGGCATCAAGCGCGGTTACGTGCATGGCAAATCAGACGCCACCGGTTCCGCGCCTGCGGAGAACCCGGTGCATCCGACCGAGTTGTTGGCCACCATTTACCATGCCGTCGGCATTGATCCGGAGACCATTGTTTACAACCACCTCAACCAGCCGCGCGAGTTGGTGAAGGCGAAGCCGGTGACCGAGTTGTACGCCTGAGCACGGTGGCTGGGGCGGGCCTGTCCTGCGCCCGCCGCGTTCGCGGGATGCGGGCTCGAATTTTTGGCGTCCTCAAGGCGCGCCGCCAGACTTGAACAAGGGCAGGCGCAGCCGCCTGCGCTCGGGTGTTTCCTCCGCCGGGGCGGGGGCATCGGCGGGCATGCCCGTGGTTTCGGCCTCGGTCGCGGCGGCGCCTCCGCCGAGATTGAAGAGGCGCGGTTTCCATTGCGGGTCGCCGATGCTGCCGCGCGCTTGGTACTCCAGCAGCTCGCTCACCGGACGCAGCACGATGCCGGGCAGGCCGCGAATGCGCGCTTGCGCGTCAAAGGCGACTTTGTCCTCGATGAAATTGGCGTTGCCTTTGGCGACCAAACGGAAGGCGGCCGTCAGCGCCTCGATGTTGTCGGTATAGACATGGCCGTCGGCGACCGTGAAGGTGCAGTTGGCTTCTTTGGCCACATTGTAACCCTTGATGGGGGCGGGCAAAAAACCGCCGAGGAGCGGGGTCAGGGGGCCGAGGATGGGCACCGCGTAAAGGTTGCCGTTGAGGATGATGGCCACGCCCTTGCCGCGCAGCGCTTTGGCGTCGCCCTCCACGCCTTCGAATTGAAAATGACCCGTAAGGTCGCCTTCGGTTTCATAATTCGGCGCGTAGGTGCGGGCGAACTCGGCGAAGCTGAGCGAATTCACTTTAAGTTCCGCCGCGTAAAGGTCGCGCTCGGGCCGGGTGTCGGTGCGCCCATTCGCCTCGAACTGCCCGCCCATCAGCTTGGCTGCCGCCTCAAAAGTGTATTCGCCGCCGCGGCCGTTGACTGCCGCCTTTGCCGCCAGGAAATCGAGGTCCTTGCCGAAGACCTCCCAGCGCAGCCGTTCGAGTGTCAAGTCGAGGTCCAATTCATCGCGCGGCGGCTTGTTGTTGGAACGTCCCTTGACGGTCATGGCGCTGTCCAGCACCCGCCCGCTGACATTGAAGGTGATCTCTCCGTCCTTGCCGCCCACCGCGGCGATGCCTTTTTCAAACTTCAGATTGCGCCCGAAAAAAGCGTGCTCGAAGACCTCCGCCCGCACTGTCACCGCGAACTCGTCGCGTTCTTTTGACAAATCGGCCCGTCCCTTGGCCTGCATGGCGCCGCCGAACAAGCGTCCGCGCACGTCGAAGTCGAGATTATCCTTCAGAAAGTGCAGCTCGCCCTGCGGCGCGGTGACGAGGTAGTCCTTCTCCCAGAGCCGGTAAACACCGTTGCCTGCCGCCGCCGCGAAGGTCACTTTGCAATCGTTTTTCTCCGGGCTTTGCCAGCCGAAAACACCGTCCACATTGACCACCGTGGTCGCGGGCAGCCGGTAGGCGGCCACCGGCTCCGAAACTTGGGGCGCGAAACTGCGGAGCACGGGCACGGGATCGCATTGGGCGCGCACCCCGCTCAGCCGCACCCATTTCTCAAGGTTGTCCACCTCCACTTCATCCACTTCCGCCAAACCCTCCTGCAACTCCGCTTTGGCCGCTCGAAAAATCAAGCGCGGCCCCTGAAACTCGATGCGGCCTTCCGCGCGCTCGAAGCGCAGGCCGCGATACTCGCCTCCGCGCAGTTCGGCGATTCCTATGTTGACGCAATCCCTGAAGTTAAGCCCCGGGCCTTTGCCCTCCACTTTGGCATAGATGCTCGAGTCGCGGTCAAACTTAAAGCGGTCGATCAGTTCACGGGTTTGCTCCCTGGCGATGAAGGGTTTGAACGCGGCCGGGTCCATCTTCAAAGTGGCGCGATAGCGCAGTCCCTGCCGCTCATGGAGCAGGAGTTGCAGGTTGGCGGAGCCGGTGCGATGACGCAGCAGGCCATCCCGCACATAAAGGCCCTCGGCGTTGACGCCGAAGCTGGCGGCGAGCCCTTCAAACACCTCGCCGCGGCTGGTGAAACGCGGGCAATGAATCTCCCCGCGCGCGTCGATTGGCCGTGCCATCGCCGCTCCGGTGGACCCAAAAAACCAGCGTCCCTCCAGGGCCAGGCTGGGACCTTGGTCGTAAAAGACCACCTCCCGCAGCGCGTCGGTGCTGAACAGAACTTCCGCCGCCGAGGTGAGGTCCGCATTCGAGGTGAGCCGGAAATCCACCGCTTCCTCGCCGCGCCGCCAGGTCGCCATCGCGTCGAGGCTGCCGAGGGCGTCCGCCAGTCGCAGGCGCCGCAATTCCAGGACGCCGCCGGCAAGGGCCGCGTCCGCCAGCAACTCCCGGCATTGATAGCCGCGATAGGAGAAATCGCGGGCGACGAATTGCAATCCCGCCTCCAATGACTCCAGCGATTCCGTGGCGCCGCGCGCCTGAACGACCAGCACGGGCGGAGTTTGGAACTCAAAGCGCGCCAGCCAGTCGAGGGCGAGCTGGATTTGGCCGCGATACTCGCGCACGATTTCCAGCCGGCGCAGCGCCGCCTCGCGCTGTTGCTTGCGTTTTTCCTCGCTGTCCGGAGCCTTGCCGAGCGCGATGTCGGCGGTCAGATCAATGCGGATGCCGGCCAGTTCCCCTGTCGCATGCGTCACCTCCAACTGCCGGTCGTGTAAAAACACGCGGGCGCTGAAGTCGCGCAGCTCGATGACCGTCAAGTCCGGCTGCTGCGGGTCCACCGGCAGCGACACATGGGCTTGCGACAACTCGAGTCCCTCAATGCGCGCCCGTCCGCGCATGAGCTGGCCGTAGTCGAACTCCACATTCACGCGGTCCACCGCCGCCAGCAGTTGATCGCGGGCGCTGTCGTTGTAGAGGCGCACCTCGCGCGCGACCAGACCGCCCAGCAGGTTCAGGCTCAGCCGCTCGAAGTCCAAATGCACGCCGCGCTGCTCGAGTTGCTCCGTGAGGTAACTCTGCCAGCGCGCTGAAAACGCCGCCGAGTTCAGATACAGCGCCACCCCGGCGATCCCGCTCAGGATCACCAGCCACAGGCAGCGCTTGTAGAAGGGACGGCTCATGCCTCGGTGTTTGAGAATACGCTTGCGAGGCGCGGCATGGCAGCGGCAGGCCGCGATTCCGCGCTCTGTCACATTGCACCTGTTTTGCGATTCAGCTAAGATAAAACATGTCCGCCGAGCCGGCCACATCTGCAACGCCCGCCGCCGCCACGCCGCGGCGGTGGCGTTGGCGCCGGATTGGGCGTTGGTTTCTCGGGCTAGGCCTGGCCGCCGCCGTCTTGTTATCGCTGGCTGGCTGGCATCTTTGGAGCGATCGCACGGCATACGCGGCCCGCCTGCTGAGCCGTTACGCGCCGGAGTTGGCGCCGAGCTTGGGCGCGCTCGAAGTCAGCGCCGGCGCGATCCGGCTGCAAAACTTGAGCCTGCATGACCCCGCAACCGGCGAGGCCTTCGGCGGGGTCGAGGAAGCCGTGCTCGACCATTGGATTGAGGCGCTGCGCTTTCGCCGGGTGGGCCGCTTGCGCATCGACGGCCTGCGCATCAGCACCAGTGCCGCGCGTCTGCCTGTCCTGCTGGGCGCGCTGCCGCGCTCCGCGCAGGCCATTGAAAAAGCGGCGGATACCGGGGCCGTTGCGGCGCTGCCGCTGAGCATCGAGGGAGTGGAAATGAGCAACCTGCGCATCGAATTCACCGGGGACGAGCGGCTGCCCTCCGTCTCCTTCACGCTCGACCACCGGTTTGAGCGTTTCGAGTGGCAATCCGGGATTCCGGGACTCGCCAGCGCTGAGTTTGACTTGCGCGACTTTCAGCTCACCACGCCCGACGGCTCCACTTTGAAACTGCCGGCATTGCGGGTGCGCGCCGCCTTCGCCGCGGCGGAGGGCATGCTGCGTGTGGATGAAATCACAGTGGCGGAGTCCGCGCTCGAACTTGATCCCGGTCTGCTGGCTTGGCTGGCATCTTGGCGCCCCGCGCCGGATGCGGAAAGCGGCGGACTGCCGGATTGGTTCAAAGGCGTGGAAGTCCGGCGATTCGCCCTGCAAGGTCTCGAGGTCAAGGCGGCGACAGGCTTGCCAGGTCTGCCGCAACTGGCCGTGGAAGCCCGTTTGCAGCATGAGGTTGAAGACTTGGTCTGGAACGCGGACACGGGGTTGCGGAATACTGGCCGGCATCAACTCAAACTCACCCAAACGCATTTGCGTCCTGTGGATGAAGCAGTGGCCGGCCATATCCGGTTGCCTGACCTTGCCTTGCAGTTCTCTCGTGGTGATGCGGGGCAGCCCTGGCACGTCGAAAACCTTGCCGCCGCTGCCCCCGACCTTCATTGGACAGCGCAGTGGGAAGCGTCGCTGCTTGGCGGCGGCGGCGATTCCCCGAGCCAGCCCTCCGCCAGCCCCAGCCCGGCTATGCCCGCAGTCCGGCTGCAGGCGCTGAGCGTCACGGACGGTCGAGTGCGCGTGGAAAAAACAAACCTTGTGCCCGTCGATCTTCAAACCCGCCTTGATGCGCGGTTGGCGGAGCTGGTCCTGGCCGGTTCCCGTGTTGAATCCGCAAGCAAGCAGCGTCTTCGTTTGCATGAGATCGAAACCCAGATTCCGGGTTCCCGCACCGCCGAACCGACGCGGATCGAGGGCGTTGAGATCGAGCTTCGTCCCGATGCGCTGCTGGGCGAGGGACGGGTGGACCGACTGCGCATCAGCCGGCCCCGGCTGGCCTACCACATCAACTTCGACGCCCTGGCAGCGAAATCGGGCGACACATCAGGCGCGCCCAGGGAACCCGCGGCGCTGCCCGCCTTTGTCAGCAAACTTCACTTTGACGACCTTGCCATCACCGAAGGCAGCGTGCGCGTTCATGGGCGGCTGGGCGCGCCCTTTGAAACCGAGACCTCGTTCCAGCTTGAGACGGAATCCTCCGATGACAACTCCTCCTTCCACAAGCTCAGCATCGCCGAAACCCGGCTGACTGCCAGCGAGAGCAGCACCCCGCTGCCGGTGGCGCGCGTCGGCAGCTTCGAGGCGCGCGCCCGGCTGCCTGACCTGATCGCCGAGCGGCGTGTCGAAAGCCTCGTGCTGGATGGCGGCCAGGTTGAGTTTGGCGACGCTCTGCTGTCCATTCTCGATCCAGGCACCCCCGCCAAAGTCGCGCCGGACGCGCAACCCGGCCAGCCTGCCGGGCGCGACAAGTCGTCCGCAAAAAAATGGCGAGCTGGCAGCGTGACGGTGCGCAATCTTGATATCACGCTGCAACGCGTCGCCCCCGGCTTGCCGCCGTTCACTTTTGGCGTTCAGTTTGAGGCCAAAGACACGCCGTTGGAGCCGGAGGGCTTGGTCGAGAATGTGGAGCCGCAAAAAGTGGAGCTTTCCAGTCTCACCATCCCGGCGCCCTACGGATCATTGCGCCCGGTCGCCCGCCTCGACTCCATCTTCGTGCATTTCACCCTCGATGGCCTGCTGCGCCGCCGCATCGGCAAGGTCGAAATTTTGAATCCCACGCTTTACGTCGGCGAGCCGCTGTTTTGGTATGTGGATTACTATCGCAAGTTCGCCGCCGGTGACATCAAGAGCGACTCCGACGCGCCGGGCTTGGTGCTGGCCTCGGCGGAGAACGAGGTCGCGCTCAATGCCGCCGCCGCAGCCGTGAGCGGTCCGCCGCGGCAGGCCTGGATCGTCGAGGAGTTGCAGGTCCACTCCGGCAAGATCGTGCTCGCGCCAAAGGGCGTGCCGCTGCCCGGCTTTCACCAGCCCTTTCCCTTCAGCTTCACCACGAAGCTGGAGAGCGGCCAGTTCGAGGCGGTTTTTGACATCCCTTCCGACAACTACCCGCTGCCCGATCTCAAACTCGAGTTCATCGGCATGAAAGGGCAGGTGCAATTTAATCTGCCGCTCAAGGACGTGGACAACAACCTCACCGAGACCTTTACCGTCGATCAAATCCGCTGGAAGCAACTGCATGTCGAGGAGGCCTACCTTTCCGTCACTTACGACATGAACGGCATCTACGGCGAGTTCGGCGGCGCTGCCTACGAAGGATACATCAAGGGCGGCTTCGATGTGTTTTTGAATGACAGTTACACTTGGGACGGCTGGATCGCCGCCACCGGCGTGCGCGCCACCGAAGTCACTGAAAAGCTCACTCCCGCCTACCTCCTTTTGGATGGCAAATTCAACGGCACCCTCATCGCCGCCGGCGACGCCAAAGAGCTTTATCAAGCCGACATCGACTTCACCAGCACCGAGTCGGGCCGCTTTTCCATTTCGAGTCTCAATGACATGATCGAAAAGCTGCCCCCGCCCAACACTGCGGCGCTTACGGACCAATTCACCCGCATCGGTTTGGAGACCCTGCGCGATTTTGAGTACGACACCGTGCGCGCCAAAGGCCGCCTGCACGGACGCGAAGGCTCCGGCTTTCTCAATATCGCCGGCCCTCAAGGCAGCCGCAACATTGAGGTCAATGTCCTCGACCATCGCTGGAAGGTGGACAAACCGGAGGCGGGGAGTGATTAACCACGCGTTTCTTCGAGTTGGTGCAAACGGCACAAAAAACCGCGAGAACCAGCAACGAAAGCGAGCCACTATTGCATGAACCACTTCTTCATCACCGGCACGGATACCGACGCGGGCAAGACTTATGTCACCTGCCTGTTGCTTGAGGCGCTGCGCCGTGCCGGAAAAAACGTGGCGGGTTACAAACCCTTCGTCTGCGGCCCGCGCACGGACGCGCACCAGCTTCTCGACAGCAGTTCGCCCGGTCTCACGCTGGATGAGGTCAACCCCGTCTGCTTCAAAACCCCCGCCGCGCCTTACACCGCCTCATTGCTGGAAAACAAACCGGTGCCGGTCGCGGAGGCGCGCGCCGGCTTCCAGCATTTGGCCGCCCGCTTTGAGCATGTCTTGATCGAGGGCGCCGGCGGATGGGAGGTGCCGCTGGCGGAGGGCATGACCATGGCGGACTTCGCGCAGAGCCTCGCCGTGCCCGTCATCCTGGTGGTGAACAATCGCCTGGGCGCGCTCAACCACAGTCTGCTGACTTTGCGCAACATCACGGCGCGTGGGCTGGCCTGCGCGGGGGTCATCCTCAACCATCCTGCGCCGGAGCGTGACGCTGTCTCCATCTCCAACCGCCTGGTGCTGGAGCGCTTCAGCGGGGTTCCGGTCATCGCCGAAATCATGCATGGCGAGAGCGAGCTGGAATGCCTCCCAGTTTTCAATTCATAACAGGCGCGCAGCAGGAATCGGGGCGTGGTGTGCCGCCACGACAGCCTGCTGTGTCAAGCTCAGTCCGCTTTGACGGCCCTGCTCAAAATACTCCTTGCCGCGGCTTTCCGTCACAAACACTCCCGGACGCCGCGTTCGGGTGGTAATGCGGCGCACCTCCTTGCGTTTCTGCTCCATGTCCTGAAGGCGGAGCCGGTAGAGCTCCTCGCCAATCACATCATGAGCCAGCGCAAAGGCGTCGGCGATGCCAAGCTTTTCAGCAGGGGGAATCACCGGCTCGCCGACACAATGCACCAATACCGTCTTCACATCAGGTGATTGTGTCCAGTGGGCGAAGGGCGGGCTCTGGGCGATGCCGCCATCCCACATGGCATCTCCGCCGATGATTTGGTGCGAGATCAATGTCGGGTAGGCGCAACTCGCCACGACCATTTCCGCAAGCGGGCCCTCTTCCCGCACCTCCGCCTTTACCTGGGTCAAATTGGTCACTGCGATCCCTAATTTGGGAGAGCACTCCTCAATCCGCCGTTCGCCCAGCACTTCCTTCAGCAGTTTGAGAATGCGTTTCCCTTTTGTGGCTCCCGAATACCGGCGCCCATGCACTGGAAAATAAGGCAGTGCCACCACCATGCCCGCCTCAAAAAAGGCGGTGCGAAAGCGCAGGGTCAGTAGGAAATTCAAAATTTCCCTCGGTGCCATTCCCGCAACGGCCAATGCCGCCACCAACCCTCCGCTGGAGGCCCCGGCAAAATGCCCCGGCCACCTGCCGGCCTCCAGAAGACCTTGCAAGAAGCCAGCGTGCGCGTAAAAACCCAGGAACGCGGAACTCAAAGAAACTGCGAGTTCTGGATTAGGAGGCGGGAGAGGCTTCATGACAGTCCATTAAACTAAAAGACCAAAGCCAGCCTGCAACTCAACAAAAGGCCGCGCCTCAACGCCCCGCCGCTGCAACTGCAGCCAACCTTTCCGGCTTCACTTGCCAGCCGGGTCCCCTTCACAAACCGTTTGATGCGCAAAGCCAAGGTTGACGCCACCCCCAGCCCCGCGAAACTGCCGACCCCGATTTTTTATGGAACTTGTCGCCATCGTCGAAGCCCTGCTTTTCGCCTCCCAGGAACCGCTCAGCCTGGCTCAGATGACCGCCGCCGTGAAGGACACCGCCAAGGACATCCAGCAGGCCGCCGAGGGCGGCGAGCCGGCGCCGGATTGGGTGCCCCCCCTGTTGGAGACGGACGAGACGCAGGTGCGCGGCGCCATCGACACCCTCATCGCCCACTACGAGGCCGATGGCCGCGCCTTCACCCTGGTCGAGCGCAGCACCGGCTGGCGCTTGTGCGCGCGCGCCGATTACGCCGACTGGTGCCGCGCCCTTTATCCCGGCAAAAAACCGCAGCGCCTCAGCCAGCCCGCGCTGGAGACCCTGGCCATCATCGCCTACCGCCAGCCGATCACCAAAGCCGGAGTCGAAGCCGTGCGCGGCGTTTCCGTGGATGCCATGGTGCAGCAGCTCATGGACCGCGGCCTCGTCAAGATCGAGGGCCGCGCCGACCTGCCGGGCCGCCCCCTGCTTTACGGCACCACCGATGCCTTCCTCGATCACTTCGCGGTGCGCTCCCTGGACGAGCTGCCCAACGCGGGCGAGCTGCGCCGCGTGAAGCTGCCCGAGGCTCCCGAGGAGGCCGCCGCCGCGCCGGAGGAAAAACAACTCTCCCTTGAACCCGTCGCCGAGGCTGATCACCTCGGGTTTGAGGAAAGGCCCGCGGACAACGACGAAATCGCCACCCCCAACTGACGCCCGCCGCCATGTCCCTGGAAAGCGCCCGCCAGCAAATTGACGCCATTGACCGGCAGCTCATCCGCCTGCTCAACGAGCGCGCTGAGCTGGTGCACGCCATCGGCGAGATCAAGCGCAAGGACGGCCTCGACGTCTATGTGCCCGGTCGCGAGGAGCAACTGCTGCGCAAGCTCGTCGCCCTCAACAACGAGCACGGCGGGCGCCTCACCGAGAAAGCCGTGCGCTCGATTTACCGCGAGATCATGAGCGCGGCGCTGGCGCTCGAGTCGGGCATGAAAATCGCCTACCTCGGCCCCGCCGGCTCGTGGACGCATCAGGTCGCCATCAACAAGTTCGGCAACAGCGTCGAGTACGTCGCCGAGGCCAGCACCGAGGGCGTCTTTGAGCGCGTCGCGGGCCGTCAGGCGGATTACGGCGTGCTGCCCATCGAGCACAGCACCGAGGGCGCCGTCCACCATACCCTGGATCACCTGGTGGATTCCAGCCTGCAAATTTACGCTGAAATCCTCTGGCGCGCCGAGACCGTCGTCATGGCGCAGAGTGACACTGCCGAGATCGAGGCCGTGCATGGCCACCCGCAGGTGCTGGCGCAATGCCGGCCCTGGCTGGCGGAGCGTTTCCCGCGCGCTTTGCTGGCTGAAAGCCCCACCTCCGGCGCCGCCGCCGCGCGCGCGCTGGAGTCCTCCAGCCAGGCCGCGCTCGGCACGCCGCTGAGCGCCGAATTGCATCACCTCAAAATCATCGCCACCCCGCCGGAGCGCCTCTCCACCCAGGCGCGTTTCATCGTGCTCGGCACCCGCTCCGGCGCGCCCTCCGGCAAGGACAACTCCATGCTCGTCGTGCACGCCCGCGACCGCGTCGGCGCGCTGCTGGAAATCCTCAAGAGCTTCGCCGACCACGAGGTCAACGTGCGCCAGATCGAAAACCGCCCCGTGCCCGGCGACGCCGCCGGCACGCAGGCGCGCTTCTTCCTCGAAGTCAGCGGCCATCTCCAGGACCCGCCGCTGGCCGCCGCCATCGACACCCTGCGCCGGCAAGGCAGCACCGTGCAGCCGCTCGGCAGCTACCCCGCGCCGAGCTGGGTGGAAGGGCGGTAAACGAATCGCTCAACGACTGCGTTTGTCCGCTTGCTGTTGTGCTTCCGTTCGCGCGGAACGTCTTCCTGCGGCGACCCGCAGGTTGCGCTCGCGAATCAGCGCGGCATGGTGTCCTGACGGGGCGGCGGTGCTGGCGCTGTCCGGTTTTTTTCACCATGAAAAACGACGACGAAAAGACTGCTCCGCGCTGGCATCACCTGGAAATGAGCGAGGTGGTGCAGCTTTTGCGCAGCGACTGCGAGCATGGCCTGGATGCCGCCGAGGTGACGCGCCGGCAGAAGGAATACGGCCCGAACCGTGTCTCCGCCAAGGCCGGCACGCCCGCCTGGAAACGCTTCCTGCTGCAGTTTCATCAGCCGCTCGTCTATATCCTGCTCGGCGCCACCGTCATCACCGCGCTGCTGCATGAGTGGGTGGACTCCGGCGTCATTTTTGGCGTGGTGCTCATCAACGCCGTCATTGGTTTCATCCAGGAGTCGAAGGCGGAGAAAGCCATCGACGCCCTCAGTGACATGCTCGTCACCGAGACCACCGTGCGCCGCGGCGGCAAACGTCTGCGCGTGCCTTCCGTGGAACTGGTGCCTGGAGACGTCGTGCTGCTGCAAAGCGGCGACCGCGTGCCCGCCGATCTCCGCTTGTTCGAGGTCAACAGCCTGCAAATCGACGAGTCCGCCCTCACCGGCGAGTCCGTGCCCGTCTCCAAGCATGCTGATCCACTCGATCACGATGTCGTGCTTGCCGACCGCAAAAACCAGGCCTATGCCGGCACCCTGGTCACCTACGGCACCGCCGAGGGGCTGGTCTGGGCGATTGGCGACAGGACCGAGACGGGCCGCATCGCCTGGCTCATCGCCGAGGCCGTCGAGATTTCCACGCCTCTCACCAAAAAAATTGCCGCGTTCAGCAAGCTGCTGCTGTGGGTGATCCTGGCGCTGGCGGTGCTGACGTTTTTCATCGGCATGAGCCGCGGTCCGGACGAGGGCGTCAGCCAGTCGCAGTTGATGGTGGACATGTTCATGGCCGCTGTCGCGCTCGCGGTCGGCGCCATCCCGGAGGGGCTGCCCGCCGCCGTCACCATTGTGCTCGCCATCGGTGTCAGCCGCATGGCGAAACGCCGCGCCATCATCCGCAAGCTGCCCGCCGTCGAGACCCTGGGCAGCACCACCGTCATCTGCTCGGACAAGACCGGCACCCTCACCGAGAATCAGATGACCGTGCAGGAAGTCTGTGCCGGCGGCCAAACCTTCACCCTCACCGGCGGCGGTTACGAACCGAAAGGCGAGATTCAACTCGACAGCCAGCGCATTGCGCCAGAGCAGCACCACGCCCTGTTGGAATGCCTGCGCGCCGGCGTGCTGTGCAACGACTCCCAACTCGTCATCGAGGAGGGCCGCCACCTCATGCAGGGCGATCCCACCGAGGCCGCCCTGCTCGTCGCCGGGGCCAAGGCCGGCCTCCTTCACGCCGAGACGCAGGAGGCGCACCCGCGCCTGGGCATGATCCCTTTTGAGTCCGAGCACATGTTCCGTGCCACCCTGCATGGCGGCGGCAAAAGCAGGCGCGTCATTTACAAAGTCGGCGCCGTGGAAAAAATCCTGCCGCGCTGCACCGACGCGCTCGGGCCGGACGGCGCCACCGTGCCGCTCGATGCCGAAGCCATCCGCGCGCAGGTGGAAGCGATGGCCGCCAAGGGCCTGCGCGTGCTCGCCCTGGCACGCCGCCATACCGGGGCGGACCACGACCGCCTCGAGCACGATCATGTCCGCCAAGGTCTCACTTTCCTCGGCCTCCAGGGCATGATCGATCCGCCGCGCGCCGAGGCCATCACCGCCGTCGCGAATTGCAAACGCGCCGGGGTGAAAGTGAAGATGATCACCGGCGACCACGCCGTCACCGCGTGTGCCATCGCCGCGCGCATTGGCATCGCTGATGACGATGGCGTGCAAGCCATGAACGGCCAGGAACTGGCGGGCATCAGCGATGCTGACTTGCCCGCCATCGCCGACCGGACCGAGGTCTTCGCGCGCGTCGCCCCCGAGCAGAAGCTGCGTCTCGTGCGGGCGTTGCAGTCCAAGGGCCATGTCGTCGCCATGACAGGTGACGGCGTCAATGACGCGCCGGCGTTGAAGCAGGCAGACATCGGGGTGGCCATGGGGATTGCCGGCACGGAGGTGGCCAAGGGCGCCGCTGACATGGTGCTCACCGACGACAATTTTGCCACCATCGCGGCCGCCGTCGAGGAGGGGCGCGGCGTCTTCGACAACTTGCGCAAGTTCATTGTCTGGACCCTGCCCACCAACCTCGGGGAGGGCTGCATCATCCTCGTCGCCATCCTCTTCGGATTGACCCTGCCGGTGCTGCCGGTGCAATTGCTCTGGATCAACATGGCCACCGCCATTTTTCTGGGCTTGATGCTTGTTTTCGAGCCGAAAGAGCATGATCTAATGAGTCGCCCGCCACGCGACCCGCAACGCCCGCTGCTCACCCTCCCGCTCTTCATGAGAACCGGGCTGGTCTCACTCTTCATCATCGGCGGCGGTTTCTGGCTGTTTTTTCACGAAATGAACGTCGCCGGCGAGACCATCGACAAGGCGCGCACCGCTGTGGTCAATGTCATTGTGATGGTGGAGACCGCCTACCTGTTCAGTTGCCGCTCTTTGAACCACTCGCTGCGCTACATCGGCTTCTTCAGCAACCGCCTGGCCCTGCTCGGCGCCGCCGCCATGATCGCTGCGCAACTGCTCTTCACCTACACACCGCTGATGAACCGTCTGTTCCACACCACGCCCCTGGAGGCTGGCACTTGGCTGCGCATCGTCGCCGTCGCCGCGCTCTCTTTCCTCGCCATCGAGTTCGAAAAATGGCTGCGTTTTGGCGGTGGCCGCGGGCAGGGGAGGCTGCCGGAATAAGGCGGCGCCATCCAGCCGCCCAGCACCAGGCGGGCACCAGGCGGGCTGGAGGGGGCGGTCCGGTTAGGCAATGCCAAAGGCTATAGCCGCGGCGCTTGTCGTTGCGTCTAAGGCGCCTCCAACGTCAGGGTTTGAGATAAGTGAACCGTCTCACTGGCTGCGTTGATCCGCTCCTTTTTTGCGCGGATCGACTCTGAAAGCCCCTTTTCAGCGCCTACTTGGGTTGCGCCCGCCAATCACCTCGCCATCGTGCCGCGACAAAGGGGCGGCGATGATGTCGCCCGGTCTTTTTCCCACCATGAAAAACGACAGCCAAGAGACTTCCCCGCGCTGGCATCACTTGGAAATGAGCGAGGTCGTGCAGCTATTGCGCAGCGACTGCGCGCACGGCCTGAACGCCGCCGAGGTGACTCGCCGGCAGAAGGAATACGGCCCGAACCGCGTCTCCGCCAAGGCCGGCCTCTCCGGCTGGAAGCGCTTCCTGCTGCAGTTTCATCAGCCGCTCGTCTATATCCTGCTGGGCGCCACGGTCGTCACCGCATCGCTCACGGAGTATGTGGATTCGGCGGTCATATTTGCAGTGGTGCTGGTCAACGCCGTCATCGGTTTCATTCAGGAGTCGAAGGCGGAGAAGGCCATCGAAGCCCTTAGCAGCATGGTCCTCACTGAGACCACGGTGCGCCGCGAAGGCAGGCGCCAGCGCGTGCCTTCCGTGGAGTTGGTGCCGGGTGATGTCGTGCTTTTGCAGAGCGGCGACCGCGTGCCTGCCGACCTGCGCCTGTTCGAGGTCAACAACCTCCAGGTGGATGAGTCCGCTCTCACAGGCGAGTCGGTTCCCGTATCCAAACACGCCGACCCGCTCGAACACGATGTGGTCCTGGCCGACCGTCTCAATCAAGCCTATGCCGGCACGTTGGTGACGTATGGCACCGCCGAAGGCTTGGTCTGGGCCACGGGAGACAAGACCGAAACGGGCCGCATCGCCTGGCTCATCACCGAGACCATCGAAATCTCAACGCCGCTGACCAAAAAAATTGCCGCCTTCAGCAAGCTGCTGCTGTGGTTGATTCTCGGCCTGGCTGGCGCGGGCTTCACCATCGGCGTGCTGCGCGGGGAGGCGATGGTCGATATGTTCATGGCCGCCGTGGCGCTTGCGGTCGGCGCAATTCCAGAGGGCCTGCCCGCCGCCGTCACCATTGTGCTGGCCATCGGTGTGGGCCGAATGGCGAAGCGCCGCGCCATCATCCGCAAACTACCCGCCGTCGAGACGCTTGGCAGCACCACCGTGATTTGCTCGGACAAAACCGGCACCCTCACGGAGAATCAAATGACCGTGCAGCAGGTGTGCGCCGGCGGCCAAACCTTTCACATTACTGGTGACGGTTACGAACCCAAAGGCGAATTTCAACTTGAAGGGCGTCGGACCGATCCAACTGACCACCCCGCCTTGTTGGAAACGCTGCGCGCCGGCGTGCTCTGCAATGACTCGGAACTGGCCGAAACGGAGGGTCTGCCCCGTATCCAGGGCGACCCCACCGAGGGCGCTCTGCTGGTGGCCGGCGCCAAGGCCGGTCTCTCCCAGCCGGAGACCCACCGACGGCATCCGCGTCTGGACATGATTCCCTTCGAGTCCGAGCACATGTTCCGCGCCACCCTGCACCACGGAAACGAGGGGCGCATGATTTACAAAGTCGGCGCGGTGGAAAAACTGCTGCCGCGCTGTGCCGAAGCCCTCGGCGCGGACGGCCAAACCACGGCGCTCGACGCCGAGGTGGTGCGCGCGCAGGTTGAGGCGATGGCCTCCCTTGGCCTGCGGGTGCTCGCCTTCGCGCGACGCCCGGCAGAGGACGGCCAGGAGGACCTGGGCCACGATCATGTGCGCGAAGGCCTTACTTTCCTCGGCTTGCAAGGCATGATCGATCCGCCGCGGCAGGAGGCCGTCTCCGCGGTGAAAACGTGCCGCCAGGCCGGCGTGCAAGTGAAGATGATCACCGGCGACCACGCCGCCACCGCGCGCGCCATCGCGGGCCGGATCGGCCTCGTGGACGCCGTGGAGGACAAGGACATCCGCGTCGTCACCGGCCAGGAACTGGAATCGATCAGCGACGGCGAATTGCCCGCCCTGGCCGACGCGACCCCGGTTTTCGCGCGCGTGGCACCCGAGCAAAAACTCCGCCTGGTGCGCGCCCTGCAGGCGCGCGGCCATGTCGTCGCCATGACCGGGGATGGCGTGAACGATGCCCCCGCGCTCAAGCAGGCGGACATCGGCATTGCCATGGGGGTCACGGGTACGGACGTGGCCAAAGGCGCCGCCGACATGGTGCTCACCGACGACAACTTCGCCACCATCGAAGCCGCCGTCGAGGAAGGGCGCGGTGTGTTTGACAACCTGCGCAAGTTCATCATCTGGACGCTGCCCACCAACGTCGGCGAGGGCGGCATCATCCTCGTCGCCATGCTGCTGGGTCTCACCCTGCCGGTGCTGCCGGTGCAGGCGTTGTGGATCAACATGACCACCGCCATCTTCCTCGGTCTCATGCTCGTGTTTGAACCCAAGGAAGCCAGCCTCATGCGCCGCCCGCCGCGCGCGCCCGATCGACCGTTGATGACTTACCCGCTCTTCATGCGCACCGGACTGGTGTCTTTGATCATGATCGGAGGCGGATTCTGGCTGTTCTACCTGCAAATGAACAGCCGCGGTGACACCGTCGATGAAGCCCGCACCGCCGTGGTCAATGTCATCATCATGGCCAAGGTGGCCTACCTGTTCAGTTGCCGCTCGCTCAACCAGTCGTTGTTTGCCATCGGCGTGTTTTCCAATCCACTCGTCTGGGCTGGTTCAATCGCCATGATCCTCGTCCAACTGCTGTTCACCTACGCGCCGTTCATGAATCACCTGTTCCACACCACCCCGCTTTCCGGCGAAGCGTGGCTATGGATCGCCTTGGTGGCTGTGGTCACCTTCCTGGCCGTGGAGCTGGAAATCTGGCTCCGGTTTGGCGGCGGACGCGGTGAGGGAAAACCGCCGGAATAGTGCCGCCATTCCTTGCTGTCTGAATCGAGGCAACCTGCGGACGGGCCAAAGGAGGCACATTTTGCCGTGCTGTCGGCTTGCGATTACTCAGGTTTATTCTATATTTTATGAATTATAATGGTAATTTGTCTCGAGTCTTCGGTTTTGAGCGGCTATCTCTGCAACGAGGTGCCGGGGTTGGTCACAGGTTTGCTGCATCTGGCCGGGCAGCCAAAAGCCCTGCGGGTCGAGTTGGAGGGGGATTTTCTGCGCGACATCGCCGGTTGCCGGGTCGATTTCCACAATCCCTGTCCGGAGAGTGATCCTGCCCTGCTCGACTCCCTGCAATTGGTGCAGACCGGGCACACCGGGATGATGACGGGATCCTACCGTGTGGCGATCCTGCCGCGGCGGCGGGCGGGCCGCGCCGGAGCCGCGCCTGGCGCGGGTGCGCCGATGCTGCGGGCGCCGTCGGGACTGAAAAATCTGGTCTTCTTTGAGTGGTTCAACGCCCAGGGCCAGCGCGTGCTGATGCAGTCCTGGCATCTGAATTTGAAAGTGTCCGCACCGCGCTGGCAACTCGACAGTGAGGAGGAGAAGCGCCTGCTGCGCGCCGCCCGTGCCCGCCGACGGCATTACCTGCTGGAGAGCCGCCGCCAGCAAGCCGAGGGCGGACCGAGCTCGGACCCTTTTTGCGGGGACCTGCTGCAATTGCCGCCCGACGCCGAAGCCGCTGAGGACCCTTTCACTTCGAAACCGGCAGCGCCGCCCACGCGCGGCAAAAAAAGCGCCGCCCAAGTGTCGCGGGCGGACCCGCTGCCTGACCCCTTCCAGCGCAGCGAGGCGCTGGCGGTTGAACTGCGCCGCTTTGAGTCCCTGCTCATCTACCAAAACGACCTCAAGTCGCAGCCGGCCATGTTGAAGCTGCTGTCCACGGTGGCGGACTTGGCGGCGCACCTGGGGCACGCGCTGCGGCAGTTTGTGCTCGCGCGGCGGGAGAACTGGGATTTTCTCATCGTGGACCTGGAGCAGTCGCTGCCGCTCTTTGGCGCGGCCTTGAGCGCCACGGAACGGCTGGTGGCGCAGCCGTCCGGCACCCCGATGGACCGCAACTGGCTGGGCGTGGTGCAGTCCTGTCTGCTGGGCATCGAGCTGCGAATGCGCGAACTGCTGACGCTGCTGCGTTGACGAGTCAGCGGTAGGCGGCCGCGCGCGCGGCCAACTCTGGATGGTGCACCCGCGTCACGCGCCAGCTCCACGGCCAGGCGCTCTCCTTGCGCCAGTGGAACTCCCACGGGTCCGCCATGTGGTTGACCGTGCTGACCACGGTCTGGCTGAAGCCGGCGCCGTTCCCTTCCAAGCGGAGCTTGGCGCGCAGCTCAGCGCGCTGTCCGGTTACGGTGCTGGCGCTGATCTCATGCTGGATGGTAAGAGTGAAAAAATGCGCCAGCGCCTGGCGCGCGTCGTCCACGGCGAGATGGCGATCATGCCCGGCCTCGTCGGTGTAATCGTCGGCGAGCAAAGCCTTGACGGCCTCCCAGTCCCGCCGTTCGGCGGCGCGGATGAGTTTTTCCTGGGCGTCGAGCACTTGCCGCTCCGCGGAGCGGGCAAACATCACGAGCGTTTTCCAGCCCAGCCAGAGCGCCAGCGCGGCCAGCAGCCCGAGGAGGATGTTTTTGCGAGTCAGCATGACGATTTTGAAGTAGCATACTTGCACCTCTGCTGTGAATGCAAACCCGCATTGCGTGGAGCCGGCTCAGATTGCATGGTCCGGACAGCCGGCCCGTCACCAGCCTCATGAACGAACCCGCCAGTTTGAAAGACATCGCCCAGGCCGCCGGCGTCTCCATGATGACCGTGTCACGCGTGCTGCGCGGCGTGCCGCGGGTGGCGGCGGCGACGCGGGAGCGGGTGCTGGCGGAGGCGCGGCGGCTCCACTACCAGCCCGACCCGCATTTGGCGCGGCTCATGCAGGCGGTGCGCGGCCGCAAAAAGGTGCGCACACGGGCGGTCATCGCCGTCATTCGCGAGGACCTGCCGGAGGACGGCCTACTCGGCCCCTCTTACCAGTACGTGCCGGTGGAGGACATCCGCCGCCGCGCCCAGGGGCATGGCTACGCGGTGGAGGAATTTTTTCTCGGGCGCGACGGGCTGTCGGCAAAGCGCCTGCAGGGCATCCTGCACGCGCGCGGCATCGAGGGCGTCATCGTCTCCCCGCAAAGCGCGCGGCTGCCGTGCAGCCAGATCGACTACGCGCCCTTTGCCGCCGTCACCTTCGGCTACGCCATGCGCGAGCCGGCGTTGCACATGTGCGCCGGAAACATGACGCTCGGCATCCAAATGGCCGCCGCCGAGCTGACGGCGCGCGGATACCGCCGCGTGGGCGTGGCGGTGACGGAGTGGATAGTGAACCGCTCGCAGTTCGGCTACAGCGGCGGGCTTTTCCACTGGCAGCAGGACTTGCCGACGGCCGAGCGCGTGCCGCTGCTGCTGTTCCCGAGCAACGACATCAGCCGCGGCTTTGAGCCTTTCGCGAACTGGCTGCGCCAGCACGAGCCGGACGCGGTCATCACCTTCGACACGCATGTGCCCGGCTGGTTGCGGCGGCTGGGGCGGCGTTTTCCAGAGGACATCGGCTTTGTGGCGCACGATTGGACGCCGCGCATGAAGGGCTTCGCGGGCATCCATCAGCGCCGCGATCACCTTGCCGCCGCCGCTGTCGATTTGGTGGTGACACAACTTTCCCAAAACGAGCGTGGGGTGCCGGACGTGGCCCGCCAGATCATGATCCCGCCATGCTGGGTGGACGGTTCGAGCGTGCGCCCGCGCCGGTAGCCGCGCTCAATCCGGCCGGTCCATGTCGGGTGTGCGCAGCTCAGCGCCGCCGAGGTGATGCGCCTCGATCTCGCCGGGCGGCTGGGTCAGCACGCGTCGCACACACCAAGTCAGCAGGCAGGTCACAATGCCCGTTGACAGCAACATCACAAGAAATCCGGCGGGTGTCATGGGTGCAGTGTGGCACAGGGAAGCGCCTTTTCCAAGGTGCGCTTTCACGATTTCCCGCCGTGCCACCATTCCCAAAGCCAGGGCATCACCAGCAAGGCGCAGACGAGGTTCATGGCCAGCGCCGCCGCACAGACAAGACCCATGCTGGCGAGGCCGGCGCTGGAGGCGGCGAGCAGGGAGCCGAAACCGAGGATGCTGCTGCCGGCGCAGACGATCAGGGCGGGGGCCAGCGCGGCGCGCACGGAGGCGGTGAGCTCGCCTTTTTGCAGGCGCAGGATGAGGTGGATGAAGTAATCGCTGCCGGTGCCGAGGCTGAGCAGGAGCGCGGGCAGGGTGAAGGCGTTCCAACGCAGGTCCAGCCAGCTCATCAAACCCAGTAACGCCGCGTAACTGACACCAAGGCACAGGGCCACCAGCAGCCAGGGGCGCCAAGCGCGCATGGCAAGGGCGAGCAGGATCAAGGTCACGGAAGCAAACACAATGGAGATGCCGATAAAACCCCGCCGCAAATAGCGGTCAAGGGTCTCGGTCAGCACATTGCCTCCGGCCGGATGGCAGCCTGCGGGCAGTTTTTCCGCGATCTCGGCGGCCCTGTGGTTCCCCGCCAGTCTGGCGCTGCCAAGAAGCGCGCCGCCGCCCTCCGGCGGCAGGGAAAGCACCCGCTCCAGCAGCCAGCGCGCCCCGCTGCTGGCGGGCAAATCCGGCGCGCCCGATGTGGTCCACGCGCGCCAATGCGCCAAAATCCCGCCCGTCAGCGCCCAGGCTTCTTCGGTGAAGCCGGCCGCCTCCACTGCCGCATGCAGGCGTGCCTCGCGCGCCAGCAGCCGTCGCACCGGTCCTGCCAGGGTTGCCGCGCGTGTGAAGGCGTCCGGCCAAAGCATCTCGGGAAGCGTGAACGATTTCAAAAAGCCCTCGCTCCGCTGGGTCTCCAGCGCGGTGCGCGCAACGGCCAGTCGCTCCGGCATTTCGTGCCTATGATCCGCCGCGATCAACAGGCTGAGCGTGTTTTCACCGCTGGCGAGCACGGACTCCAGTTTCTCCACGGCTGCGTAAGCCTCGCTGCCACGCGGACGAATGCTGCCGCTGGAGGCGTCCACCTGCGGCAGGCCGCGCGCGATGAGGCCCGTCGCGCAAGCAAGCAGGGTCGTCAAGGCCAGCGGTCCAATGACGCGCCAGAGGCGGCTTGCGGTCGGAGGCGCTGGCGTCGTCGGCGCCGTCGGCGTGCCCGCAAAACGGTCGAGCAGGTGCGGCAGCAATAGCAGCATCACTGCGGCGCCGATGAGCACGCCGCAAGCCACCAGCAGACCCAGGTCGGACAAACCGGGAAAACCCAGCGGCAGCAGGGCCAGGAAGACCGCTGAGGTGGTGGCCATCGCCCACAGCACACCGGGCCGCGCCAGCCGCGCGGCGGTCAGAGCATCCACGCCGCGCTTGCGCCGCGCTTGGATTATCAGGACGCCATAATCCGCCGAGAGACCGATTAAGATCGAGCCAAAGCCCACGGTCAGTGCCGTCAGCGCGCCGGTCAGCAGGCCGCAGGTCGCCAACGTGACGGCAAAGGTCAGGCCCAGGCACAAAGCCAGCAGCGGCAGCATCCGCAGTTGGCGAAACACCACCCACACCAGCAGGGTTGTCAGCAGCAGCGTCGTCAGGGCGGAGCGCTGCATGTCCCGCTCCATGCTGAGCGAGATTTCGGCCAAAAAAGCCGGCTCGCCGGTCAGGCTCAACTGAACGTCATCGCCCGCCGCCTTCGAGGCTGCCGCGCGCAAGTCTTGCAGCATGCGGGCGAGCGCGCGGTAGTCGCGCGTGGCCGCGCGCAATTCCGCATAGACCACACGCAACCGGCCATCGGCGCTGGCAAATTCGGAAACACCTTCCGCTGCTGCGCCCATCTGCCCCAGCAGCGGCGTCACCAAGCCGAGAGGATCATAGCCCGCTAGTCCCTCCTGCAGCAGAGGCGACGTCGCCAGTTCCTCCACGTATTCCGCGAGTGTCGTTGCAATGCGGTCATCGGCGAGCCGCTGCTCGAGCGCCGCCCAGGCTGATTCAGACTGGTTGAGCAGCACCCAGGCGGCCAGCTCAGACCAGGCGCCAGTTTCCTCCTCGGCGCGGCGCCAAGTCACCCGTTCGATCGTGGCGCTCAATCCTTCCAAGGTTGAGGCGACGTTGGCGGCCGCTTCCTCCGCGCGTTCGGCCGAATCCGCCTCGACCAGCAGCAGCACTTGCGAGGGGCGCAAAAAATGCCGCATGTAGAGCCGTGCTCCCACAGCCTCCGGCAAATCCGCCGGCAACAACCGGGTCACATCGACCTCAAACCGAACGCGCGAGATGCCCAGCGCGCAGTAGCCCGCGAGCACGAAGGCGCCCAGCCATGGCAGCAGGGGGCGGAAAGGGAGGAGACGGGACACTCCGCCAGCTTAAGCCGCGATTGCCAGGTGGCAACACGTCGCGCTTGCCGGGCTCGACGTTGGGGTCAGGCTTTCAGCTTCGCCGTTTTGGTGAAGATGTTGCCTTTGCCATTCGGGTCTTTTTTGCCGGACACTTCGCCTTTGCGGCCCAGGCTTTGCAGGGCGAGGCTCAGGACAATACGGTTGAGAGTGGCGAGCACGCCGGGATGGCGTTTTTCAAATTCTTCCCGCAGATCGCCGACAGTAAAAGGCTTCTTCATGTCAGCCACGATGGCGCGCACGGCACCGGTGGCGTTAAAGCCGCTGGCGCGTTTCTTGCGGCCACGGCCGTTTTTCTCGGCCTTGGCCGCTTTTTCGGGCGCGTCCACGGATTTGGGCTTGGGTCCTCTTTTGCCGGGCTTGCGTCCGGGTTTGCGGCCACGGCGTTTTTGGGGAGCCTCGGCGCTGCCCGCGTCGGCGAGGGTGGAAACGTCCACCTCATTCTCGGCAAGCAAGGCGTCGATCTGGCTGACGCGTTGACGAAGTTTGGCGGTTTGCTTGGTGATTTCGTCGATGAGAGCGGCGCGAGCGGAGAGGAGGCTGTCGGTGAAGGACTTCATGGATTGAGGTGGAATGGGTTGCGTGTGTCAGTTGCAACCCGGTTTTATGAATTTAGCAACAAGTTTTTCACTTCGTTAATCTATTTCGAAGAGCATATTCGCTTGATTTTTTATAATTTTCATATTATTTTAAAATTATTATTCGCATGCCCCCTCAACCCAACGCCGCCCTTGTGTCGCTCCAAACTCGTTTGGAAACCATTTCCATGCGTCTGGACGCGGCTGCTGACAATCTCCTGCAAACCCGCGATTTGTTCATTCGCCATCTGGAACAGCAACTGCTGCAACTACAGGATGTGCGTCATGCGCTGCATCAAGCGGCGGTCGAGACGGCCGCAACCGCCACTCAAACACCCGTCCCTGCGCCGGCAGCCGGCCTGGTGAAACCGGTGGGCGAGCTGACCTTGGAAAGTCTCTTCGCACCGCTCAACGCGGCGCCGCGCATGACGGTTCCACAGATGGTTGAGGTTGACTTGGTGGAGGAAACGAAGGTGGAGGGGGAATCCGCCGAATCATCCTTCGGCAGCGGGCTGTTCGAGACCGAACCGGTGCAAGGATGGGAGCCGTCTCTGCCTGCCAGGGCTGAGTCCGGCGGTTCTGGAGCCCGCGCCGTGGTGCTGGAGGTCGTGCCGAAGACGTCCGACCCACTCGCCGCGGACGAGATTGACCCGAATTTGGAGAAGGCCACTCTCGACGAACTCAATGAGGCACTCACGCGCGCTTTCGCGCAGATTGCGAGCCGCGGCGCGGCGCATTGAGGGTGGCGGGCTGGTGCGGCCATGCTGGCGTCGCGGCGATCCTGATCTTGCGGATCGAGGGGCACGATCGGTGCGGGGCAAGGCCTGTCCATGGCTCGGAAAGCCTTAAAGGCGGCTTATTGGTTATTAGAAACTTTCTTGAAATGCGGCTTGCATTTTTGGTGATCAGGCTTTCCCATTGCCGCCATGGAGACCGGCTGCCAATATTTTTGCGTAGTGAGTCGAACAACATGCGGATGCATCCCGTGTTCGCGGGCATTTCATGACGGGGCGCACCCAAGTGTCCACGCCGGAATGGAATGCGCTGTTTTACGCAATATTGGACAGCCGCTTCCGTAACCTCTTCCCGCGCCACACCTCATGCACTCCCGCTGCCGTCACTTGCACCTCAAACTAACAGAAACGCAGCATCGACAAGGGCGCGCTGTTTTCAAGGGGCCCTGGACAAGGCTCGCCGCAGTCCTCTGCGCCGCCGCAGCGCTGACGGCGGAGGCGGGCACGCAACGCACTCAGCAATTCCAACTCGCCGCCGGTTGGAACGCGGTCTATTTGGATGTGGATCCCGGCGGGTTGCCGGTGGAGGAGGTGTTTGACACGGAGTTGGTGGACGCGGTGGCGCGTTATTTTACGCCGCCCACCCAGGTGCGCTTCATCGAGAGTCCGGACGAGGAGCCATGGAACAGTCCGGGTTGGTCCGTTTGGTACTCGGACAAGCGCGCCGAGGCGTTTTTGAGCAACCTGCATGCGGTCGATGGCGGAACGGCCTATTTGGTTCACGCCGTCAAAGCGGGCGCCATGACGGTGCGGGGTGAAGTCAAACCGGCGCAAGTGAAGTGGAAGACGGACTCTTTTAATCTCACCGGCTTTGCCACCGAGACGGCGGGCATCACCTTCGCCCAGTACTTCGCCGGCGCGGAGGGGCGCCTGGGCGCGCGGGTTTACCGGATGCAAAACGGCGGCTGGCAGAAGATCACCAATCTGGCCGGCACGCCGATCAAGCCGGGCGAGGCCTGCTGGGTGTGGTGCGAGGGAGCCACCTCCTACAACGGGCCTCTGGAGCTGCGCATGACCGGCTCCAACGCGGTGAACTTTAGTCAGAACAACCTGGTGGCCGTCATTGAGTTGCGCAACCGCATCAATTCGCCATTCAGTGTGCAGGCCGCCATCGAGTCCAATGACGGTTTGCCGCTGTACCGCCAGGCCATTGATTTTACGGAAGCCGTCGCCGAATCAAGACCCTTCAACGGCCTCACGCCGGTGGGCACGCTGGCGCCCGGCGCGACCACGCATCTGCGCCTGGAACTGCGGCCGGAACTTTTCACCGGCGCGGGTCGCGCCGCCATTTTGAAATTCACCACCAGCAACGGGGTCGTGGCTCGCGTGCCTGTGCGCTATCGCGCCGAGTGAAACCCAACCCGACCTGTCTGCAACCCTGATCCCGATTATGAGCAAACCTGCTCCTCCTTTGTTGACGCCGCGTGTCCGTCCGCGCCCGCTTTTTGTACTCAGTGTGTGCGCGCTCGCCGCAGTCGCCGCCTTCGCGCAAACCCCGCCTGAGTCGTTGTCAAATGAAGCCCTGCGTTTCACGGACGAGCGCGGCCAGGGAGTGGAGGCGCCGGAGGTGGCGCCCTCGCCTTTCAATGTGGAAAGCGCGCTGACCATTGAAGCCTGGGTCAACATCCAGTCCTGGACCAAACGCTTTCAAGCGCTGGTGACCAAAGGAGATGCCTGGGGCATCGTGCGCGCCGACAACGCCTCCACCATTGCCTTCCGCACTGCCGTGCCGGGCCAGGCCGGGGCCTTTCATGACTTGGCCAGCACCCAGCTTTTTCCGCTGGGGCAGTGGACTCATGTGGCGGCGGTGTGGACCGGTACGCGCAAGCAGCTTTATGTCGGCGGCGAGCTGGTCGCGGATGTGGCCTACGCGGGCGGCATTGCCTCCAACAATCATCCGGTGATGATCGGAGGCAACGCGCAAAACCCCGACCGCACATTGAAGGGCACTGTGGACAGTGTGCGCATCTGGTCAGTGGCGCGCACGGCGGCGCAGCTCGATCAATTCCGCGCGGAATACTTGCGCGGCAGTGAGGTCGGATTGATCGCCGATTGGCGCTTCAATGAGTCGGGCGGCCTCGCCGCGCTCGACAGTGGGGCGGGCGCGCGCAACGCGGTACTGTTGGCGGGCAAACCCACCAGCGGCGCCGGCATTCTGCCGGAGCGAGTCAAAGGCCTGGTGCTGGACGCGCCCTCCGGCGGCAGGCTTGCGATCTCTTTCAATAACCGCACCGGCCAATATCCCTCCAGCCTCGGGCTGCCGCCGGTCGGGAGTTTGCAAAAAGTCGAGCTGCCGCCGCCGCCATCCGCGCCGGCGGTGTTCGATTTTCAGCAGGGCATGACGGCGGAGTTTTGGCTCAAGCCGCAGGCCATTCCCTCGACGGGACTGGTGGCGGTGTTGTCAAAAGGACCCGCTGCATGGGAAGTTCGCTACCGGGACACCGGCAAGATCACTTTTCTCACCAAAGGCGTGGAGTCCACTGTGCCGGGTGGCGATCCCGAGGAATTGATCAGCAAGACGCGGGTGGAACCGCGCGAGTGGACGCATGTGGCGGTGGTCTGGGATCCGGTGGCGCGTTTGAAGAGCATTTACATCAACGGGCAGCTCGACATTGCCACGCAAGCCGACGGCGCGCTCGCGACCTCCGCCGCTGTGGTGACGATCGGACTGCAGCCGGGTGCGGCCATGCCGCCCAACGCCTACTACGGCGCGGTGGACGAGCTGCGCCTCTGGCGTTATGTGCGCGCACCGCAGGAGATTTATGACAATCACGCTTTGCGAGTGAACGGCTCGGAGCCGGGGCTGGCGGGGGTGTGGAGTTTTGAGGAGGCCGAGGGCGGCATCGCGGAAGGCTCCGGCCGCGCCCAGGCCGGGGTGCCCACCGCCGACATGTCATCGCTCAACCGCGTGGATGGGGTGGACTTGGGCGAGCCGCGACTCGCCAGTTACACGCTCGATCTTGATGGCGAGACCCAGTTTTTGACCGTTGCTGACCACCCGTCATTGAACGGCTTCACCAGCCTGACCCTGGAGGCCTGGGTGCGGCCGAAAGCACCGAAGGCGCCCGGTTTCATGTTCATCGTCAGCAAGGGCGAGGCGGGTTACGGCATGGCCATCGACGCCGACATGCACCTGCGTTACATGGTCAACGCCAGCCAGCTCAATGCGCTCAAGTCCACCGGCAAAGTCACGCCGGGCGAGTGGAATCATGTGGCCGTGGTGGTGGACGGCGCGGCGCAGAAGACCACTCTCTACATCAACGGCAAACCCTCGGGCAGTTTCAACTCCGCCACCATCCCGAACAGCGCCGGCGCGCTCTGCATTGGCAAAGTCGGCGGCACCCTGTTGTCCGGCTTCTTCCACGGCGGCATCGACGAGGTGCGCCTCTGGAACAGTGTGCGCACGCCGACGGAAATCCTGCTGCTGGCCTTCAACGAACTTCCGGGCGCGACTTCCGGCCTGGCCGGCCACTGGTCCTTCACCGAGGGCGCCGGCGGCAGCGTGGCTGATCGCGCCGGCAGCAAGACCGCCACCCTCAGCGGCCTGACCGCGAACACCTGGCAGTCGGGGCCCCTTTTTCCGCAGACACCGAGCCTGCCTCCCGGCTTGAACCTGACACAAAATCCGCTCGCCGCCGGTTTGTGGGTTGGCGAGGTCACGCTGACGCGGGTCAATGAAGTGCAGAAAGCCGTCAATGGCGCGGCGGAGGAAGTCTCACCCACCGGCAAGGAGGCCACCATCCGCATTCTTTTGCATGTGGATGCGGCAGGACAGGTGCGGCTGTTGAAGGACGTGATCGTGATGCAAACGCAGGCGCAAGGCGTGCCCCTGCCTCCCGCCAAACCGGTGCTGGTCACCGATCCCGCGCAGATTCATCACTACGAGGGCGTGGTGAGGCGCGGCGGCAAGCTCGTCGGTCTGCGCTACTCCACCGTGGCATTTGATTTTCCCGGAATGGAGATGTCGATGATCGGCGGCATCGGAGCCGGCGTGGCCTGCGGCGGCCGCATCGATATTGACAAAAACGCACCCACCAATCCCTACCGCCACAAGTTCCATCCCGATCACGGCCAGGGCTTCGACATCATCCGTGTGTTCAGCCTCGCCTTTGAAGGCGCGTCTGGCGAGCCCCTCAAGGCCGCCCCCGGTTACGGCGTCAACCGCATCAGCGGCATCTATCGCGAGTCCATCGCCGGCCTGCATAAAATCACTTTGAAAACCGAGGGCTCCGTCACCCTCAACCGCATCAGCACCGTCCCCACTCTCAACGCTCCGTGACCATGTTTTCCCATTTGATTCCTCACGCTCGGCGGTTGCTGAGCTTGGCAGGGTTGATTCTGCTTTCCACCGCCTCGGCGCAGAGCGCCCCGCGTCCTTACCTGCAGCAAATCGGCAGCCAGGAGGATGTGCTCAGCATGAGCGTGGCGCGCAACGGCCACACCTTCATGCTGCTCTCCGACAGCAGCCTGGTCGTCGCCGGTCCGGATCAAATCCTGCGTCCGCCGCTCACACACGCCTCTCTCCTTAACGCGCGCGCCCTTGCGGTTTCCCCGTCGGGCGAGAGTGATGACGCGCTTGTGGATCTTTTCATCGTCACCGCTTCCGGCGTCAACAAAATCACTTACAATGCCGAAGAGCGCACCCTGGCAGCCACCACCAGCGCCACCTTCGCCTTCCCCAGCGGCAAGCAATACTTGCCCACCGCCATCACCGTCGCCCCCGACAACGGCGGCACCCCCGGCGCCATTTTTGTGGGCGGTCAAACCAAGCCCACCGGCAGCAGCGCCGCCGCGCAGGGCAATTTCCTGATGAAATTCAACCCGAGTTTGGTTCAGCAGGGAACCACCCGGGAATGGGGGGTGCCTACCACCGCGACCAATCTCGCTTCCGACGGCGTCAACCGCTTGCACGCCATCGCAGCCGACGCCAGCGGCAACGTCTATGTCGCCGGCCAGTGGCCGGCGGTGTACCGCACCGACTACGTCAACTACTGGAATCTTTTGGACCGCACGCCGAACACTTGGAGTGTCAGCAGCCTGGGTGGATTGTCCGGTATAAGCTCCACCATTCAAACATCCGCGCAACGCTACTTTTATCAGCACTGGTGGTGGTTCATCAATTACGCCACCAGCTACTCCGAACTCAACAGCGACGCCGAAAACCGCACCGCCTATGTGGTGAAATTCAACACCACCCTTGCCCCCGCCAACTACACTCACACCACCAACTTGGTGCCCAACTACACCCTCTGGGCGACGGGAGCGCAGGGTCACAATCACTCCAATTTCAACGACTTGCGTTGCGTTGGCAATGACGTTTACGCAATTGGCAACTGGCAGGGCCAGTCCGCTTACACCGGTCAAACTCTGGCCTCCGGCCGCGCCGACATCCAGGTGGTGAAATTCAGCAACACTCTCGGATTGGTCAGCAAAGCCCGTGTCAATGCCGTGGGCACCACGCATCCCGGTTACGCGCTCGACGCCGATCCCGACACCAACAAGGTCTATGTAACCGGAGTCACTGACGACGCCGCCAATGCCTTTGTCAGCAACAGTGGCACCACGCATAAGACGCTCTCCGGGCGTGCCGTCTTCATTGCCCAGCTCACTGAGGATCTTGACTGGAGCGGGGAAATCAATCGATCCAATCCGCCGGCGCCATCCGCCTTCAGGCGCACCCGCCTGCGCTGGAATGTGGAGGCCAAGCATGCCCAGGTCGCGGGCACCTTCACCGCCGGCCAGCTCAGCCTCGGTCTGCCAAGCCAGCCCGCTCTGGTTCCCACCGGCGCTGTCGCTGGCAATGTCAATTACTATGCCCTCGCGGGGAATGACGGCAACCTCGTCAAGCAGATCAACGTCATTGTCCGCTCCGAGTTTGTGGAAGGCAGCCAAATCCTCGTCAGCTTGGGCAGCAACCCACCGGTTCCGCTCACCAACTTTGACCCCGCCACACGTGAGGGCGCGGTCGGTCTGCTCAGCGATTCGCCCTCCGGCGGCGGGGCGGGCGCGTCCGGCGCTAATGTCACCATTTCCGTGCCACCCAACATTTATTTTGACGCCGATGGCGCGCAGGTTTTTCCCACCTTCGTGGGCGGGAATGAAATTGCTCCCGACAACGCCGTCTCGCGTCATCGCTGCACTGGCTTCTCGGTTTCCGGCGAGGCCACCACCGGCGCCACCAACACCTACACCTTTGCCGTCAGCACCGATACCAAGGTCATCTTCAACTGGCACAGCGAGCACGCCCTGCAAATCTTCTCCGAGGTGGCTGGCGACCTCGGTCTGGTGGACAACACCGCCGCGCTTGGCAATCCCGAACCGACGGTCAAAAAACACTGGATCCCCGCCAACGAACCTGTCACCGCCTTCATCGACAACGCGGCTCTTGCGCCGGATGTGTACGGCAAGCGTTACCGCGTCACCGGCTTCGACGGCACCGGCTCCGTGCTCGAGCGCGGCAGCGGCCTGCCACCCCTGCCACCAGGGCGCACTCTGGACACTGTGGTGGCCAGCATCGCCGAGGGCGGTCTCACCGTCACGCTCAGCCAGCCGAAAGAGCTGGAGTTGGGCTGGCTCGTGCGCGGCCCCGGCATCCCGGCAAACACCACGATTGTGGCCCTCACCCTCAACGTCAATGACCTTGCCACAAGCTTCACCCTGTCCCAAGCCGCCACTGCCGGCGATGATCTGGAACTCAGCTTCGAGAACACCAAAATCCGCAGCACTGTTGCCACCAGCCTGACGCTGTTTAGCAATGCCGTCACCCTAAGCCAGGCCACCGGCCTGCAGCCCAAATGGCATGTCACCGGTCCTGGAATCGCAGCCGGCACCACCGTCGCCAGTGTCATCGACTCCACGCACATCACCCTTTCCAAACCCACCGTGCCTTTGCGCCGCAGCGCGCGCACCACCGCTCCGCAACCCATGCCCGTGGTGCAGGCCCCAACCACGCTCAACGGCACCACCAGCGCCATCATAGGCGGCGATGCCAATGTCAGCACCGGCATGGTGATCGCGGAAGTCGCAGGCAAAATCGCTGCTGGAACCTCGGTGACGGCGGTGTCCGCCAATATCACCCCGATCACTACCACCCTCACCAACGGCAGCGACCAGGCCGTCATTTCCTACATGGAAGGTGTGACCCTGGGCGCCGCGGTCAGCGGCACCGGCATCCCCGCCAACACCGTCATCAACGAAATCAATCCCGCTCCGACCGTCATCAACACCCAGCTTACCGTCGGCAGCAATCAGGGCATCCTGCCGCCCACCGCCAACCCTCCCCTGAATATTCCCGTCATCGACAGCGCCGCCACCCCCGCCATCCCGCTGCCCAGTCCTCCGGCTACCCCGCCCACCATGCTCACTGCCCTGACCGCCAATAATGTCACTCGATTGGTGGTGATCTCCGGCGGCAGCACCTCGGGCCGCGTTACTAACGCCCAGGCGCCCGACATCCTCAGCGGCGCGGTCATTGCCACCTCAGGGATTTTCGCGGGAGGAGGCACGGTCACGGTGAGCAGCAAGACCGGCGCCTCAAATGTCACCACCGCCACTTTCTCATCAGGAAGTAATAGCGTCACCGTGGCCTCCGCCACCGGCCTGCGCGTGGGCGATGTGGTCAGTGGCACGGGAATTGCCACCGGCACCACTGTCACCGCCATCACCGGCTTGAACATCACCCTCTCCGCCAACACCACTGACGCTTCTGGGCCCGCGCCGGGTGTGTCCCTGACTTTCAGCTACACCAATCTGAACTTCAGCGCCGCCGTCCTCGCCGCCACCCCCGCCAACACCGAAACCAATATCACCTTTACCAATAACAAGACCGCCACTTTCTCCAACGCCGCCACCGCCACCGTCACTCGCAATCTCGACTACGTCACCAATCTCGCTCTCACGCTCTCCAAAAACGCCACGGCCGGTGGCACGCCCAGCCTTGACTACATCTTCACCCGAACCCTCACTCTTTCCACCGCCGCCCTGGCCAGCGGCGAGGAAAACCTCAGCTACTCCTTCCCGCCGGACACCAGCGCCACCAATGTGCGCGTCAGCAGCATTGACGGTCTGCAACCCGGCATGCAAGTCAGCGGTCCCGGCATTCCTTCCGGCACCACCATCACCGCCGTGCAGGCCCCCAACACCATCGTCATCTCGCAAGCGCCCGGCCAGACCGGCTCCTTCATGCTGGAGTTCTTCAACCCGAATCCCCAGCTCACTTTCTTCTCCAACTACGGCAGCTACGCCTTTTTCGATCAGGCCGCCCGCCAGCAGGTGCCGCAGTGGATCATGAGTGGGCCAGCCACCATCACTTACCGCTGGATCACCCAGTTCCATGTCATGGTCAGCACCAGCGTGCAGACCGCGCAGGATTTTCCCGAAGTCCGCAAGGACCCCGCCGTGCCCGTGCCTCCCGATCAACCCGGCTTTGGAGCGGGTGAGCACTGGTTTGACATCGGCAGCACCATTTTTGTGGGCGGCAAATTCGGCGGCGGCCCCAACTCCCGCCAGCTTAACGGCTGGCTCAATGCCAGCGTGCCGCCGTTTCCCGGCGACAGCGGCGATTACAGCACGCTCCCAGGCCTCTTCATACCGAGCGGCGGCACCGCCCACAGCACGAATGCCTTTTATTATTTGCAAGTCAGCAATCTGATCTCCCCCATCCGCGTGCTCTGGAATTACGGCAGCACCATTCACCGGGTGCTCACGCAAATCGGCAGCGCCGTGAATTTCAGCGGCACCGTTCCCGCTCTTAACGGCCCTGCGGCGACTGTCGGCACCCCGTTGCATACCACGCAGAATTTCCCGCCGGACCGCGCCCAGGTCGTGGAGGGCCCGTCCGGCAGCGCACCCGACCAAATGTACGTGTGGGACGCCCTCGCCAAAAAACTCTACCCGGTTCGTCCCGGCAAAACGCTCTATGAATACGGCGATCAAAATAACCCTGTCGTGGTCGAGGTCACCAGCGAGTATCCCGCCACACTGATCACCCACATCACCCATCCGGACCTGCCGGGAGTGAATCTCGACCCCAGCAGCACCGACAAGCTTGCCTGGCAACGGCTCGCCTTCAGTTCCGGCAACGGCAGCGCCGACGCCGGCAGTTTCCTCTCCACCCAGAACGGCTTCTCTGTTCTCATCTTCTCCCAGCGCGATGTTTTAGACCCCAGCCCCGCCAACGGCAATCTCGACAAGGAAACCCTGGTCGTCAAAGTCGTCGAAACCAAGCAGTGGGATGACATCCTTGGCTCCGACCCGGCTGAGGGCGCGGAGATCGGCAGACGGTTGTCGCGCAATCTTGGCCCGCCGTCCAACGATGTGCTCGACACCGGCTTTGTCGTCCACAAAAACGCCCGCTACAACGCGGACATTTACGACCGCACCCGCATCCTCGGATCCGGCCCCATCATCCCGGTCAACCGTCACTTCACCGATCTGCCAGAGGATGAGCTTGTGGTGATCTGGTATGCCAAACCGGACGCGCAGACGGGGATCACCTGGACACATAGCGTGCAGCGTTTTGACCCGCAATGGCCGGCCGACCCGCCGCGCATCGTCATCGCCAGCCGCCTTGGCTCCGAAGGCAAGGACAATGACGGTGACGATCAGCTTGTCTTCACTCGTGACAAATTTTCCAATGTCGTCATCTACAACCAGCCGGACCGCGAATTGCCCGGCTACAACCCGAACGAGGAGCACGCTCTCATCGCGCCTTCGTTGAAGTTCCAGGATCAAGCCAACCCGCCTCCCGCCGCCTACGCACTGCAAAGCGGCCTGCTTAACGTGCTGGATGAGGACGAAACTTACACCTCCGACCCGTATGTGCTCGTCCAGTACTTCGACATTCAGGCCAGCGAGGCGAAGATGGCCGTCTATGCCATCGAGTCGGAGGACCACTCCGCAGAGTTAAACCCTTACATCGACCCGCGCAACAACCGCCAGTACAATTACACCTTCAGCTACAAGATGACCGCTGGCGAGCCGGTTCAGCCGCCTTATCCGCTGGCGCGCGTCATTGGTCTGGTGGCCTGCCCGGAAAGCTTTGGTGTCAACACCACCGCGATCAAGGCCTACTGGGAAGACTACAATGGCGTGCCCTACGCCGCCGGCCAGGGAGCCTTCAACAGCCATTTTTATTACCGCCTCCAGGATGCCTTCTGGGGCGGCGAGGGTGAAGACGCCCTGAGCACCGGCGACAGCATTCCCTTTGGGACAGCGACTGGTGGAGGAAGGATTCAGATCACAGGCACCGTGGTGCAAAACCTCGTCGCCAATGCCTACGACGGCACGCAAACCACGCCTGCCTTCCGCGGCATTTTCACCGCCAGCAAGGCAAACCCCATTTTTGTCCCTGAGAACGATTTCAGCTCCGGCATTTATTCGGCCGAGTCGAACTTCCTGGTGCAGATCGACAACGGCATTCAAAACAAGATCTCCTTTTCCGGCACCGGCGCCGCGGATTTCGTGGATGCGATCAACTTTCATTTTGCCTTCCTGAACAAGCTGAGAGCCAGCCTCACCAGCACCGGATTGATTCGGCTGGAGTTGCTGGATGGCGACACCCTGACGCTCAGCGACGGCACCGGCACCCCTCTGCAATACGCCGGCCTCGGCTCCGGCCAGTTGGTGCCTGATCCCAGCACCTTCTCGGTGGACATCGGAGACGGTGATGTGCTTGTCAATGTGCGCGGCAAGACCAGCCAGGATTTCATCAACGGAGTACTCGACGCCTTCCCTGCGGGCGAGGTCAGCGCCACTCTGAACGGCGGCCTCATCCGCCTGCTGGTGAACGGTCCGCAACCCCTGACCCTCACCGACGGAGTCGGTACACCCCTGCTATTGGCGGGGTTCGGCGCTGGTGACGACCAGCCCTTTGATCCCACCCAAACGACCACCGTTCCAGCCGGCTTCCAGACTGGCTCGCAGTTCCTGGTCAATTTCGGCGACGCTGACATCACCGTCACCGTCGGCGGTCCAAGCGCGCAGGATTTTCTCGATGCCATCAACACGAATGCCAGTCTCAACGGCAAACTCGTTGCAAGCCTGACGCCGCAAAACCGGATCCGCCTGACGCTGGGCAATGTCTCCGAGTTGAATCTGGCGCATCCAGATCCATTGCCAGTTGGGAAACTCGCGCTCAATGTCGCAGGTCTGCCCGCGGGCCGCACCATTCTCGCCGCCCAGCCCGTCCAATACATCGCCCGATGGCCGGCTAACCCGCCGATTCTCAAAGCCGGTGAAACACTCACCTATGCAGGAGGTGAATATCGCGCTGACAACCCGACCTACCCCGGTCTGCCGGGCGTCATCGGCTGGGGTGTGGGCGAGATCATTTTCGACTCCATGAACCCCACCAAACGCAGTGTGGCCTCCGGCGGTTTGCCGAGCGCTTTTGCTGATTACACGGCGCGTCTCATTTCGCCCCTCGAACCGCGCCGGGTGTCCGTTGGCACAGTTGAGCAAGCGCAGCAGATTGCGGAAATCATCCAGCCGGCCTCCGGACTGACGCGCGCCTATGGCACTGTCTGGAAGTTCACTGGTCTGCCCGCCTCGCTCGCGCGCCGGTTGTTCTACGATCCTCTCACCCGCGAGCTGGGCATCGTCGGTTATGTCAATGACAGGACCCTGGGCGATTCCACGCTCACCGCCGCGCCGCCGCCACTCTATGTGCTGGAGCCGAACATCATCACCAGCGCCGAGTTGGATGAGATGCTGGCCATTCCCGAACTAGCCTCGAACCTTGCCTGGTATGCCGCGGTGAATGAATTGTATCGTTTCTGCCGGAATCCGAATGCAGTCAGCAAAGGCGCTGCCGACAGCGGTCAAACGCCGTATTACGTCGGTCTGACCACGGCCTACGAACTCGACCCCGCCACTGGCGAGGTCATGCTGGATGCCGAGGGCGAGCCGGTGCTGCTGCCGAACTCGGCGATGAATGCCAGGACCTATGGTCCCGGTCTTGCCCTGGTGCCCAGCCCGGCCTTCCTCGACCCGGACCGCAACCTGCCGGAAAGCTATGTCACCCTGGTCGAGAACAACGACGAGGACATTGGAGGGCCGGTGACGCTGCGCATCGTCAAGGTGGTCAAGAACAAACGCTTCCGCGGCGCCATCAAAACCATCACCTCGGACAATGTCTTTTCCGAGCAGCTCACTCTGCGGCACAGCGGCGACTTTGGCGGCAACGCCGATGACATCGTTTATCAATGGTACTACCGCGAGGAGGACGGCACCGAGGCGCCGCTGCCGCCCCACGCGTTGTGGAATCTTTTCCCGGATGACAGCAACAACGAGCCGCGCGGCCTGGGCCAGTATCAGATCGAGCTGAAAGGCAATCCCATCTTGCTGCTGGCCGACCAGCTCTTCTTCCTGCGCTACCGGCACGTCAACGAGGAGCCTGCCGGTGGCCCCAACTCTACCAACTGGGCCGATACCAAATGGGAGGAATACGGCGCGGAATGGGCCGGCGCGGCCAATTCACGCCCTGGCGCCTATCAACCGCAGCTCGCCATGGGCTGGGTCAAACGCGTGCTCGACCGCATCAACCCCTATGAGGCGCGCTTCAACGACTTCCGCAACAACGACGCACCGTCCACTTATGTCAGCATGATCCTGCAGGCCGGCCAGCGCTTTGAGGGGCCTGTCGCGCTCAATCCGGACAAGAACGTCGTCGAAAACCTCGGCCTCATCGAGCTTTATGAAACCGTGCTCGATCGCGGGCGCGGCCTCAGCATTGACCTCAGCACTCCCGTGGTCACCGGCGGCATCAACAACGCCCTCCTGCTCGCCGCCACCCGAGTCGCCGACCTCTACATGCTGCTTGGCAACGAGGCCTACGCTGACGCGCTCGACCCCACCATCGGTTTCGGATCCAACACCGCGGACTACGGCCATGCGGCGGCCAGTATGTTCTCCTTCCAGAATCAGTTGCCGGGGCTGCTCGACGAGGAGCTGGCCCTGCTGCGCGGGCGTTCGCAGTCCTATGGCCGCCCCGTGTACAACCGTCTGTTCTGGAACTTCACCAAAAGCGAGGGCGAGGTCGCCTATGCGATGAATTACAACCTCAGCGACATCAATAAGGACGGCTTCATTGACGAGAAGGACGCGATGATTCTTTTCCCCCAGGGTCATGGCGATGCGTGGGGCCACTACCTCACCGCCATCAAGAGCCAGTACAACCTCTTGAAGCATCCCTATTTCAACTGGGTCTCCCGCTCCGAGTATTATAACCTCCTCGATGTCGTCATCGAGGTGGACTACTACGACGAGCGCAAGTTCGCAGATGCCGCCGCCGCGCGCGCGAAGGCTGGCTCTGAGATCGTCGATTTGACCTATCGCACCCGTTATGTGGAGGATCCCGACGGCCAGTGGCAGGGCTACAGCGACACCGATCCCGACCGCGCCTGGGGTGTCGATGGCTGGGCCAAACGCGCGGGGCAGGGCGCCTACCTCGACTGGGTCACCGCCAATGCCATCATTCCCTCCCACGATCCGCGTGAGGGCCTGAAAAAAGTGGACCGTACCACGGTCACCGCCATTCACAATGTGGCGGCGCAACTGGCGAAAATCCAGGCCACCGAGGACAACTCCAGCTCCGGACTCAATCCGCTGGGGCTGTCACCCGACGTGGTGCCGATGGACTTCGATCCGGCGCTGGCCGGCCCGGGCGGCACCAGCCACTTCGAGCAGATGTCCTACCGCGCCGAGCAGGCCATCCAAAACGCCTTCTTCATCTTCGATCACGCCAATGAGCACGGCAATCGCCTGCGCATGCAGGGCGTCGCCGCCAACGACTTCTCCATCCAGACTTACGAGCAGGACCGTGACTACCGCAACCGGCTGATCGAAATCTTCGGCACGCCCTATTCGGGGCAGATCGGGCCGGGCAGACTTTATCCCACTGGCTATACCGGGCCCGATCTGGCGCTCTACATGTATGTCGATGTCAATGACCTCAATGACGAGACCGTGCCCGCGCCCTCCGAGTTGTTTGACGACATTTGGAAATCCTTCCCGCAGATGATGTCGGTGGACCCGAAGAAGTTCAGCCTGGGAGCCACCACGCCGGTGGACATTGGCGCCAACGACGGCGCGTTTCGGACCGTGTTCAGCCAGTACTTCCTGGCGGATGTGATCCGGCCCAAGGCGGACCAGTTCGGCAACAAACTTTCCGATGTGTTTTCCCCGGCCAATAGCGCCGCCGCTCTCGACGCCATCACGGGTGTGGCCAGTTATTTCAACGAGATGAGTCTGGAGATGAACCTGCCGGTTAGCGCGGCGGGTTACACCTTCAGGGCTCCTCCTGAGTGGGGCATGCGCAGCGCACCCGGCGAATTGCAGGCGGTGATTTCCGAATTGGTGCAGGCGCAGGCCGCGCTGGGCCTGGCGGTTGGCAACTACGATTACCTCCTGCTCGAAATTCAAGCCGCCGCGCAGGCCCTGCGCGCCAAACACAGCATCGACACAGCCAATGTCAAAGTGAAGGACCATGTGCGCAACGTCACCCTCGCTTTGAACATCGTCATCGCCGGCCTCAATTTGTCGAAAGAAATCATTGAGGGCTTCTTCGAAAACGAGATGGAAGACGCGCTGGCCGAATTTTTCCCGAAAAGCGTGGGGCTTGCTACGGACGCCACTTCCGGCTTGCGCGGCGCCATCAAGCTCGCCGCCAAGTTTATCAAAGCCAATCTCGCCACGATCGTCAAGACCGGCCTCAGTGCCGCGGTCAGCGGCTTGGAAATCGGCCGCGATGATCTCGGCGTGCAGGCCGAGTTGGAGATCGAAAAATTCGGCTACGAACTGGAGATTCAGCAAGCGCTCAAGGAAATCGAGATGATGCTGTGGAATGAGGCGTCAAGCCGGGTCGAGGTTTTTGAAAAACTTGAGGCCATGCGCCAGGTCTCCGACCGCTACCGTTCGGTGTTGCAACGGGGTCTTGCCTTGATTGATGAGCGCGCCGATTTCAACCGGCAGGCGGCGGGAGCCGTCCAGCTCATGCGCTACCAGGACATGGCCTTCCGTGTCTTCCGCAATGATGCCTTGCAAAAATACCGCGCGGCGTTCGACCTCGCGCAACGCTACACCTATCTCGCCGCCAAGGCCTACGACTACGAGACCAACCTCGATGCAAACGATCCCGGCTCCTCCCAGCCCATGCTTCAAGAAATTGTGCGCAACCGGGTTCTTGGCGATTGGTACTTCGGCATCACCCCGGCGCGCGGCGGCTTGGCCGAGCAATTGGTCCGCCTGCGCTCCAATTACGACGTGCTCAAAGGCCGCATGGGGCTGAACAATCCGCAGGTCGAAAGCACCGGCTTCTCCCTGCGCAGCGAGCAGGCGCGCACCAACGCGACCGGCTGGAAGCAGCTCCTCACCAACAGCCGTCACGCTGACCTTTGGGAGGTGCCTGAGTTCCGCCGTTATTGCCGCCCGCCGCAGGCGCGTGTCGCCGGCAAAGTGCCGGGTCTTGTGATTCCATTCAGCACCGAGACCGTGTTTGGCCGCAACTTCTTTGGCCGTCCTCTCGGTGCTGGTGATTCCGCCTTCAATCCCACCAATTTTGCCAACAAGATTGCCGCCGCCGGAGTTTCCTTCGACGGCTATCCGATCGCCGCCCTGGCCGCCACTCCGCAAGTCTATCTGGTTCCGGCCGGAGTCGATGTGATGACCATTCCCACCAGCCTCGACTTGAAGACCCGCCAGTGGACGGTGGTCGATCAGGCCCTGCCGGTGCCGTTCCCGGTCAGCAGCAGCAATCTGGCCGATGCCGATTGGGTGCCGGTGATGGACGGTCTCTCCGGTCCGATGGCCGCCATCCGCCGCTTTTCCAGCTTCCGCGCCGGCATCACTAGTGGCGAACCTCCTATGTCCGCTGACACCCGACTCGCGGGCCGCTCCGTTTGGAACACCCGCTGGCTGCTCATCATCCCCGGTGGCTCGATGCTGAACGACGCCGACAAGGCCCTCAACCAGTTCATCAACAACGTCACCGACATCAAACTTCACCTCGACACCTATGGTTACTCCGGAAACTAACGGCGAGGGCGCCCTCACTGCGGCGGCGGTCTGTGGCCGTCGCACTGCTTCCGCGCCCAGGCACCACCGCCCCGCCATCAGAAAACGCGCCGCTCGCAGAGCGCCGCTTCAGATCACCCTCTGCGCCCTGCTCTTTGCGCTCTGCGTCCTGCCCGCCGCCGCCGAAATCCCCGAGCCGGAAACCGTGTTTTACGGGCGCATCGTCAACCGCACCACCGCCCAGGAGTTCCTGGTCAGCACCGGCACCCTGCAAGTCACTGTCACTGGCGACGGCGTGGCTCCCTTGGTCGTCACCGCCGCCATTCAGCCTTATGCCGGCGGCAAGTACTCGTACGTGCTGCGCCTGCCGCACCAGGCCAAGTCGCTCGACCTCGCCGTCGATGGTGAAAGCCTGCCGCTGCGCGTCAACGACTCCGGCTTTGAGAACAGCCAGATGCGGGTCAACGGCCATCCGGCGCGTCCCTTTGGCAGTGGCGTCACCGGCTTCATCGCTTCCCAGCCAAAGCGCGGCGGTGTGCATCGTCTTGACCTGGAAGTCTTCAATGATTTGGAGGACACCGACGGCGACGGCATCCCCGACTGGTGGGAGGACCTGCATGGCCTCGACAAACAGGATGCCTCCGACGCCTTGCAGCGCTGGGGCAACAACCTCTACACCAATCTCGAAGCCTTTCAGCGCGGTCTCAATCCACAAACGGACGACCGGCTGCCGGAACTGCTCACCTCCGAGCTGGAGGTGATGGAAAACGGCGCCACCGGCCTGCTGCCGCGCACCGTCGCCTCCATCAGCACGCCCTCCCAGATCACTTACCGGTTGACTCAACTGCCGGAAGGCGGCGCGCTGCTCCTGCGCAACGCGCGACCCGATCCGCGACTGTCGCATCGCGAGCTGAAAATCGACGACAGCTTCAGCCAGGCGGATGTCAATGGCGGGCGCCTTGAGTACGTCCATCATGATGCAACGGTACGCGCCACCAAACTCGGGGTCGCCCTGACCAACAACAACCCGGACCTGCAGGCGGTGGAGCGCGAGATCGATCTTGTGGTTTACTCGCCCGACGCCACCGAGGGCCGTGCCGGTGAAACCTGGCTGCGCAGTGACACCGCGCCCGCTGCGGCGCCGGTCGCCAGCCGTGCCGCCGCCGACATCTGGCGGCATCGCGCCACGGAGGCCTTCTCCAGGGACTGGAATGGCGGTGCGCGTTTGCAGGATTGGATCGGCGCCTTTCTGCTCGCGCGCTGGCATGGGTTCACCGTCTGGGACGGTTCCCTCGAACTGCCCGTGCGCGATTTGAAAGTCCCCAGCTCGGGCCTGACCGCGGCGGATTACAAGCGCCAGTTCACGCCTCTCTACGGCCCGGCGCGCAGCCATGTTCTGTTTGCCGGGCATGGCACCAGCCGCATCGAGGGCGGCATGAGCGATGACGTGCTCGTCGCCGGACGCGGCGAGACCCGGCTGCGCGGCAATGGCGGCGCGGATTTCTTTGTGCCCTCCGAAGCCGTCACGCTGATTGAGGACTTCAAGCCGGGCGAGGGCGATTGCCTGGACCTCAGCCCGCTGCTCAAAGGCTGGCCGGGCGCGCTCGCGGACAAGGTGCAGGCCAGCCTCAACGCCGGCAACACCCGGCTGCGCATTCCGCGCGGCGGCGGCGAGGTTGCGGAGGTGGTTTTGCAGGGTCTCGATTTCAGCCTGGCCCGTCTGGAAACCCTGCGCCGCCAGGGGCGCGTCTTCACCGGCGATCTATCCAAGCCAGGTGACGCCGTCAATCGCGCGCCCGTGGCGGTGGCGGACGAGGGTTTTGTGTCCGGCAGCGATCCCGTCCGCATCGCCGTGCTTGCCAACGACCGCGACCCGGATGGCGACGCCCTGCATGTCACCGCGGTCACCCAGGGCGAGTTCGGCAGCGTGGTGCTCGCCGGCAACATCGTGCTCTACCTGCCCGGCTCCGCCTTTGCCGGCGCCGACAGCTTCACGTACACCGCCAGCGACGGCCGCGGCGGTTTCGCCGACGGCAGCGTGCGCATCTCTTATCCCTTCCCCGCCGCCGCCGGGCGCTACATGCCGCTGATTTTCGATGAACACGGCGCGCCCATCGGGCAGGTGCAGTTGACCCTTCAGCGCAGCGGTTCCTTCAGCGTCACCCTGAAACTGCGCGGGGTGACTTACAGCGGCAAAGGCGTCTTCGCTCCCGACGGCAGCGTTCGAGTCGCATTGAAAAATCGCGGCCGCGTCATCGAGCTGAGTTTGAACTTTGACTTCACCGACCCTGGCTATCCGCTCAGCGGCTCCATTGTCTCCGTGGCGGGCGAGGATGAATTGACCCTGTCCGTGGTTGCCGCCAATCCCCGTCTAGCCCCGGCCGCGGCACGGCGCTTCACGCTCAGCCTCGACGCGCTGGACGCGCTGGCGCCACTCGGCGGTCACGGGTTTGCCGCGGTCGCGCTTAACCGGAATTATGTCGCCCGTGTCGCCGGCCGGCTGGCGGACGGCACCGCCTACACCGGCTCCGCCGTGCAGGACAGCGGTGGCGGCCTGTTGTGGAGCCGCAACCTCTATCGCGGCAGCGGCTGGATGGTGGGGCGTTTGCTTCTCGCTGGCGCCGCGCCCAGTGGAGCGGTCACATGGTCGAAGCCGGAAGGCGCGCTGCCTGCCGTGCAAGCGACTTTGCCCGCAACGATCTCGCGTTACATCGCGCCCTCGGTGGCCGCCGTGAGCGCTCTTGATTTCCGCGATCCCGCCGACCGTCGAGCCGACTTCAGCCTGAGCGGTGGCGGACTGGATGCGCCGCTGGCGAGCGAATTGATTATTGCGCGCCGTGACGCGATCCTCGCCAGCAACAGTGATTTGAAACTGCGCCTGAACCGCAACACCGGTGTGCTCGCCGGCAGCATTCGTATCGGAGGAGTCAATCGCCGCATTCACGGCGTCGTGCTTCAGAGCAGCGACAGCGGTCGCGGCATGTTCCTCAGCGGGGACGGCTCCGGCGCCGCCCTTCTGGTTCCCAAATCATGACACCGCTTTCTCCAGTTCTGCGCGCGGGCACTCTGGCTTTGGCCGGAGCGGCCTTGCTGCTCTCCGCAGGCTGCTCACGCGAGACGCCCACCGGGGTGCTGGCGCTGGTCGGAGACAAGGCGATCACCATTGACGAGTTCACTCGTCAGCTTGAGGCGCGCCGCGGCCGCAGCCCGGTGCCGGTCGATGCCGAAGAATTGTTGAATGAGTTGGTCGAGCGCGAAGTTTTGGCACAGAACGCGGTTAAGGCGGGCCTCATGGACGACCCTGAAGTGCGGGAGCGCATGAGGGATGTGCTGATCGCCCAATTCAAGGAGCGCCAGCTCACGCCCCTGCTGGAAACCGCCAGTGTCAGCGATGAGGAGGTCGCGGCGGCCTACCAGCGCGAGAAAGCCCAGCTCACCAAGCCTGAACAAGTGCGGCTGGCCATCCTGCACGCGCAAGCAGAGCCGGGTGAAAAAAACGACGCGGACAACGCGACGCGGCTGCGGTTGGAGGCGGCGGCGCAACTCGCGCGGCAGCAGGACACGCGCACGGATAAAGGCGCGCCCGCCAGCTTTGGTCCGCTTGCCGCGCAGCATTCCGACGATCAAGAAAGCCGCTATCGCGGCGGCGATATTGGCTGGGTGGAGCGGGAGCGATTTCCGGGCCGCCTTGATCCTGCCGTGATCGAGGCCGGGTTCGCGCTTCAGCAACCAGGGCAGATCAGCGAGGTGATTGCCGGTGCCAAAGGCTACTACGTGGTCAAGCTGCTCGAGCGCCTCCCCGCCGCGGTGCTGCCACTGGAGCAGGCGGCGCCCGCTTTGCGCAGCCGCCTGCTTGCCGACAAGCAAGGCGGTTTGACGGCCGGTTTCCACGATCAACTTCGTCAAGGTCTGCGCGTCGAGGTCCATACTGATCGCCTCGCTCAAATCGCCGCCGCCAAATCCGGTCAAGTCTCCTCTCACCCGTCCCTTCCATGAATTTGTTTTTGAGACACTTCATCCTCGCCTTCATGCTCGCAGGCGCCGTTTTATCCGCGGCTGCAACGACTCTGCCTTACGTGGAGGATTTTGAGCTGACCGATGGCGGCTTCACCTCCATCAGTCCCAATTCCTGGAAATGGGGGCCGCCGGTCTCCACCGAAGGCCCCGGCGCGGCGCGCTCGGGCACGCAAGTCTGGGGCACCAATCTCAACGGCAGTTACGCCAACAACCTCAACGCGGTGCTGGTTTCGCCGGACTACGACCTGAGCGCGGCCGCCGGCAAGCACGTCATCCTGCATTGGTGGCAGTTTCTCGTCACCGAGGAAAGCTTCGACTTCGCCGACGTGCAGGTTTCCAAGGACGGCGGCGGCACCTGGGAGACGGTGCTCGGACCTCGCCACGGCGTGGTCGATGCGCAATGGACGCAGCACACCGTGCTGCTTGATCCCTCCTTCGCCACCACCGGTTTCAAAGTGCGCTTCCGGCTCATCACGGATGCCAGCGAGGCCGAGGGTGGCTTTTATGTCGATGACATCCGCGTCAGCACCGCCGCGTTCACACCGGTGGTGTCGGTGGAGGATTTTGAAGCGGACGAGGGCGGCTATCAGGAGGATGGAGTGAACTCCTCCTGGCAGTTCGGAACACCTGTCTCCGCTCCCGGCGGCGCCTTCTCCGGTTCCAACGCCTGGGCCACCCGTCTCAACGGCTTTTACAACGCCAGCGAAAACAGCACCCTGACCTCGCCGGTTCTGGATTTGAGCGCGGCGGCAGGCAAGCTGATCGCGGTTGCTTGGCGGCAGTTTTTCGACACCGAGCAGGGTTATGATTTTCTCGATCTCGAAGTCTCGACCAACGGCGGCTCCACCTGGCAGACGGCACTGGTGCAAAGCGGCGAGGTGAGTGTCGGCGGTTGGTCGCGCATGCAGGCATTTCTACCCGCCTCCTATGCCAGCGCCACCTTCCGACTGCGTTTCCGCTTTGAAAGCGACGAGGCCTACCAGTATGACGGCGTGGCAATTGATGACATCGTGGTGCTGGCCGCTGCCGATCTTTTCCCGACCGTCGCCAACTTCTCCCAATCCGCCCCGGAGAATTTCATCATCCCGTTCACGCGCGCCAATTTTGAGGCGGGTTACACTGATCCCGACGGCGGCAAGCTGGAGGCCGTCCGCATCCTGCAATTGCCCGCCGCGGGTGTCTTGAAACTCGACGGCGTGGCGGTGACGCAGGATCAGGTCATCGCCGTGGCTGAACTTGGCACACTTGCCTACGAGCCGCCACCGAACAGCACCGGCTCCTGGTTTTTCACCTATCACGCCGCCAATTTTTTCGCGCCCTCCCCGCCCGCCACGGTGACACTCAACATTCTTGGCGCGACACCTTTGGTCGTCATTGCCGGGCATCCGCAGCCGGTCACAGTCAACCCTGGAGCCCAGGTCGTGCTTGGTGTCACCGCCATCAGCTCGCTGCCGCTCAGCTACCAGTGGCGGCTGGACGGGGAGGATATTCAGGGCGCAAACGGTCCCACCCTTATGATCAACACCATCACCGAAGCTCAGGAGGGCGTCTATGATGTGTTTGTCTCCAACAGCGGCGACTCCAAAACCAGCGATGGCGCCCTGGTCAGCGTGAATGATCCGGTCACTATTGCGGGCGAACCAGGGGACAGTTTTGTCAACGAGGGCGGTTCGATCACGCTCTCGGTGCTGGCGACAGGAACGGGCCGCATCGACTACCAATGGTTCAAGAACGGGCAGCTTCTGCTCAACGAGACCTTTTCCAGTCTGCAAATCACCAACGCCAAGGAGAATGATGGCGGCACCTATCAATGCCTGGTCACCAACATCGTCGGCACCAAACCGACCACGCCAGCCAGCCTGACCGTGCGCCTGGCTCCGCGCATCATTGCCAATCCCGTCCCAATAGGCACTCAAAAATTCCGGCTCGTGAGCTTCGAGGTGGCTGTCGCCGGTGAGGGACCTTTCACTTATCAATGGTTCCGCAATGGAATCGAAGTGCTTGGCGCGACGGGTCCGAAACTTGTCATCGAAAGGCCCAACGAAACCAACATGGGCAACTATACCGTGAAAGTCAGCAACGGCTGGGCCACGGTGGAAAGCGAGCCCGCCGAGCTGCAGGTGTTTGTCTGGAGCGAGCTTGCCGGCACTTACCAGGATGTGCTGGAGCGCCCCGGAGCGACGGCCGGGCAATCTACGTTTCCAGGCCTGCTCACGGTGAAATTTGGAACTTTTCGCATGCTCTCCGGTGTCCTGGCCTACGATGGCGGCACGCATCGGTTCAGTGGCAAGTTCGACATCAGTCTTGTGCATGAGCGGCTGATCAAACGCGGCAATTCACGCCCTCCGCTGCGTCTGCGCCTGCAGCTCAACTCCATCACCCAGAGGATCACCGCCACCGTCACCGAAGACGGTGCCGCCTCCGCCAGCGCGGTGCTTCCCAAGTTCAGCTACCATCGCAGAAACAACCCCGCCCCTGACGCGGGTCGATACACGGTCATCCTCGAACCGGACGGACTCGCGCCGGCTGCACCTGACGCTCCCGCCATTCTCACCGGGGTGCTCGGCGCCAATGGCCGCGCGCGTTTCACCGGGCGTCTGCCCTCCGGCCGTGTCATCACCAGTTCCACCTTTCTGCATGTCACCGGCAGGCTGCCATTTTACCGCAACCTGGGCCGCAACAGCGGAGGCCAGGTCTGCGGCCGCCTTGTCATGTTACGTGACGGTGTCGTCCCGGTGGTTCGCGGCGGACTCATCTGGCGCCATCTTCCTGGCGCCCCCGCCGCCTTTATGCCGGACGCATTTGTCACCCATCTCGATGCCGATGGCTCCCTTTACCTGCCGCCGGTTGAGCCGCATCCAGTGCTGACCTTGCCGGTCAATGTCGAGCAGTATGTGCTTAATATCGACGGGCCGCTGGCCGCCGGCTCGCTCATGCGTCAGGTGCGCATCGGCATCTACAGCCGGTTCCGCATCAGTCCGGAGACCGATGCCAGGGTCCATCTTGAGCTCAAGCGCCGCACCGGATTCGTCGTCGGCTCTTTCGTCGATGTTGTCACTGGCAGGCGCCACGTCACTCATGCCGTGGTCAACCAGTTCCGCCAGAGCTTGGCCGGCTCTTTCAGGACCCCCACGCAGCCGGGGAGCGTCCGCATGGTGCCGCTCGTCCAGTGAGGCTGGCAGCCGCGCGATGAAGCGTGACGAGACCGCCTCGGCATTTGCCTGACAGCCCGACAGTCAAGCCCGCGTTTACTCGCGGCCATGTTCCGTCTTCTGCTTTTCCTCGTGTGCGCCGGGTTTGCACCAGCGGCGCCGCTCAATGTCCTGCTCATCACCGCTGACGACCTCGGTCTTCAGCTTGGTTGCTATGGCGACGAAGCGGTGCGCACGCCGCATCTGGATGCGCTGGCGCGCCAGGGGCGGCTGTTTGAAAACGCTTATGTGGCGCAGGCCTCGTGCAGCCCCTCCCGCAGCGCCATGTTCACCGGCTTGTATCCCCATGCCAACGGCCAGTATGGACTGCTGAATGCCGGGGCCGGATTTGAGCTGCACGAACCCTTGCGCAGCCAAACCATCCCGGCGCTGCTGAAAAAAGCGGGATATCGCACCGGCATCCTCGGCAAGTTGCATGTCGGTCCAGAGGACAGTTTTCCCTTTGACTCCCGGATCAAGGTGGACACCCGCGACGTCAAGGAGGCGGCCCGGCAGGCGGGCGAGTTTCTGCGCGCGGAACCGGGCAAACCCTTCTTTTTCATGGCCAACTACTCCGACCCGCATGTGATGGGTCGCAGCCCGCGTCCGCCGCAGGAGGCCTTCCCCACCCAGTACAAGGGGGTTCCGGAAATGCCATTGAAAGTCGGGGAGGCGCCGCCGCTGCCCTTTCAATTGCTCGACGAGACCGAGCAAACCGAGCGTGTCACCCAATACTACAATGCCTGCATGAGATTTGACGCGGCCGTTGGCTTGCTGCTGGCCGAGCTGGAGAGCGCGGGACGCGCGGGCGACACCATGGTGCTGTTTGTCAGCGATCATGGCCCGCCCTTCTTTCGCGGCAAAACCTCCTGTTACGAGGGTGGAGTGAAAGTGCCGATGCTCGCACGCTGGCCCGGCGTGTTTGCGGCGGGCCAGCGCACCCAGGCTCTTGTCTCCACCGTCGATCTGCTGCCGACCATTCTGGACGCGGCGGGTGAGGAGGCGCCGTCGGGCCTGCAGGGACGCTCATTGCGCACCACCCTCGATCCCGCCGGGCACCGCGAGTACCTGGCCACTGAGTTTCACTTTCACGGAGCCGCGCCCTTTTTCCCTCGCCGCACCCTTCGTGACGCTCGCTTCAAGCTCATCCACAACCTGCGCGCGGGCGAAATCAAACCCAGCACGGGCATCGACGGTGACGCGGCCTTTCGCCTGAGCCAGGCCTCGGCGCATCGCGAATCTCCGATGGGAAAGGCCTTCGAGCGCGCGGCCGATCCACCCGAGTTCGAATTGTTCGACCTGCAAAACGACCCGTGGGAAGTGCGGAATCTGGCTGACAAACCGGAGCACCGCGAGACTCTTGCGCGCTTGCAGGCCGCCTTGCTGGCCTGGAGAGAAGAAACCAGCGACCCCCTGCTCACAGACGCAGGCATGAGCCGTCTTCGCGAGCAGGGCGAACGGGCTGTCAAATAACCGAACCATCACCTTGTCATGCTAAAGCGATTCCATCTGTCCCTTGTTTTTTTGCTTCGCTCACTTCCCTCAGCGCGGAGATTCACCAGGCCCAAGGTCAACTTAGCGGTGAAGTCACCGACACTTCGGCGCTGCTGCAAACACGCTTGACCGCCATCCCCGGGCCGGAACTGGATTCGGATGAGGATGTGCCCGGCGCCGCCGGAGTGGTCTGCTTTGAGTGGTCGGCTGAGGCGGATTTTTCCAGCGTCCAGCGCACTCCCTGGATGGTCACGTCGGCGGAAACGGATTTCATCGCGCGCGCCCGCATCGAGGGCCTGCGTCCCGGGTCGCTTTACCATTATCGTGCGGTTATTGGCGTGGACGAGGCCGCCGCCAAGCCCGGCATGACGGGCAGCTTCAAGACGCTTCCGGGCGCGACTTCCGGCGCGCAGATCCGTTTCGTCATGGGAAGCTGCATGAATTACAACAAGTTTTTGCACGGCAAGGAAGGCAAGGCATCAGGGCCGCTGACCGCCACCGACGAGGACAAGCGTCTCGGCTTTCCCTCTTTTGCGGCGATGGCGAAGCTCCTCCCTGACTTCTTCATCGGCACCGGCGACATCGTGTACTACGACAACATCCTCAACGGCCCCGCGCAGACACTGCCGGAGTTGCGGCAATGCTGGCATGAGCAGTTTCGCTTTCCGCGGCTGGTGGATTTTTTTCGGATCACACCGGGTTATTGGTCGAAAGACGATCATGATTTTCGGTTCAATGACTCCGATCTCACCAGCAAAAAGCTGCCATTGCCGGCCACTGGCATCGAGTTGTTTCGCGAGCAGATGCCCATCCTGCCTGCCGGTGATCTTGAGAGCCCGACCTACCGCACCCATCGCGTCAGCAAGCACCTGCAGCTTTGGTTCAGTGAAGGCCGGGATTTTCGTTCTCCCAACAAAATGCCTGACGGACCTGGCAAGTCCCTCTGGGGGGCGGAGCAAAAAGAGTGGCTGATGCGCACCCTGAGGGAGAGCGACGCCACCTGGAAAATTCTGATCACGCCAACACCCATGGTTGGGCCGGACGACGCCTACAAAACGGACAACCATGTCAATCTTGGCGGCTTTCGGCATGAAGCCGACGCCTTTTTTGAATGGCTGAAGGCGGAGCGCATCACCGGCTTTCTCACTTTCTGCGGCGACCGCCACTGGCAGTATCACAGCATCCATCCCAGCGGAATCGAGGAGTTCGCCTGCGGCGCTTTGAATGATGAGAATGCCCGGATCGGAGTCGCCCCAGGATCAAAGAAGGGCACCGACCCCGATGCGTTGGTGCGCCAGCCCTACACCTACCCGGAGCCGACTGGCGGGTTCCTGCATGTGGCGGCCGGCGGCAGCCTGCGCATCGAGTTTCGCGACGACCAGGGCGCGGTGCTTTATTCCGTTGAAAAGCGGCCTTGAGCCGGTTCAGCCCTTTTTCCATTCCTCGCCCTCGTCGTCGTCATCCTCGCCGAAGGTGAAGGGGTCATCCTCGTTCGCATCGTCATCCTCGTCTTCGTCGGCAAACAAGGTGTCGTCCTCGAAGAGTTCGTCCTCCAGTTCGTCCTCGTTTTCGTCTTCCTCGTCCTCAAAATCCTCGTCTCCCACCTCATCCAGGTCCTCGTCCTCATCTTCCTCCGGGGTGGAAGCGGTTTGAAAGGAGCCTTGCTCCTCGATTTTGGAAAGAGTCTGGGAGACGTCCTCCACATTGTCCCAGACTTCGCGCGCGACCAGGATGGGCGCGCCCGCCTGAGTGGCCAAGGCGATGCTGTCGCTCGGGCGGGCGTCGATTTCGACCAGCTTGCGGTTGTGCAGTTGATTCTCCGCGGACAGAATCAGGCGGGCATGGAAGACACTGCCCTCGATGCGGTTGATGACCACGCGGTCCACCTTGGCGCCGAAGGCCAGCAGCAAATGGCCGATCAGGTCATGCGTCAGCGGCCGCTCTTTTGGAACCCCGCGCATGAACATGGAGATCGCGGTGCCGACGGTTTCATCCACATAAATGACGAAGGTCTTCTCCGGGGTGCCGAGGAAGACGGCAAAGCTGCCCTCCAGCGGCAGCACCGCGCGCACTTGCACCTCGATCACATCCTTGTTCATGACGGCGAGTTAATACGGCGTTTGCGTTGAAGCAACTAGGGAGTGAGCGTGGATGGCAGCATTGGCGCGCCGTGGAGACCGAGCTCGCGATAGCGGCGCGCCACCTCCACGTACTTCGCCGCGAGACGGCGGTTGGCGGCGCGTTCTTCCGCGCTCAAAGCCCGGCTGACACGCGCAGGCATGCCCACCACCAGGGAACCTTCAGGGACCTCCATGCCTTTTGGCACCAGCGCGCCCGCGGCGATGATGGACTCGGCGCCGATGCGGCAGCCGTCCAGCAACACCGCACCCATGCCGACGAGCACGCCGTCTCCGACCGTGCAGGCGTGCACAATGGCGCGATGCCCGACCGTCACCTCGCGGCCGATCACGGCCGCTTCGTTGTCACTCACATGCACCACGGCACCGTCCTGAATGTTGCTGCGCGCGCCAACGACGATGTGGTTGATGTCGCCGCGCAGCACCGCGCCAAACCAGACACTGCTTTGCTCGGACAGACTGACTGCGCCGACGACCACCGCTCCGGGGGCAAGCCAGGCATCCGGGGCCAGGAACGGGTTTTCCCGCGGAATCAAGAAGCTTTTTAACAAATCAGTGCTCATAAAATCATGCTGCCATCAGGGTTTTGGCGTTTTTTTGGTTTGACGTATGAGGGCGCTTGGCTTCTAAATTCAAGGTAATTCCTCGCTTTCATGCGACTGGATATTCGCAACACCACCACGAACAACCAACAACACACCCAACAAAGATCATGGCCAACAAAGCTGAACTCCTCGAAATCGTCCAGAAGAACCTCGGAGCCGACGCCTCCAAGCGCGCCGCCAGCGACGCTCTCGAAGCCGTCCTCGACGCGATCTCCAAAGCCGTCAAGAAAGATGGCAATGTCCAACTGATTGGTTTTGGCACCTTCAAGATTGCCAAGCGCGCCGCCCGCACCGGCCGCAACCCGAAGACCGGCGAAGCCCTGAAAATCAAGGCTTCCAAGTCCGTCCGCTTCGTCGCCTCCTCGGCGCTGAAGAAGACGCTGTAATCCGGGCTGCCACCGATTGCAACAGCCGCGCTCTCTTTGGGGGCGCGGCTTTTTTGTTTTTTGGGCGGGTGGGTTGGTTAAAGCCGGACCTACTTCTCAGCCATCCACAGAATGGCTCCCGCGCCGCCCTGGTTCGGCGCGCCTTGCACCACCACGCCGAGAGTACGCTCGAGATCGCCCACACGGGCGGTGGAGATGATGCGGCGGGTGCCGCTGGTCACGGACAGCACGCCGGCAAGCTGCTGCGGATTGCCGGGGATGCCGAGCCGGCTGAGCGCGATGCCCAGGTCGGGGGCCGGCAGGTCATCCGGGGTGTTGGGTATGCCGTCAGGCCCAAGCCGGCGCGCGCGGAACTGGCGCGCCATGTCGATGTCCGCTCCGGTGATCGCGGCGATGATTTCCGGCTGCGCCTCGTTCACGTCGATGACGCCGCTGGCATGCATGCTGAACCAAGTGCGCCAGGCGGGATAGACTTCCTCCACCAGATGCATGCCTTTCACCATGGCCATTTCCTCCACGGAGCGGAAAGGACGGTTGAAAGGCAGGCCGGGCCGGTTGTAGGCGCGCGCCTCGGCGCCGGGGCTGCGCTCGAACACATCGTTGTCCACCCAGTCGAGCAGCGCGTTGATGATGGCGTCGGAGGCTTGCAGGTCGGCGATGCCCCAGAACCTCAAGATGCGCCGCCATGTGTCGCGGTCCTCGCGCAGCAGCAGCACATTGGGATTGATGAGACCGTCCTCGCCGGTGACCTGCACCAGCAGTTCCTCGTTGGGACTTGGCATCTGCCGCAAGAGCGGGTCGTCGGGGCGGATGTCGGGATGCATCGCCAGGGAGACGCCGGTCTCCGCCAGCAGGCGGGCGCGGAAAATCTGGCCGCGGGTGGCGTCGAACTCGACGTCCTGCATCACCAGCGTGGCGGTGCTGGTGACGAGCAAAATCAGCAGCCCGACGATCCACAGCACCGCCATCAGAGCGGCGCCGTGCTGGCTGCGGGAGCGCGGGTGAAGGGGTGAGATTTTCATCATGGTGACCCCGGGTTCAAGGGCGGCGGGTTATTCGGGTCGTTGGGCAGGTTGGGATTGTTCGGGTCGTTCGGATTGGGAGGCACGCCTAGCAGCGGATTCTGCGGCGCAACCACAGGCGGAATCCAGAACACCGCGCGCAGCGGCTGGCCGTCATCGAGCTGCACATTGAGCTCGGCCATGAGCGGGCGGCGCGGATCCTTCCAAAGGTTTTCCCAGCGTCCGCTGTAACCGTCGTAGAGCTTCCATTCGAAACGGCTTACCTGGTCCATCAGCGGCAGCGTGGCTTGCTTGGCGGAGGGCCGCACCGTCTGGCCGGTGCGCAGCGCCTGGGTTTGCTGGTCATCCATCACCCGCAACATCACGCGCAAGTACCCGCCCGGTCGCTGCTCGGCGGTGAGTTCGATGGCGGTCTCCGGCGGCAGCGCCTCGGAGGGGGAGAAACTGGCGCCGCCGTTGACGATGGTCAGGCTGGGAATGTAGGTGCCGCCGATGGAGCGGTTGTCGAGCCGGATCTCGGCGCCGCCGGGCAGGCCGCGAAAGGAGCGGCGCAGGAAGTCGATGAAGTTTTGTTTCATCATCGCGCGCTCCTGACCGGCGGCGAGATCGCTGCTCAACTCCATGGTGCTCTTGGCCACGCTGAAGATACCGGCCAGCAGCAGCGCCAGCACGCCCATGGCGATGATCATCTCCAGGAGGGTGAAGGCGTTGGCATGTGAACGGCGGAGGGGCATGGGGAGGGGGGAGTATTCAGTATTCAGTGGAAGTGGTGAGTGGTGAGTGGTGAGTGGTGAGTGGCGGATGACTGGTTACTGAGCACTGATTACTGATGTCTGGATACGACTCACTGCGTCGGCACAAAAGCGTTCACAAATCGCACCGTCTCCGCCTCCATCTGCATGGGGCGTCCGGCGTTTTTCCAGGTGGCGATGGCGCGGATCGAGAAGAAGCCTTGCAGCTCGCGTCCGTCCTTGTTACGCAGGCCCTCGACGGGCCGGATGATGACACGGTAAGCGACGCCTTTGCTGTCAGCTTTGATTTCCTCGTTGATCTCGGCCAGGCCGGGCACCTTGCCGTATTCGTCGATGACGGATTCAAGACCCAGTTCCACCTGGCGCAGGGTGCGCGATTCCAAAGTCAGTTCTCCCATCAATTGGATGGTTTTCACCAATGCCAGCGCCGCGACGCCAAACACACCGAGCGCCAGCAGCACCTCGAACAGAGTGAGACCACGAGTCCGTCGTGAACCGGGCAGGGTGATGCGCATCAGAAGACCTCCATTTCTTCCTCGACCGGTGCGCCGGTGAGCGGGTTGAAGCGCATCATGAGCGCGCTGTCAGCGGCGGCAATGCGTACACTGATCGGCTCGCAGAGTCCCTGCATGCCAAACCACCAGCGGTGGCCTTCGGCCGGTTCCCAGTCGCGCGACCCCCAGCGTTTGATGAAGACTTTCATGCCTTTCGGCAGGTTGACGCGGTCGCCTTGGCCGCCTTCGGCGCCGAGCAAAGCGAAACCCTGTTTGTCAAAGGCCAGCATGAAGCCGCGCCCCTGCACGGCGGCGGCGCGCACGGCGGTCTTGGCCAGCCGGATGAGATCATTGCCGGGCTTGCGCACGGAGGGGTCGGGGGCAACTTGGCGGGTGGCAAAGGCGGCGATGCCGAGTAGCATGACGATGAGCGCCATGACAGCGATCATTTCGAGCAGGGTAAAGCCTGCCGACGCCGTCGAAGGCCGCCGGTTAGTCCAGCCAGACGTCATCGTCGGTGCCCTCTTTTTTGTCAGGACCGACAGAAAACAGATCGTAACCCTGTGGATTGCGACGGCCTGGATTGCGGTAAATGTAAGGGCTGCCCCAAGGGTCCACAATGTCGTTTTCCTTGGCATACTGCCGCCAGGGTTTGTTGCCCATGCCTGAAGGTTTGGTGATGAGGCCTTCCAGATTCGTCGGCATCAGGCCGCCGCTGTTGGTCTTGAAGCTCAGCAGGTGGATGTTGAGATCGCGGATGCCGGTTTTGGCTTTGGTGACCTCGGCGTCGGTCATGACCCCGCGTAATGACACTGCCGTGATGCCGACCAGAATGCCGATGATGGCAAGTACGAGCATCATTTCCATCAGCGTGAAGGCGCCGCGGCTTGGGGACTGAAGACGGGTGTGTTTCATGGTGGTAAAATGGCCTGCGGCCTCAAAAGGTCAACGCCGGTGGCGGCGGAATTTGCCTTGCAGTTTTTGACAGTGGCGGGCGTCAAGGGTTCAATGACCAAATCTCGCGCATTTTGGCGGCATTGAGGGTCTCATCAAAAAGCGCGCGGACGGGAACCTCAAAACCGGGAATCACATCGCTGCTGAGCAGGCCGTCGGCGAGGGGCGGGACTTTAGGGTAGGCATCGCCCTCCAGCCGGTGCAACTCGACCGTTTCAGCATCCGGATCGATGATCCAGTATTCGCCCACGCCGTGCAGGGCGTAGTCGATAAATTTGACGCCGCGGTCGCGGGCTTCGGTGGCGGGGGAGAGAACTTCGACAGCCAGATCGGGCACGGGAAATTTCAAGGTGTCGGCGTCTGCTTGCGCGGCCTTGGTGGCACCGAAAAAGGCAATATCAGGCTCGTAGTCGTTACGGGGAAACACGCAAAGGGCCTTCTCAATGTGCACGATGCCCAAGTCATGGACGCGGACATAGGCGTCCATCAGATTGAAAAGGCGTTTGGTGGCCTGAAGATGGCGGTGAAGGGCGGGTGAGTGCATGATGATCTGGCCTTGGATGAACTCCCACTTGTGCTCGGGCGTGATGTCCTCATAAAACTTCCGCCGCAGCCGCTGCTCTTTGCCAAGGGCGCGCCGCGCCTCCTCGATCAACTCGGGCAAAGCAGGGCTGTCGAGAAGAGAATCGAGAACGGCCGATTTCATCCCGGCAATTTGTTGGCAAAGGCGGTGGCGCGCAAGCCCGCAAAATGGTGATGACAGCGGCTTCCCGGCGGCGTTTGATAGGCGAGTCATGCGCGCTGACGAATTTCCTCCCCATCAACCGGAACCGGATCCGGGCGCATGGCGATCCTTCTGGACGCGGCGGGCAAGGAGGCCGGGCGCATGACGGAGTCCTGGATGTGGGGGCAGCCGGGGCGCTGGCCGCTGGCGCTGCTTTTGTTCGGCATCGGACTGGTGCTCGTCATCCGTGCGTACGGTCTGCGGCCAAGCGGGCGGCTGTTGGCGGCCGCCCTTTGCAAACTGCTGCTGTGGGCGTTGCTGGCAGCGATGCTGTGCGACCCGCTGCGGGTGCGCCAGACCGCGCGCAAGGACGCCAACGAGGTGGTGGTGGCGGTCGATGCCTCAGTGCGCATGCAGGTGCCATCCGAATTGAACGGGCCGCCGCGCGCGGACCAAGTGCGGGAGGCTTTGAAGACGGGTCAACCCTGGCTGGAGGAAATCGAGAAGACCTTCCGGCTGCGTCTGGTGGAGGCGGGTGACCGCCTGCGCGCGGTGCGGGAGCCGGGGGAGTTGCGGTTTGAGAGCACCCATGCCGAGTTGGTGCGCGCGGTGAAGTCGCTGCGCGGCAGCGGTTCTTCACGCTCGCTGGCGGCGGTGGCGCTGGTCACGGATGGTCACGCGGCGGACGCGGCCCTGGCTGACGAATTGGCGGCCCAGGAGGGCGCGGCGGTGTTTCCGGTGCTGGCGCGCGGCGCGCAGTCACCTGTGGATCTGGCCATCACCGAGGTGCGGGTGGCGCAGACGCCGTTTGAGGACACTCCGGTCACGCTCAGTGTGACGGTCAAGGCGCTGGGCTGGAAAGGGCGCGGCTGGCGGCTGCTGGTGCTGGATGAGACGGGAAAAATGCAGGCGCAGAGCAAAAGCCAGGTGAGCCGTGACGAGGACACGGCGACAGCGCGGCTGCGGCTGACCGGCGTGAAACCCGGTGTCTCCTTCTTTAAAGTACGCCTGGCGGACGCCACCGTGTCCGATGAGGATCTCACGGGCGAGGCTTGGCGTGAGCGGCGCGACGAGTTGACCTTGCTCAACAACGAACGTCTGGTGGCGGTGGATCGCGGCGCCGGACCTTTTCGCGTGCTTTATGTGGCCGGGCGGCCCAATTGGGAGCACAAATTCCTGCGCCGATCCCTGGCGGCCGATCCGGAGATCCAAATGCCCGCCCTCATCCGCATCGCCAAGCGCGAGCCGAAGTTCGAGTGGCGCGGCCGCGCGGGAGAGTCCAGCAACCCGCTGTTCCGGGGTTTTGGCCAGCAGGAAGAGGTGCAGCGCTACGATCAGCCTGTGTTGATTCGCCTCGACACCCTGGATGCCGCGGAATTGCGCGATGGTTTTCCCAAAGCGCCGGAGGATTTGTTCGCCAGCTATCGCGCCATCGTGCTGGATGATGTGGAGGCGGCTTTTTTCAGTGTGGAGCAGCAGCGTTTGATCGAGAAATTCGTGTCCGAGCGCGGCGGCTCGCTGCTCATGCTCGGCGGTCAGGAATGCTTCCGTGAGGGCGGCTACGAGCACACCGTGGTGGGCCGCATGCTGCCGGTTTATCTCGACCGTCCTTCCGTGGAGGCGTCGCTGGCGGATGGTCGGCTGAACCTGACGCGCGAGGGCTGGCTGGAGCCCTGGCTGCGTTTGCGGGCGGAGAATGACGAGGAGGAGACCCGGCTGGCGCGCATGCCGGGATTCTTTGCCCTGAACCGCGCGCAATCGATCAAGCCCGGCGCCTCCTTGCTGGCCACCATGGCGGACGCAGCCGGCAGCCATCCGGCGCTGGTCACGCAGCGTTTTGGCAATGGCCGCGTCACCGCGCTGCTGGTGGCGGATGTCTGGCGTTGGGGCATGCGCGACGAGGAGAGCCGCGCGGACATGGAGAAATTCTGGCGCCAACTTTTCCGCTGGACGGTGGTCGATGTGCCGGACCGGGTGGACCTGCAAATCACCGACGCGCAGGAGGGCGACGCGCGGGTGAAAAAACTGGCGGTGCGAGCCCGCGACCCGGCTTTTCGTCCGCTTGATGACGCCATCGTGCGTCTGGAAGTGCGCGCGGGCGAGGCCGATCCGCTGGTGTTGCACGCGGAACCGAGCTTGAAGGAGGCGGGCTTGTTTGAGGCGGAGTTTGTCAATCCGGCACCGGGGACGTTCCGCGTGGAGACGGCGGTGGAACTACCGCCGGAGGAGGGCCAGGCCGGGGCGCTGGCAAAAAAAGCCGGAGGCTGGGCGCACGATCCGGTGGCCCTTGCCACGGCCGACCTGCTGCCCTCCACTGACTGGATGTCACGGGTGGCGGAGAAGACCGGCGGACAAGTGCTGCGGCTTGACGGTTTGGCGCAGTTGCCTGACATGCTGCGCGGCCTCAATGCGCCGGTCATGGACCGCCGCGTGGAGCCGCTCTGGCACGGTGGCGCGGTGTTCGCGCTGCTGCTGGGTCTGCTGGTGGCGGAATGGTTTTTGCGCAGGAGGTCGGGTTTGTCATGAGAAACACGCTGGTTTGGGTTTTGTTTGGTATTGCCCTCAGTGGCGCAAGGTCCGCCGATCTGCCGCCGGACACCCGGGTCATCATTGTGCGCGGCGCCGATGGCGCGGATGAATACGGGGCTTCCTTTGCTGAACAAGTCGTGCTCTGGGAGAAAGCCGCGCAAGCCGCCGGCGCGCCGATTTTGAGGATCGGACCCGAGGCCGAAGAGAAGGCGCTGGAGCAGTTGCGCTCGCAACTCGCGGAGGTGATGAAGGCCCCCCCGGCAAGTCTCTGGCTGGTGCTCATGGGTCACGGCACCTTCGACGGGAGGGAGGCGAAGTTCAACCTCACCGGCCCCGATCTGACGCCGTCGGAGTTGAAGGAAATGCTGGCGGGTTATGACGGCGAGTTAGTCTTCATCCACAGCGGCTCTGCCGGCCAGCCGTTTGCCAAGGCCCTGGCCGGTGACAAACGCATCCTGGTCAGCGCCACCAAAAGCGGGGACGAGGTCTTTTACACGCGTTTCGGCAAACCCTTTGCCGAGGCCATCGGCGGTCTGCCGGCGGCGGACCTGGATCAAGACGAGCAAGTCTCCGTGCTGGAGGCCTTTCTTTACGCCGCCGATCGCGTGCGCTCCTGGTATGAGGAACAGGAGCGCATCGCCACCGAGCACGCCATCCTCGATGACAATGGCGACGGCGTCGGCACCCGCTCGGAGGTGTTCGAGGGCGTGCGCCCCAAACCCGGCACGCCGGAACCGGTCGATGGCGCCCGCGCCCGTCGTGTCGCCCTGGTGCTCAGCGCCGAAGAGCAAAAGCTCACCGCCGCGCAGCGTCAGCGCCGCGATGAACTGGAGGAGCAGGTGGAGAAGCTAAAAAACCAGCGCGAAACCCTGGGTGACGAGGCTTATTACCGCGAGCTTGAGCAAGTGCTGCTGGAGCTGGCGCGAATTGTGACGGGGCAGGGGAACGAAGGAACGTAAGCCGGCGGCAACGCTGCCGAGTTTTTCATGCCACCGTTTGCCATCCTCAATGGCGGCTTCGGAGCGGGTCAAGAAAAGCCAAAAACTCAGTTGCATCCTGCCGGGTCCGACTATACTGCCCGCCCTGCATTTCCCACGCGCGAGTGGCGGAATTGGTATACGCGCAAGACTAAGGATCTTGTGCCGCAAGGCTTGGGGGTTCGAGTCCCCCCTCGCGCACCACCTTGAGTTTCAAGGTGAGTTTTTGGGCTGGAACGAGGCTTGTGGCTCAGCGGCTTTCCAGGGCGGCGCGCGCGGCGTTTTGGAAGGCGCGGCGGACTTCGCTGGCGTCGCTGTTGGGGAAGTTGGCGCGCTGGACCATGAGGAGGTAGATGCGCTGCTTGACGGGGTCGATCCAGGCCTGGGTGCCCCAGGCGCCGCCGTGGCCGAAGCTGCCGGGGGAGAGAGCCTCGGGGGCGCCGGGGTGCGGGGTTTTCAAAACGCAGGTGCCGACGCCCCAGGCGTAGTTGTGACCGTGCTGGCCGAAGGTGTCGTTTTGGAAGAACCCGGTGGGGAGGTCGCCGGTGTGAACGGAGGCGAGTGTTTGGACGGCTTCGGTGCTGAGGAGGCGGGTGCCGTCGAGTTCGCCGCCGTTGAGGAGCATCTGGCAGAAGCGCAGGTAGTCGGGGGCGGTGGAAAAAAGGCCGCCGTTGCCAAGGGGCGGGCGGTCGCGGCGGGTGAGATCGAGGCGGGAAGGGGCGGGTTCGAGTTCGCCGGTTTCTTTGTTTTTGGCGTAGCCGATGGCGAGGCGCTTCATTTGCTCTTCGTCGGGATAAAAAGTGGTGCTGGTCATGCCGAGCGGCTTGAAGAGGCGTTGTTCAAGAAAGGCATCGAAGCTCATGCCGCTGACGACTTCGATGACGCGGGCGGCGGCGTTGATGCCGGATTGGCAGTACTTCCACTGACTGCCCGGCTCGAATTGCATCGGAGCGTCCAGCCAGAGCGGGACGAGGTCGGCGAGAGTTTTCGCGCCTTGCATGGCCGGACCGGCTCCCTCGCCGAGACCGGAGGTGTGGGTGAGCACTTGGATCAGGCTGAGGTTGGCGGGTTTGCCTGAAGGTGTTTTGAGGTCGGCGAACTCGGGGATGAACTTGGCGACGGGATCGCTGAGTTGCAGCTTGCCTTCGTCCTGCAAAATGAGGACGGCAGCGCCAGTGACGGGTTTGCTCATGGAGGCGATCCAGAAGAGGGAGTCGCCCTGCATGAGGCGGTTGGTGGCGAGGTCGGCGTGGCCGCGCGCATCGAGGTGACGAAGGCCGGTGCTGTCCGCGACGGTGGTGACGGCACCGGCGATTTCCTTGGCGGCGATGGCTTGGTCGATGACCTCGGTGACGGGGGCGAGTGATGGGGAGGCGGCGATGGCGGAGAGGGTGAGGAGCGGGAGAAGGAGAATAGTTTTCATGGGGGGTATGTGAGTGGAAGATAGCATTTAGTCGGGAGACTCAGGCTCGTCGCTTATCTTGATGGTGCTCGATGCACGTTGGATGCAAATAATGCGACGGTCATCGACCGACGCTACAACCTAAAGGGGAATGGTGCGGGCGCCGTGTTGGGGGGAGAAGCCGAGGGTGAGTTTGCGGTCGCCATCGCGGAATTCGACGAGGTTGATCTGGTCGTCGTGGAGTTCGCAGAAGATGCCTTGATGCAGAGTGAGGGAGGCGGCGGCTTCGGGAAGGGGCACCTCAAAATGGAGGAGCAGGATGGGGTGGGCGGCGTTGCCTTCGGGTTCCTTGCCAACCCATGCGAGAGGAAGTGGCTTGTCCTGACCGCTCTTGATGTGGAACACCTTGACCAAGTATTCCATGATGAGCGGGTCGAGTGTTGCGGCGGCTTCTTGGTCCAGGGTAATGGGGCGGTCGAGAGACCGGCTAAGGGCGAGTTCGAGGTCGGTGACGTGCACACTGAGGGTGATCTCAAGACGCTGGCGGTCTCTGTTGAGAGTGGCTTCGGTGATGGAGTCGCGGGAATCGTGGGCTTGGGCGCGGGGGATGAAGAGGAGAAGGAGGGTGAGGAGAAGGCTGGCGGACTGGGAAGTCCGCGGGCCGTTCACGGGCAGGATGCCCGCGCCCCGGATGCTTGCGCTCCTAGGGCGGTAGAAGAATGGAAACCGGCGGGGGGTCATGGCAGGGGTTTCTTTTCCTCCTCCGCAGGCGCGTCTTTCTTTTGCAGCTCACGCATCGGGTTTTTGGGCTGCTCGTCCTTGTAGAGTTGGAAGCGGGTTTTCACGGGGCGACGCGGCCAGAAGTTGTTTTCGATGTCGCTGTCCACCAGTTCCTGGCGCGGATCGAAGGTGACGGCTTTGAGTTCCTTGGTGGTGAGCAGCAGTTTGCTGGCTTTTTCAGTGTTGAAGCGCCAGATCTCGGCAGGCAGTTTCATTTCCTCGCTGCTGCCGTCGGTGTAGTCGATTTTGAGGATGAGCGGGGTCACGAGGCCGCCGACGTTGGAGAACTCGATGAGATAAAAATTGCGGGCGGTGGTCAGCAGGGCGGGGTCGATTTTTGCCTCGCGCAGCTCTTTGAGCAGGGACTCGTACTTTTTGCGGTCGCTCGGCAGGACGGTGGCGTCGTCGTAGTCATCGTAGAAGTCCTTCAGGTCGGGAAAGCTGTCGATGCGTTTGGGCAGCGGGGCGTTGAGCAGGCGGGTGGTGGTGAGGGGGAGTTCTTTTTTCTCCTTCTCGGCGCGGGGTTTTTCCACGGCGGGATCGCGGCTGTCGAGCTGCAGCCACTTCACTTCGTCAATGGAGACATCAACGTGATCCACGCTGTAAAACCAGCCGCGCCAGAACCAGTCGAGATCCACGCCGGAGGCGTCCTCCATGGAGCGGAAGAAATCGGCAGGCGTGGGGCGCTTGAACATCCAGCGGCGGGAGTAGGTTTTGAAGGCGTGGTCGAAGAGTTCGCGGCCGAGGATGTGCTCGCGCAGCAGGTTGAGGGCGGCGGCGGGCTGGGAGTAGGCGTTGTTGCCGAGGTCGAGGATGGACTCGGAGTTGGTCATGATGGGCACGCGATCGTTCAGGCGCATGTAGGCGGCGACCTCGCGGTCACCGCGTCGTTGCGGGTATTCTTTTTCCCACTCTTCCTGGGCGAGGTACTGGACGAAGGTATTGAGGCCCTCGTCCATCCAGGTCCACTGGCGCTCGTCGGAGTTGACGATCATGGGGAAGTAGTTGTGGCCGACCTCGTGGATGACGACGCCGATGAGCGCGTACTTGGTCCGCTCGGGATAAGTGCCGTCGTCCTCGGGACGCGGGCCGTTGAAGCAGATCATGGGATACTCCATGCCGCCGACGGGTCCGTGAATCGACCAGGCGACTGGGTAGGGGTAATCAAAGGTGTAACGCGAATAGACCTGGATGGTGTGGGCGATGGCGTGGGTGGAGTATTTGTCCCAGAGCGGCATGCCTTCCTTCGGGTAGAGCGACATCGCCATGACCGGCGGGCGATACATGCGGTCCTGGATGCCGCCGGCGCGTTCGGGGGTGGGCGGATGAGTGTGGCCTGCCACGGCCATGGCATCCCAGATGAATTTGCGCGAAGAAGCGAAGGCGAAGTCGCGCACGTTGTTGGCTTGGAACACCCAGGTTTTTTTGCCGGTGGGCTTGCCTTTCTCGGCGGCGGCGGCTTCCTCTGGGGTGACGATGAAGAGGGGTTTCTTGGTTTCGGCCTGGGCCTTTTCCAGGCGCTGGCGCTGGGTGGCGGTGAGGACTTCGTCGGCGTTTTGCAGGACGCCAGTGGCGGCGACGAGGTGATCGTTCGGGGTGGTGATGCGCACGGTGTAGTCGCCGAACTCAAGAGTGAACTCGCCGGTGCCGAGGAACTGCTTGTTCATCCAGCCGGCGTAGTCGGTGTAAGCGGCGAGGCGCGGGAACCACTGGGCGATGGTGTAAATGCAGTTGCCGTCCTTCTCGAAGAACTCGTAGCCGGTGCGCTCGTTGATGCGTTTGGCGTCGTTGATGTTGTAGCTCCAGGCGATCTTGAAGGCGAAGTCGGCGCCGGGGGCGAGCGGCTGCGGCAGGTCGAGGCGCAGCATGGTTTTGACAATGGTGTGAGAGAGCGGGTTGCCTGCGGTGTCAGTGACGCCGCTGATTTTCATGTCGCCCTCGTAGGTCTCGACGGCGAGCAGGCGGTCAAGGGCGGCGTAGCTGAATTTTTTGGGATCGACGCCGCGCCGGGTGTTGGGCACGGCGCGGGAGTCGGCGTTATGGGACTGGTAGTTTTGATCGAGCTGGATCCAAAGGTAGTCGAGCGGGTCGGGGGAGTGGTTGTGATAGGTGATGGTGGCTTTGCCGCTGAGGGCGCGTTTTTCGTCGTCGAGCTCGACGTCGATGTCATAGTCGGCGGTGTTTTGCCAGTAACCGGCGGCGGGCGCGCCGCTGGCGAGGCGCTGGGCGTTCGGGGTCGGCAGCATTTGGTCGAGCTGCTGGAATTTTTCCACTGGACTGCCGGGCTGGGCGGCGTGCGCGCAGAGGGAGAGGAGCAGGGCGCAGAGGGGGAGGCGCGCTGGGTAAGTGGTGATTCGTGAGAGGTGAGTCGGCATGGGTTTTAGTCGTTGAAGATGGCGATGTGGGGGACGCCGTCGGCGCCCATCCAGGCGCGGTACATGCCGCCGGCGTTGAAGGGGGTGCTGACCTTGCCGGTGGCATCGACGGAAATGAGTCCGCCGCGGCCATTTTGTGACTTGAGCAATTTGTTGACCACGCCATCGGCCGCTTCGTCCAGGCTGGCATGGCCGTGCTTGATGCGGGCGGCCACCTCGTGGGCGACGACGTTGCGGATGAAAAACTCGCCGTGGCCGGTGCAGGAGACGGCGCAGACGCCGTCCTCGGCGTAGGTGCCGGCGCCGATGATGGGGGAGTCGCCCACACGGCCGGGCATTTTGTTGACCAGGCCGCCGGTGGAGGTGCCGGCGGCGAGATGGCCGCGTGTGTCCAGCGCCACCGCGCCGACGGTGCCGATGAATCCAGTTGGGTTGGCCGCGCCGGGGCCGCCGTTCATGCCGGTTTCTTTTTGGGCGCGCTCAAGGCGTTTTTTTTGCTCCGGTGTGACGAACCACTCGGGTTTCTCGAAGCGCAGTTTGTGCGATTGGGCGAGCGCCTCCGCGCCGGCGCCGATGAGCAGCACATGCGGCGTCTCGGTCATGACTTTGTGGGCGAGGCGGATCGGGTTGCGCACGCCGTGCACGCCCGCCACCGCGCCGGCGGCGAGGGTCTGGCCGTCCATGAGGGAGGCGTCCAGTTCGACGATGCCGTCGGCGTTGAGCACCGCGCCGCGTCCGGCGTTGAAGACAGGCGAGTCCTCCAAGATGACGATGGCAGTTTGAACGGCCTCGAGAGCGCTGCCCTTTTTTGTGAGCACGGCATGGCCAGCGCGCAGGGCTTCCTCCAGCACCTCGCGCGCGCGCGCTTCTTTTTCAGGAGAGAGAGAGTCGCGAGTGACGCCGGCGCCGCCGTGGATGACGAGCGTGGGCGGGGACTCGGCGTGGAGAGAAATCGGCAGGCAAAGGGCGGCAAGGAGTGTGCGTGCGTTCATGATTCTGGATTTCGCCTGTATTATGAGGGGATGGGCGCGATCCTGGCAAGAACGCAGTGCGGTGCGATCTCAGGACAATCTAAAGATTGAACTCCTACGGGTTGAGGGGCAATCTGGCGGCTGCTTCGACATGCTTCGTTTCATTCTCCAGCGCCTGATTCAAGGCCTCGTGGTCATCGTTGCCGTGATCTCGATCACGTTTTTGATCATCCGGCTGGGGCCGGGCAGTCCTTTTGCCAATGAGCGCGAGATGCCGGAATATGTGCGCGAGAATCTCGATCGCATCTACGGTTTGGATCAGCCGTTGTGGGTGCAGCTTGGGCGCAATTTGTGGAGTTTTGTCACGCTCGACCTGCCGGTGTCCTATCGTTTGAAGGGCTGGAACGTGGGGGAAATCATCGCGCAGGGGATGCCGGTTTCGTTCACGGTGGGGGGCGCGGCTTTTGTGATTGCGGTTTTGATCGGCATTCCGGCGGGGGCGGTCGCGGCGCTGCGCGCGGGGCGGATCGAGGATCGCGGCATCATGCTGGCGGCGACCTTTGGCGTCTGCGTGCCCAGCCTCGTGCTGGGGCCGTTGCTGGCGCTGCTGTTTGGCTTGAAGCTGCGCTGGTTCAACGCCGCCGGCTGGTATGACCCGGAGGACTGGGTGCTGCCGGCATTGACTCTCGGCTTGATTTGCGCCGCCGCCGTCGCCCGGCTGACGCGCGGCGGGCTGATGGAGACCCTGGCGCAGGACCACATCCGCACGGCGCGCGCGAAAGGCGTGTCGGAAAAGACCATTGTCATGCGCCATGCCTTTCGCCTGGCCTGCCTGCCGCTGGTCAACTACCTCGGACCGCTGGCCGCCGGACTGCTCAGCGGCTCGTTCGTCACCGAGACGGTGTTTCAACTCCCCGGACTTGGCCGCCACTTCATCAACTCCGCTTTGCACAAAGATTTTACCCTGGCCATGGCGCTGGCCGCGTTTTTTGCGACGTTGATCGTGGTGTTTAATCTGCTGGTGGACATTCTGCAGGCCTGGTTGAATCCGCGCATCCGGCTGCATCAGTGAGGGGAGGGTGCGCGGGCGTAAACGAAACGGTTGCGCGGGGCGGGGCGCGCTTTAACAGAGGGGCGTCATGGAAAGTCTTTGGAACGATCAGGAAGCCGCCACCTTCGGAACCGACCCGCTGGGGCAGCGCGTCTATACCTCGCGCCTGCTCGGGCGCAATCCGGCGCTGGTGCTGCATGGAGGCGGGAACACCTCGGTGAAGACGGTGGAAAAAGACTTCTTCGGCGACGAGATCGAGGTCTGTCATGTCAAGGGCTCGGGCTGGGATTTGGCGACGATTGAGCGTGGCGGCTTCGCGCCGGTACGGATGAGCGCGCTTTTGAAAATGGCGGAGTTGGAGACGATGACGGACGCGGACATGGTGACTCAGCAGCGCGCGGCCATGCTGAATCCGGATGCGCCGGCGGCCAGCATTGAGGCGATTCTGCACGCGGTGCTGCCCTTCCGATTTGTGGATCACAGCCATGCGAATGCCATCGCCGCGCTGACCTGCAACGCCGAGGGCGAGGCGCGGGTGCGCGAATGCTTCGGCGAACGCGTACTGGTGGTGCCTTATGTGATGCCGGGCTTCATCCTGGCGCGCACGATTTACCAGATGATCAAAGGCCGCGACCTCAGAGCGGAAGGCATCGAGGGCATGGTGCTGCTGAAGCACGGGTTGTTCACTTTTGCCGATGACGCGCGACGCAGCTACGAACTGCACATCGAGATGGTGACGCTGGCGGAGAAGTTCCTTGCGGCGAAAAGCGGGGGCTGGACTCCGCCGGTCGCTGAAGCCACGGAGGACCTCAGCGGACTCGCCGAACTGCGTCAGGCGGTGTCGAAACTGCGCGGGGTGCCGGTGATTACCAAACTGGACGCCAGTGCCGAGGCGGTCGGTTACTCTTTGAGCGCGGGCGTGGCGGACTTCGGCGCGCGCGGCCCGTTGACGCCGGACCACAGCATCCGCACCAAGCGCTCTCCCGTTTACTTGGAGCCGGGCAAGGAAGAGGATTCGCTGGCGGCTTATGCGGAGGCTTATCGCGCCTATTTTGAGCGGCATCAGAAAGGTGAGACCATGCTTGATCCCGCGCCGCGTTTTGCCATCTGGCCGGGCAAGGGCGTGGTCAGCTTTGGCGCCAACGCCAAGGAGGCGGGCATCGTTGCGGACATCGCCGCCCACACGCTGCGCACGGTCGCGCTGGGAGAGGCGGTAGGAGGCTGGGAGCCGCTGCCGGAGAAAGACATCTTCGAGATTGAATACTGGGAGTTGGAGCAGGCGAAGCTGCGCAAAGGTCCTGCGCGCAAAGTGCATGAGGGCAAGGTCGCCCTCGTCACAGGTTGCGCGGCGGGCATTGGCTTTGCCATCGCCGAGAGCCTGGCCGAGCAGGGCGCGGTGGTGGTGGGTCTCGACATCGACAAGGACATCCCCGAGATCATGCAGCGCATCGGAGGCACCGGCATTGTGGTGAACCTCACCGAGGACGAGCCGGTGCAGGCGGCCATTGACTTCGTGGTGCGGACTTTTGGCGGCATCGACATCGCTGTCAGCAATGCGGGCATCTTTCCGAAGAACGAGTTCCTCGGCGAGATGACGCAGAGCGACTGGGACCGCACCATCGCCATCAACCTCACCAGCCATCAGAAGCTGCTTAACAAAGTCGTGCCCTTCGTGCGCAAAGGTGTGGACGCCAGCATCGTTTTCGTGGGCAGCCGCAACTTCCGCGCGCCCGGACCTGGCGCCTCCGCTTACTCATGCAGCAAGGCCGCGCTGACCCAGCTCTGCCGGGTCGCCGCGCTGGAACTCGCCCCGCACCGCGTGCGCGTGAACATCGTGCATCCTGATGCCGTCTTTGACACCAAGCTCTGGACCCCCGAAGCTCTGCAACGCAGCGCCGACCGCTACGGCATGACCGTCGAGGAGTACAAGACCAAGAACCTCATGAAAGTGGAGATCAAATCCAAGGACATCGGTAACATGGTGGCCGCGATGGCGTCGCCGTTGTTTGCCAAGGTCACCGGGGCGCAAATTCCGGTGGACGGGGGGAATGACCGGGTGATTTGAGGGGCTGACGGGTTCAAGGGTCAAGCGAGGCAGTGCGCGCCGCCCCCGTTATGAAATCTGCGGATTCACTTCTGGTTTGCGGCGCTGGCAGAGGCGGATGAGGAGCGTCACTGGCAGCAGCAGAATCTTCAATGCCAGTCCGATGATGGTGGCGAAGACTTTCATGGGGGTCAGGCAGAGCCGCAGCAGCGGGTTCAGCGCCCGGCGCACCGCGTCCACTTTCGAGTAAAGGATCGAGGCGCCCAGGATGGCGACGATGCCGATGAATTTGCCGGTGGTGCCGATGTGAATGGGGCCTGGAAGGACTTGGAAGCCCGTCACCGGATTGCTCAACAATTCGACAGCGAGGATGACACCGACGTAACCGATGAGCACAAAAGCGGTGTCGGCGAGAATGGGAAATTTGTCGATCAACTTGATGCAGGCGCCGGCGACGAGGCGCAGCGCCAGGATGCCGATGAAGACGCCGGTGCAGACCACCCAAAGTTCCGGGTGCAGGGCCACGGCGGCGACCACGTTGTCCACGCTCAGACTCAGGTCCATGATCTCGATGGCGATGATCGTCTGGATGAAGCCGCGCTGGTTGGGCGCGTCCGGCTTGCTGTCGTTGTTTTCGTCGCCCGCGCCGGTGAAGTGCTCGGCCATCAGGTAGATCAGGTAGGCGGCACCGCCGATTTTGAGCCAGGGATTCTCAATGATCCAGGCCGCGAAGGCGAGGCAGAGACCGCGGAAAAAGTAAGCGCCGATGATGCCATACTTGAGCGCCAGGTATTTTTGGCGTCCCGGCAGATGGCTGGCCATGGCGGCGATGGCCAGGGCGTTGTCCACGCTGAGCAGGCCCTCGATGATGATGAGGGAGAGGATGACCGGGATGGCCTCCACGAGTTCCGGGGTGGTGGGAAAAAGCGCGGCGAGGAAGTCGGGCAGGTAAGAAGGCATAAAGCGGCGGGTTCGGGCACCCAACAACACAAGCGGTAGGATTTTGGGTCGCCGCTGTCAATGCCGGGGTTGGGAGTCGGGGTGCTGTTCACTCAAGGCAGGAGGGCGGCCAAGAATCAGCTGATGTTTCGAGAGCGGAGGTGATTTGAGCGATAGTGCTTCGTCAGGAAAGCCATGCATCACCTGCACATTTCAATCTCCTTCCACTTTATGGATTTACCCGAGCACATCAACGGGCTCTAAGTCTAGTATTGCGAGCTATGGCCCGCGCTCGCGCCGCTCACCAAGTTGATGCCACCGGCTGCAGACCCCTCGCCGCTTCTCAAGGTGGCGCGGTGTGATTTAGGCTTGCCATCAGTCGAATACCCCGCCATTGTTAAGGAATCCGTCGATGTACTCACCGCGCCTCAGACTCCTCTCCGCCGCCGCGCTCCTTCTTCTGGGTGTGCTCCCCGTTCTCAGCCCGGCCCAGGTGCCGCACACGCTGCTGCATGACATTCCGGCTCCAGCCGTTGGTGTGCAATTGAGCGCGCAGCTCGGCTACAGTGTGGCGGTGGATGAGAACAGCGGCTTCACAGTGGCTGGAGTGCCCTTCGATGACATTGGTAACACCGATTCTGGTGTGGTAAAGGTCTTTGACACGGCCTCAGGTGAACTGCTTCATCTGATCCCCAACCCCAGTCCGGCGCTCAATGATAACTTTGGCTGGTCGGTTTCGATTTCCGGCACGCGGTTGGTGGTTGGGGCATACGGGGACAATACTGGGGCGACCAATTCAGGGAGTGTGTATGTTTTTGACCTTGGCAGTACTACACCGACGGTTCCAGTCGTCACAATTAACAACCCAAACCCGGAAGTTGATGACCGTTTCGGTTGTTCGGTTTCTATCTCCGGCCTGTGGTTGGTAGTGGGAGCGTATCAAGATAATACGGGCGCGCCCAATGCCGGGAGAGTGTACGTTTTTGACGTTGGAAGCAGTACACCGACGGTTCCATTTGTCACGATTAACAACCCAAGTCCTGCATTTGATGACCGCTTTGGTTGTTCTGTCTCTATCTCCGGCATGCGGCTGGTGGTGGGGGCTTACGGTGGGCAGATGAGGGTAGGCAGTGCTTACGTATTTGACCTGGAAAGCGGTGCGCCCGCAGTGCCGGTGCTCACGCTTAACAAGCCGAGCCCGGCATATTTTGATTACTTCGGCATTTCGGTGGCGATCTCGGGCACGCGAGTGGTGGTAGGGGCTTATGAGGATGTCACAGGGGCCACCAATGCAGGGAGCGTGTATGTGTATGAACTTGACAATGACACGCCGACGGTGCCGGTGGTATCGATGAAAAACCCGAGTCCGGCAATTGAAGACCGCTTCGGTTGTTCGGTGTCAATCTCAGGGGCGCGGTTGGTGGTCGGGGCCTATCAAGATGATACAGGCGCGCTTAATGCCGGGAGCGCGTATGTGTATGATCTGGGCAGCGGCACCCCCTCGGTGCCTGTGGCCACACTCAACAACCCCACTCCGGAGGCGAGTGACTACTTTGGTCATGCTGTAACGATATCCGGCGCGCGAGTGGTGGTGGGAGCTTATCGCGACAACATGGGGGCAACCGATGCCGGGAGCGCGTATGTTTATGATGTTGACAGCGGTACCCCCTCGGTTCCGGTGACCATACTTAACAATCCCGGTCCGGCAGTGAATGACCAATTTGGCAGATCAGTGGCAATCTCCGGCACGCGGTTGGTGGTCGGGGCTTACTTGGATGATACACAGGCAATCAATGCTGGGAGCTCCTATGTGTATGACCTGAACAGTGGCATGTCTGAACTTCCGGTAGCTACCCTGAACAAGCCGAGTCATGCGGCAAGTGACTACTTTGGCAGGTCAGTGGCGATTTCCGGCAACCGGGTGGTGGTGGGAGCTGAAGGGGACGACACAGGGGCAACCGGTGCTGGAAGCGCCTATGTATATGACCTGGAAAGCGCCACTCCTACAATACCTCTGGTCACTTTCAACAACCCCGACCCAGAGGCACTTGATAACTTCGGCGAAGCAGTGGCGATATCCGGCACGCGGGTGGTGGTGGGGGCTTACCGCGACAACAGGGGGGCAACCGATGCCGGGAGCGCCTATGTCTATGACTTGGACAGCAGCGCACCCACGGTGCCAGTGGCGACACTGAGTAACCCCAGCCCCGTGATCAATGGCTACTTCGGTAGATCGGTGGCGATATCCGGCACGCGGGTGGTGGTGGGGGCTTACCGTGGAGCGACCGATGCCGGGAGCGCCTATGTCTATGACTTGGACAGCAGCACATCGATGGTACCAATCATTACTCTCAATTGCCCTAACCAGGTATTAGGTGATGAATTCGGCGGGTCGGTGGCGATCTCCGGCGCGTTAGTGGCAGTGGGAGCTAACTTGGACGACACGGGGGCAATTAATGCCGGTAGTGTGTATATATATGATCTTAACAGCGCCACGCCAGGTGTGCCAATCTTTACCTTAAACAATCCCTCCGCATCGACGAATGATCGCTTTGGTATTTCGGTGGCGATCTCTGGAACCCGATTGGTAGTGGGGGCTCACGGAGAAGACACAGGGGCAATCAATTCTGGGAGCGCGTATGTGTATGAGCTGAACAGTGGCACGCCGACGGTGCCAGTGGCTACTATCAATCACCCCAGTCCAGCGGAAGGTGACAGTTTCGGTGTCTCGGTGGCATTGGATGAAGCCGCCATTGCCGTCGGCGTCCCTCTAAACGACAGAGTGGGGTTCAACAAAGGCTGTGTTTACGTCTTCGGATTTGCAGAAATGGTGGTTAGCGGTAACGGAACGGACATCTTCAATGGCGATGACACGCCTGATGAGAAGGACGACACGTACTTCGGCAAATTGGTGACGTCTGGCAGCTCACGGACGCGTAACTTCTCAATAACAAATGCCGGCATGGCGGTCTTGAGCCTTCCCAGCACGCCGCTGGTAGAAATCAGCGGTAGCGCCGCCTTCAGCATCACTCAGCAGCCCACTTCCGACACGGTGGCGGCGTTTGGGGGCACAGAGACGTTTGCGGTCACCTTTGCTCCGACCACGATCGGTCTCCACACTGCCACGGTGAGCATCGCCAGCGATGACGCAGATGCGAATCCCTTCACCTTCGATGTGGCAGGCGTGGGGGTGGTGCCGGGGAAGAAACCCACGCTCAAGCTGACCGCTCCTGCTGGTAATCTGACCAGCACACCGCTGCCGCTACAGGTGAAAGGTGTTGCTGGCGACAGCGAAGGCGTGGACCGGGTGGAGGTGGTGCTCAATAACAGCGCGCCGGTGCAGGCGGTGCTGGGGGCGAGCAACAAGACCACAGCGGTACCGTTCTCCGCCGACATCACGCCGGTCATCGGAGTCAACACGCTGGTGGTGACGGCTTACGATCTGATCGGCAATGCCACTTCGGTGACGCGGAGCTTCACCTTCGAGCAGCGCTTCGTGCTGAGCGTGGCGCGCGGGGTGCCGGTGGCGCAGGTGGCGACGCCGGACAAGGCGGGCACGGTGTCGCTGAAGGCGGTTCTGGCGGGCAAGGCGTCGGCTCTGAGCAAGGGCGCGCCGCAGACCAGCGCGGTGCTGCCGGGCACCCTCATCACGGTGACGGCGACCGCTAAGACGGAACATCTTTTCAGCCATTGGACGGGCTTGCCTGCCGGGGCGCAGGTGCGCGGGAATGTGGTCAGCTTTCCGATGCCGGTGGCCGATGTGCCGGGGTTGACGGCGGTGTTTGTGGAGAATGCTTTGTCGCAAGGGTCCCTGGCGGGGCTGGGTGCCAAGCCGGTCTTGCAGGGGCTGTTGCGGCCGGATGGGGCGACGGCGGCGGGCAATGGCACGGTGGGTTTTGTCAACGCGGCGCTGGTGGTGGCGAAGGGCAGTCTGAGCGGCAAGGTGTGGATGGATGGCAAGGTGATGCGTTTCACGGGTGCGGCGCATGGGGATGGCACGGTGTGGTTCCGTGTGGGCAAGTCGCTGGTGCCGGTGCTGCCATTTCTCGGGAGGGAGTTGGAGATGACGTGGTCGGGGAGCGGGTTGGCGCTGACAGTCACCGGCGGGGGCGGGGAGGTGAGCACGGGGTTGGCGCGGCCACCGCTCTACTCGAAGGACAATCCAGTGCGCGGGGGCTTGCTGGATGCGAAGGGCAAGCAGGGCTACTACACCGTGGCGTTGCCCGCTCAGACGCAGGACCCGGTGAAGGCGCTGACTGAGTATCCGCAGGGCAGTGGCCGGGCGGGGTTGACGCTGAAAAGCAATGGCAGTCTGCGGTTCAAGGGCACGCTGGCGGAGGGTGCGGCGGTGACGGCGTCAGGTTTCTTGGCAACTGGGGACGAGTCGGAGATTTTCATCGCGCTACCGACACCGGGGGCGAAGACGAAGCTGGGCAGCCTGCTGGGCACGCTGGTCTTTGATGAGACGAAGGCGGACAGCGATGTGAGCAGCGCAGATATGACGTGGTTCCGGCCGCTGGCGGCGACAGCGGCGGGCAAGGCGCAGGCGTATCGGGCTGGCTGGCCGGGCGGCATCGCGCTGGGGTTGATCGGCGCGAAGCATGACAAGACGATGCCGGCGCAGACTGTGCTGGGGTTGACGGGGCCGGGACGACTGGTGTTCAGCGGCGGCAAGTTGACGGCGGCGGAGGTGGAGGTGACGAACTTCAGCGTCAGCGGCAACCGGGTGACGAAGGTGCCGGCCACGGACAAGCGTTTCAGCCTGAGCTTCACGCAGGGCACGGGATTCTTCAAAGGCACGTTCACACCCGACTGGACCAGCGCCAAGCTGCCAGCCTTCAATGGGGTGCTGCTGGGCAAAGGAGCCAACCGGGGCGGCTGGGGATTCTTCCTGAGCAACGAGAGCGGAGACCTTGAGCCTGAAAGCGGCGCGGTGGTGCTGGAGAAGCCGTGAGCAATTGCTTGTTTATCGGCGGAGTGGCGCGCCAGATGAAACAAGGCTGGGGCAGCGCGCGCCTCACTTCAGCAGCTCCGCCAGTGACAGGCTGAACTCGGGGAGGACGGTGCTGCGCGCGGTTTCCTCCGCGCTGTGGGTGGTGCTGGCGCTGTAGCCTTCGGTGCCTGGTTGCGTGTGGAGGGTGATCGTGTTTGCCTCGGGCTCGATCAGCCAGTATTCCTTGACGCCGGCGGCGGCGTAGATGGCGGCCTTGCCGCGGTCGCGCTGGGCGGTGCTGATGGCGATCTCGATGACCAACTCGGCGGTGCGGGGGTGGGCTTCGCGGTAGTCCTCCCAACTTCCTGCGAAAACGGCCAGATCCGGCTCGGGCTCGGAGTCGGCGCAGGTGATGGGGCGCTCCTGCCCCACGAAAAAGCGAGGCGGGCAGATGGATTCAAGCATGCGTCGAAGGCGGTCGAGCAGCCATTGGTGCAGGGGTGACTTGGGCATTTTACGGAACAGCACGCCTTGCAGCAATTCCACATCCTCTCCGATCCACCCCAGGCGCCCGGCTTCGTGGTAAAAGTCCACGCTCATTGGGAAGACGGTCTCCCGTGCCTCGGGGCTGTCGAGCATGCGCATCATGGCCTTTAAACTAACTTTTTGTTGTTGTGGGTGCAACTGGGAAGGCGGGTGGGGGCGCCCGCGCTTCGAGTCAGGTGGCGAGCGCTCCGGGGGTGACGCGCAGGAGGGTCTGGCGCAGGAGGAGGGCGAGCAGGAGGAGGACGGCGGCGAGGGCGACGGGGTAGTGGAAGAGTTCGTCGGTCTCGATGAGGGTGCGGCGCTTGATCTCGGTCTTTTCGAGCTGGTCAATGGTGTTGAAGATGTCCTGCAGGGCGTCGGTGTTTTGCGCCATGTAAAACTGGCCGCTGCCAATGCGGGCGACTTCCTTGAGCGTTTCCTCGTCGAACTCCTGACGGCCGGAGGTGATGATGCGGCCATTGGGCAGTGGGATCATGTGCACGCCGGGGGTGCCGATGGCGATGGTGTAAATCTTGACGCCGAGGGTGGCGGCGAGGCGGGCGGCATCCTGCGGGCTGAGCTTGCCGGAGTTGTTGGCGCCGTCGGTGAGCAGGATGATGACTTTGCTGGGCACCTCCTGCTGGTCGAGGCGGCGGGCGGCGGCGGCGAGGCCGGAGCCGATGGCGGTGCCGTCCTCCATAACGCCGGTCTGGACGCGGTCGATGTTGGAGAGCAGCCATTCGTGGTCGAGGGTGAGCGGGCAGGGGGTGTACGGAGCGCCGGCGAAGGCGATGATGCCGACGCGGTCGCTGGCGCGGCCTTTGATGAAGTCGCGCATGACGCGCTTGGCGGCGGTGAGGCGGTTGACGGTGACGCCGCCGATGCGGAAGTCCTCGATGAGCATGGAGAGGGAGACATCAACCGTGAGGGCGATGGCGATGCCCTCGGTCTTCGACTCCTCGGTGGCGGTGATCTTTTGCGGCCGGGCGAGGCCGATGATGGCGGCGCTAATGGCTGCAAGAACTAGGCCGAAGGTGAATCCACCGCGCGCGGAGCGGGCAGGCAGGCCGAGGTCGCGCAGGAGGGCGGCCATGGGGAATTGCACGGAGGGGGAGCGTCCGCGACGACCGCGCCAGAGGGCGAGCAGGGGGAGAAAAGCGAGCAGGAGCAGCCAAAGGGGCCAGGCGAAGCGGATGTCCGGGAAAAACCAGAGGGTCATGCGTGGTCCTCCTCGACGCGTTGGAGGGCGGTTTCAACGAGGTCCAGGGCCTCGGCGGTGCTGGCCGGCAGGGGGGCGAAGGCGAGGCGATCCCAGAACTCGGCGAGCGGAGCGAAGACGGCGGGCGCGGCAGGGGCGGCGGCGCGGGTGGGCCGGATGTCAAAGAGGCCGGTGGAGGCGGTGCTGGGCAGGGGCGGCGGTGTGCCGGCGGAGGCAAAAAGCTCGGGTGTGGTGCGGCAGGGGGCGGGGATGCGGTAGCGGTCCTGCAAGTACTGGCGGAGGATGAGGGAAACGCGATGGCCGGTCTCGGCGGGGGGGAGGCTGGGGGCGCTGGCGGCGAGCTGGCGCAGGGCGCGGAGGGTGTTCAGTCGGGGGTTGGCGAGCGGAGCGGGTTGCAGCGTGCGGGCGCGCAGCAGGAGCCAGAGGATGAGGCCGAACAAGGCGGCGGCGAGCACACCGGAGACGATCCAGACCCAAAGGGCGATGCCCTCGGGCACGGGCGGCGGCGCGGGGAGTTTGGGGTGGGGAAGGGGTTGCGGCTCGGGGGCGGCGCCGGGGAGTTGGGCGCGGAGGGGGAGGGCGGGGAGCAGCGCGGTGAAAAATAACAGGCACGGAGACGAGGCTTTTTGGAGGACTGGAAGACGGGCCTGGAAGGCCCTGGGCCGTTCACGGGCAGGATGCCCGCGCTCCGATGGGGGAAAGCGGCGAAGACGGGGGCTCATCTTTTCCTCCTTCTGCGGCCACGGAAGTAGGCGGTGAGGGCGGGGGCGTAGTCCTGATCGGTGCGAATGTCGATGCGCTCGACGCCGTTCTTTTTGAGGCGTTTGTCCAGACCTTCGCGCATGGCGGCGAGGCGCTCTTGATACTGGCGGCGAACGGCGGAGCTGGAGGTGTTGAGGACATGCTGCTCGCCAGTCTCAGGGTCTTCAAGGATGACGCGACCGGCGTCGGGCAGTTCGAGTTCGCGCGGGTCGAGAACACGGGCGGCGACGACATCGTGCTTGGTGGCGACGGGGCGGAGGGATTTTTCCCAGGCGTGGCCGTGGATGAGGAAATCGGAGATGAGAACGATGAGGGCGCGGTGGGGGATGCGGTTGAGGGCGAGGTCGAGGGCGGGCGCGGGATCGGTGAGGCGGCTGCGCGGCTGGTTGTCGAGGATGTCGCGCAGGATGCGCAGGGTATGGGAGGCGCCTTTGCGCGGGGGCAGGTAGTGTTCGACGCGGTCGGAGAAGAGGCAGAGGCCGACTTTGTCGCCATTGTGGGCGGCGCTGAAGGCGAAGACGGCGGCGACCTCGGCGGCGCGTTCGCGCTTGGAGTCCTCGCCGCTGCCGTAGTCGCCGGAGCCGGAGACATCGACGAGCAGGAGGACGGAGAGTTCGCGCTCCTCGACGTATTTGCGGACGTAGGGGTCGTTCATGCGGGCGGTGACATTCCAGTCGAGGAAGCGCACGTCGTCACCGGGCTGGTATTCGCGGAAGTCATCAAATTCGATGCCCTGGCCCTTGAAGCGGGAGTGGTAGGCGCCGCCGAGGGTCTCCTTGATGAGGCCGCGGGTGAGCAGCTCAATGCGCCGCACGCGCTTGAGGATGCGGGCGAGCCGGGCGTCGTTGTCTTCCTGGATGGGGACGGGCATGGGGGATCGGTCGGAAAGATTCAAGGTTGAAGGGTCAAGTGTCAAGGGGTCACGGGGGAGGGTAGAAATCAGTGGTGAGTGGTCAGTGGGGGCTTGGCCTGAAACTTCCAACTTGAAACTTGATCCGCCGCTCAGTTCCGTTGAGATGGGAGCTGCCCCGCATGGTTGAGTATCTCAAAATTTGCCGTCCCGATCACTGGCTGAAAAACATCTTCATTGTTTTCGGTCATGTGGTGGCCTGGGCCTTGGTGCTGGATTTTGCATGGGGCTGGGAATTGGCGCGTTTGGCGGTGCTATCCCTGATCCCGGCCTGCCTGGTGGCTTCGGCGAATTACATTCTCAATGAGATTCTCGACGCGCCCTTCGACGCGATGCACCCGACCAAGCGCCATCGCGGCATCCCGGCGGGCAAGGTGAAGGTGTCGATCCTGTGGGTGATGATGGGCGGACTGATCGTGGCGGCCTTTGCGCTGGCTTGGTGGTGGGGTTTCAACTGGGCCTACCACACCGCGCTGCTGCTGCTGCTGCTGAGCGGGCTGGCCTATAACGTGCCGCCGCTGCGGCTCAAGGACCGCGCCTTTGCCGATGTCATCGCGGAGTCCTTCAACAATCCGGTGCGGCTGTGGCTGGGTTACTACGCGCTGGTGGACCCTCGCCATGTGCCGCCGCTTTCCATTGTGCTGTCGTGGTGGTTCTTTGGGGCGCTGTTGATGACGGGCAAACGCTACGCGGAGTTTCGCTTCATTGGTGACGCGGAGTTGAGCGGTCGCTACCGGCGCTCGTTCAAGACTTACACCGAGAAGAGCCTGATCCTGGCAATGATCGGTTACGCCAATCTGTTCTGCTTCTGCGCCGGGGTGGCGATGGCGGTGTATCCGCAGTTGCACAACCTGGTGCTGGTGGCGCCGCTGATCGTCGCGGCGGTGCTGGTTTATTTCCATCATGCGATGAAGGAGGAGGCGGCGCGTCTGGAGCCGGAGCAACTCATGAAAAATCCCTGGATCATCCTGTGCACGCTGGCCACCGCCGGGATCACGCTGTGGCTGCTGCTGACGCCGCATCCCTACGCCAGGATGCTGCATCTGCTGGGACCGCTGGTGTGGTGAGGGCGGCGCTCCGGCGGATTACAAAAGAATATTCAACGTGCAATGGCGTCGAAGTTCCAAAGTGGTTGAATAAGCCCGAACCACACTGCCTGTCATGAATGAATCGCATCCTTCCGTCCCGCCGCCGGCCACCTCCTGGAAAAAGCCGGCATTGCTAATTTTGGCCGCCATCGTCGGCTGCTGCGCGCTCACTGCCGTCGGCACCGCCTGGTGGGTGAAGCGCAACTTCTATGCCTCTGCCCTGAAACCGGTGCAATTGACCGCATCCGAGCAGGCGGCTTTGGAGCGGAAGCTTGAGGTTTTGGAAGTCGCCGGCGAGACCGAAGCCGCAGCGTCCGAAGCCGTGACTCCCGGCGATCCGCGTGAAGTCGCCCTGTCCGCAAAAGAGATCAACGCGTTCCTGGCCGCGCAAGGGGTGGGTGACAAGGTCAAGGTGGACCTTTCCCGCGACCGTATTTCAGCCAGTTTCATTCTGCCGGTGGACGAGGATTTTCCGTTGATAGGCGGCACCACGCTGCGCTTCAAACTGGCGCTGGGCGCGCTCATCGACGCGGCGGGCAAGTTGGTGCTGAAAATCGACGATGTGACGGTCGGCGGGGTTCCGGTGCCGAACGCCTGGCTGGGCGGAGTCAAGGGCCTTGATCTGATCGCCGCCAATCTGGACAGCGACCCAGTGGTGCGTGGTTTTGTGGAGGGCATCAAGGAGTTCGAGATCAGCCAGGGTTCCGTGCGCTTGCGGCTCAACGAGTAGGCTGTGCGGGCGCTGAAACAACGCGCGGCAACCTTTTCTGAAGCGGTCGGAGGTGGGATCGCTACAAGGCGCAGTCACGATGCAGATCCGGAAGAAAGGCACCAAGCGTTTTTAATCGATGATTAAAAAACGTAAATGTTGAAAATTTTGAGATTTGAGAGTTGCCAAATAATCTCCAGGAGGTATTTTTGAGGCCTAGTTCAACCCAGGAACCCCACTACTACACTCCATGAAATCACTCGTGACCCTCCTCGCCGCGGTTGCCCTCTCCGGCTCCGTCATTGCTGGCCCTGTCTCCTACAAGAACCCCAAACAACCTGTGATGCCCCCGCCGCCCCCGACTGGCTGTGAGTGCTTCGCTCCCGGCCTCGCTTTCGGTGTTTTTGGTGGCGGCATTTTTATCGATGATGATGACGCCCTTGGTGGTGGTCTTCTCGCCGAATATGCTTTCAGCGAGTACTTCGCCATTCAAGGTTCCTACGGTCTGTATGCGACCGATAGCGAGCACCACAACTTTGACGCCGCTCTCGTGCTGCGCTATCCGATCACCAGCATCTGCCTGGCCCCCTACGCTCTCGTCGGTGGTGGTTTCTCCACCAACTCCGAAAACGTCGGTCACTTCCTGGTTGGTGGCGGTCTTGACTTCCGCATCCCCAGCGCCAGCTGCCTCAGCATCTTCGCTGACGCCGCCTACTACTTTGCTGATCGCGACACTGGCGACGACAACAGCACCATCGTCCGCCTGGGCGTCAAGTTCCCGTTCTAATTCTGAACTGACAACGCAAGTCTATGAGGGAGGGCACTGCGGTGCCCTCCTTTTTTTTGCTGACTGGCTGCGTAAATGGTTTTCTACTGGCAGACCATGAATGACTCTTCGGCACCAGGATTCGAAAAATCCGCCGTGGACATGGTGGCAACCCCTGCCGCCGCACATGGGCTGGTCGGCTACCGCGTGGCGGCGCTGCTGCTGCCAAGGCTGCTGGCTTTCGTTTATTTGATCGCCTTCTGGTCCTGGGGAGCACAGTGGCGCGGCTTGGCGGGGCCGGAGGGCATCGCGCCGGTGCAGGAATTGATGGCCAGCATCCAGGCTTACGAGGCGCGCGAACAGACCAGCCTCTTGAGCCAGTATCCGACGCTGTTTCATTGGCGATCCGACGCGGTGTTTGTCGAGCTTGTCATCTGGACTTGCTGCGCGCTCTGTTTGGTGGTGATGGCGGGCGGGTTGCAAGGGCCGCTGCTGCTGGTGCTGTGGCTGGGCTACTTGTCGCTGTCGGTGACCGGGGATGTCTTCATGAACTACCAGTGGGATGCGCTGCTCCTGGAGGCGGGTTTGATCGGGGTTTTCATTGCGTCCTGGCGTTGGTGGTCGCCGCCGAGACCGCTGCGCGAGCCGCCGCGAGTCGCCTGGTGGCTGCTGTGGTGGCTGCTGTTTCGATTGATGTTCCTGTCCGGCTTCGTGAAGTGGGCGGGCGGTGACGAGGTGTGGCGGGACTGCACGGCGCTGCTCTATCACTACCAAACCCAGCCGCTCCCGAACGGCCTGTCCTGGTATGCGCATCATCTGCCGCGCTGGTTTCATGTGGCCGGCTGCGCGGTCATGTTTGTGATCGAACTGGCGCTGCCGTTTGCGATTTTGATGGGTCGTTGGGGACGACGGCTGGCGGCGGCGGGTTTCGCCGCGTTGATGATTCTGGTGCTGGCGACGGGGAACTACACCTATTTCAATCTGCTGGCGCTGGTGCTCACGATCAGTTTGGTGGATGACCGGGTCTGGCCCGCCTGGTTCAGACTGCGGACGCAAGTAGAACCTGCCGCGCCGCAATTTTGGAAGCAAATGCGGCAGTGGCCTAGCCTGGTCTTTGCGCTGCCCGCGCTGATCCTGACTCTGGCGGCGGCAGACGTTTTTTTGCGGGGTCGTGTCGCCGGACATGAGCGCGTGCTGCCGGAGTGGTGTCATCGCTTGCACGGACAGGCCGCGTCGCTGCGCAGTTTCAACGCTTACGGTTTGTTTCAAAAAATGACGACGGAACGCTTCGAGATCACGCTGGAGTGCAGCGATGACGGTTTGCTCTGGTTGCCGTTGGAGTTCAAATGGAAACCGGGCGATCTCAGCCGTCGGCCCGCCCAGGTGGCGCCACACCAGCCGCGCCTAGACTGGCAGATGTGGTTCGCGGCCTTCTCACCAGGTTACCTGCCACAGCGCGATGGCAATCCAAACTCGCCGGTGTTTTGGTTTGGGCGGTTCGCGCAGTGTCTTCTGGAGCACAAGCAGCCGGTGTGGGATTTGATCGAGCCGCCGCCCATTCCGGTGGAGAAAATCACCCACATTCGCGCGCGTTACTGGCGCTATCACTTCACCACTCCGGAGGAGCGCAAGGAGAACGGCGGCTGGTGGCGGCGTGAGTTTCTCGGCTTCTACACGCCACCGCTTTCGCTCAACAAAGGATGACAAAGCGCAGTGCCGAATGTCATGCTTGTCTGGGAATGCGCTGAAAAGTACCTTTGAATACTATCGTAATACCCTTCACATGCTTCTGAACACGACTCGCCGGGATATGCTCAAAGCCGCCGCCTGCGGCTTTGGCTCGCTGGCTGTCAGCGGCATCAGCACGGCGGCCGCCTTGCCGCGCGGGCTGCATCACACGCCGCGCGCGAAGCGGGTGATCTTTTTGTTCATGCAAGGCGGGCCGTCCCAGGTGGACACGTTTGATTACAAACCGCGCCTGCAAGCCGATGACGGCAAGCGCCTGCCTTTTGCGCCTGCAAAAAACCTGGACCCGAGCGCCACCAGCCAGGCGAAGCTGCTGGCATCGCCCTGGAAATTTCATCAGCATGGCGAGTCGGGTCTGTGGGGCAGCGAACTGTTTCCGGAGGTGAGCCGCCATCTCGACGACATTTGCGTGATCCGCTCCATGCAGAGCAAGGGGCAGTCGCACGGCCAGGCGGTGTGCATGATCCACACGGGCGCGGACAATTTTGTGCGGCCCTCCATCGGCGCCTGGGTCAGCTATGGTCTTGGCACTGAGAACGCCGACCTGCCCGCCTTCGTCAGCATCAGTCCACCCGCCACCCACGGCGGACCGCGCAACTACGGCTCGGCCTTCCTGCCCGCCGCCCATCAGGGCACCACGGTGGGACGCAGCGGCAAGCTGGCAAAAGACGCCACTTTCCGTTTCCTTGAGTCCGGTGGAGACGCGGCGGCTCAGCAGCGCAAAATCAGCCTGCTTCAGGCGATGAACCGCGAGCATTTGGAGCGCACCCGCCATGCCCCGGTCGAGGGCATGATTCAATCGATGGAACTGGCCTTCCGCATGCAGCGTGAGGCGCCGGGTGTCATGGACCTCAGCGGCGAGCCTCAACATGTGCGCGACCTTTACGGCATCGGCAATGAGGCGACGGACAACTACGGCCGCCAGTGCCTGCTCGCGCGCCGCTTTGCCGAGGCCGGCGTGCGCTACATTCAGGTCTCCACACCGAACGTGTGGGACCAGCATTCCAACCTCGTCGGTGGCCACAGCAAAAACGCGGCGGCGGTGGACCGTCCAATAGCAGGCTTGCTGGCGGATTTGAAGCAGCGCGGGCTTTTGGAGGACACCCTGGTGGTCTGGGGCGGCGAGTTTGGCCGCACGCCGATCGTGCAGGGCAGCAATGGTCGCGACCACAACCCGCAAGGCTTCACCATGTGGCTGGCTGGCGGCGGCGTGCGTGGTGGCTTGGCTTATGGCGAGACGGACGAGTTTGGTTACTACGCGGTGAAGGACAAGGTGCACATGCACGACCTGCACGCCACCATCCTGCATCTGCTGGGCATCGATCACCTGCGTTTGACCTATCGTCATGCGGGTCGCGACTTCCGCCTCACCGATGTGTACGGTGAGGTGGTGCACGGCATCATGGTGTGAGGTCAGGCCAAGTGGCGCGGCCGGCCCGGTCGCCGGGAGAGCCAGCGGCTCGCACGACTCATAGGATCGCGCGCTCTTTTTCCGCCGCCGCCAGCTCAGCGTAATAGGGGCAGCCGCGCAGCAGTTCCTCATGCCTGCCGCGCGCCAGGATGCGGCCGTTGCGCAGCACATGGATGCAGTCCGCGTCCGCCACCGTGGAGAGACGGTGAGCGATGACCAAGCTGGTACGGTCCTTTTGCAACTCCCGCACCGCGCGGCGGATGAGTTGCTCGGATTGGTTGTCCACGGCGGACGTCGCCTCATCAAGCAGCAAAATGGGCGCGTCCTTCAAAAAGGCGCGGGCCAGGGCGATGCGCTGGCGCTCGCCGCCGCTGAGCAGGCCGCCGCGCTCGCCCACCGGCGCGTCGAGACCGCCTTTGGCGCGCACGAAATCCTCGGCGCAGGCTTGGCGGAGCGCAGACCAAAGCACGTCGTCATCAGCGTCGGGCCGACCCAGCAGCAGATTGTCGCGCACGCTGCCGGCGAAGAGAAAGGCGTCCTGGGTGACGTAGGCGATGGCTTGGCGCAACGGTCCCTTGGCCAGCGTGGCAAGCGGCTGGTTGTCGAGCAGGATACGGCCTTGCTGCGGCTCGTAGAAGCGCGTCAGCAATTGAAACAGCGTGGTTTTGCCGGAGCCGGTGCCGCCGACGAAGGCCACGTTTTGGCGCGGTTTGACCTCGAATTGAATGTCATGCAGCACCGGCATGTCCGGCTGGTAGCCGAAGCCGACGTTTTCGAATACCATGGCGCCGCGAACGGGATTGGGATCGCGCCCCGCTTCCAGATTCTCCTCGCTGCTTTCATCGAGAATGCCAAAGACACGTTTCGCGGCAGCGAGACCGTTGCCCAGGGTTTGGTTCACGCCATGCAGGCGCGCGATGGGTTCGTAAAGAAAGCCAACGAGCAGGATGAAGCGCATCAGCTCGCCGGTCGTCATTTGACCGCTGACCACCCAGGCTGCGCCGGTCATGAGCAGGATGACGAGGCCGAGGTTGCCGAGAAACGTCATTGAAGGCGCGTAAAGTGCCCAGGCCGCCATCAGATGCGTCTGGCGTTGGCGCAGGGTGGAGCTGGCTTGCAGGAACTCCGTCTGCTTCAACTCCTCGGCGGTGTAGCTCTTGACTTGGCGAATGCCGGCCAGCGTGTCATGCAGAGTGGCGTTCAAGGCGCTCGCCGCCTCCCGCGCCGCCGTCGCGCGCGGACTGACCCAGCGCGAGTAAATCCATCCGCCCGCCGCGATGAACGGCGTCGGCGCCAGCACCACCAGCGCCAGCTTCCAGTCGGCGGCCAGCATCATCAGTGCGACGATCATGATTTGCATCACGGCGGTGAAGCCCTGCTCGATGCCCTCCAGGATGACACGCTGCGTCGCGGGCACGTCGTCGGCCATCTTGGTGAGCAGGTCGCCGCTGCTTTGGCGGTCAAACCAGGGCAGGGGCAGGCGGGCGATCTTGCGGTGCAACTGGCCGCGCAGATCGACAATCAAGCGCTGCTCGAACTCCGCGTTCACACGGGTGCGGAAATAGAAGAGCAACTCACGCAAAAAAAACGCGCCCGCCGCCAGACCGCCCGCGCCCCAGATGAGAGACGTTTTTCCGGACGGGATGATCTCATCCACAAACGTGCGCACCACGCCGGGAAACACCAGAATGAGCAGCGTGCCCGCCGCCGCCAGGGCGAGTTGCAGAATCGCCATGCCCTTGTGCCGCCCGGCAAGCGCGAGCAGGCGATGGAGAGCGGAGGCGGAGGTCATCGGATGAATGGGACCCGATCAGGCTCGCCAGCATTCAACAAAAATGCGCCCCGCGGGTGTTGACGTAGAGTGAGAACAGGCTCTGGCTGGCGGTGATGAAAAGGCGGTTCCGTTTCGGACCGCCGAAGCAGAGGTTGCTGGTGGTCTCGGGGAGCTGAATGAAACCGATCATCTTGCCTTCGGGATTGAAGACATGCACGCCGTCGTAACCGTCGCCCACCCAGCCGGCGCTGGCCCAGACGTTGCCTTCAATGTCACAGCGGACGCCGTCGGAGCCGCCTTTGCACTGGCTGAAGTCGTCTTTCAGTTGCGACTTTGGCTGGCCTGGTGCAGGGCCGCGTGTGCCTGGGCGGTAATATTTGACCCACTTCTCCCCGGCCTCATCAACCATACGAATGTTATACTTGTCCGCCAGCACTCCTTTGTTCACGGCAAAAACCTTGCTCTTGCCCAGCTTCACGCCGTCCACCACTTCAAACACCAGGATGTTTTTCGGCGAGCCGGTGTCCACGACGTAGAGCTTCTTGTAGTCAGGCGAGAAACAGAGGCCGTTCGGTTTCTCCAGTTCGTCGGTGACTTTTTCGATCTTGCCGGAGGGATCGATGCGATAGACGGCTTCCTTGAGCAGCAGCTCGCCCTTGTTGCCTTCGTAGTCCATCATGCTGCCGTAACCGGGGTCGGTGAACCAAAGGCCGCCGTCGGGATGCACAGCGCCGTCGTTGGGGGCGTTGAAAGGTTTGCCGTCGAAGGTGTCGGCGAGCACGGTGATCTTGCCGTCGAGTTCGTAGCGCACGACGCGGCGCGTGGCGTGCTCGAAGCTGATTTGCCGACCCTGCCAGTCAAAGGTGTTGCCGTTGCTGTTGTTGGAATTGTTGCGCATCACGCTGACGTGACCGTCCTCCGGCAGGTAGCGCATCTGCGCGTTGTTCGGGATGTCACTCCACACCAGGTAGTTGCCGGTGCCGTTCCACGCTGGTCCCTCCGCCCACAACATGCCGGTGTGCAGGCGGCGGATGGGCGCGTTGCCTTGAATGAGTTTTTTGAACTCCGGCTCCAGCGCGATCACATCGGGGTCGGGGTAGCGCTCGGGATTCTGCCCGCTCCAGTCGCGGGCGAAGGCGGAAGCGGCGGCGGTGCTGGCGAACGTGGTCAAAAAAGCGCGGCGGGTGGCTGTCGGGTTCATGACGGTTTTCTAGCGGTCAGCCTCGCAACTGCCAAGCTCAAAATGGGTTCCGGGGCAGTTGCAGCGGCTCTGTGAGCGCCGGTGGCTTTCTTCTTTGGCGAGGCGATGGATCGGGAAACTTGTGACGGTCACAGACCGCCGGTGCAGCGCGTGCAAGTCCCTTGCCCGCCTCTTGCACCTGCCGAAGGGTGGGTCATATTACCTGCCATGGTCGCCGCTCTCAAACATCGCTTCACCGTGGAGGAGTATTTCCGCATGGCGGAGACCGGCATTCTCAAGCCGGATTCTAGGGTGGAACTCATTGATGGGGAGATTGTCGATATGATGCCGGTGGGTCCATTTCATAGCGGGTCGGTTTACCGGCTCACACGTTTGTTCAACAAGCTGGCCAAAGGTCGCTGGATCGTTGGCAGTCAGGGACCCTTGCAACTCGGCGAAACCAACATGCCGGAGCCCGATCTCATGTTGCTGAGGGTGGCACAGGACGAATACACGACCGCCCACCCCACAGCGGACGATGTCTTCCTCATCGTCGAGGTGGCCGATTCCAGCCTGGCCTTTGATCAAAACACCAAGCTGCCCCTTTATGCGCGCGCCGGCATTGAGGAGGTTTGGATTCTGAATGTGCCGCAAAAGCAGTTGGAAGTGCATCGCCAGCCGCACTTCACCGGCTACGAATCGAAGACGATTCTGCGCGAGGGCGAGGCCGCGCCGGCGCGCTTTCCAGATGCCATTGTCAGTGTGACCGAGTTGGTGAATTGAGGGTGTTGGCTTGAAATGCGCTTGCGGCACCGCCGCCCCGGCGTTGGTTGCGGTCCAATGACCCTCCGCCATCCTCGTCACGATTTGTTCATCCCCGACAACCTCGAACTAGAGGCGGCGCTGCGGCGGGTGACGCACCTGGGCATTGTCTCCCACCAGGACGACCTCGAAATTGCCGCCTACCACGGCATCACCGAGTGCTTTCACACGGAGAACAAGTGGTTCGGCGGCGTGGTTGTCACCAACGGGGCGGGCAGCCCGCGCAAGGGCGACTACGCCAGTTACACCGATGAGGAGATGCAGGATGTGCGGCGGGTTGAGCAAAGGAAGGCCGCGTATGTGGGCGAGTATGCCTTTGCCGCCCAGCTTGCGTATCCGAGCGAGGAGGTCAAAAAGCCGCAGCAGCCGGAGGTGACGGCGGATTTGCGGGACATCCTGGAACTCTGCGCGCCGGAGGTGGTTTATCTACACAATCCCTGCGACCGTCACGATACCCATGTCGCCACTTTTTGGCGCTGCCTGGAGGCTTTGCGCGCGCTGCCGCCGGAGCGGCGTCCGGCCAAGGTCTATGGCTGCGAAGTCTGGCGCAAGCTCGACTGGCTGCTGGCGGAGGACAAGGTGATGCTGAAGGTGGACAAGCATCCGCACCTGCTGCGTCCGCTGCTGGGTGTCTTCGACAGCCAGATCAGCGGCGGCAAACGCTACGATTTGGCGGAGGAGGGATTGCGCCACGCCAACGCGACCTACTTTGACTCGCATACCACGGACAGCACCAGCCTGCTGACGTTTGCGATGGACCTGACGCCGCTGGTGCGGGATGACAGCCTGGATGTGGAGGAATTTGCGCTGGGGTTTGTGCGTCGGTTGGAAGAGGATGTGCGGAGGAGGCTGCGGGCGTTCGTATGAGGGTTTGTGCGATTTCTGTTATCCGTGTTCCGTCATGAGACGCACGGGGGAGCAAGCGAAATCATTGCGATACCGTCATGAGTGAGGCCAAAGGAAATGGAAGCGCGCTGGTCTTGCAGGTGGTGGAGGCGAAGGTTTTTCGAGGGCGTTTGCGAGACCTCGGCAAAAAGCCGGTGGTCCTCGACCATGTGACGTCGCAGGCGGTGCCGTTTGCGGCGGCGTTGGTGGCGGTGGGGCGAAAAGACAAACGTCTCTGGGTGCTGTGCGCGGACGTGCGGCAGCAGGACTTGGTGCAGGCGGAGCTGGCGGTGTGGGGCGTGGAGAGCCTGTATTTGCCGCGCCTCAGTCAGGCGGTGGAGGGCGGGTTGCCGGACCCGGATGTGCTGGCGGAACGGGCTGCGGTGCTGTCGCGCTGGGGTGGTGAAGGCGGTGGCGTGCTGGTGCTGTGCGCGGATAGTTTGCAGGAACCGGCACCGGCGTTGGAGCAACTACGACGGCAGGAACGGGTGTTAAAAACAGGCGGCCGGGTGGATGTCGAAGCGTTGTTGATGGATTTGGAGGCGGCGGGTTATGAGCGGGTGCCGGTGGTGACGGAGCGCGGGCAGTTCGCGCGCCGCGGCGGCATCGTGGATGTCTGGGCGGTGCTGGGAGAGGAGCCGTTGCGGCTGGAGTTTTTTGACGAGGAACTGGAAAGCCTGAGGGTGTTTGACGTGCATACCCAGGCCTCGGTGAAGCGGCTGGAGCGGGCAGGTTTGTTGTTGGGCGAGGCGGAGTTGGAAAGCGACTCCACGGTGCTGATTCAGGATCATTGGCGAAAGGACGACCTCGTACTGCAACTCGGGGAGGCCGGGGGCGAGACGATGTCGCTACCGGTCAATGCGCGCATTCTGCCCGGCGCGGAGAGTGCGGAAGGCGCGGAGGATTTTTCGACCGCGATCTACGAGAACCCGCTGGGCGTGTTTGACGCCTCCGATTTCGTTTTGCATGAGGCGCGGCGCAAGCAGTTCGCGGCACAGGTGCGGGAGTGGGACGCGGCAGGCTGGCGGGTGGTGCTGTTTTTCCACAACGAGGCGGAGCGCGAGCGTTTCGATGAATTGATCGCGTCCAGTGCCGAGCCGTCTTTGCAAAAGGTGGAGCGCGCGTTGGGGGTGCTTTATCGCGGGTTCACGGTGCCGGGGGCGAAGCTGGCGGTGCTGACCGGCGCGGAGTTGTTTGGCCGGCATCAGACAGTGCGGCGTGTGCGCGGCTCAAAGCTGGACGATCCCGAGTCCCTGCGCAAAGCGCGCGACCTGCTGCGCGATCTCAACGAGCGCGATCTCGTAGTTCATGCCGATCACGGTCTGGCGCGCTACCTGGGCATTCAGACGCGCCGCGCCGGCGGTCGCAGCGAGGAAGTACTGGTGCTCGAATACGCGGACGACGCCAAGCTCTTCGTGCCGGTGGCGCAGGCGCATTTGGTGAGCCGTTACGTCGGCGTCGGCGGCAAGGCGCCAGCTTTGAGCAAGCTGGGCGGCGCAAGCTGGCAGCGCACGCGCCGGCAAGCTGAGCGCAGCGTCGAGGAGTTCGCCGCGAAGATGCTGAGCGTGGCGGCGGAGCGCCAGCACTTGACGGGTCATGCGCACGAGCCGGACACGAAGTGGCAGGTGGAGTTCGAGCAATCGTTTTTGTATCGCGAGACACCCGACCAGCTTCGCTGTGTGGAGGAGATCAAACGTGACATGGAAAGCCAGAAGCCGATGGACCGGCTGCTCTGCGCGGACGTGGGATTCGGCAAAACGGAGGTGGCGATCCGCGCCGCGTTCAAAGCGGTGATGGGCGGCAAGCAGGTGGCGATCCTGGTGCCGACCACGGTGCTGGCGCGCCAGCATTACCACACCATCCGCGAGCGCATGAGCGAGTTTCCGGTGACGGTGGAGATGCTGAGCCGGCTGACGCCCTCGCACCGCGAGCCGGAAATTTTGAAAGGCCTGCGCACGGGCGAGGTGGACATCGTGGTGGGCACGCACCGGTTGATCTCCAAGGATGTGCGCTACAAGGACCTGGGCCTGGTGGTGATTGACGAGGAGCAGCGCTTCGGGGTGAAGCACAAGGAGAAGTTCAAGGACTTGTTCCGCCTTGTCGATGTGCTGACGCTTTCCGCCACGCCCATTCCGCGCACGCTTTATCTGGCCTTGATGGGCATGCGGGACATGTCCACCATTGAGACGCCGCCGCCGAGCAAGCAGGCGGTGCAAACTGTGGTCTGCCCCTACGACGAGCGGGTGATCCGCGACGCCATCCAAGCGGAGTTGGAGCGCGGCGGGCAGGTGTTCTTTTTGCACAACCGCGTGCAGAGCATCGAGTTGATGGCCTCAAAAATTCAACTGCTCTGCCCAGGCGCGCGGGTGGTGGTTGGTCATGGCCAGATGGCGGAGGGCATGCTGGAGACGGTGATGCACCGATTCGTTGAGGGCGAGGCGGACGTGCTGGTGGCCACCACCATCATCGAGAGCGGGGTTGATATACCCAATGCCAACACGATTCTGATTGATCGCGCCGACCGCTTCGGTCTCGCCGATCTCTACCAATTGCGCGGCCGTGTCGGCCGTGCCGGCGGTCATGCCTTTGCTTACCTGCTGCTGCCGCGCGATTTTGTGGAGGGCGGCATCGCCCGCAAACGGGTGAACGCCATCAAGCAGTACACCGGTCTCGGCAGCGGCTTCAAAATCGCCCTGCGCGACCTCGAAATCCGCGGCGCCGGCAACCTGCTTGGCACCGAGCAGAGCGGTCACATTGCCGCGGTCGGTTTTGATTTGTACTGCCAGATGCTCAAGCAGGCCGTCGGCAAGATGCAGGGGCGCCGGGTGCCGCGACCGGTGGAGGTGGCGCTGCGCGCCGATTTCCTGGTGATGAACGAGGCGCTGATGCTTGACGCGCCGGATGCGGTGACGCCCGCCTTCTTGCCTTCCAGTTTTATCGAGGACGCCAAGTTGCGCATCCAGGCCTACCGCGCGCTTGGCGAGGTGATGACGCGCAAGGAACTGGACGAGCTGGAGGGGCAGTGGCGGGATCAGTTTGGCGGGAAACTGCCGCACGCGGTTCAGAACCTGCTCGCCTGCGCCGCGCTTCGTCTTGCCGCCGCGCACAACGGTGTCAGCGAGATCGAGATCAAGGACCGCAAGCTGATGCTGACGCGCAACGGCAAATACGTCCAGATCGACGGCAAGTTCCCGCGCCTCAAAGAGAAGGCCGGCCACAAGATGCTGGCGGAGGCCTTGCAGATGCTCCGCGCTCTGTGAAACGGAGGAAGTTTAGCGGATGAAGTAGCTCAGATTTTCCAGTTCGACGGCGAGATCAACACTATTGACCACGACCTCATCAGGCACGTCAAGCACGGTGGGGGAGAAGTTCAGGATGGCTTGCACGCCCGCTTTGATGAGGGCGTTGGCCACCTCCTGCGCGGCGGCGGCGGGCACGGTGAGGATGGCCATTTTGACTTGGTTTTCGTGGATGAAGGCGGGCATGGCCGCCATAGGCAGCAGGGGGATGGACAGGCCGCGGTTCTCCGGTCGCGGTGCCTGATCGAAGGCGGCGGTGATTTCAAAGCCTTCCTTGCGAAAGCCGCCGTAGCGCAGCAATGCGGAGCCGAGGTTGCCCACCCCGACCAGCACCACCGGCTGCAGGCGGTTGTGACCGAGCACGTCGCCGATGGTGGCGCTCAGGCTTTCGACGTTGTAACCGAGGCCGCGGGTGCCGAACTGGCCAAAGTAGGCTAGGTCTTTGCGCAGTTGCGTGGACTTCACCCCGGCGGCTTTCGCCAGCGCCTCGGAAGAGACCGTATCGACTCGGTTGGTCTTCAGTTTTTGCAGGCAGCGCTGGTAGATGGAGAGCCGGTAGATCGACTTGCGGGGGATGTCTATGCGGGGCATTTGTGAAAAATCACATGTTCACTGTCTTTGTCAACGCGCTTACGAACGTTGTTCAAATGACGTCCTTCGCCTGCCGGCCGGCTTATGCCTTAAGCGCAGGTCAACCGACGTTGGCTAGCTGGCGGCGCCAGTGCCATCGCCATCCGTTCCGCCATTGCCTCCGGAACCCTCGTCAGTCTTGGGTGTGGCATAACCACGCCAGCGCAGCAGGCGGGTCAAGCGCTGGGTCGCCTCCTCCAGACTGTAGCCTTTTTCATTGTATTGCTTGGTCAAACCCTCGTCCAGATGGATGGTCAGGTCGGAGAAATTGATCGTGCCCACGGCCCCGTAAAAATCAGCTTGGCCGCCCTCGTCGTCGGCGGCAATCGACTCGCCGTGGAGCTTGCTGGCAACACGAATGCGGTAAAAGGAGCTGGGGGTGGAAAAACTCAGGGTTTTGTTAACCGCGCCATGGGCCACGTAACTGCCGCCGGCAGAGTCATTGGCACCGGAGCCTACGGTGGCAGAAATAACGCCATAACGTTTGTCGCCGTCACGCGCGTAAAAATAACCTCCCGAGCCAGGCGAGGTGTCGAGCACGCGGCGGCCGTTCTCAATGGCGGTAAGCAGGAAATTGCCGGCCCCGCCAAGCAGCGGCGCGGCCAGATAACCGCCATTGTAAAAACCCACGTTGTAACCGTCCTGATGCTTGAACTCCAGACGATAAACGATGACCTGCGCGTCCGCTTCGGCGAGCGGGTGGAACGCAAGAAGCAGCAGCCAGAGCAGGGTGGCGGAGCAGATTCGGCGGGTCATGACGGCAATTTAAGGGCAAATGGGGTGTTTGTCGATAGTCTTTGAGCCTGCCTAAGCGCGCCTGTTCATTTTTTGTGTTTGCGCAGCACGGCGCGCACGGCATGAGCGCCGCACATGCCATGCACACCGCCGGCGGGCGGGGTGGAGGCGGAGCAGAGAAACAGGCGCGGGTTGGGGGTTGCCCAGGGGGTGAGGCGGGCGGTGGGACGGGTGAGCAGTTGCCGCCAGTCCGTCATGCCGCCGACCACGTCACCGCCGTGGTAATTGGGGTTGCGGTCTTCCATGCGCGCGCAGTCGTGAACATGCGCCGCGAGGATGGTGTCACGAAAGCCGGGGGCGAAACGCTCGATCTGCCGCTCGATGCGCTCACGCATGTCCTGGGTGCTGCCACTGGGCACATGGCAGTAAGTCCACAGCGTGTGTTTTCCAGCCGGGGCACGCGTGGGATCACAGAGCGATTGCTGGGCGGCGAGCACGAAAGGTCGTTCGGGATGGCCGCCGGCGCAGGTTTGCCGCTCCGCTGCCGCGATTTCCTCCAGAGTGCCGCCCACATGCACCGTGCCCGCGCGCCGGCAATCGGGATGACGCCAGGGCACGGGTTCGGACAAGGCGTAGTCGATTTTGAACACTCCGGGTCCGTGCCTGAAGCGGAGCAGGCGCTCGCGGTAGCGCGCCGGCAGCGCCTCCCCGGCGATTTCCGCCAGCAGCCGGGGCGAGGTGTCAAACAACACCACCCGGCTCGGCGGCAGTTCCGTCAGGTTGCGCACACGCCAGCCCGTCACCAGCTCTCCGCCATGGCGGCGAATGATGCGCAGCAGGGCCTCGGCAATGCTTTGAGAACCGCCGCGCGCGACCGGCCAGCCGACCGCATGGGCACTGAATTGCAGCATGACGGCGATGGCGGAGGTCATCGCCCCCTCCAGTGGCAGCACGCTGTGGGCGGCGTTGCCAGCCAGCAGGGCGCGCGCCTCATCCGTGCGGAAAACCACGCGGGCGAGCGCGGCGGCCGGCGGCAGCGCGCGCAAACCGAAGCCTGCCATGCGCAGCGGATGCCGTGGCAGGCGCAACGGGTCGAAGATGTCGGGATAAAGCACCCCGGCGTGGCGCACAAGGGGACCAAAAAAATGCCGGTAGCGGTCCCGGTCCCGGCCCAGTTCCACGGCCGTGGCCTCCAATGAGCGATGCAGCAGCGCGGCCCGTCCGTCTTCGAGAGGGTGCGCCAGCGGGATCTCCGCGTGAGCCCATTGCAAGCCCTCGGATTCGAGCTCGAGCGTGCGAAAGCAGGGCGAGGCGGCTCCCGTGGGATGCACCGCCGAGCAAACGTCGTGGAGGAATCCGGGCAGCGTCAGTTCCTCCGTGCGGGTGCCGCCGCCAGCGGTGTCTGCCGCTTCCGCAATCAGAACCTGCCAGCCTTCCCGCGCCAGCAACGCGCCAGCGGACAGGCCGTTCGGGCCCGAGCCGACGATGATGGCGTCGTATTCAGGAGCGGCGTGGGCGGGCATGGAATGGCCTAGTTTAGCCGTGTTCGTGTCACGAGAAACCACGAATAGACACGAGTGACAATGAATTTTAGAGGCGCCAGGGTCGGGCGCGCTGGCTCGCTGCGTCAACTAGAACTAATGCAACTAGTGCGCAGAAACACAGTGACATCCCTTGATTTTGCGGGGTTGGGGCCATCGCAATCCTGTTTTGGCGGCGGGTGGGAATTTCAAGTTTGCTTGCGGGCTTGGCATGGCTAGGGTGGCGTCTCTATTTATCCCCGCCTCAGCCATGATCCCCCGCATTGCCTTTTTTGCCGCCCTCGCCAGCTTTGTCCTGGCTGGAGTTTCCTGCGACAAACACGCCTGGGAGGAGACGCGCGTGTTGCATGGCCATGGCAGTCATCACGGGGATGACCACGACCACAAGACGGACCCCCACGGTGAAAAGGCGGACGAGGCGCATGCGGAGAAACAGTGACCGGCCGCCTCAGATCTGGTGCTGAGGTTCCTGCCGGTTCAAGCTCTGGCAGGACGGGCAGCGGCTGATCTCCTCTGCCGCCACAGGATAAGCACAGCCGCAAATCCGGCAGCGCAGCATCGACTGCCGCATCACTTTGTCCTGCCGGCGGTCCTTCCAGACGGCGATCAGCCACCACAGGCAGATCGAGATCATGCCGGGGATCATGAACAGCAGGATGAGTTTGGATAAGCTGATGCTGATCATGGTCCGGCGGTGTCCTTGGCGCGTTTCCAGGCAAAAGTGACTTCCCCCCACAACACCCGGCTGTCACCGTCGCGTTGGAAGCGGGCCTGGCCGAGCACGGACTGAATTGCCGGCACAAGGTCGCGATCCTCCAATCCGGCTGCCAGCGGCGCCGCGACCGCTACCCTGCCGGTGCCGTCAACTCCAATCTCAAAGCGCAGTCGCGTCAAGTCCCGTGGCTGCAGATGGCCGAGCGCGGGTGGTGCCGCCAATGTAAGCCCGGCCAGCGCGCCGTGCCAGACCGGCTCCAGGCTAAAGACCGGCGCCGGCTTTTGGGAAGGCTTGCTGGCCTTGGCGGGCAGCGGTGGCAGAGCCAGGTCTTCGGGTGCGAAAAGGCGCTGGCGGGGGGCGCTGAGCGGCGCGTTCACCGGGTCTTTGAGGCGCGGTTCGAAGCCCGCGAAGCTCGGCTTGAACAGAGGCAGCAAATCGCGGTCGTCAGCCCCCAGCACGGAGTCCTCACCGCCCAGCAACAGGGCGCTGCGATCCAGGGCACGATTGAGCAAACCCTGCGCGGCGGGGTGATCGGGGTTCACCAGAAGAATGGCCTGCGACGCCGACAAGGCCGCGCTCCCCGCCGGCCGCGGCACCGCCACTTTGAACAGCAACGTCAGCAGGCCCAGCACGAGCGCGCAGAGCAACAGGCCGGGCAGCAGGCGCCAAAAGGAGACCGGCCTGGCTTTCCAGGGGAAAATCAATTCCGCGCGGGCGCTGGGGTCGGTCGGGTTCATGATTGGGGGGCGCTGGCCGGAGGCATGGTGGCATAGGCCACCTCGTAATGCGCGTCCAGCGCCATCTGGCTGATCTCCATGACATGACCGAAGGGGGTCAGGCGGTCCGCCTGGATCAAGACCCGGCGCTGCTGCCGGTCCTGGACGGCCAGCGCCTCCGCCAGTTCCTGTCGCGTCACCGGTTTCCCGTCAAAAAACAATCGCATCGGATGGCCGGGCGCCACCGTGATGACGTGGGCGTTTTCAAAGCCCGACAAGCGCGCCGGCGACTCCGGCAGCCGGACACCGACTCCGGACTGGATGATGAAGCCCGAACTGAGCAGAAAGTACACCAGGAACAGCAGAAAGACCGTCAGCAGCGGCGCGATGAAAAGCCAGGGACTCTGGCGCGGCAGGTGGCTCTCAAGCTTCATGGCGGACGGTGGCTCGGCGGCGGCGCGCCCGCAAGACGGCGGAACGGCCGGGGCACCGCGCCAGACTGCCTTATTTCTTGCCGCCGCGCGAGCGGGAATTCGCCTCCATCAAAACCGGCGCGCCGACGGCGTCCTGGCGGAACTCGACGATGTTGTCATGGTGGCGCGCGTCGTCGATGAGATTCACGATTTCGATCCCCGCGCGCTCCAGTTCGTGCATCAAGGAGCGCGACTTCGCGGAGAGAAAGGCGTAAGCCAGATAGGCCGGCACCGCGACCACAATGCCCAGCGCGGCGGTGACCAAACTTTGATAAAGGCCGCGCGCGACCTCGGAAGTGCTGGCCGCGCCTTGCGCGTTGGCGAGGTTGGTGAAGCTGTCGAGCAGGCCCAGCATCGTGCCCAGCAGGCCGAGCAGCGGCGCGCAGTGAGCCACCGCGTTGAGGATGCTCAGGAAGCGCTCCAGGCGCGGCACTTCGAGCTGGCCCGCCTCCTGCGTGATCTCCCGCAGTTGCTCGCGCGGCGCGTGATGACGCAGCAGCGCCGCCTGGATGACGCGTCCGGCCGGCACCCGGGTGGCGGCGCATTCCTGCAGGGCTTCCGCGTAATTTTTGCGGCGGATCAGCCCCGCGAGTCCGGCTAAAAACTCTCCCACATTCATGCTGGCCCGGTGGTAGTAAGCGAGGCGCTCCAGAAAAATGGCTCCGGCGAAGGCCAGACAACCAAGCAGCAGCCAGACCAGCGGGCCACCTTTGGAGATCAAGTCAATCATGGTATCGGGAGAGGGCAGGGGGCGCGGAGCAGGCACGCGCCGCGCATTCAATGCCCATCAGCAACAAGTAGGCCATCTTCCGGGAATTGTAAACCCTGGATTCTATGGCACTGGCATGGCCAACTCCAGCGGCCAGTACCAGGGCACCAGCACCAGAATGAGGATGAGTGTGAGGATGGCCAGCAAACCACCGACCTTGAAGTAGTCGCGAAAGCGGTACTTGCCTGGGCCATAGACCAGCAGACAGGACGGCTCAAAAGGGGTCAGCACAGCCACGGAGGCGCTCAGCATCACGGTGAGGGCAAAGGTCAGCGGGTTCAGCACCAGCGATTCCGCCGCGCGCAGGGCCACCGGCAAGATGACCAGCGCTGCCGCCGCGTTCGACATTTGCTGGGTCAGCAGCATTGCCAGCACCGCGAAACCCGCCAGCACCGCCAGCGGGCCCAAAGGCAGCAGTGCCCTTACCACCGCGCCCGCCACCAAGTCAGCGGCTCCCGAGTCCGTCATCGCCTGCCCGAAGGCCATCATGCCGGCAATCAGGACCAGCAGCCGCCAGTCAATGTTTTCGTAGGCGTGCTCAATCGAAACCGCGCGGCTGAGCACGGCGAAGAGCGCCACCAGCAGCAGTGCCAGCGGCACCGGCACCCAGTCCAGGCTGCTGGCGGTGATCGCGGCCACAAAAAGGGCCAGCACGGCAAGTCCGCGCCCCATGCCGGAGGCGGCCCCGTGGTGGTCGGAGATCACCACCATCTCCGCGTCCTCCTCGTAGCGGCGGATGCGGTCCAGCGGACCCTGCACCAGCATCAAGTCGCCCGCCAGCACCGGCGTGTCCGCAATGGCGCCGAGCAGGCTCTGGTCCCCGCGCATCAGCGCCAGCACCGAGAGCCCGGCGGTCTGGCGGAATTGCGACTGCTTGAGGGTGCGCCCCACCAGCCGGCTGCGCGGCGTCACCACCACTTCGGCGATGCGCGCGTCCCGCATCTTCACCCCGCCACGCCGCAGCCGCACGTCCTCCACGATGTCGAGGCCCTCGATTTTTTTGATTTTGATCAGGTTGGCCACCTTGCCCGCCACCAGCACCAGATCGCCCTCAGAAAAATGCGCCCGCGGAGACGCCTCCACCTCTGCCTCGCCACGCAGGATTTTCACCACTTGAAAGCCGAGCACTGAGAAGTCGGAGTTGAGCACCGGTTGCCCGATCAGCGGCGAATTCGGCAGGATGACCACCTCCGCCAGATACTGCCGCTGCGCCAGCGTCTCGTTGTCCTCTTTGCGATCCGGCAACAGGTGGCGGCCGACGAGCAGCATGTAGGCGATGCCGACCGCCATCATCACCAGGCCGATGCCGGTGAAATCGAACATGCCCAGCTCACCGAGGTTTTGTTTTTTCAGGTAGCCGCTGACCGCCAAATTGGTGGAGGTGCCGATCAGTGTGCAGGTGCCGCCCAGGATGGAGGCAAAGGCCAGCGGCATCAGCAGCCTCGAAGGGGAGACACCGATCTGGCGCGCCAGCCGCGTGATGGGGCCGACGAACATCGCCGTCACCGTGGTGTTGTTCATGAAGGCGGAGAGCAGGCCCACCCCGCCCATCATCGCGGCGGTCAAGCGCACCGGCTCCCGCCCCAGCAGCCGCGCCATGCCCTGCGCCACCGCGTCCAGCACCCCGCTGTCGCGCAGCGCGGTGCCGATGACGAAGATGGACGCCAGCATCACCACGATGCCGCTGCTGAAGCCTGTGAAGGCTTCGTCCACACTGAGAATGCCGCAGAGGATGAGGGCGCAAAGCAGCAGCAGGGTCACCACATCCACGGAGAGTTTCTCCGAGGCAAACAGGCCCACCGCCAAGGCAAACAACGACAGCACAATCCAGGCATCCATGCGCTTGCCTAGCTAGACTGGTTTCCCTTTAGCGGCAAGAGGCGAGCGCGGAACAATTCATTCATAACGAATGTATTTCGTTCCCCATGATTGGATCGGAATTTCACCCGTCACATTTTTTGTCCCCGCTTCGTGCCGGCGCGCATTATGATTCAAACGCCCGCGTCGCCATGTCCACGTTGCACACCCGCTCCTGTCCTGCCTGCGGCACGGTGATGCCGGCCTCGTTTCCTGAAGGGCTCTGCCCGAAGTGCCTGCTGGCGGCGGCGGTTCCGCCCGAGGAGAATGCGTGCCGGGTGCTGCTGCTGGCGGCGCCGATGTCCGCGGCGCGGCCGGACGGGGTGTGCCGGGCGTGGTGATGCTGGGCGTCTGCTATTGCTGGTGGCAGGCGGCATGGGCGCGTTGTGCAAGGCGCGCCAGCCGCGGCTGAACCGGCAGGTGGCACTGAAAATCATGGTCTATGCGCGAGGGGCTCAGCGCGCGTCATGATATGAGTGTGGAAGGCATGGATGCTGACACCCTGCGATTCCCCACTTCGGCGGGAAAAATGGCCCGGCTGCGCCAAACGGCGCGATCAACGCCGGCAAGTGAGAGTGATGTGGAGGCGGAAATCCGCCACCTGCGGGCGGTTTTTTCCACCTGATCGCGCGGCTCAGGCGGCGTCGAGGCCGAACTCGGTGTGCACGGCGCGGGCGGCCTGTTCGATCTGGCTTTCGGCGACGGTGACGGCGACTTTGATCTCGCTGGTGGAGATCATCTGGATGTTGATGCCCTGCTTGGCGAGGGCGCCGAACATGCGGGCGGCGACGCCGCTGTGGCTTCTCATGCCGATGCCGACGACGCTGAGCTTGGCGATGCCGGATTCGCTGCGCATGGTGACTTGGTCGCCAAGCTGCGGCAGCACGGCGCTAAGGACTTTCTCGGCCTTGGGCAGCTCGGCGGCGCTGAGGGTGAAGGAGATGTCGGTGGTGCCGTCGGTGGCGACGTTTTGCACGATGACGTCAATGACGATGTTGGCATTGGCGATGGCGCCGAAAATGAGGGAGGAGACGCCGGGCTTGTCGGGCACATCGTCGATGGTGACTTTGGCCTGGTTGCGCTCGAGGCTGACGCCGCGGACGACGACGGACTCCATGCCGGGGGTTTCTTCTTTCACGAGGGTGCCGGGTTGATCGTTCATGCTGTTGCGGACTTCAAAGATGACGCCGAATTTTTTGGCGAACTCGACGGAGCGGCTTTGCATCACCTTGGAGCCGCTGCTGGCCATTTCCAGCATTTCGTCGTAGCTGATCTCGGGGATTTTTTGGGCGGTGGCGACGACGCGCGGGTCGCAGGTGAAGACGCCGTCCACGTCGGTGAAAATCTGGCAGAGGTCGGCCTTGATGGCGCCAGCCATGGCGATGGCGGTCAAATCCGAGCCGCCGCGGCCCAGGGTGGTGATTTCCTGGTTGTCCGACTGGCCCTGAAAGCCGGCGAGGATGACGATCTTGCCCTCGTCCAGCATGCGGCGGACGGCGTCGGGGGTGATGTTGACGATGCGGGCCTTGGTGTGGACGCGGTCGGTGGAGATGCCGGCCTGGGCGCCGGTGAGGGAGACCGCGCTGCCGCCGAGGTCGTTGATGGCCATGGCCGTCAGGGCGATGGTGGTCTGCTCGCCGGTGGCCAGCAGCACGTCCATCTCGCGCTCGGTGGGGTCTTTGGAGACTTTCGAGGCCAGCTCGATGAGGTTGTTGGTGACGCCGGACATGGCGGAGACGACGGCGATGACCTGGTGCCCGGCGCGCTGGGTGTCGAGGATGCGGCGGGCGCAGTTGAGGATGCGTTCGGGCGTGCCGACGGAGGTGCCGCCGTATTTCTGGACGATGAGAGCCATGCTCAGGAGGAAAGGGAGGCGGAGTCTGCCACGGAGCGAGCGGGAATCAAGTGCGCAACTGCGGGGAGAAATGATGGCGGGGAAGGGGAGCAAGAGGCCGAAGCAAGCGTCAAAAAACAAAAATTAGATTCATTGTTGATAAAATTGATAAATATTATAAAATGGTCAGGTTTAAGTCTGGAATTCATTATGATGTCACGTTTCAAAGCCGTACCCCAAGCAAGCCTCCGTTTGCACTCCTGCTGGCAGGCGGGTTGCGGCCTGCTCAAAACGGCGGTTTTCGGGGCGATGTGGCTAGGTGCGGAGCCCGAACAAGCCGCTGCTGCGGGCTTGGCCCAGGAATTTTATGTGCCGATGCCTGAGAACCAATTGGTGAATTCCTTTCGCGGCTACTACGCCAGTGCCGGCAACACCATCGACAGCTCGATCTCCCTGACCCCGATGTTTCCGGGGATCATCATTTATTATGACCACTGGGAGGATGGTTACGAGGCGGATCTGAGCAATCCGCAGCAATCGACCACAGAAATCTGGGGGGACGGGGATCCCAGCAATGGCCACCCTCCGGGGCATCCGTCCGACATTCTCAACGCCAACAGCGTCATTCGTCTGCGCAATCTCATCGATGTGCCGCGCAACGCGGCGGTGTTGCGTTACGATGGCCGTGACCGCATCGGGGTGACCAAACCGGCGGCATTGACCCGCATGGCCTGGGCCACCAATCCAGGGCCGGTGCTGGCGGGAGCCATCCAGATTCAATCCACCCTCGAATACGGCACCGATTTTGTGAGCCCGGCCGGGGAGAACGCCCCCAACAAGGCCTTCAACGAGATTTTCGAGCGGGTGGAGTTTTGCATCATGGCCGCGGAGAATGGCACCCAGGTGCAAATCGACGCGGACGCCAACGGGGTGTTTGAAAGCACGGTGACGTTGAATCGGGGTGAAAGCCACGCGGTGGCGGGCGTCAAAATGAACGCCCGCGTGCTTTCTTCGAAACCGGTGCAGGTGCATCTCATCACCGGTGACGTGGGGGCGCAGTACGAAAGCCGCTGGTTCAATGTCTTTCCGCGAACGAGCTGGGGCAGCGAGTATTTCAATCCGGTCTGCACAACGAAAGCGGCGAACCCTGGATGTGTGTTTCTGTTCAACCCGCATGCTTTTGACATCAACGTCAGTTTTCAGACGACGAACAGCGGAGGCAGTCTGGTCGTGCCGGCGCGCGGCATGACGCGTCATGAAATGCCGCAAGGCAGCGGCACCCGCTATTTCACCACCGGCGCGGTGCCGGCGCCTTTCATGGCTTTGGGGGCGATGGACACCGTGCAGAGTGGGACGGGCAACACCTCCCATGAGTGGGGCTTCACGCTGATTCCGCGGGCCAATTTGACCGCCGCCATCAAACTTGGCTACGCGCCAGGCGCGGGAGACGAGCCGATCTCGGGCAATGGCAATCCGGCCTGGGTCATCGCGGAACAAGCGACACGGCTCTATGTGGATTACGATGGGGATTTGAGCACCGGCCCGCTCACCGACCCGAACGGCAACAAATACGACTATCATGTGGACGTGCCGGCGCTGGCATCGACCCGGGTCTATGATCCGGACAGGGACCAGACGGGTCTGCGCGTCTATTCCTTGGACGGCACCCGCATCACCGCCGCCTGGGGGCAGGATCCGTCCGTCGCCGCCCCCGGCAATCCTTACCTCGACATGGGCTACACCGTGCTGCCGCACCCGCTCTTCTTTGCGGTCAAGACTGGCGCCCTCATCCAGGACCTCAACCTCGACGGGGTCGCTGATCGCGACGACATCATCGAGTATGTCATCACCATCACCAACATCGGCATCGTGCCGGTGAACGGCGTCACCATCCGTGACTTGATGGAGGGCGACATCCATTACAATCCCGGCAGCACCACTCTCGACGAGGTGCCTGTTCCGGACGACCTCGTGCCGCCCCAGCAAACGGTCTTTCCTCTCGATGAAGACGGCTACAACATCGGCACGCTCGGCGTGAAGCAGACGCGGGTCTTGAAATTCACCGCCACCGTCGGCCATCAAGAAATTGATGCGGCGATGATTCGCAATCTGGTTTTGATCTCGATTGTGGAGCAGGATCGCGACGAACAGGCGGAGGAGTTCACCCCCACCCGGCCCAGCTCCTGTGAAACGGCAGTGATCTCCAGCAGTCCCGGCACTTTGCCCGCGGTGCTGGCGGGCCAGTCCTATGCCGCGCAGTTCCATGCCGCCGGTCGCGATGGTCCCTATGTCTTCAGCGTTGGCTCCGGCAGTCTGCCGCCCGGGTTGACGCTCGATGCGCACGGCGCGCTGTCCGGCACGGCGACAACGCCGGGGGTCTATGACTTCACGGTGCTGGTGCTCGATCAGTACGTTTGCCCAAGCAGCGCCGCGTTTCAAATCATCGTGCGCTACCCTATGGGGGTGGGCAACGCGGTGTTTTTGGACGCCGATGGCAACGGCCGCATGGACGCGGGCGAGGGTTTGCCAAACGTGCCGGTGCGGCTGTATCGCGGTGATCACACACCGGGTGTGGACGCTCCTATGGCGACCACCCTCACTGGTGCCGACGGCTCCTATTATTTTGCCGACTTGGCCGAAGGCGGCTACTACCTGCACATTCCCGCCGAGGCATTTCAGCCCGGGGGTGTGCTGGCGGGGCGCATTCCGATTGCACATAGTCCCAATGGCGATGACGACGCCGGTTCCAACGGCATCTTCGCGGGTGACCCGGCGGTGTTCGGGGTGTCCTCCAATTTGGTGGCGCTCGCGGCCGGCACCGCGCCGACTTTCGCCACTGGCGAGACCGGCTTCCTGAGCCACACGGACGACGCCATCGACAGCCATGTGGACCTGACCATCGACTTTGGCTTCATGCGGCCGGTCGGCCTGGGCAACCTGGTGTTCATCGACAGCAATGACAACGGCCGCGCCGATCCGGGCGAGGGCGTGGCGGGCGTGCCGGTGGAGCTGTACGCCGCCGGGCAGACGCCCGGCGCGGACTCGCCGCTGGCGCAGACGGAGACCGCCGCTGACGGCCACTACTTCTTCGGCAACCTGCCCAACGGCCAGTATGTGGCGCACATTCCGGCGCGGGCGTTTTATCCAGGATCGCCGCTCGGGGGTTACGCGGCCATCGCGCTGGGCTTGAGCGGGGACGATGACGTGGGGCAGAACGGCATCAAGGCGGGCGAGCCGGAGTGGGAAGGGGTGTCCTCGGGGGTGGTGTCACTGGCGCTGGGCAGCGCGCCGACGTTTGAGACAGGGGAAACGGGTTACCGCGCCGCCGACGATGACGACTACGACGCGGCGGTGGATCTGACCATCGACTTCGGCTTCCAGCGCGTGCTGGGGGTGGGCAACCTGGTGTTTGTCGATGCCAACCAGAACGGGGTGTTCGACTATGGCGAGGGCGTGGCGGGCGTGCGGATGGAGTTATATCGGGCCGATCAAACGCCGGGCGCGGAGCCGCCAATCCTGGTGGCGTACACGGACACGGACGGGGTTTATCTTTTTGACCAGCTCACCCCAGGCAGCTACCGGCTGTTCATTCCGCCGGTGGAGTTTCAGTTCGGGCGGCCGCTGTGGCGGCTCACCTCGCTGCCAGGCGTGCAACTTGGCGATGATGACCAGGGCGAAAAAGGCCTCGACGATCCACAGCCGGACCTCAACGGCATCATGACCGCGGTGTTCACCCTGGCGCGCGGGGCGCTGCCGGTGGACAGCGGCACGGAGACCGGCGGCTTCAACCACATCGACAACCGCAACGACGCCGACTACGACCTGACTCAGGACTTTGGTTTTGCCGCCCCCGACCCCAGCAAGGTGGGCGTGGGCAACCTGGTCTTTGTGGATGCCAACGGCAATGGCCGCGCCGATGAGGGCGAGGGACGCGGCGGCGTGCTCATCCAGCTTTTCAACGTGCTGGACGATCCGCAAACGGCCGAGCCGCTGGCGCAGATGATCACCAATGAGGCGGGTACCTATCTGTTCAGCGGCTTGAGCTCGGGCGCTTACTTCGTGCATGTGCCGGCCTCGCAATTCCAAGCCGGCGGGCCGCTGGCGGGGTTGCTGTCGGTGCCGGGAGCGGGGGGCGATTGGGGCTTGGACGATGACTATGACGAGAACGGCATCGACTCCGACGAGCCGTGGGCGACCGGCATCAGCTCCACGATCTTTTATTTGTCCCCCGCCACCGAGCCGGTCAACTCCTGGGGCGAGAGCGGCCACGAGGCGGGCATGGACGACGCGGCGGACAGCAACACCGACTTGACCATCGACCTGGGCTTCAGCGTGCCAATGGGGCTGGGCAACCTGGTGTTCCGCGACGACAACGCCAACGGTCGCGCCGACCCCGGCGAGGGCGTGGCGGGAGTGACGCTGCGGCTGTTGCCGGCAGGGGCTGATCCGGTGTTCGGCATACCGCTGGCGGAGACGGTCACCGACGCACTGGGGCGCTACCTTTTTGACGGACTGCCGCCGGGGGGGTATGTCGTGCACCTGCCGCACAGCATGTTTGCCCCGGGGGCGCCGCTGCACGGGCTGGTGAGCCTGGCAGGCACGCAGGAGGGTGATGACGATCAGGGGGAAAAAGGCGTGGACAATGAGCAGCCGGAGTTTTTCGGGATCAGTTCGCTGCCGGTGGTGCTGCTGCCCGGGCAGGCGCCAGCGGGCGCGGCGGAGTCGGGGATGTTCGGAGACTCCGATGACGAGTTTGACGCCAATACGGATCTGACGGTGGACTTCGGTTTCGGACTGCCCGCCAGCGTGGGCGACTTGGTTTGGCACGATGTCAACGGCGACGGCCTGCGCCAGCCTGACGGCGCGGACGGCATCCCCGGCACCGCCGATGACGAGATCGGACTTGCCGGCGTGCGGGTGGAGTTGTGGTCCCCAGGAGTGGACGGGGCCATCGGCGGTGGCGACGACCTGCTGGTGCGCGAGGCGGTGGAGACCGGTTCCGAGGGCGCTTACAGTTTTATCAAGCTCTCACCCGGCAAGTATTACATGGTCATTACCGCCGCGAACTTCGAGCCGGGTGGCGCGCTGGAAGGGCTGCCGGTGGCTTCGCCAGCGCGCTCCTCCCTTGATGACGGCGTCGATGACGACAACAACGGCGCGCAGCCTGGCGGACGGGCCACGGCGGCGTTCAGCCCGCTCATCACCCTGAGCGCGGGCGAGAACGATATGACGGTCGATTTTGGGTTCCTGGCCAATTTGCAGCCGCTGAGCTGGCCGGAGTGGCAATTGCGCCACGGCGCTCTGGGTGACACCAGCCCGGGCGGCAACAGCGATGGCGACATGCATGGCAACCTTGCCGAGTTCGCCTTCGGACTCAACCCGCGTAGCGGACTGATGACACGGCAGCCGCTGCGCCTGCACATTGATCCGGCCACGCATCAGGTCGATGTGAGCGTGGATCGCGTCACCGACATCGCCGGACTGAGCTACGATCTGGAAGTGATTGCAGACCTGCTGCAAAGTCCGCAGGGCTGGCAAAAGGTGGAGGGCATCGCGCCGGTGGTGACGCACCGCGCGGACGGTACGGAGGAGGCGCGCTACGCGGCGGTCAGCAGCCTGCCGGGACTGGCCGCGCGCGGGCAGGTGCGGGTCAAACTGAGTCTGGACAGCGACCTGAACGGAGAGCCGGAAGCCGTGGCCTATTCCAAAGTGCTGGGTTGGAGCCGGCTTGTGCTGGGCACGCATTTGCAGACATTGGGGCAGGGGCACGCCCTGCAAACGCGGCTCTCCGGGCGAGTGGGGGCGGTCAACGGCAGCGCGCTGGACCTGAGCGGCAGCCTGGGAGAGGAGGATCTGCGGGAGGCGTTGGTGACGGGCGGGCAGCATTACGTGGAGATTCTCGATGGCGCGCACGCCGGTCACCGCTTGGAAGTCAACGAGGCGAGCTCGCAGGGCGGCAGTCTGGTCATCGATGGGGCCGACACACGCAACACGCTGGCGACGGTGCCCGCGACGCTGGCCGGAGCGCGGCTGGTACTGCGGCGGCATGTGACGCTCGACGAACTGGCGCCGAAGAACCTGTTCCGTGCCACCACCAATGCCGCCACAGCGGACCGGTTGATGATTTATGACCCTGCCACCGCGGCTTTCCGCAGCTACTGGTTGCTGGCGTATCCGGGAGCGCCGCGCTGGGTGCTGCAAGGGGACGCGAGTCTGAGCAATCGCGGCGGGCTGGTGCTGGAGCCGGGCTTGGGATTGTTCGTGCAGCCGCGCACCTGGCAGGTTACGTTGATGCTGGGCGGCGAGGTGCGGGATCACCCGTTCGCCAGCCCGCTGCCGGTGGGAATGAGCCTGCGCAGCGCAGGCTGGCCGCTCGACCTTAGTCCGGCCCAACTCGGCATGACTGAGGCCAACGGATTTACCGGCGCGTCGAACGCCAGTTTGGCGGACCAGATGCAAATCTGGCGCGGGGACACGACCGCGGGGTTGCAGAGCTACGACGGCTATTACTTCCTGCGCGCCAGCACACTGCGGCAGTGGGTGGCGCAAGGAGACTCAAAATTGACCAATCTCAACCACAGCCCGCTGATCAAAGCGCACCGCTCGCTGTTCTTCCGCGCGCGTCATGCCCTGCCTGTCTGGGTGCAGCCCTGCCCCTGGACGCCATAATGATAAGAATGTCAATCTTGACAGTGCTCCTGAAAAATGTAATAAATTTGATAAAATTTAGATTGATTAAAGGAAAATTTTGTTTATGCTATGAGTGTCCCTCGACTTTCCCGACTTGGCTTTGAACTCCCCGATGCCTGCCGCACTGCCATGAAAATTCTGCCTCACTCCCTGCTCTTCATTGCTGCGCTGGCGTTGTGGGCGTTGCCCGCCCAGGCCCGCACCGTGTCTTGGTCCAGCGCGGTTTTCGACGAACTTTACAATAGCCAGGGCATGGCGCTCGACAGCAGCTTCAATTTCGAGATCGGCATGTTCATCAATGGGTTCATCCCCACCGCTTCCAATATCAATGACTGGAACGCCAACTGGATTGTTTTTGATCTGGCCTTCTATGACACCAACCTCGGTGATCCGACCGAGGCGGGTTGGAATGTGGGCATTCAATATTTTGCCGGCTCCGCCATCCACCAGACTGACGGCACTTCTGATTCGCCTTATGCCACGCCGGCCGCCGTTTTTCCGCAAAACGCGCAGGCCTACCTCTGGGTGTACAATTCCAAGGACATCACCTTTACTTCGGAGTGGGCTTTGGTGACGGACCTGATCAGTGCGGGCAACTCCGGTGACAGTTGGCTCTATCCCAATCCAGCGGACCAAATCAGCCCCACCTTGACCTGGAGCCTATCCGACGCCGACACGGCCATCTTTGGCGCGGTCGATTCCGGCGCGTCCACCGGCGGCGGCAACGTCAGCAGCCAGCCCTCCTCCTACAGTTTGCAGACTTACCAAGTGCCCGAGCCTGGCAGTGTCCTCCTGGTCGCCAGCGCGGGCCTGCTCTTGATGTTGCGCCGCGCTCGCTTCTCGCGGTTGCACGCGTAAAAAATTCCAGCGGATAAGGTGTGTTTGCCGGTGTGTGGCAAACGGCTCCCGGGGCGACTCGGGAGCCGTTTTCATTGGATCGAAGCGTGCTTTTTCATGGCTGCGACTTCAAAAACCCCGCGGTCAAATCCGGGAAATCGGTGAACACGCCATCCACCTGGGCTTCCTCGAAAAGCAGGCGATGCAGGTCGTCGAATGATCGCACGGTTTTGGGAAGGTCATCGGCGCGCACGGTGTAGGGATGCACGGCGAGACCGGCGCGCTGGGCGTCGGCGGCGAGCGCGGTGAGGCGGCGATTCTCCGGGCTGCTGCCGGTGATGAGGCTGCCAATGGCGGGACCGATGGCTTCGACCAGACCGGCCAGCTCGGCCAGGCCTTCGGGTGTCCTCATGCGGGCAAAGTCGCTGCCGCCCGCGCCGCTGGCTCCGGCGCTCATCAGTTGTACCAGGCGACCGCGCCAGCCGAGCTCGTTGCGCAGGCGTTTGATTTCGTCATGCTCGAAGCATTGCAGCCAGCAGGGTTCCTCTTTGTGGTCGTAACCATGGCGGCGCAGCACCTCCAGCACGGCCCGGCTCAGGTCCGCGCCTTGCCCCATGTGCCAGGCGGGTTGCTTGATCTCGGGATAAATGCCGGCGCGACGGCCAGTGCTGCGGTTCAAGCCAGCGATGAAAACGAGTTCCTCCTCCAGCGTGACGATGTGCAGGCCTGAGGGACCGGCTGGGAAACGCTTCGGAAAAGCGGCTTTGCCGGTTTTGTGATCGAGACGCTCGGTCACGTCGAGCTGCTTCATTTCCGCGACGGTGAAATCGAGGGCGTAGAACCTGCCATCGTCGCGTTGGCGGCCCGGGAACTTGGCGGCGACATCGCTGATGGTGTCGAGGTGGATGTCGTGCATGACCACCGGCACGCCGTCTTTGGAGAGCACAACATCCTGCTCCAGGTAGTGCGCGCCCTGACCGTGCGCCAGCGCCTTTGCCGCCAGGGTGTGCTCCGGCAGATAACCGCTGGCGCCGCGATGGGCGATGACCACGGGTCCTTCGTCTTTGGCGGACAAGGCGGAAGACAGCACAAAAAACAGGGCAGGGAGGAGAGGGCGTGAGATCATGATTCGACAGAGCGTGAGTTGCTTTCGGCTTTGTGGCCGAGGGTGAGGGCGCTGAACAAAATGGTCATCACACAGCAGCCGATCATGGTGCTGAACACGCCGCCCCAGCCCCAGCGATCCGCGATCCAGCCCACGCCGGTGCCGGCGATGGCGGAGCCGAACACATAGCCAAAAAAACCGGTGAAGCCCGCCGCTGTGCCCGCCGCCTTTTTCGGCACCAGTTCCAGCGCGTGCAGACCGATGATCATGACCGGCCCATACACAAAGAAGCCGATGGCGATGATGGCGGCCTGATCGATCCAGAGCGGTCCTTTGGCATTGAGCGCGTACGCCACCACCCCCAGCAGGGTGGCTGCCATGAAGGCGATGGTGGCCGGGGCGCGTCTGCCGCCAAAAATCCGGTCGGAAACCCAGCCACAGAGGATGGTGCCGGGAATGGCGGCGAACTCAAACATCGCCCAGGCGTAGCTGGAGTCTTTGAAGGATAAGCCTTTGGCGGTTTGCAGGTAAGTGGGTATCCAGTCCACCACGCCGTAGCGCACGAAGTAAACGAAGGCGTTGGCGAAGGCGATGAACCACAGGAAGCGGTTGGGCAGCACATGCTCAAGAAAAATCTCGCGGAAGCTGAGCACCCGCTCGTGATCCGCCGTGTAGTTCTCCGGGTAATCGTTTTTGTACTCCTCCACCGGCGGCAGACCGCAGCTCTGCGGCGTGTCGCGCAGCAGGAACCAGATGCCAATGGCGATCACCGCGGCGACGGCGGCATTGAAATAAAACTTGGCGCTCCAGTCGTGAAAAATCGCCACGCCGAGCAGGGCCAGCGGCGCCGCCATGCCGTTGCCGATGTTGTGCGCCACGTTCCAAACCGCCACCGTGCGTCCGCGCTCGCGGGTGCTCCACCAGTGCACCATGGTTTTGCCGCAGGGCGGCCAGCCCATGCCGTTGACCCAGCCATTCAGCGACATCAGGCCCACCATCAAAAACAGCGACGAATAAACGCCGGGCACCGTGCCGAAAACAAACAGCACGGCGCACGAGAGCAGCAGCCCCAGCGGCATGAACCAGCGCGGGTTGCTGCGATCCGAGACCGATCCCATCAGAAACTTCGACAAACCGTAGGCGATGGACAAACCGGTCATCGCCGTGCCGAGTTCCGCTTTGCTGTATTGCGGGTAGTCCTGCAGGATGTCCGGCATCGCCAAAGCGAAGTTTTTTCGCACCAGGTAGTAGGCGGCGTAGCCGATGAAGATACCGGCGAACACCTGTAAGCGCAGTCGCCGATAAACTGGATCAACAAAATCCGGATGCAGGCGTTCGATGGCGGGCGCGGGCTTGAGCAGGGAGATCATGGGGGAGAGGGATGAAACCAAACGGCTCAAGGGACCAGCACATATCCGCTCGCCAACTCGCGGAAGCTGCTCGCGGACTTGGCCGCTTGTTCGCTGGTCCAACCCAGCTCGCGCGCCATCAACGTGGCGGTGTCATCCGCCGCCTCGATGGCCGCACGCGCGTCGAGCAGCAGGGCGTGGGTGCGCCGTGCCAGCACGTCCTCCACCGTGCGCGCCATTTCCTCGCGCGCCTGCCAGATTACCTCGGCGCGCAGGTAGGGCAGGCGTGAATGCAATGGCGCGGCCAGATCGGGATCGCTGGCTGCCAGTTCCAACACCCGCGCTTTATCGCTGCCATAAACGTGCAGGTGTTCGGTTTCGGCACCTCCTTCACAGGCACCGTGCAAAGCCAGTTCGCGTGTGACACAGTCGCGCGGGGTCAGGCTGGCGCTTTTTTCCGCGGTGTCGATGGCGTCCTCGCCCATCTTCCGGCAGGTGGTCCATTTGCCGCCGGTGATGGTGATCAAGCCGCTGTCCGCCACCTGGATGAAGTGGTCGCGGGACAGCGCCGAGGTGCTCTTCGCGGCGCCTTTTGCCACCAGCGGTCGCAAACCGGCGAAGATGCTGAGCACGTCCTCGCGCTGCGGCGCCCGCGCCAGAAAGCGCGCGGCGTGGCTGATGAGGAATTCGATTTCATCGGCGAGCGCGCGCGGTTCCTCGCGCGTCTCCGGCACCGGGGTGTCGGTGGTGCCGATGATGACGCGGCCATGCCAGGGCACCGCGAAGAACACCCGGCCATCGTCGGTCTCTGGCACCATCAAGGCCCGCGACCCCGGCAGGAACTCAGCGGGCAGCACCAAGTGCGCGCCCTGACTGGCCTGGACAATGGGCGCGGCGGCAGACTCGTCTTGCTGGCGAATTTCGTCCACAAAGACGCCGGTGGCGTTGAGCACGCAGCGCGCGGCGACCTCGAAGGTCTGTCCGCTCTCCGTGTCCTCAACTCGCACTCCGTTGATTTTGCCGTCTGTTTTGAGCAAGCCACGGCAGGCGAAGTGATTGACCATCACCGCGCCGTGGTCCGCCGCCGTGCGCGCCAGGGTGAGCGCAAGACGGGCGTCATCGAACTGGCCATCCTGATAAAGCACGCCGCCTTGCAACTGCTCCGGGTTCACTCCCGGCAGCGCCTGCAGCATCTCTTTGCGGTCGAGCCAGCGCGAGGGATCCCAGCCCAGTTTGCCTGCCAGGGCGTCGTACATTTTCAGGCCGATCCCATAAAATGGCCCCTGCCACCAGCGTCGCACCGGGATGATGAAATCGAGGGCATGCACCAGATGCGGCGCGTTGCGTTGCAGCAGGGCGCGTTCGCGCAGGGCGTCGCGCACCAAGCTGATGTTGCCCTGGCGCAGGTAGCGCACGCCGCCATGCACCAGCTTGGTGCTGCGGCTGGAGGTGCCTTTGGCAAAGTCATGCCGCTCCACCAGCGCCACCGCATGACCGCGACTCGCCGCATCCACCGCCGCGCTCAACCCAGTGGCGCCGCCGCCGATGATGACGAGGTCGAAGGGGCGGGAGCGTTGGGTGAGTTGTTTGAGCGATTCGGGGCGGTGGAAGGGGAGGGGAGGCATGGGTGGGAAGAGTGATCAGTGAGTGGTGAGTTGTCAGTGGTTACGAAGGTAGGGCGCTTGGTCCTCCAAGCGCTGTTGCTTGGGGTGACGTAGCGGGGTCAATGGGAGGACGCTGCGGCGCTGCGTTGTTTGGCAGCGGCAGCACAGGCACCGGCGTTTTGGGGGCAACCCACCCTACCTGAGGCCAGAAAAGAGCGAGGGGGTGCTTTGCTTTTGATTCAGTTCTCATAGATTTTCGATTTTGTTTGTTTGAGGACGCAAAAGCAAATATTATTTTCGTTTGCATTCGTTTTATCATGCTTTTGATTCGCCGCAATGAATCTCAACCCGCGCCAAGCTCAGATCCTGGAGGAACTGGAAAAGCGTGGTTCTCTCAGCTTGGACGCTCTGGCCGCGCAATTCGGGGTCACTTTGCAAACGCTGCGCCGGGATGTCACCCTGCTGGCTGAGGCGGGGCGACTGACGCGCTACCATGGCGGCGTTCGCTGGCCCGCCTCCACCACCGAAAATACCGCCTACCTTCAGCGCCAGCAGACCCATGCCGAGGCGAAGAAAGCCATCGCCAAGCGGGTGGCGGCGGCGGTGCCGGAGGGGTGCTCTTTGCTGATCAACATCGGCACCACCACTGAGGCGGTCGCGCGCGAGCTTTTGCATCACCGTGATTTGCGCGTCATCACCAACAACCTGCATGTGGCGCACATTCTCTCCGCCAACCCCTCCTGCGAGGTGCTCATGGCTGGCGGCCTGGTGCGCCCCCAGGACCGGGCGGTGATCGGCGAACTGGCGGTGGATTTCATTCGCCAGTTCAAAGTGGACATAGGCCTCATCGGCATCTCCGGCATCGAGACCGACGGCACCCTGCGCGACTTCGATCATCGCGAGGTGAAGACCGCGCGCGCCATCATTGAGCAGTCGCGCCAAGTCTGGCTGGCCGCCGACCACAGCAAATTCCACCGCCCCGCCATGGTGCGCTTGGCGTCTCTCAACGAGATCGACCGCCTGTTCACCGACCAGCCGCCGCCGGAACCCTTCGGCCAACTGCTGCATGAGGCGGCAGTTGAGGTGGAGGTCGCGTCGGGGCTGCTTTAGAACTCGCCCGTCTCCGCAAAGCGCAGCCAGCGCCCCATCTCCTCCGCGCTGATTTCGAGGTCGATCATCCCGCGTTCCACGGGCAGCCAGAGAGTGGCTTCCGCTTGCGCCAACCACTCCGCAAGGTCCAGGCCGGTCATGTCCATGTGAACGATCGGGAGGGGTAGGGAGAAGCTCAACAGGTCGTTCCAGTTTCCCACCCAGAATTGGGGATTGATCTCCGATCCCGGGCTTTGGCTGTGCGCGACGAGGACCTCATCCAGCATGGGCGCGTGCGCTGTCATGAGCAGGTTGAGGGGCGGGTTCATGCCGTGAATGCGCACTGGCTCCGGCGAGCTGTCGAAACGCAGGCGGGGAAAGCGATGCACGACGTTTGCGTCGAAACGCAGTCCGCTGGTGTGCAGCATCAAGTTCTTGAAATTCAGGAGGCTCAATTCATCCAAAGCGAATCGCGGCAGGCGCCTCCCCAGCGCTTGCAGGTTGCCGGCAGGCACCGGTTTCCATTCGTGAATCAGGAGCCGCAGACGCCAGGGCTGTTTGGCCGCGTCCGGTTGACGTTTGATCTCCTGATTGACGATGCCGCGGAGGTTGGGCCGTTCCGGGTCTCTTTGGCCCACCCAGATCAGGTGATCGGGAAAGCTCTCACTCAACCGCCGCGCATGATCCACCCGCATCCAGCGGTCCCGAAGACTGATCTGCCCGTTTTGTTCGAGGGTGGTGAAGTCGGAGTAACTTTCTTTGAGCGGCCAGGCATCCTGCCCTGGGATCACTGGTGCCAGGGCCAGCACCGCCGCCACTTGATTGGCGGGCAAGCCGTCGAGATGCAGGCCAGGCCAGAGCGACTGCTCGCCGGGCCGGGGTTTATCGGTGAAGCGCAATCTAGGTTGCGTGTCATGATACTTCGCAACAGGCAGGCGCTGCCAGTCCCAGGTCCAATAAGATGCAAAAACGATGCCTGTGACAAGCGCGGCCAGGACCACCGCCAGACTCCGACGCCCCAGGGCGGCGAGGAGCCAGCCCACAGCAAAAGCCGCCGCAGCCCAGAGCATGGCCACCAGGATTTGGCAGCGCAGCAGGCTGGCTTCCGGAGTGTCATAGTTCGGCAAGTGGCGGACAAGATGAAAACTGAAGTCCTGGATTAACCCTGGGACGATGCCTTGCAGGACCCAAAAACCCAGTATCAAAAGGACCGTCGTGATCACCGCCACCGTGTTTTTTTGAATGCGCAGGGACGCCAGCCAGGCGGCCAGGAATGCGACCGCCAGCGCGGGCAGACCGGTGATGACCAGCACCGCCGTCCAGGATGCCGGGCGCAAGTCGAACGCACGCCATGCCAGCGCGTGCATCCCCTGATACGGCAGCCACAGGGCCAGCAGGACGAAGCCCAGCTTGGCGGTCCACAGCGCGCCCCGTCCTGCAGGGCGGGTGAGGGACGTGGTGACATCCGAGCCTGGAGCATCCGCGCGGACAAGTTTCACCACCAGCGCCAGCCCCGCCACCGCCACCAGGGTGTCCAGCAGGTCGCCCAGCCTGGGAGGCGAGACGGGGTCCCAATGATCCAAAACGCGCACGGCAAGCAGCAACAACCAGCCCAGCAGCCAGCCGCGCTCCCGCCGCAGGTCGGTGCGCAGGACATGGAGGACTCGACGCCGGAAAGATGGAATGGTTCGAGGTGAAGACATGTGGTCGGCGATCAAGGTTGAGGCTTCAGACTCCAGGTCATGGATACAGGATCATACCAATAATCTGCCGCCCGCCGTTCCCGGATCGACTCCATGAAGGGGCGGTAGGTTTCACTGGTGACCGGTTTGCCGCCCAGCGCGCGACTGAGGACGGAGAGCAGGGAAAGCAGAACACGCTGGTCCCTGCCGGTGTGATCCTGCCACAACTGGATGTAACAGAGCGTCTGATGCAGGGCGGCTTCCGATCCCGCGAAGAGTGCCGCTTCGGTAAGGGCTTTGTGCGAGTCGGACAGGTAGGTGGTGGGCGGAACGACGTTGGCAAAGGCCTGGCGAACGAGGGCGCGGCCCTGCTCGGCAGCCTGACCACGACCTTTGAGGCGCAGGAGCCAGGCCGGGGAGGGGTCCGATTTGAGGCTGGCGAGGATTTCGTCATCCGAATACACTCTGCGCTCCAGTTCCAGCCAGCGCCGGTGTAGCTCGAAGACGGGTTCCAGGCTCCTTTCCCGCAGAGCCTGCTCGACGAGGGGAACGTGGTCATTCCAAGGCAGGCGTCCGCTAATGAGCGCGTCCAAAGGCAGGCGGGTCTCGTTCTCGTCCCCTTCCAGCACGCACCAGAGGCCATTGTCGCGGCGGTTGAGACGGTCCGGAGCGAACGTCAGCAGCGCTGCCTCCATCATGTCCCGCAGCAGCGTGTTTTCATCCCTGGGTCGGCCGTAAGGGCGGCGCAAACCTGTGGTGATGACATCGGGATGAGCCAGAATCAAGGGGGCCAGCTTGTCGGCGATGGCAAGGTCATCGCCTGGATGCAGCGGATTTTTGTCAAGACCCAGCTTGCCACGTCCGCGCATGGTCTCAGCCAGTGTGAGCACATGCGCCAGGTAGCGCGCCACTTCCGCGCGCGGCGCGTCTGCCGCCGGTTTTTTGATGCGCTCGAATTCGCTGTGGAAAGCCTCGCGCGGATGGGAGGCCACTCTGGGATTGGAGGCGGGCAGGTAGCCTTTGGTATCAAGGAAGTTGTCACCCAACCGGAGGTCTTGCAGTTCCAAACGGTGGCGGGAGCGTCCCGCATAGTTCAGACGGAAGGCCATCACTTCCAATCGTCCCAGGTTCTGCTCGGTCAATCCGGTGCCCTGGGTCAGCACATCACTAAAACTGTGGCGCGCGATCCAGCGAACCCAGCCGCGATTCGATGCCCGCGACGCCATGCCACCCCCGTCATGGTTTTGCCAAAGCAACGTTCCTTTGGAGTCATGCAGGAAGATGTGGACAGGAGAGAAGGAGCCCACGGAGATGGATTGCCGGGCCGCGATCCTCAGAGTCAAGGTGAGAGTTCCGCGCGCTGGCAATCCATACGCACTCTCGTGAGACCGAACTTCCAATATCTCCAAGTCGAATTCCGGTGTGCGAATCCTGGCGCCGACCTTGAGGTGGACTGACTGCGGATCGGTTGGAAAAAACCAGTCCGCCTGCATCCCGGCGCGCAAGTCCAGCGGCGCTTGTGGATCCTCTGGCAGCCCCCACAGGTCCAGGTTGAGGACATGGGCGGATTCTACGGATGACATCCGGCTCAGCGTCCCCGCTGGAAGATTCAGGTGAGGAGCCAGCGCATTCTGGGATGTGAGTGTCCAACTATGAAATCGAAACACGCCATCAGGCTGCCAAATGGGTTTGCCGGGTCTTGCGGTGTTTGATTCGAGCGCGCTCACCCGCCAGCCTGGGATCCACGACTTGGGTGTCTCCATCGGTGGCAGGGTGACGATGGGATGCAATTTCTTTTCGCCGGTGAGGTCAATCCGCGGCGTCAGCATGACTTTGGCAGGCTCTGGCAGCACGGGATAACGGGCTTCCAAAGCACGCGCCAGTTCCGGATGTTGGGGGTGCCAGGACCAGGGTCGCAACCAGGAGGTCCACAGCAGCGCGTAACATCCCGTGGCGAGAGCGGCCAGTGCCGCGCCTTTTTTCAGCAGACTCCAGCCGCGTCCGCGTTGCCACCAAGCCAGGACCGCGACACTTGCCGCGCTGATCCAGGCTGCCTGCGCCAAACTGTTGCCATCGTAAGCGGCAAAAATGAAAATATTCTTCTGCCCCAGCCAGGTTTCGCAGGCGGTTTTCACGAGCACCCCTGTCAGCAAGGCCGCGCCTGCGAGCCCGAACCGCGACCAGCCGGCGCCCAGCAGCGGCATCGGCAGCAGCCACAGCAGCACCGCGCCCGCAAGGAATGCCTTCCCACTCATGCCGTCGAGCACATCGGCGGCCGGCCGGCCGGAAGCCAGCAGATAGATGCCCTCCTGCACAGCGAGCGGCAGCAGAAGCAGCAAGGCGAAGACCAGGACGCGGCTGCCCCAAAAACAGCACTCCGGCAGGGGGCGCAGGGCGATGAAGCTATTGTCATCCGCCCTTGCGTCCTCACGCGAGAAATCCAGAGCCAACCCGACTGCGCCCAGCCAAACCAGAATGGAGGGAATGCCGGTCCAAAAGGTCGTCTTCAATTCCGCGGAAAGCGGCGCGATCCACTCGGCATCCACCGCAAGGTCAAGCATCAGCACCACCAGCCACGCCAACCACCGCCAGCGCAGGTGGCGAAACTCTTTTTGGAAATGGTGGAGGGTGAGGCTCATGGGTGGGTGCGAGCGCAGTGGTTGAGCGGGGTAAATGGCCCTTGGCAGGAAGGGGAATTGGGATTACCCTTGAGGCGTGAAAACGAGAGATTTAGCGCCCACAAAGGGTGACGAAGGATATGCCGCCGCAGTCGAGAAGGCTCTTCGTTTGGGGCTTCGAGTTCCAGAGCGCGGGGCATGGAAGGAGACCTTCGGGCACATGAAGGGCAGCGAATCCTTCCAGGAGGCCATGGACCTCGGCGCGTCGTGGCGGGAAGACGAAAATCGTGGATCGTTGGCTGATTTGGATGCTCATTCTTGATATCAATCACTGCCGGGAGTTCGCCGCCGATGGCGTTCTCGGTCAGCGTTTGCGAAATCGCCTCGTGTCTGCTGAAGACGATGCTTTCCTGACTGTGATTACGGCGGAGGAAGCTCTCAAAGGCTGGCTTGCTCAAATTCGCCCGCACAGGCAGATGGACCGGGGTGTTCGCTCTTATCGCGATTTTCAAGAGTCGCTGGCGGGTTTGTCGAAGTGGTTTCTTTTGCCATGGACGCCAGATGCCGCCGATATTTTTGACCGCTTGCCAGAGCGGGAAGTTCGGATCGGCACCTTGGACCTCCGTATCGCCAGCATCGCACTGGAATACAACGCGACCCTGCTCACACGAAATCTGGTGGACTTCCAGAAGGTGCCGGGGCTGCGGGTGGAGAACTGGCTGGATTGAGCGCATGGCGATTTGAAATTTCAGATTTGAAATTTGAAATTTACCGGCCCTCCAGCCGGTAGGCGCGGGCGAGGGCGATGAAGATCTCCCGCAGGCTCATGGGGCGGACCTCGTGCTGGCGGGATTCGGGTAGCGCTTGCTGGATGGCGGCGGCAAGGGTGTCGTCGCTGGTGAACTGGCTGGCGATGAAGCGCAGCACGCGCCCGGCTTGCTCGCTGTGCAGCCAGTCAGCGGGGAGGTTGACGGGCGCATGCGCGCCGTCAGGCAGCAGGACTTCCACAGCGCGGAAGCGGGCCTGCAGGCTGTCGCTGGTTTCATCCAGGGCCAGTTTGCCGCGATTGATGATGGTGACGCGGTCGGCCAGACGCTGGACTTCCTCAATGTCGTGCGAGGAGACAAACACGGTCCAGCCCTCCTCGCCGGTGAGTTCCAGCAGACCGCGGATGAATTCATCGCGCACCAGGGGATCGAGCCCGCTGAAGGGCTCGTCCAGCACGACCAATTGCGGGTGATAGGCTAGGCTGCTGAGCAGGGCGGCCTTCATTCTCATGCCGCGCGACAGGTCCTTGAGCTTTGCGGCGGGCGGCAGGTCGAACTGGGTCATGAGGCGGTCCTCGAAGGCGCGGTCCCAGTTGGGGTAGAGCGGGCGGCAGTAGTCGAGGAATTGCCGCACGCTCATCCACAGCGGGAGTTCCATGTTTTCCGAGACGTAGCCGATCTGAGTGAAGTGGGCGGGACCCAGGCGGCGGGAGTCGGTGCCGAGCACAGTGGCGCTGCCGTGATCGGGACGGTGCAGGTTGAGCAGGCATTTGATGGTGGTGCTCTTGCCGGCGCCGTTGGGGCCGAGAAAGGCGGTAACCTGGCCCTGGGGGACGCTGAGGCTGAGGCCGGCGACCGCCTCGGTTTTGCCGAAACGTTTGTGAAGGTCGTGCAATTCGATCATGACAGGGAGCGCAGGTGGCGGATGAGTTGGGCGGGGGTGAGATTGAGTTCGGCGGCCTCACGCAGCAGGGCCTGGCAGGCGGGGGTAAGCTGGGCCAGGCGGTCCTCAGCGGAGGGTTGCTCGGGCGCGGTGACGACCATGCCAATGCCGGGCCGGGAGGCGAGCCAGCCGGCGTTTTTGAGCAGGAGCACGACCTTGTGCGCGGTAGTGGGGCTGATGCGCAGCTCCTGGCTGAGTTGGCGCACGGAGGGGAATTCATCCCCGGCCTTGATCTGGCCGGTGAGCAGGGCGCGCCGCACGGCTTGCAGGATCTGGTCGGAGACCGGAAGCCCGTTTTCGAGCTGGATGGAGAAGGGCAGCATGGCCAGGTGTTTTTAGTGTAACAGCACAACTGTTACACATGCAAGTGGAAATGTTCCCTTTGCTCCGAACTTTTCAAACCGGCGGCTTTATGGCAGGATTCCTGCATGAATGGTTGGCGGCGACTTTTTTGGAATGCCTTGACGGGTCAGGCCCTGGGGGCGCGGCCATTTGGAGGTGTGCCGTTTGGCGGCGGCAGAACGCGCCGGGCTGGCAGCGGCTGCAACCCGCGCATCGTGCTGGCCCTGCTCATGATCGGCGGAGCGCTGGCGATGCATTACTTGGGCACCACGAAACACCAAAACGAATTCACCGGGCGCGAGCAGCGATTGGCCCTGGCCACCGCCCAGGAGGAAATCGCCATGGGCCTGCAAGCGGCGCCGCAGATGATCCGCGAGATGGGCGGCCAGCATCCGGACGCGCAGGCGCGTGCTTTGGTGGAACGCGTCGGACGCAAACTCGTCGCGGCCACGGCGGTGCGCGAGACCGGTTATCCGTTTGCCTTTCATTTACTGGCGGATGACCGTACCATCAATGCCTTTGCCCTGCCCGGCGGCCAAATTTTCATCACCTCGGGACTGCTCAAACGCCTCAAAAACGAGGACCAACTTGCCGGGATCCTCGGTCACGAGATCGGCCATGTCGTGGGCCGTCATTCCAACGAGCAGATGGCCCAGCAGGGACTGTGGATCGGTATCGCCCGCGGCGTTGGCATGCTGCTCTCCGACGGCCAAAGCATGGGCGGCATGCAGGTGGCGGACATGATCGCCCAGGTGAAGTTGAAAAGCTACGGCCGCGATGACGAACTCGAATCGGATCGCCTCGGCGTGCGGTTCATGGCCCAGGCCGGCTACAACCCGGAAGCCTTGATTGGCGTCATGGAAATCCTCGCCGAAGCCTCCGGCGGCGGAGGTGGCCCGGAATTCCTCAGCACCCACCCGAACCCGGAAAACCGCATCGAGCGCATCCGGGAGGAGATCGCCAAACTGCGTGGCGGCTAAAGTGGGGCAATCATCTTGAGTGGTATCCGATTGAGGGGCGGCCGGACATCTCGAAAGCGCCGGACGTGATGGTGGTCATGGATCATCCCGCAGGCCCGCGCTCCAGCTACAAACAATGGGAGGAAAACAACCGCCCGTCCAGCGTCGTCTTCGAGTTCATCTCCAAGAGCCACACGGCGGAGGAACTCATGGACAAACTTGAAAATTTTTTCAAAAAGTCGCAAAAAGCGGTTGCGGCTTTTTCAAGGTAAGGCATTATCCCAGCCCTCCACGGCCTCGGCCCTTCTTTTTGGGTCGAGCGAAATACCCTGATTCACTCAGGATTTTGCTATCGGCGCAGTTCCGGAAAAGACTGTGAAACCCCTCGCAACGGGGGCTTCATCGTCTCCCCCTCGGAACGAGCCGGCAGGTCGAAAGGCAACGCTCTTCGAATCATGCCCACCATCAATCAACTCGTCCGACACGGCCGCAAAGACAAGGCGGTCAAGTCCAAGTCGCCTGCGCTCGCCAAGTGCCCGCAGCGCCGCGGTGTGTGCCTCCAGGTCATGACCCGCACACCGAAGAAGCCGAATTCCGCGCTTCGCAAGGTCGCAAAAGTCCGCCTGACCAACGGCTACGAAGTCATCGCCTACATCGGCGGGGAAGGGCACAACCTCCAGGAGCACAGCATCGTCCTCGTGCGCGGCGGTCGTGTGAAAGACCTTCCGGGCGTGCGCTACCACATCGTGCGCGGCACCCTGGACTGCCTGGGCGTGGACAAGCGCCGTCGCGGTCGCTCGAAATACGGCGCCAAACGTCCGAAGGCCGGCGCCGCCGCCGAGACTGGCAAGAAGAAATAAGCCGCCTGATTTTTCTCCCTCACCCTCACTCCATTTCAAGCCATGGCTCGCAGGAAACGTGTATATGACAAACCGGTGGTTAAGGACTCCCGCTATGACAGCGAGTTGGTCGGCCACCTCATCAGCCGCGTCATGAACAGCGGCAAGAAGTCGATTGCCGAAAACATCGTCTATTCCGCCATCGACATTCTCAACGAGAAATCGGAGGCGGTTGATCCCTTGGAGTTATTCACCCGCGCCATCGAGAACGTGAAGCCGAAGGTGGAAACCAAAGCCCGCCGAGTCGGCGGCGCCACCTATCAGGTGCCGCTTGAAGTTGCCCCCGCCCGCTCCGAGTCCCTCGCCATGCGCTGGCTCATCAACTACGCTCGCACCAAGCGCGGCGTGCCCATGCACCGCGCGCTCGCCAACGAGCTCAAAGACGCCTCGCAAGGGCAGGGCAACGCCGTCCGCAAACGCGACGACGTGCACAAGCAAGCCCAGGCCAACCGCGCCTTTGCCCATTTCCGCTGGTAACACCGCGGACCGAAAAATTCCCCCAACCTTTTTTCGATCCTTTTTTCGATGTCGAACCCCAACTCTCCCAACCGCGAATTCCCCCTGGAGCGCACCCGTAACATCGGGATCTGCGCCCACATCGACGCCGGCAAGACGACCTTGACCGAGCGCATTCTGTTCTACACCGGCATGATCCACAAGATCGGCGAGGTGCACGACGGCGCGGCCACCACGGACTGGATGGAGCAGGAGCAGGAGCGCGGCATCACCATCACCTCCGCCGCGGTCAGCACCTCCTGGAAGCAGCTCAAGCAGGAGGGCGTGTTCAAGCTTCGCGAGAACGAGAACATGCGCGTCAACATCATCGACACCCCCGGACACGTCGATTTCACCGCCGAGGTGGAGCGCTCCCTGCGCGTGCTTGACGGCGCCATCTTCGTGCTTTGCGGCGTGGCCGGCGTGCAGCCGCAGTCGGAAACCGTTTACCGCCAGGCCGAAAAATACGGCGTGCCGCGCATTGCCTTCGTCAACAAGATGGACCGCACCGGCGCCAACTTCGAGAACGTCGTCAATGACGTGCGCCAAAAGCTCGGCGCCAACGCCTGGCCGATCCTGATCCCCATCGGCGCTGAAGACTACCTCACTGGCCAGATCGACGTGGTCAACCAGAAGGCCATCATCTACTCAGATGACGACAAGTTTGGGTCCACCTATGTCGTGCGCGACCTTGAGGGCGATGAGGTCGCCAAGGGCAAGGAGGCTTATGACGGCCTCGTCGCCGCCATCTGCGATGTCGATGACGAACTGGGCATGATGTTCCTCGAAGAGCAGCCCATCACGGTGCAGGACATCAAACACGCCCTGCGTCGCGCGGTCATCGCCAACAAGATCATCCCGATGGCGGGTGGTTCCGCCTTCAAAAACAAAGGCGTTCAGTACCTTATTGACGCCGTTATCGACTACCTGCCGGGCCCGCTCGACATTCCGCCGCAGCAAGGCCAGTCCGTGGACGATCCCGAAGTCAAGGTGGACGCCATCCCTGACGACAACGGCAAATTCATCGCCCTCGGCTTCAAACTTTGGTCCGACAAATTCGGTCGCCTCGTCTTCTTCCGCGTCTATTCCGGCTGCGTCAAAAAAGGCGACACCATCTATAACCCGCGCACCCGCAAGACCGAGCGCGTCGGCCGTTTGATCCAGATTCAAGCCGCCGTTCACAAGGACATCGACGCCTGTTACTCGGGCGACATCGCCGCGCTCGTCGGCGTCAAAGACGTTCGCACAGGTGACACCTTCTGTGACGAGGATCTCGACATCCAGCTCGAGCCCCCGACCTTCCCTGAGCCGGTCATTTCCATGGCCGTCGAGCCGAAAACCAAGGGTGACCAGGAAAAAATGGCCAACGCCCTCCAACGTCTCTCCGAGGAAGATCCCACCTTCTTCGTCAAAACCGACGAGGAAACCGGCCAGACCATCATCGCCGGCATGGGCGAGTTGCATTTGGAAATCCTTTGTGACCGTCTCAAGCGGGAGCACAAAGTCGAGACCAACACCGGCAAGCCGCAGATCGCCTATCGCGAGACCCTTACCAAGGAAGCCGACGGCGAGGGCAAGCTCGTCAAGCAATCCGGCGGCCGCGGCCAATACGGTCACGTCATTCTCAAAGTCTATCCCGGCGAAAAAGGCAAGGGTGTCACCGTCGAGAACAAGGTCGTCGGCGGCACCATTCCGAAGGAGTACATCAACGCCTGCAAATCCGGCTGCATGGAAGCCGTGCTCAACGGCATCATCGCCGGTTATCCGGTGATCGACATGCACATTGATCTCCTCGACGGTTCCAGCCACGAGGTGGACTCCAACGAAAACGCCTTCAAGATGGCCGCCATCTTCGCCGTCAAAGACGCGCTCAAGAAGGCCAAGTGCATCCTGCTGGAGCCGATCATGGCCGTCGAGGCCTCCACACCCGAGGATTACCAAGGCGACATCATGGGCGACCTCAACCGCCGCCGCGGCAAAATTCAGGGCATGGACACCCGCGGCACCACCGCCATCCTGCGCGCCGAAGTGCCGCTGGCAGAAATGTTCGGCTACTCCACCGCCATCCGCACCCTGTCCTCCGGCCGCGCCTCCTACTCGATGCAGCCCTCGCATTTCGAGCAGGTGCCGCAGCAAATCGTCGATTCCATTGTCGAGCAACGCGGCGGCAAATAACCCTTTCAAACTTCAACCGTTCACCAGACCCAAGTCATGGACAACCAACGCATCAGAATCCGCCTGCGGGCCTACGATTACCGCGTGCTGGACAAAAGCACCGCCGACATCGTCGAAACCGCGAAGCGCACCGGCGCCCGTGTCGCAGGCCCCATCCCGCTTCCCACCCGCATCGAGAAGTTCACCGTGAACCGCTCGCCGCATGTGGACAAGAAGTCCATGGACGCCTTCGAGATCCGCACGCACAAGCGCCTGCTTGACATCGTCGATCCCACCTCCCGCACGGTGGATGAGCTGAAGAAGCTGAACCTTCCCTCCGGTGTGGACATCACCATCCGCATCTAGTCCCCTCCTACTTTTACTCATACCCACCACCCACCCCGCAAGGAGGACATCATCATGAGTCTCGGATTGATTGGAAAAAAACTCGGCATGACCCAGGTTTACACGGATAAAGGCGACGCCATCGCCGTCACCGTCGTCAACGTGCAGGGCAACGCCATCGTGCAGGTGAAGACCAAGGCCGGCAAGGACGGCTACTCCGCCGTGCAGGTCGGTTTTGACGACCAAAAAGAGCAGCGCCTCAACAAACCCAAGCTCGGCCACCTCAAGAAAGCCGGCGTCGGCGCCAAACGCGTCCTGCGTGAGTTCCGCGTGGAAAGTGACGACCAGCTTCCCGCCGCCGATGCCACGCTCGACGCCAGCCTGTTTGCCAACGGCCAGTTCGTCGATGTCATCGGTGTCACCAAGGGCAAGGGCTTCCAGGGCGCCGTCAAACGCCACGGGTTCGCCGGCCAGGCCATGAGCCACGGCTCCATGATGCACCGCCGGACCGGCTCCATCGGCTGCCGTTCCACCCCCGGTCTTGTCTGGAAGAACCAAAAGATGCCCGGTCATGACGGCCAGGTGCGCCGCACCACCCAGAATCTTGTTGTCGTGCAGAGCCGTCCCGAGGAGGGCCTGCTGCTGATCAAAGGCACCATCCCCGGCGCCAAAGGCGATTACGTCATCGTCCGCCCCGCCAAAAAAAAGCCGGCCCCGCAGGCTTGAACCGCTGATTTGAACGTCCCCAAGGAGGCTGAATCCCATGTCCGCAACCCAACTTTCCATCGAAGCCGCCAAACAGGCCAACCTGAACCTCGTTGAAGGTCGTCAGGGCAGCCAGGCGCTGCACCAGACGGTGGTGGCCTACCGCGCCAACCGCCGCTCCGGCACCGCCTGCACCAAAAACCGTTCCGAGGTCTCCGGCTCCGGCAAAAAACTCTGGCGTCAAAAAGGCACCGGCCGCGCCCGTATGGGCAGCGTGCGTTCCCCCATTTGGAGCGGCGGCGGTGTTGTCTTTGGCCCGCGCCCGCGCGACTACTCCAAGAAGACGCCGAAGAACGTCAAGAAGCTGGCTTTGCGCACCGCGCTGACCGCCCGCATCAACGACGGCGAGGTTTACAGCATCGACTCCTTCGCCGTCGCCGATGGCAAGACCAAGAGCTTCGTCAGCACCGTCAGCGGTCTGACCGATGCCCGCAAGGTCCTGATCATTGGCGCCTTTGACGAACCCACCTTCCGCGCCGGCCGCAACGTCCAGGAAGTCCAGCTCGTGTCCGCCGAGGACGTGAACGCCGAGCACCTGCTTCGTTACGATGCCATCCTGCTCACGAAGGAAGCCCTTGAAACCCTTGCCCGGAGGACCGCCGCATGAAAGACCAGTATTCCGTCATCAAAACCATCCGCCTCAGCGAAAAAGCCACCCGTCTCGGCGAGACGAACAACGAGTACGTTTTCATCGTTGATCCCAAGGCCAACAAGCTGGAGATCAAGAACGCCGTGCAGCGCCTTTTTGGCAAGACCGTCACCGGTGTGCGCACCGCCAACTTCGCCGGCAAAAAGAAGCGCGAGCGCCGCGCTGACTTCGGCCGCACGAATCACTACAAGAAAGCCATCGTCCGCCTCAAGGAGGGCGACCGCATCGACCTCGTCTGATCAACCTTTTCCCCGGATTTCTGAACCCCTAACTTTCTGACTGCCATGGCGCTGAAAACCTTCAAGCCCAACACGCCGTCCAACCGGTACAAGGAGTGGTCCTCGTTTGAGGACATCACCAAGCACGAGCCGGAGAAGAGCCTCACCGTGGCCCTGCGCCGCAGCGGCGGCCGCAACAACACCGGACGCATCACCACCCGTCACATCGGCGGCGGCGCCCAGCGCCGTTACCGGCTGGTGGACTTCAAGCGCGACCGCCACAATGAGGCCGCCAAGGTGATCGGCATCGAGTACGACCCGAACCGCTCCGCCCGCATCGCGCTCATCGAGTACGCCGACGGCCAGAAGTCCTACATCCTGGCTCCTTCCCAGCTCATGGTCGGCGCCACCGTCATGGCCGGCGAGAAAGCCGCGCCCGAAGTCGGCAACGCCCTGCCGCTGCGCAACATCCCGCTCGGCACCGCCATTCACAACATCGAATTGATCCCCGGTCGTGGCGGTAAAGTCGCCCGCGCCGCCGGCCAGGAGGCCATCCTCTCCAACCGCGAAGCCGGTTACGCCCTGGTCCGCATGCCTTCCGGCGAAATCCGCAAAATCCATGCCGACTGTTACGCCACCGTTGGCAAAGTGGGCAACAGCGAGCACATGAACATCGTCAGCGGCAAGGCTGGACGCACCCGCTGGCAGGGCACGCGCCCGACCGTACGCGGCATGTGCATGAACCCCATTGACCACCCGAACGGCGGTGGTGAAGGCCGCTCCAAATCCGGCGGCGGTCGCCAGCACTTGCTCAGCCCCTGGGGTCACGCCAAGGGCCAGAAGACCCGCCAGAAGAAAAAGGCCAGCTCCAAGCTCATCGTCCAGGGCCGCAACGCCAAGAAATAACCCCGCCGCGACGCCAATCCTCACCCGACACACACCACCATGGGACGCTCACTGAAAAAAGGCCCCTTCGTCCAGCAAGCGCTGCTCGACAAAGTTGACAAGGCCAACGAGACCAACAGCAAAAAGCCGATCAAAACCTGGGCGCGCAGTTCCATGATCACGCCCGACCTCGTCGGCCACACCTTCCTCGTCCACAACGGCAAGGACTTCGTGTCCGTCTATGTCACCGAAAACATGGTCGGCCACCGCCTCGGCGAGTTCGCCGTCACCCGCATCTTCAAAAGCCACGGCGCCCACACCGTCAAGGCCGCCAAGTAACGCCCGCCACCGCGCTGAACCTCATGTTCCTCCTCTCTCCAGTCTCCAAGTCCCTTTCAGCGCGGTTCGCAGCCGCGATGCTGGCGGCTTGTTGCGGCCTGGTGCAGGGACAGGACTCCCTCGATTTCCAGGAGTTGCAGAACAACCTGCGCACCGCCTACGCCAAAATCCAGGCCCTGGAAAAAGCCGCCGCCGCCGGCGGCGCCCCCTCCGCCGCGCTGGTGGAATCCACCGCCGCCGCCAATGCCGAGGCCGCCGAATGGAAGGAGCGCTACAGCCAGCTTCGCGGCCTGCTTGACGCCCTCGGCATAGCTGCCCTCGAAAACAGCGGTGACGAAAAAGCCGAGCGCCTCATTGCCGCGCTCAATGACCTCCGACTCATGAAGGAGGAAAACCAGCGCCTCGCCGCCTCGCTCAACGAGTTGCTGCAAGCCAGCGATTCCTTCAGCCAGGTGGCCACCCCCGGCAACCCCGACTCCGTGCGCGAACTCAGTGCTGCCATGCAGGAAGCCCAGGCCGCGCTTGACGCCAGCCAGACCGGCATCGGCGAGGGCGCCCGCAAGGAGCTTTCCGCCGCCCGTGTCGTCAGCGTCAAATCCGACCTCGGCGTCGTCGTGCTCGACGTCGGCAGCCGCGATGGCGCCAAACCCGGCATGCCCTTCAACATTTTCCGCGAGGACAAGCCCGTCGCTCGTGTCCTCATCACCGACGTGCGCTCCGCCGTTTCCGGCGCGGTCGTGCGCGAGCTGTTCAGCCCCTCGGACAAGCCCATGGTGGGCGACCGCGGCCGCGCCGAAGCCTCCCAATCCCTGTAAACCCCGCCTCATTATGGAAGTCCGTTCCGTTCACAAATACGCCCGCATCTCCTCGCAGAAGGCCCGCCAAGTCACCCGTGCCATCACCGGGATGCCGGTCTCGCAGGCCCTTAGCGTGCTCGATTTCACGCCGAAAAAGGCCGCCGCCCTGGTTGGCAAGGTCCTGCGCTCTGCGATCGCCAATGCCGAGAATAATCACGAGATGGACAGCGAGGAACTGGTCGTACGCAGCGCCATCGCCACCCCCGGACCCATGCTCAAGCGCATCATGCCGCGCGCCCGCGGCTCCGCCGGCGGCATCAAAAAGCGCATGAGCCACATCACCGTCATCCTCGCCCCCGGCAAGGAGCAGCAGGAGGAGGAACCCAAGGCCAAACGCAAGTCCGCCCCCCGCAAAAAAGCCGCCGACAGCGCCGCCGAATAATTTTATCCGCAACCGTTAACCGAGACACGCATCATGGGACAAAAAGTCAACCCCACCGGCTTCCGCCTCGCCGTCACCAAAGACTGGCGCTCCAAGTGGTACGCCCCTGAGAAGGAGTACGCCGATTCGCTGCACAGCGACCTCGCCATTCGCAAGTACCTCAAGGACAAGCTGATGACCGCCGCCGTGGCCAAGATCGTCATTGAGCGCGCCTGGAACCAGGTCCGGGTCACCCTGCACACCGCCCGTCCCGGTCTGGTCATCGGCCGCAAAGGCGAGGCCATCGAGGAGATGAGCCAGAAAATCTCCGGCATGTGCGGAGGTCGCCAAGTCAAGATCGACATCTTCGAGATCAAGCAGCCCGAGCTCGACGCCCAGCTCGTCGCCGAAAACGTCGCCGTCCAGCTCGAACGCCGTATTTCTTTCCGCCGCGCCATGAAACGCGCCGTGCAAACCGCCATGGACATGGGCGCCGAAGGCATCCGTATCCGTTGTGCCGGTCGTCTCGGCGGCGCCGACATCGCCCGCGCCGAGTGGTACCGTCAGGGCAAAGTGCCTCTGCAAACCCTGCGCGTCCCCATCGACTACGGCTTCGCCGAAGCCCGCACCGTCTATGGCATCATCGGTGTCAAAGTCTGGCTCAACCGCGGCAACGCCCCCGAAGGTGCTTCCCCGCGTCAAAACGACCGCCGCCGCGAGCGCCGCGGCCCCCGTCCTGGCGGCGACCGTTCCGGCGGCGACCGCTCCGGTGGTCGTGGCCCGGCTCCCGCGCCAGCCCCGGCTGCCGCTCCCGCCGCCACTGAAGCCCCCGCTGAATAATTTCCTTTTTCGTTGCCACCTTTCCGCAATCCGAAATCCGCAACCCCCAATTTAAAGTCCCATGGCCCTTCTTCCCAGTCGCGTCAAATATCGTAAAACCCAGCGTGGCAGCCGCGCCGGCACCGCCTCGCGCGGCAACAAGCTCGACTACGGTGACTTCGGCCTCCAGACGCTTGATCGCGGTTGGATCAAGAACAACCAGATCGAGGCCTGTCGTGTCGCCATCACCCGCTACCTGAAGCGCAAAGGCCGCGTCTTCATCCGCATCTTCCCGCACAAGCCGGTCACCGCGCGTCCGCCGGAAACCCGTATGGGCAAGGGCAAAGGCGCCCCCGAGTTCTGGGTCGCCGTCGTGCTGCCCGGCCACATGCTGTTTGAAATCTCCGGTGTCAACGAAGCCACCGCCCGCGAGGCCTGCCGTCTCGCCGCCAACAAGCTTGGCCTCCGCACCCGCTTCGTCACCCGCACCGCCTCCGTCTAAACCGCCTCCGCCCGCGGACCCCGCCACCACTCATGAAAATCAAAGACCTTCGAGAACTGACCATCGACGAACTCGCGGCCAAGCGCGCCGAGCTCAAGCAGGAGATCGTCAATCTCCGCATCCAGGCGCAAGTGGGCCAGTTGGAAAACCCCTCCCGCCTGAAGCTGATCCGCCGCGACATCGCCCGCATCGAAACCCTCATCACCTCCCGCCGCCGCGCCGTCGCCTGAGCGTGAGTCAAACCCGCACTTTCTGAACGAACATGAGCGAAGAAACCGCCACAGCCCCCGCTGAAGCCACCGCCACCGAAGGCCGTGACAGCCTGCGCAAGACCCGCGTCGGCGTCGTCACCTCCGACAAGATGAACAAAACCATCGTCGTCGAGGTGGAGCGCCGCGTGCCGCACCCGCGCTTCAAGAAAATCGTGCGCCGCACCACCAAGTTCCACGCCCACGACGAGAAAGAGGAGGCCAAGATCGGCGACAAGGTTCGCATCATGGAAACCCGCCCGCTCAGCAAGACCAAGCGCTGGCGCCTGGTCGAAGTCCTGGCCCATTAACACCCCGCAACCCAAGCAATTTAGGAGGATATCAACATGGTCCAGATGGAATCATCCCTTGTCGTCGCTGACAACACCGGCGCCCGCAGCGCCAAAATGATCGGCGTGCTCGGCAAAAAGAACACCCGCCACGCCTACGTCGGCGACATCATCACCGCCCACGTCCGCGAGTCCACCCCGACCGCCGCCGTCAAGAAGGGCGAGGTCGTGCGCGCCGTCGTCGTGCGCAGCGCCTACCCGATCCGCCGCAGCGACGGCTCCACCCTGCGTTTCGACACCAACGCCATCGTCATCATCGACAAAGACAACAACCCCAAAGGCAGCCGCATCTTCGGTCCTGTCGCCCGCGAATTGCGCGACAAAAACTTCATGAAGATCGTCTCCCTCGCCCCCGAAGTCCTTTAATTCCATGAGCCGCGTCAAAACCCACGTCCGCAAAGGCGACCTCGTTCAGGTGACCGCCGGCGCTTTCAAAGGCGCCCAGGGCACAGTCCTTGAAGTCCAGCCCGTCAAAGGCCGCGTCCTCATCGAGGGCGTGCGCATGATCAAGAAAGCCGCGCGCCCCACCCAGGAGCGCCCCAACGGCGGCATCATCGAGAAAGAAGGCCCCATCCATATCTCCAACGTCAAACTCGCCGAGGCCCCAAAACCCGCCCCCGCCAAGAAGAAAGTTGCCAAGAAGAAGTAGTTGCATTAATTGCCTCCCCCTCCGTTTCCGTCCGCGCGCCGCGCGGGCCCGCGCAGGAAAGGCGGCGCACCCCGAAAAAACATGGAACCCGAACTGCTAACGCTCTACAAATCCAAAGTCCGCGCCGAGCTTCAGAAGAAGCTTGGACTGGCGAACCTGCATCAAGTGCCCGCGCTTGAGAAAATCGTCATCAACTGCTCCGTCGGCTCCCAGCCCGAGCGCAAGCAGGCGGTCGAGGACGCCCAGGCCGAACTGGCCCTCATCACCGGCCAGAAACCCGTCATCACCTACTCGAAGAAGGCCATCGCCAACTTCAAGCTGCGTGCTGGCGAGCCTGTCGGCGTCAAGGTCACCCTGCGCGGCCGTCGCATGTATGACTTCATGATGCGCCTGGTGAAGACCGCCGTCCCGCGCATTCGCGACTTCCGCGGCGTCGCCCCCAAAGCCTTCGACGGCCGCGGCAACTACACCCTCGGCATCACCGACCAGAGCATTTTCCCCGAGATCGAGCTGGACAAGATCAAGCGCACCCTCGGCTTCGACATCACCTTTGTCACCTCCACCAATCATGACGACCATGCCCGCGAGATGCTGGCCATGCTCGGCATGCCCTTCCGCCAGCGCACCGCCCCGCAGCCGAAGCAGGGCGAACCCCAACCCCAGGAAGCCGCCGCCTGATTACTGAACACCGCCTTCTGATCACTGACTTCTGACTTCTGATCACTGGTTACTCCCTCTCACGTCATGACCGATCCCATCGCTGACTTTTTGACCCGAATCCGCAACGGCTGCATGGCCGGCAAGGAGGAGATCTTCGCCCCCTATTCCAAGCTCAAATCCGAGATCGCCCGCATCCTGCAGGAGGAAGGCTACATCTGGGGTTACGAGGTGGACACCGCCGAGGCGCATCCCCGCCTCAAGGTGAAAATCAAGTACCAGGGCCGCACCCCGGTGCTGCGCAACCTCGAGCGCGTCAGCAAGCCCGGCCTGCGCAAGTACGTCTCCGTGGACGAAATCCCGCGCGTGCTCGGCGGCCTCGGCATCTCCATCCTTTCCACCTCGCGCGGCCTCATGACCGGCGCCAAGGCCAAAAAAGCCAAAGTCGGCGGCGAGTTGCTCGCCTACGTTCATTAACCTAACACGCACCTTACCATCATGTCCCGCGTCGGCAAACAACCCATTCCCCTTCCGGACAAGGTCACCATCAAGGTGGCCGAGGACCGTGCCATTCTGGTCGAAGGACCGAAAGGCAAACTGTCCTGGAAACTTCCCGAGGGCGTCAAACTCGAGCAGGAAAACGGCCAGGTGGCCGTCACTCGTGAGAACGAGGAGCGCCGCACCCGCGCCATGCACGGCACCACCCAGCGCCTGCTCGGCAACATGGTCGAGGGCGTCAGCAAGGGCTTCCGCAAAGACCTTGAAATCCACGGCGTCGGCTTCCGCGCCTCTGTCAAAGGCGACAAGCTCGACCTCTCCCTCGGCCAGTCCCACCCCCGGCTTCATCCCATTCCCGACGGCATCAAAGTGACCGTCAATGAAAACACCAAGATCGCCATTGAAGGCATCGACAAACAGCTCGTCGGCCAGGTGGCCGCTGACATCCGCTCCTATTACCCGCCGGAGCCTTACAAAGGCAAGGGCGTGCGCTACGCGGGCGAGCAAATCCGCCGCAAGGCCGGCAAGAGCGTGAAGTAACCCCCATTTGAGGAACCCGTCATGGCACTGAAAAATCGCAAAAACAACCGCCTGCAGATTCACAAGCGCATCCGCAAAAACCTGCGCGGCACCACGGCGCGCCCCCGCTTGGCTGTGTTCTTTTCCAACAAGAACGTCTATGCCCAGTTGATCGACGACGACCAAGGCCGCACCCTTTGCGCCGCCTCCACCAAGGAGAAGGATTTTGGCGCCGCCGGCGCCAACGTCGCCACCGCCGCCAAGGTCGGCCAGGCTGTCGCCGAGCGCGCGCTCGCCCAAAACATCACCAGCGTCGTCTTCGACCGTGGCGGCTTCAGCTACCACGGCAAAGTCAAAGCACTGGCCGACGCCGCCCGTGAAAAGGGCCTGCAATTCTAATTCCTCACCGACTCCATTCGTCCGATTATGTCCGCGTATCAAGACAGCCCCGCCCGTGAAGGCGACTCCTCCGGCGCCCCGGAAACCATCGAGAAGGTGGTGCACATCAACCGTTGCGCCAAGGTGGTGAAAGGCGGCCGCCGCTTCAGCTTCAGCGCCCTCGTCGTCTCTGGCGACCAGCAGGGCCGCGTCGGCTGCGGTTTCGGCAAGGCCAACGAAGTGGCCGACGCCATCCGCAAAGCCTCCGAAGCCTCCCGTAAAAACATGGAGCCGGTCAAGCTGCTCAACACCACCATCCCGCACGAGGTCATCGGCGAGCATGGCGGCGGCAAGATCCTGCTGCGCCCCGCCTCCCCCGGAACCGGCATCATCGCCGGCGGCGGCGCCCGCGCCGTGCTGGAAGCCGCCGGCGTGCGCGATGTGATCGGCAAGTCCTTCGGCTCCTCCAATCACGCCAACGTCGTCAAAGCCACCCTCGCCGCCCTCAGCGTGCTGCGCATGCCCGACGAAATCCTCCGCTCCCGCGGCAAACCGGTTAAAGAGCGCCAAGCCCTCTAACCTTGACCGCCTGACCTTAGACTACTTGACCGCTTGACCTTTGACCTCTTGACCCCATGAGACTCCACGACTTAAAACCCAACCCTGGCGCCACCAAGCGCCGCAAGCGCCTCGGCTGCGGAGAAAGCTCCGGCAAGGGCAAGACCTGCGGAAAAGGCCACAAGGGCCAGATGGCACGCGCCGGCCGCGGCATCCGCCCCGGCTTCGAGGGCGGTCAGATGCCCCTGTTCCGCCGTCTGCCGAAAAAAGGCTTCAGCAACGCCGCCTTCAAGACCGTCTATGAAGTCGTCAACCTCGCCGCCCTGGAAACCGCCTTCGAGGACGGCGCCATCGTCAACGAGGAAAGCCTGCGCGCCAAGGGCCTCGTCAACCGCACCTGCGACGGTGTCAAAATCCTCGGCGACGGCGAACTCACCCGCAAGCTGACCGTCCAGGTGGACAAAGTCAGCCGCGCCGCCCGCGAGAAGATTGAAAAGGCGGGCGGCTCCGTGGCCGACGCTTGATAGATTTCCAGTCACTCTCTTCAACGGTGGGCTGCGCGCCTGGCAACCATTTAGGTTGACAGACGAACACGCCCACCGACTTCATTTCCCTCCCATGATTTCCGCCTTTCGAGACAGTTTCAAAATCCCGGAGCTCCGCTCGCGCATTCTCTTCACCCTGGCGATGATTGTCATCGTGCGCATTGGCACGGCGATCACCCTGCCCGGCGTCGATCCCGGCGTGTTGAGCGAGTGGATCTACAGCCGCGACACCGACTCCAGCAGCGGCGCCGCCGCCGTCGCCGCCCTGCTCAATGTCTTCAGCGGCGGTGGCCTCGAAAACTGCGCCATCTTCGCCCTCGGCATCATGCCTTACATCAGCGCCAGCATCATGATGCAACTCCTCACCGCCGTGGTGCCGCAGCTCAGCAAGCTGGCGCGCGAGGACGGCGGCCGCCAAAAGATCACCCAATACACCCGCATCGGCACCATCATCCTGTGTTTGTTCCAGGGCTACCTGCTGGCGCAATCCCTCAACAATCCCGGGCAGAATCCTTTCCTGGGCGGCTTGCAGGACACCATCGACCGCATGCAGCAGCCGCTGGTGCCCAACTACGGCTTCGGCTTTGTCTTCACCACCGTCATCACCATCACCGCCGGCACCATGCTCATGATGTGGCTGGGTGAGATGATCACCGAGCGCGGCATCGGCAACGGCATCTCGCTGCTGATCTGCGTCAACATCGTCTCCGCCTTGCCGGGCGCGCTGATCCAGGTCTGGCAAAGCTACGTCGGCGGCGCCACCGCCGACCCCACCAAGGCCGCCATGGTCGTGCTTCTGCTTTTCCTCTTCATCACCGTCATTGCCGGGGTCATCGCGCTCACCCAGGCGCAGCGGCGCATTGTCATCCAGTATGCCAAGCGTGTTGTCGGCCGCAAGGTCTATGGCGGGCAGACCCAATACCTGCCCCTGAAAGTCAACTACTCCGGCGTCATGCCGATCATCTTCGCCCAGGCCATCCTGCTTTTTCCGGCGCAGATTTTGAGTTCGCTCTTTCCCGACGTGCGCTGGGTCAACCAGCTCTCCGTCACCCTCAGCAGCGGCTGGGTCTATTACGTCATCTCCGCCGCGTTGATCTTCTTCTTCAGCTACTTCTGGGTGGCCACCATGTTCCAACCCACCCAGATTTCCGAGGACCTCAAAAAGAGCGGCGGTTACATCCCCGGCATCCGCCCCGGCAAACCCACCGCTGATTTCCTCGATTTCACCATGAGCCGCCTCACCTTTGCCGGCGCGGTCTTTCTGGTCCTGCTCTACATTTTGCCCGGCATCATCAGCCGCTGGGTCGGCATCTCCCCCGCCGCCGCGCAGTTCTTTGGCGGCACCAGCCTGCTGATTTTGGTCGGCGTCGTGCTCGACGTCATGCGTCATGTGGAGACCCACCTGCTGCAAAGTCATTATGACGGATTCCTGCGCAAGGGCCGCATCCGCGGACGCTTCGACCGCGTCCAGGCCAGCGGCGGCAAGGTGGCCAGCTCCTCCACTGTGGTGCTGCTCTGGGCGGTCATTGCCGTGCTCACTTTGATCGGCATTGTCGCCTTCTTGATGAAGCAATAGCGGTCTTGCTCCGGCCGCCGCCTTTGCTGCGTGGGCCTTCCTTCTGATCCGCCATGGCCATCCTCAAAGGCAACCGCATCCCGATCCGCCACGGCGCGCAGCAGCAGGGCATCCGGGTGGCCTGTCAAAAGGCCCGTGACATCCTGCTCAAAACCGCCGCGCTCGTCCAGGCCGGCATCACCACCGCCGAGGTGGACCGCGCCGCCGCCGCCGAAATTCGCGCCCTCGGCGCCAAAAGCGCCTTCCTCGGTTACCGCGGCTTCCCCGGCACCATCTGCATCTCCATCAACGAGGAGGTCGTGCATGGCATCGGCGGCCCGCGTGTCATCCAGGATGGCGATGTGGTCAAAATCGACGTCGGCATCCACTACGACGGTTGGGTCGGTGACAACGCCCTGACCGTGCCCGTCGGCAACGTCGCCGGGGAAACCCTGCGCCTGCTTGCCGCCACTGAGGAGTCCCTGCTGGTGGCGGTCAACCACGCCCGCGATGGCGAAATGCTCGGCACCCTCTGCTGGAGCGTCGAAAACCACGTCAAACAGTACGGCTTCACCGTCGTGCGCGACTTCGTCGGCCATGGTGTCGGCCGCAAGCTGCACGAGGAGCCGCAAGTGCCAAACTATGGCAAGCGCGGCGAGCGCCCGCGTCTGAAGGCCGGCATGACCCTGGCCATCGAACCCATGATCAATCAGGGCGCCGAAAAAACCCGCATCCTGTCCGACGGCTGGACCGTCATCGCCACCGACCGCAAACCCTCCGCGCACTACGAGCATGTCGTGCTGGTCACCGAGGGCGAGCCGGAAATTTTGACCCTGCGCCAGCGCATGTTCCCACAAGGGGTCAACGATCTGACACCGAGACCTGTCACCGAACTCCTGCCGTAACGTGGTGCAACCATCCTGGTTGCACTCCTCAAAAACCCGGGCAATCAGGATGATTGCCCCACTTTTCCCCCATGACTCGCTTCCGCCCCTGCATCGACCTGCACGAGGGGCGGGTGAAGCAAATCGTCGGCTCGACACTCCGCGATGACGGCTCCGCGGTCCGCACCAACTTTGTCAGCGAGCACGGAGCCGGCTGGTTTGCGCGCCGCTATGCTGAGGACGGCCTGACCGGCGGCCACGTCATCCAGCTCGGCCCCGGCAACGAGGTGGCTGCACGCGCCGCCCTGGCCGCCTACCCGGGCGGATTGCAGATCGGCGGCGGCATCCGCCCGGACAACGCCGCCGACTGGCTGGCCGCCGGCGCCAGCCATGTCATCGTCACCAGTTGGTTGTTCGATGCCAGGGGGCATTTCCTACCCGAACGGCTGGACCAAATGCTCGCCGCCGCGGGTCGCGACCGCCTGGTGCTCGACCTCAGTTGCCGCGCCCGTGCCGGCGGCGGCTGGGTGGTGGCGATGAACCGCTGGCAAACCCTCACCGACTTGGAGATCACAGCGCCGCTGCTCAGCCAGCTTGCCGCCTCTTGCGCCGAATTCCTGGTGCACGCTGTCGATGTCGAAGGCAAGTGCGCCGGCATCGACGAAGCCCTGACCGCCTTCCTCGGCCAGCACAGCCCCATCCCCGCCACCTACGCCGGCGGCATCGACACCCTGGCCACCTTGGATCGAATCGATACCCTCAGTGCAGGCCGCGTGGACGCCACCATTGGCAGTGCGCTCGATCTTTTTGGCGGTTCCGGCATCCGTTACGAGGACTGTCTGCGCTTCAATGCCAGAATTGGGTGTGATCGTGGATGAGAAGACGGTCAATTTCTGAATTCTCCACGGCCCTTCCCCAAGGTGATGGCGACGCGTGGCAGAGACGAACGAAGGCAGGCAGGCAGCGCCAGAGGCTGGCCTTTTGAGAGGTTGCCGCTGCGGGGGGGCACCCTGTTTACCCCGTAAAATGGAGAACCCCGCGCCTCACATACGGCGCGGGGTCCTCACAGCCCTAACAATGAAAGGAAAAAAGGTCTGGTGGAGCCATCTCTTTGACCTGAGCAGAGTCTAAACTTGGATTGCGATAAAGCAATATAAAAATGAGAATTTTCTCCATTGCGATAAATTACTTACAGGCTTACATATTCATGACATTCACTTTCTTCGTGAAATGAGGTCTTCGGCAGCGCCGCCACCTTTTTTCTTTGCAGCACTGTCGTGCCCTGCCAGAATAATTCGAATGAGCCGACCCACTATGTTTCATCGCAGCCTTTGGCTGGGTTTGCTGAGCTTGCAGTGGTTGATGACAGACCGCTTGCCAGCCCAAGCCACGGTCGCCGCGCCCCCCGCCACTTTGGCCAAAAAAACCTTTTCTTTCAAGGACGGCGACCGCTTGCTGCTTATTGGCAGCACCGTCATGGAACGGGAGCAGCGTTACGCGGCCTTGGAGCCGCGTTTGCTGCTGGCACTGGGAGATCTGGGTCTCACCGTGCGCAACCTCGCCTGGAGCGCGGACACTGTTTACGGCCATGCGCGCTCCTATTTTGGTCCGCCGCAGGAGGGCCTTGACCGTCTTTCCTCTCACATTGAGATGCTGAAACCGACAGTCGTGGCCCTCTGCTACGGCACGGAACTGGCCTTCGAGGGCCTGGGGGGCCTTCCTGACTTTTTAACCGCCTACCGCAAGCTGCTGGACTTGTTTCGTGCCAAATCGCCCGGGGTGCGCTTCATCTTGCTGAGTCCGCCGCCGCTCGAAACCTTGCCGCCGCCCCTGCCGGACTTGACGCAGGCAAACCGCAATCTTTCCAGCTTGCGCGACGCCCTGAAAAAATTCGCCTTGAGCCAGAACGCGTTTTTTGTGGACTGGTTCGAAGCCATGGGGGGGATGCCCAAACCGGGACCGGTGGACAAGCCGCTCACTGAAAACGGCGTGCATTACACCGCCGCCGGCTACGACAAGCTGGCGCAAACGCTGCTGACGGCGTTGAGCCTCAAAGTGCCCGAGGCGGGGCAGGCGGAAATGCAGGCGCTACGCAGCGAAGTGCTGCGCAAGGACGAGCTTTTCTTCAACCGCTGGCGGCCCCAAAACGAGACGTACCTGTTCGGTTTCCGCAAACATGAGCAGGGCCAAAACGCCAAAGAAATCCCCATGTTTGACCCTTTGATCGAAGCGGCCGATCGCCGCATTCACGAACTCAAACAAGCCGCCCTGGCGAGCGTGCCGAGGCTTTGATGCCACTGACCGCTGAATGCCGGTCACCCGCTTGCCGCCAGCCCAACCGCTCACCTTTCACCGCATGCCCCCTTTTCCCCGTGCCCTGCTCCACGCGCTGCGCGCTTTGCTCCTCGCGTCTCCCTTGTTCGCCCAGCAACCGCGCGGGTTGAGCGACATCCCGGATCCGGATGTGGAAACGCAAAAAGCCGCATTCGTCGTGCCCGACGGCTTCGAAATCGATCTGTTCGCCGCCGAGCCGACGGTGCGCAACCCGGTGCAGATGAATTGGGACGCGCAGGGCCGCCTCTGGGTCGTATGCAGCACCACCTACCCGCATATCGAAGTCGGCGCCGCGCCCAGCGACCAAGTCGTCGTACTCGAGGACAGTGACGGCGACGGCAAGGCCGACAAAAGCACCGTCTTCGCCGAGGGCCTGCACATCCCGACCGCGCTCATTCCCGGCGACGGCGGCCTGTACGTCGCCAACTCCACCGAGCTGCTGTTTTTGCGGGACACGAATGGCGATGGCCGCGCCGATGAGCGCACCATCCTGCTTTCCGGCTTCGGCACCGAGGACACCCACCACCTGTTGCATACCCTGCGCTTCGGGCCGGAGGGGCTGTTGTATTTTTTGCAGTCCATTTACATTCATAGCCACATCGAAACGCCGCACGGTGTGCGCAGGTTGATGGGCGGCGGCATTTGGGAGTTCCGTCCCGAGACACGACGGCTGGAAGTGCTGAGCAAAGGCCTGATCAACCCCTGGGGATTTGAGTTCGACCGCTGGGGGCAGAGTTTCGCCACCGACGGCGCCGGCAGCGAGGGCATCAACTTCATCTTTCCCTTTTCCGTTTTTGCCACCTCCCCAGGCGCGCCGCGCACCCTCAAGGGATTGAGTCCCGGCCAGCCCAAGCATTGCGGACTGGAGATCATCGAGGAACCGCACTTTCCGGACGACTGGCAGGGCAGCCTGATCACTTGCGATTTTCGCGGCAACCGCCTCAACCGCTTCCAACTCGAGCGCTCCGGCAGCTCCTACCTCGCCAAACAACTGCCGGACGTGCTCGCCTCCAATCACCGCGCCTTTCGCCCCATCGACGCGCGCGTCGGACCCGATGGCGCGCTCTACATCGCCGATTGGTACAATCCCATCATCCAGCATGGCGAGGTCGATTTCCGCGACCCGCGCCGCGACCACCAGCACGGGCGCATCTGGCGGCTCACCGCCAAGGATCGGCCACTGGCGCAGCGCCCCGTCATCGCCGGCGCCAAGGTGGCGGATTTGCTGCCGCTGCTGCAAAGCGAGCGCCGCTGGGTTCGCCACTTCACCCGCCTGGAACTGCGCCAGCGCGGCGCCGACGCCGTGCTGGAGCCGCTCAAGGCCTGGGTGGCGCAGCTCGACCTGACTGCGCAGGCGGCACCGCACGCGCTGCTGGAGGCGGCCTGGGTGCGGGAGGGAGTGAACGCCTTTTCACCGGAATTGTGGCGCAAACTCTGGGCGGTGCAGGATGCCCGCGCCAAAGCCGCCGCCTTGCGCATCCTGTCCCACCGCTGGCGTGAATTGGAAGGGGTCGAGTCCGTCCTGGCCGAGGGCATCGCCCACGCCGACCCGCAGGTGCGGCTGTGGGCAATGGCGGTCTGCGCCACCCTCCGCCGCCCCAGCACCGTCGTCATCGCCCTCAAGGCCCTCGACCAAACCATGGACGAGCCGCTTGATTTTTTGCTGGAGCAAATCTGTCGCGATCAAGCGGACCGCTGGCTGCCCGCTTTTCGCGAGGGCAAAATCAAAATCGCCACGCCCGCGCACATGGTCTATGCCTTGCGCGCCACCCGCCGCGCCGACGCCTTGCCGCCGCTCTTTGCCGCCTTGCGCGAGGGCAAGCTCGACGACAAGCAGACCGCCGAGGTGCTGCAGGCCGCTGGCGCCGCCATGGACGCCAAAGGAGCCGCCGAACTGGTCGCGCTCGCCGCCGGGGAAAAAGACACGGATCGTCAGGCCGCCATGCTGGACGCCTTGATCCAGGCCGCCGAGGCGCGCAAGGTGACACCCGCCGGCGCTGCCGGGCAGGTGACCGCTTGGCTCGCCGGCGAGTCTCCCGGGTTGACCACCCGCGCCGCCCGTCTCGCCGGTTTGTGGAAGGTCGAGCCGGCTCGCGAAATCCTGGTAGGCTGGTTGCAGGAGGACAGCGGCACCGACCAGCGCGTCGCCGCGGTCAAAGGCCTGGCCTTGCTCGGCGGCGATGCCAGCCGCGAGGTGCTCGACCGCGCTTTCACGACGGGCAAGGATGCCGACACCCGCGCTCTCATGATCGAGGGGCTGCTGCAACTGGCCCCCCAACTCGCCGCGCGCCGTGCCGCCGAGTACTTGAGCGAAATCCAATCCGCGGAACAAGTGGCCCCGGTCATGGCCGCGCTGCTGCAAAACAAAAAAGCGCCCGAACTGCTGACCGCCGCCCTCGAGGGGCGCCAGATCGAAAGCGCGGTGGCCGCCGAAGCCATGCGCATGGCCACCACCCGCGGCCTCAGCGGTCCCTTGCTCGATGCCTTGAAAACCGCCGGCGGTGTCAAACAAATGGATCGCCCCCTCAGCCCTGAGGAAATGAGCGCGCTGGTTGCCAAAGTCGCCGCCGAAGGCGACGCCCATCGCGGCGAGACCGTCTATCGCCGCCAGCAACTGCTTTGCATCACCTGTCATGCCATTGGCGACGCCGGCGGCGTGCTCGGCCCCAACCTCGTCAGCATCGGCGCCAGCGCCCCGGTGGATTATCTGATCGAGTCCTTGCTCGAACCCAGCGCCAAAATCAAGGAAGGCTACCACATGGTCCTGGTCAGCACCAAAAGCGGCCAGGTGTTCTCCGGCCTGCTTGAAAAAGACAGCCCCGGCGAGGTGGTCATCCGCGATCCCGCCAACCAGCTTCACAGCGTGCCGAAGGGCGACATTGCCAGCCAGCAGTTGAGCCCGGTCTCCATGATGCCCGCCGGACTCACCGCCAGCCTGCGCGAGGATGAGTTCGTCGATCTCGTGCGATTTTTGTCCGAGTTGGGCAGGGAAGGGGATTTTAAAATCAGCCCCAAACGCTATGTGCGCGCCTGGCAGACCATGGGCGAGATGGATCAGGCCGCCATCGACCACGTCCGCCATACCGGCCTGCAGGTGCTCAATGAGGAGGGGCACGACCTGCCCTGGCAGCCGCGCACCAGCCTCGTCTCCGGCGCCTTGCCGCTCGACGAACTGCCCATCATCGCCCGCATGTACCCCTGGCACCCGCGCATCGCCCGTTTCAAGGTGCAAATGAGCGCCGCCGGCAAGCTCAAACTGGCGCTCAACCAAACTCAAGGCATCGTGGTCGTGGCCGGGCAAAAGATCATCAACGACCTCGCAAGCGAGTTGGAACTGACCCTGCCGGCAGGCGTGACCCCGGTCAGCATCCTCGCCACCCGTGCCGCTGCGGACCTGGCCCGCTTGCGCGTGGAGCTGCTGGAAGGGCCGGGAGTGGTCGTGCCCTGAGCCGCCACCGGCGCGGGCCAGGGTCTAGCCAGTCGAATGCCCGGGTTTGATTTTCTGTATTTACATTGTGAACTTTTCTTGACGGGAGGCGGTCAAAACTGGTAATCTGACCAAAAATTCAGTGTGCCACCTGCTTCAACCCGCTCAATCGCCGCTACATCCAACACCTTGGCCGGTTTGGACAGGCGGAAAAACCACGCCGCAAATCAATTCAAAGCTTGCCTTTCGACCCTGGATTCAGGTAAACACATTGTAAATCAGAGGAAATTCACCCACCTCCCGCCATGAAACCGCAAACACCACTCAAAGACCGCAAGTATCAGCGGCGCCAACGTGCCATCGCCCTCGTCATCGTGCTGGCCATGGTCTCCATGATGACCATCTTCATGCTGGCCATCTTCTCGGTCTCCCGAACCGAGCATACTTCCTCAGTCAAATACGCGGACGGCCAAAGCGCCAAAGAACTCGCTGACAGCGCCGTGAACATCGTGATGGCCCAAATCTGGGACGGAACGCAACGAACGGCCGCCCTCCCCGCGATTTGGGCCTCGCAACCCGGCGCCATCCGGCGCTACAACCTCGATGGCACTTTCCAGGCGGGATACCGGCTCTATTCGAGCAATCAAATGCAGGTGCAAAACGCGGAGATCCAGATGATCGGGGACGCCCCGCCTGCGGACTGGACCGCGCAGAACGGAGTTTACACCGACCTTAATGAGCCGGTGATCCGCCCGGATGCGGATGGTGATGGCGTGCCCGAGTTGATCTTCCCCATCATCGACCCCCGCGCCTTCGTGCCCGCTCATGCGGCCAATCAAGGCGGCTCCAACGTCGAGGGCTTTTGGTACAATGCCGGCTTCGCCGGCGTCGTTGCCGCCAACTCGCTGGTGGATCTCAATGCCCGTCTGCCCATGCCCGTGCAGTGGCTCTATGTGCTCAAAAACGGCATGATGGGCACCATGGTTGGAGGGGGCGGAACGTTGACCTTCCAGCCTGCCACCGGTGGTTCAGAAAACCAGCCCAGTGTCGACAACCCCATTGTCGGCCGCGTCGCCTTCTGGACCGACGACGAAGCCTGCAAAATCAACATCAACACCGCGGGCGAACCGACCCCCTGGATGGTGCCCTCCTTCATTCACGAGCGTGATTTCTACTTCGCGCACATTCAGCCCATGTCGCACGAATACCAGCGCTACCCAGGCCATCCCGCGACGATTGCGATGAGTTCCGTGCTGTTTCCCAACCAGCCGATGGACCTCTACGGCCTGCCGCCTGGCAGCGCCGGTTATCAGCAAATCCTGCGCCGCAAGGAGCGCATCTACGACGTCATGCCCAAGCTCAATTTTGGCGGGTCCAAAGCCGGAACGGTTGCTTTCTGGCGCGCCACGGACACCAACATCCTCGGTTCAAACCTCGAAAAATCCGTCCTGCTCAACCAGTCCATCACCGAGCGTCTGTACGCGTCGGTGGATGAATTGCTGTTCTCGCAGCGCCTGCCCGGCGGTGGCGCCAATTCAGGCCGGCTGCTTCAGGATGACCCACAGGTCCTCGGCGCCTTCGCCTCCGAAAGCGGGCAGACCGGCGTGGTTCCCATCTTTTCAGATCCACGCCAGCTTGAGCGCGCCCGCTTCTTCCTCACCGCCCATAGCCGCGTGCCCGAGGTCAATATGTACGGCATGCCCAGAGTCGCCATCTGGCCGGTCGCCAACGAGACCTTGGGCAGTGAATACCGCACTGGCTACGACAACCTCATCGCCTTCTGCTCGTCGTTGGGCGCCAACCAGGCGGCGCGCAACAACAACAGCTATTATTTCCGCCGCCAGGACTATAGCAGCCCCACCACCGACATTAGCATTTCGCGCAATCAGCAGCTTCTAAACATGCTGATTAACATCTTCGGGCGCCCCATGCCCGGAGGCTCCAGCTTCAGCAGCAAGTACAACCAGGGGGACTCCACGCAAATCCTGGTGCAAATTTTCGATTACATCCGCAGCACCAATTTGTACGACGGCTTCCTCGCCCCTCCGCGCCAACTGTTGCTCGGCGATGGCACGCCGGCCTCCGGCGACCCCCGTTATCGCACCGAGACTTACAACACCGCCAACAACCGTCAAATGTACAGCGGCGTTTCCGCCACGCCAGACGGTTATGCTGATGGCGCCTATTACGCCAACAAACCGCCCTACACCACCTACACGCCGCCGCGCCGCACCAGCTCGCGAAACGCGGGACAAGCGGGCAACCAGCGTAACGAGCGCATCCTGGAACAGTCTTTTCCCGGTCACGGCAGTGTCGTTCCCTCCCATTACGGCAACGAATTTCGCGGCCTGGGGCGCTTCCCCACCATCACCGAGGTGGGTTTCCACTTCATCTGCACGGCTGACGGCAACCCGGACAAGGGCAGCTTCAACATAGCCACACGCGGCCAGGACAACACCGACACGAAAAACATTCCATGGCCAGGTGGAGTCGCCGCCGCTTCCATGTGGAATACCAACCAGCCCAACTTCCACGGCGGGCGCACCGCCGTCAAAATGGATCCCCATCCCCGCGGAACGCTTGGTGTCGGCACCGCCAGGCAGTTGCGCGCCACCGGCAACGGCCCCCGCATCGATGGCAACGGTTACCTCGCCAACGAGCGCGTGTTCTGGTATTCCAATTTTCCGCCGATGCCCCGGCGCATTCCGGGGGCCTATGGCACCAATCCCAACCAAACCGACGCCTCGCATCCCAGCCATCCCAACAACCACCCCGGGTTCAAGCAAGGCAATTGGAATTATACCCTGCCTTTCTACAACGCCAACGCGGGAAACCTTCAGCAGGTTTCGCCCCTGCGCCCCGGCATGAAGCGCGTGCAGGCCCAGATCAACCTTGAAATCTGCGTTCCCATGGTCGGCTACGGCCCCGTGCATCCCGAATTCTCCATCGAAATTCGCGGCCTCGAAGCGCTGACCCTCGACGGCGAAGCCCTCTACAGCGGTCTCAGCACCCCGCCGGTGTGGAAAAGCGGCCTGAATGTCTATCATACCGCCGACGGCACCGGCACCGTCACCTCAGGCAGCTATGCCGACTCCGCCGCGCTTGCCTACGACCGGCGCGTCAACATCGTCAACGCTCCCGGCACAAGTTTTCCGCGTGACACCGGCTATGACGCCCAGGCAAGCACCTCGGGCAATGTCCACCGCGGCCTGCGCAATTACAACTTCGTCAGCCGCTTCATCACGATTGATACCGGCAGCAATGGCAACCCTGCAACCGAGCAAAATTACCGCATGCGCTTTGACGGCGGCAATCTCGAAATTCGCATTTACGCCGGCCATGTCCTGACTCCGCAAAATCTGGTGCAAGTCATCAATATCCCGCCCGCGCGAGGTGTGGACATCCCGGTGCCTGAGCTGGTGACGGTTTCAACCGACCATCGTGATCAGCCCAATGCCCAGGGCAACCGCACCACCCAGCGCCGCATTCATGCGCCGGAGTGGTGGTCCTTCAGCCGCGACGGCGTCTTCCGTCAAGCCGGTGTCAATGCGCTGGACAATTTCGCCCCCAACGTCGCGCACAATGCCGGCGATGCCGTGGGCGGACGTTTTCGTTCCTGGGCTTCCGGTAATTATGGCAATGACCGTGTCGCCCTCAACCACCGCCCTAATGGAAGCCTGGGCAACATCCCGCGCGGCACCGGCCTTGTCTTTGGTTACGACCCCTTCTCGGGCAACCATAACAACCCGCTGCTGGTACCCTACAACGGCTTCATCCGCCCCGACACGGGGGTCGCCATCAACATTCTTGACGACGTCATTGGCGATGACGTCACCGACACCCGCTGGTCCGACCGTCAGGGGGACTACAATGATCCCGGCAATGTGAGGGACTGCCGCGGGCAGGACGTGCTGTTCAGCATCGTGCCGATCCATGCCGATGTCCGGCATTTGCTGGCCAAGCGCGTCGTGCCCGCCAGTGAGTGGATGCCGCACCCCAAACTCAACGACCTGCGCAACCGCAACCGTAAAATCTACTTTGCCCACAACATCAGCCGCGCCAACTCCAACGCCAATCCCGGCTTTGACCGCGGTCCTAACAACACCCTGCTCCGCCTTGTCCCGCAGGCGACTTACAACAACGCCCGCCATCCCGATGTGCCGTCCTATCGCGACTCGATCGATTTCGCCGCCAAATACGGCGACTTCGACAACGGGCCTGGCAACACCCGGGATGGCGCCTGGCTCAACAAGCCTGACGAGGGGCATGCCGGCGTCTCATGGATCAGCATGAACAACCCTGCGGGCAATCCCGACACGCTGCGCATCCCCACCGCTTACTTCCAGGAGGAAGACCGCGGCGCCGACGCCGGTTTTGCCTACATGACGCCGAACCGCATGATGCCCTCTCCCGGCATGTTCGGCTCCCTGCCCAGCCGGGTCAAGGGCGGCGAACCTTGGCGCACCTTGCTGTTCCGCCCCAACACCCCGCGGGTTTCCTTCCCCAGGTTGAATCATCCCGGTGCGCCGGGCCACCAAGGCGGCGTCGATCCCGCCGACCATTATATCCTGGATCTCTTCTGGATGCCCGTGGTCGAGCCCTACGCCATCAGCGAGACTTTCTCCTCCGCGGGCAAGGTCAACATCAACTATCAGATCGTACCCTTCCAGCACATCCGTCGCGCCACCGGCATCCATGCGGCCCTCAAGGGCGAGTTGCTGGCCGCCATCCCCAATGTGGACGGTCTGCGCTATCTGGACTACCCGCCCGCCATCACCGTCACCCGCCCCGAGAACAATCCCTCGCAGCAGGCTTACCATTACCGCCAGCCCTGGACGGACCTGCCGGACACGCCCTACACCGTGGCCAACGCCCAGACGGGGCGCAAACTGTGGTATCGCAACATTGAGGCGGGCATCATTGCCGGCACCCAAGTGCAGGGCACGCTGCGGCAGTTCGAGTCCCGCTTCAACCATGTCGGAGACATCCACACCCCGACGGCCTCCCATGGTCTCTTCCGCACCGCCAGCCAGATCTGCGAGGTCCATCTGCTGCCCCAAATTGACCGTGGCAATCCGCTCAACGACGGCGGCGACGCCACCGCGGGCTCCTATTACGGTGTGGCGGACATGAAAAACACCAACGTCAACGCGCCCGCCGCCTTCTGGGCTCAGCGCCAGCTTACCGGAGACAACACCCGTGAGCGTCCCTACACCAATTTGTACGGCAAAATTTCCGCGCAAAGCAACACCTTCCGCGTCTTCTACAAGGCCCAGACCATTCGCAAAGCCCGCTCCGTCGCCCCCGATCAGTTCGATCCCGCGCGTGACCGGGTGACCAGCGAGTATCGCGGGTCCACGCTCATTGAGCGCAAGCTCGATGCCAACGATCCCCGTCTGCCTGACTACGCGCAGAACCCCAACGCCCAGCCGTTGGACGCCTTTTACCGCTTCCGCGTCCTCGAAACCAAACGCTTCGTTCCGTGATGAATATCCCGACCCACAACTCCCCACCACAGCGCTCTCTGGCCAGGGCATTCTCCCTGCCCGAAGTCACCATGGCCGTCGGCATTGCCGCCATGGCTATCGTTCTTTTGCTGGGACTGGTGCCCTCCGGCCTGCAATCCGTCCGCGATGCCGCCCAAACCCTGGCGGAGTCCAGGATTTACCAGCAGATTGTCGGTGAAATTCAGTCGGCGGATTGGGGCAACCTCACGGCCGGTGCGCAGGCGAATGACCCGCTGGCCTATCCGCTGTTGAGCCAGTATCAGGATGCCAGGCGCTATTTCGATGATCAAGGCACCCCCTTGACCAACAACCAGGAACAGTCCTTGCGGCTGGCTTATGTCGCCCGCATCACCCTGAACCGGGACGGCCAGCTCGCCGTGCCGAACGGCCAGCCTTCGGGCAACATGGTGGGGGTCACCATTGATGTCGCCTCCGTGCCGGACGCCTCCTACGACTTTCCTCCCCGCGGGATTTACTCCACGCGCTCTTTCGTTGTTGCCAGACAATACTAATTCCGCATCGCCATGAGTCTCCCTCTTTCCAGACTTTGCCGCCCCGTCAAGCTTGTCACGCGGCGCGCGCGCTCCTTAAGCCCGCGTCCGCCGTTGTCGCCGCCAGGCTTCACGCTCGTCGAATTGCTCGTCTCGCTCGCCGTGCTCGCGGTGCTGCTCGTGGTGATTGCGCAGGTTCTTGGCCAGGTCCAGCGCGTATGGAGCAGCGCCAATTCCAAGGTCGCCCAATTCCGTGAGGCGCGCCGCGCGATGGATCGCATTCAAAACAACCTTTCGCAGGCCACCATGAACACCTACCTGCAGTACTTCTATACTGCGGCCAGTCCCTTCGTGCCGCCCTCCGCCACACAGATGACCGCGCCCACGGGTTATGTGCGCTTTTCCGAGCTCCAGTTCCTCACTGGTTCCGCCACGAACTTGGTCGCTGGCGGTGGCGAAAGCACCAACCCCGGGCACGCGGTTTTTTTTCAAGCTCCGCTTGGTGGTGCCATCGACAATGCGGGAGCTTATGTCAATCTTCCCACTGCTCTGACAGCCTGCGGATACTTCATTGAGTTTGGCGCTGACAATGATTTTCGCCCGCCTTTTCTCAACCAAATCGGGCATCCCGAACGGCGCCGTTACCGCCTCTTCGAGTACCGCACCTCCATTATCAACAACGCCATTTACAAGGACATTGCCGCGGTGGACAACAATCCGGGGGTTCCCAACGACCAATGGTATCGCAACCCCAGTCCGGAGACGCGCCGTCCCGTCGCAGAAAACATCATCTACATGGTGATTTCCCCCAAACGCGCGGCAGTCGGGCCGCAGGGGGGAGATCCGCGCGACATTGCCTCCCAATACGCCTACGACTCCTCTGCCAACGGGGTCAACTTGAATCAAACGCCGCAGGACTTCCAACTGCCGCCGCTGATCGAGGTCACGCTGATTGCCCTAGACGAGGAGTCCGCCCGCCGCCTGGTGCAGGACTCTGGCGGCACGCCCAATCTCCCCGGCGGTCTCTTCACCAACGCCTCGGAGGCCAATTTCCGCAGCGATCTCGAGCGGCTCGAAAACATGCTCAACGAGCGCAAACTCAATTACCGCGTCTTCAACACCACGGTTCCCATCCGCAACTCCAAATGGGGCCTCTGAACCCCCGCCACCGTCATGCACGTTTACTCTCCCCTGCCGCCTTCCCCTCCGCTCACCGGTTCCGGACCGTCGCGCGCGCGCGCCTTTACGCTCATCGAGTTGCTCGCCGTGATTGGCATCATTGCCGTGGTCGCTTCCATTGCCACGCCAGCGGTCCTCGGAGTCATCAGTTCCACCCGTCTTACTCAGGCGGGAGACGAACTGGCGGGGCTCATTTCGCAGGCCCAGCAGGCCGCCCTGTCGGAAAGCCGGCCGGTTGAAATCCGCTTCTACCGTTTGCGGGATGCCAAGCAGGTGGGCGAGGACGCCGAATCCCGCTATCGCGGCGTCATGCTGGTGAAGTACTACCAGCCCGGCGAAACGGATCCTCGTTCGAACACGGGGGCGCCGCTGGCCGCTCCGCTTGCCATCGCCGAATACGGAGGCATCCACCGCTTTCCTGGAGGCATCGAGATCGCCCAGAGCCAGTTGCTCTCCAGCTTGATGTCCTTGAATGAAACCAGTTCCTCAGGAGCAGGAGCCGGCGCGGCGGAGATCGTGGTCAAGCGTGACGGCGTTTATGAAACCTTCACTTTCCCTGAGGCGGACAACTTTCGCGCATTTCTTTGCCTTCCGGAGGGAACTGACTTGAACGTGGATGAGCGTTGGTTTGTCACACTAGTGCAGAACAACGACCGCAACAAGCAGCCTGCCGAACTCAAAAATTTTTACACCGTTCAAATTGAGCCCGCTACCGGCCGGCTTATGACCTACCGCCCCTAACATTAACGCCGTCATCGGCTAAGCTTTTCCACTTTTTATCTGCGCCCAGCCCCCAGCCCCCCCGCCAAATATGAAATCCTCGCGCCTCTTGCCGCCATTCGCCATCTGCGCTGTTTTTGCCTGGCTCGCTGCTTCTGCGCGAGTGGAAGCGCAAGGTACCACCAGAATATTTCAGCCGACCTCGGGCACCCACTCCTGGAACAACGCGGGTAATTGGAACGGAGGCATTCCCGACAACGGGGATTTCGCCAACCTCAACATCAATTACAGCGGCGCCACCACTGTCAACCTCAACGGCAGTTACACCCTGCGCGGTCTGAGCATCGGTGACAACAATGCCGACAACGGCCTGCATGTCATCACCATTGCCAACGGCACCGGCACCGGCAACACCCTCATCTTCCAGCATCCGGCGCGTTCGGAGATCATCAAATCCAACCATGCGGTCCTTGCCGTCATCCAAGCCGCGATGCACATCAAAAACTACGCGGAGTTTGTCATTGGCGGCAACACGCTGCGCCTGGAGGGGCCGGTCACGGTCGGCCCCACCACTTTTGGCGGGCTGAATGGCGGCCCGGAAAACTTCATCCAAAAGCTGGGTGGCGGCATTCTCCAAATCACCGGCAACCTCATCGTGAACGGTCCGGGCCCGGATGATCCGGACCTCGTGGCTTATGGCTACCTGCAGTCCGCCGGCACCAGTTTGATTGCCGGCGCCAGCAATGTTTTCAACCAGGGACTCTACGTCCAGGGCGGCACCATCAACTTTGGCGCCGGCACCGGAGCCAGCACCACCACCTTCAACGGCGCCAATTTCAGCGGCTCACTCGGCCAGCTTCGCCTGGAGGCGGGCACGGTCAACTTTGGCGTCAACACCGATCCGGATTTGTCCACGCCCACCAACAATGTCTCCATCAACATGGATCAAATCCGGGTCTTGGGCGGCACCTTGAACCTGCGCAACGGCACCGGTGTCGGCACCACCACCCTCAATCTCGGCACCACGGGCACCCTTACCCTCAGCGGCGGCACCACCACTTTCTTCACCGCCGCCGGCACTGCTGGCGGCTCTCTCAATGTCGCCGCGGGCGCCAAGTTGATGTTGAATTATGTGCCCTTTCCGGATCCCGAAGGCCCCGTCCGCCCCGCGACCGTGCTCAATTTCACCAGCACCAACGGCGCCACGGTCACCTTCGCCTCCCTCGGCGGGGGCACCGTTGCGGGAGCACTCGCCAATGGTTTGGGTACCGTCCTTCGCGCCCAGGCTGGCAATGGCATCCTGCGCATTGGCGGCGACGGCATTGACGATATTTACCACGGCCAGTTGAACATGGCCGGCACCGGGGTCAACGCCCGTTTCGTCAAGATCGGCTCTGAAACCCTCACCCTTGGCGGCACCGCGAACAATGAAACCTCCCGTATCAGGGTGGATGAGGGCACTCTGGTGCTTGCCAAGGAGAGCAAGACCGGGACGGGCGCTGCCAACTACGTCAACGCGGTTGGCTCCTCCCTTGAAATCATGAACGGCGGTGTGGTCAGGCTGGCAGGCAGCCACAACAGCTTCGGCAGCACCATCAATCTCTACGGCGCGGTGTACAATGACCAGATTTTCCGCAACGCCAACGTGGTGCTCAATGGCACCGGCACCCTTGACCTCAACGGCTTCTACGAATCCTTCACCACCATCCTGGGTAACGGCATTGTCACCAACACCAAACCCAATTCCATGGGCATCGTTGGTCTTGGCGACAACAACTACAACGTCCAGGACGGCCTGGGTTATGCCACCGGCAACACCGCCCGCACTTTTGAGGGTACTCTGGTGGACGGCGCCGGCGGCACCGGCAAGGTCGGCCTCATGAAATCCGGTGATCAGACATTCACCCTGACCAATGCGGGCAACACCTATACCGGCCCCACCCACGTCGCCCGCGCCACGCTGCAACTCGCCGAAAGCGGCCGCTTGCAAGGAACCTCCGATGTGTTTGTCAGCCGCAATTCCACGCTGATGCTCAACAACAACAGCGGAGGTGTCAATGCCGACCGCATCAACAACAATGCCGCCATCAACCTTGAGCGCGGCACCCTCACCCTGCAGGGCGATGCGGGCGGCGCCAGCATCATTGAAACCGTGGGCGATTTGAAATTGAACAGCTCGTATAACGTGGTGCGGCTCCAGCACAACAGCACGGGCGGCACCCTGCGTTTTCACTTCAACAGCTACGAGCGCTCCCCGGGCGCCCAGGTCGCCTTCGTCGAAAACCATGCCACAAGTGGAGGATTCGGCGCCGCCCCGCAGGTTTCGCTTTCCCAAATCACTTTCGCCAATCTGCCCACAAACTTCCTCATTGGCGGCGCTGTCAGCGGCGCTGGCGAGGCCGGCGGCAACACCCGCTTGCTGGTCGGCGCCTTCGGCGGGCCCAATGGCAATAACACCAATCAATTTGTCACCATCACCACCGTTGGCGGGCTGAATTACGCGCGCCCTCTGGTGGAAGGCAGCGCCACTGACTACTGGCTCAACTTCGCGCCTTCCAACACCATCAGCACCTCCAACCTGCCCACCGGGCTGGCGGGCAGCCCGACCAGTTTTGACAATGTCGCGGGCGCCTTCACAGCGACCTACGCCAACAACACCAGCATCAATGTGGTGGCCAATGCCGCCTTCAATGCCTTCAACATCACCTCCATCCTCAACTTGATCATCAATGACGACAAGCGCCTGATTCTCGGCGGCATGGACGCCAACGCCGGTCTGGGAACCGTGGGATTCGACGGTTCCGGCATGCTGCGCTTCAATTCCGGCCTGAGTGTCGCCAACAACAACTACAGCGGCACCAACATCAACGGCGGCACGCTTTTCTTCGGCCACCGGGAGGCCATCATCCGCGCCAACTCCGGCGCGGTGATCCGTTCCGTCATCAGCAACTACCCGGACGGCGGCAGCGGCCCCGGCCTTTCCAAGTCCGGCGCCGGTCTGCTCAGCTTGATGGGTGAGAACACCTACGCCGGCCCCACTTGGATCAACGAAGGGCAGCTCGGCATCTTCACCAGCAAGGCTCTCGGCCTGATGGGATCCGGGAACGAGGTCATCGCCGACACCGGGGCCATTCTCTCCCTCAACGGCGGCATCAACCTCGGCGATGGCACCCCCGAAGGCTCCAAAGATCTCTACCTCGCCGGCGCCAGCACCGCGCTCAACGCCGACGACCGGCACAATGTCTGGGCCGGAGACGTCCTTCTCAACGCCACCAATGCCGCCGGCCAAACCGGTTTCAGCAGCATTCTGCGCGCCCGCGGCAACTCGGTGCTCACGGTGCTCGGCACCTTGACGGTGGTTTCCGCCGATCCCTCCCGCCCTTACCTGTACAACATCAACCCCTCCTTTGCCGATGCCGGTCAGGGGCAGAACATCATTCTCGAAAACAACCTCAACAGCGGCGTCGCCCCGTTCTTGTCCGGTTCGGTCATCAACCTTGCCAGAATTGCCGACTTCAATGGGCAGGCTGCCGGCGGTTCGGGCGTGCTCGGAGCCGGTCACGAGAAACCCACGCTCATCGTTCGTGGTTACACGGGTCAAACGGTCGCGCTAAACAATGACTTCGTGGTCAAAATCAGCGATGCCAGCGACCTCAACGGCCGTCTCGATTTGCGCTCCGGTTTCGTGTTCGTGGACACGGATTACGGCACCGCTGGCAAGGGCAGCACTTTCACCCAGAGCGCCCTGATCCGCCTGCACGACGGCAGCAACGTGGACCGCTCCGGCTCGATTGGTGCCTTTCTGCTCACCCAGCCCGGCACCGCCTTCCATGCCGCCGGCATCCAGGTCGCGGAAAACAATGGCGGCTTTTCCTCCCAGTCCGTCGCCTTGATCGGGGGCGTCAACCGCTCCGGAACCGTTGTCATTGGCAATCTCGACGCCCAAACCGGTTCCCTGCGCAATGCGGCTCTCAGCGGTGCCAGTAACCGGGCTTACGCCTCCACCGCCACCGTCAACAGCGGAGCCACCTCGTTCACTTTGAACAATGCCAACGCCCTGCTGCGCATTGGTTATGGCATCACCGGCAATGGCATCGCTCCCGGCACCACCGTCACCGCCATCAATGGCACCACCATCACGCTCAGCCAGCCCACGATCGCTTCGGCCGGATCCGGCACCTCTTATACCTTCGGCTTCCTGCCGCAGTCCAATGTCCTGGGCCAATCCACCAACCCCGCCGCGGTCCCCAACCAGTCCAGCGATATCACGCTGGCCAGTACCGCGGGTTTCCAGGTCGGCCAGGGCATCTCCGGCCCGGGCATTCCCGCCGGCACCGTCATCATCGGCATCAATGGCAACACCCTCACCCTCAGCACGCCGACCACCGCTGCCGGCGCCATCAACAGCGTGTATCGTTCTTATCCCGCCAATCAGCAAACCATCACTCTCTCCACCACTGCCGGCCTCAAGGTCGGCATGGGGCTCACGGGCGCGGGAATTCCCGTGGGCGCCTACGTCACCGCTGTCAATGGCAACAACATCACCATCAGCGCCCCGGTCAACGGTGCCTTCGACGGCACCGCCACCTTCCAGTTTCCCCTGGCCTCCACCAGTGCCAATAGCAACGGCACCTCCAACAGCGGCCAGAACGTGCTCTCCCTTTTCTCCACCACCGGGCTCTCTGTCGGCACCATCATCAATCACGCCAACATCCCGCTCGGCACCATCATCACCGCCATCAACCCGGCCACCAACCAGGTCACCCTTTCCAACAACCTCACCGCCAACATTGGCAACAATACCGGCATCAGCGTCCAGAAAAACTCCAACTTCAGCGAGACGCGCCTTTACGCGGCGGAGGGGGGCACCGTCAACGTCAACATGCGTGTCTGGGACGGAGCCAACTCCTTTTCCCTCATCAACGACGTCGCCGCCCTCACCAAGGTGGGTCGCGGCACGGTGAATCTGCGGGGGTCCAGGGATGGCGGTTACAACATGGACGGTGGCATCAATCTCTTTGGAGGCACCCTCGTCTTTGACTATCAGGACATTGTGGATCCCGATGATCCGGGCGGCCCGGTTGAGGAGGAGGGTTTTACGCGCGACTTCTCGCGCATCAGCCAGGGCAGCCCCAATGCCCCGCACCAGCTTACCCTCGGCGGCGGCAAGCTGCTGCTCAGGGACAAGGACACCGCCAACATTGTCGAAAACGCCCGCGGCCTGCTCACCATTCGGCCCGGCGCCTCGGAGATCAACTTGCTGGCGGGCGCGGACAGCTCGCTGACACTCAATTTGGGTTATCACAACCCATTCCTTCCAAGTGATCCGCGTTACAACTGGCGCGCTCCGGAGCGCTACGCGGGGGGCACGCTGCATTTGGTTCATGCCAATGACGAGAACTCCGGCGGCAGCGCCATCATTCTGTACAGTCAGAATGCGCCAAGCGAGTTCGATTTTGGTTTCTCAGGCAAGCTCGCCTACAACTTCGTCATTCCTTATGCCACCGTCAGCTTCGAGCTGGGCAATGCCGGCCCGGTGGTCGATTTCGCCGCGTTCGGACAGGGGTTGCAGGCGGGCACCACTGCCTTCGGCGATGCCTCCGGCAATTTCTCCGGATTGGATCTGTTTAACGAGGCCTTCCAAAACGACGTTTCGCAATGGCATACCATTCTCGACAACGACTGGAATTTCAGGGGCTATTTTCGTGACGACCACTGGTCGCAAGCCAACGGTCAGCGTTTCAGCGGGACTTTGCAGTCCAACTTCGGGGCCAACGACTTCCGCGGGGTGCGTTCCCTGGCGTTCTTTTCCAACGCCCCGGGAGACAATGTGATCAATCTCGGTGGCACCCGCCTGGTGCTTGGCACCGACCACCCCGTGGACTTTGGTCCTGGCGGCGGCAATGGCGCCCCCGTCTTCAATGGCGGATCCATCCTCATTTCCAACACGGTTGGCCGGCTGGTTGACGGCGTCAACATCACCTCCGTGGTCCGCGATCAGTATATTCGTGGCGGCTCGCTCTCCTCCGCTCTGCCCAGCACCTATTTCAACGCCAATACCATGATCTTTGGCGGTTACACCACCGAGGCCTTTCCCAACGCCACTTCCACGGACCTCATCATTCACAACCACAACGTCGATGGCGGCACCTTCTCCATCGAGTCGTCGATTGTGAACTTCCAGGCGGGGCTGCCCCTCAATCTTGTGGTGTCGGGCCCCGGCATCACCCGGCTCGCCCCCTCCGGCACCAGCACTTACACCGGTGTCACCTATGTGAATGAGGGCACGCTTTGGCTGCAGTCCACCGGCGCCCTAGGCCAGTCTGCCTCCGCCATGATTTACCTCAATGGCGGCACCCTTGAGTGGGCCAGCGTGGATCCCGCTCAACGCGCCAGCCTCGCCATTGCCCCTGGCATGGTGACCACCCGCCCCCTCGTCCTGGGCGGCAATGGCGGCATCATCAAAACCACGGCAGAGGGCACGGTCGTCTCGTTTGGCGGCGCCATCAGGGCCGAAGACAACCTCCTCTCCCTGCAACTGCCCGAGCATCGCATGACTGAAAACATCGGTGTCGGAGACCTGGTCAAAACCGGCGCCGGCACGTTTGTCATCAGCAACAGCACGCCGGTCGGGGCCACGGGTTGGAGCGCTTATTACGGCATCACGGAGATTCTTGAGGGCACCCTGCAAGTCAACATCAGCGCGGTCAACGCGGGCATCCTGGGCAGCCACTACTCGCACCTCGACGGCACCCGCGTCGCTGCCGGAACCACGCTCGCCCTGCAAATCACCGGCGGTTCGGCCAACGGCACGCACGAATGGTTCGACTTTGATGGCGGCACGCTGCGCACCACGCCGCTGCATCTGGACGGTTCCCTGGACGGCGTCCTCCGCTTCTCAGCGGACAGTGTGTTCGACATAACCCAGGGCGCACTCCGGCTCAATCCGGTGGCCGGCATGGTGGAAGGCAGCGGCAAGTTGACCAAAACCGGCGTTGGCAGCCTCTACTTCTACGAAAACAATGCCACCTACACAGGTGACATTGAAATCAAAAACGGCGCGGTCATTGGCGCTTCGCAGGGCCTGCCTTTCGGCTCCGGCAGCCAAATCCTGCTGGGCGACAACACCCCGGCAGCCTTCGGCGAGTCAGCGCTCCTTCTACAGGCGCGCACCGCCGATGTTCTCACCGGTAGCGGCGCCACGCTGGGCTTCCAATCCGTTTCCTACAAAGCCCTTTACGAGGTCGCCCAGGACATCGTCGTTCGTGCTGAGGGCGGCCCGGCGGCGCAGACCAAAGTCATCGGCGTCCTCAACACAGGCACCGCCAGTGTCGCCGGCGGCGCCCAAAATGACCGCTACAGCTTCCTTGGCAGCATCTCGCTCTTCGACGATCTCATTGTGCGCTACACTGATGACGCCGCCAACACCGCCTTGGTCAACGTTTCCAGCGGCCCGAACGCCGGTTTGCGCGGGGGCCGCCGCACCATCGCCCTCTCCGGCAACCTGATTGGAGCCGGCAACATCCAAACTGAAGTGGTTCAAAACGGCGGCACGATCAATGGTGTTGACCCCGATCAAATCATCACCTTCGAGTTGGGCGGCGACAACAGCGCCTGGACCGGGGGAATTCGCCTCGGCAACAGTGGCGCAGTGGATGGCGACCGTCAGCACATCCTGCGCGTCATGGCGCCCAACGCCACGAGCGCGGCCAACAGCATCACCCTGGATTACAATGCCACGTTGCAGGTCGGCGGCGGCACGGTCACCATTGGCTCGCTGATGATTGGCGATCCCAGCGGCAACGCCAACACCAACCAGGTTTTTGTTGAAAACGCCGCCTCCTCCGCCGGCACGCTCATCATCAATCAGACGGCCGATGAGATCTGGGACGTGGTCTTCCGCAACGGCACCACTCCAACCGGTTATTATGACTTTGACACGGCGGCGCCAAATGCGGTGCTCAACCTCGTCAAAACCGGCCCCCGCACCGCCACCATGACCCAGGTCAACACTTACACTGGCTTCACCCAAATCGGCACTTCCGGCGGTGCTGCTGGCGGCACCCTGCGCCTTACCACCACCAATGCCATCAATGCCGGCAGTCAGGTCACGGTGTTTGGCGGCACGCTCGAATTGAGCGGTGCCAATCTCACCCTGGGCCAGGTGCTCACCCTCGGCGGTGGTGCCGCGGGCTCGAAGGCGGCCGTCAACATCTCCGGCGGCAATACGCTTGTCCTCAATAATAACGTCGTTTTCAACGCCGCCAACAACCCGGCGGGCGCTGAGATTCGCGGCCCGGGCAGTGTGCAAATGGGCGCTGTCCAGCGCGTGTTTACCGTGGCCGACAGCCTTGGAGCCGCCATTGATCTGGATGTCAAGGCCACCCTCCTTGGTACTGGCGGACTGCAAAAAACCGGCGCCGGTGCCATGGCGCTTGGCGGCGCCAATACCTACGGCGGCGGCACCGTCATCAATCAAGGCACGCTGCTGGCGATGAACACAGTGGGCTCGGCCACCGGCACGGGCGCTGTCTCCGTTCTTGGCGGCGCCGCTCTCGGCGGCATCGGCTTCATCGGCGGCGATGTCACCTTGTCCGGCGGCATTTTGGGCAACGAGTCTTTCCTGACGCCCGGAAGCCCCACCATCAGCGCAGGCATCGAGGTCCTCAGCCTGACCTCTGGCAACCTGAGCTTGCTGGATTACAGCATCATTGACATTTATCTGGGTGAAACCGGCTGGACCAAACTCTCACTCAATCATCTCGCCAATTTCTCCGCCAACAGCAAAATCCGCGTCAATCTTGCCGACGGATTCACCCCCACCGCTGGCGCCGCGTTTGACTTGCTGGATTGGGTGAGCCTCGCAGGCGGCATCAACCTGTTGACCCACTTGGATTTGACGCCCACGGGGCTCTCCTGGAATACCAGCATGTTCAACACCGACGGCAGCATTTTCATCGACGGAGCAGGCACGGCTGCGGTCATCACCTCGCAACCGGTGAACGCCGGCACGGATCCTGGTGTTCTTGCCAGCTTCGCGGTGCAGACTTCGGGAACCGCTCCCATCCTGCTGCAGTGGCAGAAAAATAGCAGTACCGTGTTTGATGACGGTCCCAACCCTGCTGGCTGGACGGACATTGCCATCGCGGAGAACAACACGGCCTGGGCCAAGACCCTGCAATTCGTCTCGCCAGTGGAGGCGGATCAGCGCTGGTATCGTGTGATCGTGCAAAACGGGTTCAACGCCCAGCCCGACGTCAGCACGGCAGTCTTCCTGGATGTCAACGACAGCCCCACCATTCTTGCTTTCTCGCGTGCTCCAGAGGGGAACCTCAATCCGGGTGCCAGTGTCACCTTCACCGTGGAAGCCAACAACGCCGCCAGCTACGAATGGCGGCTCAATGGCATTGCCTTTCTCACCACCAACCATCCCGACAACACCTACCAAATCAACAGCCTGACCGAGGCCAATCAAGGCAGCTACACGGTCTGGGTGTATAATGGCGCGGGCGGTGTCGAAACGGATGCCCTCGAACTGCTGGTCAACGACCCGCCTGCCATCATCACCCATCCGCAAAATCAGATGGGCGCGCTCAACAGTGTGCGGACTTTTTCCGTGGTGGCCACCGCGGACCCGGCGCCAACTTATCAATGGCAGTTCAAACCTAAAAACAGCATGGTTTTTAGCAACGTCGCAGGGGCCACGACAGCCTCCTTGCAACGCACCGTCAACGCCAGCGCCGAAGGCACTTACAAAGTGGTCATCTCCAACGTGGCCGGCACTGTCACCAGCAACGAGGCCACTCTCACCATGGTGGCCGGCAATGTCAATATCGTCGGCCAGCCACAGCACCAAATCGTGCCGCTCGGCTCCCCGCTGGTGCTGACTTGCGAGGCCACTGGCGCCGAGCCGCTGCGTTATCAGTGGCGGCGTAATGGCGTCAATATCTCCGGAGCCACCAAGCCCACCTTCACCGTGGCCAGCGCCACCAACGCGCGCGGAGGCGTTTATACCTGCTTTGTCAGCAATCGAAATGACGGCAACGGCAACGCCACCAGCCAGTTGAGTGTGGAGGCGCGGGTCGCTGTCGTGAACACCGCTTCCCGCCGTCTGGTCATCAAGCAGGGAGCCACCGCCAGCCTGAGCATCAGCACCGGCGGCCCGGTCAGGTACCAGTGGTACCGGGCTCCGCTCGACGATCCCGATGATCCTGAGGGACCTGAACCCGATGAAGATGGCGGTGGTGACGATGGTGGTGGCGGCGGCCCGCCCCCCATTTTCCAGCCCGTCGCCGGGGCCACCGCCGCCACCCTGAGACTGCCCAATGTGCAGCCCGCCACGGAAGCCGGCCGTTATTTCTGCAAAGTGTTCCTGGTGGATGGGGATGTTCAACAAAGCCCCCTGGCGTCCCTCGACGGCGGCATCACCACCTTGCTGATTTTCAATCAACCGCCCGAGTTGGAGCCGTTCGCGCTTCCCGCCACCATCGTCAGCGAGCCTTATGGTGCCGACGACGGCAGCGGATTCGTGAGTTTCCAGGTTCCCTTTGATCCAGATCCCGAAAAAACACCGGCTTCTTTTGCCGCCAAGGGTCTGCCCCCGGGGTTGCGGATTGACAATCAAGGCCGCATTTACGGCCGTGCCACGGCCCACCGCTTCCCTAATCCCTACGTCGTCACCATTACCGCCAGAAACGGTTCAGGCACCTCGGTTTCCGCTCCGCTGGAGCTGCTGGTGCATCCATTGCACGTCAATCTTGTGGGCACATTCACCGGTCCGATCAATCCTCATCCCGATTTGAATGGCGACCTTGGCGGACGCATTGACTTCAAAACCACCGTTAAAGGAGTGGTCACAGGGAAGCTGCTCATGGGCACGTCCACGCACAGCTTCAGGTCGGTGCTCAATTCCAGCCTTGATGACATGGGCCAGCCGGTCGATCAGGCCAGCGTGCTGGTGGAAGTTAAGCGCAAGAAAAACCAGACACCGCTCATTCTGGAGCTCCTCATCGACGCGGAGACCAACCGTGTCGTCGCGGGCGTGATCACCGACAGCGCCGAGGCCAGCTTGGTCACGCAGACCGGCGGCTGGCGCCATACCTGGGTGCGGTCCAAGCTAGTGCCGAAACCCGCTGCTCAGATCGAAGGTTACTACACCTTCCAAATGGACCCAGGAATGCTGCCGGACGTGCCAAGAGGCTTTGGTTTTGGTTCCTTCACCGTCAACGGCGCCACTGGCAGAGCCTCCATCAGAGGCCGGCTTGCCGACGGCACTGCCTTTACCTCGGCCACCTTCGCCGGCCCCGCTTACGATCATGACTCGGATACCATTGCGGACAAGTATGAACTTCTCCTCTTCCGCACCATCTATGGCGCCAAGGCTCGCGGCTCCATTATCGGCGTGCTGAGGATCGATCACGAGGACGAGATCGATCCCAATGACAACACGCTTGAAGGCACGGTCGAATGGTGGCGCCCCGAAGATCCCGCCCCCAGACAGCGCAATTACAAGGCGGGTTTTGGTCCTTTTGATCTCGCGGTGGATGGCGGCCGCTATGTCGATCCCAAACTGCTCAATCCCACGGTTCCCGTTGTCATGGATTTGACTCCCGGTGTCGGAATCATCAATGCCCGCAGCATCTTCACCGAGGCCGAGGTGGATGCCGCCCAACCCGCCAGCAACGTGGTGGAATGGGCGGTCAACCTTGCCAACAAGGCGTTCAATGCCAGTGCCGCGCAAGCCCAGGATTTCCGCAAAACCACCCTTGTCATCACCGCCAAAACCGGCGCTTTGAAAGGCAAGTTCACCCTGGTGCAGGAGGTCAATCCCATCACCGGCAAGAAAATCACGCGCAATGTCTCGTATCTCGGCTTGATCGTCAACTCCTCCGACGGCTTCCGCGGGATCGGCTATTTCATGCTTCCCCAGTTGCCCGCTGTCGCCGGCCAAACCCCGTCCAACACGCCTATCATGGGCGGGCGTATGATCTTCGAGAAGCACGATCCGTGATTGGTCATCGCAGTTGGTCCTCCCTGGCGGGCGCCCCCGCCAGGGATTGACTCTCCCTTCAAAGGCCTGTCCAATGGCGGTCTTTCTGTCCGAACAACGGTCTTTCAGGCATGGACGTCCATGAATTGATTGAATGTTTGCGGCTTGACGCGTCGCCGTCCTCCCTGCCATGCTCCGGCCATGTCCGATTCGCTGGAGCCGCCGTATCGTTTCATGAAGTACCTCACCGTCGTCCGTCACGCCAAATCCAGTTGGAACCAGCCCGGCTTGGCGGACCATGACCGGCCGCTGAACGCGCGCGGCGGCCGTGCCGCGCCGGCCATGGCGCGCTTCTTGTGGACCACCTACCTCGGCGGCAACGGCGCCGAGCCGCTGCTGCCCGCGCCGGACCGCCTGCTCAGCAGCACCGCCCTGCGCGCCCTTAGCACCGCCCAGGTCATGCGGGAAACCTTTCACCTGCCGCCCGAGCAGATCATCCTCGACCAGGACCTCTACCTCGCCAGCGAGCAAAAGCTCCTCGCCCGCGTCCGCCAGCTCGACGAATCCTGGCATCACGTCCTCCTCTTCGGACACAACCCCGGCATGCACGACTTCGTCAACCGCCTGCTTGCCCGCTCCAAGGTCCCGCGCTTCCCCACCTGCGCCGTCGCCCTCCTCGGTCTTCCCAACGAATTCTGGGCGCTCACCGATTGGAACGAGGCCCAGCTCATCGGTTTCCTCACTCCCAAGACCCTCGAGCGCCGCTTCCCCGAAGTCTATCACGACATCAGTGGCGACGATGACTGACCCTCATCAAGGATAAAAACCACGAATAGCCACTCATGAACACGAATTTACCCAACAGATGGCAAAGAGCAGGGCGCAGATGGCAGGGCGTGACCCGGCGCGCCCTGCTCCCTGCGCTCTGCGCCCTGCTCCTTCCTGCCTGCGGCAAAAAAGACGCCGCCCCTGAAGTCGCTGCCGCACCCTCGCGCGGCGTCATCGGCGCCTCGCTGCTGACCTTGGAGAATCCCTTTTTCAAGATCATCGGCGACCACCTTAGCGCCGAGGCGAAGCGGCGCGGTTACGAGGCCGTCATCGTCAGCGCCGACAAAGACATCGCCAAGCAGGGCAACCAAGTGAAGGACTTCATCGTCAAAAGAGTCAGCGCCATCGTGCTCAGCCCCGCCGATCCCAAGTCCGTGGTGCCCATCATTCAGGAGGCGAACGCCGCCGGCATCCCCGTCTTCACCGTTGATATTCCCTGCCAGGAGCCCGGCGTCAAAATCGTCACCCAGATCGCCACTGACAATTACGGCGGCGGCAAGGAGGCCGGCAACGCCGCCATCGAACTCATGGGCGACACCGGAGGCAAGGTTGCCATCCTGCATTTCAAGCAGGCGCAGTCCTGCATCCTGCGCGTCCAAGGCTTTCGCGAGGTCATCGACGCCCACAACGCCGGCGGCAAACCGCGCATCGACATCGTCGCCGAGTTGGAGGGCGGTGGCGCGCGGGACATCGGTTACAAAGCCGCCGAGGACGCCCTCCAGTCGCACCCTGACCTGCGCGTCATCTTCGCCATCAACGACCCCTCGGCCCTCGGCGCCCGCGCCGCGTTGGAAAAAGCCGGCAAGGCGGAGCAAATTCAGATCATCGGTTTCGACGGTCTGCCCGAGGGCAAGCAGGCCATCAAGGAAGGCAAAATCTACGCCGATCCCGTGCAATTCCCCGAGCAAATGGGCACCGGCGTCGTCGATGCCATCGTCCGCCATTTCAAAGGCGAGACCCTGCCCCCCGAAATGCTCATCCCCACCCGCCTCTATAAAAAAGCGGACGCGGATGCCGACCCGGATTTGCGGTGAATGACGGCTCAGTTTTTTGACAGGATGACCAGGATTTCAGGATAAACGAGATTAGATGAAGAAACTTCTGTCTTGGATTGCCCTGAGCGCGGCCTCCGCTTTCATGGCGTTGCTGACTCTTGGTCTGGGGTGTGCTGTTGTGGAATGGGTAACAGGAAACAAAGAACTGCTTTTTGAGGTGTTATTCCTCACTCTGTTAGCACTGGCGGTCTCCGGCGTGGTATTTACAATCGGGGCGAAATGCATTGCACGCCGTTACTACAAGCCGCCCAAGCATTGACTTGAACCAGGCAACTGCCTATTTTGAGCAGCAATCATGAAAGCGACTCATCTCCTGCTGACCGCCTCGTGGTTGCCAATCTTATTTTCGTTTGGCTGCTTTGGAAGGCTTCCTTCAAGCCGGTCACAGTTGACATCGTTCCGTTGATCGCGGCTCAGCCCCCGACGTGGACGCCCTTTGACACTGCCTTTGGTCTTTCTTTGACCGAGGCACCTCCCGTCTTGGACAGCGCGAGCTTCCTCAAATTCGATGTGTACCCCGAGCCATTGCTGCGCGCGCTTTTCATGCCAGCGCTCTTCCATCTGTCAAATCCACCATTGCGGATTGATTTCGGAACCCCCACGGACACCAAGTCCTTCAACGACGCCACGAAACCGCGCATCAAACCCCATTTCCAGATGCCGCCCCAAAGCCCGCCACGCGCACCCCTTCCGCCCCACCCTCAGCGCGAAATGCATCCGGAGGAGTTGGAGGTGGTCCCAAAAGACCGCGGTCTCTATGTCACACCCGAATCCGTGGGAGTTTGACACCGCCGGGGAACTATCGGGTTGGGTTTGGACAGGATTGACAGGATTTTATTGGATTAACAGGATGGGACGCAGGGGAGCCTGTTGCCGGCTCCTTCCTTCTATCCTGTTAATCCTCCCCCAATCCCGTCAATCCTGTCAAAAATGACCGGCCCGGCGAGACCCATCCCCCGCTTGCCACTCCCGCGGATTCCGCCATAATGCGCCCCCTCCCATGTCCGCCGCCAAGATTCCCACCGCCGCCGAAATCCGCGCCACCTTCCTCGATTTCTTCAAGGAGAAGCAGCACACCATCGTGCCCAGCGACAACGTCGGCTACACCAGTCGCGACGGCGCGCGCATCTTCACCAACGCCGGCATGAACCAGTTCGTGCCCATCTTCCTGGGCGAGCGCAGCGCGGACGTGGACACCTGGCCTGGCGTCCTGCACAAAGGCCTGCCCACCCGCGCCGCCGACACCCAGAAGTGCATCCGCGCCGGCGGCAAGCACAACGACCTGGAGGACGTCGGCCTCGACACCTACCACCACACCTTCTTCGAGATGCTCGGGAACTGGTCCTTCGGCGACTACTTCAAAAAAGAGGCCATCGCCTGGAGCTGGGAGCTGATCGTCGAGCGCTTCAAGTTCCCGCCGAGCCGCGTCTTCGCCACCATCTACCAGCCGGACAAGGAGAAAGGCGACCCCGCCGAGCGTGACGAAGAAAGCTGGAACCTGTGGGCCGAAAAATTCCGCGCCGTCGGCCTCGACCCCGACATCCACATCGTCAACGGCAACAAGAAGGACAACTTCTGGATGATGGCGGACACCGGCCCTTGCGGCCCCTGCACCGAGATCCACATCGACCTCACCCCCGGTCCCGTCGATCTCGACGAAGACCGTCAGCGCGAAGGTCGCAAGCTCGTCAACGGCAGCGACGCGAGCTGCATCGAGATCTGGAACAACGTCTTCATCCAATACAACGCCAACCCCGACGGTGCCTTCACCCCGCTGCCCGCGCAGCATGTCGATACCGGCATGGGCTTCGAGCGGCTGTGCAGCATCATCCAGGGCACGAAAAACTTCACCGACTTCGAAACCGCCAAGATCAGCAACTACGACACCGACGTCTTCAAGCCCATCTTCGACGAGCTGACCAAGCTCAGCGGCAAGCACTACCAAAGCACGCTGCCCAAAGCCAACGAGCAGGGCCACGTCATCCCCGTCACCGAGCAGGAAAAGATCGACGTCGCCTTCCGCGTCATCGCCGACCACCTGCGCACCCTCAGCTTCTCCATTGCCGACGGCATCCAGCCCGGCAACAGCGACCGCAACTACACCCTCCGCCGCATCCTCCGCCGCGCCGTGAAGTATGGCCGCACCTTGGAGTTCAAAGAGCCGTTCTTCTACAAGCTGGTGGACGTGCTCGCCGCGCAGATGGCCGCTGTGTTTCCAGAGCTGCGCGAGCGCAAAGAGCAGATCAAGAACGTGCTGAAGCTGGAAGAGGAGGCGTTTAACCGGACACTGGATCGTGGGGTGATCGAGTTCGATTTCTATGCCTACGAAGTCGAGCAGCGCAGCCCTCGGATTGAGATTATTGAGCAAAGCCTTAGCGAGCTCAAACCGCAAGTTCTCAGGGCGGCTGTCTTTCAAGACGCTGAATTTGATGCGTTAATGCCGATTGCAGATCGACTTCAAAAGGCTGCTCTCGATTTAAAGGTTAACAGCGATCGAGTAGGGATTCCCGAGGATGAATCCTTGGCTGAGTGTGCGATCACATTTGCCAATGGCATACAGCCGGGAAATTTCCAGCACCATGACAGTGCGACTCCCGAAGAAATGAGGCGGAAGCAAGACAAAGTCACCGAATTGGAGCGCCTAATCCATCTTTCAAAAGCACGGCCTTCTCAGGTCAGTGGAGCATTCGCGTTCTTTCTGTATGATACATGTGGTTTCCCACTTGATTTGACCGAGCTCTTGGCTCGCGAACGCGGCTTGACCGTTGACACCGCAGGCTTTGACAAACTCATGGAGCAGCAGCGCGAACGCGCCCGTGCCGCGATGAAGAAAAACGTCGTCTCCGTCAGTGAGATCGAAACCAAGGCTCCGACCAAGTTCATAGGTTACGACACGCTCGAAACCGACGCCAAGGTGCTCGAAGTCGTTGAGATGAAGGACAAGACGGCGGTGGTGCTCGACTCCAGCGTTTGCTACGCGGAGATGGGCGGTCAGGTTGGCGACAGCGGCCAGATCATCCTCGGCGCGAACACTTGGCACATCACCAACACGCAGAAGGTGGGCAACACCTGGCTGCACTTCATCGAGGATGAAAATTCGAAATTCGAAATTCGAAATTCGAGTGGAGCCGCCGAAGATTCGAGCTTCGAATTTCGAGCTTCGAATTCCCCCCCTGTGGACACGGCAGTGAAACTCATCGTCGATGCCCCACGTCGTCACGCCATCGAGCGCCACCACACCGTCACGCACATCCTGCATTGGGCGCTGCATGAGGTCGTCAGTAAGGACGCCACGCAGAAAGGCTCCAGCGTCACGCCGGACAAGCTCACTTTTGACTTCAACAGCGCCGCTTTGACGGCCGCGCAGCTCGCTGACATCGAACGCCTCGTGAACGAGCGCATCGTCGCCAATGACCCCGTTTCCTGGACCGAAGTGCCCTACGTCGAAGCGAAGGCCAACAACGGCATCATGGCCCTCTTTGGTGAGAAGTATGGCGACCTCGTACGCGTCGTGCAGATCGGCGGCCAGCCGCACAAGCTCGACGGTTGGAGCATGGAGCTCTGTGGCGGCACCCACACCCGTTACACGGGCGAGATCGGCCTGTTCCGTTTGCAAAGCGAAGGCGCCGTCGCCGCCGGCGTGCGCCGCATCGAGGCCATCGCCGGACTCGAAGCCTACCACGCCGCGAAGGCTGACGCTGACCTGTTGAAGCTGCTCGCCGGCAAAGTGCTCGCCCAAAACTCCGCCGACCTGGAGAAGAAAATCGAGTCCCTGCTCGACCAGCAAAAGGCGCTCGAAAAAGCCCTCAAAGCCGCCCAGCAGCGCGAGGCCGCTGGCCGTGCCAAGGACCTGCTCGCCAGCGCCGAAGGCAACGCCATCATCGCCAACCTCGGCGAGGTGGATGCCGATTACGCCATGGCTTTGAACGACGCATTGAAAGGCCAGTTCCCAGGCGTCATCGTTCTGGCGGCGGTGGGCGGGGGCAGCGTGGCCTTGTTCGCCACCGTCGGCAAAGAGCACCAATCCAAAGTGCAAGCCGGCAAGATCATCCAGGCCATCGCGCCCATCGTGGGAGGAAAGGGCGGGGGCAAGCCCGACTTCGCGCGTGGCGGTGGCAAAGACGTTTCCCAAGTCGATGCCGCGCTCGCGGAGGCCCGGTGCATGATCAAGGAGTGACGCCTTCCAGGCGTCATTCAACGTTGATTGACGGCTGGAAGCCGTCACTCCTTGTTTGTGCATGAATTCGCTCACGTTCTTTAATCCGTACGCGGATGTGGACAAGCACACGACTGTGCTGCCGCACTGGGAGCAGCCTGGCGCGACGTATTTCGTGACCTTTCGCCTGGCCGACTCTCTGCCGCAGAGCCGCCTCGACGAATGGAATCGCGAACGTGATGCCTGGATCGAAACGCACCCCAAGCCGTGGTCTGAAGAAGTCGAGTGCGCATACCACGAACGCTTTTCCTCCACCATCGAGCGCTGGCTCGACGCCGGTCATGGGCGTTGCGTATTGCGCGATCCCGATGTCGCAGGCATCGTCGGCAACGCCCTAAAGCACTTTGAAGGTGTCCGTTGCATCCAGCATGCCTGGGTGATCATGCCCAACCATGTGCATGCGCTTTTCACCCTGCTGGCCGGTCACCAACTGGAGACGCTGCTGCACTCCTGGAAAAGTTTCACGGCAAATCAGATTAACGCGACCATCCACCAGCAAGGTCAGCTCTGGCAGCGTGACTACTTTGACCGCCTGATCAGGGATGTGGCCCATTTTCGGAACTGCGTGCGCTACATCCGAAAAAATCCGGTGAAGGCGGGTCTTCGGGAGAGAGACTACCTGCACTATGAATCCGACTGGGTGCGAGAGCGGGTGACATGACAAGGAGTGACGGCTGGAAGCCGTCACTCCTTGTATCACCAAAACTCAAACGGCTTGAACGCCGGCGGTGGCGAGTCCGGCGCCAGCGTCATCTGCGGCGTCACCTTGATGCCCATGCGCTGATACAAATCGAGCATCTTCGCCGTGGCGACGCGGCCGGCTTCCAGCACGATTTCGTCCATCGACGCAGGAGCCGGCGGCGGGCTGTCTTGCAGCGTGCTGGTGGCCAGCACGTCGCGCGCTTGTTCAAGAGTGTGTGTCATACTGCTCGCTATCTTGGTTAAAGGAGTGTGCGCATTGTCCCACACCCCCCACTCATCGGCAAGCGGCAGGTAGTCCTCCAAAAAGTGCCGCCGACTGCGTTCGTAGCGGCGCCGGATGTCGTCTTCCGGCACATGGTGGCCACCGGCAAGCACTCGCAGCCGCACCCGCTCCACCGCCTGCCTCGCGGAGCCGATCAGGATGTAGTGCAGCACGAAACGGAAGCCGGTTGCCTTCGCCGCACGCAGCAGTTTGACATAGGTTTTGCCGCTCAGGGTCGATTCGATGGCAAAGCTCCCGCCCGCCGCGATCAAACTCCGCGCCTCCTCGATGAGCCGCCTGCCCGCCGCAAAAGCCGCCAGGTCCGGGCGCATGGGCGAGAGTCCTTTCGCGATCAGGTCCGCGTTCAGAAACCGTCCGATGCCCAGCCGCGGCAGCAGTTCGCGGGCGAGCGTGGACTTGCCCGCGCCGTTGCAGCCGCCGATGATGCAAATCGTGGATGACATGACGCTGTCATCATGCAGCATCCCGCCTGACTTGCCAACTTTCATGCGCCGCCTCGACCAACTGCTTTCCTCGCTCGGCTACGGCTCGCGGCGCGAGGTGGCGGACTGGGTCCGTGAGGGCCGGGTGAGCGTGGCGGGCGTCCCTGCCACACGCGCCGATCAGAAAGCGGACGCTCATCAAGTCGCGCTCGACGGTGAACCCCTGGAGGCACCGGACGGTCTGCTGGTGGTTTTGCACAAGCCGACGGGTTACGTTTGCACGCACAGCGATGGCGAAGGCCCGACCATTTACGATCTGCTGCCGCCGCGCTGGCTGAATCGCCGCCCGCCGGTGACGAGCGTGGGCCGGCTCGACAAGGACACCAGCGGCCTGCTCCTCATCACGGATCGCGGCGATCTCGTGCACCGGTTCACCTCGCCGAAAGCGGAGGTGGAGAAGGTGTATGTTGTTGGCGTGGATCGCGATCTCGATGCGGGTTTGGTGGAAGTGTTCGCGCGCGGCGATCTGCTGCTGCGCGGCGAAAAAAAGCCCTGCCTGCCCGCGCGGCTGGAAATCTTAAACCCGCGCCAGGCTCGACTGACGATTATGGAAGGCCGCTACCATCAAGTGCGCCGCATGTTCGCCAGCCAGGGCTGGCATGTCGAGACGCTGCACCGCGAGCGCTTCGGTGCCTTTGCTCTTGGCGATTTGCCGGCGGGTGAGTGGCGGTTTGAAAATGGGCCTGGTTGAGACGGATCACCCCAGCCGCACCAGCAGGTCCTTGCTCTCGACGCTCTCGCCGACTTTGACGAGGACCTCGGTAACGGTGCCGGCGGCGGGGGCGGCGACGGCGGCGAACATTTTCATCGCCTCCAGGGTGAGCAGGGTCTCGCCCTCCTTGACTTTGTGCCCGACGGTGACGGCGACGCTGGCGACCATGCCGGGCATGGGGGCGCCGATTTGTTTGGCGTCGGCGGGATCGGCCTTGGCGCGGGTGACGACTTCAGCGGCGAGTTTTTTGTCCACGACATGGGTGTGGCGCGGGTAACCGTTGAGGTCAAAGATGGCGGTGCGCACGCCGTTGGCGTCGGGCTCGGTGAGGTTGAGGAAGTGGATGAAGAGGGTCTTGCCTTCCTCGAGATCGACATGGATTTCCTCTTTCTCCTGGAGGCCGTAGTAGTAGGCCGGGGTGGGCAACACGGAGACATCGCCATGCTTGCGGCGGAAGTCGGCGAACTTCAAAAACACGTCGGGGTACATGAGGTAACTCCAGACATCGTCCTCGCTGGGTTTGCGGCGCAGTTTGCCTTCCAACTCGGCGCGCACCTCGTCGAGATCGATCTTGGCGGCCTGCTCGCCGGGGCGACCGCTGATGCGGGTGCCGTCTTTTCCCACGATGGCGTCAGCGAGCTGGTCCCATTTGGTGCGGGAGTCGGCGGCTTTGTCAGGCTCCATGCCATAGAAAGGCTCGCCGAGCCAGCCTTCGAACATGCTGGTCACGTCCTTGCTCCACTTGGCGCCGGCGAGATTGAAAATGTCCGCGGGTTTGACGCCGCGGGCGACGCACTCGATGGCGAGGTCGCCGACGACTTTGCTGGAGGGGGTGACTTTGACGATGTCGCCGCAGAGTTGGTTCACCTCGGCGTAAGCGCGGGCGATCTCGGGCCAGCGATGGGCCATGCCCATGCCGGCGGCTTGTTCTTTGAGGTTGGTGTATTGGCCGCCGGGCATTTCATGCAGATAGACCTCGGCGGTGCCGTAGGGCTCGCTGGTGTCGAACGGTTTGTAAAAGGCGCGCACGGCCGCCCAGTAGTCGCTGAACTCCTGGAGGGCGGCGCTGTCGAGGCCGGTGTCGCGCTCGCTGTGTTCGAGGGCGGCGGTGATGGAGTTCAAGTTGGGCTGGCTGGTGCCGCCGGAGAGGGAGGAGATGGCGGCGTCGGCGACATCGACGCCGGCGAGGGCGGCCTCGATGATGCTGGCGGCGTTGAGGCCGCTGGTGTCATGGGTGTGGAAGTGGATGGGCAGGCCGACCTCGTCCTTGAGCGCGCGCACGAGTTTCTGCGCGGCAAGCGGGCGGCAAAGGCCGGCCATGTCTTTGATGGCGAGCATGTGCGCGCCCATTTTCTCCAGTTCCTTGGCGAGGCGAACGTAGTACTTGAGGTCGTACTTGTCGCGCTTGGGGTCGAGGATGTTGCCGGTGTAGCAGAGGGTGCCTTCGCAGATGGACTGGGTGTCCTCGCGCACGGCTTGCATGGCGACGGCGAGGTTCGGCAGGTAGTTGAGGGAGTCGAAGATGCGGAAGAGGTCCATGCCGTTCTGCGCGGCATGTTTGATGAAGCCGCGCACGACATTGTCCGGGTAGTTCGTGTAACCGACGGCGTTGGAGCCGCGGAAAAGCATTTGCAGGAGGATGTTCGGGACTTTCTCGCGGATCTGGCGCAGGCGCTCCCAGGGGTCCTCGCGCAGGAAACGCATGGCGACGTCAAAGGTGGCGCCGCCCCACATTTCGAGGGAGAACAGGTTCGGCGTGCGGCGGGCAACGGCGTCGGCCACAGCGAGCATGTCGAAGGTCCTCATGCGGGTGGCGAGCAGGGACTGGTGGGCGTCCCGCATGGTGGTGTCGGTGAGCAGCAGGCGCTGTTGCTTGGCGACCCAGTCTTTGCAGAAGGCTTCGGGTCCCATGGCTTCGAGCAACTGCTTGGTGCCGGGCGGCGGGGCGGAGCGGTGGTCGTACTTCGGCAGCGGCGGGGCGGCGAAAAGCTTGTTGGGTTTGTGGCCTTTGGCGAAGGGGTTGCCGTTGACGATGGTGTCGGCCAGGTAGCTGACGAGCTTGGTGGCGCGGTCTTTGCGCGCGGTGAATTTGAGCAGGTCGGGATTGTTGTCGATGAAGCGGGTGGTGGCCTGGCCGGTTTTGAAGTCGGGGTGGTGCACCACGTTCATGAGGAACGGGATGTTGGTCTTGACGCCACGAATGCGGAACTCGCGCAGGCTGCGGTCCATGCGGTCGAGCGCCTGCTGGTAGGTGCGGCCATAGACGGTGAGCTTGACCAGCATGGAGTCGTAATAGGGCGTGACGACGGCGTTGGTGGCGCCGAGCGCGCCATCGAGGCGGACGCCGAAGCCGCCGGCGCTGCGGTAGGTGAGGATCTTGCCGAAGTCGGGCGTGAAGCCGTTTTCCGGGTCCTCGGTGGTGATGCGGCACTGGATGGCGTAACCGGATTTCTCCACGTCCTTCTGCGCGGGCAGGCCGAGCGGCTCCTCATGCAATTGACAACCGCGCGCGATGAGGATTTGGGTGCGCACGATGTCGATGCCGGTGATCTCCTCGGTGACGGTGTGCTCGACCTGGACGCGCGGGTTCATCTCGATGAAAAACCAGTCGCCGGTCTGGTGATCGACGAGGAACTCGACGGTGCCGGCGTGGGTGTAGCCGACGGCGCGGGCGAGCTTGAGGGAGGCGTCGCAGAGGCCGTCGATGATTTTTTGGTCCACGCCGTAGCTGGGCGCCTGCTCAATGACCTTCTGGTGGCGGCGCTGCACGGAGCAGTCGCGCTCATGCAGGTGCAGGACGTTGCCGTGCTTGTCGGCGATGATTTGCACTTCGATGTGCTTGGCCTGGCTGACGAATTTTTCGAGGAAGACGGCGCCGTTGCCGAAGGCGCGCGCGGCCTCGGTCTGGGCTTCGTCGAGCAGGGTTTCGAGGTCTTTTTCCTCGCGCACGACCCGCATGCCGCGGCCGCCGCCGCCGAAGGCGGCTTTGATGATGAGAGGGAAACCGATTTTTTTGGCGATGGCGAGCGCGTCTTTGCGGTCGCTCACCGGTTCGTCGGTGCCTTCGAGGATGGGCACGCCGAGTCCGCGCGCGACTTCGCGGGCGGCGGTTTTGTCCCCCATGCGCTCAAGCACCCCGGGTTCGGGTCCGATGAAGATGATGCCGGCAGCGGCGCAGGCTTTGGCAAATTGCGGATTTTCCGAGAGGAAGCCATAGCCAGGATGAATGGCGTCCACGCCTTTTTCCACAGCGAGGGTGATGATGCCTTCGATGTCGAGGTAAGCGCCGACGGGGCCTTTGTCCTTGTTGAGCTGGTAGGCCTCGTCCGCCTTGAAACGGTGGGGGCAGAAGCGGTCCTCCTGGGCGTAAATGGCGACGGTGCGGATGCCGAGCTCGGAGGCCGCGCGCATGATGCGGATGGCGATCTCGGAGCGGTTGGCGACGAGCAGTTTCTTGATCGGTCGAAGGCCGGTGGAATCGACTTTGGGAGTCTTGGACATGGTGGCGGGTATGAGACGGGAATGAATGTCTCAAACCCTCCAACGCCGCCGCTGCAAATGCAAGGCGGTTTCCAAGCGACCGCATGGTGGCGACCGCAAATTGAGGCGCAAGATTGCCGGGCGTGAGCTCAGCAGACCAGCGCGCCGCTGAGCCCTTCGATCAGATGTCCAGGGTAGTCCGTGGTGATGGAGGCCACGCCCATCTCGGCAAAGCGGCGTGCGTTCGGGGCGCGGTTCACCGTCCACACATGGGTTTCGAGACCGGCATCGCCAAACAGTTCGACGGCCTCGGGCTCGTTTTGCAGACTGCGGGAGTCGAGCGAGACGCCGGAGGCGCCCACGCTCTTGGCGGCCACTTCCAACATGCGCAGTTCCGGCAACCAGCACTCTTTGCGGTCTGTCCAGCGCCGCTCGCTGAGCAGAAGTCGCGGCACTTCCGGCAGGGCCTCCTTGGCGGCCATCAGTACCTGCACATCAAAAGAGGCGACTCGGGCCATGCTCAGTTCCAGAGCTGATTCACGCAAGGCATGCGTCAGCACAGGGACGGCTTCGGGACCGGATTTGATGTCGAGCAGCAGCAGTTTGCCATCCGGCATCATGCCGAGCACTTCTTCCAGTGTCGGGACACGCTGGCCTTTGGACTTTTTGCCTTTCAATTTGCCGGCGTCCAAAGCGCGCAGGCGCTCAAGAGGGCTGCGATCCACCCGCAGGGGACTGCCGGCGGTGCGCCGCATGTCCTCATCGTGTACGGCCACCAGATGACCGTCAGAGGTCAGCCGGAAATCCGCCTCAATGCCGTCCGCTCCCTGCATGAAGGCAAGCAAAAAGGACATCAACGTGTTTTCAGGCGCGGCGGCGGAGGCGCCGCGATGGGCGATAATTAAGGGACGATCATTCATGGCAGTGGTGGGGTTGCGCAGGACAAAAGCCTGACATGGTGTATTCCATGTAAATACTGACCTGGCCACTGCAAGAGTGTTGAAAATTTTTTTGCCCACCGCAGAATCCCGAGGGATTTCGCCGCCAACTCCACGGCAAAAAAAAACCGGCGGAGCTGGCCGCCGGCTTTTGAGGTTGGAAATGTCGGTGTGCGAGAGCGGTGTTACTCGGCGTTTTCTTCGATGTAGCGGACCACATCACCCACCGATTGCAGCTTCTCCGCCTCGTCGTCGGGCACGTCGATGCCAAACTCCTCTTCGAAAGCCATGACCAACTCGACGGTATCCAGCGAATCCGCGCCGAGATCCTCGATGAATTTTGCTTCCGGGGTGACCTGTTCGGGGTTCACACCCAGTTGTTCGACGATGATGTCGCGGACTTTGTCGGAGATGTTTTCAGCCATGGTAATCGGGGGAATGCTATGCGGCTGAGCCGTAGCAGCTAGCTGCGGCTTGGCAACTGAAAAGATGCGGCTTTTTTCGTCTATTTTCCCGCTTCCATCGTGGGCGTTTCCGGCGCCTCCTCGTCCGGTGCCGCTGGCTGCTCCAGTAATTTCCCTTTGAACGCCGCCAGCAGCTTGTCGAGCACCCGGTGGGCACCGTCAAATTTCAAGTCATCGATCACCGCGCGCCGCTCCCGCCCGTCAGCGGTGCGATGCCAGACATAAGCCAGTCCTTTTTGGTCCCAGCGTCGTTTATCGACCTTGAAGACATCGGCAAAAAGCACGGTTTCTCCCTCGGGAGTTACCAAGTGATCGCCGGTGCCGGTCAGGGTTTTGTGGCGGTTGAGCAGCAGCACGAGCAGCAGTGCGAGCGCCACGGCGCCGGTGCCGAGTCCCCACCAGAGCTGCTCGTCCACTTCTTTTTGCGTGTGGCGCTTGGGTTTTTCCGGCCAGCCTTTTTCGGCGGAGTACAGCAGCCATTTCGGCGGCTCGCCGTTATTGCCCGCGGGCCAGCCCTTGGCGCGCGCCTCCGCGATCCATGCCTCGAACCGGCCCTCGACTTTGGCGGCGTGGTAGCTCGGCAGCAGCTCGTTTTCAAACCAGTCGCGCTTGTCGGCGTAACTGTTTTCCTTCGGGTAACCAATCTTCCAATCGTACAAAAAGTAGAGCGCGAAGAGCAGGCACATGCCAGCCGCCAAGCCCATGCGGCGGTAGTACCAGGGTGTCACCCGGCAGAGGACGAAGTCGTCCGCGCCGGGCTGGTCTTCAAGTTTGCTCATGCGCGGTAATGAACCCGCAAGGGATCGCCGCCGCAAGCGCGGGATCGTTGTGGACGGGCGATCACTTCTTGGCTTTGCCCTTGCCTTTGGCGCGGCCAATCGGGGCGATCTGCTCGCCGGGTTTGGGCAGGCCGGCTTGCACGCTTTCCCATTCGGGGTTCAACGAGGCTTCGCGGATGACCAGGTTGCGCAGGTGAACGAACTCGCCGCCGCAGGTGAAACCGGGGGCGGTTTTCGGCGTGGCAAACAGCGGGTCGCTGCCCCAGGCCGTCATGTCATCGACCTGGCCCAGCATCGTGTCGCCCACCATTTCGAGGCGCACCTTGTGCCAGGCGCCCGGCTCGAATTTGGCGGGGAACACCGCGAAGGTGACCGCTTTGTCCGGCCCGTCGTGGTCGTTGTCATCGCGGCGGATGGTGACGCTGTGGGGCGTGATATTGATGCGGGCCATGTGGTCTTTGACGGCGTTGATGGACAGGCTGGTGGAACGAGCGCCCGCGAGCATGAATTCGTATTCAATCACGAAATCGGGGATCGTTCCCGCCATGCGCAGCACCGCCCCGTGTTTGTCCTCCGGCAACTCCGCGCCGCGCAGGGCGCCATTCACATTCTCCCATTTGCCCTTGGCGGCTTTCCAGGGCGCCGGCAGCGGCGCGTCGAGTTTGCTTTCGAACAGCACCTTGCCGGGAATGGCCAGCAGGGGTTTGGAATCGCCCGCGAACGCGGACAACGCAAGGGCCACAAAGAGGGCAGGGAAGGTGAGTCTCATGGGCTGCGGAAAACGCGGGCCGTCCGGCGCTCTTTCCTCGGTTTCGCAGCGGGCGCTGGATTTTGTCGAACGATGCACCAAGATCCGGGTCGAACGGCGTACTTTTTCAACAAACTCCAGTTCCATCCGTCATGATACTCTACATTCTCTTGATTGTCGGCACCATGGGCATCGGTCTCTATGCCAGTGCCCGCGTTCGCTCCACCTACAACCGTTACTCGCAGGTGCCCGCCTCATCCGGCCTCACCGGTGCGCAGGTCGCCCAGCGCATCCTCGATTTGAATGGCATTCGTGACGTGACGATTCACGCCATGCCCGGCCACCTCACCGATCATTACGATCCCGCACATCGCCGCTTGGTGCTTTCCGAGGAAAATTTCCACGGCACCTCGGTCGCCGCGCTCGGTGTGGCGGCCCATGAGTGCGGGCACGCCATCCAGCATCAGCAGCTTTACGCTCCGCTGCAATGGCGCATGGCCGCGGTCGGCATCACCAACATCGCCTCGCAGGCGGCCATGTGGATTCCATTGCTGGGTTGGGGCGGCAATCTTATGTCCGGCAAAATGGCCATCACCTTGATGGCGATCTGCATGGGCATCATCATGCTGTTCCAACTGGTCACTCTGCCGGTTGAGTTCGACGCCACCGCCCGCGCCAAGAAAATCCTGGCCAGCACCGGAGCGGTGGCGCCAGGACCTGAGTTCAACGCCATGAGCAGCGTGCTCAGCGCCGCCGCGCTCACTTACGTCGCCGCCTTCATTTCCTCGCTCGGCTGGTTTCTTTTTTATCTACTACGCATGGCGGGCGGATCGCGTGACTGATGATCGCCTTATCCAACCCTCGCTTTTGGCGGATCGGCGCCCTCGGCTTGGCTTTGGCTGGCGCGGCCTATGCGCAGTCCCAGTCCAATGACGCGGCCGCCGTCTCCGAGCAAATGGCCAGCGCGCAAAAACGGCTGCAACAGCAGAGCGACGGCACCTACACGCTTGGCGACATCCGCATCGACGCCGCCAAACGTGAAGTGCGCCTGCCGTGCAAGGTGCTGCACCGCGAGCTTCCCATCGAGTACCTGCTGGTTCACGAGACTGGCAAAGACCACGAGACCGTGCTCACCACCGCCGTCTCGCCGCTCGACCTGCAAGTGGCGCTGCTGCTGGCGAACTACACGCCGGGTTCCACGGGGCTCTTTGCCAAGTTACCCAAGGGCGAGCCCAGGCCGTTCCCCGAGACCGCGCCCAAGACGCCTGAAGGTCATCGTGTCCAGCTCCATGTCGAATGGCAGGCGGAGAGAGAAACAAAATCCGCCCCGCTCGTCCAGTGGTATCAAAACAGCGACACCCGCCAGCCGCCGCCGGATCTTGATGCCTGGCTTTTCACCGGGTCGCAAATCAAAGAAGGCGGCTTCGTCGCCGAGTCGGAAGGATCGTTTGTCGCCGTTTATGCCGACGCCAACGCCCTGTTCAACACCCCTGTCAGCGGCAATCATCGCGACGACATTTGGATCAGCCTGCCGAAAAACATTCCACCTGAGGAGACACTGGTGACGCTGGTGATTTCTCCGGCGAAGTGATTCTTCGGTCAGGGCATGGACACTCGTCCTTGTGCCCGGCGACCTCCCGCCTAGCCTGGGCGGCTCATGAAAACCATTGGAATTGGAATCATTGGCGGCGGCTTGATGGGCCGGGAAATGGCGAGCGCGTTCGGGCGCTGGTGCGCGCTGGCGGACGTGACCGTGAAACCGGAACTGGTGGCGGTGGCGGATCTTGTGGAGGACACGCGCAACTGGTTCCAGCGCGTGCCTTCCTGCGCGCAGATCACGGCGGACTACCATGAGTTGCTCGCCAATCCGGCGGTGGAGGTGGTCTATGTGGCGGTGCCGCATCACCTGCACGAGGCGATCTACCTGGATGTGCTGAACGCGGGCAAGGACCTGTTCGCGGAGAAACCCTTTGGCATCGACCTCGGGGCGGCGGAGCGCATCGCGGCGGCGGTGGAGGCAAGCGGTCGTTTCACGCGCTGCTCCTCCGAGTTCCCGTTTTTCCCCGGCGCGCAGCGCGTCATCCAGGCCGCCACTTCGGGCAAACTGGGCCGTGTGCTGGAGGTCGTGTCCGGCTTCCATCACAGCAGCGACCTCGATGCGACCAAACCTGCCAACTGGAAGCGCTTCAGCCGCGCCTGCGGCGAGATCGGCGTGCTGGGCGACCTCGGCATGCACGCCTGCCATATTCCGCTGCGGCTCGGCTGGCTGCCGAGGCGGTTGTTCGCGCAGTTGCAAAAAGGCTATCCTGAACGCCCCGACGGCAAGGGCGGCGTCACCGTTTGCGACACCTGGGACAACGCCCTGCTGCATTGCTGGACGGAGATCGGTGGGCACGAGGTGCCGATGCGGTTGGAGATGAAACGACTCGCCCCCGGCGAGACCAACACTTGGTTCATCGAAGTGCTCGGCACCGAGGGCGGTGCGCGCTACTCCACCAAAGAACCGAAGACCCTTTGGTTGTTTGAGGGCGGCAAGGAGCAGTTCTGGAAAAAGACGGATCTCGGCTTCAGTACGCCCTTCAAAACCGTGACCGGCGGCATCTTCGAGCCGGGATTCCCGGACGTGATCCAGCAGATGTGGGCGGCCTTTTTGATGGAGCGCGAGGGGTTGCTGGAAGACCGGTTCGGCTGTGCCACCCCGGCGGAGGCGGTGCTTAGCCAGCGGGTGTTCGCTGCCGCCTTGGAATCGCAAAAGTCAGATCAAATCGCAAAAATGAAATAAAAAAATGTGAAAATTATTGATTGTGCAATTTGCTATAAAGTGCTCCTTTATAGCAAAGGCTATTTTCGATGATTTCCACAGACGATGCTCATGCCACTGGCGCTGCGCGAGTTTTCCGGCGGCTGCCCGTGCTTCCCTGTTCGCTGACCAAGGAGGCGCCATGCCATTGACTGCCCCCCGCTCAACCGAGGAATCAAGCGCCTCCAGCTTGGCTTTGTGCGGCCAGCCAGGCTCGCTCGAAACCTGCTTCCGCTGGGTGCGGGATGGCGTCGCCCTAGCCGCTCTGGAACCACATTGGGACGCGCTGTTGGTGCGCTGCGAGACGCGCTCGCCCTTCCTGCGTTGGGACTGGATGTGGAATTGGTGGCTCGCGCACCGCGATGTCTTCCAACCCGCCATTTGCGTGGCCGAAGAAGCCGGTCGGGTGGTGGGCATCGCGCCCTTCGTGATCGGACGGGAAAGCAAAGGCAGCCGCCGCGGATTGCGCCAACTGGGTTTTCTGGCTGGACTCGGCGAGGGCCAAGGCGAGCGCTTGAACGTGCTGCTGCCGCCTGACCGGGTGCATGACCTCGCCCCCGCGCTGCTTGCCCGCCTTGCGGACTTGCGTGGCGAGTGGGATGCCGTGCGCCTCAACCGCGTGCCGGTTGAGTCCGCGCTGCTGCATCATTTGCTGCATGCCCTGGGGGCGATCACAGAGAACTGCGGCGTGCTCAACTCCACCGCCTGCCGCTTCCTGCGCATGGAGCAGGAGACCTGGGATGAGTTCGAGACGGCGCGCTCGCGCAACTGGCGGCGCAACGTCAAACGTCTCAAAAAGCAGCTCGAGGAGGATCTGGCCGTCAGCTACCACACCGGCATGGTATCGCCCGCCGGGGAGGATGTTTTTGAAGCCCTGGTGCGGCTGCACGGCACGCAGTTTTCCCCCGAGGAAAGCCACTTCATTTCGGAGCGCGCGCTTCAGTTGCACCGGCGTTTGATGCCAAAATGGCTGGCGGAAGGGCGCGCGCATCTGGCCTACCTGATGTCCGGCGGACGCGTGCTCTCGGCGGTGCTGTTTCTGCGTGAGGGCGCTGAGGCATACGCCTTCCAAGTCGGGCGCGACATGGACTGCGCCGAGACCTCAGTGGGCCGCGCGGCTTTTGACCATGCCGTCGAGCAGGCCTTTCACACTGGCGCGCGGGCGATGGACTTCCTGGCGGGCGACTACGAGTACAAACGGCGCTGGACCACGGAGACGCGCACCGTTCTGGACCTGGAAGGCTACGCGCCCTGGAGCTGGCGCGCCCGCCTATTCCTCACCCTGCGCTGGCTGCGCCGCTGGCTGGAGGACACACCGGCAGCGGACTGAGCCGTGCGCTCACTCGCGCAGAGGTGGAAAATCAGGCGGCGGACATCCGTTGCCAGCAGGCCCTTGACGATCACCGCGGGTGCCTGATCATGGGCAATGCGGCAGGCCCTGCAATGTTTTTGGTGGAAGCCACTGCTTGGATTGGCGGTCATGCTGGGGCTGGTCTTTGGATACGTCCAGTGGAAGCTCGGTCATTTGGAATCGTCCCTTTGGCATCGCGGCGCCCCGCATGAGCTTGCGGCTTCGCGGCATTTTCTCGAAGGACTCGCCAATGTACGCATCCTGGCCTCCTGGCAGGCGCGTGCGCAGGGTTTGCTGGGCGATCTCGCCTATCATCAGGGCAACTTCGAGGAGGCATTCGATTGCTACACCGAGAGCACCCAATCCTTGATGGACGCCATCAGATCGAGCGAGCTCGTTCTAGTCGCCACTCCCATTTTTGTCGGCGCTTCACGGGAGGTTGCCGAGGGGTTCAGCGACTATCAATCCAGTCCTCCACCGCTGCCTCCCCTTGATGAAACCGGCTTGAACTGGAAGCACCCGGCTGACGCGCTCACCGCATCCAGATGGCAGGCCTTTCTCGCTATTCCGGGTTTTGATCAAAATGAGTCCTCCTGGTTTCGGTACGCGCTCCAGGATGAAAATCGCGCGGGACTGGACATGAAACTGATCGCGGAAATCTGCGCTGTTCATGCCCCGCAAATCGAAGCTCTCTGTCAACTGGATTGGCCGCTCATTCCTCCGAATCCGGACGCGTTCGATGCTGTTCCCAAAATGGCCGACAGCGCGCGGCTGCTCATGCTGGACGCGGTTCGGCGCGCCCACGGCGGCGACATGGAGGGCGCTATCCAGTCTTTCGACGCCGCTTACGCCATGCTGCGCAGTTTCGAATACAATCCGCAATTTCTGACTCTGGAGATTGCCCTCGGCATCCGCAAGGAATTGTTCGAACTCTTTGAAACCGCGGAAGGGGAACCACTCCGCGAGCTCTTCCAGCAAGAGCAACGTCTCGACCCTTCTTTTTGGGAGAACATGACAGCCGGTGAGTATCAAGTCATAAAACAAGTGCTGGAGAAAAGTTTCCGGGGCAAGGGACAGCAGGCCAACCGCGTTCTCGACCTGGCGCTCGCCAAACATCATGCCTACTGGCAGGAAGTCCGCGCGCATGGGCCATCACCCAAGGGCGGGCCCTCCATGCAGGAGGTGACTAGCCGCTGGTTTTTTAAATTCCGCCGTTTTATCCAAGGCGGTCACAAAGGAAACCGCGCAGACGGACGCCAGGCCGCCGCCGAACTCGAAGACATGAGGGCTGAAACGATCCACCAAATAGGGAGGCGTCATTTGGGCAGTCTCCATGAGGAAATGCTCGAAGTTATTGAGCTTGAGAACGGACTGCTGCGTTGAAAACAAGATGACGAATGGGCACAAGATTCACGGCATCCCATAAAGCGCCCGCACCAGCCCCAGCGCTTTTTCCCCTGGAAGCACGCCGAGTTCCATCTGGTTCATCACATAGGCGAAGGCGATGCCATTTTCCGGGTCGGCGAAGGCGAGACTGCCGCCCGCGCCGGGATGACCGAAGGCGCGGGTGGAGGGGCCGAACAACGCATGCAATTTGCGCCCCGTGATGGCATCGAGCGCGTCCTTCATCACCCCGCCGCCGAAGGCCGCGCGCCGGCAGAGCACCACGTCCTCGGCATCGCTGGCCGTGCGTTCCAAGTCCGCCAGCGCCGGGTCCGTGCTGGCGGCCAGTTCCGCGTAAAGCCGCGCCAGTCCGCGCGCCGAACCGACCGCGCCCATCGAGGCGAAACCCGCGCGCCATGTCATTGGCCGGTTGAAGTCCGCCACCGCGTTGAGGCCCGCCGGGCTTTGAAACGCCCGCTGCGTCACCGTGCCCGCTGTTTGAAAGGCTCTCAAAAACGCATCGTCGCGATACTCAGCCGTCATCCGGCCCGGATAAAGCGTCGCCACCCGGCGATCCTCCGCAGCGGGCAGCCCGATCCAAAATTCCGCGTCCAGCTTGGCACGCAGTGTCGCCTCAAAATACTCGCTCAGCGAGCGCGCTCCCGTCACCCGCCGCACCACCTCCTCCAGCAGAAATCCAAACGTGCGGGCATGATAACCCTGCATGGTTCCGGGCTCCGCCAGCGGCGGTTGACGCTCCAGCGCGTGTGTCACCGCCGCCGTATCGTGGATGGAGACCTTTTCATCCAGCACCGCCAGCCCGCCCGTGTGGGCCAGCATCTGGCGGAACGTCATTTCCTCCTTGCCCGCCTGCTCGAAGTCCGGCCAGACCTCGCACACCGGCGCGTCCAGTCGCACCCCTGCCTCCAGCAGCGCGCGCACACAGGCCCAGGCCGCCATGCCTTTGGTGGCGGACCACACCGGCACCAGTGTCTCCGCCGTGAACGGCTCGTGCCCTTCGCGTGTCGTGGTGCCGCCTGCCAGCGCCAGCACCTCTTTGCCCCGCCGCCACACACTCACCGCCGCGCCGATCTCGCCGCGCAGCGTGAAATTTTCCGCAAACCAGCGCTCCACCGCCTCCAGTCGCGCGCTTGAACCAGTTTCCTCCATCGTGCCCGCACTAAAGCAGCGCCAGTTGCGGGCGCAACTCATCCAAGTCCCGGTCCTTGCGCGCCACCGAGCGCAGCGCGCCGTCCATTTCAAACGACTGCCGCAGCAGCTTCAACGCCTGCTCGACATCGCCCAGCCGCGCATGATAGCAGCCCAGGTTGTAGTAATACACCGCCTTCGAGCGCAGCGCCGCCGGACCGCGCCGCAACAAGTCCAGCGCTTCCGCCGTGCGCCCCAGTTCGTGCAGGCAATAGGCCGCGTGGATGAAACCGCCCGGCTCGTCCGGCTCCTGCTCGCACAGGCGCAGCGTCATCTTCAACGCCTCCGGCCAGCGCTGCTCCGCCATCAAACACAGCAGCAGGATTTCCTGCACGTCCACCCGCTCCCGTGCGGGCTCCGGCAGCCGCGCCAGTTCCTGCCGCGCCTCCGCGTGGAGATTCAACTCCACATAGCCCTGCGCGGCCAGAATCCTGCGTTCGAGATCGGTCATGACGGGCTTGGGAAGGTCAAGGGGCGGTCAAGGAAGTCAAGGAGTGGTCAAGTTTGTGTCAAACAGGGCAGGTGGAACTTCTGTTTGCACCCTCGGGCATGAGAACGTAAATCCGCGCCGTGAACAAGGCTTTTGTTTTGGGCGCCGGCCTCGGGGAGCGCCTGCGTCCGCTGACCGCCCAGTTGCCCAAACCCCTCATTCCTTTCTACCACCGCCCCCTCATCTGCGCGGCTTTCGACCATGCCATCGCCGCCGGCGCGCGCGAACTTGTGGTCAACACACACCACCTGCCGCACACCTACTCCGAGGCCTTTCCCCATGGCACCCATGACGGTGTGCCCCTGCACTTCCGCCACGAAAGCCCCGACCGCCTCGAAACTGCCGGTGGCATTGCCAACGTGCGCGATCTGCTCGACGGCGCTGACCCCTTTCTCGTTTATAACGGCGACATCCTCACCGACCTCCCGCTTGCCCCGCTCATCGCGCATCATCACGCCACCGGCAACCTCGTCACCCTCGCCCTGCGCTCCAGCGGACCCGCCCTCCACATCGCCCTCGACCCCGCCCGCGGCCGCCTGCTTGACATCCGCAACATGCTCGGCACCGGCCACCACGGCAGCCATCTTTTCACCGGCATCTACATGGTCAGCCCGCGCTTCTTCGACTGGCTCACGCCCGGCAAAAAAGAGTCCGTCATCCCCATCTTTCTGCGGCTCATCGAGACCGGGGAAAAAATCGGCGGCCTCGTGCTCGATCAAGGCCACTGGTGGGACCTCGGCAACCGCGCCAGTTATCTTGACGCCCACCTCGCCCAGGCCGGTACCGCGCTCGGCCAAAGCGCCATCCACCCCGAGGCGCACATTCATCCCGACGCCCTGCTCACCGGCCACAACGTCATCGGTCCCCGCGCCGTCGTCGAGGCCGGCGCCCGCCTGCGCGACAGCCTGCTCTGGCCCGATTCCCGCGCCACCGCCACCGCCCGCCTCCACCGCGTCATCGTCCGCTCCCACATCACCGCCAGCGGCGAGCATCACGACGAAGACCTCTAAAGGGGGGTAGGCTTCCAGCTTGCCCGCCGCGCAACCTGGAAGGTTGCGCCACCTTGCATCCACGGCTTCGTTCACCTCCCACACTGCCAGTCACGATCACACAAACGCGGACCCCTTGACCACTGACCACCCCCCATGACTGCTCCCCCTGAACTCCGCATCGGCATCGTCGGCGCCGGCGGCATCGTCAAACAGCGCCACCTCCCAAACCTTCGCCAGATTCCCGGCATCCGCATCCAAGCCGTCGCCAACTCCACCCTGGAAAGCGCCCGCGCCTTCTGCCAGGAGCACGCTCCGGAGGCGCAGCCGCTCGCCCGCTGGGAGGACGTGGTGGACAATGACGAAGTGGACATCGTCTGGATCGGTGCCACTCCCCACCTGCATCACGACCCCACCGATTTCGCCCTCTCCTGTGGCAAGCACGTCTTCTGTCAGGCCCGCATGGCCGCCACCCGCGCCGAAGCCGAGCGCATGTGGGAGGCTGCCATGCGCTACCCCGACCGCGTCACCGCGCTCTGCCCGCCCCCGCAAGGCATGAAGCACGGCCTTTATCTCCAGCATCTCCTGGCCGCAGGCGCCATCGGCACCCCGCACCAAGCCTTGCTGCACAGCTTCACCGCCGCCTGGCTCGACCCCGAAGCCCCGCTGCACTGGCGACAAAACAGCGCCCTCAGCGGCATCCAAATCCTCACCCTTGGTATCTACATCGAAGTGCTGCAACGCTGGCTCGGCCCCATCGCCGAGGTCGCCGCCCGCGGCCGCGTGGTCATCTCCGAACGCCAGGGCATGCCTGTGGAAATTCCCGACTTTGTTCATGTCCTCGCCGGTTTCAGCGGCGGCCTGGAGGCCAGCCTCGCCTTCAGCGGCGTCGCCGCCCATGCTCCCACCGACACGCTCTGGCTCTTCGGCAGCGAGGGCACCCTCAGCTACGACTTCGCCACTGACGCCATCCATCTCGGCCCCCGCGGCGGCGTCCTCCAAGAACTCCCCGTCCCCTCCGACTTCGTGCGCGATTGGACCGTCGAAGCCGACTTCATCCGCGCCGTGCGCGACCCCGCCGCCCCGCGCCCCAAACCCGACTTCACTGAAGGCACCCTCTACATGCGCGTCGTCGATGCCGTCCACCGTGCCTTGCACACCCGCCAGACCGAGGGCTGCGTCTGATCTCAAAGCCACCTGCCACGCCTTTTTCCGGCTCTTCCATTCTGGTGGAAAATTGCTCCGGATGAGGCGGCAGTGGCGCGGCTGATCACGAATGAAGGGGATTCTCGGCGCTCTTTTTTCGTGCCTGCGGGCGTGTGGTCGTCCGGACGGGCTTAAGCGGTTTTGGCCAGTTGCAGATCCGGCACGGCGGCCAGTTCCAAATCCGGTGTGAGCGTCATGGCAGGCGCCGCTGCAGGCGCGGCCAGCTTTTCAATCTGCAGCAGGGCCTCGGTGCCGCGCCGTCCGGCGCCACCGCGCAGAATCGTGCGCACGGTGTCCAGCAGGATGAACAAGTCCAGCATGAGGGACATGTGCTTGAGGTAGTAAAAGTCGAATTCCAGCTTGCGCTTGGCGTCCTCCACAGAGGCGCCGTAGGGATAGCAAACTTGCGCCCAACCGGTCAGCCCGGGCTGAATCAGCAGGCGCTCTTCGTAGTAGGGGATGTCACGGCTGAGCATCTCCACAAACTCCGGCCGCTCCGGCCGCGGCCCCACAAAACTCATGTCGCCCAGCAGGATGTTCCACAGTTGCGGGATTTCATCGATTCGGAAGGTGCGGAGGAATCCGCCCACAGGGATCAGTCGGGAGTCCTTGCTCCCCGCTGCCCACTGAGCGCCCGCGCTCTCTGCGTCCACCCGCATTGTGCGCAGTTTCCAAACCTCGAAGGTGCGCCCGTAGCGGCCGCTGCGCACCTGCCGGTAAAAGACCGGACCCTGCGAGGTCAACCGCACCAGCAACATGCCCGCCAGCAGCACCGGCGCCAGCAGCAGTCCGAAGAAAAAGGAGAGCAGCACATCCATGAAGCGCTTCAGTTTGCGGGCGTAACCGCGCCGCGGCATGGCACTGGCGTGCACCAGCCACTCCATGTTCACCAGCGTCAGCGGCACGGCGCCGTAGGCCTCCTCCAGCACATCGGTCAGCCCCAGCACGGGGTGCCCGGAAAAGCACACCCGCCGCAGGGCGTCCGCCAGGGCAGGATGGCGCAGGTGCTCGCCGGCGCAAATCAAGGCGTCAATGCGCTCGTCCTCCATCACCTCCTGCAGGCGGTCGAATCCACCCAGACACGGCAATTCCACGCCTGGCGGCGGCGAACCAGCGCTGAAATAACCCGCCAACTCGGTCATCGGGGGCCGCACCTCATTCAGGATGCGCAGCGCCACGGCATCCCGTTCAGTGCGCAGGATCACCGCCATCCGCCTCCGGTAGGCCAGACTGCGCCGGACCAGCAGGCTGTGATGCACCAGGAGCAAGCCGAAGCCGATCGGCACCTGCAACGCCAGCACACCGCGTCCCACCCGCGAGGTGAAGCTCAAGGAGCCCATCACCAACAGCATTACCAGGGAAATGGCAAACGCCGCGCTCAACATCAGCACGCGCTCCCGCCAGCGCAGGTGCAGGCCCTGGGGCGAATACAGGCCAAAGATGTACACGATTGAAGGCAGGGTGAGGGAGGCCAGGGTCAAAGCCGGCAAGTAGCGGCTGATGGCGCCAGGCGACGCATCGTTGAAGCGGATGGCGGCCGCAGCCCAGACCGAAGCGAACACGATGAGGGCGTCGATTCCAAACTGTGTTCGAATCGCCAACCAGCGCTGGGTGCTCGGGAGACCAGTGCTCATGCAAGAAGAATGTAAAGAGATGCCATGCCAAGCCTGCAAGGCTCAGCGAAAACCAGAAATGATAACATTTTCAGAACTGCCCTGCAAGCGCGAATGATAAAGATTTTTCTACAAGGTACCCTCGACTATTGCGCCCGAGAGGGCCGCGCTGGCGGTGACCCCGTGGCTTTCCAGGTCATTGCGTTTGTCCGCCGAGGTCCCTTCCTCGGCGAGACTGCGACTCCGGCATGGCGCGCCTGCCGGCGGTTGTCATGCCGGCGTTCGCGGATTTGACAGGCTCGAAACCGCGGGCTTGCCTGCCCGAAAAGGGGTCGTCATGGGTGTCCGGCACAGGTTAAAAGCCAACGTCCTGTTTGTGTGCTTGCCAAACGGCATCCGAACCGCAAACACTAGCCGGCGCTGTCCCGGGTCTGGTTTGAACGCCGGCCGCTGGCGGCAAGTCACAGCATTTTCGGACCTTATGACCATCGACGAAATCCTCGCCGCCGCGGACGAGCACCAGGCCAGCGACATCTTTCTGCAGGAGGACACGCCGCCGCGGTTGAAGATCAACGAGCAAATCATGTTCTTCGGTGAGGAGCCGGTCACTCTCGCTCAGATGGCGGGTTTGTGGACTGCCTGCGGCGCCGATCCTGGCGCCGATCTTGACAAGGACTCCGGTCTTGTCTCGCGCGGTGGCACCCGCTTTCGCGTGAATCTGCACCGCGTGCTCGGACGCCTCGGCGCGGTGCTGCGCCGTATCCGCACGGACATTCCACCGCTCGCCTCTCTCGGCGCTCCGGATTGGCTGCTGACTCGCTGGGTTTTGATGCCTCATGGCCTCATTCTCGTCACCGGTCCCACCGGCACCGGCAAGTCCACCACCTTGGCCGCGCTGCTGCAATGGCTCAATGAGAACGCCGCCCGCCATGTGGTCACTATCGAGGACCCGGTGGAGTACATCTTTGCCAATCAAAACTGCCTCTTCACCCAGCGCGAGGTCGGGCGGGACACGCCCACCTTTGCCCGTGGTCTGCGCGGCGCCATGCGGCAGGCGCCCGATGTCATCTTCGTCGGGGAGATACGCGACCACGACACCGCGCTCACCGCCTTGCAAGCCTCCGAGACCGGTCATCTTGTGCTCGCCTCCCTGCACTCCGAACGTGTCTCCGACACCGTGGAAAGGCTCCTGAACTTGTTCCCTCCCGACCAGACAAGCCACGGCCTGCAACTGCTGTCCCACCAGCTCATTGGCGTGCTCTGCCAAAAGCTGGTGCCCGCCGTGAGCGGCCGCCTTGCTCTGCTCACTGAGTACTTGCAAAATGGCGGCGCGGTGCGCGACTGGATCGCGCGCCGCGATGTGGAACACCTCCACGAATACATGCAGCGCGGCAGCGACCCCAACTCCCAAACCTTCCTGCGCGGCATCCTCCATGCCTTCGAAACCGGGGTCATCGATGAAACCACCGCCATACTCGCCACCGGCAACGAGACCGAGTTCCGCCGCGCCGCCCGCGGCATCAGCTCCTGATCGCGTTTGCTTGTTTGTTCGCGTTCCGCAATGAATGCGCCCACAACGGCGAACGAACAAACGGCAAACAAACACACACCTCTTCCCAATATGCGTCAATACGATCTGATTGAATACCTTGCCATGATCGTCGAGCGCGGCGGATCCGACTTGCATCTCAGCGTCAACGCTCCGCCTTGCATGAGGCTGCACGGCGTGCTGCAGGCGCTCACCGACGAGACACTGGATCAGAATGACACCCGCGAACTCATCCTCAACGCCCTCAAGGAGAGCCAGCGCGCCAAGCTGGAGCACGAATGGCAGCTCGACTTCGCCATCCAGGTCGAAAACCTCGGCCGCTTCCGCGGCAACGCCTGTTACGTCATGGGGCATGTGGAGGCCAATTTCCGCTACGTGCCCGACACCATCCCCAGCCTGACCGAACTCGGCCACGTTGAGACCGTGGAGCGTCTCAGCCAGCTTAGCGATGGAATGATTCTGGTGACAGGCGTTTCCGGCTCGGGCAAAACCACCACGCTGGGCGCCCTCATCCAAAAAATCGCCGCCGAACGCGCCGCCAACATCGTCTCCATTGAGGATCCCATCGAGTTCGTCTTCACCCACAGCCGCAGCCTCATCCGCCAGCGGCAGGTCGGGGCCGACACGGTTGATTTTTCCAGCGCCCTCAAAAGCGCTTTGCGGCAGGACGCCGATGTCATCGTCATCAGCGAGTTGCGCGATCTGGAGACCATGCGCACTGCCATCACCGCCGCCGAGACCGGCCACTTGGTGATTGCCACCCTGCACACCACCGACGCCACCGCCACCATGACGCGGATTTTCGACGCGTTTCCCGACGAGCAGCAGGACTACGTCGCCGCCCAGCTCTCCAATTGCCTGCGCGGGGTCGTCTGCCAGCATCTGCTGGCGCGCGCCGATTTGCCTGGCCGCGTGCTCGCCACCGAAATACTCACCATGAACAGCGCCATCGCCCGCTGCATCCGTGATCGGCGTTTCGTGCAGATTCCTGGTCTCATCCAGATCGGCGCGCAGGACGGCATGCACACCATCGATGACAGCCTCCTGCATCTGCTGCTTCACGATTTCATCACCCTGGAAACCGCTCTGGCACACTGCCGCGACCGCCAATTCATCGAGGAAAACTACCACCAAGCCATGCGCGAGCGATTGCAAAAGAAAAAAGGGCGTTGATTGCCTCCGGCTTCACCGGTTAAATCCCCGTGTTCGGGTCATGGGCAAACTTCTCGTCTTTCTGCTCTTTTTGGGCGCCGCTTTTGGCGTTTATCAATTTACCGTCGAATACAAGGCTCGGCAAAAAGCGGCGCGCAACGTCTGGCCGGAAAAGCTCGCCGGCATCCTGCAGCATCATGTGCTGGCCCGCACGGCCGCCGACAAGGCCCACCAAGCGGAATCCGCTCTCCTGCAATTGGTTTACATGGCGGATCAAATCGAGTCAGACGGCTTTGCGGTGGCCGACAACCTCAAGAGGGCGGCCGTGCTGGCAGGAGCCAGCTCTTCCGAATCCTCCGTGATCGCCGCCGCCGTGATCGAAAATTTGGATCGTGCCCGTCAATTAGGCGCTTTTGAGGACCCGGCCAACCTGCTGAAAATGGAGCGCGGCGATTGCCCGCTGGCCTTGGCGCCGGGTTGGGAAAAGGAAAAACTGGTTTTGGGGTACAAAATCTCCCCCCTTCTCAGCGCCGAATTGGCGGCGGTGGTGCCAAACATGGTGATCATGCCCGAGGCCGTGCGCGACATGCAATCCCTGGCCACTCCACCCGAGGCCAGCCAGCTTGCCAGTCAGTGGTTGGGTGCGCGAGTCATCAATCCCGAAACGGCGGATGCCATCCGGCAGCGCGCACTACAGGAAGCCTCAAACAGATAATGTTCTATTGAACATTTTTTTATGGAGGCTATTATGGAGGACCATGGCTGCCCCCGGTTCACTTCCTGCCGACCCTCCCCCGCGCTGGCTTTTCGTCGATCTCAACAGCTACTTCGCCAGCGTCGAGCAGCAAATTGACCGCAGACTGCGCGGCCGGCCTGTCGCCGTCGTGCCCGTGCTCACCGACTCCACCTGCGCCATCGCCGCCAGTTATCAGGCCAAAAAATTTGGTGTCAAAACCGGCACCCTCATCCGCGACGCCAAAAAAATGTGCCCCGGCCTCGTCCTCGTCGAGGCCAACCACGAGCACTACGTCGAGTTTCACCAGCGCATCGTCCAGGAAATCGAGCGCCACTATCCCGTCCACGTCATCGCCTCCATCGATGAGGTCGGCTGCCTGCTCGATGCCCGCCACGCGCGCGAGGACATCGCCCTCGACCTTGGTCGCCGCATCAAGCGCGGTCTGCTGGAAAACATCGGGGAGGTCATCACTTGCTCCGTCGGCATTGCACCGAATCGTTACCTCGCCAAAGTCGCCAGCGACCTCACCAAGCCCGACGGTCTCGAAGTCATTCGCCTGCGCGATTTGCCGGGCCGCCTGGAACACCTCAAATTGAACGACCTGCCCGGCATTGGCCGCAACATGGAGCCGCGCCTGCATGAATCCCGCATCCACACTTTTCGCGATCTTTGGAACGCCCCCAGCGACGTCCTCCATCGCGTCTGGGGGGGAGTCGGCGGCGACCGCTTCTGGCACCAGCTTCATGGCGGCGACCTCGACGACGAGCCCGTGCAGCGCCGCACCATCGGCCATAGCCATGTGCTCGAACCCAAATTCCGCCGCCCGCCCGAGGCCGCCATCGTCGCCCGCCGCCTTCTGCTCAAGGCCGCCAGCCGCCTGCGCCGCCTCGGCTACCGCGCCACCCGCCTCACTCTGAGCGTGCGCGGCGAGGACTATCGGCGCGGCGAAATCTGCCGCCGCTTTCCCGCCGTCTCGGATAGTTTCACCCTCATCCGAGTCCTCGACGAACTGTGGCCGCTGGTGCTCAACCAGACCGGCTGGGCGCGCGTCAAAAAAATCTCCGTCACCCTGCATGAACTCGAATCCCCGGACACGCCCGAACAGCTTGAGCTTTTCCCCGCCCCCGGCACGCCCTCCGCCGCCGACCGTGACCGCCGCGACACCCTCTCCCGCGTCATGGACGACCTCAACCAGCACTACGGCCGCGACAGTCTCGCCCTCGGTTTCGCCCCCGATCAGGTGAAGACCTTCTCCGGCACCAAGATCGCCTTCACCCGCATCCCCGACATGCGGGAGTTCAGGGAGTGATGCCGTTACATCGCCGCCAGCGCCTCATTCACCACTGGCGTCGAGACCGCATCGCCTTTCGGCTGGCGGTGGGTGCGCTGGCAGAAGTCATCGTACGTGATGACTTCGAAGCTGCCGTCGTGATGCTCCAGGATCGCGGTCATCGATTCCACCCAGTCGCCCGAGTTCAGATAATGCACCGCGCCGATCATCTTGTTCGCCGGCTGGTGGATGTGGCCGCAGATGATGCCCTTGCATTTTTTCCATTCCGCGAGCTGCTGCAGTTGCTCCTCGTAACGGCCCACGAAATTCACCGCCGACTTCACTTTCAGCTTCACCCAGCGGCTCAGGGAAAAGCTCTCTTTGCCGCGCCAGCGCCGCCAGGCGTTGTAGGCGCGGTTCACGCGCAGCAGCAGGTTGTAGCCCACCGCGCCCGCCTTCGCCATCCACGGATGCTTGGTCGTCACCGCGTCGAAGCCGTCGCCATGCACCACGAGGTAATGACCGCCGCCCGTCTTGTGAATGTACTCGTCGGTGAGCTGGAAATTCTCCAGCCGCAGCGGCAGGAAGCGGTCGAGGATGTCATCGTGATTGCCGCGCAGGTAGATGACCTCGGTGTTCTCCTTTTCCATCTTGCGCAGCACGGTGCGCACGAAGTGGGTGTGGCCCTTGTTCCAGCCGCCGGAGCGTTTCAGATGCCAGGCGTCGATGATGTCGCCGTTGAGGATCAGCTTCTCGCAGCGCGTGTTGCGCAGGAAGTGGGAGGCTTGGGCGGACTTGCACTCCGGCACGCCGAGATGCACGTCGGAGATGAAAACCGTGCGCGCGAAGAGCTTGCTCTTTTTCGATTCGGCGAATGGAGGGAGCTCGGTCATGAAAGGCAAGGCGACTCGCTAGCCGCCCGGGCAGGCTCCCGCACGCAGGGTGCTCGCCCGGGGTTTTGCTTGTTCATCGTCGAAAGTAACTCGTTTTCAAACTGGTTGATCACCCGCTCCCAGGAATGCTCCAGAGCGGTTTCGCGGGCCGCGCGGCGCAGGTCCGCCGAATCATCATCGCACGTCTCCAGCGCCCGCGCCAGAAAAGCTTTTTCATCCCCGAATGGCGCCAGCCGCCCGTTCACCCCGTCGCGAACCAGCAGGCGCGGTCCGGCGTAGTCGAAGGCCGTCACGCTGAGACCGCTCGCCATTGCCTCCAGCACCACATTGCCAAAGGTCTCGGTCAGGCTGGGGAAAACGAACACATCCGCCGACGCGTAGTGCCGCGCCAAGTCCTCTCCCACGCGTGCCCCGGCATAAACGAAACCCGGATACTCCGATTCCAGCCACTTCGCGCGCGGACCGTCGCCGACGAACACTCCCACCAAATTCGGCCGCCGCTCCCGCATCTTTTGCATTGTCAGCACCGCCAGTGGCAGGTTTTTCTCCGCCGCCAACCGGCCCACATAGAGCGCCACCGGCGCCCCGGGTGCCGCGCCCCACTGCCGCCGCAGCGATTCATCACGCCGTGCCGGATCGAACAATCGCGTGTCCACCCCGCGTCCCAGCACGCCGACGTTATCGATGCCCCAGGAGCGCAGCGCCGCCGCCGTGTCCTCGGAGGGTGTCAAGGTGCGCGCCGTTTGATTATGCACCGCCCGCAGAAATGCCTGCGCCACCGCCTCCAAACCGGGCAGGCAGTAGTCCTCCAGATACGTTTGGAAATTCGTGTGAAAGCCCGACACCACCGGCACCCCCAGCCGCCGCGCCGCGCGGATGGCGGCGATGCCCAGCGGTGTCTCTGTCGCCACATAAAGCACGTCCGCCGCGCTCGCCCCGATGATTCCCATCAGCGTGCGTGTCGAGGCGAAGCCCATCCGCAATCCAGGGTAACCCGGCAGCGGCATCGACGCCGCCACATGCCGCGCCTCCCCCGCCTCGCCCTCCGCCTCCAGTGTCGTCACCACCGCCACTTGATGGCCGCGCGCGCGCAGCGCCTGCGCCCAGGTGCGCAAAGTTCTGGCCACACCGTTGATGTCCGGTGGATAGGTGTCAGTGACCAGCAAAAGCTTCATGGGTCAGGCCAAGCCCGCAAGACAGGTTCCGCCCATCCCGCTCAGGTTCAAAGTTAGCCAGGTGACAATATTGTCACGCGCAAACGCGCCCGAACCGCGTCGCGGCGCTTGGCGAACCCGTTTTCTTGTGACACCATCGTCACCAAAATGCGTTTGCCCGCCGGCCACGCCCGCACCCTTGTCCGGCGACTTCTTTCTATGAGTAAAATACTGGTCGTCGATGATGAGCCGGACATTTCCGACTTGGTGTCCCTGCACCTCACCCGCGAAGGCCACGAATGCGTGTGTTTGACCAACGGCCTGGAGGTGCTGCCCTGGGTCATCCAGCATCAGCCCGACCTCATCGTGCTTGACCTCATGCTGCCCGGTCAGGACGGACTCACCGTCTTCAAACGGCTGCGCGCCGACAGTCGCGTCCGCGCCATCCCCGTCATCATGCTCACCGCCCGCGCCCAGATGTCCGACCGCATCAGCGGCCTCGAGCTCGGCGCCGACGACTACCTCACCAAGCCCTTCAGCCCGCGCGAGCTCGCCTTGCGCATCACTGCCGTCCTGCGCCGCACCAAGCGCGTCCAGCATGTCTCCGAGGTGAAAAGCGGCCGCTTCCTGCTCGACCGCAAAAACATGAAGGTGTTTTTGGACGGATCCGCGGTGGACCTCACCACCACCGAGTTTAAACTCCTGGCCATGCTCATGGAGAACGACCAGGCCGTGCACACGCGCGCTGAACTGCTGCGCGAGGTTTGGGGCTACAGCGATGACGTCGCCACCCGCACGCTCGACACCCACATCAAGCGCCTGCGCGAAAAGCTCGGCGACGCCGGCCGTCACATCACCACCGTGCGCGGCACCGGCTACCAGTTCTCCGCCGGCACGCCGGAGGACTGATTCATGCTGGCCGCCTGCATCCTGCTCTCCATTGGACTTGGCGCCCTCGCCCTCCACGCCTGGCATCGCGAGCAAGTCTGGCGCGCGCGGCTGGCGGAACTCGCCCGCGCCGCCGGCGCCGCGCCAGTCCTCGCCGGGGACGCCGCCGCCCTGGCCGAAGCCCTGCGCACCCTCGCCGCCGAGCGCGCCGATCTCGGCAAGGAGGAGTACCTCCGCCGCCTCTTCGAGTCCCTGCTCAACGAAATCCGCCAGGGTGTGCTCATCGTGGATCGCGACCTTCGCATCCGCTTCGCCAACAAAACCATCGCCCAGCTCTTCCATCGCCCGGCCATCCAGCGTCACCAACCGTTGCTCGACGAGATTCAGGACCACCAGGTCGTCGAGACCGTGCGCGCCGCCCTTGCCGAGGGCCGCCGCAGCGTGCGGCAAATCCGCTTCGTCAATGGCGGCAGCATCCACCCTTCCGGCCGCCATTACCTCGTCGAGGCCGCCCCGCTGCCGCCCGAAGCCGAGCGCGGCGCCTGGCTCATGGTGCATGACATCACCGATCAGATCATCACCGAGCAGATACGCAAGGACTTCGTCGCCAACGCCTCCCACGAGTTGCGCACCCCCCTCACCATCATCCAGGGTTACATTGAGACCTTGCAGACCGGCTTGCTCGACGAGCCTGACGCCGCCCGCCGCTGCCTCGCCGTCATGGAAAAGCACGGCAAACGCCTCGTCCGCATCATCGAGGACATGCTCACCATCTCCCGCCTCGAAGCCTCCGACAGTCCGCTCAACATCGAGCCCTTCAACCTGCGCGCCTGTGTTCAGGACGCCATCGATCACCTCGCCCCCATGCTGGAGGATCGCCATGTCGTCTTCGACCTCGATTTCCCCGCCGACGGCGGCACCCTGCACGGCGACCGTTTTTATTGGGACCAAGTCCTCACCAACCTTCTCGAAAACGCCGTCAAAGAAAACCCCGGCCGCCACCTCACCATCAAAGTCTCCGCCCGCTGGCAGGGCGACCGCTGCCAGCTCATCGTCAGCGACGACGGCGTCGGCATTCCCGCGCATGACATCCCGTTCGTCTTCAAACGCTTCTACCGCGGCCACAAACATCACGCCCAAATCATCAAAGGCACCGGACTCGGCCTCTCCATCGTGCGCCGTTCCATCGAGGCGCATGCCGGCAGCATCGACTTGCAAAGCACCCCCGGCGTCGAGACCCGCTTCACCATGGACGTGCCCGCCCGGTTGCCGCTCACTCCCATCGGTGCGCCGGCTGATAAAGCCGCGCCTCAAGCCGCCAGCACCCGCTGAATCCTCTTGCGCAGCGCGGCCACTTTGCGCTCGTCGCCGAGCAGGTCCAGCAGGGACAGGTAATCCTCCGCCACTTCCTCGTAGCTCCCCGCCTCCTCCGGCAGGTGGAGTTCCAGAATGCGCAGGCTTTCCTCGAAATGATCCTCCGCCGCCTCGTTGTCGCCGAGTTCGTGACACACCGTCGCCAAATTGCTGTAGGACTGCGCCACGTCGGGATGCGTGCCGTCCAGCAGTTCGAGGCGCGCGTTCAAGCTCTGAGTAAACATGTCCTTCGCCTGCTCCGCAAAGCCCGCCGTGTAGTACAAACCGCCCAGGTTGTTGTACAGCGCCGCCACCGCCTCGGGATCGGCGCCGGCGTTTTTCTCCAGTGTCTCCAGCGCCTTCAAATAGTGCTGCTCCGCCAGCGAGAACTTGCCCAGCCCTTTGTAGATCATCGCCAGATTGTTGCGCAATTGCGCGCTCACCTCTTCCGCCGGCGGCTGCAGTGACTCATAGTCCATGATCGCCTGCTCGTAAAGCGGTGCCGCGTCCGCCTCCCGCTGGCTGAAGTCGAGCAGCGTCGCCAGGCTTGTGCGCAGGGACGCCAGCCAGCCGGTGTCCGCGCCGCAGGCCTCCGCCGTCTCCAGCGCCTCTTTTAGCGCCGCCTCCGCGCCCTCCACATTGCCGGTCTCGCGCTCCAGCGTCGCCAGTTGCTCCAGCGCCGCCACCAAATCCACTCCCGGCCTGCCCTCGTCCTCCGCCTTTTGACGCGCTTCCATCAACGCCGCCGCCACGAATTCCTGCGCCTCCTCCAGACGACCCTCGTTCAGCAAATCCAGCACGGGGTCGCTCGCGGGTTCGGTCGGTTGGGAATCTGAAGACATGCGGTTTCTGGAGGCAAACGGCACAATCAGCTACAGTGCCGCCGCGCATCAAGCGAAATCGCGCCAACTTCACGCCGCAAAGCGCCGATGCGGACGCCAACCCGGCAGGCCGGGGAGCCAGCAACGCCCGGCAGAGCGGATGATTGCCGCAAGCCGTCGGTTTAGGCTTCCGCCAGTTCCTTCAGCTTCTTTGCCTCGCGCAGGCGCACGTTGGAGTCGAGGATGCGCTTGCGCAGGCGGATGGATTTGGGCGTGGCCTCCACCAATTCGTCCGGGGCGATGTACTCGATGGCGCGCTCCAGGCTGAAGCGGATCGCCGGGGTGAGCTGGATGCCCTTGTCCGAACCGGCGGCGCGGAAGTTGGTGAGCTGCTTGCTGCGTGTCGGGTTGACCGGCAGGTCGTCCGTGCGCGGATTCTCCCCCACGATCATGCCTTCGTAAACCTGGTCGCCCGGTTCCACGAAGAGCTTGCCGCGATCCTGGATGGTGTCGAGCGCGTAGGCGGTGGCCTCGCCCGGCTCGCTGCACACCAGGGTGCCGGTGTTGCGGGTTTGCAGGAAACCGGCGTGCGGCGCGTACTCACGGAAAAGGTGACTGTGGATGCCGTGGCCGCTGGTCAGGTTCATCAACTCGAACTCGAAACCGATCAGACCGCGCGTGGGAATGTAAGCCTGCAGGCTGGTGCGGCCGTTGTGGGCGCTCATGTCCTCGATCTTGCCTTTGCGGTCGGAGATGCACTTCATCACGCCGCCAAGGTAGTCGTCCGGCACATCGACGTAGAGCGTCTCAAAAGGCTCGCATACTTCGCCGTCAATGGTTTTGGTGATGACCATCGGCCGGGACACCAGCACTTCAAAGCCTTCGCGACGCATCTGCTCGACCAGGATGGCGATCTGCATGGCGCCGCGCGCGCTGACATCGAAGACGCCGGCCTTGTCGGTGTCCGCCACGCTGATGGTGACGTTCATCTTTTGCTCGCGGTCAAGGCGGTCGCGGATTTTGCGGGAGGTGACGTGATCGCCCTCGCGCCCGCCCAGCGGACCGTCGTTGACCGAGAATTGCATCACGATTGTGGGCGGATCAATGGCCACGAACGGCAGCGCCTCCGCCTCGGGCGAGCCGGTGACCGTCTGCCCGATATCAACGTCCTCAAAGCCGCTGATGCCGACGATGTCGCCGGCACCGCCTTCCACCGTGTCGCTCACCGCCAGCGTGGTGTATTGGAAGACTTTGGTGACCTTGACGGGTTTCGGTTTTTCCTCCGGCGACTTGCCGAGCAGCCAGACGCGGTCACCCATTTTGACCGAGCCGCGGGTGACCTTGCCGATGGCGACGCGGCCCACGAAGTTGTCCCAATCGATGTTGGAGACCAGCATCTCGAAGCTGCCATTGGGGTCGGCTTGCGGGGCGGGGATGTGTTTGACGATCTGCTCCAGAAGGAAGGTCATCTCATGCTGGTCGCCCTCGGCGCTGTCGCTCACCCAGCCGGCGCGCGCGCTGCCGTAGATAAAGGGCGCGTTGAATTGATCCTCGTTGGCCTCCAACTCCAGGAAGAGCTCCAGCACCTTGTCATGAACCAGCGCGGGCTGGATGTGCGGGCGGTCCATCTTGTTGATCAGCACGATGGGTTTCAGCCCCTGTTGCAGCGCCTTTTTCAGCACGAACCGCGTCTGCGCCTGCGGCCCCTCGTAGGCGTCCACCACCAGCATGACCCCGTCCACCATTTTCATCACGCGCTCCACCTCGCCGCCGAAATCGGCGTGGCCTGGAGTATCGACGATATTGATGATGTGGTCCCGCCAGTGCACCGAGGTGTTTTTGGCTTTGATGGTGATGCCCTTCTCTTTCTCCAAGTCCATCGAGTCCATCGCCCGCTCGTCGATCTGCTGGTTCTCGCGGAAATTGCCGCTGGCGCGCAAAAGGGCATCGACCAGCGTCGTTTTGCCGTGGTCAACGTGGGCGATGATCGCCAGGTTGCGAATGTTTTTGGGGGATGTCATGCGGGGGTTTTGGGGGAAAGGGGCGCGCATCTTACGCCTAAACCGCCCGGACGCAAATACCGTCTCTGTTTCATTTGAAAGCGCGCGCTCTGCCCTGCAAGAACCCGGAAGCGCAAGCGTTTGCCTCGCCCGCCCATGACGCTTCGATCCGCCACGCTTCGCCTGTTCCCGACTTTTCTGTTTGCCGGCCTGCTCGCCGCCGCGCCTGAGGATGATCAATACAAGCTGGGCCCTGACTCCCTGCCAAAGGAGGGCGTGCCGAAGGGGCAGGTGAAACCCATGCCAGCCTGGAACGACTCAAAGCTGTATCCCGGCACCACGCGCGACTGGTGGCTCTACATCCCCTCGCAATATCAGGCGGGCACGCCTGCGAATGTGATGATCTTTTGCGACGGCGCGGGCTTCATCAACGAGAACGGCAACTTCCGCGTGCCCACGGTTTTTGACAATCTCATCGCCGCCGGTGAGATGCCGGTGACCATCGGCATTTTCATCAATCCCGGCGTGTTTCCCGCCGCTGACCCCCAAGCCAAACCGCGCAGCAACCGCAGTTTTGAGTACGACTCGCTTGGCGATCTTTACACGCGCTTTCTGCTGGAGGAAATTTTACCCGCGGTGCAAAAGGACTACAACCTGACCAGCGACCCCGAAGGACGCGTGCTTTGCGGCAACAGCAGCGGCGGCATCTGCGCCTTCACCGCCGCCTGGGAGCGACCGGATGCCTTTCGCAAAGTCGTCAGTCACATCGGCTCCTTCACCAACATCCGCGGCGGATATGTCTATCCCGCCCTGATCCGCAAGACTGACAAAAAACCGCTGAAGGTGTTTCTGGAGGACGGCGAAAACGACCTCGACAACCAGTTTGGCAACTGGCCGCTGGCCAATCAGGATATGGCCGCGGCGCTGCGTTTTGCCGGTTATGACTACAAGTTTGTGATGGGCAAAGGCACCCACAACACCAAGCACGCCGGCTCCATTTTTCCGGACACGCTGCGGTGGCTTTGGGCGAAGTGAGGAAGGCGGCGGCTTATTTAACAGGATGAACAAGATTACAGGATGAACAGGATTATACTTTTGGGTTTGATGGGGGCGCTGGCCCTGGGTGCGCCAGCGCAGGACACTTCGCTTCAGGAATACCTGGTTGAAGGGGAAGGCTGGAAAGAGGCGGTGACAGGTTTTGTCTTTGTGGACGGTTTGTGTGTGGATGCCAAGGGCAGTCTCTTTTTCACCGACGTGAAGGAAGGGAAGGGCATCTACCAGCTCGACACCAAGACCGGCAAGACCAGCCTGGCCCTCGACAATTTGCCCGGCATCAGCGGTTTGCAGATCGGCCCGGATGGCCGTTTTTATGCCTGCCACAACCGCGAGCAGCGCGTCATCGCCATCTCGCCCAGCGGCGAGATCGATGTGCTCGCCACGGGTGTCAAATGCAATGACCTTGTCGTCACCAAGAAAGGCTTCGTGTATTTCACTGAGACCCCGACCCAATCCATCCACGTCATCACCCCGGCCAAGGAGCACCGTGTCGCGGATCAAGGCAAGGTCGCCCGTCCCAACGGCATCACGATTTCCCCTGACGAGCAGACCCTGGTGGTCTCAGATCACGGCGGCGCGCATGTCTGGGCCTGGCAGATTCAGGACGACGGCGCGCTCACCGGCGGCGCGCCCTTCATGACCATGCGACTCGCGCTCGGCAAGGAAACCTCCCTCGGTGACGGCGCCACCACGGAAGCCAAGGGCCGTTTTTTCGTCACCACCGAGGTCGGGGTACAAATCTTCGATCCTGCCGGTCGTCTCGCTGGCATTCTCGACAAGCCTTATCCCGAAGCCAAGATCGTCAGCGTCGAATTCGCAGGGCCGAATCACGACATCCTCTTCCTGGCGGCGGGTGACAAAATTTACTCCCGTCAGCTCAAGACACCGGGTTACTTCCGCTGAGGCTTCACTGCTTTCGCTTCCTCCGCTTCGCGCAGGCGCTGGACTTTGGATTTGGAGCCGGCGGCGTGGTTGATTTGAGTGTTGCGCAGGTGGAGGAGCAGTTTTTCTCGCATCATGCCAAGTTGAGCTCCATGTCCGTTTGCTGCGGCAAGGTTGGTTTGTTCGAGTGGGTCGGTTTGCAGGTCGAAGAGGAACTCGCTGGTTTCATCAGCCCAGTATTTGTAGCGTTCATCGCGCGCCATGATGCGCAGCGGCGGCGTGTCGCCAACTTCACTGATGGCGATGGGGCGGATGCGCTCTCTTTCGCCTTTGGCGATGGGCAGCAGCGATTTCGCGAAGCGGCCGGGTGCGAGTTCGCCGCCAATGGCATCCACAATGGTGGGATACAGGTCCATCATCTGCACCGGGGCTTGGCTGCGGCCCGTTTTCACCTGGCCGGGCCAGCGCAGCACCAGCGGCACGCGCGCGGATTCTTCATAAAAGCGGCCTTTGGTGAGACGTCCGTGCGCGCCCATCATCTCGCCGTGATCAGAGGTGATGGCGACGAGGGTGTTGTCCCAGGTGCCGCGTGATTGCATCGCCTCCACGAGTTTGGCCACGCAGTCGTCCACGAGGGCGAGCTTGCCAAGGTAGTTAGCGAGCATGCGTTTCGTCCTGGCGTGATCGAGCGCCCGGCCTTCGCGCAGATATTTCTCCGGCACATTGGCAGGCAGGGTGAGTTTTTCGGGATCAAACATGGTGGCGTAATCGCCTGGAGCGTCGAGCGGAGGGTGGGGCGAGTGCAGGCTGACGACGAGGCAGAGGGGTTTGCCTTTGGGTTGTCGTTGGATGAAATGCACAGCCTGGCCGGTGGTGAAGATGTCGTGGTAGTCTTCAACTGATGCCTTGCTTGGGCGCGGATCGAACTCGCCGCTCAGGTAGCGTTTGTGCATGTCCTCTGCGACCGCATCCAGCAAGCCGCGCTGGCGAAGGTGCTCCACATAAGGATCGCGGCCCCGGTTTGAGTCCGGCGGACCTGAGATGTCCACGACATGATCAATGCCAAGCGCTTTGAAGAAGGCGCCGCTGTTTTTATAACGCTCCTGCCAGGCCGGACCGCTGGTCCAGTGGGTCTTGCCGACATGCGCCGTGGTGTGGCCCGCGCTCTGAATGTCGCGATACATAGTGGCTTGCTCCGGTTCGACGCAGAAGCCGTTGGCATTGCCCCACAGGCCGTGCCCGGCGTTATGTGGATAGAGGCCGGTGAGCAGCGACACCCGCGCGGGCATGCACACGGGTGAGGTGACATAACAGGCGTCAAAGATCATCCCCTCCGCCGCGATGCGGTCCATGTGCGGCGTGCGCACTTCCGGGTTGTCCCAGCCGGTGTAGCGCGGACTCCATTGGTCGGCGATGATGACGAGCACGTCGGGTATTGCGCTGGCGGACGATTGGCTGCAAATGAACGCAAGGATCGCACAGAGGAGACGATGGGGTTTCATGGATGTGCCTGGTTGGGGGCGGTTTGAAATTGGGCGGCTGCGCCGCTTCTGGTTTTTGATCGGCTGAAGCCTAGAAACCAGCGGGGATGGCGAGGTCGAGGAAGATTGCGGTGGCGGCAGGGCCGGTCATTTCGAAGTGGTTGGCGCCTTCGCGCAGGAGTTTGGCGGGGATGGTCCAGGCGCGCAGTTCGTCGGGCTGGCCAAGCATGGCGGGGTAGGACACAGGGTAGGGTTCCGAGATGTCAGGGGTGGCGGTGATGGGTTCACCGTTGAAGGAGGCTGTCCACTCGGCTTCTCCGGGAGCGCTTTCAAACTGCACACGCAGACGCGCGTCTTTTTGCCAGCCGCCTTTTGGCGGGGCGAGTTGGAAAATGAAGACAGCGGTTTTGCCAGACTGGATGAGGCGCGGCACGGGTAGCGGCTTCATGCCAGGGGCACGCCAGCCGGAGGCGGTGAACCAGTGCTGGGGCTGCTGCGCGAGAGCTTCGCGGTCGCTTAGTTCTTTGAGCGCGTCAAAGGGCGGCTCGCCAAAGCTGCCGCGCCCCTCGCCTTTGCCGTGCTCGCGGTAGTAAGCGAAGTTGAAGAGACTGATGCCGTCGGCACCGCGCTCGTAGGCGAGATGAGCGGAGGTGTGCAGGTGCTCGCGCGTGGCGCGCCGGTACGGGAAGACATCGTAACCGGCCTGCACTTTGTCGCCTTTGAAAAGGGTGTGGCAGAGCTCGAAGTAAAGCGTCGCCCCAGGCACGCGGCGGCGGATGACCTCCAGGTGATGCTGCTGCGTGGTGAAGTAATGCGCGGAGGCGTTCACCATGTCGAGCCCGGTGGCGGTGAGCGCGGGGAGATCGATGCCGAGCACATCAAGCGCCTCCAAGTAAGCAGGCACGCGCGCGCAGAGCCAGCGGCGTTTACCGTTGCGCGCGGTGCGGTCGAGCAGGGTTCGCACTTCTTTGACAAAACCGGTCATGACGGCGCGACGCTGGTCGAGCGGGGTTTCTTCGAGACGGAAGAAGCTGTAGTTGCGCAGGAAGTCGAGTTCGAGGCCGTCGAGGTCGTAGTTCTCGCAAAGTTCCTGGATGAGGGCGAACTTCTGCGCGCGCACTTCAGGCACGGCCCAGTTCAGCACGCGATCCGCACCACGCTCCGAGCCGGGTTTGATGCGATGCTCGGGATGCTCCGCATACCAGCGGGTCACGCTCATGCCGATGCTGCTGCCGGGTTTGTCACCGGGCTTCGGGTCCACGAACTCCTTGTGGTGCGCGTCGTTGAGGCGGAAGGAGATGAAGGCTGCCTGGCCGCGCAGTCGGCAGCGGTCGATGAAGATTTGCACGAGGTCGCCACCGTGAAGGGTGAAGTTGCTGAACGAGTCTGGTCCGGTGCCGTAGCGCTCTTTGATCCATGCGAAATGCTCCTTCAAATCCACGACCTTGCTCGGCCACATCGGCACGACGCCGAGGCCCGGCTGCAGGAGGTGCGCGTCCACCAGCCCCGTCACCTCGTCCACCGTTGCCTCCAGCATTTCTTTGCGGAATGGCTCGCGGGCCTGGTGAAAGGGACTGACGCAACTGGTGATGTTGGTGGTGTCGTTGCTGTAAAGTACGCGGAAGGGCGGCTTAACCGGTGTGGCGGCCTGGGTGAAAAGCGGCGCGCTGGCGGCAGCGGCGGTGGTGTGGAGAAAGTGACGGCGGTTCATTTGGTGGCACTTTTGATGGCGAATCAACGTTTCAAATTGGCGGCTTGCCATCCTGCTTTCAGTTGTTCGGCGAGCTGTTTCACTCGATAGGCATGATCAGGATCGTTGGCGAGGTTGGTGTTTTCTGCGGGATCATTCTCGTGATCGTAAAGCTCGGCGCCGACGAGCACGTTGTCTTTGTCCCGCCATTCGGTGTAGCGCCAGCGGTCGGTGCGCAGGCTGCGGCCCATAAAGGAAAGCGGGCCTTTGCCCATTAAGCCGGGACGGCCTTTGCGCAGGTATTGGCTGAAGGCGGCAGGTTTGCCAGGGGCGGCAGGATCATTCAGCAATGGCACCAGACTCGTGCCCTCCAAGTGCTTCGGCAAAGGCAGCCCGGCGAGTTCGGCGAGCGTGGGATAAAGGTCCACGAGTTCGACCAAAGCGCGTGTTCGTTGGCCTGCGCTTTGCATACCGGGCACGCGGATGAGAAGCGGCACATGAGTGCCGAGTTCGAAGTTGGTCATCTTGGTGAACAGGCCGTGCTCGCCAAGGTGGTAGCCGTGGTCGCTCCAAAATACGACGATGGTGCTGTCCTTCAGGCCGAGCGCATCGAGCTCATCGAGGACTCGGCCAAGCTGGGCGTCCATGAAACTGACGCAGGCGCGGTAACCGCGAATCAGGCTCAACGCCATTTCATCGGGAATGGGTTCGCCTTCCTTTGGCACGGTGCCATAGCTGCGCAGTTCGTAGGGGTCGTGCAAGGCGGGATCGGGCACGTCGGTGCGGGCGGCGTAGTTGGCAGGCAACTCGATGCTTTCCTCGGAATAGAGGTCCCAGTATTTTTGCGGGCAGTTGAAGGGTAGATGCGGTTTGACGAAACCGACACCGAGGAAGAACGGCTTGTCCTGCTGCTTCAGGCGGCGCAGGGTTTCGATGGCTTTGAGTGCGGTTTGGCCATCGTGGTGGACGTCATCGCTGGTGTCGCTGGCCTCAAATGGAGGGCCGCGTCCGAGGAAGGATTGCTGGTCTTTGGGCAGCTTTTTCATCGCCTTGATGAAGTCGAGTGACTCGCGCGTGAACCAGCTTGGAGCGGGTTTGCCACGATACCAGGGTTCCTCGCTCCAGGATGGCGGGTCCTCACCCGGCTCGCGCTCGCTGTGGTGGTAAATTTTACCGAGGGACGCTGTGTGCCAGCCGTGGGTTTTGAAATGCTGCGGCAGCGCGATGACGTCAGGCATCATTTGTCGCATGAAGTGCTGGTTATCGAAGACGCCGGTGGTGTCCGGTCGCGCGCCGGAGAGCACGCTGACACGGCTGGGGTTGCACACGGCTACCTGGCAGTAAGCGCGCTCAAAGAGCAGGCTCTGCGCGGCGAGCCGGTCCAGGTTTGGCGTCTTCATGTGCGCCGCGCCGTAGCAGCCGAGGTCGGGTCGTAGATCGTCCACCGTGATGAAGAGGACGTTGAGCGGTTTGTCTGCCGCCAATGACGATTGGAGAATGACGAAGGGGGATAGCAGAAGGAGAAAAAATTTCATCGGGTGGTGTCGAGGCGCTGGGATTCCAATCGCTGACGCAGGTCTTGAATTTGAGCAGCGTGGCGGGTGTCGGATGCCGCATTGCTTGTCTCTAAAGGATCGCTTTCGTGATCGTAAAGTTCCTCGGCGAGGCGCGAGCCATCCGGCTGTAGCCACTCGGTGTAGCGCCAGCGTTCGGTGCGGATGGAGTAGCCGGTGATTTTGCCGGGGCGCTCGAACTGGCTGAAGGCGGCGGTCTTGCCGGGCGCTTCAGGGTTTTTCAACTGCGGCACGAGACTGGCTCCCTGCAAATGCGCTGGGCGCGGCAGTCCGCATAGCTCTGAAAGCGTGGGGTAGATGTCCACGAACTCGGCCAGGCCGCGCGCTTTGCCGCCCGGTTGCGCGACGCCGGGGGCGGCGATGATCAAGGGTGCGCGGGTGGCTATTTCGAAATTCGTACTTTTGCCCCAGATGCTCTGCTCGCCGAGATGCCAGCCGTGGTCGCCCCAGAGAATGATGACGGTGTTTTCGCTGAGGCCGAGTTCATCGAGCGTGTCCAGCAGGCGGCCGACCTGCGCGTCCATGTAACTGACACAGGCGAGGTAGCCGTGCAGCAGCTTGCGCGCGAGCTGTTCGGGGAACGGGTCGCCTGGCGGCGGGGTGCCGTGATATTGTCGCATCTCCTCGGAGTCTTGATAGGCGATCTCCGGCATGGCGGCGGGCGGTGTGGCATTGGCGGCGAGGGGCAGCTTGGCGGGATCGTAGAGGTCCCAGTATTTTTTTGGGCAGGCGAAGGGCAGGTGAGGTTTGATGAAACCGACACCGAGTAAGAAGGGCTGGTTGGAACTCTTCAGGCGCTTCAATGCCTGCACGGCGGCATCGGCGGTGAGGGAGTCGGGATAGACGTCGTTGATGAGGTCGGTGGACTCGAAGGCAGGGCCTTTGACGGTGTCGAGCGCGGGAGTCTTTTTGCCTTTGCGCACCAAGGTCTTTTCAAGTTGGCGGACGAGTGTCCAGTTGCCTGGCAGGAGATACTCGCGCGTGCTTGGCCCCATGCCGTAAGGCCGCCAGATGGGTTCCGACCAGGAGCCTTCGCCGTCCGCATCCCAGTGATGAACTTTCCCCAGCGCCAGCGTGTGAAAACCGTGCGCTTTGAAATGCGCCGGCAGCAGGGGAAGATGGGGATGCCGTTCGCGCAGATGGGTGGCGTTGACGGTCACACCGGTGGCGTCGGGCCGCAAACCGGACAAGATGCTGGCTCGACTGGGACCGCACACGGCCTGTTGCACGTAGGCGCGCTCGAAAACCACGCCGCGCTCGGCGAGACGGTCGATATAAGGCGAGATGACGGTGCTGTCGCCATAACAGCCGAGTTGCGGCCTCAGGTCGTCCACGGCGATGAACAGTACGTTGGGTTGCTTGGCGGTTGCCAAGGACGAATGAAGAATGACCAAGGAGAAAAGGAGAAGAGGTTTCATCGGAGCGCTGGAGGATCAGGGCTTTTTCAGACGGGCTACCGACTCGCCTTCGATCAGCTCGGAGGGAATGACGAGTTCGCCTGCGGGAAGATCAGCCGGACAGCTCATGCGCAAGGCGAGTTGTTGGACGGCAAGCCGGCCCAGATCATGGGCTTTGACATCGAAGGTGGTGAGGCGCGGGTGCAAACCGGCGATCACTGGCACGTCGTTGTTGGCGGAGATGACGCCGATGTCGCGTCCCACCCGCTGACCGCGCACCGCCAGCGCGCGATAGACAAGCGCGGCGACGCTGTCCGCGGCGGCAAAGATGGCAGTCGGGCGCGGCTTGCAGGCGAGCACGGCATCGACCAGCCCCTGCACCGCCTCGACCGTTTGCGGCGCGGGCAGCGGCAGATGCCAGCCGGACTTGGGCGACTCGCAAAAGCTGCGCACTTCCACGCCGAGTCGGCGCGCCATGGAGACGAACCCATCCTCGCGTCGTTGGAAAAGCACATGATCGGGTTTGGGGTTGAGAAAGGCGAGGTGACGATGCCCGTGCTCGAACAGGTACTCCGCCGCGCGCGCGCCGGTGCCGTGGTCGTCGGAGACAACGGCATCACCCCAGCAGCCGCGTGGCCGGCCCAAGATCCACACGGTGGGCAGCAGGCGCAGATGACGCATCATTTCGCTTTCCGACGCGACCAGCAATTCTCCCTGCAAAGCGCCGGCGAGAATGAGACCGTCCGGTTTGTGCCGCAGGTGACCGCCCGGCGGATGCTCGACGTCGGGGACGAAGGCGAGCTGCACGCGCGCGCCCGCCTCGGCCAATGCGCGCTCCGCGCCGCTGATAAGCGCGGCGTTGACCGGCAGCGTCATCAAGGAGCGCTCCATGCCCAGCGTCATCACCGCCACCGTACGACCCATCATGGGGCTGCTAGATTGAGGCGTGATGTGCGAGCGCCGCCGCTGATAGCGCAGCTTGTCCGCCGCGCGCCGCACTCGTTCCACCGTCTCGCGACTGATGGCCGGATGCCCGTTTAGGGCGCGGCTGGCCGTGCTGACGGATACCCTGGCGGCGGTGGCGACTGACTGCAATGTCTGCGGCATGACGAGGCAGAAACGACCGGTTCATGGCAATATGGCAGCGGCCAGCGCTATTTTGGTGCAAATTTGCACAAGTCGCGCGCATCCATGACCGCCTCGGGATTTTCGTCGCCGGCAGAACGGAAATGCGCGTTGCAAACTGTCGCGGCTGACGTATCGCTAGTCACCCCCATGAGCAACCCCTCCGAGCACGAAGACTCACGGATCAAACAGGCGGAAAAAATCGCCAGCCAGCCGGACCAATACAAAGTCTGCGAAGGCTGCGGTTCCATCGTCGTCGCCCGCGCCGTGACCTGCCCAAGCTGCCATGCCTACCGCTTTGACGCGACTCCGCAACGGGTTGTGGCCCAGGCGCGCGACTTGGCGCTGAAGAACCCGATGTCGGTGCTCTCCTCCGACCTCAACTGACGCTGACTCACGTCAGTCCGAGCAGTTTAAAGTTGTCGCGATAGATCAGCTTTTCGATCTCCTCCTCTTTGAGCCGGGGTAGTTTGGTGCCCTCCACCATCCCATTTAATCCGCGCAATCCGGCCACGGTGGCGTCCACGGTGGTGAACGGGTAATCGGTGCCAAACAGCACCTTGTCCCAGACGCCGTATTCTTGAACGAGCATGAGGCTGTTGTAGAGCTGCCAGGGCCGGTAGTGCAGGGCGCTGAGATCGGCATAGACATTCGGGTGCTTGCGGATGGTCACCACGCACTCGCCCTCATAAGGGTGGCTCAGGTGTGCGAGCACGATTTTCACCTCGGGATGCCGCAATGCCACGGGTTCAATCCAGCGCGGCAGGGTCAACTCCAGCGGCGCTTGTTTGACAAAGGTGGTGCCGGTGTGCAGCAGCACCGGCAGACGATGCGAGGCCGCGTATTTCCACAGCGGCTCCAGACGCTCGTCATCAATGCGAAAGCCCGCGTACATTGGCAATAGCTTGACGCCTTTCAGCCCCAGTTCCTCGCACCCGATACGCATCTCCTTTTCCCAGCCATCCACCGTTGGGTCAATGGACAAAAAACCAGTCAAACGCCGCGGATCGCGCGCCACATAATCCGCGACATAGGCATCATCCACCCACAATCCGCTTAACCGCGCCTTGCCGCCGAAGACCACCGTGCGCACATCAGGTGATATCGTTGCGGTGGCGAGGTAGTCCTCCAGGCGAACCGTCAGGTCCACCTCCATGCCCGCTCGTGCCGCGCGCGCCTGGCGCATGAAGTCGTCATTGAACGCGCCAGGAAAAGGCCAGGCATGGGAATGGATGTCAAAAATCGTCATCGTCAGAGAGGGGGAGATCACAAAGCGGCCATCAGCAGATCGAACAACCGGTCCACCTCGCGGCGCGTCTCCACATCGAGTTCGAAGCCGCGCGGACCGCGCACGATCTCGTTTTGAAAAATTCCCTGGCGCACCAGCAGATGCTTCTCCACCGCCAGGAAACTGTCGAGGCTGTTTTGCATGGTCACCAGCGCGCTCAATGGTCCGTGCAGGCGGTTTGCGGTTTCCAGATCACCGCGCTGAAGCGCCCGCCAGAGCGCCACCAGCGCCTGGATCAAATCGGCGCCCGGCATGGTGCCAACCACGCCGCGCTGATACGAGTCCATCAGCGCGATGCCTCCAGTGCCCTCGAACACGCGCGCGCGTCCGCCGGTGGCGTCGCGCAGTTGGGAGAGGCGCTGGCCGATGGGTGCGGCCTCCGGTTTGAACTGCACACGATCGGGTCCAAAGGTCTCCAGCAACCCGGCCTGCATTTCAATCGTCAAAGGCTGGCCTAGATAGCCGCTGGCATCCTGAACGATCACCGGGATTTCCACCGCGCGCACGATGCGCTCGTAGTACTCCCGCACCGCTTCTCCGCCGAGCCGTGTCGCCACTGGCGGGATCGCCATCAACGCTGTGGCCCCATGCTGCTCCGCGTGCCGCGCGTAACCCACCGCCGTGTGTGTGCTTTCCGCACCGATGCTGATCACCACCGCGCCCAGGTCCTTCGCGCGCGCGCAGACGTGCCGCGCCAGTTCATCACGTTCGGTGCCAGACAACCGCAGCACCTCGGACACCATCGCCATCACCACGCCGTTCGCGCCCTGCTCTCGTAACCAGTCGAGTTCGCGATCCAGCGTCGCGTAATCAATGCTTTCGTCCTCATGAAAGGGCGTTTGAAAAACCGGCAGCACACCGGCAAGAGCAGGGGGGGAGGCATTCATTCGAGAGAACCGCCGCGAGGACGGTGTGAGCATTCTACACCGGCGATACGCGCTTCTTCAAGCCGTCTTCATCTCGACGCGCTGGTTCCCTCCGCGAACCAACGACTGTTCATGCATGCGGTGGAGTCGGCCGCAAAAAATGCCGGTGCTCAATCCGCATTCGGCAGTTTAAATGGGGGGCAGCGATTGCCGCCTTGCCCACGATTAACACTGCCTTGAATCACCGCTTCCACCCGCAACTGCCGCAGACAGTGCAATGGTGCTTCCGCCCGCAGTTCCCGTATG